>Ga0207879_100078_pt1 | contig 203025 bp, 220 predicted proteins | sample LinPmetageLP24_FD_184045 | JGI IMG/M metagenome (GOLD analysis project Ga0207879, IMG submission 184045) | Marine viral communities from the Pacific Ocean - LP-24 (SPAdes) | ecosystem: Environmental > Aquatic > Marine > Oceanic | place: Pacific Ocean | collected 2009-08-30 | reverse complement strand
TACAGTATAAACGCGTGCAACGCGTAGAGCTTCAATGCTTTGACCCTCTGCTGTTCTTACCCCTTCAGGTTAAGGGCGCACCCCCTGGCAAAAACAGGGGGGAAAACATAACCGCTGTACCTCCGTAAGATCTGCGTATGTGCGGCTAGCTGGACTAGATGATGGTGGGTGGTGAGATGGTGAGAAGTTTATTAGAGTGTGTTGATGGTGATCTTGGGTCGCTTCCTTTGTTCTTGGTTCCGGGAGGAAGCTTGAGGACCTCGGAGTCGGAGTGGAAAATGTGAAAATAATGCTTTAGATTTACGGACTGTGAAATTGGCTGGCTTCTGTTTCTTACTCTTTGCGTCGATATTCTTTGTTTCCGAGAAGCACAATCATCCGTTAAGCAGGGTTCGGGAACACGGCCTGGACCCTCCTGGATCAATACCGTCAGTTTCTGTACGTATCTGTGCCCCTATTCCTCCTTCCACCACCACCACCACCACCACCAACACAAATCCTCCAGGCTGAAAGCTCACCCAGAAGTCACCCATCCTCATACTCCAATAAAGCTTTCCAATCAATAATCGAAGATACTTGCCGCTATCAGCCTCGCGCTTCCCCTTTCCATTCCTCACAACCGATCCTCTCTCGCAATATCTAACTGGACAGACATCCAGATTCCCCATCAAACTATTCACCACCTACGCACCCGCGCACCAGAAGCGCAGAAGAACATGCACCGAATGCTCTGCCCCTGCACCTCCGAATCACACCAGGGTGGATAGAGCGACGATGTGATTGGTTGGGTTGATGAAGTGGTCAAGTTCCAGGGACTCCAGGGTCTGCTGGTTGGCTGGATGCTCGTCGACCTTGAGTGGTGCAGGTGGTGTTGGAGCTTCCCAGTGGCTGCGCGGGCAAGGCGGGTCGCCCATCATATTGGGATGTGGATGCGGGCAAGGGATGTGGATGTGGGTGTGGTTTTTGCACTCCATCGCTGTGCATGTTTGTTGCTTGATGCAGGACCGTTTTCTGGGAGTTGGAAATGGGGATAAAGAGAATATATAGATATTTAGATGTTACAGTACAAAGAAGCAAAGATAGAAGATTATTAGTCTGATAGTACTGTACTGTACAATTACTAAAGAAAGAGTATCATTAACGGAATAATCTAAAATATCTACCTTTTCTTCCTCCCTCTCCCTCTCTCCTCTCTCCTCTTCCTCCTGATAACCTCTGCGCACGGGTCGCCCAAACTGCCCTGTGCGCCGTTCAGACCATAACCCACTCCAAATCTGCTCCACTCACCAAGACAGACCAGTCAAGTCCCTTTCCCACACTTCTCTCACCCTCTCTGTTCTACTCCATCCTCCCTTTCAACGTGAGAGATCCCCATCCTCGTCTGCCGTTCGTCAACTCGTCTCACCAGTGATTGTCAGAAACAAAGAGTCGAATCCGTGCAGCTGCGCTAGCCACAAGACATCAACACTGCATCCAATTGAAAACCAACGCCAGTTCAATCGCGGCGTCGTGTCTTCCGTACCCGAAGAAACGAACCTCGACCTCCCTACCTTACCTTAACCTCGCAGACAGGAAACCTTCTTACAAAGACCTTCCTTACCACCACAACCATCACGACCACTCTTGACTTCTGCCGATACAGCCATCCCCTCGTCCCGATACCCACGGCCGTTTCCCCAACCTGCATCCGTCAATCAATTCTTTCTTTACGAATCCAGGACATCGCAATACCACCCTCCGCAAAACACCAATCCCTCAATCAATTCCATCCCTTCGATCGCAGATCGATCAATCCGAGTCCGACGCTCCCACTCCCATCCCAGGCCAAGCTAGATTCCCTACCGGGGAAAAAGTATCGCACGCACTGCTTTGCTTGCATCCAGTTTCATCTAGCCGACGACCGAACGACACTTCCTACCTCCGTCAGTCTACCACATACCGCAACATCACATCAATCAACCGATCGATGAGCAGAGGAGGATAAGATTATCAAAGTCATATCTTCTGTCACCAGCCAGAAATAGATAAAGCGCGAAAAGAAAGAGGAACAGACAAGCAAGATAAGATGGCTTCAAAGGTAAGCAACGCAAAGCAAAGCAAAGCTTCGCATCACAGCTAGCTCAACCCCTAGTTTGCATTGCATTGGCCTGCTGGTTGATTGATGATATGATTTACTGTGCTCCGTCCGTTATCGTTATGCTAGAAGCTTTATGATGGGAAAGAAACAAGTGCTGATTCGATTTTGGTGCTACAGTTCTTAAGAGAGTATAAGCTCGTTGTTGTAGGTGGAGGTGGTGTTGGAAAGTCTTGCTTGACGATCCAGTTGATACAGAGTCATTTCGTCGATGAATATGATCCAACAATCGAAGGTAAATCTCTCCTCTCCCTCTTCACCATCATCTCCCCGTCGCCCCAAACCCATTCCCAAGTCGCAAAGCCACAATCAGCTAACATATACTCCCCGCCAGATTCCTACCGCAAGCAATGCGTAATCGACGAAGAAGTAGCCCTCCTAGACGTCCTCGACACAGCCGGCCAAGAAGAATACTCTGCCATGAGAGAGCAATACATGAGAACAGGCGAAGGTTTCCTCCTAGTATACAGCATCACATCCCGGCAATCATTTGACGAAATCCTGGTTTTCCAACAGCAGATTCTCAGAGTCAAGGATAAGGATTATTTCCCAATCATCGTGGTGGGCAATAAGTGTGATTTGGAAGGCGAGAGACAGGTTTCCAAGCAAGGTATGTTCTGCCCATCTTCTCTTTATATTGAATGAGTTGCTCTGCCAGTACACTCCAATCCATACTCCCAAGTTTTCAGTTCTCAGCTCCCACGCGATGGAAATGAATGGAGCTAGGCACGGAGATACAGCTTTGCTTTTTCCTTGCATTATCTGAAACTCAACTCTCCCCTCGCACTCCCACCACATCATCCAAGCAATCCAGACCAAATCAAGGAACCACAAGACTAACCTCCTCTCTCTTCCCCCACAATAGAAGGCGAAGCACTAGCCCGCTCCTTCGGCTGCAAATTCATCGAGACGTCCGCCAAGTCGCGCATCAACGTCGACAACGCCTTCTACGACATCGTCCGCGAGATCAGACGCTACAACAAGGAGATGGCGGGATACACGGCTGGAGGCGGTAGTGGGTCGGGAAATGGTGGTCCCTCGGGTAAACTTGAGGTTGGGGAGGGAGAGAAGCAGAGGGGGTGCTGTGGGGGATGTGTAATTATGTAATGTGGTGGTTGTGATCGAGTTTTTGTGGTGGGTTTTGATTCTTGCTGGTACTGGTTTGGTTTAGAGTTGAAGGGGTTGGGGATGCATGTTTAGGGGGGTGAGGGGAGGTGTGGAATAAGAGGGAGGGGGTGGATGAAAGGGGATGATATAATCTGGCTTGGGGCTTCTTTTTTCTTGTGGTGCTATATGTTTGTGGATGGGCGACGGATCGATGGACAGCAGACGCGCTGAGTAGAGATGCGGGGGGAAAGAGGTGTGCGAGTACGTTTGCATTGCATTGTGTTTGTGCTGCGCTGCGAAGATGGCAGCAGGGCATATTCGTTCGGAGAGCGAAACGAAGCAGAGCTGCAACTGAATATCTGGCTGCATAAGAGAGGAAGAAGAAGAAGAAGAAGAAGAAGAGAAACATGGTTTTAATTGCACTATACCTCACATGGGAGGGTGTTTGAGATCGATCAGCTTGGCTGTAGGCAGGCACTTGAATGTGTTTTTGTTTGCTTACAGTATTTTTTTTTACGGTGCATATTGCTGCTTTGGAGCTTGGGCTCTTCATATTGTCTCTTTGTTTTTCTACAGACGAGCACAGCAGCACAACACAGCACAGCACAAAAACGAGGGTTCTGTTTCCCTTTCCTGTTAATATTTACTCGTCTCGTCTTCTCTTGTTCATCGATCAATAGATTGTTCGTGACTTACTTACTCGCATACTCGCATACAGCATCCGTACATACATACATACATAGGCGGTATAAAATCATATCCTTTGTATGGCCTCAGCCTGCCTTGCCTACCTGCCTATCTTTCAATTTTTCCGGGAAAGAAACATCTTTCTTTCCTACTTTTCGGTGTTCGTACCGTACGGCTTTCCTGTCATCATTTTCCGTTCGATGATTTCATGAGTGAGTACATACCTACATACATGACGGTTGGATGGATGGATGGATGGATGGATGGATGGATGGAGATATGGAGATATGGTCTTAATGTTTGATACATACATACACTGAATACTAAACTAGATAGAGTAAGTAATCGCCAACTGACTGTGCAAGGTGTGTGCAGGTGACAGACATTGTACTCTTCCAAGAGTCTACTTCTCGGCCAACCTAGATCACATGTAGATGAAGAGGGAAGAAGAGGTTCTGAATATGATGTGGTGGAAGGAAGGATGGATGATCTCCTCCGATGAAATTTACTATAAGCTCTTATCTTACTTGTGTAGATCGAAAGGCTGTGAGAGTCTGAGTAGAGAGGAGAGCAGAGGAGTCTGGATTTGATTTGATCCACCTGCTTCCTCGACTCGCTTCCTCGCTTCTGAAAGCATGCGCTCCGCTCACTGTAAAGTAAGTAAACAATGCTTGCTGGTTAGTTCTTCAGTCAGCTCAGCTATCCTTGAATATTACCAATTAGGAACGTGTATGTAATGTGTTGCCGATTACTATAGAATACAGTCACTATGCCCAATTGCCAATTCTGTGCTACACCTAACAGTTCTCAATCGTGTGTAGAATATCATTATGCTTATTTCATGTTCATGCTCATGCGAATGTAAGTAAGTAGGTATCAAGTGCATGCCTCCCTCCACGTTCCCACCATCCTCTCCCAAACTTCACCCCATCTCTCTTCCTTCCCACATATCTCTACCAAATCACTCCTCTCAAAACTATACACAAGCTCAACGGAGAGCTTGCATTGCCTTGTACGCTTTCCACGGCCCAAAAGCCTGTGTACCATCCATCCATCCATCCATCCACCAATCCATCCAATACTCAAAAACCTCCATCCTCCCGGTCAACACATCCACTCATAAGCGAACCCCGTCAAACCTCCCCCCTATTTCCCCTCCCCCACCAAATCAACTAGCATTCGGATCCAACTTATTCGCCGTAACGGTAGTATGCGGCCCGTTCCCATTCGTCGCCACCGCAACCCCATTCCCAATTGCATTCCCACTCTTCTCACTCAACTCCACACCCTCGACCTTCCCAGCTAACGCACTAATCCCCTCATCCGCAGTCACAAATCTCTGCGGCTCCGGTCTAGTAGCGGGTACTAAGTCGCCTTCTTGTAGTTCGTGGGCTGGTGTAGTTGGTACAGTCGGAGCTTCGAGTTGGGATTTCGTTGGAACGAGGGTGTTTGGTCTAGCCGCTGCGGCTGGATCCTGGTTCAAGCTTTGATTCTGGTTTTGGTTCTGGTCCTCGCTTTCCGTAGCAGTTCTCGCCTTCTCCAGCAACGCAGCCGTCGTCCCAGCCGTAACATGACCATTCGTCAAACCGTCCACATCCTGATCTACACCAAGCGTTCTCGTCACAGTACACACACTCTCATCTCTCTGTTTCCCAGCCACACTCCCCACCGCCAACGCCGTCATCTCCCTCGTCTCCTCGCCCAACTTCCCTTCCACCCTCTCGCCCTGCGTATTCCGCCAGTACATCGGCCCATGCGGGAAATCCTTATTCTCGCCCTCCCATTTCACGATTTTAGTGATTGCGGGATCGAAGACGGGGAGGTCGCCGAATGTGAAGTCCAGCTGGCCGCCGTATTTCTTGGGGATGTTGACGGGGTCGATGAAGGATTCGAGGGTTTTTTGCATGTCGGAATGAGAGAGGATGAAGATCTTGGAGGTAGTGATTGGGTCGAACCATTTCTTGATCCAGCCCCAGACGGTGGGGAAGAAGGCGGGGGCGCCAATGATCTGAGGAAGTTTTCAGCGAGTTTCTCTTGTAACAGTATTTTCTCTGATCTTTCTCGTGTCTTAAATTGGGAGATATTTGGACGTGTAAACTTACGAATATCCTATCCAGCGTCTCCGGATAATGCGCCGTAGCTAATGTACTAGCATCCTGCATATGTCCCCTCAAATTCCAAAACTGCTTCAATCCCACACCAGAAATGTCCACAATGTTGTTACTCTGCGTGATCGGCGTGCGCGGGTGTTCTCTATCCGTCAGCGCCGTACACAGCGGCATCACGAACCGGATCAGATTCTCGTACAGCGCGAACAGGCGTAGGAGTTTGGCGGGCGTCTTTCCATCCGTCGTCGCTTTGCTGTGTGTTTCTTTGGCGGATTTCTCGTATGCGGACATTGTTTTGGCGTTTAAGTGTTTGACTTCGTAGACATAGACGGGGATACCGCGACGGTCGCGACGGCCGGTCCATTGGGGGTACTGTTTGCTTGTCTTAGATATGGTGTTGACAAGGTGGGGGATTGGGAAACGTACTAATCTGCGCGTCTCTTCATACTGTTCTAGGTCTATGGTTTCGTAGAGGGTATCTAGCTGGTTTGCCTTGCGCCAATCTTCTGTATCTTGGAATTGCTTGAATGCGTCTGCGACGGCGAAACGACGGGCTCGAAGGAATCGTCTGAAGTAAGGTTTCTCTCTGTTAGTCTACCCGTGGATATCTACCTTCGCGGATGCGCTAGGAAAATAGAATCGAACATACAATAATGTCGCATCGTCGTGTGTACCGCCTTCTCCGGGCTTGTAGTATCCCTTCTCTTCGCACAGGATCTTGAAGTTCTTGAATGCGGCTTCTTCCTCGTCGGACAGATGTCCTAGATGGCCTTGAGGGTATCCGTACTCCACCACGGCGGATTGGACTCTATGAGCGGGGCCTGCTGTCGACATGATTGCTGGGTATATTATAGGACGTTGATTGAAGGGAAAAGGAAAAAGATGAGATTGCGGATCGAGAGGGTTTTGTTGTAGGAGTCGGTCGCGCCTCTCGGCTCGGAGTAAAAAGGGATATGTTGTTGTAATGAATAGGACTTTATGCTAGGTCCCACGTCATCTCAAGACAAGGCGAGGGCGAGAGCGAAGCGGTAAAAAGAGTAAGTCCAGGCCGATAGGAAGATCCTTCCAATTCTTCTGTGCAAAGTCCGATGAAAAGGAGTAAAAACGGGAAGAAGAGTCTTTATAGATTAGTCATATTCTTTCATCTGTTTCTTGAATTGACGGTGAGGAAAAGTCCAGAACCAGACAAGCATGATCCTCTTTCAGCGTGCTGACGTGAAAGAAGATGCAGATGCTGGGGAGTGGATTCCGCGAAGTGAGGCTTTGATAAGCAGCAGCACGGATAGCGGGCGGTTTTTTGGTTTTTTCAAGCCACACCCGGCAAGTTCGGCACTCTGGTGAACATTGGCATTGTTTGTATCGGGGGTGCAGTGCATGGAGGAGAGTCATGATCGACTCGGAAGTGGGAGACTTCGAAGGCCGAGAGGGCGGAGACGGACATAATTGTGAAGAGTGATGATGTTGATGAAGAATAAAAGAAGGACGAGAGAAGAGATAGAGGACAATTAAAACGGTGTATCAAAGACCAGGGTTATACCAATGCTTGAACCTCTTTTTTTTCCCAGGGCGTTGTTGAGACGAGACGTGAGAGGTTCGATCTGCTTCCGCAGCAGGGGAGCTCCAGGGCAAAGCATCTCGCTTTGCTGGAGGACTGGACTGGCTGGCGAGCAGAAGTAAACAAAAAATACTGGATGACTTCACCGGAGGATCCTCCTTTATATACCTTCAGACAATTTGTATTATTCATCTATCTGGATCCCGTATTGACGCGTACGCAAGTGTTTCCGTTATTCCGCAGGTATCTCCCAATAGCACTTATCATACCATACCATCCCAACCCATTCCTTCCCCTCCCTCATCGCTTGCTGGCTGGCTCGCTCGCTGCACCGCAGCTGCAAGGGCCGAGATGCTGCTGCGGTCGGTCAGGCAGGTCGGCAGAAAGTCTACCCCACCATTCAACCACCACATCTCGTGTCACTCCATATTCCAGCCTCACCACAACCGCACTCGAACTGAATCAAACAAAACACCTTTACCTCCAGCCCATGTTTTCACGACTCTCACAACTAGCACGACACTTCTCCCGACCTCTCCCAAACTACGCACACAACTCTGCCGCTGCGCTGTCGTCGAAAACAAGTCGCATCATGACATCATCATCTGCTGCGGCTGCGACCGCCGACGAGAGGAATTCGAGGATGATACATACGGCGGCTTGTTTGATCATTGGGGATGAGGTATTGGGTGGGAAGGTACGTCTTCTAATTAATTACTGTTGAATGAACACCAGGGAAAGAGGGCTGGAGAAGGGCTGGATTTGAAGGGAAATAGGAAATGTTTACATTTGTCGAACCAGGCTGACTATTTAATCCGCAGACGGTAGATGTATGCCAATGGATCTCGGGAACCGAAGATACACCTGGCTGATATATGGTAGACGAACAGCGCATACATGGCGAAGTTCTGCTTCCAATTGGGAATGGTATGCTGCCTGGAGATGAATTGAACGTACAACGCTGATACCGTCAGGCCCTCAAACGAATTGAAGTCATTGCCGACGACGAAGATGAGATCGTGGAAGCAGTGAAGCGCATGAGCACAAATTACGATTTCGTAGTTACAAGTGGAGGAATTGGTCCAACGTACGCTCCCTCTCCCTTCTCCTCCCACCAACTTCCAAACCCCCCCTCCCCATGCCGTCCCAACCCCAACATCACGCACAATCTAACACACCCCTCTCAGGCACGACGACATAACCTACCAATCCATCGCCAAAGCCTTCTCCCTCCCCCTGATCCTCCACGACGAAGCCTACGCCAAAATGAAGAAATTTTCCAAACCACACCCCTCCCAACCCAACTTCTCCTGGGACGTACCCTCTGCCGCCCTAACCGCCAAACTCCGCATGATCGAGCTCCCCACCGACACCTCCCGGCCCCTTTCCAAACAAGTGCTCTTCCCCGTCTCCGACCTCTGGGTCCCCGTAGCCTGCATCAACGGAAACGTACACGTCTTACCTGGCGTGCCTCGACTTTTCGAGAGATTATTGGATGGCATGAAGCCGTTGTTGGTTGATAGGTTGGAGGATCCCGGGAAGGGAATTCATAGGGTGCTGATTAGTACGCCGATGAGCGAGAGTGCTGTTGCGGGGTATCTGACGGAATTGGCGGGACGCGTGGAGAGTAAGGGTGTTAAGGTTGGGAGTTATCCGAGGTGGGGGAAGAAGCATAATACCGTTACGTTGGTTGGGAAGTGAGTTGTCCTTTTTACTTGCTTCTTGTGCCCTAGATGTGCCCAGTTTCGACTTATCTCCTTTTGAGGAACGGAAAGGCTAAGAGGCGGGGGTATGGATCGAGCTGATCGTTACGTTTAGGGATCGTGAGTTCCTCGAGAGTCTCGTAGCAGAAGTCGAGAAGAACGTCGATGGCAAGCGAGTTCAAGTGGAAGGCGAGGATGATGTCGAGGGCGAGAAGCAGTCATAGCGAAAGAAATAGGTGTGGCGCTTTGGAGTAAGTACAGAACGGTTGAGCTGGGCTGAGCAAGCAAGTAAGAGACGTCGCAGCATCTCTTCGCTGACCAAAAGACGATATTCTGTTATAGACCTGGTTTGAGCATTCTCTTGCATTGCAAAAATCCGATACAGAGAAGGGGGGACCCGACATGAAGCAATGTTAGTTGCGACTATGAATACAAGTTGCACACCTCTTTCCTGCCTTCTAAACAAAACTTCGTTCCAAGTACAGTTTGCCTATGCCCGTGTGCTTCATTGGTTGCTCCTTTCCCATCAGACTACCAACGACAGATGATCAACCCCACCAAGAGAGAAAATCCACTCTAAGACGGGACAAATCAAGCCAAGTCATGGCAACAATTCTTGATTCGGGGAGAACGTTACAACTTCATCTTAAAAGAAGACATAGAGGCTAAAACGTGCCCCAAGGGCAGTTTTTCACCTTTAGCAATAATGGACAAAATTCGTGAGTAGTCAGTTAGTCAAGCAGAGAGAGAACATGAAGTAACTCCTCCTACCTCCCAGCCAGTTTCCAAAAGCAGAGTTACGGTCAGATATCCGAGAGAGCAGAGTAGAGGATAATTGTCGCGTATTTATTACGGTTGAGAAATGTAGATTGGACGTTTCGTCTCTACCTTGCACCTTGCAGAGAATCTTCCGGCCGGCTAGTTCGGGCGGCGTATGCTTAGACTTGAGGTTAGGTTGTAGTCGGATGTTTTGTTTCTGTCTCCGGTAATCGAGGTGAGGAAAGGAGGGAGGGGGCGATGTAAAGGGGCAAGCGAGTGGCACTTGGCGGCACAGGACTTAGCGAAGGGTTCTAGAAGTCTAGGTAGGATATAGGAGGAGTCTTATTGTAGAATTTGAGATATCATAGGTATAGAGAAGGTGAAGACGAAGAGGGTTTACATCGGAGGGAGGTTGCTGTCAAGTTGCTGTCAAGTTGTCTAAAGCAGGAAACTACATGGTTGCTTGTTGATTCCAAAGTGAGCCTTCTTTTTTCTCTTTTCTGAATGAGATGAGGTAGGTCTCTCGTTTGCCACCTTTTTTTCCTCTTCGTACCTTTTCATTTGAGTAGAGACTCACTTCATAGCATGTGTATTCCATCCATCCAAATGACTTATGATCACATTGGAAATGGCCAGTCACGACATCGTCATCGTGGAAGTAAAAGTTTGCATCTGTTTCAAGATCGAGGGGGAAAACACAAAAATGGACAATGAAAAGTCAAACCAAGTAAACTCATCAATACTACTAGGGTTTCTGATGCACGTAATAACATGTTCAGATTGTAGCGCTTACATGATCTGCGTCGAGAAAATCTGCTCATTTGAATCATAACATGCCTAAAACCTTAGCTTAACAGCAACTACTTAACCTAGCTCCGTAAAAAAAGGGTCAACTTGGCACACCTGATTTCTTTTCAAGAAGAAAGATGGGAATCCTTCGGTTACAGATATACATCATAGTTTTTAGGAGATTGTTAACTCATTTCTCGTCTGACCCGTTCTGGAAGGTAGCAATTCGAAGGATCTCGCCAGTACGGTAGGCAGTCTGCACTTCGTAAGTAAGCTGAGAGCCTGCGCCGCAGATGCTAGGAATAACGGGAGACGTGTCAGGAAATTCGTATCGTGACAGTATAGTGAGGTAACGGAGCGACCGTGTGATAATGCACCCACGTCGAGACCAATGGCGAAGAGCAAGCGACGTGGTAATTGAGGGGAATGTAGTATTTGGATCATGGAACAGCGGTGAGCATGACGGTTGAAGATAGTCAATGGATACAAAAGAGTATAAGACAGCTTCCTTCCCACTTGAGTTCGCTGGATATATCTCATAACACCAACACAAGGATTCAGGAACGGACTTTCGCACTTACACCACTCACACACGTCTCTTCCATTCTACATACCAGGACACTCAGTTCTACAGCTGGTGCTTCAAGTCAATACGATAAAATGCATTATACAAAAGCTATCGCAACCTTCCTCCTCACTGCTGCCACTCTTTCAAGTGCCCAACCAGGCGGCATCGGAACAACATTCTTCTCCTGCCCAGCTGGGACAACCGGTGGATGCTGCTTGTCGTACACCAGCGGAGGGACGGGCGTCAATTGTAAGTTCCCCTATTTGCTAGTCTCCTTCCTCGGCTTGATCCGAATTTATCCCCAGATGTCTCTACCGTCTCATAACAGATTCGTGTAAAAAGAAACGATGATCAGATATTGATATTGATATTGTAGGCGGACCGGTCATCCCTGGTCCGATCCCAGGCCATGAGAACGAGTTCGTGTGTGCTTTCCGGCCTGGAGAGTTGAAGAGTTGCTGTACTACTGGTGGTGACACTGTGAGTATTTCTTCTCCTTCAAACCTCATTACTTTCCTTCCCTTGTGTCTGTCATAGACTGTGTAATGTGTCTGGACTTCGAATTTTAGAGTGCGAAATAGACCATAAATAGTTGATTCACGTGTTACGATAGCCAACTGGATGTGTCGCTGCTCCGCCGACTTCGACTACCCCTATTGCTACGATCACTTTTGGGAAGAAGTTTTAAAAGATGCCTTGGAAAGAAAAGGGGGGTATTTGCGGAGTGGAGTATACTAGGCCACTCAGGTGTAAGAGGTGGTGAGAACGGGGAGGGATTGGACTTGAGCGTGGGATGAAAGTGGCTAAATAAAACAAAATTCTGCAAGCAAGGCTAGAAATTCAACATTCCTGGCTCTTCGAGCTTAGCATTACCGAGAGTCATCGATTTAAAATGTCCGCTCCTGGTGTTGTAGCTTAGCTCGCCGATAGTCTATATCTCAAATCGAATTATGATGTCTGTAGGGTGGACAGGACATTGTATCCTCCTGATGGGGCACAAAACAAACGTAGTCTACTATCTGACACATGGCCGATGAGTTATGGCTCAACCTTCGTGCATTGGAGCAAAACTTTCAAATGAAACAATCTCAGAGTGAACAAAGCGGGTAACATGATTCTCGGGTAATAATTATGCGCGGTAAACAAGCAACTCCGTAGCTGACAATGGCTAGCCAAACGATCTAGGGGATTAAGTACAGTTTCGAGCGTCACGACGGATAAAATAAGATTGGGCTTTCTTCATAGTTGAACAACAAGCACTGCCATCGATCCTAGACACGGCCGCTTCGCTGATACCATTTCCCTCGAATATAACCTCGGTCAATCTGATCGGGGTACAGGCCCTCCTTCAACATGATCCCCATCTTGTTCCCTGGCAAATTCATTGGCAATCCGGAACTTCCTCTCATCAACCAAGCTCAAGTCTCGTTCAACGTAATTGGCTCATTCATAGTGTCTGCTATCCATCCAGTCCCTCGAGAAAGTGAAAGACCGGCATGTGTGCACCTGATCCGAGTCTATGTAATTGTGGTGAAGGCCTTCACTGAATCTTGGGGGAATCAATGTGTTAGATCAGCTGCACTGTATCGACTGCCGAATGATATCGAGGCAGTGTTCTGCACAAATCAGCAACAATCATGCAAAGCAAGTCGCGACGCGTAAAATTGTATTGAATCTGTGGCTTCTTATCATTGTGCAGACCACCATGTGATGATACAGTCTGGTAATATTCCGGTTTTAGTGCCTTTCTGAGCGAATTCTAGTCTTTTATCAAACTCGCGATCAATATTGCAAGTACATCTGGGGATATTGAAGTACCACGCAATGTAAATTATGGAATATGTCCAGACTCGCGGTATAGCCACGGAGTCCCTCATCCACATATTCATGACGCTTATCACCCCACGCTTTCACCGCTTCCTGCTCACTCATACTGACATATCGTCTTTCAATCGTCTTTCAATCAGCCGTTCCCAGTTATGGTCGATTTCTGCTGATGGCTCTCCGAACAGTTTAATATTTTCTGGCCATTTAACGGTCGTATCGGTAGGTTTTCGCCACGGCGTGCCATTGCGATAGAAGTTTGGTGATCCGGTGAATCTGATTCTCTCCAGCAGGATCTTCGTGGGTGTGACTTTGAATTGTTAGCGAATATTAGGGATCCTCAAGACTGGAAGACTGACCAAAGTTGCTGGTGAATCCTGACTCATAAGAACCAAACGCTGGTGTTGTTCCTCGTTTGATGAGGACTATGAAGGTGCTGATTGCGAAGAAGACTGTTGTTACTCATGGTAGGCTATGGAGAGCAGACCTTCCACTCGAACGGGACTCAAGACGAATCTTTATCGGTTCATCCGGGTCATGAGCGTAGGGCGATATCAATGGTCTTAGGTCGGCAGCCTTCAACTCAGATGTTTTGTCCACCCCCATTCTGATCACAGCGCAGCCTGTAATTAGATCAAGTCAAAATCAGCTTGGCACGTTGTGTAAACAGTTTCACCGATGTTATGTCCGGGGAGTCGCCTAGTACTGGAATTTGTCGCTCGGAACGATCACTCCAGTAGTAGGGAGAGCTATCTATGGGTGCCAATCTGGATGACGGCTGTACAGTTCAAGTTGACGTATATTGAATCGTCCATCGGCGCAACTTTCGGTATTCAGTAACTGGCAAGTTCCGTACAAGAAGATCAATGTCAAGCACGATGCATATCAAGCACGCTGCATGGCACCGGCGGAGGGCACACTCTGGGAAGACACATAGAGTGCTGTACATGGTTCTATCACATTTGTAATTAGGCAGATTTGGCCGTGGTCCCATGATCTCAACATCTTCTGTGTAGCACTTCTCTCATGAGTGTCCGTGCTGTAGAACTTCCGGAAAAGTTCACGCAATAATGTCACGAGGCTTAGATCATGTGAGAAAAAGTGGAAACGTTGCAATCAAATATCAAAAGTCCCTTTGACACAATTAAATCTCAAGCGGAGAGCGACGGATTCAACTTTAATGATGAGTATTCATCTGATTTTGCTTCTGTATACTCAGTTCTGTGACATCTTGTGGAAGACTTAGAAGTAGATAGTCTGTTATATTTGTATTCAAAGTACCAGCTGCTAGGGTAGACCAGCTTGATTCCTAGCAGATATCTACTTATCTGTGTGGTAGCCTTCATCTCTCTTATCGGAGTGATACCCCTCGTCGCTTTTGTCGGTATGGAAACCCTCATCTCTGATGACGAGTGCCGCAGCAAGAGCTTCTTAAGAATTCAGCTGACTGGTCTCGATGTTTCTGTCACTTTTGGGGAGGGGGATATCGGGTAGAGGGAGGATGAAGTTACCTACCAGTGCTGGGAACCGGAGTAGCTGGGACAAGTGAACATGCTACCAGAAAGACGAGAATCAATTTGACTTGCATTTCGAAGACTGTACTGGGCTTATGTCGAGGAAAAACAACGAATGTTGACTTATTGTGCGGATTGCTGCATTTACTCTTTCCTTCAACTACTAAGACGATGCTGGAGTACTTAAGTCATCTGTTCCAGGTCTTCATGGCCAACAACTCGTGTTCAGCCGGAGTTCGAATATGACAAGACCATGTACATGCTGGGATGTTATATGCGAAGGCAAACGAAAGTGGTTGCTGCGCCTGGATATTAAAACTTGCAGATGCGTACACAATTGCGCTGCTGCTACCATTCCTTCACGTACTGGGAAATCGACGAGGTTCAGTGCATTAATTATCGTGATGCCAGGTGGGATATCAGATGCTTCCACCGCTGGCTCAGAATAAACTTCATCCTTCCCCATTTGACCTCCGCTGTGCTTTCGCTCACTCGTTTCATTGACAGGCCATGATTGTTTATGATGGATGAGCCAGCCTCGATATCATCATACATGTAGCACACTCCGATGAACGGTACACGCGCAGACAGAAACGTGGCTATGTACTCTAATGAATTGTGCGCTGAAGCACGCTACTGCACACTTAAGTTCTTGGAGCAGTACAGACCGTATGCTCGGATCATCGAGGAGATCATCAAGTTTACAATTGACTATGGCGTACTTGGCCTTACCAGTCTTTAATTGAGACAAAAACTGGAGTACTTGGCGAGGTGCTGTGAGTATTTGTTTGACTCGGAGCTGACTCTTGAGCGACTGACGCTTAGACTGATCTGGTTCTACGAATACGTACGAGTATTCTGTGGAGCGGATGTGATCATCTGTTGATTGGCCATCCCCCGTGCCTATGTCTAGTATTATTCTGCGGCTTGGGTTCATAAGGTATGCTATGCGATAGACTTCGCTTTCACATTATCCTGGTCATCTTACGCCTCCGATAATTGCCTCTTGCTGTGGCACCTTGACTGCAGGAGAGGTGGAGTTGCTAGAAAGCTTAAAACGGCAAGTAAAAGCTTTAGGACTGACCCGCATTACTGAGCCTAGCACAGCAGTCTCCACAGGTTCGAGTTTTTGGACCGTGCAGGGGACAGACACCGAACTTGGGACTGGGGAATCTATGCCGTACCCATAGGTGTCCAAATAAAGCACGTCCAATGATCTCTACTTCTTTTGATTCATCGGAGGCCAATGAAGCTTTGTAATACTTTGTAAATTCAAGTTTCGGGTCCTTGATTCCGTTGAGGGGCCCTGCCTCGCGCTTGTTTCCGCTCTCGTGCATCTGTTTAGTACTAGCAGATGAGTTACAATGCTTCGCACTGAAGAATTGTAGAGTTGCCGAACGGACCTGCCTATCTTGGGGCAGTGACAGAGCAGTAAAGGTGTCCGATTGTATGCAAGTGTAGGCTCACTACAACATACACGTATGATAAGACGCGCCATGATAACACCTGCCTATCTAGATCTGGTGAATTCTCTCTGGTTGTTATCTTGCTAGCTCGTAGCAGTCATCCGTAAGTACGGAATGGCAGCAAAAGGCAAAGAGACGCATTGCGTGACCAAGCTGATGCCGAAACTTTCATTTTGGAGTCAGAGTTTAGAGATTGAAATTCTGTCCTGCGGTTACTATGGAAGCCTTGAAACAATGTTCAACATCGGTCCAACTTCCAGGGGCGACTACAATGCTGTCCAAAGGCAGAGGTCATTACTGATGTTTTGTCCGGCATTGCTGATGATGGTGAGAATCTGCACGAACCAGGCGATCTTTGGGCTGCCTTGGTCTTTTAGCAAGAGCAGCGTTTATGATATCTCTGCTCTTGAACCTCTGGCTTCTCTGCACTCACCTATCTTCTCGTTGAGTGAGCTCTCCACTCCCCGTATGTACGTGCCTGGTCTCAACTCTGAAGAAAATGATTCTCCACCTACTAATTATACTGTTCATACCAGTAATCCCTATCAAGGTCACTTTCTCTGCTGCTGAAGAGTTTACTGCACCGGGGAACGCAACCACTAACGATGCATGGAGAAGGTTGAGGCTTGGTAAGTATACCAGCTTCAATGATCCAGGGAAGAGGGCTAAAAAATTTCAGATCCGTCTGGTTATGTGCTTCTTAACGAGAAAGACAGACACATATACCATCTCAAGCCCGGATTCTCACACAAGTCAAGATCGCAAATCTTCAGTACAAGTATGTATCATCAACTGCACTGCTTGACCATGATTCGAGAAGGGGATTGGAAGCTTGCGGACGCAATCGATAATCCGGGAAGCTTTGAAGGCAAGGCCATTTTTCGAAGTTCTCATATCGAACACTGTTTCGATTACCAACGACAGAGTGTGCAATGCGCTGCAGACTTGAAGCTGAAACCTGCGGGTACAAGCGAGCCTGGACATAGTAAGATAAATGGCTGGGGAGTGGAGCACTCAACCTGTAAGGACTGGCGAGTCGCCGAGCAGTGGCTGAGGAATACTGGTATACCGGAGAGAAGCGGCAACTTGTCCTTGAAAGCCCTGTAACATGTATATAGCAATGGGCGACTTGAGGATACAGACCTGAAACCTGGGTACGAATTGATATATGTATCAAGATCCGTCAATTTCCCCACAATTTCCATTCTTTTCGGCGGTACGTGAAGCTTCACGAAGTTTTTCATCCTCGGCAACAGTGGCGAAAAGCCCAAGGATTTCAAGCCTGTAGAGAGAAGCATTCTCGTGATCAACGAGGGGTTGTAAAACCCTGGAGAAGGTAGCAGTAGTGGGCGAGACAGATGCAACAAGCTGGACTCGAAAATACCGAGATCTAGATAGTATCTCAGTTGTCTCTGGAAGAAGAGCTGAAGACGTAGTCGTGAAGTTTGGCGGCGACTGGCAGTGGGGATTGCTTGTGGCCATCTTGGATATCTCAAAGGGACGCTATTGCTTCTGAGAAGAACGATCATCAGAGAAATGCGATGGGCGAGTCAAATTCCCGGTACTGAGTCTTGATGTTACAGTTGAGAATCCCATCCGTGCTTAAGGTCGCAATTTGGGAGCTCAGAAAGAAGGACTGGTAAAAATGAGAAAGAGGCGACACACGAGGATGTAACCAATCAGGTGGAGAAGTTCCACTTCCAGGTTTTCCCCCAACCCATGGCCGCCGACGAGACTTCTTTAAATACCATTCTCTACATAAAAATTGGTCGGCTCAAAGAGACACAAGGACGAAGGGAATCACTTCCTAAACTTAACTGCTGTTAAGGGTGGAGTGCCTAATTTGGTAATGTGATACCTCAATTGAGTCCTACATGTCTTCCACCAATCTTCTACAGATTCTTGATTCTTCGTAAAGGTCTCCACTCCCCGGAGTCAAGCGGCACATCACTCTAGAAAGAGATGCTCAAGATCTCGGGCCTCCGAACCCTCCCTCGGGTACTTCTTGATCAAATCATTAAGGTAGTTAAATCACCAACAACCAGTTCCGCTGCCCTAACAAGTACCCAGCCAGATTGAACGTTTGATTCAATCTCCGCGACCAGAACAGCTGATTTCAGGCTTGAGATGTATTCAAAGATAGAAGGAATAGCAATAGCCATGAATGAGGCCATGAAACAACGGGACTAACAACTCCTCGATTGCAGAAACAATACTAAGGCTCTTACAGAAATAACCAACGATGTCGTGTTCAAACCCGACATCTGCCAGTATCTTGTGAGATGGGTAATGACTAACAATACGCCACAATGCGAAAAGGGTTGTTATTTCGTTTACTCGTAACTGCCGCCTATCCCTGTCCGAGTCCAGCCCTTGTGGCTTGCAGCAGCATAAAAGCCCGGCTGCAGCACAATCAACAGACTTGTCACAACAGCACTAAACCTTTGCATATTATTCACCGGCAAAAATAGCACTGGCGAATCATGTATCGTGATTGCGACCCAATCGGCTGGTCCGACGCGATATTCTTGTGCTCGGGTGTAGATACTGGAGGCTTGATGGTTGTAGCTGACACAGGCGGCTGAGCTGAAAACTTCTCGTGGATTGGCATTGCATGGGCATCTCGAAACCTCACGAATGGGAAAGCTTTACGCTTCATCAAGATGGCAGGAGCAGCTATCCGACTTTCCGTTCAACGACAGACATGTGAAATTTGAAAGAGATACCTTCGTGGTCCAAATAATACATATATCGCCTCGCGATTCATCTCGGGTTATTCATTCGATCATCCAAATTGAATGAAGTTTAAAGCGTGGTCCCACCCACCGCTTATTGCTTCCTTGAAAACCGAAGTATTCAATTTCTTGATATAAATTGCCTCATAATCATGGGTTCCATCAGCCCTCATGTGGAGAGCAACGAGCTTCTTCCCACCATCCTGGAAAATAGAGCGAAGTCCGACCCCCACGGTATTTGGGCCAAGTTTCCCATTTCTTCCAGCACATACAAGGAAGGCTTCCGATCTGCAACACACCTGGAGCTCTTAAATGCTGTCAATAAAATGGCTTGGCTGCTCGAGGAGTCTCTTGGAAGAAGTGAAGACTATGGAACCATCGCATACCTAGGCCCGAATGATCTTCGAAGCATCATTGTTGTACTCGCAGGCATCAAGACTGGATACAAAGTAAGCAGCTCGAGTTCGAGAAGAAAGAATCGTAATATCTGATGTTCCCAGACATTCCTCCCGTCTCCGAGAAATAGCAAGATTGCTCAACACTCTCTCCTTGCAGGACTCGAATGCAACGTCTTGCTCACCACAACTCCGGAACTACCGTGCATAGCGATGATAATCGAGGACTATCCGATGAAGAGGCTGCAAGTTACTGCTCTCGTGGACCTGCTCTCCCCTACCAACGTGCGTGACTATCCATATGATGCTGTGTACGAAGATGCCAAGAATGATCCTATCTTCGTTCTACACACCTCAGGATCCACTGGTCAGCCCTGCGCCTGCTTGCTCCTTGGGTCACTGCTGACACTCGTAGGTATCCCGAAGCCTCTCGTATACACTCACATGTTCAACACCTGTGTCGCAAATATTACGTCGCTGCCAATGCAAAAAAACTTCATCAATCTGAACGCCAACTTCCAGACTGGAAACTTCTTTTCCATATTTCCATCTTTTCACGTAAGCAAAATCGACCGCCACATGTATCCGCTGGAGACAATAACATGTGGAAACAGGTCGTCGGCATAGGGTTCCAACTGATCATTCCCACATTCTATGGATGTGTTCCTATCTATCCTCTTCCGTTCGCACCACCAACCACAGAAGGCTTCCTCGAAGCCTTGAACCATACCAGTGTTGACTGGGCATTTCTTCCTCCTGTACTCATCGACGAGCTCGGCAAAAACATTCCATCCCTGGATTTCGTCGCTTCAAAGCTGAAGTATATTTACTTCACAGGAGGAGCTGTGCCAAGCTCTACTGGTGACGTTGTTTCTTCCCGGCTACCACTTCACCAAGTCATGGGCTCAAGCGAGTGCGCCATGTTTCCCCTCATCCGCAACAAGACAGAGGGAGATGTCGACTGGAGCTACATCCAAATCCATCCAGCCTCGAACACCGAGCTTCGCCACCGCTTTGGTGACCTTCACGAGCTCGTCGTTGTTCGCAAGCCCGAGAATGAGAAGTATCAAGCCATTTTCACCCACTTTCCACACTTGCAGGAATACGAGACCCGAGATCTGTTTTCTCCACACCCGACAAAGCCTGGATTCTGGAAGCATCGCTCTCGGATTGATGATGTTATCGTGTTCCTCAACGGGGAAAAGACCAATCCGGTGACATTTGAACAAGAGGTCTCTCGCCATCCTGAAGTTAAAGCGGCCCTTGTCGTGGGTCACCAAAGATTCGAGGCAGCTTTGCTTGTTGAGCGAATTAAGGATACCGAGCTTTCCGCGCTGGAGCAAGAGGATTTGATCGATAGCATCTGGTTGGTTGTTCAAGACGCAAACAAGAACTGTCCTGCTCATGCTCGGGTCTCAGGATCTAAGATCATGCTAGCAGCTCCAGCCATGCCATTTATCCGAGCACCGAAAGGCACCATTCAGCGCCAAGCAACTTTGAACTTGTATGAGGATAAGATCAGTAAGTTGTACCTTGAGTCTAATTCCGTGGAAGCGGAGGTGAAAGAGCTGAAAGGCCTAAGTATCTCGGACACGACCTCACCAGCCGAGATCGTCCGTAAGCTTGTGAAGCGAGTGACCGGATGGGAAAATTTTGCAGACAGAGATGACTTCTTCTCGCTGGGGATGGACTCCTTACAGGTACTCCATCTTCGAAGAGGTATCATCTCAGCCTTTAGAACTCACGCCATTACTACTAGCATCATCTATGCGTGCCCCTCGGTTGATCTTCTGGTGCGAGCCATCTCAAAAACCACAAGCGAATCGTCGCTATCTTGTGCAGACTTGGACACTGCTCGTATCACCAACCTTGAGGAGACCTTGAAGGACTATGAGACCGAGATCGATATGCTCGCGGCTTCGAAGGAGTTTGAATCCTTCACCGCTGTGCAGTCATCGGAACAAGAAGTTGTCTTACTTACTGGTTCCACTGGAGCACTTGGGTCTTTCTTGCTTGACAGACTTCTTCGAAACAAGGCCGTGTCTCATGTCTATTGTCTGAACCGCACCCACGACTCGAAAAAGTTACAGGAGCTTCGGAACCAAGAACGAGAGCTCTCATCCGACTTCCCACCTTCTCGCGTCACCTTTGTGACCGGAGATCTCGCCCAATCCACCTTCGGCCTCAAACAATCAGTCTTCGACAACCTAGACGCTAATATAACTCGTATAATTCACAATGCTTGGCCAGTTGACTTCAACAAAACTCTGCAATCTTTCAAGCCTAGTCTCGACGGCGTCTTAGGTCTCGCTTCCTTCGCTTCGACAGCCAAACTCTCCCCTTCGATCTTCTTCATCGGATCCATCAGTTCCGTAGGCAACTACCAAAATACCCAAGACCACCTTGATTTCATTCCTGAGACTGTCTTGAAGGATCTCAATACCCCAGCACCGATGGGATACGGTGAGAGTAAGTACCTCGCTGAACGCATTTTGGACTACGCGACGAAGAAATTGCATATCACCACTGCGGCTGCCAGGGTTGGACAGATTGCTGGCACTGCAGAGAATGCTCGTGGATGGAACAGAAGAGAGTGGTTTCCAAGTCTGGTGATGAGCTCGAAGTTCTTAGGTGCTGTGCCAGAAACACTCGGAGTCGGAGGGAATGCACAGGACATCGACTGGGTGCCAATTGATCAGCTTGTTGAAGTGCTTGCTGAGCTTGCCTTGAGCTCCAATGAAAGGATACATGGAGATGGTGTCCAGATTTTCCATCCGATTCATCCTGCGCCTTCGAAATGGAGTGAAATATTGCCGACAGTGAAGGAGACTCTCACGAATTCTGATGCCGTGGGAGTCAAAGCAGTACCTTTCCAAGAATGGGTCATGTCACTGAAGAACTCAAGCACATCTATCACCGAGGAGCTTTTTGCTGAAAAGACTGAAGAGTTGATTCACAAGAATCCCGGAGTGAAGCTCTTGGATTTCTATGAGAGTCTTCTGAAAGATGATGGACTTGGCAAGACGTTGAGAATGCAGACGAAGAGGACTTTGCAGTCCAGTCAAGCTTTGAGAGATCTGGAGCCTCTCAAGGCGGAATGGATGGAAGGGTGGATCAAAGGTTGGTTGAACACTTGAGAGTCATCCGGTTCGGGCATCAGGGACAATACATGTCGTCGATGAAATTGCGGACATTTGTCACATTCTCCTTACAGCGACTTATTCCTCACAGATTTGCCTTAGGGATTTGGATCTTCAAGTCAATGTCCTGTATTCAGTCTGTGAACTTTCGCAGACAGCAAAATCTGGCCATTCTTTACCCCCTTCCATGGCTACCTTGTAAGAACAATGGAGTATAATTGATGTGATACGCCTCTGCCTCGTATTTCGTAGCGTTCAGAGAATCTTAGAAAGCCATTTTCTTCCACTGATTCTTCCTAGCCTTGCTCTTCGACTTCGTCGCTGTATTAGTGTCGCACTCTTCCTCTCTGGCATCTTCCGAGACTGGCTTGACGGCAAATGTGTCTACCTGTTCTGCTACTGGGACCGGTGGACCCTGTTTTATCTTCCCTTTTCCCATAGTTCTGAACTTATCGTCTCCCTTGATAGGGGTCGGCTGTTGATTCTCGTCCGCTCCCGTCGGGGAAACACCGGATCCGTTCAACGGAGGGAAGTTCTGCTCGTGCTCCTTTGCAGCTGCTCTCTCTCGTTGCTTCTTCGACTTCTTTTTCGGCTTCAGTGCTTTCTCAGCTGCTTTCGCAGGATCTGGTTGCGTGCTTTCGTTGTGACCCCAGCTGACAGTTGCATTCGCAACGACCATCTAACTTTCCTCCTTAGCTTCCTCACACCAGTCTCTGTAGATATTCTCTTCTTCCAAGTTAAACATATCCCGAACAGAAGCGAAAGCGTGCTTCCTAGCTATCTGTCGCGGTGTCTCGATTTTCTTTACCCCGCTGCTCAACGAGCCGTTGGAACCAAACGATGAAGACGGAGAAAAGCCATGATCTGGATCAGCGCCATATTTTGCGAGGATATGCAATGTTTCGACAATTTGATGCTCTCGCTCCATGTCCTGCTGCCAGAGAACCTCATGTAATGGCGTTCGACCCTTGACATCCTCCCGATTGATGTCGTCGATTCCGCCGTGCTCGAGGATATAGGTGGCGATTTGCTCTAGCGCAAACCTCGATGCAATATGTAGAGCCGTTGACTTCTCGTCCAGATTGACAATTGGATTTGGTATATCAGGCTGCTGTCGTAGGATGTACGTCGCAGCAACATCATGACCCTGCACCAACGCTCCATATAAAGGTGTATACCCTCCTCCGTTCTTCTCACTCAGGACACAGGGCCCGACTCTCTTGACTAGGAACCGTACAACACTAGTGAACCCACTTGCAGCTGCTAGATGAGTCGGAGTTTGCTGGCTGTGATCGCAGTTGACTGACTGCCAGCATCTGGTATCGCATGAGTGGATTCTCGAATTGTCGGTCTTGAGCCTAGGGTCTGCACCATAAGGAAGCAGATTCTTGGTAGTGGCCCAGATTAAATCCTCCCAGAGCGTGGATGGCGGGACGGTGGGTTCCATGTACGCATAGAACTCATTGAAGAATCGCCGTCGAGCGCGACGAGCGAGTGTTGCGTGGAGGACGGAAATGCCGTAGAAGGAGACTGCTCGTGCGTCTGCGCCACGAGCTAGCAGGAATTCCGTGGTGCGTGGAAGTGTATATGAGCATGCTATGCGCAGTGCGGCGTTGAGCTCATGTTGAGTGATTAGATGAGGGCGGGCGAGTGCCACGTAGAGAGATGTGAGATCTGGATATGTCGTGCTGAGACTGTCAATGCTGAAGTCTGAAGAGGAGCCATGCTTCATCAAGTGGGAGGCGATGAGTGGAGCATCCATTGACACAGCGAAGTGCAGATAAGTGATTGAGTAATGTGAGAAGGGCATACCAGCTAGACAACTTGTTTGATCGTTAGCGAAGGGCTGAAATGGTCAACATCGAAGGCGAAGGTGAACTCACCCCTTAAAGCCCACAATCTCTGTAGCAGAATAATTGCTGTATCAGGTTGGAAGAATTGTATTTCACAGCATGCAAGAATATTGCAATAAGACTGTCGCGCTCTTTCTTGGGTCGGCTGGATGTTCGAGCCCAAGCAAGATGGCGATCGAAGACCTCGGGGAGGAAGAGGTGATGAAGACGACGCGTCAGTTGGCAGATTGTATTGATGTCACCTGTGCCAGAGACCATGGAAATGATCAGTAGAAGAACCTCCGTGGGGAGAGTGGCGAAGTTTGCTGGCTCTGCCATGGAGCTGGCTACGGTATGGTGCGATTGGTAATGTGAGTTGTATTGTTAGGCGGTGATATAAAGTTGTGGTCAGGTTTGGAGAAAATGTTTACTAGTGCGAAAGGCAGATGTGAATTGGTGGTGAAGCAGGCTCGGCTCGAGCCGCGTTGCCGTAGCAAGCTAACCCCTGAGAACAGGTATTGGGCAGGTAAGAACTGGTCAGTCTACGACATGAAAATCGCCGTTCTTAAAATAAACATCTACTGTGCTTGATGATCAAAAGTTCGGATGGACTCGTGCATCATCCTCGGCTCGGATACAAGTTTTGCCGCGGGAGATAATTTGTTGACAATAACAACATTAAGCGAATAGGTGGGGAGACTAAGCTCGTCATAAGCTACTTTGATCCGTATAAAACTTGCAGTAATTGAAGCGGCAGAGGCTAACGTATATCCATAGATAATTTTTGACTTTGCAAATTTAAGTTATGAGATCAGACCATCTGTTCATCTGCTCCTCTGCTCATTGTCACCGAGTGGTATGAAGTTCTGAGAGCTGGTCAAGGATTTGTGATACATCGGTTCGTGTACATATTGCTCACTCTGTTTGCGGTTGTTCAGATTAACTATGTGGTTTTGGATTGGGGGTATAGAAAGGTCACAAAGATCCGATACCCGGAGAATAGTACAAGACTTGCCAAATGGCATGTTGTCCAAAAGCGGTTGTCGCGCAGGACTTGGGGATGGAGGTGCGGCATCCACCAGTTCTATAGCAGATAGGTCGTACTTACTTCTCAATGGTAATGATGCTCTATCAATTGATCATGACGTTTTGATCTTTGGGTATAGGAGGATAATAAATAGGAAACTACGAGGACACAACTGTATCAGGTCCTGGTCACGTGTCAATCCAGAAAGACCTAGGGATAGAATTGGGTTATAGGACTATCCATTACTGTGCTGTTAGGGCCTCAGTTCAACATTGCCAATAGATCAATTCCCTGACTCGCTAGGCGTGCTAGTTGCAAATATCCTGTCGTAAGACTTACCAGGAGCCAGAAGTGGACATGATCTTCACTTTGAGCATATATTCGTCGCTTCGCACAAAGCAGCAATTGTTGAAAATCTGGGGGTTTCATAGATCGCGGATGATACTTAGTGCTGAGATAATTATAGCAAGTATAATTAAATTACACGTTCATAACCAAATCTTAGAAGGGACCCTATCAGCCACTCCCGAGATCGCGCGGCCCAACTACTCGGTACGCTATGGAAACACCTGCTAGCGTTCTCAAATCGTCCAGCCCGAAACAGCTATTACAACACATCGCGATATGCAACAGGGCTCGGCAACCATATTCAAAGTATGGTACAGCTGTCTTAGTGGTTGGTATCAGAAAACTATCACTTTAGCTGGGACGAGCTAGAACGGCAACGTTACCAGTCTATGCCGCTGAACAAGTCGTCGAAGAACATACTGGAATGTCACTCGGCTTTCGTCGGCATTTACTGCGATATGCAACAGAGTGGTTATCGTTGCGCCGATTAGCTTGAGCCGTAGGTCTAGAGCGATGGTGCGGTTATGGTCGAGCGACTTCGGCACTAGATGTCAGCCAGTGGCAGGAGCTGAGGACAGATTTCAGAGATGCAGCTGTCACTGAGATTTATAACACCATGAACCATCGGAATTCTTCGAGATTGCGGGAAAACATAGATAGCTATGTTGTGAAGGAGGCGCTTACCACGGCGACAAGGCACCCAGGAGAACCCGACTTCACGTTTCTGTAGTCGATATACAACAATAATGCTTGTGGCTATCTGAGCCCAGATGAACACAGTCGTGCTACAGCGTCGCTCAATGCGATGGAGAAATTGAAGAGGAAGTAGCGATGAACCGATTGCATCGACACGCGATCCAGATCAGCTTGAAGAGAGTGGCGTGGCTCTTGCTCCCAGATGCTCCTTCTCCTCATCGCACAGAATAGAGGAATCTGAAAAAAATTCTTCACTTATGTATAGTCTCTTTGCGCTTCAAGCAGGGGCAGGATTGGGACAGCCCACCACCTGAGGGAAACCGTTGCAAAGTAAACAAACGTCCCCGCCAGCTTTGAAAAACCTTCAATTGCTAGCGTATTGGAGAGAAACTAACCAAGAATAGCTATTACAACGAAATGCGATGTACAACAAACCAAACTTGTGGGCGTTCCAGTGAGTCAAAGCTCGCCGATTCTTTTCGGTTCTGCTTAAGACTGATGAGCTCATCCCTCCCACCAGCGAAGATTCCACGAAGCTCCAGACTCTCGCTGTTGCCGGCATTGCACCACCACCAAAAGCCTGGCTGTTCAACAATGCGATTAGCGCAGTATTCTCCGAAACTCGGAGTTTGCAATGTGCAACAGAAGGTATATTCCGCTGTGAAGTCGGTGATGAGAGGAAATCTCGGGATAAGTGAGGCATAGAAAAAGCGTCGCGTCTCCAGTCGCTGGCTATGGGGCATGAGGCTATCGTCGTGAGACATGGGATGAGCATGTTCTGACGATATCGGCGTTGCGTTTTGCAATAGGAATCTGCAGTTGTCATTGGGAGCGTCTTCTATTAGGAGTGCGTTACACAAGGAAGGAAGCATCTGAGTATTCTCGAGCACGCGACAGTCAAGGTAGCACATCCACATTGAGACTTTACAAGCTAAAGAGCCCCTACAAGGAGCTTGCGCTTTCTTGTGTGTGTTGTCAATCATTGAGATTCTGACATTGGGCCAAACTCGTGGACACAATGCGGTCTTGTGGCTGGCAATAAGAAGAACTTATATAACGGCACTCTCTAACTCTAAATGATGTGTATCCTATTACAGTGACGTAAAAGCAGACCTCCCTGCGAATAATGTCCGACTTGGAGTGGTCTCCCATCAGCGATGTGCCAGCTTTACAGCCTCTCCACAGAGAGGATGTAGTAACAGCACCCAAGGCACTATCACAGCTTTGAAGAGCAAACCCATCCAAGCCCCGCTTTACTTCGGCATTGAAGTGCGCTTTGCAACAAAATTGCCCTCTCAAGATAATGAAAAGGTAGCGAATATTCATGGTCCGAAAGACGGAGATACATGACGGATGTAATTATCACGGCTTTTGACGGCATTGAAGTGCGATTTGCAACAAACCCGCGCCCACCTGAAAGAGTTAATTTGCAGATATTTTGTTACGAGGAAGCCAGCGTAAAGGAGCGCGACCCGCGTTGCGACGGACACGTAGTCCAGGTGAGGTGAGCACTACCGACGTGCTGCTTTGCTCGAATATTGTCTAAAGATCGTAATAAGAATGTATAAATATAACTGTTAGAACGCGTGAGAGAGAACAAAAATCAATGCTTGTAGATAGATAGCTACGGTATTGTATGATATAAAAAAGTAGATAGCAGGAAATAGTAAGGACCACGCGAGGCACTTGCCAGCTGGCCAGTGACAGGCACTCATATCCATGCGCGGAATTCAGAAAAGAGAGCAGTAAACGGGGAGACAGAGCAATTCTATTCATGCACACAATCTTCTGAAGGTGGATGACATATTTACTCAACCCTTCTTGTGCATGGCACCTCCCGTTCCAGCCTACGTCACGTCAGTGCCATTCCATTACGACTTCTTGTGCATGACGGTAGCAGCAGCCTGCCGAGTCAGTAAGTGCAAAGCAAAAAGAGAGACAGAGACATACCTGGTGGTTAGGGAAGATCAATGAGTCGGCGAGAACGACATTCTCTCTCCGCCCAGCAGCGAAAACTACAACTTCGGCAATATCTTCTGGTGTCAAAGGTTCGCAACCACTTCGTCCATTAGCAATATCTTTGACAAGGGAATGTTCGTGTATCTTACGCGTAAACAGCATCGGCCTTTGACTTATCACCATAAAATCTCACGACCGAGAATTCCTACCCCTCATTAGCATGTGCCCCCACTTACCCCTCCCGAATTACCAAACTCACAGTCTCAACCTGACCCGGATCAATCTCAATGATCCTGATCCTCGTAGCGATCAATTCCCTCCTCAAACTATCCGTAAAACTGCGAACGGCTGCCTTGGTAGCACAGTAAATACTGCCTCCTTGGTATGGTTCCCTGCCTGCAATACTGCCAATATTGATGATATCTCCCGCACCACCATCCGCTCTCTTCTTGAATATCGGTAGGACGGCTTGTGTCATGTTGATCAGACCAGTAACATTTGTCGCAAACATGATGTTGATATCCTCTTCCGCGATTTCAGGAGCTTTGGCTACACCTTTGACCAGTCCACTGCTTGATATCAGCTCCCGTATTCCAAACCCCACCCGCAGACGTGTATTTAGACTCACGCATTATTTACCAAGACATCAATCTCCCTCCACTCCTCCGGCAGATTCCCAAGAAAAGCCTTCACTTCCTCTGGGTTGCTGACATCCATTTTGACCGGCAGGACCTTCACACCCTCCCCAACCTCCTTCTCAATCTCCGCCTTAACCTCCTTCAACGTATCGATCCTCCTCGCCGTCAAGATCAAGCGCAGATTCTTCGGTGCCGTGCGCGCAAATTCAACAGCTGTAGCTCGACCGATACCAGAAGACGCGCCGGTAATAACGACGGTCTTACCTTCGAGGCGCTTGCTCATTGCTGCGGAAGCCATGGTTCTGCGTAGGAGGAAGGGTTGATTGAGGATGGAGCTTGGTCGAGATGCGATTCGCAGTGTGCGGAGGAATTGAGACGTTGTGCGAGAGAGGGGCATACGTGGTGGTATTTGTAGTAGGAAATTGGACGGGGAAAGGATATACCGTATGCGGTGGGATTGGTTGAGTCACTGTCTATTGAATTGTTGTTCCACGAGCTGGAGTTAGAGATGTCCGAACCCCCACTTCTGCCGAGGACGGCATCGCGTCATCGGCACGCACCAAGCCACAGGCGAGGAAGCGAGAAAGGGGTAGCGATGTTTTGTTTGTATTGGCAAAGAACGATATTTGGAGATATGTTTGTGCATTTCAACGGAATAATTCTCCGTGAGCCTGTTCTACATGATCCTTGGTATTTTGGCTCGCTGTTCGAGCCTACGCGCCCATCAAATCTTATCGGTTACTGCCTTTCATCCAGTCAGGATTGACAAGATCCTCCGAGCAGTCTTTTGAGCATATCGGAAAAGAATCCGCGGGCCAAGACAGCCTTTATTCATTCCAGCATATCTGCAACATTTCCGAGATCAAGAACCTCACTCCACAGCTTCCTTCCACCAGGATCACATGCACTTTCTAGCCACATAAAATCCCCAATTGCTACCTTTACAGCGCTCCAGTCCCTAACTCCACTCCTTCTCGCGAAGCCCAAAAGCTGACCAGCGTACCAACACCTTTCGGACTTGTCCAGTGCAGCAATACCTCCTAGTATCAACATCCATAAATACAGATCCGCGAACGCCGCCCCCAAAGATTCGATTCTCGACCTTTCAATCGCAGTTTGCAGTCTTTCGACCAGTTGCTTGAGAACATCGTATGCATTTGGAATCGGGAAAATGACTGCAATACCATAGATGATTCCAGTGAGGCGGCATGCTTCGTAGATATATGGAAATGGAGTATCTAGTAAGTCATCCATAGGTAGGAGATTCATGATACAATGCTGCACATCTCCCCTAGTACTCGACACGGCGGTGAGAGAAAGGCCACCCGACTCTCCATCAACGTAATGTTGTATGGCTTGGGTCATGGCACCAGCTTGTCTAAAAACTGTGATCATGTCCAGACTGACACCGTGGTGTAAGTGGTTTGCGAATCCGCTTGCAAACGATTGTATCGCGGTTCGCGGCAACCGAGTCGCCCAATGAACGAGAATATTGATGCAATCATCGGCCTCCTTCATAGGTGCAAGAAACGGCTTTTGCAAGTTTCTTGTAGATGAGATGATATCGCCACTAAAGTACTAGCAGTCAGCATAGCTTAATCAATGGGCAGGAATGGCCATGTAACGATGTACGCACCCGACACATAGTTGAGCCATGCCACGCCATTCCAGTTTTTCCAAGCCACCTCTTAAAGACAGCAATTCCATCACCGCACCCAAATGATCAGGCATATGTACAAAAGTTCCATAAACATTCAACCAGCCAGTCTTTTTCAAGGGTGATTCGAAAGGATTACTGTCCGCCCGACTCATATCCATCGTACCATGACTAGCCAACATCAAGATCGTGAACAGGGCCATCTCTTGCATCGCAGCCGTTTTGGGATCATCAAGAAGATCATTGAGAATCCTTATGACCGTCAACTTATGCGATAGTATCACTTGCGAATTCGCGTAGATCTTCCCATGGCGGAGAAAGTCGAGGTGGATGGATCCAGCAAAGGCGAGGGTGTGGAACAGGAGCGGGTGCGCAAGACTCAAGTACCAGGTCCGAGAGATGGAACTCTCTGTCTTCCCATTTTCAGCGAATATTCCTGGTAAAACACATGTCATGGCTGAAAGTAGAATTAGTTTAAAGCATGAAAAAATGGAAGACGAAGTGGGAATACGTACAGTGATCAACCAATTCATGAACTCTTGACCCTGCACCTACGAACGGTGAAAATGGATCCGTCCCCCCAGAACTCAGGATACTTGAAGGACTTGGCGTGCTCCAGGCTATGCTTGTCGTATTTCGTGCTAGTAGTGCTGACGGCCTTTTGGCTAGCTGCCTGGTTGTTTCCACTCGATCAGGTCGATCAACGCTTGTGTTCGCGCTATAACCCAGGCAATGTGAGCCCTTGACGTCACCTGGAGCTGCACTGAGCGGGGTGAGATGTGATGTGCAAGAACGGCGAATCGTCAGAGATTCATCGACTGTACCAAACAGGTCGTCGTAAGATTCAAGCTCGGGATCCTGTGCCGGGGGTGAGCCGCTTTGGGTGACGGCAGTTGGTGAGTCTTGGTAGTCTTCCTTCGGGAGTTCAAAGGTCTCCTCAATCCATGTTCGTGCTCCTTCACCTGGAGCTAGAGAAGTATGCCGAGCCTTGATACTCCTCGGTCTTAGTGCGTTCGTTGGTTCAAGGTGTGAGTCCTTCGATGGCTTCTCTGCATTAGGCTTTCGTCTGTCGGTAAGGATATGTCTCCTCACGTGTGAGCGAATGTCCTCTAGACGTATGATATATCAGCATCGTACAGGGCGTTTTAGGTCATGCCCTAAAAATTGCCGAGCCAGAGTGGAGAACAATAACACATTGAGGCAATGAGAGTCTACACACTCACTTCGATGTCCTAGCTTTTTGCCTGCTTTCGGCGTCGCAGATTCATTGACGAATAGAAACTTATTCTGCGTAGTCTTCGGTTCTCTCGCAGGTGCCCCAACAAACTTCCTGGCATCTTCTCCCAGCTCTCCTGTTGGCCCCGGCTTTACTGGTGCTTGATTCGTCATCGCGAGGTCCCAGGAGGTTTGTATAATTCTCCGTACTGTTCCGGATCAACTTCAATGATGCTGAGTTGTCTCTTGCCTCGTTTAGGTTAATCACAGGTCCTCGTTGTCCTAACTAGGCCAGCAGTATGCTACGTCGCATCGAGTATTTATGTAGGAGTGGACTCTTTAAGTATCGACCAGTCCGTTCCATAAGCTCAGCGACAAGCCTGGCCAGAAACCATGTAAGCCAAATTCGATACTTGGTCATCGAGTGTAATTCGCTTAATTGGGCCCGCTGGATATGATATGGCCCGCGGGTTTTGAAAATAACAGGACCCCGCGGCACGCCACAGACTTGGCATCGGATAGATTCAGGCTCCGGAACAGATATACATACTCGGCATGAAGCTTTATCACCCACAGAAAGCAAGATAAAGATTCTCCGCCGTCAATCGCAAGAAACCTGCGCATCAGCCCTTGGAGATAGGCGCGGAGATGAATTCTCGGCAAACTTGCTCACGGTGGTATCCTGGCGAGTCCAGACCGGTGATGAAAGGAGTGCGCCGGCAATGCCCTCTGCGATCCTTTCCCTGTGCAAAGATGGTCATAAGATGCAGAACAGTTCTCAAATCCCATCTGGAACATCAATGACTCCCTTTTCCGACGAGACGTACCATTTGGAATATCGGCCGGGCTCAGCTGACGAGGCACAACAACAAAATTATCAATCACAGCCCCAGGAAAGTCTTGGCTCTGTGAACCACGAGTGTTTGATGGAGTCGGCAAGAGCAGACTCCAGATCAAGGAAACACAGTGACACTCAGGCTAGATCGTTCTCCATGGAATCTTCGCCGGTCTCTGAGCTGTCGGCTGACGGCTTGTTGAGGCGAATAAAAACCGTGGAGAATGCCGCAAGAGAGTAGAATGCCTTGAAATTGTCAACATATGCTACCAAACATCAAGCAACAACTCACAGCTCCAACGAAGAACGGCATCGCCATCCAGAAAGGGGGCAGTTGTAACGACGCCGCAAATATCTGCTGAATCGATGGATCTCCAACAGCATGGCCAAGACTCTCGAGGACTACGATCGCTGCATACAACGTGGCTTTTGCGTCGTCAGAGATCCAATATGAGACAAGAGAGAGAGCCGACACCCTGCTTCCAAAACCTGCCGCGAAAACAAAAACACCTTTGAGATTTGCCAGGTTAGCCGAGCTGGTGGTACAAAGTCATGATCAGGGGGTGGGGGGATCGTACCAAAAGGTAGCAGAGAATTTGATTGAGCAAGTCCAATAGCAAGACAACCAACACACATCAAGCTGACACTTGTTCGGACCAGGAACAGATCTATCACACTAGGTTGCACGTTGAATCTAAGGCGTACATACGACGTAATGTGTGGGATCAAGAACAGAAATAAAAAGATGTTCACAAATGCAGTCTCAGTATAGAATATAGCTCCAGAAGAGATCTTGAGACCGAATCGGACAGAAGCATATTGAATCAAGATATTCAGCATCGCATATCGAAAGATCCCAACGAGAAATACGGGTATCGTGAGGCGTATATTTCGATCCGATATTGCGGACATGAGCCCTTGAACGGAGGTGCTATGTGTTGATGTCGTTAGTGGCGATGCTGTGCTTTCGACCCCATCTCCAATTTTGGGAGGGATATGATCAGATGTGGCTGATTGTCGAGGGTCTGGCATGGCCACGAGAAGAAGGAGACAAAGAACCACGGCGCCCATGGCCAGACCACAAGGTATCCACGGCGAAATGTCCAAAGTCACTGATGCAACGAATGATGAGATCAGTTCCGCAACATAAAATGCGGAGAAAATATAGTAGAAAGCATGGCTCCTAAGGCAGTATCAGTAGACATTCGTAGAGACCATTAACTTCACATACCTCTTATTCGAAGGTATTGATTCTGATGCCATGGCCCACATGAAAGCAGATGCTGAGTTCAAACCCCCACCAAACAGCAGGATCGCAGATGAAAACCACACAAGCTGCAAAGGAAACCTCTGGGGAAATGTACCTATTCAAATCAGCTCGAGCCCCAAAATAGAACGTTGGTATGTCGTCTGCGTACAAACAATGAAAATCTCGGCGAGCGAGCCAGCGACCCCGATGAGTGACATAGCCATGATCTTTCTCCTCCCATGATGGTCCCCCGACTTGCCAATCGGAATAGCAACAAGCAATACTGAGGATCATCAGCATTTCGTCAACACATGAACTGCGGAAGTCATACCCGGAATAGTATCAAACATGGCCTTCCATCCTCTGATCGTAGCCAGCGGCCTTTGGATCTCCGGGATCTTGCACAGAGCCTCCGCTACCCCGCCATCCGGAAAGCCATAGTGAGTTAGACATAGCGAATTCTCAAAAAGACGAATCAATGGTGCAACTAATATTATTTCGGCAAAGGCTAGAAGGAAATGAATGGCCATGAAGTACAGTATGAGTGTTGACAGAGGCGGTGCCGCTGGGAGGACGGCATGTTGGTGATTGTGCTGGGGATTGGCAAGGGTATTTGAGCTGAGGAGGGGTTCGTCTTCACCGGAGTCATCTCTACCCTCTGGAAGTACGACTCTGAACGTACTTGAAGAGCTTGACATCAGATCAATTCGATGTCAGAGGATATTGTTGTAGTTCCTTCAAGTCAAGTGAAGCAAAGATGGGAGGCGATGAACAAGCAAGCCAGTGCTCTTCACCGCCCGGCAGAATTAACGCGTATCTCTGAAGTCGACCGCGTCTTGTCCGAGGAGGTCCAACAAAGCGAAGGCACGAGAAATCACTTCACATGTATATTTAATCTCCTCGTGTCGAGTGTGCAGTCACTGGGAGTTTGTATCGCTCTTGAGGCGCTCACGCATGTTCAGTTCGTATGCCTACAAGCACTGGTACTTGGACAGAGTACGAGATGTTGTTAATTCTATATTCTTCCCAGCACGCCCCCAGAATATAATCATCACCAGGTAAGTGTAACCTCCGGAAGTAATATCCTCTTCTTGGACCCTTCAGCTGCTAGTTTTGAACAGCACACCACAGCCTTTCTCTCTGACAAGATGAAGTCATTCTTCACGATCCTCAATCTCGCAGACTCTGGCACAAATCCACACATCATACCCTTCTCTTCCTCGACCATGACCCAAGACGCGACCGTCGCCGCCATAAGACTATCCCACAATCCTTCTCGCCTGGGGTGCTTGACTAGCAGAGATATCGCCCTTCTGCGTACAGAAGGGTCCCGACAACGAAGTGCTACAACGAAGAGTGCGAGCACACAATGATTTCCAAATACAAAGGTGGCTTGTCCAGGCCTCAAGTGAGGATCCTGCTCCAACACGTCCTCAAGGAGACCCACGAGTGTGGTACATTCGGGCAGATAGACATCAGAGTATGTTTCGTTTCCTTCTGCCGCAGAGAAGAGGAACCGAGATGGTATATATCTGGCCATCAGTACAGTGGCACCAAGGTACTCTTTACACCCTCTCTTTGTCTGCGCGATATCGAAAACAGGTTTGAACGCATGGTACCACGATCTCATAATTTCGAAGTAGCTTTCAAGTTCCGAGGCGAGCTTTTTATCGGAGCCTATTTCTGTGCACTCTTCGAAATCGAGAGTTGCAATATACGGATGCCGTTGGCTTTGAACAGATGCGTGCCATTGTTGCAATCGTCGGACGATTACGTCCAAATACATTCGAGCTTCTTTGACAGTCTCGAACCTTGGTGGAATATCGGGATATTTCTTGCTGAGAGTCCGACTGGTCTCTCCATCTTTGAAAGCCATAGCCTGGAAGTCGAGCAGAATGAACGTGCTGAGCAAATCTTCGTCCAGGAATGAATTGTTCTTGGCCAGAACTTTGATAGTTGAGAAGTCGTCATCCTGAAGTTTACATGGGAATGGCCATTTGAAGAGGATATCGACGCCTGTCCGAATTTGCTTCAACGCTGATTCCTGGTTCCCTAAGTAGCTTTCGAAACATATCATCAGAAGGGAAGAGATGAGTGAGTTTTGAAACCGGGACTCGACTCCTTGTTGCAAGATTCCTTTCATCAGCTGGAGAGATCTGCCATATTGCTGTAGAGCAAAGACATGGTGGGTACTACCATCATCATCACCCTTTGCTGGAGTCGGGCAATGTGACTTCCAAAGCTGTGACATGTTCAAGGATTTATGCAGTGCTCCAATCGCCACGACAGCATGCCATACAAATGGCTCGCGACGGCATGCTTGGAGTATCAGCCGATCCCAAATCCCAGAATCAAAATATCCCGTCAGCTCAGGCGCCGTCCTCGTCTCGAAAACGCGGAAATAACGGTGCTCTTCCTCGTTCCCAAAGCTTGAAGAATTCGGAGTCAACAATTCGAGATCGAGCTCTTTTTTCGATATAGAATCTTTGCGGACCTGCCGCGACGGGAGTAAAATTCTTGTCGTTCTTTGAGGTGGACCTTTCTTTACTAGAGGAATATATTTGCACGGCCACTAGAAAATACACAAGTCGGTATACGTGAACCACAACGCGCATCAGCCGTGAGAGTGCGAATGGAATAGGGAACATTGATTGGATTCTTCAAAAAGACTTACATTTGCTTTCTCGCACCGCTTACATCGTGGTTTACCTTCGTCACATTTGACTCGCCGAGTCCTAGCAGCTTGAGCTTCCGACCTACCGAACTAGGAAGTCGAATACTTACTTGCCTGCGAGCTGTCAGCATTCTGGCCCATGGAGCAAGTTGATCTAGCTTACATGTAGCACATCCGGTCTTTGTCTGTCAGGATGAAAGTCAGTAATTTCGAATATCTCAATATAGTTTCGGGCTCCAGTTCTCCAGCCGGAGCCAATGGGGGCAGGCATCTACAGGGATTCTGACTCGGGCGTGTACCAACCTTTGGCCGTCCTTGCCGGCATCTTTTTTCGCTGTCGGGCATTTTGTCCCAAGCCACATATACCAAAATCGAAAGCTCCAAAGTTATCGTCCGTCGGCCAAATGAAGTCAAGGGTTGAAGTAGTGGGGTTGATGAGATCCCGAAAACAAGGCTGAAGGTTAACGACTGTGCCGCGGACACCATCGCTACATTCGCATTAGTGCTGACAGGATATCGATATTCTCCTGCCATTGGCCCAAACTACGAGAGCTCTCCAATGAGATGGTCTTTAATTCTCGCTCGGTATTTTCGTAAGTTCGTAAGCCGCCCAGATTCCGGGATAGGCTAGCAGTTCGGCCCGCAAAACTCCAAGTCTGGAACAAGGGCAAACTATAGATTTCCTCTTACTTGCACTTTTCTTTCTACTTACCCTTTAATCTGTCATTTTCTTGCTTCAAGTCCATCACTCCGATAATCGCAATTGGACAAGGTAAGCTCATACACCAAGTCTTCTGCAGTTCTTAGCTGACCAAAAGGCAGTTCCGGCAGCGAGTGTCATCTCGGATTGAGGGGCTTCTTACCGGCCGCAAATCCATCAACATCTAGTAACCTCATAATATTGTAAAATCAAATTGTTCAATTGAATCGATCCACGATCATCATTATTTTCAATATTTTATTCCGAGTCCGACTTCAATCGGCCTCACAAAAACAACAACTCCAGGCTTGTGCGTCTCGTTTTGATACGTCATGGACATGATGCATCAGAACAGCACTCTTCCCGTCGAGGGCATATCCAGCCAATACGGCCGTTCGCTGAATGCAATTTTCGTCGTTGCTGCGTCGCTTTTTGCAATCTACATCGGGAAAGTAGTCCAATATAGGCGAGGATTCAAACATCTTGTATGTTGCACGACCAGCGCCCTCGAACTGAAACTATATTGGATTTGTGACTGACCAATATTAGCATGGGCCACTGCCCTCTCCTCCTTTCAGTATGTGGTTTGGGACCATTCCCGGGATCGCAGGCTTGTACAAGAACAGTCCTACGGACACCCACCCAATGACCACAATGACTGTCCTCTGGCGCAAATACAACCTGGGCAACTTGTACTTCCTGGACAACTGGCCAGCAGCCGACTGGCGGCAGGTCGTGGTCAACGACCCAGTGAGATATCGAAGCCCACTTGCCTCCAATCATCACTGGTTACTGACCTCAATATTTAGGCCGTTGCTGCGCAAGCCGTAAATCTGGAGAAATATCACTTGTATCCGACTTTCGTCGGTCATGTGGTCGGCAAAACCAGCATGCTGATCACAGAGGGCAGGGAATGGAAGAAAACCCGCGCACTATTCAACCCTGGATTCGCAGCCGGACATCTGATGACTCTGGTTCCAAGTATCGTAGATGACACGACCATCTTCGTTACCAAGATCCTCAGCAAGCTCGCAGACTCTGGAGAGATCAAGCCGCTTGACGATGCCCTCGCACGTCTGACCATCGACATCATGGGACACGTTGTGTTGGACCACGATCTGAACTCTCAAACTAGCGAAAACGAGATGGTAGATGGGTTTAGAGGTTCTGTGAGGTGGTCGCCAAAGACGGTGACGACCAATCCATTCCAGAACTTGAACCCAATGATGTACATTATGCAATGGTATTACACTCGGGTTACTGACAACTATCTGAAGACAGTCATCAAGCAACGGATAGCTATGAGACCTTCCGATAGTGCGGCGTCTGGAAAGAAGCCTGGCCGCAGACCTGCTATCGACATGGCAGTTGACGAGTTCCTCGTGGCTGGCAGCGATGATGGAAAACCCGGTGTTGTTGACGCCAGATTCCTGCAAATCGCAACAGATCAGATGAAGACTTTCATGTTTGCAGGCCACGACACTTCATCTTCGACTCTCTGCTACATCTACCACGAGCTAAACAACCACCCCGAAGCACTCGCCAAAGTCCGTCAAGAACACAACACTGTATTTGGTCCCTCGGCAAACGCTGCCGAAGCCATCAAGAGAAAGCCAGCTTTGCTGAATGAGCTGCCTTACACGCTGGCTATCATCAAAGGTAACTTTCCTGGCAATACAACAAAATGACAATGCGCTAACACCCAAACAGAGGTTCTCCGGTTGTACCCCCCAGCATCCACAGCACGCGAAGGGAGCACATCCACCTCTCTAACCACCAACGGCGTCTCCTACCCCACAGCCAACACCATGGTCTGGATCAACTTGCACACCATCCACCGTCGCGAGGACCTCTTCCCCTCCCCCGACGAGTTCATCCCCGAGCGTTTCATCCCCGCACCACACAACTACCCCGCGCAGAAGGAAATCGTGAAGGATTCTTGGCGACCGTTCGAGAAAGGACCACGAAACTGTATCGGTCAGGAATTGGCCATCTTGGAGATGAAGATTATTATGGTGATGACGCTGAGGGACTTCGATATTAGTTCGGCGTATGAGGAGTGGGATCGGATGATGGGAAGGGAGGAGCCTGGTGGAATGTTGGATGGGAGGAGAGGGATGTTCGGTAAGTTGTTTCTTTCTAGTGAGATGTTGACATGTGTTGACGAGAGATCCAGGGACGAGAGCGTATCAGCAGATGAAAGCTACCGCTAAGCCTTCAGATGATATGCCTGTCAAAGTCAAGAGACGGGAGATCTAGAAAGAGGGGAATGACTGCAGAAGTGAGCAGACATTAACATTGAAAAGATGCAGACATATCGCCATGTTCGTATGTATTGATAGAAAAAATTTATATATCACAAGATTTAGTGGTGCAAGCGAGCGTCTACCGCGCAGAATTTGGTTTCGTTACTTGAGAAAGATATCGGTCAAGATGTTTGATAATCAACACACGCTAGGAAAGGTCCTCCGTGGAACTAACGCTTGACACTGGCTATCTAGGCCGAACCTAAATGTTCGAAAGGATAGGGCAGTGCGGTGAACAACAAAAAGCTTCACTAATGTGGTGCTGCCAACCGTGTAAAGCCAACACATGTGAAACCATATATATGACCGCCTACTTACCCCGAGCGTCACAGTCCAGAAACACACAACTAGAGCAGCATTGCTTACAGTTTCGAGAGTCTGTGAAGAACCGAGAATGATAACAACGCCTCCCTCGTAGACCTACGTGAGTTTCGCACCGCTGCAAGGACGCTCAGAAAATGTGGCCGGTTCGGGTGGGATGAAAGGTCGAGGGTTCCGCGAAGGGAATATTGCAAGTGGTTGCAAAATCGAAGATGAACATGGTGCGCAGCTTTTGAGGTATTGTTCCGTGGTAGATGGAAAAAGGTATCCTCAATGTAAGATGGAATATACCGTGTGTCGTCTCCGTGACCAGTCCATGCAATACAGATTGTGGCTATGTGCCCAGCAAGAGCAATTATGTCCAAGTCCTTGGGCAACCTGCACCGTAATTTGAAGGCCAAATGCCGTCCCTATTTGTTCAATCAAAAGGCCCATTGTATGCCAGCAATGCATCTCTCGTGTCGTTTCATCCACAGTACTCCATGAAGCTTGTAGAATCGCTTCTCCGGTGGAGCCTCGCTCTCGACTGCGTATATCCGTATTCGTAGACTGGATCGTCCTCGAACCTGGCAAACATACCCGGACCTGTGCCAATGCGTCAAGCGTATGTAGAATCGTCTCCTAGGGAAACAATCATGCTCCGATTATCCGCTCGTTGGATATCGTAGCTTCTACCAACCCTAGTCCTTTTGTCTAATTCATGTGTCGCTCTGCCCAGATTACTGGAGGATCCAGCATCTGTACTACCGGCGCGTGCCTGGGATGCATGGACACCGCATATGTTGCCTCTCAGCTGGGCGCTCGTCGACGTGAAAGGTTATGCTGCCTCGACCATTCTGCGAATACTCTTTGCGTTGAGCATCTCCCTATCCTCCCATATCCCAAAATACCCATCGCTCGCACCTGCGTCGCTCAGTTTGGAGAAGTTTTAGATGCGAATTGGATTGCTTTCGTAAAAGGGCCGTGTTCGAAAGGTGGTGGTGATGCTGTGCTGTGCTGTTGTTGTTGTTGTTGTACACTGGAGGCGTTCAATCTGAGAGACGCGACCAAGCCTCGGTTGGCGGCAAGTCTGTCTCGTCTCCGGCCGACCTCGTTCAACCTCAGCCAGCCTGGAGTCACCAAAAACATTTGATCTGATCTTCTTCCGTTTGCCTGTTGCTAGAAAGCTTATTACCCATTGTATGCATTTGTCTGTTTCTGATCTCTGAGATGTATAACTTCTAATTACATTCACGATGAAGGAGTCTCTCCGAGTCCCGGAACACATTTTAACACTGAGTTTGGCTGATAATTTATTTTGTTTGCTTCTTCTATCCCATCGCAATTTAGCCGATACAGGTATTCGCACCCGATCAACTCGAACACCAGTCGATGTGTCCCAGGGTTGGGGATCTGGTGTGGATTCTTTCTTCTACCAAATTCCCGCCAAAAGATATGACTACATCCTTCAAGTCATCTTGCCTTTTCGCTAGAGGATGCCAATTACGCTTGCTCTAGTTCCATCTTCTCCAACACAGACCGAATACCTTCCATGATAGGATCGCCATCACCTTGTGACTCTCAAGGGCCCCTCCGTGGCTGGTCAACAGCCGATGGGCTGTCATTCGGCGTCATGGAATCAGTCGATGAGGTGTCGTATCGCGTGGCGACTGCGTTTGGACCAAAGGGATGAGCGAAGAATCTTTTGCGGCGTATCTCGACTTCTATGAGTTCTTCTGGTGACAGAGCTTCCAAATAATTCGTTCGGCGTCGTACAGAAGCAGGGATCGACCCAACTTGCCCTTGTGCATCTGAGGTTGGGCGCTTGACCCTGAAGCTCTCACGTTCTGTCGCCAGACTTATGTCAGAACCGTAAAGACAATCATTTACTGCATCAGTAAGAGCGCCCAGTCACATACCTTCGTGCGAATGTCTTGCCGAGGCCGAAGCGCGGGGCTGTCTGTGAAAGGGAGATGCTCGAGCCATGGCTTCATAAGGTGAGAGCCGTTTGGCGTCCTCAGCTATGTTGTTTCCTTGCTGTATTTGGGGAAATCGGCTGACACGATCATCTTTATCCTGTATTTTCTTATCTTGTGATTCAGGGAACTGTTTCTGTTCGTGCGCCTTTCGTGCTTCCGCCACCATTACTCTGAGCTTCCGCTGCTCTTCTACATTGTCCCGCTGTTCCAGCTGGCTAATGAAATCTTTGGATAATGACCCAGTCCTCTTTGTCGTGTCTGCCACCAGGAGGTGATGAACCATGAGAGCCTCTAGGCCTAGCTCTTTCAGTGTCTTGGATGTTAGCAGAATCTCCACCTGCTTGCCCAGGTGTTTCATAAACTTCTGTAAATGCTCATCATACCCTCCAATGTGTCCCTGGATCGATGCCGATATCAATGCTAGTGTCTTGAGAAAATGGCGCGTTTCCTCTGCAATGATGCCTTCGGAGAAACCGTGCTGGAATGCCTTTCGAGCGTGAAGACTCATCTCGTGGGCAGCTTCGTCTTCAGGCTCGCATGTGGCCAAGAGCAGCATGTATTGGGCTCTGTAGTATCTTGGAGGAATCGTGCCCACCGTAGCGAATTTATGCTGTATGTGGCGGATCAAAGCAGCGCATTGAGAGCATTCCTGCGCTTGGTATAGGTGTGCGACCTTTTCTGTTACCATTTGGCAAAAGACAAGCTTTGTGGAGGTACCTTTTTGAGATAAAGCACATGCTCAGAATCGATGATAGTGTACGCGTTTTGGGCGGCCAGTTGGGCATCCGTCATACTGTTCGTGCTTAGCTGTCGGAGACTGAAAGGCTTGAATGAAGTCTGATGAAGTAGTTTAGGCAGATAAATGCTGGTGCCAATGAGAGACTCGGAATCGTCAGCTCCAGGTTCTGGGAATGCCTGGCAGTCGGGTGGTCCGAGTCTGGCTGGGTAAGGAGCATTTTTGACTAATCGGCGGCTGCTGTGGTTGTTCTGAAGGTCAGAACCAAATCGACGACAAATCCTGACTAGCATCGCGATAGAGGAAGGTGCCACTCAATCAAATTGCGCGACAAAACGAAGTCCTTTTCTCTAGGTATCACATGTACATTCGAATGATTCCAGTATGTCTGCTATCGCCTTGCCATATGATCACATTCGAGAGGTAAGAATTGTTTAATACACTGTTACAGACATGGTGTCCGGTTAATTCTTTTAGTGTGAAAGTTCCCACATGTTGTAAACATGTTCAGGTCCTCATCGACTAATTCTACCAAATTGATGAACGACAAAGCATTTCCCTATCGAGTTGATGATATTACACACGAGGCAATAGTAATCTGCTCTCAAACTGTCCAAGATCTGTGGAATCACAATGGCACAATGTAGGCAGTGCACAGGCGCGTAAAGTCTTGTGCAAAGGAATCCAAGCGACAGAATGATCTCTGTTGCCCCCACGATAATGCTGCACTTGAAGACGGAGTAAGTTTCAATGGCGAGATGTATACTTGGATGGCACTGTCTTTCAAAGAGATGGGGACTCGTATCGAAGAGGAGGGAACGCCAAGTTACCAGATCTTCTCATGACATCTGCAGGTTCTCTCGCGAAGCCATCCGAGCGGACCTTCTGTAGATGTACTTGGTACCACATAGGTGCCATATTTTGGTGCAAACGTGAGCTACTCTGCATACTCAAGAAAATGGAAGAGTTAGCCATGTACTCGAGTAAGGCAGCCAGTTTCTTCGAGGACAAGAGCCAATTCCGTTCGGTCGTTGCAGCTGAATGTAACAGTGTTGGAGAATCGATCATCATCAAAGCACTCGTTACCAGAATTCGACCTCAGCTTTGTGACACTTATGAACCACTTCATAAGGTTTTTGGGACGGCCATAGCCACGATGACGTCTATAAAATGGGAATTGTGCGATGCAGGAGTCCTCGGCGCATCCTGCTCAAGATGGGAATTGACTCTGTCATCCATCATCATCAATGCATTGGACATAAGCTTCTTCTATCCATATGTGATAACCAAAACGTAAGCCCTATGATCGTCTCGCCTCATTGCCGAATATCATGCAGGTTCAGGTGGGGTATCGGGACTCATGATGTTGACTCGATGTTCCGATTCATGCCATGAAATTCAGTTCGTCCAGACTTATACTTCATCTGATATTATAGTTTGGGATCTACTTCATGCGAAGAAACACCGTTCTCGGCGAAGATCCGCGATTTGCGCTCTTTTCATTCTGACAGCCGCTCAAGAAGTCAATTGAACGAAAGTTTACACTAACACGGACCCCTATCAGATTACTAGCTACGGGAATATGCGAGAGCTTAACTCAATCTCTATCGTTTAGCTCAACAGATCTCTGGCGGTCCATGGGTGAGGGAAATGGGCCGCAAACACGAGCATATTTCCCAAGATGAAAGTTGTTTCGGCTGGAGAATTCCCAAGATTTACGGGCCGAGTCGCCTCTTCTTCCAACATCATTGAAGGACAAGTGAAGCATGAAAACTTCAGATGGGTGACGACAGCGGTGAGAGCTGGCTTTTGTGGGGTTTCGAGTCTGATGTCCGAGTTTGGACGATTCTCCTTCATCTCGTAGCGCCTTCTGGGGTCTGATCGCTAGCCCCTGACGATCACGTGGCTGTCTCACAACAAGCCTCTCATACAATCTCGCCTAGAGAACTCAAACTCAACGTCCGCTTCGAGACAACATCCGTCCCATGAAATCCCCGTCCATCCGATCTATTCATCTCAACGACTCATCCGAGGCTGAAATGCACAGATGCACCAATCAACGCAGCCCATGACCTGGGCACCGCACCTTCTCCTCGGCGCGCATCAATCGCGAGGCGTCTCTCATTCAAGACACTGGGCCGTGATGGACCAGCCTCCCCTCTCATCTGATGCTCGAGACCATCTGATACCCGGCGACCCATCTTCCTGGTGTCATCGGCAGGATCTCACTACTTTCTTGACCCATAATCCCAGCCCTTGTCCAATGGGTAGGCACACCGAGAGGTCGAGGAAGTTGTAGACGCGCCCAGGCAAGGTCATGCCGCGCGGAGACTGTGCTCATTGGGTCGAGCGGCTCAAAATAGTGAGGACGAACGGTTGAGAAACGCCCTGTTCTCCAGGTATGATCTGCATTGCAGTAATGAGGTTAGTCTTCAGAGTGACAGGAGCAGGATTTTATGCTTGGCAAGAGTTTGATCCAGACTTCGCCAGCTTCGATGATTCAAGCTATAAGAGACCTTCGTCCACTTTGCATTGCTGTTTCTTTCCTCATCGCATTGTTCAGTCTCTTCCAGTTCACTATACATTCTTTATCTCCCCAGTTCTGTGAACTTCCTCTTCTGACATTCTTTATTGCTATTTCAACCTTCACTTAGGCCGGTCCTTCTTTAACTGTCTATATTTATCAATTCTTCAATCGCTTTCTACACAACCGCAATCATGAAGTACGAAACCGCCACCGTTCTCCTCGCCTTCTTCGGCCTTACCTCTGCTGCTCCCACCAAGATGCGCAGAGAGGTTCCCCAAGAACAGTCCCACGCCAAGTTCCTCACCAGTGTTCGCGCCAGCTTGAACTTGGATAACCCTGATGGAATCGTGGATCCTGTTTTCGGTCTTTTGGGTAACGCAGCCGCCGCGGAGGGTGCTGGACAGATCACCAATTTGGACTGTCTCCACCAGGCCACTGCCGATCGTGCATTCACCAACGCCAAGGCCGCTGGAGATGTTCAATCCCAAGTCGACGCATTGATCTTCGCTGCTCTGGAGAGGAACACTGGGTCCGTTGGATTGAAGAGTGTTCTCTGCACTGACGCCGCTGTCAACCCCGAGATTCAGGCTCTCACTCAACATCAAGATCCCGCATCTGAGAATGCTGCGGCAGACAACAAGGCCCTTGTCCTTCTCCTTGCCCAGGAGATTGCTACCATCGGTGGCAACCCACTCGACGCCCTTCTTTCCGGAACTTTCGCTCCTGGAGAGGTGAGATCCCCAGTATCTTCTGCATAGAATCCTCGCTGACCAATCGATCTAGATCGGTGACCCAACCGGTGCTGGAAATACTTGTGATGATGCCGACGATGCCGAGGGATGTATTTTCACCCAGAACCTCCTCGTAAACGACGCCACGGAGGACGAGATTATGGCGGCCGTCGCAGGAGTTGCAGTTGATGCTGGTGCCGCTGGTAAGCCCCCCTCTTTAAGCTTCTATTATATCGGTCATGCTAATTGCACTAGCCAATGGAACTGCCGCAGCTGATAATGCCACTGCCGTCGCAACTCCAGTCGCAAGCGCATGTGCCGCAGTCGTTACTGCCACTGCCACAGTTGTAAGTTGTTGAGCCTTGCCAGGACTCACCCCAAATCCTTCAAACCGAGACTGACCAAAATAGGACGCTGTTGCTGATGATGTCGCCGCCGATGTGGAGGCCAGTGCTGTAAGTTACAAGACTCTGATCTTTCGACAAGTCATTCCTGGCTTGATCGCGCATGATAATAGAACCATAGCATTTACTAACACAATTATAGACCGCAACCGAGGCCGCCGCTGCCGCAACCGAGGCTGCTTCAGCCGATAATTCTGCTGATGCCGCCGCAGGATGTAAGAACCCCACTCCACATCGTAATGTGACCAAATCTAATGCAGTTCAGCCAACGTCCAAACATTCAGCGGTGCTCTCGGAGGAGCTGCCCCAGCTGTCATCGAGTCATCTGGCGATCGCCCATTCTCCGTCAACGGTGCCACCTTCGTCAACATCGGTGCCGCCCTCCAAAGATCTTGTGCCATCCAGAACAACGCTTGCGCAAACGCTGCCAACTCCGGAGCTCTCGATGGAGGTGTCGGACAATGTGGTGACCAGGAGAAGGAGTGCAACGCCGCTGCTCAGGCTGCCGCAAAGAAGTCCAAGCGTCAAGCTCTTGACTTCGGTTCCTGCTCCAACCCAGCTGTTCAATTCGCCGTCGGCCTTGACGGACGCAAAGAAGCTTCTTTCCAAGCGGTCAACAACGCTGACTTTAACCACGGATCGGCATTGAACATCAAGGTTATCTCTGATTTCATCTGCCAGCAACTTGACTCCAAGTGCAAGGCTGACCAGGCTGCTCTTGATGCCTGTGCGTCCGCTCAAGCCGCTGCTGGTATGTTTTCCCTTTCCAAACAATTACGACGCAAACTAACATCTCTTCTTAGCTGCCGCAACTGGCCAGGCCTCCGCTGATGCATTCAACGCCGCTCTCGGTGTTTAAATCCATCCCTTCTTCTAGGCAGGACAACAAACAAGCTCACCTTGTCATTTTGGGCAAGCCGAGAATTGCATCTACGCCATTTCGGTCACACGGGGCGGGGATGAGCAGAGGATGATTGATTGATTCGAATTGATATTTTTGACATGGGGAGAGAGAGAACACGAAAATTCTTATGTATTTTGGAAACTGCGGAGTAGATGGGTCGCGGTAGGATGATCCCGACCCTTAATGAATATGGCGTTCCTTGTGTATAGAGATAAAGGACATGAGTAATGGTCTCGTTCACACTGTCGTAGTCTTTTGTGTCATTTGTGTTGTGCTGAATATGTGATTATTAACGATACTGCATAATTTAAGACATCTTTGCAGACAAATAAAGACAAGCCTATTCCGTATAGCTCCTTTACTTTTCCTGGGATTAATCGTTGCTGGTTTTGACCTGGGGCATTAAGAGCCAGTAGTCAGCAGAAACTCGCGACTCAGTCCCATCTGCCTCTCATAAGTTCTTCGATGGGCCTTGCTCTGTCACTGAGAAAGTAATAACAAACCCAAAGGTACCCCTCTCAGCAGAAACGACCCTCAAACCTCCCCAGTCCCATCGTATCACACCAAGAGATCAGCCCATAATGACGTCTCAGCCCCGAACTCCTCAATAAGAAGACTAAACACTCTTCTCAAACACCTTATTCAGGCTATTATACCAGATTCAAGCAATCGTCCCGCTCATCTGATCGCTCTCTTTCCGGCGTTAGTCACGTACTTGATAGTCTTTCGCAAAGCCAGTCGTGGCCATGTTGCCTGAGTTTGAAAGAGGGTCATTCGAGGGGTGTAACGAACGCGTGGTCGTGGATATGTGTTTGGTCGTGGGCGTTTGTCATGCGGGGTTCGTTTCCTTGTCGATGTGATCGGTAACTGGTACACCTGCAGAACATTAGCTCGTTGCATCCTCGAAGCTATCGTTTGGTTCCGATGATTTTCTTTCTTCACGAGAGCAGAATCTTCCCTCCTTTCAATAATGTGTCCAAAATGTATTTCGACTTCCTCTACCTCAAGAACAATACCAATACACGCCACCACAAAACAAGCCCCCGCCAATAAGTTTCCTAGCAGAGCCGGATTCATACTCTTCCAGGATCCGTTCATCAAGCTATGAAATAGATGCAAGAATTCCTACGCCATATTCCAGTGTACACCATGACAGTCCATTTGTCACAGCCCATGTTCTATGTTCCCTCTACATGAAGCGGACTTTCATTCTCTATGCGACTTCATAACGTTTGTAGATTCTATCATCCCGTCTTATCACCCAGACAGATAGCAAAACTATATAATAGGCACTCAACGCAATACAGTGCACCCCCCGGGTTTGATTGTCTAATTTGATCTTCTGACATTTGCTGCTCTGCCTTTACTAAAAAGAATGATTAGACCCAATTGAAACAAATTATTTCAGGAATGGTATGACTTAATTGGTTGTGCGAGTTCAACGAACAGGGACGAAATATAAAGCAGCAAATGTTATGAAAGCGCCCCAGACAACTGTACTAGGGGATACACCGTAGCATCTCTCACAGAAACAAGCCTACTCGCACAACAGCTCCACAGCTCCATACCCCCTCACAGGCACATTCCCGCACCCCACCTTACTCCCCGTCGCCAACCCATCAAACGCAAACCCATGAATCTCATTCCCAGGCTTAAAAACACAATTGCCATCCATTTGTGCCAAGACCGTACACCCACCCACACCAGCTTTCGGCGGTGCAGTCAAAACAGCTGTGACTGCTCCACCAAATGGGAAGTTGAGCACCGCACATGTTGCTTCGGCGATTGTTACAACTGTAGATGCGCCGGCCGAGCCATCGGTTGGTGGGATGGCGGTGGGTGATAGGCAGGTGTAAGATGAGTAGATTGTTATTTTGGCGGAGGCTGGTCCGCCGGGTGCGTTTGCTCGGGTGGAGAGAGGAGTTGCGAGGCGAGTGCGAGTGCGGGTACGATTAGAAGGAATGGTGTCATAAGTGTCTATGGAGACATTTGTTAGCCATGCGTTGACTTGAGAATGACAGATCCTGAACTCACGATGAGCTGCATATTGATGCTTTGAAGGGAGCTTTTGTGAAGTGAGAAGTTATACTTGGATCGGCCTTGAATATTACTTTCGCGATAATCTTGATGAGAGGCAGACTTGTTGGTCCTTAGAAGTTATCGAGTCGATTTGAGTTTGATTCTTGTGCTGAAGACAGAGGTTCCATTCCACCATTCATACTCAGCTTCTCATCTCGAGGTCAACACATGTGCGCAAAAGATACCCAGGCCTCGACCGAGTCCCCCAGGTACTGTCCACTCCCAGGCTTCACTATCTTTGTTTTCTCATGCAGATATCAGTATAGACATGCAGGCGAATTGTGTCTAGATATACTTATTTCTGCTCAACTAATTACTGGAATAGCCAAGAGCAATAAATTCACCAGCCACTGACAGCCAGCTGGCAATCAGATGCAGTCTTGATATCGCAGTACATATCATGTCTTATGAAGTCGTAAAATGGACTGCTCCAGCCACATATGAGACCAAGCTAGACAGTGATAGGATGGACCAAGTCCAAAAGCGGCTTAAAGTCTGGGCTGAGACCCAGTGTTGTGGTTGTGGCGCAATGTCAGGAGTTTAAGCGAGGGGCCTGGCTAGATGTGGATGTGGTATTTGCATTAAGATCTTGCGACTGCTCAAGGCTAACGTGAATGCGGTCCCTGGATGATGCCATCTCCATATTGATTGTACAAACATGTTTCAGTATACACACACATCACACCACCTAGAGTCCAGCTGGACACGACGATGCAAACCCTTAGAATCACGTGACGCGAGTGTTGAGTACAATTCCAAGTGCGCAGTACCAGTATTTTTTTTTTTTAAATATGATGGTACGAAGTTGTTATGATATTGAATTGAAGTTCTCTATATACTGCATATACTTGGTTCGATACTCCCCTTTGACCGATGCGTCGTTCTGCGGTGTGCTGCCCTTCGTTGAAGCGAAAGAGATTACGAAGTGTCAAGCTTGAATGGCGAGTCAGAACTGCAACTAAGATGAGACCGAACGTGATATCCAAAATTGAGACATGAAAATTGCGACATGCAACATGACTTGGAAATCAAGCTTTGCTGATTTAGAAGCCGATGCCGAAGAAAAACTGATTCACCCTTGTGGATCAAGGGTCAAGCTTGTCAATGGTGAGTAGCAAAGTGGACTAGATTGAGACCCTAATTGGCAGATGAGCGATAGCAGGTCTTACAAAAGACTCACTATGCTACTCATCTAGCAAGCACTGTTCTCTTGCAGGGTTGCTTTCATGTAACAGGATGTTGTAAAGTGATGTTGCTTCAGAATGATAGCTCACCATCTCGGTTAAACATCAACAACAGCCGTTCCCAAGAAGCACCGACAGAACAAATGGGATCAGGAGAAGAAAGAAACAAAAGTCGAAGTATGTCTATGTAAATAAGAGAGTCTAGCATGGATGGAATATGCCTCGATAACTATCCTGTCAATTGCGTCGAGTACCCTTCCGACAGCATGTACAAAGCTCGATCGATTGTTGAGATATTTTGGGCGTACCCAATGTGATGTCACCAGTCAATGCAAGAACATACGAGAAACCATCTCAGTTCCCGACAAAGCCCTTCAAAGCCGTCCAGGTGCTCCTCAGCACCATGACTCGACACAGGTGGAGCCTGACGAGGGAGTCACATCATAGGTGTACATATTTGGCAGATTTTCCACCACAGGCTCCTTTAATCCGCTTATTTGATGCCTATCTTTCCATTTCAGATAATCCTCAGAGTACACATCCTCAACCCATCATATCAATCCCACTCTCTCTCGCCCACATCCTCATCCCCCCTCATCCTCCAATCCGTCTTCCCAAACCCCTCTCTCCCCATCTGAAAGAACCCAACCCTCTGAAACACCTGCACCATCCTCCCCCACCCCGTTCCTAACAAGCACCAACCCCCTCGGCGTCTCCGTACACGTAACCTCAAGAAACCACAACTCCCTAAAACCACCCAATCTCCTCTCCTCATCCGGAGGAATCGTCCCCTTCTCCGGCCTCGCCCGCCCTATTCCTCGCCTCAGGCCTAGGAATGATTTCCCCAGCACCGAGCATCTTCTTCGTGACCTTCTCCTTAACCCCCAACCTCAGCTGCGTATTAACCTCCCTCACAATCTCATCTCCGTCCCCACCCTCGCCCTGTTTCTCCACATACAGCTCCAACACCTCTTTTCCCACACCCAACTCATCCATGACAATATAATCCCAAAACAGATGCGGCCACTCCTTGTTATCCGTAACAACGAAAAGCGCGCATAGGTCCAGTCAGAGTGATCAACCCGTTGACAACTTGTCCGTATGGAACGTTCGTGTATTTCGGTGTCGTGGACGCGGAGTGGATTTTCACTAAGCTGTGATGCGGCCCATCCCATTCGTGAGACGCGAAAGATATTTCCTGAGTCGACGGAGATGAAAGACCATGTTGGCGCGATATACATCTCCTCTTCTTTCCTACTTTCTTTTACTTTCGCCTGCGCTTGTGTCTGTACCTGTCTCGGCGGCCTCTTCTCAAATTGTTCCATGCTCGTGAACCTCACATATTTCTCCCCCATATCATAAATCTTCTCCACAGAAAGGTTATCAAGATGTCTTTTGATTCCTCCTAACTTCATCCTCCGCTTCTCCAACTGTGGTGTTCTCCATCACGCTGATTGGGCCTGCGGGCGCTTTATCCGGTATGCAGTGCCAGAGTAATGACCATGGGAGGCTTTCCCTCCAGTGGCCAGCGAGGAATTGGTCGAAATGCAAACGGTAGAATTCTGATGCGATGGCGGAGAGAGCCGGTAGTTTGTCTGTTCTGAAGGATACCTGCCGACGACTATAGTGCGAGGCGATGATGAGCCAGCTTTCGAGCCAGAGGGGATATTTGGCTGTTTCTGGGATGTCGTGGGAGCTGAAATTCGTTTGCTGGAGAGAAGATGTGAGGGTTTGGAGTCGATCGAGGAAGAAGCGCTTGCGGTCTTGGTACTGCGGCATGACTGAGCGAGCATGCAGATTGAACTTCTTCTTCTCTGCAGCAGTTGCATCGTCGGCTTGCAACCCGTGTGTATGCGTACAACTCAGACATCGCCAGCTTACTTGCCCACTCCCATAGATCAGCAATCGAGGAGCCAGCCAAGCCTCCTGGAACGTCCAGCCCCTCCCCTCAATAACTTCTTCCCCAAACTCTTTAACGTTAAATCCATGGTCCTCATCTGGACATGGCCAGACTTCACTTGCTAGTTCGTCATCCGGATCCTTGACGTCCCAAATCAGCGGCACGCAGAAGCTCTGTCTAATCCTCTTCATGATCTCCTCCCTATCTTCCAGAACCCCCCTCTCGCAATCCTCAGCAATAGCCGCCGAGATAGTCACAACCGCATTTTTGTATATCGACGGCATCTGCGTCAATTCATCCCCTTTGTCGGAATCAGAATCTTGGATTATACAGGGTGCATCGATTCAGAGATATCGGATCCCCAGTTTGCGACTCACGAGGATGGCGTCTTGTAGCGTCTGTGGTAGTGTCCTAATTACGATTGCGTTTTTGTGTGGATTCCTTGATCATTATGGATTGACCTTGAGGACCCCAGCAGTAGCTTAGAGCGATGTACTGGCCTATTTCGCTTGGTGTGGCTTCCTTGAGTCGGATTATGTCCTGGAGCTCGCTTAGCTCATTGAGATCGAGGGCTCGGGTTGGGAGGGTGCCAGTTGTGATTTTTGGGCAGGATGAGTGTGTCTGCAGGCATTCTCTGAGCCAGGTTCTTGCTGAGCTGAATGCATCTCGAGTAGCTACCTGTGGGCTTGCTATTTGTTGCTGGACGTAGTGATCTGTTGGTCCACCTGTGGTAGAATAAGCGAGTGCAGCTTTTTTGAGAACCCATGTCACAAGAAACCCCTGTAGATTCATAGCCCATCTCCTCTCATAGGCATCAAGGGACTTAACATTAGTATAAAAAGCCATGTGGTAAGTATAACTCCTCACATGTTTCCAACTTTTGACATCCTTAAACCGCTCCGGATCCTTCCTAAGATGCTTCTAACGAAAACCTGGATCCATCCACATGTCCCTTTCCGGATTCATGATTTTGAAGGACACCTACGTCAGATATCTGCTCTTCTTCTTGACTTTCTTCTCATCAAAAAGCATCGAGACAGTCGCTCCATTGAGATCCCCCTGCATTTCAAGCCACAACAGTCAGTCAAATTTCTCAAGCAAACCCACAAAAATGCCAAACATTGCATCCAATGTCAATACCTCCACCAACTGAAACCACGATCCCCAACTTGAAAAAGAATTCACCCACTCCACCCCCTTCCACAAAAACAACCTGCCCAACAATCCTCCAACACAACGCACAAGCGCCTTGTTCCTCACCCCTCTCATCCTTTTCCGCAACCGCAAAATTGAGAAATTGCGCCCACGTGCCGAGGAAGATCTCCTCGTAGGCACGCATGCGTTGGATGTTGGTTTCGGTGATGGAGTAGCAGATGGGACAGTCGTTGAAGCAGTTTGGAGAGCCGTTACAGGAGGGTGGGGCGCCGGCGGTGGGGGGTGAGAGGGGCATGGTGAGGGACTGGAGGGATAGTGAGAGAAGGTATTATGATGACGGTGATAGTGATAGTAATAGTGATATCTGTGGTGAAGTTGGGGAATGGCAGCGCTGATTGTCAAAAGGGCTTGGAATGGGCCCGAGTTTGAGAACTGTTGGATGGGTATCCCCGTCAAGAGTATCACCAAACGGACGAAGAATATGAAACAAGAGATAAGATGGTTTAAGAAGATGACATGATTTGGACGTTCAAGCAGATGTTATGCCGTCCCGATGCTGAATGTTCAGCTTCATGCAGAGTCGGTTTCTAGACTCGGCTATTTGAGCCACTATTTTTCAACTTGGCGTAGCGATGCTGGACTACCAAACCGGTTCAGTAAGGCAAGTATGTAAAGTTTCAGGTGAAAAATTAAATAAGGACAAAGATAGCATGAAGAGGCATGCGAAGATATGCGCAACTTCCATGATAAGTGTGCAAGCGAGAGAATCGCCGCCACCAATATCCAAAGAGACTCCAGAGAGGAGGCAGAACAAACGAGCAAAATGAACTCCATTCCAATCGTCTTAATCGACGCATCTACTGTCCCTGTCATGATAACAACCTAAAAGGTACAGCTTCCTGTTGGCGAATGCTGCACTGAATCCTCAAATCTCCATCTCATGCCCCTCGCACCCAGCCTAGCCCACCCCGTCTAAATCTAAATACCCAACCAAGTCTTCCCCCTCTCGTAAACATAAAAGCTCACCGCCACCATGGGCACAACCTTAACATACCCAATACTCAGCCCAATCCAAAACCCCATGACACCCCTCTCCCTCAAAATCAATCTCGCTGTCTCCCCAATATTCAATCTATGACCATCACCCACCGCTCCACCAACCTGCATCCTCCTCCTGATAACCTCAAGCGGATACGCCGAGGTCTGAGAGACCAGACCTGCAATCCCGCCCGCGAAGAGCTCAGCCCAGGAGCGCAATGGAGGAGGTTTATTCTCGGGTGAGTTGGCAGGTTTAGGTAAAGTCGTGTATTTCGCAAACATAGGATAGCGAAGGACATCACCAGCCGTGTCGTGCGTGAGGAAAGACATCCCAGCATACGGCAACATACCTAAGACCGTAGCGCTGAACCCTCTGTAGAAATTCGCCAGACCGGCGCGAGGCGCAACAGCTTGCACGGCATCTGAGACCGCGGTCGGGAGCGCAGTTATCGATCTCGTGCTTGGCGGAGGCGCTTCGTTGTATATGCGTTTACAGATGTTGGATAGGGAGGAGCGAGAATCGCGCTTCGTTTCGAATGCTAGCCGTACGCGGATTACTTCTAATGGGTAGGTGAAGAAGACGCTTGTGACGCCGGCCATTGAGCCGGAAAGGAGTCTTCGAATTGGGGTCTCTTGTGCTGGCGAGTGGATTACCACGGAGCGAATTTGTTCGTAGGCGAGGAATTTGATGGCCGCGTAGGGGAAGATTCGGAGGATTGTTGCGGAGTGCCCGCGGAAGAGACCCCGCGCGCCTTCGTCCTTGTAGATGTCTTTCATGGCGGTTACGACGCCGAACCAGCTACCGGTGTATTTTGCGAATTGGGGGTTTGAGGCTTGAAAGAGGATCTTGACTCGGTCGAGAGGGGCGACCAGGGTTTTGGCCTGAATACCCGTTAGTATATCTTCAGTCGCCCAGAGTTTCCCCGCTCCCTTGTTTGTTCTTTCTAACAGAGCAAGTCAGAGATTCTGTGTACATACCGCACTCCCCGCCAACCCTCCTGCCACACCTGTCCGCCATATATAATCGAAACTCTGCTTATGGGGTTTCTTCCTCGGCGCAATGGCATCGTCGTCTGTCGGGCAAACAGCCAGATCTTTCCTCCGCGCCTCGACTACTGCATCCATCTCTCGTGATTTGTCCTTGAGCATCGCGGGTGGAGAGGCATTGTTGAAGAGGGCCGAGGGCATTCCTTGCCGCCTCGAGGCTCGTTGGTATTATCTTCTGTCGAGGTATTGGATGGTCATTTGGTATTCATTCCGGTATGGGCTTGCTTAGTCTAGTTCGGTGCAATCTGGTTTGGTCGAATTCGTAATGGGTTGCTGAAGTTATAGGAGAAGAGAATGTCGAAGAAGTCAAAGCTGGAGACGTGGGGTATTTCGTGGAGAAGTTCGTTTGTCCGATCGTTGTTTGGTAATGCACCGAAGTGTATGGAGAGAAGCAAGCAACCGAATGGAATTGTTGATTTGCCGCGGGACGTCATTTAGCGTATCCCGCTTTCGGCTATCAGATTCAAGATGCCCAGGGCCCAGGGGTTCTTAAGCCGCGACTTCATTTTTTTCGCCCTGCAGCTCCCGATCGCCGACGCAAGCCGTGTTGGTCATGGCTTTTTGTTTATCCGACGGTTAGGTATTTGAAGATGTGGTGTCCGAGAACGGCTTCAAAGTGAGTTGGTTTAGAGGATTTGTATCTCAAAAAGAAGATGTCTGCTTTTGAAGCCACAAAAGACGGTTTGAAGATATGTGAAGTTTCACGTGATCATCGCAAGATCTTTGATCTCAAGTCATTCGTTTGCCATCTCATCTCGACTGTTTTTGTTTTGGTCACTGTTGATCTCTGTATAGCTTTTCCATTGCATTTATATACTCCGATCTTTGATTTATATACTGTTATAGTATCTCGATGGACCCCTCCATTCTCTGGCAAAACGCATCCTCTACAGTCATCCTTATCGACATCCCACGCTCCCTCGAAGTCGCCCAACACTTATCATCTACATTATCTCACCCCTCTTCCCAATGTCCATCCTCAAGAAGGAGAAGAATACTCTCTACCCTACCAATCGCTCGTCCTTTTCCCTCTTTAGAACCCAAGACTCCAAAAGCACGCGCGAACTTCAATGCCCGTCTCGGACCTTCCTCTATCAATGACTTGTTACTGAGGAAACATGTTGAGTTTGCATTGAAAGAGATCAGGGAAGAGTATGATGGGGACTGGTGTCTAGGGAGGGTGATTGAGAAGAATGTTTCTCTTCTGAATTTAGCAGAGGATTCATCCTCAAAGAGGAAGAGAAAGAGGACGAAAACAGCAGGCTCAGCTCGCCCAGATGAAAATGGTCGTTCCGACGGAGATATAGACCTCGAAGCTTCAGATTTATCTCATCCATATCCCCAACATCAGCTTCGACACCAAGACCTGGAAATGGAAGTCCTAGATCCAAACGGACTATTCTTCACAAACCCCCACCCCACCATTATATCTCTACACATCAAAAGATCAGACGAAGAAAAGCCCAGTAAAGTTCACGTCCCACCCCACAGCACCCTCCTCTCTGGCCCCCTCTCCACCACCCTCCACCATTTCCTCTCCTCGTCTCCTGATAAAGGCTTCACCCTCATAACCCTCGACCCACCCTGGCCTAACCGCTCCGCTCGTCGTTCATCGACGTACAACCTCGCCCGAAATGGCGATTCGATTCATGAAATCCTTTCTGGTTTGCCGTTGGGAGAGAAGTTGGGGGAGGGGGGAGTTGTGGTGGTGTGGATTACGAATCGGGAGGGGTTTAGGGAGATTGTTCTTGGTTCTGAAAAGGAGGAAGAAAGTGGAGGGGGAGGAGGTGATGGAAGAGGGGGAGGAGGAAGAGGAGGAGGATTGTTTAGAAAATGGGGTGTTGAGTTAGTGGAGGAATGGGTTTGGATTAAGACTACTGTTAAGGGAGAACCGATTTGTGCTTTAGAGGGAGGATGGAGGAAACCGTGGGAGGTGTTGCTTATTGGGCGGAGGAAGAATGGTAACGGAGAAGGCGGGAATGGAAATGAGACGCGGAGAGGCGAGGTAAAGAGGAGGATTATAGCTGGTGTTCCGGACTTGCATTCGAGGAAACCGAATGTGAGGGGACTGTTTGAGAGATTGTTATTACAAGACCAGAATGGAGGGTTAAGAGGTGGATTAGTGGATGGGGAGTTGAGAGACAAGAGGTACGAAGCGCTAGAAATCTTTGCGAGGAATTTAACAGCTGGGTGGTGGAGTTGGGGAGATGAGGTGTTGAAGTTTCAAGCCGAGGAGTGTTGGGCAGATGAAGAAGAAGGGAAGGGAGATGACGGTAGTGAATAGTTTGAATACCCATCTTTATCTTATAGTCATACATATGATACATCTTGACAATGCAGTCTTCTAAACATACAGCGCTGTGCATGCTCGTCTCCCTTTCTCCTCTCTTCTCTCCATACCAAGATATCAAACCAACTACTCTCTTCTCCTTCCGCCCTAAACCCTCAATGCATCTTTCGTTTCTCCTTTCTGATCATCAATCACTTATCACCCACCCTGGGCACCTCAACTTCCCTCTCAACCTCCACCGCCTCACCATCATCTTCCCACTGCATCTCCGAATCCGTATCATTCGGTTTCCAGCTCGCCTCCCCCTTCAACAGCGCCTTCGCTTGCTCAGCAATACTCTCTCGTTCGCGCGATGGTTTAGTCCGGTATGAGGGCTGTACAGTCTCGGATTGGTGCTGGCGGAATTCGTTGACGGCGTCGAAGGAGGATTTATCCCATCTATAAATCATATTAGCATGTACCCCAACACAAGCATATCTTAAAATCCCCAATCCGCTCCCGCAATCCACATCCCAGAAAAAAAATCCAAAGCCAGACCCAACTCAAAATCCCCAAACGGATTGAAAGTATGTAGAGGCGACTTCGTCTGGGATAAAAGAACCAGCAAACACATACAAATCAAAATTCTCCGGCTTCTCAGGCCACACAAACGGACTCTCCATCTCAACCAACATCTTCTTGATACTTCTCGGCCTATACCACTGTCTCGGCCTCACCCTCGCCGCGCCAGGCTTATCCTGTCGTACTTTCTGCTGCTGGATGTAACTGCGCACGCCACGGACCTGCACGCCGTATGCATTCCAGAGGTAGTCGCGGAGGTCGAGCTTGTTGAGGTTGAGGGGGACGATGAAGGATGCGAAGGTGGGTGGGTGTTCGGGGGTGCGGAGGAGGGTTAGTGTGAAGTTTGGTCTGATGGGACGGAGGGTGTTAGTTGAGTTGGGTTGGATGGGGAGTAGGGGAGAGGTAGGGGAGAGGTAGGGGAGAGGGAGAAGAGGTGAAGGTTGAGGGTTGAGATGTGGAGGGGAGGAGAAAGGGGTGGCAGAACGTACAGGAAGACCTGTTTGTTTCCTAATCTGTAGCGTCCTACACGGACAGGTACTTTTGAAGCCATAGTGAACTAATTGGTGTGGTGAGCTGCGAACGACTTTTCGCTGCCAATCATTGATAGCTTACTCTCCGTCGCCAAATATTTCTCGATATCAATTGATCGGCCCGTCACGCGTCTAATAAAGAAGCGCGCGCTTGATAGCTTGTCCCGAGTTCCGTTCCGATCAAGTCCCGTCTCACTGCCTCAGCCTTGCCTTCACCCTTGTCATATCCACCAGTACGGTAAGAGTTCCGTAGTCTGGTAAAACCCCATCTTAAAGTCAAAACAATAATACTGATTGGCTCGGAGGTCGGATTTAACTCGATCTTATCGCCAAGAAATCAAGGTTCTCACGATGCTACAGGCTGCAGAAGCACGTCAAGCTGACAAATATGCATCGGTTACGTAGATATGCCCCGCCTAGGTGCCCCGCAGGACTGAATGTCGCCGCGTGCAAAAGCTTGATATTTCTCCGTCAAAGACTTCGTACTTGAATTTATATATTCAATTGTTGAGAGAGACAGAAAGGAAAAATACCATCGAATTGACTCAAAATGGCATCCAATCCTCCATCTACCTGCTGTACTGTTGGCGTCAAGCATGAGTACGTTCACTTCACCTGAATCAACCCCGCATTGTCCCGTATGCGACTTCACATACTACAATCTCATCGTCTCAAGCTCACACTACTTCTTCTTCTCCGCCATAAAATGAATTCCAAAAGTGAGCATACGAACTGACTCTAAAATTCAACAGCGGAACACCAACCGGCAAACCCCTCAAAATCGGCAACATCGAAGCCTACGTCGCCGAGCCAAGCGGAAAGACAATCCACAAAGACACCGCTATTCTCTTCCTCCCAGATGTGATTGGGATCTGGCAGAACTCGAAATTGATGGCTGATCAGTATGCGGCAAATGGATACTACACGCTTATTCCGGATTTGTTCAATGGTGATCCATTGAGCTTGAATAGGCCAGCGGACTTTGATCTTATGTCTTGGTAGGTTTCCTTCCTGATAATTTTTTCACGTCGGGACCATATATTTTGCAAGATTCACTAGAACGCTTGTTTGATACGACGTCTAGACAATTTTCCCGGAGGAATTTACTAATTCATCACTTCTCACAGGCTCACTAAAGGAAGCGACGGCAAGAACCCTCACACCTACGATGCAGTCGACCCCATCGTCGAGAAATCAATCAAGTACCTCCAGGAACAAGATTTTAAGAAAATTGGAGCTGTTGGATACTGCTTTGTAAGTATTGACTTCTAATGCTCACCTAAACTTCCTACTTGCTAGGGTATGGCTGATCTATGTTGCTAGGGTGCCAAATACGTCGCCAGATTCATGGCTGCTGGCAAGGGGATCTCCGTCGGATTCGTGGCTCATCCTTCGTACGTTTTTCACTCCTCCCCAAGCTTTCTCCTTCCAATCCAATTCCTCATTCATAAATCTAACACACCACCAGCTTCATCGAAGAAGACGAACTCCTCGCCATAACCGGCCCATTCTCCATCGCCGCAGCCGAAACCGACCAAATCTTCCCAACCGAGAAACGTCACCGTTCTGAAGAATTGCTCGTGCAAACCAAGCAGCCCTACCAGATCAATCTGTACAGCGGCGTCGCCCATGGTTTCTCAGTTCGTTGCGATACGAGTAAGAAGATCGAGAAATATGCGAAGGAGCAGGCATTTTTGCAAGCTGTGGCTTGGTTTGATGAGCATTTGATTTGACTGCAGAGCGGAGAACCTAGCGTCAACTTTGATCCGGTGTATGTATGAGAAAATCCAGCTGTCGAACGGTTGATTAGGCTATCTTCGTATTCCAGGCCGCCAATCTTTGATTTAGTCTCCATATCTCATTGATTTGAGCCATTTCTTCCTACATTTGTCCGTACGCTGCTTCAACTCGCACATCTCGTCCCCAAACAGTCTTCAGTCAATGCGATTCATATCCACTAATAAATGTTGAAATCCTCCGCCTCCAATCCAGCCTGTACAGCAGTCATCAAAATCCCTCCCTGCATCATCCCCGCCATATAACACTCTCCAACAAACAACCACCCGCCCCCAACTCTCCTCCTCATGATCACCGGCAAATCCACACCCCAAAGCACAACCACCACATCCCCAATCACCGCCGTCTCCGGCACAACAGCATATATCAGCTCATTTGTAAGAGCAAATCTCCTCCCTGGCAATGTCATTGCAATCATTTGAATAAACTCATTCGACAGTGTAACAGGATCCTTCAGCAACTTCTTCGACGAAGCAGTCTTCTGCAAGATCGAAGGCGTGAGTTCAAACCACTGCGGCGGTGCTTCAGTCGACCACCGATTCAGATACGAATCGAACGTCACTGTTTGCCAGAATCGCTGGGGACTCCAGACTCCAGGTTTCTTTGTCATTTTCTTCGTCATTTCATACCATTCAGATACTGTTCTCACTAGCTCTATGGAAGTAGGCTTGTGAGATTGCAAGGGCGAGCCGAGATGTGCGAGCTGTGTGAGAGCGCAGCCGAAGATCGTGATGACTTTGTTGTCGTCTGAATATGTACAGGCAGTCGGCGTGTTGCCGCCTACCTGGAATCGATTGCAGGACAAGTCATCGATCGATTGGGAGGGAGAGGGTCGGGACCAATTTGGTAGCCAGGTTGGGAAGTGATCTCCACCTTTTGCTTCCTCCGGTTCGAAAACGACGACTTCTTTTCCCTTAGATTCGATTTCCGGAAGTCCATCTCTTGGCGGTGCGTAAAGCCCAGCTGCACAGATGATGTTGAGTGCTCCGTGTGCTCTGCTCACCGGCTCTTCTGAGTCATGTTTGACTTGATTTTCCAAAGTAGACAGACGCCTCCCAGCAGCTACCGCTTCTTGATATGCCGCCGCATCATAGCTAAACGACATGTCCAACACAAAAGCCGTCTTACTTCCAATCCTCGCCTGGTCATCCGTCCTCCGCTCTCTTGGCACCGCAATACAATACTTAAAAACCTCCAAATAAAGCTCCCACACCGGCTTCTCATAATCAACCGTCAAATACTCATCAAACTCAACCCCACTCTCCTCCAAAAACCCCAACAGCGCAATAACCTTATCATTCGGATCCTTCGCCCCCGAATTTCTATACCTGCACAACGTATACGCAAACCAGCTCGCATCCTTCTTCACATCAACATCCATCCTCTCAATACAAATCGTATTCGGCATATTCCGATCCGTCAGCTCCGTCCAGATCGGATTCGCCCAGTCCCCCGGATCCTTCAGCTCCATCTCCGCCGCCAGCGAACTCAACACCCTAATCAACGCATCCCAGAACGAACAGCTCTTACTCCCCACACACACCTGCGGCGAGGTGCCAAATGCTACTTCCTGCACAATCCACATCCGTTGCCAGTACGGCAGCTCGGTAAGCTCTTTCAGTGCAACCCAGATATCCTGGTACTTCATGTCTGCCATGCACCGCTCGTACCGCTCAGACGCTTCTTTATCAGTCAATCCGTCTAAGTTCGGATCGAGCAAGCGTTTATCTTCCCACGCCATGAATTCCAGAAGAATATCACTATTTCTGAACGCAGGACCGAGCCAGATCAACGTGTGCGCGCATCTCTTGTAAATCGTGCGCATCCGACGTACTTCGACATTACGTTCTGGGATCGAGAATTGATTGATGCATATTGCGTCGATCCAAAGCGTGCGTGGTGTGTTGGGAAGTCGCAAACTCGTCAGTGCTAAGTGTAGGCTTTGCGTCACATTGAAAGCCTGATCATTCAGCGTAATGGCGACGGGATCAATAGGTGAGCCCCATGTGTAAGACAGAGCGTCGTATTCGGGATTATTGTCGAATGAGGCGTGATGGAGAGACGCTATTATAGGTGCCGAGGATGAGAGGGCGGGCTCGATTGTGACGAGACGGATTTCGTTTTTGGTGGTTATGAGGGGTGTGTATTTGAATGCCTCGTTGATTTTATTGGGCTCGTCAATTGCTTCTGGTTTTGGTTCGAGCTCAGGCTTAGGCTTTGTTTCAAGTGCTGAAGTCGTTCCGGTCTCATCTTTCTTGGAGCTTTTGAAAACATTTCGAAGCTTGTTGGAGAAACGTGACTTGCTACGTCCCACATGAGAGGACATTACGACGATTTCAGTAACAAGTTGCAGACCTGGAACTCCAGGAGTAAATACACCAGAACTTGGAAGTCTTTCTGTCTGGTTATAGCGAACTTTTAGTTTTTCATGACACTAGGATTTGGGGAAGAAGGCATCGAGAGGTATTAGTAGGTCCCAGCCGCAGGGTCAGAGAAAAGAGGGTCTGGTCCCGAAGGAGATCCTTTTTCGATATTGCCAAGCAAGTGGCGTTCTCAATGTCACCTGGCGAGCAGCTGACCTTCCGAGCTATGCATGAATTATATTTTATGAAGTATTCTCCTAATGGGGAAGCATATAACCATTCAAAGGTCGAACTATGGGAGGATATACAAACAGAAAGTGTGTATGGACAAGAGAAATCAAGTCGGATTAATTTTGTTCGCTAATCCGACTCGATTACTACCTCCCCCAAGGCAGAACACATTTGATTTTCTGTGATTAGCAGGCAGGATCGTTGTCACGTCGTTAAGATAGACAGTTCAAGAGCCTGCAAGATGCTTTTGAGACCAAATTTATATCCAACTCCGATGAAGCATTGACTCAACTAGCCGGCTACCTTCGACTTTTGCCCAACCTTGAAGCACAGCCATTTTCTTTGCTCTCTCCTGACACAAGAATACTTCACTAATCACGAACAAGCAGTACCCCACGATCAAAGTTCCAGATATCAACTATGCTTCAACTTCCAATTAACCTTCGACCCCCTCACCTCCGCCGTGTTCTCACAGCCCATGTCACCTTGCGCCCCAACTTGGCCATTATTCTACAAAGGTCAGTATATTTCATAGAGAAAATACGATGGTAAATACCCCAAGATTCTTGATTGCATTGAACACAACGTCAGCGACGTCGTACGACCCAAGGTACGTGACGTAAATGTTTTTCGTCCCTGCTTCGAAAACGCAAGATCCGGCAGTCAAGACGGGATGCGTGGTAGACGTATGATCCCAGACTCCCCAGTAAGTATTATGATCCCTACCATCTATGAAGAGCCAGGTCAATCAATATCCAAGCCATAGCTGGGGTGTCAATACCGCACAAAACACCAAGAGAAAAAACATTGCCAAGAAGAATCAGAAAGGGAGAGAAGACGAATATAAGCTGTCTGCAACTTACAATCATGAATTACCCAACAATCATTCATGACTGCCCACGGCGCCGGAATACCGCTGAATCCATTGCTGGCTCCACACCTCTCGCCCACAGCGCGTGCTTGGAGAACTCGCTTCACTTTCTTGGCGGGATTGACGGAGGTGTCGATCAGAGCTGCGCTGTTGACATATAGCGTGTGGCCTTTGTATTCGATTGGTATCCAGTCGACTGCTTCGTTGGAGCTTGCCACGGCTTCGACCGCGGGACTCGGAGTTGGAGCCGCTAAGGAAAGCGGAAGAAGAGCCAGGTGGGCGAGTCTTAGTGTTATTGAGGGGACCATTTTTCTAGAGAAGTGTTTGTTATGCTTGAAATTGATAGGTTGCAAGTAGTGACTGAGAATAAGATGGGCTATAAGAGATATAATATATATGTTAATGTGCTGCCCCGAAATATTGAAGTGCCGTTGCGTTGGAAATACTGAATGTTAAGCGATATCAAGACTCTTCAGGCTACATTGTCCGCATGTATTGCCTAATCGAAATCCATGGCGACCGATGCAGCAACGAAATATATGTACTGTACTCGACCGTAACGCAAATTGAACGCGCGTGTATCTAATGGCCGCGATTGGAGCGGCTCATTCCACCCAATCAACCGCAAAGTTTAAGACGCAATCGCTTCCAGCAATGGTACGACCTGCATGGACTTGATGCGAAATTTGGTTGTTCGGGAAATATTTGTCAAAGTCTGCACGCATATTATATGATACGTTCCCAACAAATTCATAGCCTGAGGAGTATAGGAGAAAAGCTTGCATCGTAGCAGTGACACAAACTGAACATAATACAGGAACACTCACCCGAGATTATACTTTTTCCAACATGCTGACAGCCTGTTATTGGTACTCTTACGAGGATCACATTGCATTCTGCTGCATCCTGGCATTGGCATTGATAGAAACCCACTTACCCAGTAATTGTCGGTTCGCTCGCGCCAGAACTCTAATGACTCCTCGCGCACGAAGAGTAGAGAAACCGACTTTGGGATTTGCGTACTTGACGCATCGCCCTGGGCGCAAGTGGTATTCACACAAAATAGAATTGAGTCGGCCCCTACTGTCTCTGTGTTCGTGAAAATGTAGGCTAGACGAGTACCTACGCCAAGAAAGTTCAGATATCGACGAATCGCATCGTGCGGAAAGGGGGAGGCTCGCTTAACAGCTCATCTGTTGACAGGCTGCAACGTTTATCAATAGGACAATAAGGCAGCCGTTTCAGACGCCTTGATGAGTTCATTCGAATCAAGATCAGGAATCGCTGCTTTCCTTCCTTTATTATAGGTATTCTCAACCACTGAGCGACAATTTGCTTGATTAGGAAGGTCGTTATTGTCTTACGTAAGCTAGGGGACGTGATGTCGATCCTCAGATATCTACCACTGACTCCCCACTCTTGACCTCTCTTATCAATTGAATACTTTTGCAGCAACTTCTCTCACCAGTAAGAATGATCATCGTACCCCAAGCTACCATCAATCGCAGCATCGCTCAAGATGGCGAGCCTAAAACACCCAAACTCCACGGCATCAAATCCTCCCTTCTCATACCCGGCCGAGGACCCCCAATCAGAAACGGAACCATCATCATCCATGAGAAATCCATTGCTTGGGTAGGACCACACTCGTCGCTCCCTGCGAAATATAGCGCCGTACCATTCATGCAAGTAGATACCGTGCTGCCCGGCCTTTGGGATTGCCATGTTCACTTCCTCGGCGTTGATAGTCTGGCGGGGTTCGCTTCGATCGTCAGCCAGCCTGCTGTACTATCGGCTGCTCGCATCGTCAAAGACCTTGAAAGGACTTTGATGGCGGGCTTTACATCCGTACGAGAGTTAGCCGGCTATGCGGGAGAGATGTCTCCAGCGATTGAAGAAGGCACTATCGTAGGACCGAATGTCTATTCAAGTATCGGCATCATGAGCATGACTGCCGGCCATGGAGATATCCACGATCTTCCCATTGAGACCGTCCTGGATGCATGCGCGAAGAGAGGGGTCCCTTTTGCAGTCTGTGATGGTGTACCGGATTGTATCAGGACCGTCAGACTCATGATTCGGCGCGGGGCGAAAGTCATCAAGGTCTGCGCCACAGGTGGTGTCTATAGCATCATTGACGACCCAGAAGCTGCCGAATTCTCACCCGATGAGTTGAAAGCTATCGTCGATGAGGCGGCGCGTGCCAAAAGAGTGGTGGCAGCACATTGCCATGGCAAAGATGGAATCATCAATGCTTTGAATGCGGGGGTGAAGACCATTGAACACGGGAGTTTCCTAGATGAGGAGTGTGTCAAGTTGATGAAAGAGAAGAACGCGATACTTGTCGCTACCTCGCTTGTCGTCGAGGGAGGCATGGAAAATCTCGATGACTTACCTCCGGTTAATCGCGCAAAGATGATTGCAACTGCAGCAGTTCATCGGAGAGCGTACAAACTCGCCGTGAAAAGTGGGGTGAGAATCGCATTGGGGACAGACCAAGGAACGAGCTTGGGAGATACATACAACACGCATGGCAGGAACGGCAAAGAATTATTTTACGCTGTCGATGCCGGCATGAGTCCACTGCAGGCTATCGAGGCTGCCACGGCAATGGGTCCAGAGACTCTTGGAACGAATTTTGCCAAGACTAGTGGGCAGTTGAAGGAGGGGTTCGATGCGGATATCATTGCGGTGTCAGGCAATCCTCTTGATGATATCAAGATACTTGCCGAGTCCAAGAATGTGACCCATGTATGGAAAGGAGGCAAGATATTTAAGTCGCCATCATGAGTAAAACTGGGATGCTCTTCAACATGCTCTCCTGGTTATCAGTATGTTGGGGGACGCTGGTGTGACGAAGGGAAACCACTGAACGGGGTTAGGGATCCGAAGAATATACCAGACTCATTGAGACAATCAAGTTTGAAAAGAATGTAGCACACAAAAAGTTCTCCAAGTCAGATTTCAAAATGTGGCAGTATACGACTCAAACATGAAGTAGAAGAATCATATTTTATCCGGTATCACACTCATCATAGTCAGTTTTGGTACCATCTACTACTTCAATGAGTCTTCTGAAAGTATACAGATCAAAGATCAATCCAGCTCTCTTGTCTCCCAACCTTTTTGTGCCCATCCTGTCTCTCCTCCACACTGACCTGAACATCCGTCTGCTTATGTATCTGCCCCATGCTTTCCATCTCGAAGCTTTTATCCTTGGAAATTATTCCTTTCTGGCTGTCGGAATCAGTCTCCGTCCCTTTCACATCAATCCCGTTTCCGCTTCTCAAGTATCCATGATTCGAACGCTGCACCCCCGAAGCTCCTCCCAAGTGACCAGAAGCACCAGCACTCTTCTTCCCAGGAGTATCGCCATAGCTGAGCAGTTTTGTTCTAAGTCCGAGTTTGAAAGATACAATTCGTAGGATTGGCTGCAGCGCAGGGAAACATGCGCACCAGAGGCCGATGTGAGCTTCGAGATCGCTCCAAACTCCGATGGTAGACATGTGGAAAGTTCTGTAACATCTGGTCAATCGAAGTGTGCTGTTCCTGAGTAGAGATACATACGGGTCACTGGCAAATGATAGTGTCTTCATGTAGAAAAGTCGCACAACTCCAGTCACGACGACGAAGATACCGACGCAAAAGATTGCAACGACTTGTATCATCTTGCGGGACATAATCATCTTCTTGGAAATGATCCAGATGGGAAGACCGAGCAACACGCAGTCAATAAAAATACCGAACCCAGCATTGATCGTCATCATAATTTCATTTGCAGCATCGGAAACGCATTTTGTTCCGGGCGTATGCGGTGGTAACCATAAATCACTATTGTGTCCAATTAGAATGAGTTCCGAACAGTTCGTTGGCTGATCGGTACTTACGAAACTGGTTTGCACTCCAACAATTTGTATAGAAAGCAAACAAATGTCTGCAACACCGTGAACGAAGCAATTCCGTAGACAAGGTACAAGTATAGCTCTACCAGCAACCATTAGATATTGATTGTGAAGTGTAAATGGTGAAACTAACTTTCTTTGCTCAAGCGCGGCAGAAAGGCTGCGACTGCGAGGCGCACGAAACATGTGCACCAAAAGTACCACAGATTTTGCGTGACCAGTACCTACACTAAATCAGTTGGGAGATTCTCGACTTTGGTTCGGTACGCACATTGAAGAATTTAAGAAGTGATTCCTGTGGTATCAGGTAAATGTGGGCGCCACTTCCATATTTCACACCTAGAAATACTCGAGTCAGCTACTTCCTGTTGTAGGCCGTGAAGATACTTACCGACAAGATCAAAAGACGACAGTCCGACAGCGAATAGCTACACGCGTTGTTAGATAGAGTTGACTGAGAGTAGGACGCGAAAACAAACAAAAGCAACGAAAGCAAACCCATCGTCCAGCCCAGGATTCTTCGTCATGAACACCCTGACATATATCCTCGTTCCAAATATCAAAGTTGTTATCGGTATAAGAGTGGCATTGAGAGCCTGTAGGACATATCCTTTGTAGTCCGGAGTCGACCTGAAGTCCGTTCCGGGTGGAAAGAGAGTTGACATGGCAAATCGTGTTAATAGAATATTGATCGTTGATCCGCAATCGTGAACCTCAACAATCAACTGAAGCCAGAATTATGGGGACGAAGCTTTACATGAAAGATGGGGTTCACAAGGGAAAAGACACAAAAGCTTTACAGGCCGTTCAAGGGGCACATCTTTTCGAATCCTTCATTGAGGGTCTTAGCCCGACGAGTTCAGGGTTCGTGCGTGAACCAGGTACCGAACGTGCCAGTCTTGTTCAGGAAATGGAACCTTGAATTTCGATCCCGGGACTCATCTGAAGTAAGTCAGGGATCTCTCATTTGGCCATGCCTTGAGCCCTGAAGGTTTCCAAACAGCTTCATCGTCGAGAGGTCCTTGAGGGTAAGGTTCCCCCCTTAGATGTTCCCGATTCAGCGTGACAGAACCCCTTGCTAAAGAATGAGAGGTAGTAGATATAATGCTGTGCCCTTTTCGTAGTCTACTTCCGCCTCAATTCGTGTTGTGCGGTGCTCCACCACAAGGCAGCAACAGGCCCTTTCACAATTCAATCCTTTTAAACTTGATATGGTCAAGTTAAGTCAACATGCATTGCTCATAGTTGAGGCGGGCCATCAATCCACGATAGGAGCTCGGTAAAGCCCAATATAGACTAGAGAAGCGAAGAATTGAACAGCATGAGATGGCCCTGTACTTCCAAACTTGCGGCCAGATTGCTGTCTCACTGGAACTCACCATCCTCACTACCACATAGTCACTTTGGGAATGAACGAATTCTGAATGCTTCGCAAAATCATGACGGCTTCTTTTGCATGCGCATACTCAAAAGTGGTGTTGATACGGTGGAAGATATCCGTGGAAACAATACCTAAGAAATTCCTCAAAGACCTTCCTGAGGGCGCAATTGGGCTTGCAGAAGCTTTCATTTTCCGAAGACAAATCTCGGTACGAGATGCGCCATTTCAGCCACGGGATCCGAAGGAGAACTGGCTGAATGTGCTGTCCAATCCCGTGCCGAATGTCATGCAGAGAGCATGAGACAACAGTCCCAATTCCAGGCATTTCAATATCCTGGCTCGCTTGGGAACATCCGAACAGCGTCGCTGCAGATCCCGGGGTCAGGATGTTGTTTCTTCTCCTTTTTACTGTTGCTCTCGTAAGTGATGGCTGGGGTTGAGAAGATGAGGACGGGGACTTTGGGCTGTCAAACGTGAGCGCTCCGACGTTTCTGGAAATATCTACGTGGGTTTCTTGATGCAATGTCTAACAAGCCAGGGCCCTGGAAGTTTATCGTAAGATGTGTTTTCCAGATACACTCTAGGCTCTGAAATTTGAAGTCCACGGATTCGTGGCTTGCAGCGCCGTATGCCAAGGGAAATGCTGCAGCGGTACAGCCGGCCCATTCTGGACGTGCTCCGTGACTGCCCTGTCGAGTTTTTCCTTCCAATTGAGTATCAGTCTCCAAGTGCAATGTCGAAAATTCAGTAATCATTCTCAGGATTGAGATCGATGAAGTTATAATAGGGTTTGGTCCATGCCCGCTACTTTTCAAGCGTCGAACCTTAGAAAGTTCTCATACTTTCTCAGTGGGGAGGCCAGCGGGGACAGATAAGCTTATGGGTCGGATCGTTACCACTTGCTTACTTCTATTTGATCAGGAATTGAGGAGTTCATTCGACCAATGGAAACTCGCTTGTCCCTGGATTCTGCTTAGCAGGGTCTGTCTACAGTCCACGCGGCGCGGCCGAATCCTTCCGGAGGTCGTCCAATGGTGGCAAGTACCCCGCTTGTACCTTAAAGATGTCAATCAACCTGGCCATTTGGATCTTGAGCCCCCCAAACTTGTACCTTTCTGATGTTCTACTTGGACTAGACTCCCTTCATATGGTGATGTGTCCGGTATCTACTGTTGAGAACCCCCCTTTGTCAGTGGTCTACGAACGAAGTTGAGTCCACTCGAGAATAAAGTGGTGAAGATGATTCGCCAGACAGCCTTCGAGAACATGTCTAGACCCCTGGACCACCGAGACTAAGATGCATTATCAATAATGCAACACGTCCACTACTCTGAACACCAGTGGGAATCTATGGGATGCATGAGATATTACTTCAAAGCGGGTCAATTATTCGACGGAACGATCCATGCCCACACCGTGGCTGGATTCAGTTGTCAATTACCGAAGCGATCATAGCAATGTATTGGTCAACCGCTTCTTCAATTTCTATATGAAGTGCTATTCTGCCACCAGTAAACGCCATCAGTTCCACGTGGCAGCAGTTCTTGACATCCCCGACCTCGGATCTCAGCACTCTCCCCTCCAATTGAACTCCTCATTGACAAGTATCGCAACCATGCATCTGTCTTCCATTATTTCCGCGGCACTTCTAGTGCTCGCCAATGTCGCCAATGCAGCTCCGACTACTGAACAGTTGTCCGATTTATTTGCTACCAGCGCTGTGGAAGCTCGGACAACTACTCTTGTGAGAAAAGAATGGTATATGGCGTTGTCCGTACTGTATTCAACCGCTTGTTAATTGATTCTTTCAGGAGAAACCTCACTAAGGCAGAGCGTCTCGCGTACATCAAGGCTTTTAAGTGTCTACAGTCCAAGCCAGCTCGTTTCCAGAGCCTGTACCCTGGTTCCCGAACCAGATATGATGACTATCAAGCTTTGCATATCTCAATGACAGAGAAGATTCACTTCACTGTAAGTCAAAAACCGTGAAAAATTGAGCGTACTAACGCAAATCAGGGAATCTTCCTTCCATGGCACAGACAATATGTCGCTTTGTTTGAACAGGACTTGAGGAACACTTGTGGCTACGCTGGTGCTCAGCCCTACTGGGGTCAGTAGTTTCGTTGAAGCACTACCGGAGTGAAGCTGACATAGATTAGATTGGTCCAAAGATGCCGGAAGTCTAGATGCATGGGCCAAATCGCCTCTTTTTGATCCTGTCTACGGCTTCGGTGGTAAGTGACCCTAATTATCTCATGGACTCTGTTGACTGACCAATGAATAGGAAATGGCGCATATCTTGAGGACATCACCGGTTTGCCAGTCACTGCGGCTCTTGAGATTCCCGGACGAACAGGCGGAGGTGAGGAGTTTCTTCGGGTTGTCCAGGTTCCGACTAACAGTTCCCAGGTTGTGTTACGACTGGACCTTGGGCCAACTTAGTTGTCCCCATGGGACCTGGCAACAACCTCAGCTACAATCCGCACTGCCTGCGACGAGACTTCTCTCCAACCTTGGCCAAGTTGACCCTCAACTCCAGCGTCCTGGCATGGGTACAGCAGGCGAACATCTATGCATTGTACGATAGACGAGTTCAGTCAATGGAACTTACCATCGCCGGGATTGCAACTCACGGAGGCGGCCACTTTAGTGTTGGTGGTGCCGTTGGCGAGGTATGACCACACTTCACTCACCTGCATTGAGCTTGACTAATACCCCGCCAGATGTCCGAAATGTACTCCTCGCCTGGAGATCCAATCTTCTGGCTGCACCATGGCATGCTTGACAAGATGTGGAATCAGTGGCAGAGACTAAGTAAGCTCCGTTTCAAGTTCATGCCGCTCTTTTGCTGATATTTTCTAGACTGGTCTGTTCGCAAAGCCGAGATTGCGGGCCCTGACACTATGTGGGCATATCCCTGGAACTACTTTGGTGATGTTCCATACAAGAATGTAACACTCGCCAGCCCGCTTGCCTTTGGTCCTCTGGGTTCAACTGTCAAAATTAGCCAGGTCATGGATATTTCATGCGCTCCTCTAGGACCATACACATATGCTTGAAGTAGATAGAGGAAACTTGCTACCGGGAAAAAGACAAGTAATAGACTAATATAAATACGCTCATTCAACACATCTCTACCAATATATAGAGAAAAGACTTGGAGCCAGCGTGAAGGGAGTACTGTTGCGAAAGATAGTTCTGTTACTGTTCTGACTTATGCAAAAACGAAACATTCCGGAATCTCACTAATGACTTTCGTCTGAAGCATCTCGGATAAAGTAAACAGAGCTCGCCAGATCGCAACAGGTATGGTGTCTGATTGGACCGCTTTCCCTACCAATTGCGGGGTAGTGCCCTCCTCCCTGGCTAAAGTGCGGGGTAGCTCGTTCCTCCACCTCACCCCACATTCCTCTGACGACCTCTCAATTCCACTTCATAACACTCACAAAGTATATACTCGAAGTCACTTCATTGAACCACAATCCAAAGAAGGGACGCAGTGCCCGGTATCACCAATATACGACGAGTATGTCGAAGGGAAACGTCACTTACATTACCTACAATGCGGGCATCGACGGAAAGCATCTCCACCTGGGGAACCTAGTTCACGACTTCAAGAACCCAAGTTTCTATGAACCTCACGTCGAGAAGGCTTATACCGAGTTAGTATGATCATAAATGATAGACAGAGCATTAATCTGACATCTGCCAGCATTCAAGACTCTCCTCCAGATTGGGCAGAAGTGACACAGCTTGGAAACTATGCATTGACACTTGGAGCTGGTTCCGAACAAGGCCACGATGCCAGTAATACATCGACTGGATCTGCCGATGACTCTGAGGGCCCAAGATACCGAGTAGCAGCTGCAGAAAAGGCCACAAAGGTTGAGATCAAAGAGTAGGTGACCAGCACTCTGCCACGCTAAAACCATGTACTAACTCATCCCTTTCTAGCCCTGAGGACTTCTTCGAAGAAATAACCCTATCTTCCCCCGAAGCCAAGAAGTGGCTCTCCTCCCATATTTCCGCCGCCGAAACTCTCGCCAAAGGCGACAAGTCCGCACGACCAGACATCTGGATGCTCACCGGCCTCGTGCTCATGCAACACGCTACATGGACCAGTCTGTCCAGCAAGGACAAAGGTTTCGTCGCAGGCGGAAAGGCACCTTTTGATCCCACTGGCGTCTCCAACCTCCGCCGCTTGTCCATCAGTGAGAATATCAAGCCGACTATCGGCTTCCGTGCTGGCGACGATGAGGAGAAGGCGAAGCATATATCTGGTGCGGTCATACACGAGACAGGTAAATATCCTGGTACGAGAGGATGGGCTGCTCAGTGGCAGAAGATTGAGTTTCAGATTGGCGGCAACGACAAATGGAAGGAGGGTGAGAAGACTTTGTTGAAGCTGAAGGACGGTGTTGCGATAGTTAGGATCAATGAGGATCTCTATGCGAAGAATGATGGGGGGAAGAGTGTTGAGCTTGATGATAAATACTGGGAGGCTTTCATCGATGCTACTGATGACTAAGGTTGGGGCTTGGAGTTCTGCGATCTGACGGTGTACTTGATTATTGATAGCCCGGTCGAACACAAGCCTACATACACTTTACAGGTTAATTTGGCTTCCGCCGCAATTTCCTTCCACTCGGATTTGCAGAAAAGGTGGAAGTTCGTAGATAATCTTTGACTTTTCCCTCCCTATTTCACTTGGGAGCTTTCACAATGCCGGCATACATCCCCCTACATTTGTAGATCAAAGTTTTCTCCTCGCAACCCAGAACTGAACCTCATATGAATTTTTGGACAAGGAGCGTGGACTCGAGCCATATCGTGCCCCCTTTCCACGAGGTGTTTCGCCAGGGATAGTTAGATTCCCCCAACGATTATCAGTTTGAATGAACTCAAACCCCATCACTTTACAGACAGCCAGTATCTCGTCCAGAGAGAGCTCAATGAACGGTGCCGACCCGTAGAGAAGAGGCCCTACGTTGATCCACAGCCCACCTGGCTTCAGTGCCGTCTTGATCGTCTCGAAATACCGCAGAAGGTTGCGAGCTGTATCGATAAAGAAGAGCGTTGTCACCACATCAAATGCTGAGCCGTTCTTGGTGAATTCCCGGGTGAAGTCGCCTTCTACGTGCAGGACTTGGTCGGATATGATGGGCTTGTCTGGGAAGTTGACAACGCGTTGGAGCTCTGTGGTGCTAGAGTGGTGAGACCATGAATCGATGTATGGATATAAGGATGCCTGGTTTTTTGCTCCTTGAGTTACGATGTACCGGTATGCGAGGTTCATGTACATAGACCATTCGTTGCTTGTGACGTCGAAGCCTGGCGCATCTCAAAGATCAGAAATTCAAGAACCTTTTTCTTCCGGAAGGGTTCGAGACAACTAACCTCCAAGACCCGAGATATCATGCGATAGTCTTCCCAATCCAGACCCAGGGACAAGGATCTGGACCCCTTCCCCGTCACGTTGTGGGAAGTACTCAGTCAGGCTCTCGATGATCTGCGGGAAAGCAGCCTCGCGTTCCTCAATTCCATCATCCGACCAATCTCTCACGATGTGCTTCAGTGCCTGAACAACACTGGTGTGATCAGAGATTGTCGCATCAGACATGTGGTCTTTCTCGAAGGTAACTAACTCCAAGAAAGAGACTGAGTAGAACTCAAGCGCATGGTCCACTATTGCACTAGCGATCCTGCCGTTTTCGCGGATCAGACGCTCTGCAGTGTCGAGCTTCGATTGGTATCCAACAGTGGGTTCTAATATCTATATATGTGGATACAGGTTAGAACTCATGCTCATAGGATAACAATGAAGAATACGATTCACTTGGATCGTCGAAATGTGAGCTTGCTGGAAACCAAAAATAAAGCCAAAGAAAATCTCACACTCTTCTCCCCCCGTGACACATTTCCATACAAGTCCCGCTTCCGCTGTATATTCGACAGAGCGACTTCTTGATAGTGTTTGAATCCGTGCAAAGCCGTCAGCAGACGGTATCGAAGATGAGTATGTTGAAGTTTGCCTCTCGGCTTTGCCAGTTTCCTCAACAGGTAATCTTTGGCGGCTATCTGGGCAGCGCGACGGTCTGTCTGCGGGAACTTGGAGCTGCCATTCTGCGCAATGTTATCCTGAAGGACGACATAAGTTATAGTGTCGATAGCGGTGACTTCAGTCCCAGAAGGAGTTCTCTTCTGTCCCGCGTAAGCGTTTATCCTGGTCACATTATCCAATAATTTTCGGATCTTCAAAGGGGAGAATGTTTTAGGCACTCGGTGTAGCTGAGTGCTAGAGAAAAGCTAGCACGGAGCTTTTTGTTATTCTTTGCAACAATTTAATATGTAATTTTGAAGAATCGAGAGCAATACATACGGAATACAAGAAATCCTGTTCCCGATCAATCGCCGCTGCCGGGACCTCATTCGATGCAATGGTGTGGGATATGAGTGTTGTTAACACAACCAGAGAAGCAAGAGCCCACATGACATCGAAGCCGATGAAAGAAGTCATGTATGACGTCCACCGCATCGTCACGATGGTATGAGGACTAACGTGACGATTTCAAGCTGGAATTTATGCTGCTGCGAACTTCGCTTGCTGAGACAGCAAATCACTTGTATTAGAGGACTGCAATTGTCCTGGTAAAGCAGGGACCGAAATGCCAGCAAGTAAAATTAACCACGGCCAAGAGCCCGCATCTTAGTAAGGCGGATATTGAGCAATCTCAATACTACTTGACCGTGCCACAATACAGTGGATCTGAGCTGTTTTGTTGTCTTGGTGTCTTGGCTTCAGATACCTTGATGGTTGCCAACGGTTTGTGCTAAAGGAAGAATAAGCGAATACCTAGATTGGTATCCGTATCAACAGTGATAGTTAGGGGTAGCCCCCATTCATGAGAAGGAAATGATGACGAATAAACGAAGGTTTCATTTTTCTTGCCTTGAAGGGCATGAAGCGTCAAACAAGCATCTGACGAGCCTCTACAACAAGAACAGATATTGATGAGTGGGATCTCGTGAAAAAGAAGGCAAGATGACCAGATAGCTGAACACGAGAAGTGAAAGAAAAGACGGAGGTCGGGAGTAGGGTACGGAGCTGTTTGGACAGTCACTCGATGAAGGGAGAACAGTGTTAAACACGTAGTGTAGAACGCCATTGAATTCCTTGTTTTCCTTTTCGATAGGAATTCTGCTTGAAATCTTACGTGTTTCTGCTTTCGTCCTTCGTTCTCCACAACTAGAACCTCTTTGATGGGATTTTGCTTTCAAGATCAGTTGCAAGCAGTCCTCCCCGGATCAAGTGGATTGCCCACCGAGACGCCAGAATACACCAAATGCGCTGCATTGATCCCCGTAGCATTAGCACCAAGTCCAGTCCCTCGGACGGAATTGTTACAATCCTAGGATCAGAATCATATCAGCACACATCCAAAGAATCCCAAAGGACAATAGGATGAAACAACAAACATACCGCCGGCTCCTGGCCCTCACACTTAACCGTATTCGCCGCACTCGCAGGATCATTCTCCCAATATTCCGTCCTATGATGTCGATACCCATCCTGCGTCGTAATCGTTTGCGGGACACCATCATTCGAATGAGTGACACGGAACATTTTCCCCTCTGGCAGCAAACTATCGATATAATCAGCATATGCGGGGTTCCCTGTCCGCGGCTGGCCGAATGTGTAAGTCGTGATGTTGAGGCCGAGGCTGGAGCTTGCCATTGATGCAGATGCGAGCGAGGCCAACGAGGCGCCGAGTGAGTGTCCTGTTATGGTGAGGGCGTAGGAGGAGTGCGCATCTATTTCAGTTGTGATAGAGGAGAGGATCTGGGAGGAAGCGGAGTTCCAGGCGTCGAGGTAGCCGCCATGGACCTATTATCATAACAGTAATGTATCAGTCACATGCTTTCGCACAGGTAGTATGCCAGAAGAAACTTAGATGATGGCATCGTGGGAGAAAGCACCATACCATGCAATTACCGCAGCCCTCGATCCCAACCGCCTCAAAAGGAACGAGAGCCTGATCGAAATCTACCACGAAATCATGGATCGTCGACGTGCCTCTAAACGACACAATGAGCTCTTGGGCTGCGTCGTCTCGGAAAAGATAAGCTTGTGTATCGGTCGAATCGATGTCAAAGAATTGGGCAACGGTTGCGCCACTAGGAGGATTTGGACAATTGTCTGCGTATGCGGCAGCTGAAAATTCAGAGTAGCGGACGAATTTGGCAAAGAGTTCGTCGGTGACTTTTCGCTTTAGTCAGCATTTAGATTTGGATATAGGAAATAAAAGCAAATGGAGGAGAAAGACTTACTTGGAGTTGTTGCTGCCAAGACAGTCTTGTTGAGAAGGAGCAGAAACAGTGCCGAGAAGCTCCATGTGGAATACCGAGACAACATTTTGACCTGACGAGTTAAGTACAGAAAACAGTCGTTGTTGGGGGATTATCGATATGTCTTTTATCTTGAGGTATGTGTGCTGCCTTTCAAGCTTGTATTTGTAGCTCACCATAAGCTATTTGATCATCTCGCAAGCACACCACGGCACGTCCTGTTTATTCTTTGGTCCGAACTCACCCCTGGTGAGAGTCCATGGGATGCTTGGATGACAGACTCACTCACCCAATGAAAAATCAGACACATGAAAATAGTGCTATACTTTCCAGCTCACTTGGCCATAGAATTTCGCAACGTGCTGTCGCAGAAACCGAGGCTCACTCACAAAGCAGGCATACTCCGCCACTGGATTTTAAAGATCCTTGATATTTCCAGGGGAAGAAGCTCCCGATGCCAGGCGTATCAATTCTGATTGGCTGCGTAGCTTCACTTCCAGGCAGAAAATCAAATTCGCGGGGGATGCACTGACGTTGACAGCCAGTGCGCTGATTCGGCACTTGCATTTTCGCATCGGATATTTTGATCGACTTCTAGGGGGAGACTCGCTAAGCGGAGTTCAGCGCGCTATGTAAATGAGGGGTTGGGACGACAAGATGGCATTGCCAGTACTTCGATCGAGATGAGATGGTAATGTGATGGCATGAGACGAGCAATGCCAAGTGAGCATGGTAAAATCTTTGCGAATGCGAGAACATGTTGTGGATCTGGGCTGCTGAGGATCTCGACGAAATAATAAAAGCTCGCATGAGTTGCCTGTTTTGGAAGATGCGAAGAGAGCTGAGTTTGCGATCGATTGCACGAAGATAAATCTCTGATCTACATGTCCTGAGTGTCACTAATTGTGTTGTGGAGTCAATGGTTGGATCTTATCATCTTCAGATGCCGAAAGATCGGCCGAGGTCTAGGAAATGGGCTTCTTGCACGCGTGGGAATAAGAAGTAACTGCTTTTTCCCTCACAGCTTTTCCATTTGCTGTTTTGCCCTATATTTTTTCTATATTCAAAATTTGCACAATCCATACTTCAATTGCGTTGGTCCTCCGCCATAACAAGAAGGAATTAACTTCGGAGAATGAGAATATTTGATTCTTTGCATAAAGGAAAGAGTCATGTGCCCAATACTGTACGGAACGAGCAAGCAGTGATAGGAAGGTTGGTAAGAGGAGAATAAACGTACCAGGCACCGTTGTAAGTATTCCTCGCGAAAAGAAGGGAGAATTAGAAGGAAGAGCGATGAAAAGACCCAAATGAAAAGGAATTAAAGAAAGGGCACAAAAGCTAGCAGATAAAGCACACAAACAAATACAGAGATAAGGAGATAAGATTGAGAGGACCTGAAGGGCCAGATTCACATGAAGTGAAGGAGGAAGGATGAACAGTGCTTGATAGAATGCAAAGAAGTAGAACAAAGGTAGAAAGAGGAAAAAGCAAAAGGTAAAGATGCCTCCCACAGGAAGTAGTCCTTCTCCCCTTGCCTCTACTCATATCTCCTGACATTCGTTTCCAAGCCCTCAATATCCACGTCCACATTTAAGCCTGTTTCTCCTTCAGCATCATCTTTATCCTCTCCTAATGCGATATCCTCCCGGATTCTTTCTCCTGAATGAAAGATCCTCAAATGCTTTCTAGCCCATCGGGCCTACTGAACCCTTTGATCTTGCTTCTCCTCTGCGATTTGCAGCCCGGGTACGGACATTGAAATTTTGGCGGTCGGCCGAGTGACCCTTGATATGCCGAAGTAAGTCTTTGGGTGTATCGTAGCTCCAGAGACAGTGTAGCCTGGGCCAGTCATGTGCGTGGTTGTAGTCTTGGATGTGAGATCTGTGAGGTTGTCAGCTGTTGGACAAAGCAAGGTTCGGATAAGTGGTTGGGAATAAAAGGCGACGGACTTTGCTTGGGACTGTGTTCTGAACTTGCTGCGAGGACAGACGGGGCATTTGAAACAACCGTTGGGCAGAGTCACAGGGGCTGAAATGGGCGCAGAAGATGGTGGGGATATTGGGATAGGAATAGGGTCACGGGTAGGTATAGGTGCTGGGGAACGTGAGCTAGGCCGAGGCGATAATGGGATTGGAAGATTGATCTGATATATCGAAGCCGTGGGGGAAGTGCTATTCAATGTCTGTGCCAATTCCAGATTCAATGCAGTTTTCTTTCTGTGCTTAGTGCCTATGCACCTATCCATACCGCCGAAGGACTGGAAGAGGTTTGGTTCCGACCCAAAGAGTACCATGATTCACAAGCCGAACAGGATTAAGGTTCTCAGGTGAATGACAGCTGAGGGAGGGTGCTGAGACGGCGGCGCTGTATATTAGGTCTCTTGGATCTACCGTGGATGTGGTCTTGGAAGGATCGAGATAAGAATCCAAGCAAAACTTGTTGAGGATCTAAGAGAAGCTGGCCGTTTAAGTGAGGCCGTTTAAGTGACGGCCACCACTGGTGCCCTGAAGAGTGATTGATGATTGACGGGGTGAAGTGCAGTTGACCAGAAGGGTTGGGGTGGTAATAGGAGCCCTATGTATACAAAGGTTGGAATGGTTGCATAATCGATCGTATATTGGCGGCCACCAATGACACAAGATCTGGGTTGTGGCAAAGCACGCTCAGCCTTGCACATGCTTCAACAAGTACTCGAGACGGGCGAGATGTTGAAGGCCTCCAATCAAAGCATGCATCTCGAGAAAATGGCAATCAAGGCAAATCGACTAGCTCGAGAGCTACCAATGAGATAGAAGCTCTTGATATAGTGAGATCTGGCCGCGTCTACAGTAAAATGCATTGCCTCACTGGAGGCCACCAATAGACGTTGCTCCTGTGCAGCCTTGTGTTGGAAATGGCCCGATGATCTGTGCTACCTAAGGACAAAGTCGCAGAGGCGAATTGAATGGCTGGCTGTGAAAGAAATGTGATTGATGGCCGCTCATTGAGCGCGAAGAGATAATGTATGGCTTGCAGAGACTTGGTTTGACAGGAAAGCAAGTAGGAATTCTGCTGGAGGGTAACTAACACCCCACCTCGACTAAATTGGCAGGCTAGGCGTCTCTGAAGAAAATAGAAAGCAATATGGTACGGAGACAGAGATATTGTGAGATGAATCTTTTTGGTAAAGTGACGCGGGAGTCATGTTCGCTATTGTTCAGTACATCGTCCACCCACCACTAGCATTGATCGTCTGACCCGTCACCCACCTACTGTCCTCGCCCGCTAACCAGCAAACAACCGCCGCGACCTCTTCAACAGTCCCGACTCTATTCTGTAACGGTGTCTGCGCCTTCTGCATCTCCACAATATCCTTGGGTATATTATCCAACATCTCAGACTGCACTGGCCCAGGATTGACTGCGTTGACAATCGTTCCGTGCTTTCCCAACTCCGCAGCCCAGCATCTCGTCAGACCTTCCAAAGCAGCTTTACTCGAGCTATATAGACCCAACTCCTTGAATCCTGCGCGGCTTCCAACAGAACTGATGTTTATGATTCGCCCGTTGATGGAGAGGTATGGGAGGATGGCTTGAGTGATCAGCAGAGCGCCGCGGACGTTGAGATCGTAGACATAGGCGAAGTCTGCTGGTGTGATGGAGCCCAATGGTTTGACTACTTCGCAGCCTGCATTGTTGATGAGAATGTTGATTGTCGTTTCGCGGCCTGTAGCCTCGAACCATTTATCTATGGAAGAAGGAATGTTTTCAATCGCCTCAGGGCTTCGAAGATCGGCTTGGATACTGAATACTCGAGGTTTGTGAGGAAGAGATGTTATGCGGTTTTGGAGACCTGTGGTAGCTGGATTGGAACTCGGAGAGGAGTGGATGATGATTACCTGGTATGTTAGTGTATACTTGCGTAGAGAAGGTGAAACATACATCTGCTCCTCTGCTTGCAAGCTCGAGGCTCATTCCCTCGCCCAGTCCTCGAGAGCCGCCTGTAATGATAGCAGTCTTACCCTGCAGTGGCAGGGCTGATTGACTTGCCATGATATTTAGATTGTGAAAGATGCTTGTCAAAACAACATATAGTAAGGAAAGATTCTCGAGATTTGACACCTAGCTGGAATAGTGGAATGAAATAGAGCCCTGGGATGAGTTGACCTACTGTATTTATATAAAGCCATCAAAAGCACAAATTTCTTGTTTGCTGATGTGATGTGATGTTGTTGGAACAAGCAGTGCTTTTAGTCCGAAGCCCGATCTTTTCGGCGATCGGCGATAAGATAACGGCTTCGCTTCTCTTTCTGCAGCCATCCGGAAGTCTTCGAAGCTTCCGCCCGTCTTGTCCTTCCGTCTGTTCTACATCTGGGACTATCACCACCAGGCAATTCATTGCACATATTTACTGGGCAGCACAGCTCCCAACTAGCTGTTGGTGGAGGGGGGTATATCTGCATTGTATCCCCGTAGTACCCAGTCTCCAGCAGCTGAGCTCTTCTTTGCTCGAGCTGTCAAAGCTTTCAACCCCGCTGTCCCGCATTGCATCGAAGCTTAAGCACGTCAAAGCCTTTCCTCCAAGCAGCATCCTGGACTGGAACATCTCGCAACGATGTCTTCTGGGTCAGTGCCATCTGCGAATCTCCCAGGTCGACCAGTACACTGACACTTTCACTCTCAGGTCTCTCAAGGATCTATCCAAGTCGATTGCAGCCTCTGCAGCAAACCTTGCTCTTCCACTCCCCTCCGATCTTAGTCAAGTCATAAATGCATACTTGGATAAGCATGCAGTCTATGACGATGGAGACTCTCAGCGTCTGCAAGAAGAGCTCTTAACAATCTACCAAGTCTCTATCCTCGATCATCCTACACGTCTTGCGCCATTCGTTGCCATTCTCCGAAACCTGAAGCCAAACATTAGAGGCTCTGGCAGACTGCTACAATGGTGGGATAGACTATCAGGGCCGATCATAATAAATCTGGGGGTAGAAAAGGGGTTGGCATTCGAGACTAGGGACATTTTGCTGGGCATCTTGATATACGATGAGGAAGAGGAGGAACACTTGAAAGATGCCAAAGCTAGCAGTGCTGCGGTTGCAGAAAACTTAATGTCCACATGGCTGGCAAAATCGAAACTGGCATTGGATGAACTCAATGAGCACGCCAGATTTGTTGAAAGCCAAATCCAATTGATCCTGCTAGCTTTTGGAAAGAGGAGGCCAACCGTAAGCTCACTTCGGACAATCGAGAAATCAGATGCTAATTCGTACTAGGACTTCTTGACTACGCTCAATAAATTCTTCGTGCCGAAAGACAGCCGCATATTATCTTTATCTCTCCTCTGCGAATTTTTCCGGCATCAACCTCCGCATCTGCATCAACTTCTTCAAACCCCGTTGTTCGACAACTTGCTACGATGTCTCCAAATCGATACCTCGACCAGGGTTATATCGTTGGCTATGACAGCTTTGATCATGTTTCTGCCACATATTCCAATATCTTCTTCCAAGCATCTACCTGCTTTATTCAACATATATAGTCGCATGCTGTTCTGGGATAAGGAGCGGAAAGTCGCCGAAGTTTTACCCCAACCAACTGATGAGGACGAGCAGCCGGCCCCGCAAGATGCGGGGAAACAATGGGAAAAGCTCTCATATTTGTTGGAGTCAGAAGACGATACCGTGCCCGAGCTCTTGCATTATTTCACTTTCCTGTACGGCTTGTATCCAATCAACTTCATGAGTTACATCCGAAAACCGCAGAGATACCTTCGACATGCCAACTTCCCAGGAGCTGATGATTTGGATATCGAGCCCACCGAGATCAGACAACGATCCGAAGGCTTCAGACAAGTTCACTTGATGCACCCAAATTTCTTCATGCTGACCCTGGAGTCGGAGCTCACAGATACACAACGATGGCAGAAGAGTTCAGCTCCGGATGTCGTTGCCGAGTGTATGGCCCTGTATGTGCCCGGTGAAGTCCAACATCAAATCTCGAGAGCTAGAGGATCGATAAAGAGAGTGGAGCTGAACACGGACGTCCCGGATCAACCACTTCTTGACTCGGATGCTACCCCGTTCCAGTCGCGACACAATAGCTGGCGAGACACCCGGTCTACAGCAGTGGCATCACCAGAGGGCTTTCGGTCTTCCTCCGGTCTTCACAGGAAATTTTCACAAACATCCCAATCATTGCCATCCGTTGCAGACTCTCCGACGTTGCAAGCCTCAGATCGCCACGATAGTCCCACTATCCCACCACAAACTCTCGGATCTCATACTAATCAACTGTCTGACATGCTCGGTTCTCAGATCTCGACCCGAGGAAGTCTCTATCGAGTCTTCACCAATGACTCAGAGGCCTCTCTCACCTTGTCTCACGCCAACGATCCAATTCACATGAGCGGTCTATTTGACACTCTAACACGAGATACGATTCCTCGATCCCCTTCTTTGAGACCAACGACGGGTGCCAACAGTACCAAGGTTGCGTACCTTCAGCGCGAAATCCAATTGCTGAAAAATGACTTGAACTTTGAACGTTATCTCAAGCAGCAGCATCTTTCGCATATTGGTAAGATCCGGAGGCAGCAGATCAGGGAAGCAAGAGTCGAAGCAGAAACTCAGCACCTGATCAACTACAATCGCGGGTTGAAGTCCAAGCTTGAAGAAGCGAAAAGACAGAACACACAAATGAAGAAAGAGACCGAGAAGTCCAAGACTCATTCTCGCAAGTGGGAAGCAGACTTGACTGCGAAATTGCGGGTTCTGCGAGAAGAACAGAGAAAATGGAATGCGGAGCGAGATCAGCTCCTCTCTGACCTTGCCACACAGCGGGACAGCAACATTAAGTTGAAGAACATCACTGTGGAAGCTGAGAGCAGAGCATTGGCCGCGGACCAGACTGTCGACAGTGTCAAAAGCAACCTCGAGGAATTCGAACGCTTGCGTAAACAAAATGGCGAGATGTCCAAGAGGATTATGCAGTTCGAAGCAGATGCAAGGGGAGCCGAAGTCGCCAATGAGATCAAAGAGGCGGCTCTTAGCCGTGTCCACCTCCTCGAAATGGAACTTGCTTCCCGAGATGAGGAGCTCGCGAAAGCTAAAGCTGCATTCGAGGCGGAGTTGGAGAATGTTCGCAGTGGTGACCGGGATGATGCCAATTCTTTCAGAAGCAACGAGTCGGGACGAGCACATCTGTCGCATGTCTTCCTCGACACGGCAATGGCAGCCTCGCGCCACCGCATTAACGAACTTACCATGTCTCACAACCACCTCCTCAAGCGATATACCCGTCTTCAAGCAGCATACACCGATTTACGAGAACAAGTTGAAGATCTCCAAAGCGGTGATGAGCCCTTACTCGGCGGCTCGTACACTTTCTCGAATAATTCGCCTACCCATCGGTTCAAGAGCCGCGCTCATGCTCGCTCTGACCCAGAGCAACCAACGATCTTCGAAGGTGGCCCCAGTACACCATATCCAGTCCGTCCCAGCCGTCTCGATACCTCGTATCGCCATGGCTCACCAGCTGATGGTCGAAGTCCTGTCTCTGGTGGCGGGTACCCAGCACAACATTTCCAGGTCCCTCAGCCATATGGTCCACCTAGTATGGCAGGCACTGGGAAGAGCGCTGAGAGTGGCGATAGTCAAGGCAATGGCGGGTCTGCGCCGCCGAAAATCAAGCCGCAGAGTGATGTTAGGGTCTTTGGCCGTGGTAAGTCCTCGTTTCCTGTCTGATCGTGTGAACGGTGCTGATGTGGCATATTAGGCGGCGTCCAAAATATTGGAAAGAAAGAGAAGGAAAAGAAAGACAAGGCGAAAGAAAAAGAAGCCAAGGATGCGGCAAAGGGCGATGGTCCTGCTACGCCTGAGCAGCCGGCAAAGAAGGATAAGAAGCTTAGTGTTGGAATGAGGGGGATTAGAGGGTTCGGGAATATTTGATAGACACGAGTAAGGCCGTGGAAGGAATGAGTGTATTTCAATTGTATCGATTGGATTTTTGATGGCGTTCAGGTGGGGTTGGAAAAGTATTCCAGGGATATGGCGTTGGGGTGTATTTCTGCTGGGTGATGAGCCTTTATCATTATATACGCTCTTGCAAGCTAGAGCAGCTCCAACGAGTGCATATTCGAGACGGCATGATAAGTATTTCAGGCGATGTATCTACGATATTCTCGACTTAATCAATACAACAATAAGCCGGTGGCTGCTCGATATGCGGAGTCGTGGTAGCGCATATCTTTAATCTCATAGACTGAATGCCAAGCATATACGGCCTTTGAAATTGACATGAGCATCAGTCTCAACCAACATTTTGATTTCAGCGGCTCACATGTGACAACAGCTACGTCTTGTTTCCTTTCCCAGTTGCCATGCCCCCACGAATGCCATAAACATGGTTGAGCGGGAAGCAGTCTTGGCCACAGCAAGCCAAACCACCTTGATGGCTACCCCCAAGAAACCCATCTGCAAATCCTCCGTCCCCATTTGCAGAAGCATTGGACAGAAGCTCTATCGCCAAGCTGCCTTCTGAGCAAGTTTTTCCTTTTCGCCGCCTTCGTGCTGTAGAGGTGTAGCTGGTCGGATAGCTACGCAGCCAGTTAGCTCGCTATAACAGAGCTGTCGCGGGTTCCAACAACAGATGCCAAGTGAGTAAGACAATATACCAAGGAGCTTGTGGGGTCATTTAGATATTGGCACATTAGCTAGGGACTTTTGGTCAGGGAGGAAGTTATATCTTTCGAGGTTCCCGGCGCGGACCTGCATATTCTTCTCTCTTCTCTACCCAGTTCTGATAATTCTCAGCTGCCATTCGTTACAGTAACCGCAAAACAGTCATACAACAATCTTTGAAGCGATAAAAATGAAGACTACAACCACTTTTGCTCTTGTTGCGGCTTTTGCTAGCGCAGCACTCGCACAAGATCCAGGACCATCACCAACAGCCTCCGTTGGCTGTGAGCCTCACGGGTAAGTCGCCTCACCCCCGCAATTTCATTTGGGTTCTTGTATCAGAAGAAATGCTAACCGTAATTCTGTGATAGAGATCACTGGTTCGTAACATCTTCCTAGACTCCTAATGAAATCCACAAGCGAATAAACATAAGCTCACATTGTCCCACCAACAGGCACTGCGACGGCCCCGTCTCAGCCTCAGCTACTCTCCCAAGCACGACCATACCAGCAGTTGTTACAGTCATCGCCACAACCTCATCAGCAGTCGAAGACCATGATCACGAGGATGAAGAGCATGACCATTCGGCTGGAACTGGCTCGTTAGCACCATCTCCAACCGAATCAGTAGGCTGTGTGCCGCATGGGTAAGTACACATCTCTCACTCTGAGCCTCTCCGAAACGACGTATTTCCACTCCAGACAAAAAGGCTGACTTGAGTCCTCGGACAGAGATCACTGGGACTGCGACGCCCCCGCCTCCGCAGTCACCACTGGAAGCGGAACTGCCACAGCAGTCGTCACACTTGCACCGAGCCCAACCGAGTCTATTGGATGCAAACCTCATGGGTACGTATCTTCCTCTTCTCCACTTCCTCAGCTCAAACTTTTCCATGTCACTACACCTTCTACCACCATTTCCAGAGAGCTCCAGAATGATAATATATTTTGATGCTAATGAAAACAGAGACCACTGGGATTGCGAAGGTCCTGCAGTAACTTCTTCTGCCGTGGCTGGAGGCGCTGCGAACGGGACAACCAGTGCTGCTCTTTCCGCCACGCCGAGTCAGACTTTTGTTCCTTCGAGTGGTGTTGTGGTTAAGGGCTCGAGCGTTGTAACTTTTGCTGGGGTTTTCGCGCTTGCGGTAGCTTTTGCGCTTTGAGGAGGATAGATGTGGAGATATACGCTATGGAGGGGGTATGGTCTCGGAAATGGAATTTTCAGGAGGAAATATATAGACTTTACTTCTCTGTGTATATTAGAATATGTAGCTGGATTTGTCATCCAAAGCTTTGTAGGGTGTGCCCTTTTACTGTCTGTTTAAAGCTGAGTTGTCCCCAGAATTGCTTCTTCATCATCAATCAGCTTGCCACAGACAGTATTATCCTGGAGTATACAGTGTCAGTCAAGATGCTAACGACTCTGGTTCAATCTGGAGTATCTCTGAGTTGAGCAAGTCAAGCCTTTGAATCAAGCCATCCGACCTCCTCCGTCACGCTCCACATGTACTTCAAGTCTTGAATGATTGGTTAAAAGTACAGTCGCGTATTGAGGGGAGGTAAGCTCTCGATATCACACCAATCGATCAACTGCAACTATTAGAGGACTCCTTGAACTCCCTGGCGAAATGTTCCGAAAGCCGTGGACTTTCGTCCATAAAGTCCAGTGATCGCCAGATGAGACCTTATAGAATGTATTGGGTGAGTCGACGAGTACTCGGTGCCATTTGGCAACACAGGTGTTAAAGGTGAACTCCTTTGTTTACTCTCAAAAATTCTGCCGCTAGCGCCACAGTAGCGTCTCGCTTGCCAACTTCTCTCACCATGAGGCAACCCCAACTCTCCAATTCCCACGATCCATCTACACAATATCGCAATCTTCGTCGCATGTGGCATTTCTCCGTTAACATCCCTATCGCGACTCGCAACCTTCGACCCTGTTCGATTCTTCCAACCTAGCCCTGCGGCATCGAAGACATAAACATGGTGTGGAACCATAGCGGCTGAACTCTGCCTATTTTTACAGGCTGAGCGTGCAAGTAATGGTGGCCAGGTTTACTCGAAAACCACCTTGGGACTTCACAAACTTCAGTATCGCAACCGCCTGTTACTTCCCTATGTAAACCTGGAAGCACTAACAAATGGTTCGTGATACATTCAGGCGTGAGCGTTTGGGAGCCTTACAGATATGTGCTAACTACTATGCCTTCAGATCCGATGAGATTGCCCAACCTGCTATATACTCGAGCCCAATATACACTAGAGGAATGGGCAGCCTATGACAACTCTCTCCTCGATGCACACTGGAGACAAGGATCACTCGATCTCATATACAATCAGGTTGCATAATCATGCGGGGACCCAATCACGGTAGCTGGACGACATGGCAGAGGGAATCAGCGCATGAATGGAGAGTAGTCGGCTTTCCACGGCCAAGTCTGATACTAAAGACCCAAGAGAGACTTTTAAGTTTTCTTCGAGGAGCTGTCGAACGTTTACTTGCAGGATTGACTCGGAAAGATCAAACTACTCAATCGAGTCATTTCGTTGAAGCCCTCGAGAGAGGTCCGCAGAATCTGAGATTGGGTTCCGTCCAGTCCAGACAATTCTAGTCTCCGTACTTAAATCAGCCATTTGCAGCGCCACCAGTCTTCGACATCGATCTTTTGCTATCAATTGCACAGACACGTCTGAATATGCACGCGGACCATCTCTGCCTACTTCTAACCGAGCCCTTCTTCATGAGGCGTTACGCAGAAGATGTAGTGATGGGTGGACTCGGCGAGCATCTCACCAGCCATAACAGAAATGTCTGGACATTAAATCATATCATGCAAGATGTGACCTGGTATTGGTCTTGGGAATGGATTGTTAGCAATTGGTGCAGGCTCAACATGAAGAATTACGGATCAGAGATAGCCTAGAGATCGGACAAGTTGTCTCACAGAGATATGATGACACACTTGCCTGCACAGCCGCTATACTATCAGAGCAGTTCAAGCGCCGAGCAAGATTTATCCACGCATTGTTGCCAATCAGGTCAGGATTTGAGAACTTTTGGAAACTTAAATACCTCCAATTCAAGCAGACAGTCCAGATTGAGCGACAAATGAAAGAGCGGCATTATCAAACAGCTGAGTCCTTCAGCAAAGATCGACTATATTTCTGTATTTCCGTTGCGGCCTTGGATGGAGAACGTGACCTGGAGGAAAATGGTAGAAGCGCACTTACAAGAGGCCCCGAGTTCGAGCCCGCAAATGCATTTGCGATATTGGACGACCATCTTGCCCAGTGCGCCAAGGCTGGAAAGAAGGATGAGCTTGCAAGAATGGACAAGATTCTCTATGATATATTGACAGATCTGTCTGCCGTACATCAGCTTCTGTCGATGCTGAGACTTCGCAATCCTCGAGTACAGCAAATCAATCTCGAACAAGCAGCAAATATCGGATCCGGAAAAGCATGGAGATATGTCAGTAGCCATTTCATGGAACAGACGCCGTTCAGACGTGCCGATGAGGTTGTCCGCAATAGGGAGAGCGCTGAGAGCAAGATTACTGCTGAGCAGAGACTTGGAAAACTTCTCATCAAATTCCTGAGCACAGAGACACCCAAAGGCAGACCATATACACAACAATGGGCAGATCAGAACACCACACAGCGCAGATCTCTCGGTGTTTTCTGGCAAGCGATGCGTGAGCGTCATGCTCAGACACTGAGTCGGCTTGGCTTCAACTCAGGAGACATCACATCTGACCTAGAAATTCTGTCTGCTGATTCCAAGCCAGAACATTTGAAATAGCTGGAAGCTGAGAGAGAACAAATTCGGACTGCTCTTCAGACATCTGCAGCCACCAAGGATGTCAAGAATCCCAGCAGGGCAGATCTGCAAACGCAATGGGGCGAATGCAATGATTCAAAAATCCAAATTCCCGAAGAGAAAGTCAAGCCGAAGACTCGTGGCAGTGAGCCATCAGACAGAAATATCTCCCTCGATAACTTCTATATTACTGATCCAGAGCCCGAACCAATAATTCAAGCAGCAGTCAGCAAGAAAGCTTTGGCCGTATTCAAAGTCATGTTCCCAACCGACAATCTAGAAGACCGATCCAAAAGCATCGACTGAGATGCCTTCATCAATTCGATGGGCGAGGAGGAAGTGGGGTTGTCGCGAGACACAGCGCTGGTGGTGCTGCGTATACTTTCGAGCCGTGTGAGACGTCGAAGTGGGCTGGCCGGGGTAAGATTGTCTTTCATAAGCCGCATCCGGTGCCTGTGCTGGATAATATCATGATGAGTATTAATGGGAAGCGGATGAAGAAGTGGTTTGGATGGAGTGAGGAGAGCTTTGTTTTGAAGTCTTTGACTGAGAGATTGTACTGGGTACTTCCCAGGGTGAACAAGGCTTCTTGCTGAGTTGATAATATGCCGGATGGCATTAGAGGGCATATCGGAGGATAGAATTATGTCTCCGGTGATACTGGTGCGTGGCGAAAGCTTACGAAACGTGTTTTGGTCGTTAAATAGAACCTAGGACTGTGCTTCAATGAGCAGAAGTGCCATGTTTCTCAGGAGAGCTGTTTTTCAAGTAGCAGAACGCAAAAAAAAAAAAAAAAGACTCTGCCGACGTTATTGGAAGGCGTGACGTTCTCGTATTTCTCCGACTTTTCAAAGTTTCATCACACGAATTGGACATTAATATAGATATCACGAAACACCTACTCAAAGCAACATTCCCACGAGACCAGCGAATCCCACCAGCCCAATCATTGTCCCAACACCCCTCCTTCGCATCAAACTCCGTGCTTCTGATCTGCATCTCAATTAGCCACATCTTCCATCACTATTAAATCAATCCACAACTTACGTATCCGAACTCGTCTCCGCAGCAGCCGTCCCTGTAGCCGTCGGACTCCCGTTTCCACTCCCACTTCCTCCAGAACTCCCCGCCACGTCCGAAGAATTATACCGATTCTGCTCATCCGGCGTCCAACACGTGAATCCAACCCCGGAATCATATTCTTTAGGCGTGAATATGAGAGAGGAGAGATTCTTGCCGAGAGCGACGCAGTCGATGTCGCCGGTGGATTTTACGATTAGGTAGCCGATTGATTTTAGGGAGGGGAAGGAGATTCTGTGAGGTCGGATGTAAGTTGGGATGATGGGTTTGGGTTTGGGGTAGGGGAGAAAGAGAACGTACGAGTCGAAAGGCCCGTTTATCAGACCACCGCCTGTTACGTTGGAGAGAGCTGGGAGGGAGAGGGTTTTTGTCTCGTAATTACCAATCAAGACGAGGTCTCCAGTGATTGTTTCAAGCTTTCTACACACCGCCAATTAGTATTTGCAAGCTTTCTGAAATGATAAGCATCACAGCTCACGGAAAGTCCACACTCGTCAAATTATCCAAATACCCAAACAAGACCCCTCTAGAAGTCGTATTCACCAGATCCGGCATCGACACCGTCTTCACACGATCATCGACACGCTCGGAACCTCTGAGCTTAGGACCGAGATAGCCCGCGCTGAATTGCGCGATGGATTCCACGCCGGGAAGATCAAATGCGCCTGAGAAGGTGTGAGAGGGTCCGACCATGGCGTCTATGGAGGGGCAGGTGGAGTAGAAGGAGAGCCCGGTGGTGTTGTCGATTTTGACGAGGTAGTCATCGCATGATAGGCCTTCTTCAAACTGGGCTGGCCATGGTTAGAAGAGTGTGGTTGGGGAGGGTATTTTTGAACGTACCATAGACGGATTTGGCTGTAGCTAGAAGAGCTCCGGCAAGAAGAGATCGCGAGGAAACCATTGTGGTACTTGAGAACAGGGGGGACTTCAAATGAACGACGGCTCTGAATCAGGACGTCTCCGAGTTACCGCAAAATCTACCAGCAAACATCAGAAACGAGGAAAAAATACAGGAAAGGATATCTTCCCAAAGAAGCGAATTGTAGACAATATACACCGGTCTCCAGAGAAGAGGATAATAGATGACTGTTCGCCGTCGCCGAGACTGCAATTTTTCCAAGTGGCTATGTCCCTGACTAGATCGCCTCGCTTAAATTAAGCGTACGAGATTCAGGGGTTTCGAGCTGCTATTCTCGTCTAGCCTCGCTGTAGAGATGCGGCACAGCAACCACTTTGGACCGAGGGTCGAATCACAACATCGAATTTGCGAGTGAGATGGGAGATTTGCCTGAATTCGGTGCCAGTCGGAAGGGGACCTTGGCTTGAAGAACGTGATTTTTGAGGATGCTTTTAGTTGCTCTTCGCCCTCGTATATTGTCACTGTCCGGAGTATCAGAAGTGGAAATGCGATGATGGATGCGAATTGGAGCGGAGACAGAATCCCTGATACTGTTTGCTTCAGTCACAAAATTAATCCGGTCTGAAATCGATATGTCTGGGCAAGATTCCCTGTCACTTGAACTTGAGCTGGTCACTGTTCTAGCGCAACCATCACTTCACCTCGCTACAATTTTCGTAATCTGCCCAAGAACAACAGAGGAACAAAAGACAGGGCCCGAAGAAAGGCGGCCGCTCAAATCAGTTTCTGGTGTCTTGCAAGTGAGATGTACTTCAATCAAGAGCTGCAAGTACGCCAAAGATTCAAGGCTTGGTAAGGTCATGTTACTTGTCACGGAAGAGATGTGGAACTTAGTTATCAAATGCCTAGCTATGTGGAAGGCAAGAATCGTTTAAGCATTACCTTGGTCATTAGTGGGCTCAGAGGTGCCCAAGGAAATGCGAAATTCAATGTTCTGGCAGTTGGGTGAAGTTATGAAAGTGAAGTCAACCGGTAACTTAACGTATTGATTATCTGTCAATGGTGAAAGTCGTCTGAGATGAACAGCAAATCTAGCCATTCACTTGACCATTTAGCGACTGGTCGTTCAAGATAAGTTTTCGCGTTCTAACGACACTATTTCTTCTTCTTCGTCCTCCCTTGCTACTCCCCTTCTTGCGATAATCTCAACAACTCCATCCCGACAGATCGCAACTTCAACCACCAGATCCGCAACATCATGATCTACACAGGAGCAGCAAGTCTCCATTCCTCATTCAGAGAGTTCACACAGCCTCCCAATCTTCTAGACTATCAACAACCTCACCATGACGGATTCAAACCCATCAACCTCAAATCGCGATCTCCTCACTTCCTGTTCCACCCCCGCCAACCCATTCACTTTCTCGACCGGCGATACGAAGATACTCGTCACGTACCAAGGCAACAAAATCCAGGGGCTAGTCTCCTCGCATTCGCTTTGCCAAGCCAGCCCTGTCTGGAAAAACTTCATCTATCCTCCTTGGACTACACAAGGCGCAGTTGGTGACAACACTGATGAAACGAAGAGCATTAACTGCATCGAAGATGATGGAGAAGCGTTGTTGGTCTTGATGGATATCGTTCATCTCGAGTTCCAGAAAGTGCCTGAGATACTACCAGAGAAAACTCCCTGCCAAGTCGCATTCCTATGCGAGCAATATCAGTGCGTACGCATAGTCGCTCCTTGTGTCGAGGGATGGGTAGAGGGTCGAAGTTAGGAATCAAACACAGCGAGCTGGTTATACATCTACTGGGCGTTTGGATACGACGAAGAGTTCAAGGACTCAGGTGTGGTGATGACGGACGAGCTCTTTTTTCTCAAAGCTCAAGGCCGATGGATGTCGTCCGAGCAGGAGCCAGTCGGAGAGCCCCTTCCACCCGGAATTCTAGGTGTGTTTCACCCCTCGTTTCATTCCTGCATGTCCAGTCTTCAGAATTTTCTTTTCTCTCATTCTGAGAAGCCAACGATACTAACAACATTTTTAGAAAGTATGCTGCAGTTGCGCCTTTCAAGAATCGAGAAACTCCTACAAATCGCTTACCGGCCCCTTACCAAATACGAAGAAAGTGCCGTCTGCACAGTAGTGAGACATGAAAATCTCAGAGAGATCTGTGACGCAATGATTCTGGGTGTGCTCATCGCAAAGCTTAGGGAATGTGGACTATACCCACGGAAGCAAAACATCGACTGTGACCACTTCTCGGTTAACAATCTCATGGGAAAGGTTCGGGATATTTTTGCCTTCGGCTTGAGCAATGAATCCATTCCAGGTGTGGAGAATCTCATTGTTGGTGATCATTCCGACTGTGGCGTTGACCTGGATCATGCGATTGATATTTTTGCCACCAACATTCTCCATCCGGATCAAGATACTCATCGCCAGCACATGCGAGCCCAGGGAAAGAAGCTCGGCAGCATCGGCAGCATCAAGAAGCGTAAACGGTCTGCTGATGACTAGGATTGAGTAGGGGACAAATGCTGTCGCTCGTATTGGGGGATTGTGGACAATGTTGAGACTGGCTTTGTGGCTGGTCAAAATGCCGAACTTTTCACTTTCACAAGTTCTCTTGATGCTTCAAATCCTTACTGCTATCCTCAGAAGGCGACAGCTATTATATCATCAATTCTAGGATATTGGTTACTCATGGCTCTAGTATAGATAAACGAAACTGGGAATCCAAAATGAAACCATCTTTTCAAGCACCATGAAGCAGAGCAGACTGAGCTAAAAACAATGGAAAGGGCGACATCCATCTCATCTCTCTTGCGTCATCACCCTTGCTGTACTTGCTCTGTGTTATCTCCTTTGGAGACAAGGACGGTGTCATAAATGTACATAAGGTTACGGATTTAAATTTGAAACCTACGTCAGAGCATACCCGTACTTGGGCCTAAGTCCTCCAGTCAACTTTCTTCCGCGATAGCATCATACAGAATGAGCGCCAAACGACACGCTGTGACTATTTAATGAAAAGCTTTGTAACGGTAGAAAGCTGTCCATTTTCGATTCTATTTCAATCATGTCTATATTTTTTCGTAGCAAGGGAAAGTCGTTCCCTGGCCCCAAAGTTTTCGTGTTGAGACTGAGCATTGTTGAAATAAGGAACATCGAATTAAATTCAAAATACTGAGAAGATCCACCCCAGGGAACCTAGGGAAAGTATCATCAATGCGATATTCCGCTATATTCTCTTCAGATTCGCTTCTTGATCTTGCTGCTCGAAGGACCCATGCAGCACGTAGGTGCGAGGGCGCGCCGCGTTTTGATGCCTCGTAAACATATAGAAGTCGTAAGAAGTCGTTCAAAGATCCAATACATAGCAGTAGTGCTTTGCTGGAACACGCGATAAGAAAGGGGCCACACACAGGACTCTCTCAAATCAGCTTTGTATACCTTCAATATCTTGACTTCCCTTGGCAAAAAATTATAGAGAAAAAGGACAAACTTGCGTTGGCTATTACTGTGACCATGATTTGGAACAAAACAGGCAAAGTATTTACACGAAGTGGGACCTCATACACACCAGTGGGAAACTGAGGGATCCATCAAACCTCAAAAGCATAGCGACCACAAAGTATTGCGGTCGTCCCCATTGCCATGAAATCGGCGGTAGGGACTCGATATGCCATTTAGGTTGCTTTCATTACCAACTAAACCGCTGACCTGAATGTTGCTGCCCAATCTTTTGGCACCTTTGTTTGTGACTTGTCCATCACTCCCGGTCATACCGTTGTGTTGCGTTGATCTGTCGGAAGATGTAGCGTTCTCGTTCGTCACGATGCAGCCCTTGACTGTCAATCCATTGAATTGAGCCGAGTCCGTATCAGAGGTCAAGTTGAAATTGTTGACCTTCGGTTGCTCCTTCCCGGTTTGCGTCTCCTCGTTATCCACCTCGGGTCTTGATGTTTTCCGGAACCCAAGTTGTTTGTTGGAGTCGTGCGCTGGGTCGGTATTTAAGAAAGTTGAGGTATTTGGCACTTAAATCTTTGTTAGGAATGCTTCGAGCAGGAAGGATAGGGCTATCGTTACAAGTGATCGTAGCCGGCCAACGTTGGTCTCGTTGGTGTCTCTGGTCTCGTTGGATTGAGACATTCTCGCTTGTCGAGATGAATTGTTGGAAGGAGCTTGCGCGTGCGATGCTGCCAAGCACAGTGTTAAATCCGCCTTTTTTCCCTCTTCGGGTTCTACAGCGCTTCTAGAACTTGTTCTTCCTTACTACTTGTCAAAGCTCTCCGGAATCTTCGATAAGGCAAATGCTGCGTGGACTGAGTGTGTAGTCTTTCAAGGAGATTTTGAAGGCTAGTTGCTTGTGTGAGGGTGGATTCAAGGTCTCATTCCAGACGGGCAATGTTTCTGTGGGCATGAGCTTCGTTCCCATGCTATTAAAGTCTCACAAGACAATTGCTCTGTGCCATGCGATGGGAATGGTGTCGAGGTTTGTGGAGGGTCCTGGTTTTGGAGGTGTTTATCAGAAGTTGTAAGTTTTATGTGGGGCCTACTGGATCGAAACAAGCCGAAGGTTAACCATGATACCGCATTTACCTCTGCGCTCTACAATGATGTACTTGTACTGGATGCCAGAGATCAGGAATATAACGTTGCCTTCTGGTACATAGCATAGCTTCAATCCGAACGGCCAGTACGGGAAGGGAAGCAATCAGATTTGAAGTTGAGGCTACTTACACATGCTTTTTCTGGGCTTGCAGATACCCTTTCGACCCTGATTATCTCGGATAGTACTGGCTGTGTTCCACCGCTATCGCGCTGCATAACATTGTTGATCAGTACCGCCTTCCAGCGACAAGTCGACCTCGCATTCTACGGAGATAGCAGCCACTCTTCCATGCCCATCTTCCCAATCACAGGATACACGGCCCATATAAAACAGCTATTCGTCTCATCTCCTATTCTTATCCCAGCGAGCGAATGCCGACGGAACACATCCACACTGCCACCTCAATCCGAACTCTGCAAACAATTTTCCCAAATGCGATCCATCGAAGTCGGAATAAGACCGAGTCTAGAAAGGCTAGCACGGCACCGTCGTCATAGGCATTGAGAACCCCTGGAAAAAAGGCCCCAGCTTCAGTGGGTTCGTACATCGGTAGGGCCTCGGGAAGCGCTTTCTAGCGCGTGCGTGGCTGAAAGTTCAGGGATCTTCAGTACTCCGTCCGATCTCTACCGGCCGCAAGCGGATCTATTTTGTACAGAGAGGGTCCTGGAATAGACCCGATATGGGTCTGTGAATGGATGCTTTGGATGGGATTTTATGGGTTTATGGATGCTAATTTGGACTAATGGGTTATTGTGGCGATCGGTGCTGGGATGGAAAGATGAGGCTCAAAATTTCTGTTGTTGAGGCTGGCTGCGTTGGGTTGGTGGGCCGCCTGGGTTGGGAAGGTTTGGCGAGAGGTGGGTGAATGCCGATAATGCATCGAGATAATCGAAGAGGGATTTAGTCTGTAATCTGTAATCAGGGCGTGATTGTTACAGTACGAGTCGTGTAACAGACGGCTACAGTAAGCAATACGCAAGTATGGCCTGTTGCTTTGTCTGCTCTGCAGCTTTTTGTGCGTAAAGGTAGAAAGGTCTCCTGATGTTTTTCCCCAGCGCGGCTGATAAGCAGGATCTGTTTTGGTTGTGGATCAACAACGTCTCGCTTCGGTCGTACCACGGTCATCAACAGTGGGTCGGGGTGGAATTTTGATGCCCCACTATCGCGACTTCCACTGCATCCTGGCGGGTTCTTTCTTCTCACCAAATCAGACATTCGTCTCTTTGAGATATTCTCCTGTCTGGCCAGAACCTTCCGGTTGGAGTCAGATCGTTCTTTCTTTTCCCATCACATGAAGCTAAACGGGGCCGAAATCCGAACTCGCCTTGAGTCAGACTAGTCTCTGCGTCTCTTCTCCCTTTCACTACTTTTCTCCAATAAGTATATTCTCTTCCCCTTCCCACTCCATCTTTTGTCTTTCTATACCCACCACACCAAATCACATCGATACTATCATATATCGACGCCCAACTGCAACTATGGGTCTCTTCAGCAGAAAGAAGCCTGAAGTCGAGCCTCCTATCCAGGAAAAGTTCAGCACAACCAATACACCCGCGGAAACCCCCGCCGCTCACACACCAGAAAACCGTTCAATAAACCACGGCCCAGAGACAGATGTCCATGGCAATGTCATACCCACTGAAGAAGCATTTAAAGAGCTACCCGTCACATGGCTCGCGATCCTCCTCGGCTCAATCGCATCCATCGGCGGCTTCATGTTCGGATACGAGTCTGGACAAATCTCAGGCTTCCTCGCCATGACCGATTTCCTCGACCGTTTCGGCGAAGACGGAAAGTTCTCAGCTGCTAGACAAGGCACGATTGTTGGTCTTCTTTGCATCGGTACACTTATCGGATGTCTTGTCAGTGGATGGCTCTGCGATAGAATCGGTCGACGATACACTATCTCTTCCTCAGCATTCTTCTATATCATTGGTGTTGTTATCGAGATCACCAGTAGTACGCAATGGGTCCAATTCGCTATGGGACGTTTTACTGCGGGCTTGGGTATTGGTGCTCTCAGTACTTCTGTGCCCATGTATCAGTCTGAGAGTGTGCCGAAGAATATCAGAGGTGCTACTGTCAGCTCGTACCAATTGCTCATCACGATGGGTATCTGGACTGCGTATATGGTGAGATATCTGTGATCTAGGGTTTGGAAATGGCTAATCTTTCCAGGTCAACTTCGGTACCGAAGGCGCCTACAGCAACTCTGCTCAATGGAGAATTCCCAATGGACTTTCTGCCCTTTGGGCTATCATTCTTGGCACTGCCATCCTCGCCATGCCTGAGTCTCCTCGTTTCGCATACCGGATGGGTCGTGAGGAAGAAGCTCGCAAGACCATGGGCCGTCTCAGTGGCGTTGACCCATACTCTCCACTAATCGATCACGAGATTGCTGAAATTGAAGAGAAACTCCAAGCTGAGCGTGCTGGTGGCGAGCATCCACTTTCTGAGATCTTCACTGGTCCTCGTATGCTGTACCGCACACTCCTCGGCATGGTTCTTCAAGCTGGTCAACAACTCACAGGTAAGTGTTTCGGTGTTTCTGGATGATATGAAGAATTGTAGTACTAACCTCAATTTTCAGGTGCCAATTTCTTCTTCTACTATGGAACAACCATCTTCAGATCCACCGGAATCAGCAACTCGTATGTCACCTCAATCATTCTCGGTTCGGTCAATGTTGGTGCTACAATTGGTGGCCTTTGGATTGTCAAGAATTGCGGCCGTCGCAAGAGTTTAATGGCTGGTGCCGCCGCCATGTTCGGCTGCTTCATGATCTACGCATTCGTCGGCCACTTCGCCCTCGATGCCGAAAATCCTATGTCCACACCAACGGAAGGAAAAGTCCTAATCGTCTTCACCTGTCTCTTCATCGTTGCTTTCGCCACAACATGGGGACCACTGGTTTGGGCAGTCGTCGGAGAGCTCTACCCAGCCCGTTACCGCGCACCATGCATGGCTCTCGCGACAGCATCCAACTGGCTCTTCAACTTCCTGATTTCATTCTTCACAACCTTCATTACCGACAAGATTGACTACTTTTACGGTCTCGTCTTCGGTGTCTGCTGTTTCTTCCTTTTCTGGATCGTCTACTTCTTCATGATCGAAACCAAGGACCGCAGTCTCGAGGAAATCGACACCATGTACGTCCTGCACGTCAACCCAATCACTTCGGCATCTTGGGATCCTAGAGAACTTGGCCAGGATGGCATGAATGGTGTCGGAACTGATGGTATGTACCTGAAGGCTGGAGGAAAGGACTTCAAGAAGACTGAGACTGGTGGCGCGGGTTTAATGGTTCATGATGAGACGCGCTTCCCAAATGCTTCGGCGCCTGGTGCTGAGGCTGAGAGACCTGCGCCAGTGAGCAGCACTGTTTGACTGACGACTGGCATTTCGCGGAGATGATAGGAGATGAGGCGTGTATGAACATAATCGGGATGGTCATCGCATTCGCTGTATATATTCTGGCAAGGCATGACCTAGCATGCTTTTCGCCATATTGGATGGAGTTCTCGGCAGGGAAGTGCATTGCTTGACATGCATAGCGTGGATAGACGGACGAAATCGTGGCGTTTCATGGCTGCTTATCAATTCAAATGAATGGATTCCAAACATTATTTCAGACTGACAGTGCCATCGTCTAAACCGAAGACGGATTCTGGACTTCGTTAGTGACCACTCGAGGTCGCTCGTTAGTAAAACAGAAATTTCACGGCGAGCCGTCGACTTGCTAGGATAAGCCGCAACACTTCATAAGAACAGAGAAGGCAATATGTTCAGTATTTACCTAGTCCCTGACCGCTTGTTTCCGGCGTAGAAGACAGCGATAGTCTAAACTGCCGGCTTCGCCTTTTCCCCTCTCTGCAATCGCATGTGGACGCGATGGCAGTCAAGGACCGGGCTCGGAACGAGAATGGTGTCCCCGGCGGCGCTGTGGGAATATGTGATGCAAACAGTCCGCTCGAGATAGGAGCTGTTGGCGTGGCTGGCGGTTTCACGACTTGATGTAAACCATCTGTATACAGCTTAGGATATCACCAAGAAACGCCACACTTCCGGTGAACTCCCCAGAGGTCCTGCGCGGATAAAGGGAGGTATTCAAAAGGCTACTCACGAGTGAGCCGTAGATTGCAGCATCGCACACATCGCTTTGAGAACCTATGATGCATGATGTCGAGGGACGATAGCATGGCACTCTCAAGATTTGACAGCCGTATGTATGGTATGTGCAGTAAGTCACCAAGGAGCTGATCTCGACCTTTGAGTATACTCTCTGTATTCAAGTAGAGGATAGATTCATAAAGCGAGGGTGGATATCTAGACGTACCAACGATATCTGGAGGCATGGGACTTGCGAGGGGTTTTCCATTTGGGGAAAGAAATATCTGTGAAGGTGGAGACCCGGAAGTGGAGGCAGAGGTGACGTCCGACTTGACAACCAGATGCTCTGAGAGCGTTTCAAATATACTCTCTCGTCCAAAGACCCAAGCGATGAACAGCCATCCATCCTGGTCCGGCTTCAGACTCTCGGCTCCTTCGTTTTTCATTCACGTCTCCAGCCATGGCCGCACGATCTTGATGCAGTCGTACTGGTCAACCACCACAGCGACCTGAAGTAGCGTATTCCAAAATAGGGGGCACGGCATCAAAATTGAGGTGTACAATATTGAGCAACATCAACAGAGCCTCTTCATCATCCTCAGTGCAATCCATCTGCTTCCCTTTGACTCATCCATCCGGTGCGGGATCATTGTCCCACGACGGGAACAGGAACTTCTTCCATACTGGGCTGGCAAGTACGAGAGCATCTGCGGAGACCAGACCGACTAGCTTTTCTTTCTCATATGTCACAAGAAGCTTGACGGTGCCTGTGGGCAAGATGAATAGGTTGGTGGACTGCTGAGTTTGAGTTGAGTCTGCCTCGGAAGCCATGCTATTTGCTATTGCATGGATCAGATGTAGCGATAGAGTGTGCTTGGGAGCCTGCCTCCATCACAAATAAATACGCAGGTGAAGGAGTTTTTGTCGATGGCTGATGTTTCTACGATTGGATATCAAATGCTGAGTGTGATGGGCTAATTCGCTGATCGTAGAGTCCTGAACAGACGAGGGCCGGGTCCTCTATTACAAGATTGGAAGGATGATGAGATTACTGAGGATTGATGAAATGGAAATCAGGTCGATGTAGCAGGAGAATCTACGGACATCACTGTGCCCAAGGCCGAGCATATAAGTTGTCGCTTAGATGAAGTTGATGCCGCCGCTACTGGATATGTTTCGGAGGCAGGTTTGCGAAGTAACCGCGAGACAGAGACGTGGTTTGATGACTAAGCTGCGAGTCGAAAAGCCTTATTTCATCGTTTGCACGACGTCAAATACTTGAGAGAGTCAAATCGCCGTTGGGGAAAAATGCTGCAAGTTGGTCAAAGCACGGCGACGAGAGAGACGCGACGTGAAGGAGCTAGCGCGCAATCATGTGACCATATGGTCTTCAAACGATCATGGGCTTCACGTCTCAATCCACATCGTCTCTCCTTCGACGCAGCATATTGACATCAACCTTGCAGAGCACGAGTGCGATCCTACTAAGACTTCGATCCTGATCTCAAACCCGACTCCTCCTCAACTGCGCATATGCATGAGCTCTTCAACCCTCGCGGAAAGCGGGACTACTGGTCTCTTCTTCTTGCCTGGCTCGAGGACAATTGTGAAGGTTTAACGGCGCGGAGGTCGATATACAGAGAAGCAGGAGATCGTTGGCTAGCCACTCAGTGGCTGAAGGCAATGTCAATTCAGGGTTGCACGAATTCCGTGGCGAAGTCTCTACAGTGCTGGATCTCCCCGCCGAATTGCTTGCCTTCATGCCGGCAGATAATGCATGGACACCGCCCGTGGAGGAGGTCTGGAGGACATAAATTGGGCCGGAAATACATGTATGCTGCAACGCCAACAGGCTCGCTCAACTATTTCGTTCCATGTGGGCCTTTCTAGATACCGGCCGATGCTATCGCTGCGCGGCAGTGGACCGAGAAATCGAAGCCTCTAGGCATGCAACGTTGGTGGCTACAAGATTCCAACTCGGACAATCCATCTGGATCCATCCGGGGATATAGTGGACCTGGTGGGTGGTGGCATAAAGGATATACTTCAGAGGCCATTAACCACGGCCCACACCGCAAGGCGGTCTAGGTGCTGCCCAAATTTACGGCGACATGTCTGCAGGTAAGAAGGTAGGATGTTTCATTGCGTGTCTTCTTCTGTTCCAGTTACATAGTTCATTCAGGTATTCAACAGCCGTGTCTTGTGAAATAAGCACGCTCTCCGCAAGCTGTTCTTCCTAGCCCTCATTCATGAGAAAGGAATCCGTCCATCCGGTCATATTGAATGCAGTTGACAGCGAGATTTCTCACCTCAGTAAGCTCTTGCTAGAGAATCGCCAATACATAGATGTATGCTGAGTTCTATCATCTTTCATTGCGGCCGCGTTAGGCGTCCAAATGGGGATAAAGTCACGCGACGTCTCGGCCGAGAAGCCTGTGCCACAGTTTGTTTCGGCATATTCGCGTAGTTATGTCCGCTTGCTCCGTCTATTTCCTTGTCAACTTTCTTGCAGTGTCCAAGTCCTGCAAACTTCACCGGGCTCCTGGCTTTGGTTTTCTCCGCTTGATTTACGGCCGACACATTTCATCAATGGACCGACAAGCCCGTCGACGTCGAAGACCGGCACTATCATGCCTGGAGTGCCGTCGCCGCAAAATCAAATGTGACCGAAACGACCCTTGCACGAATTGCACATTGAACAGATGCCAATGCTCCTTCGAGCCATATAGCAATGAACCTGTACCAATTACTCGGCAGCAGCCTTACCTTGGTACCCAGTGGCCCGCCACTTCTAGTCCTTCTTCGTCTGTTGCACCAGCTACAAAGCAATACAGTACATCGAGTGCCCCCGTCGACAGCGGGACTAGGCTGCCGAACCGTTCATTGGACAAAGCTAGTCCAGACATTCGGGATCTGCTAAACAGGGTCCAGAAGCTGGAGGATGCATCGGTATCTAGTCCTGTCAACAGCCTGTCAGAGGCCGATGTTCAAGACTCGCAGGTTACATTGAACAAAACCAGAATGCTTGGATCGAGCCATAGACTTGGTTGGGGTGGTGAGGTAAAGTCATCTCACGTCTCCCAAATCCATACTTAACGCTGACTGATCAGTTTTCTAACATCTGGGAATGCTACACCGAGGCCATTGGTGATGGCAACGGCAGCTGCTTCCAAGGTCCCGAAGTCAGACCTTTGATTACTGAAATAGGCGAGCTCATCCATAAATGTAAAGTGATTGGAAGAAGCCTCAAGATGGGGCGACCGAGCCGCGGCCTCTCAAATCCCGACTTCACCGTCGTCTTGCCCTCGCGTGAGATTGCAGACGTGATGGTCAACCTGTACTTCGGTTCATTCGAGTCAACACACCGGATACTCCACCCACCAACTTTTCGGGCTGAGTATGATAGATATTGGGCCAATCCCGATGGAATACCCAATGGTTCACGCCTCAAGATCCTTCTCGTCATTGGCATCGGCCACAGCCTGCATGGCGGTGATGGCACAGACTCAACATTTCGCACAACAGTCCATCACTGGATTCACTCGGCTGTGACATGGCTCGCCGGGCCGCTGGAAAAGGACCGGTTAAATATTACTGGGTTACAAGTTCATTGTCTGACGCTGCTTGCTCGCCAAATCTTCTCGATCGGTGGTGATCTGGTCTGGATGTCTGTGGGATCACTTATCCATCAAGCCATGCAGATGGGTCTGCACCGTGACCCTTCACATCTACCGCCAATGTCAGTACTACAAGCAGAACTCCGCAGGCGACTATGGGCTACTATTTTAGAATTAGTATTGCAGTCATCTTTGGACACTGCGATGCCACCCAGAATTTCCCTAGACGAGTATGATACTTTATCACCCTCGAACATCAACGACGATGAGATGGACGAAACGATTACAACTGTTCATTCTCATCCCAAAGGAACGTACACGTCAACGTCATTGCAGCTTCTTCTCCTCGAATCATTGCCGACCCGACTTCGAATTCTCCAGCTTTTAAACGGCTTGCGGTCTCAACTGTCCTATTTAGACGTGCTTGCGTTGAGCACAGAGATAACCGATGCATATCGGGCTTGCAGTAATTTTATGAAGGAGCACGAGGAGCAAGGTGTGACGCCATTCCATCGCAACATGGTAGACTACCTGATCCGTCGGTTCTTGATACCTCTGCACTGCCCATTCGCGAATAAGGCTAAGACGAACCCACTTTTCCACTACTCCCTGACCGTGAGCCTCGACACCGCAATGGCCATCATCGCCCCTGAACCGGACCAAGGCTTCTCTCGCCTCATAGCTATCGGAGGTGGAATGTTCCGAGAGGGTATCAGATATGCAATGTCAGTCATTGGCGTCGAGATCTTGTCTCAAGTAAAGACTCACCAGCTCGACGGCACATTAAATCGTAATCCCAGCTACGTCAATCTATTGAAGCAAGGTGTTAAGGATATGGTCGAGCTGTCCGCAGAAAGAATCAGACAAGGCGAAACCAACATCAAAAGCCACATGTTTCTAAGTATGGTCCTTGCTCAAGTAATTGCAATGGAAGCGGGTACCTCGATCGAGTACAGCAATGCCCTAAGTGCGCGAGATAGTCTCCTTTTCTGTTATGGCTTGCTGCAAGCTCGCGCTGCTGCCATGTCTGTCTTCGACGAAGCAGACTTCTCCTCAACGAGCCCGTTCGCTGATCAGGAGGGGTACGACATGGACTTTGACTTAGAGTTCTTCATGCCCAATGCCAGCTTTTCGTAGATAGCCCACGGAGTCACTCTTGCCATGTAGTATTTACCTATAATCGTCACTTTCTTTCGCGTTCTACTTGCAATACTTAAAGTTCAATGTTTTGATGTTATGGTTTTAATGCTATCATATCCGGAATAATGCTCACATATCCAAGCATGCACTGGGATTTACCGCTCTGCTACGTCAACCAGCAGGTATACCAGAGAATGAGAAGCTAGCATACGTCAACAAAATCTATTCCTCCGAACAATCAAACCTGCGGCAAATATATGGCCGGGTATGTCTCGAGGGCTGGTGGGTATCTGTTGGAACCTGAAGCGAAGGATAATTGCAGTTACTGTAGGATCCAGGATATCAAAACGTATCTGTCGGCTGTCAGCTCCGAATTTGGCGGTAGGCGCAAATCTGGTATTCTGTTGGCCTTTGTTATTTTCAATATCATCGCTGCCCTATGTCTTTACTGCGCTGCGAGAATGCCGAAAGGGGAGAAGGAATCGGCTTCGAGGTAAGAGGTTTATCGGTACCTTTAGTTCATTTTCGGCTACTTGTAACATCTACACTCCACCTGCTTAAGTCTCTTCATTTTCAACATTTATTCGTTCAAGCTGTATATGCAGTTTCCATAGCTAGCCATAGACCATCATTTCCACAAGCTTACCATCACCATTCAGTCTTACAGCGGCTGAATCGACGTCACATGATCCGGCTAACAACTTCCCACCACCCCAAGTGTCTCCCCCAAGACCTTACCCCACTTTCATAACACACATCATGCCACGACGCGGTCCTCCACCACGTCTCCGAACGAAGACTGGATGTTTTAAATGTCGTTTACGACGCAAGAAGTGCGATGAGATACGACCAAGATGTGCAGGTTGTCGTCGACAAGACTTCGCCTGTCTGTACCCGGAGAAGCCCGAAATCGATGCCGAGGTACGCAACAGAAAGACGGCATCAGACTGTGCAACTTTGCAAAGAACATCCAAATCAGTATCACTTCAAATGCTGGGTTCGACAAGATTCTGGGCAAGTGTATTTAAAGAACAGCCAACGGACTTCACATTCGTAACTGAAGACTGGTTATTGTATTATTTCAAGAATGGGTTCACGCCCTTACTGATCCGTCCATATGCCCATCCTATCTACCAGGACTCCACATATCTATGCAGTCTCCAAAATGCAGCTTCATGGGTCAAAAGCGCATTTCTTGCGAATTCAGCACTGCATGCGTCGTGGAAAATCCCCTATCTGAAGTCCTCGGCTATGGCTCATTACAGCAATGCAGTTCATGGTCTCCAGATGGCCATTGATAACGGCGAAATAGATGGTTCCGAAGATTATACCTTAGCTGCAGTTGTGTTTCTGCTTCTCTTCGAGGTATATCTTCCCATATTGCTGCAAAATGACAAACAATTTTCGAGTCTAACAAGATGGTCAGAAAATTCACGCCGAGCCATCATCACTCGCATCCACACATCTTCGAGGCCTCGCCCACCTAATGCGTATTCGATCGACTGAATCAGCAAGGCACTCGGATCAAGACAAAGTCTTACCATTCCACAGACTTGCCACGGAATCATTCGCGTATCAGATCTCAACCCTTTCGCTCCTGAACCCAGAAGTTAGATCTTTGGCTCCCCTCTTCTCTTGGGATGGTCTGGGAACAACAATGTGCGTCAAGTTCCTCCCTGGGGACACCGAATACTCTGCTGCGCCACTTTTAGGGCGCCATCGCAATCTCTTCAAGCTTATCTACGAGGTTACTTGTCTTTGTAGTCAAGATGTTCCACTTGAGGATCGCGCAACGAAAGCTCACATCCACGATGAAAACCTCGAAGAAATGTCCAACGAGCTCGATGGAGGTTCAGAATACTTCTCTGAACTAGATGCCAACGAGCGAGCCTATCGCAACGAAACGCTCCTCTACATCTACACAGCTCAAATCTTAACCTTCAAGCTCCTCAACCACGCATTTGCAATCGACCACTCCCGAATCCAATACTTGTCCCACAAAGCACTATCTCTTCTCCGTTTCTGCAAAGTGTCTCCTCTAGCCAGTGACTTCTTATGCTGGCCGATTCTTATCCTTGGATATTGCGTTTCCCGTGAGGAAGACATGTATTTTCTGAATGAAAAGCTCGTGGAGCTTTGGCAAGCTTCGTTTTGTGGTCAGATAAGGAGGAGTGCGGTGGTTTTGACTGAAGTGTGGACTTTGAGGAGACGAAGGGGAAGAATGGCAGATCTGGGAGGGGAGGCGTCTTTGGTGGATGGAGCTGATCCGCTGGATCAGTTGTTAGGCATCGGCAAGACAGCACGCTCATGAATTGAAGATCGATCATCTTGAAGGAAAATTCACAGAGCGTGTCAGAATCTCAGAATACATTGAGAGTCTGGCCAGACTTCATCTACAACTGGATACTCTGTCAGATCAATATCGGACGTTGTGCTGATATGTGATGCAAAACCTCATTTGCAATGAGGATAGCTGAGTCACGCTGCATCAGATGAAGAAGCAAGGTGAATTGTTCAATGGTACCGCGATTTCTTATCATTGCAGGAGACTCACTATATTGGCTGAGTGGACGGATACATATGCTGTTGATATGGACAAGTAGAACAAGACGAGCCCGGGTAAGGTGAAAGACGATCCTCTGTCTGAGGACGACGGCAGACCTCCTGGGCAAACGGCGACGATCGAAATGAGAATTGGCATTTCAAAAAGTCTAAATACCGCATCAAAGTTCTTTAAGATAGACCAGCTCACCAGGCCTTGCTTCGCGTCTCAAAGGTCCCAGTTTGATATTCCTCTGCACTGGACTGCGCATACTCCACTTTCGCTTATACAAGAATCCAACGCGCCCCTCCAACATCAACAAAAACAAAAACAAAACCAAAAAAAAATTAATTTTTATGAGCAACAGAACCCATTATCTGCCAAATACACAAGAACCAGACAGACTCCTGCGAAATATGAGCTCCAATTTGAGGACCGCAGAACACGGCCGGAGCGGAGAATATCACCAATCCCAGTGAGGGTACAGATTCCCTGCTAGCACGGTGAAAGACGTGAGACTCTTCTCATCGTTACGTACAATAGCAACCCAAGCTGAGAGAAGGGTGGCTTCACTCGCAGAAGCGCGAAACTTCTGAACCGCGCGGTCTTACGCTTCCCTGTACACAACGATGATGTTGGCGGAAAATCCGCTTATTTGGATACATGTTGGCGGTGAAAATATCGGTGGCAGAATGCCTGGATAGTATATCCAAAGGCGGTGATCGGGACGGCGAGGCTGGTGCGGTGACGTATAAGGTAGACGACTTAGCACAGCAGGTCCGACGCAAAGCTGGCAGGACGCGCTGTTGGCAACGGAGTCCCGTCGCAAGGAGACAGATCGATGTTCGTGGAGACTGTCAGTCTAGCAGAGATGGTTTCTCGAGATAAGAAGCATAGTTGAGAACGTAAAGGAGCTACACACGTTGAATAGACTGCGTTTGGGAAGGGAACGGGAAGCGATGTATAGGTCGACGTTTTTCGAGATGATGTCTTCGTATTTCGTCGAGGAAGAGCAGGATGCGAGTAGACTTGAAATATAAGTGCAATTGTGCGCTGCGACTCGAGCTAAGTATTGAATTTAGGTATTCACTTCTTCAAGTCGATTGATTCATGGACCATCTGCACGTACTCTTGGATTCGCATGATGCAGCGCAATTTAGGTGAATCTCTGAAGCATTGCAGCAGGATGAGGTTCAATTCATTCTTCGTGGGAAGTAATCAAGCATTCATTTTTACGTCTGTTCTCCTTTTTCATTACTACCTCGCCCATTCTGTTCTCAACAGCTGTCGTCAAAAGTCACAAGCGCAATCGATGATGCCGGCAGATCAAACACACCTTCCATAACATTCTCCTTTACCACATCTCCATCTGGCCGTCCAGAAACGGCCTCAAAGCTCTGACCAGCCCAAGTTCTACATATTCACAGTCAGCAAATCCGCACTCTACATCTACAACGAATAAATTGGACTCACACTCCAGTAACCGACGTCGTCATATTTGACTCCAGCCTCTTCATCGTCGCCGATCTCCCTTTCTCCAGTCCCTTCAAGCTAACCTTCAGACTAGATTTCATCCCCTCACCAAGATACACCGCCGAATTCGAAACAACCATTCTCTTCAGCTGTCCAGATTCCCAAATTCCATACGCAGTCAGCGTCAGATTCGTCGTCGCTATTTCAGCTATCTCTCCACGTCCAGACTTCCCGATAGCTTCGTTCACGATCAGCAAGGCATGATAAGATGGCAGGATATGTGGACGCGTGATGTTGAGACCATCGTCAGACTCGGATGTTGGTTGTAGTGTGTTGTAGCGGAAGCCGAGACCATGGTGGAAATGGACACGCTCGATACCGAGGGAGGCGGCGAGAAGGAGCCAGTCCGTCATCCAGAGCGCTGCTTCGACCGTATTACTCAGACCTGGTTGACCATGGCTATTCCACATTGTCAACTGAAGAACGGGGATAGCTTCGTGTCAGTATCACTTACTTCGCATATGAATTCGTCTCACCCTTAATGTTATGTTAGCAACCTTTCCTGCGAGGATTCTGATCTGAAATACCAATATATATTTCAACCCCACCGATCTGACAGCAGCTATCCCATCCGTCCTGATCGTCATATTGGCCCTCACCGACAACTTATTCATCAAGTCCCCCGGATTAACAACTCTCCTCGGATCAAATCCTCCCGAATACGCATGCCCAGCATATTGCGAAGTCATCGCCATCACAGAAGCCTTATCCAGTATTCCAGCTTGCAACATACCTTGAGGAGACCACTCCGGACCCATGAATCCTGTAAACGCTCCCATAGACAAAGTAGGTCCTGTCGAGCGAGAGCCAGCAGGAGAATCTGACCGATTGAATTCAAGCTCACGACTCACAGCTTCAGCAAACTCAACCCAAGTTGATGAATAATTCGCCACATTCCATGAAGGACCGTACGGGCCCTGAACTCCAAAACGAGTAAGACCGTAGAAGTCAGGCTCGTTACCAATTTCTACGTTGACAAGCGTGACATTCTTCGTAAGGTGCGCACGAGATCCCTGGAACGTATCGGCAAGCAGCCGTGCTTGAGCGACAGTCTCGCTCTTATTCAAAGACTTCAAATTCAATCCCCACATGAACGAAGTACCAGCCGGCAGATTCCCAGACAACGCGTAGAATTCACGACCAATGGATACACGCGTAGCCTCTGGATTCGGCACATTGACTGTTGGTGGTGGAAAGTCGGATTTGAGAACCGGGACTGAAAGATCGACGAAACCGCGATCTTGGGTATTTGCGCCGACTCGTAGTAGTGGCATCTGTCCTGTTCTTTCGCCTAGGTTTTGCAGGAGCTGGTTGAAATATACGTTGGGCTTGCCGACTTCTTGGCCGGCGAACTCGAGCCAGCGGTCCATCTCGATGCTGAAAGCTGCGAGGTGTGGTGAAAGTGGCTCTCGCCATGCTGGGATGCGGGTCGGCAGTTGTAAAGTGATGTTGGTGACAGAAGGGCTAGATTGAGCTTCGATGCCGCGAGAGATGAGTGCCCCCAGGAGCGCGACGGAGACTTTCAAGTGCATGGTGGAAATACTTTGTTTGTTTTTCTTGGTTCGCTTACAAGTCCATGCTGAAGTGACCGAAGTAGAAGCGACGAAGCTTCAGCTATTTATGGTTTTGAACTTTTGACCGCACTGGAAAAAGCCATGGAGATTGTTTACTCCAGAGGCCTGTTCTTCGCCCTGCTTTATCATTCAATAGATCGATCAACCCGTCCTGCATATGCTCAGGACAACGCGAAGTCATCGTCAGAACCCCAGCTCAAACCTCAGAAAACCCCGCATCTCCCCCAACATTAGCCCCGGATCTGCACCCTTAAACGTCAACATTCGGTTACAAGCGTAGCAATGCAGTGCTGTACGAGAATACGGCTGTACGAGAAATCTTTTGCAGAATCGGCAATTGTAGATGCAGCATCGGTGACCGAAGGATCGCGGGGAGTGAAAGGAATCGACATACAGAGCATATTGGCAGACGGGAACTTCAACATTACCTTGACATTTAAGCGCTAATGACGAGTACTGTTTGTAGGATTGCTTCTCTATCTTCAGACATGAATCGAGATATCAGGAACAACTTGATGTCCGTAATATCCCACTGCACGAGTACACGATGGAACAAGAGGCAGCTTCTCGCGACTCAAAATGTATCGGGAAGTGAAATTAACTGTAAACTCGAAGATTTTAATAAGAATCGGAAGTACCAGAGTACCTCTCTATCGTTGGAAACGATAGCAAGAAGCTATCTTTACCTCGTACTCGTACCTCATTACCCAAAACAGCACACCTGCGTTCACGCTTTCAGGAATGTCCTCATGACACAGCTGAATCTCGACACACTCAGCTGCTCATGTACAAGCTACGCACCGCATCCAGAATCCAGCTCATGAAAACCTGATCATCTGCTCCCCAAAACCCTATCCAAGCTATAATTGGCTAGAAGCAGAGCTTACAGACACGCCCCTTACCAACCTATCGGATCAAACCAGTCAAGTCCATCTGAATCGAGCAGCAGCATCACCTGGCTCGTGACACAAAGCAGACCAGGTAGGTCAGGAGTGAGCCAGGTTCTCGGGCCAGAGAGCGCTACGTGCACCTCCACTCGTCCAACGGATATGCACCTCGCTTGACAAGGAGGTAGGATAAGCAGACCGCTTACATCCAGGGACAGAGTCACAGATATACGGAAAACATCAACCTCCTATCCAGTCCTGGTAGCAATCTCACTCTGGTCAGGGGACATGATACGAAGCAGGTATCTCCAAGATTACTAAACGGAAGGAGAGCGACATCAAAAACGAGAACAAAGTCAAAACCAAAGCCAAGATCCAAAGGATAAATTATTTCTCAGCTTCATTGTTTTTCCATTCTCCTTTCCGTCGCGATCCGAGCATTTCATGATCCTGATACCGGTATAATGGTATTCCACTCCAGTAATCCAGATCTAGGCGTATGAATCACAACCTGAACGCCATGCCATGGAGCAACAACCAAACCCCCGTCCGTCTGGGCTGGTCCCACATAATCCAATCCACATTCCCGTCCGCATGCATCCCATCTCCACGTTTCTCCACATCCCTTCCTCCACGTTCCACTCAACGACGACGGGGCACAAGCGCGAATATGACAATGTATCGATTGTTTCTTGGGGATTTGAAATACCGGTACCGCTTACCAGAATAGTAGTGAGCACGAGGCTCTCAAGCACTTACTTTCTTTGGCTGGCCAAGGTAGCCGCAAATTCTGCATTCCAGACTCCGTCTGGGCAGAGGCGTAGACAAGTCCTTTATTGGCACATGCTTAGGCCCTTGGCTCACTGTATGTGACATCTTGGCGACCATCTCATTGGGAGATAGGCCGAACACGGGCTAACTCTTCAATTGGTCTGGGATGTCTCGCTCCTGGAAGTGAGATGTTCATGATTCGTGGAAAATATTGTTTTGTTTCGCGGAAAAACTCACTTCGTGAAGTTGAGTTGCTGAGACTGTGGTGAGTTGGCTGGATTTCTTGTGTAGGTCCTGGGCATGTTTTGTGCTGATTCTGCGAATACTTCCTGTTTATTTCGACATCAAGATGATATCTGAATGATTTCTTCTGTGCAGATGGAAAAATGAAGTCGTAGAACAATAATATATTCGAGAAAGTCCACCTCGATCCTGATGCCGAATCTAATCAGGGTACCATGCATCGATTTCCCAGGATAACCCTGAGCTACACTCTGCGTGGTAACCGATTGGACGCCCAACGTTTATCCATCTTTATCCAGCCTCTCCCCCCGAGCTATGGCCGTCTTCTCCTCATCGATGATTTGAGGGATAACTCTGGGGAAAATGCCGTCGACTGGGGAGGTACTGGGGGAGGGGCGGAGAGCAGCCAAATAGCGTCTTGGCAGCTTGGCGGAGAGGCGGGGTTGACCAACAGCAGGAAGGTTCCGCTTGGCGGAGAGCTGCTTGTCAGTATTCAGATTTCTCCGATCTCTCGGTGGCGCGGAGCAAGATAGAGCATGCTCATACTCTCATACATACCCTTACCCAAATCTTATTGATATATCAGGGGCCCCTTCCTCCACAGTCCAGATATTCTTCTCCATCCTCTCCAGCAACCATTCCCCTTCTCCTGTGAAGAGTCGACAAGGACATCAGACAGTACTTGGGATACTTCGAGCCCTTTGACAGGAACACTTCGATAATCCAGATTTGAAGACTAGAACACCGCAACCATGGGTTTCCTCGATAGAATCGTCAAGAATGACTCCATGAAGAGGTTGGTCTACCTGGGAAGCTCCTGAATGGAATCGTTCATACTGACACCAGTTCCATAGTGACCCCAAGGAGATCTACGGATGGAGAGTCTGGGTTCTGGCGATCTCAGCTTGTTTCGGTGGTATGTTGTTCGGTTGGGATATCGGTGCTATCGGTGGTATCATGGTATGTTCAAACCCTTGACTTCGAAGTGCTGCGAATCGATGCAGTATTACTCGTCTTTAGATTGAGAAGAATTGAATTGACCCATCTTTCCAGGTTATGCCCCAATTTAAGAAGACCTTTGGCCTTCCCGAAGACAAGAAAGCTACAGCCGACATTGTCAGCAACGTCGTGTCGACCCTTCAAGCTGGATGTTTCCTCGGTGCTTTGATTGCCTTCTACATTGCCGACAAGTGGGGACGACGAGTAAGCTTTCCCATCATGTCCCATTCTTCCCATTTGTACTGACTCGTTCCAGCCTTCTCTGCTCAGCGCTGCCTCGATGGCCATTTTCGGTATCGTCATTCAGACCGCCTCCTCTGGTGAAATCGCTGCTCTCTACGTCGGAAGATTCTTCGCTGGTGTCGGTGTCGGAGCCGCCTCCATGTTGACCCCCCTCTACGTCTCTGAGAACGCTCCTCGATCCATCCGTGGTGGTTTGACCGGTATTTACCAACTCAATGTTACAATCGGTATCATGATGTCCTTCTGGGTCAACTATGGGTCCCTCGAGCACAGCAAGGGAGATGCTATCTGGCAAGTTCCTTTGGCTCTGCAGATGCTTCCAGCTGTTTTCATGCTGGTCGGTGTTTCTTTGTGCAACGAGTCTCCTCGCTTCCTCGCCAAGCAAGACAACTGGGAGAAGGCAACTCATGTTCTGACAACTCTTCGCAACCTTCCAGCAGATCACCCTTACGTTCGCATGGAGCTTGAGGATATGCAGGAGCAACTCGAGAACGAGAGACGCATGGTTGGCGGTGCTTCCTTCATGGATCTCCAACGTGAGATGTGGCTCATCCCAGGTAACCGAAAACGTGCTCTTATCTCCATCGGACTCATGATCTGTCAACAAATGACCGGAACGAACGCAATCAACTACTACGCTCCTCAGATTTTTAAGAACTTGGGTATTGACGGACCTTCCACTGGCCTCTTCGCTACCGGTATCTATGGTGTTGTCAAGGTTGTCGCCTGTGCCGTCTTCCTGCTCTTTGTCGCCGATTCCCTGGGACGAAGATGGTCGCTTCTTTGGACATCTATCGCTCAAGGTGCCTGCATGTTCATCATCGGTATCTACGTCCTCACCAACCCACCAAAGGAAGGTGCCGCAATTTCGCCATTCGGATATGTCTCCCTTGTCTGTAAGTATCTTCCCGCCTGTCCAAATTCTGATCACCCCCTAACACCTATCTAGGCATTTTCCTCTTTGCCGCCATCTTCCAATTCGGTTGGGGTCCCGTCTGCTGGATTCTTGTCTCCGAAATCCCCACCGCTCGTCTCCGTGCCATGAACGTCGCCATCGCCGCTGCCACCCAATGGCTCTTCAACTTCGTCGTCGCCCAAGCCGTTCCCCGCATGTTGGTCAACGTCGGAAAGGCCGGATACGGAACCTACTTCATCTTCGGCTCCTTCTGCTTCTCCATGTTCATCTTCGTCTGGTTCCTCATCCCGGAGACCAAGGGTGTCTCCCTCGAGAAGATGGATGCTCTCTTCGGTGTCGTCGAGAACCCAAAGTTTGCTGATGAGGAGGCCCGCTCTTCCACCACCAAGGAGCCAATCCACGAGTCGACTGCTGATGTTATTGCACACGATAAGAACGAGTCTTCGCACGTCGAGCGCAAGTAGAGGGTTGATCGAATGATGGTTTTGTGTTTTGGACTTTGGCTTCGGGCTGTACAATCATTGAATTTGCAGTAGAGAGGTCGATACCACCAGGTGTGGAATGTCAATTGGTATAATCATGGTGCTGTAGCTGTTGTAGACTGTCAAATATCATGCAATTTGCTCAAGATTTGCTCACCTCGTTGAAGATGCTCACTCTTTGTCACCCCACCTTCAGGTTCTTGGTTATTGGAGGCGTCTGCTCTGCTTGAGAGACTGAATGCATTTCCAACCCGACAAGTGTCTCTGTTTATATGCTTCCTGTGAAACATTTGCTTTGAAATCAATAGGCCTTTGCAGTGGAGCACCGTGGATTCGTGACAGCAGCAAACGCGCATTTCGAGATCGACTGGCTCGCTTAGAAAAGGAGGTGGGGTCCCCAAGAAAACAGACTCCACAGCTTGAGTAAGAGGCACGCGATTCTTGGTTGTTGTTGTGTCATGGATTGGACGTGGGGAGGTAGAGGAGATGGTTGCACGATGCCAGAGATGTCGTTTGTGTGAAGTCGAGCCAGCACTCTCGTCGTGCTTCGATGTGGCGCCCCTCCCGTCGTGCCTTCCATCTCGGCTGTGTGCAAGTCTAAGCGACGCCCCTTCCCGTGACTGCACGCCGAAATGAAGCCACCACCACATCCGTCTCGCCGAAGCAAAACCCGGAAAGAACTATCATCTACGTCTCTCTAAATAAGTAGTTTTGTTTCACTAATCAAGCAAGGCACTTTGGCGGAGGTAAGAGTCGCATAAGTTCACCCATTTCAAGCATTGACTAACGTATTTGATAGTGGTTAACGCGACGTAAGTCTGAATTCGGGTCTGAGTGTGGGAATGTGTACTGATATCGAATAGAGCCTGCTAAGCTGTTTCCTTCGGGAGCGAGTGTTCGAATCACTCAGGTGTCGATTTCAACTTTTCTTTTGGCTTTTTGCTTTTTTCATTTTGGTACCATCCTTGAAAGCAAACATCGTCTCCGTACTTTACCCCAGCGATATACAATTGGTCATCGCTTCATTTTTACTTTGTGATAAATGAAGGGGGTGCAAGATGCCATTTCTGTGTTTTGACTTCAGGGACAATTTGAGCAAAGTTTCTGGTGTATATGAGCTTTTCTTTTTGTCATCAATACCTGTGCTTTGCATTTGTTCTCAAAATAACAGTTCAAATTTCCAGAAACAAGATTCAAAATTGCATCGAGTCTCCATCCTTGAAAATCCGCTTCATTGACCTTCTCGCACAACTAAATACCAACTCAAATCATAAGTGTCACCAAGGAATAAGGAAATGCTCCTGAGGTATCGTGCATTCTGATCACCTCCAATTGATACCATTGAGATACTGCTTCCCTGCTTGAACCGTTGCATTCCCTCCGTCTCTCGCAATCAAGAAATTACCAGATCGCAGTTCCAAATTTTCCAGATCAAAGCAATCGGATACAATTTCCCCCGAGCAAAGTGGCCGAAGTTCATGGGTGCACATATCGCATAGAAGCTTCTCCTTCAATGACACAAAGTCTGGACCGGAGGATGTTGCACTCTGGCATACTTCAGTAGCACTGTGTTCATCAAAGTCGCTGATGATAACATCAGTGTAGTCGCAGTCTGTTCGCTTGGAGATTTTGGTGTAATCTTGGACAGCTTCATGGCGCTTCCGGACTCCATAATTTGGTTCCATGGGGCGATCGCGACCTCGGTCACGCATCCTCCATAATTTCATCGTCTGATCGAAGTTTGGCTCGACACCGGGTATGGATCACATCGGCTGACACCATCCGTAAGGGACGCAGTGAGGTCAATATCCATGCCGTCCCTGAAGTCGAGAAATCGATCAAGTGGATGCCAACTCCTGAAAGATATCTTCCATCATTACTGAACCATATACAGCTGGGTCGGATGTTCTTCCCGCTCATGACCTGCGTTACGGGTATCAGATCTGACCACAAGCTTTGCCAAAGTCTCCATTCCAGGTCCAGTATTCTCCATTGGGTCCTGGGACGGCGAAATAGGCAAGGCAAAACGCATCTCCGCCTGTTGCAGAGATGGCGATATACTCGTGTGTTTTGTTGTTGCCTTCCTCATATGGCTCAATGACCACAGTTGCTGGCTGTCCGTTTTTCAACTTTTTATGCTTTTCTCCAGACTTGAAGCTCACTCGAAAGCCGTTGGCATCGAATAGTGCAATGTTTGGAAAATTTCCTCCAATTTCATCTTCGCCGTCGAAGGCATCCAGATTTACTAGACCTGGTGTCAAGGTCACTGTGGCGTCTCATTGGCTTTGAGAAACAGCATCTAACATCTAGCCATCGTTCACATGATATTATCCATTGAGTTCCATGGTAATCACCAACAGAACGTCAAAAGTACGCTGCTAGTCTTGTCCGGACTTACAGCAACGCAGGATCATCGTTCTGACAAACTCTCCACTGCACATGGACCACATTTGAGACGAGTCAATGCCTACATTTAGAGAATAGAATTCATCTAGGTTGGATCATCCCTGGTCTCTCAGACTGCAACCAACTTATAGTCTATATGTTATCTTGTCTGCCAAATCTGGAATGTTTGAGACAGGCTCGATATCCTGCCCCCTGGCGAAGTCGACAAGCCACACCCAGAGAGGCAATACAGATTATGGCGACAGGTGGTCTAAGATGTCAAAGCTATTCGATCATAAAGTAAAGCGAATCCTCAATTCATCTCTCCGGAGCCAGAAAGACAATTGCTACACAACAAGTTCCAGCTTCACAAATTCTACCATTGCTTGACAAACAGTACCCGATTAAAGACCCCAAAACACCGTCTAGTGCTCGTTTCTCAAGCAACATCATTCAACGTTGCCGACTCCAACTCAACAATTATCCGTTATTCAATAATTTCAGCTGCCCTCGTCGCTTTTGCTGGGCTCGCTTCCGTGTTTCCTGGCACCGATGGTGCACCAGTGACCAACTCGGTTAGCGCTCGTCACTTTGGCTTCCCCAGCATCTTTGGCAGATCTCCCGTACCGCCACCAAAGTTTTCGCCATCTGGCTCAAAGTCGTCTCCTAAGAAAGGACCTCCAAGGGTTGCAAGCGGCGCGGCCGGTGCTGAAGGAGAAGTTGGAGTTGGAAGCAGATCTTTTGTTGTTGACCCAACCACAAGGGACTATACGCTGGACGAAGTGAACGAAAAGACGGTCACAACAGGCGATGGATTTACCCTCCGCACGGCTAGAGACGGACACAATAACGACATCGGGGTGATAGGGATCAACGACAAGGACAACGCAATGGCAGCTTGGGACGCCAGAAACAACAACGACGCCACGCCGAATCGCATCCCACTTCACGGTCTCCTTCTTGGCTTTTGGACAAAAGAGACAGGCAAAGATGCAAATCTTCTGCAACGTATTCGACATGAAGCCATAGATCACGATGATGCTAAGAAGTCCATAAACGATGCATACGCAGCTATGGGAATCGCGAGTTGGAGTGACAAACCCGTTGTAACAATACGAGCCTTAGGGACTGGACCAGGAGAGAAAGAAGCCTTTGAGACCTTACTTTCACAGAATCCGTTTGGAGTTGGAGCTCGGAAGACACTTACGCAATACATCGAGATGAAGGACCGTATGATCACTGAGATTGTCCTCTCACGACCGTCCGGTAGTTACAACATGGATATCAAGTTTGGTCCAGCAGCTTAGGCGCGGCGTCTTCAGGTATAAATTGTGTGGGCGTGTGTGGGAACCTTTCGTTGTGGTCAATTCAAGACTTGGGTCTGTTTACGACATTGGTCTTGTCATCACAAGCTCTTGATTTCCCATATCGGTACATGTTCCAGCTTTTGCTTTTTCTTGACTTAGTTCTGCTTTGTTTCTCTCTTCCCACGTCAGTCATTGTGGTTATCTATTGTCTCTCGCGTTTCTTTTATTGACGCTCATTAGGGGATCTGTACTAGCCTTTGTGTATATCAACGAAAACGAAGGCTCCTATTATCGTGATGAAATATTTGCCAGCACATTTTGGCGTGATGTCACTTGGGTGAGCTATGTTTCTTAAGTGTAACGATAGTATTGCAGGTGAAACGGCAAATGGCTGGAACTGAAGGCTCAATAATGATATGGCTATTGCGCGAGAGTGAGGTACCGGTAATTCGAATGTCTGTACTTTCATGTCCGACAGCATCCCACTTCGAGCTCTGGATACGTTGTTGAGGAGTCTGGCTAGGGAACGCGCTGCCCAAATGCTAGGAGTCACATGGCCTGTGAAGCGCCTTATTCTCTCATCCTTCTGTGGAGAATATTTCGCTGAGTATTCTTTGCGTGAAGGCAATTCCAGGTATGCTCGATTCGGATGAAAATAGAAGTTGACACGTGTGGCATAATTAGTAGAGATTGTTGGTCAAAAACCGCCTTATCATGGTCCCCGATCGCACGACGTTCCCAGAGATCCCATCTTGACCGACTTCTATTTTCTAAGGAGTAGATAGAAGTTTTAAGAACTCTGCAGTGCCTCCTTGGTGCAGGTTTCTCTATCGTGCCCGCACATGTGGACATGCCAACACATACTGTTGGTTTTTGCGTCATGGTGCAGCTGCAGGCCACACCTTAAGATGACTGCCTCACACCAAAGCCCTTGACCTAACGCCACCTTTACATTGCTTCTTGCTGAAGTAATAAGACATTCTGCTCGATTTAACCCTCAAGTCACGTCCCCAATTCATCGCCAAAATGCATTTTCTCGGATGCCCTTCTGAAATTATCAACAATATTTTACTCTATGCAATCTTCACACGACGCTTAAAAAGAGGGCTGAGACTTCGATTAGTTTGCAGTAAGCTCTATGTTCAACAACAGCGACTGCTTCTTTGCCGTAGCTCAAGTGATAATAGAGACTTTTTCCACCGCTGTCACCGCCGCTCTTTTCGACACTCGTCTGCTCGATGAAAGCGGACCCGGCCAGTTCAGTAAGGACCACGGACCATGGCAGATTCGCAATCGTCACCATCTTTTTCAGCTGTTCCACTCATACCTGATGTATAGATTGAATAACGAGCGGACCGGAGAGGACAACCGACTACTGGAGATGCGCGACATTGCTAGACTCGTTCATGAGCATTCAACACAAGATCTATCGATCATCACAGGGCAACTCTGCTGGTTGGGATTCAAGTACGCATTCCCAATCTCGCATCGTAAGGAGTACTGGAAGGAACATGGAACTGTGATACGAGATGATGGAGGCCCTGTGCGAAAAGTTGACCTGGAACCAAATCGAGGACTCAATCTTCTGGCGGCTGCAGCATATCTGAATTTGGTTCCTCTTGCTTTGCAATTATTGACGGAAGGCCATGCTCCAAACACACACAACTACATGTTCCCCAGCGCTCTAGAGGCTGCTGCTTGGGCTGGCCACAACAAGATGGTTGAAATTCTCCAAGATCATATTGCCAACCAGCCCGGCTTCGATAAACTCGATATCACCGCTAAATGGCTCAAGCTTGCTGGTAAGCGTGCGATTATCGGCGCTGCCATTCGAGGAGACTTCGCCTTTCTAAAGTGGACATTGTACCCTCCTGCCCTAGGCTCACTAAGCGAGACAACACTAGCCGGACAACAAATCAGCCAGATACCCCGAGAGTCTACACTTGGAACTGCAATATACGCAGCACAACGATGTACAAAATCTCCTGAAATCCACAGATATCTCCAGGGCTTCCTGAATGAATCACTTCTCGACCTGACCCCCAACTGGCTCTCCCGAGATTTCTGCAACCACTGCGAATGGGGAAACACGTCCATGGTACAATACTACCTCGACAACGGCGTAGATGTCAACTCCCCCTGGCGCTATGATCGTGCAACAGCCCTCTGTATCTCAGCTCAAAGTTGCCAAGAAGATGTCGTCGACATCCTCCTCGCTCGCGGTGCAGACCCGAATTTGAAAGCTGAAGAATACTCCCAATTCACAGCTTTGCCTCTCGCAGCATCAGCAGGTAGCTTATCCATGGTCCGCAAGCTCCTCGATCATGGCGCCTATCCGAACGAGAAAATGAATGCATTAATTAGACTACCTGCGATATGGTATGCTGTGGCCACGGAACACACAGCCATGTTGCATCTCCTCGAGTCTCGCGGTGCTTCGTTCGACATCCCGCTCGAAGGCGCTCCCTGGATTGGAGGTAATGCTATGGAGATGGCCGAGGAGTTATTTCTGGATTCAATGTTTGACTTGCTGAAGGAGAGGGGCATTGAAATTACGGAGAGGTTGAATGAGATAGGGGGTGCGCCGTGGAAGAGATGGAGCTTGAAGGACAACCCGCCAAGAAACAATCCTCACTGGGCACAATATGAGTATTGATTTCGTCGAGACTCTGCGAGAATATGTTTCGCGGAACAGTCTTGCTAGCAATATTGCATTCCGGCCGCCCAGCAAGAAAAGATTCCTTCAGTTCTTGACATTGCGGTATGACTGCGTGAAACGACGCGAACCCTCCTCCCAATTAGCTTCAAATAATCACATCACATCGCACCCAGCTGCATAGGATATTACAAACAACTGTTCCCGTCTCTCCTTCTGCCTAATTGAGTGGCCTTCGGTATCGAAACCGACTTCGACCCTCGTTCATGTCCTCTCACCACGTCCCAGCATTCCGCCCGCCTGGTCACACACCCAAGCCTCCAATAGAACATTGACATCTCCCATAAGCGGTACACTATTCTCACACAACCCCCAAGATCTTCATAATCATTCCGACATTTCGATCCACAAAAGCCCTTACACCAGTCTGGGGAGGCGGAGGAGGTTTGACTCTTCGTTCTGGTGCATTGAATTCTTGCTGTGTGCTCTCCACTTTCGTATCCGTACTCGAGGCTCGCTGTGACAGTGGCGCTTTTGGTTCTTGGGAGTTCTCCATATTTCTCGTGTATGTGGCAGACGATTCAGCAATTTTGGGATTGTAGAAGTGTCGAGAGGTGAGAGAAGCGAGGGGTCGAAGAGCATAAGTCGATTTGACCATTGATTTGCGAACCAGAATCGAAAGCAGCGAAGTCGCATCAGAAAGTTCCAAGAAGGGGTTCCCGATAGTGAAGGGTCAAGCACTATCTTATACGGTGTTGTTTGACCGGCGCAGCCATCCTTGATGTCGAAGCATAAGCGACAACCCTGATCCTCCTCCCAATAGGCTGTTCATTTACGAAAGAGCCAACCCAATCGACGAAACAAATACAAGCATCTCTCATTCAGACCCAAGTAAAATTGCGGCGTAAGCTCTAGAGAGAGTTTGGTGGCGGGGTCGTCTTACTGTGTTCGGTTCCGAATCTGGAGTAGGTTGCGGCGAAGCGAAGCGAGACTGGACGTTGAAGATTCGTGTCGTGACTGCAAAATGATTGTATTCTTGACTGTATTCGGGTATAGGCATGTTCAGGGGGTCCAAGCTAAGACGTTTCCAAACATCTTTCTGTTGTAATGATGGAGTGGCTTTGAGAGCAGAGACTTATTGCATTATCGCTGACAGGAACTCGGAACCCCGCGAGGAATCACCGGGGATGGCTCGGCAAACAAGGCAGCACACAATTGGATTCGCATAGGGCCATGACGCAGAATATTTTGGGAAGGATGGTCGACATATAGCCAGTTACTGGCTTGACATGATATGTAATTTGAATAAGGTAATGTATATACAAAGAATTTCTCTCAAGATGGAGACTGCACTGCCTCGAAGCATGCGGCAGGGTTTTCATTGTCCGATCTACTCGCAATCATCTTCGTCAGCTACTGGCTCGGCAGTAGCAATCGGCGCACTTGCTGACGTTGCGGAAGGAATCTCGGATGAGACTGATGGCTCGACCGCAGCTTGACTGGAAGTCTGGGCTGGAATATAAGAGGTCGTGAAGCCACTTGCGGTTGGGACGGCAATGGTGGATGAGACAACAGCAGATGAAGACCCAGCTGACACAGCAATAGCCGGGGACGAAACTAGCGCGACAGAAGCGGCAGCACTGGTGGATGAAGCTGCCTGGGTACTGGCGACGGTGGTGGCGATCACAACAGATGAAGCTGAGCCTGACTTTCTTCCAGCAGACAGAGCGGCTACAACACCGTCGTAGGCTGGTTTCTTGACAAGGTTCTCATCGAAGAGACATGCTGCTCCTTGGCCCGAGAATACGGAAGGGATCCATGAATACTGCTTCATGTTAGCAAAGACTAGAGCCCATTGGAAGATGTTTCGTACCTTATCCGTGAAGTCCCAGATGGTGATGCCAATGCAATTGGCGACATCCAAGCATGCAGTGACGGCAGTAGCATAATCAGTACTCTGCTGGGCGAGGTCGGCTTCAGTGCTTGGAACCGTCATTCGGATATCCAACTCGGTGATAGCAACCTCAAGTCCCAGCGCAGTGTAAGCCTCGAGGTTCTTGGTGATGTCGGATCCAGAAGGCATTTTTCCAACAATATAATGTCCCTGAACTCCAACGCCGTCAATGGGTGTGCCGCCATTGACCAGTTTCGTAACCATGGCCAAAGCATTCGCAGCCTTTGTACCGGTATACTCGATGTTGTAGTCGTTGTAGTAGAGCTTGACATCTGGGTCAGCGGCTCTGGCAGTCTCGAAGGCAATGCGGATGTAGTCTTCGCCCATAGCTTGGTAGAACACACTGTTGCGGAAAGCGGCCGCAGAAGTGTCGTCGAATGCCTCGTTCACAACATCCCATGCGTAGCATTGTCCCTTATAGTGTGTCATCTCCTCGGTAATGTGGTTCTTCATAACTGCTTGGAGGGTTTCGTTCGTCCATGTTCCGCCGGAGACTAGAAAAATCAGCATCCGCTTATAGAGAAGGTATATCTTAAAGCTTACCCCACGATGGCAATTGGGAATACCAGACGAGAGTGTGACTAGCAGATCATAAGTCTTAGGTGTCGAGCTTGCATATCGTGCTACTCACCATCTCACTAATTGCGAGTTCTTTGTAGCCAGTGCCGTAATCTCGTCGCCATTGGTAAACGTGAAGACTCCTTGGGACTTCTCAGTTGAATCCCACTGACATCTGTAAGCCTATGTACAATTCCGCAGACTCAATGCACCGACCTTTTGTCCATTTCCAGGAGTGATTTGGGCAAAGTCGCTCGTGTTCGACAGGAGTGCGAGATATGCAGCGTCTGTAAGTTCGCTGTTGTCCGTAGCAGACCCGAAGTATTTGAGACCCTAGATCAATTAGATGATTAATGTCGCAGATATTCGAGAGTACTTACTGCAGCCACAGCCAAAGTGTTGAGTTGGGCATATGCTGCGGGCAGGAGAAAAGGAAGAACGAGTGTGGAGCGCATCTTGAAAAGAGTGTGGGGAGATAGAGAAAGTACAAATATTACAGCGACCAGCGATGCGGAATGAAGGTGAAAATGTGTAAAACAATACTCTTGGCCGGCAGGATGAAGATATATACTTGTTTCAAACCGTTCTTGAGGATTCTCTACCTCTCAAGGCGGAACAGCCTACATCCCCAAATAGAGTATTTAAAAATGGGCAGCCCAAGCAATGATCTGTCAATGCAGAGCTAGAACGAAGCCAGCGATCATCTGGTCCATCGTCCGATCCTTGGTGGAGAAATTGAGATGATTGAAGCTGCAAATATGGAGAAGATGTTTCGAAGTCGTCATGTTCCCCATGTTCTGGCGCGAGAAGTTGTTCCGAGGTTGTTTATTTGAGACGCGACGCGCTAAGCCTGTTTGAAATTGAAAGAATCCACCTTTCCCCGTGAGCATGGATCACGTCCACACTCTCACAGGTAACCGTACTGGTGAACCGGAAATATATCTGCATCTTCATTAACGACGACTACGGGCTTTACAATCTGTTTCCGCCGATGTACTCAATCATGCCATGACATGGCAATAGAGGTTTCCCTGGTCTTCGCTTCAAGCGGCCCGCCGGCGACGGCGAGATAAGGTCGAAAGTGGGTGACGACATTTCCTCTTCATCGCCCTAGATCTTCAAGTGATATGTTGTGATAATTCATCCTCTTCGTCACCTCTCAAGATCTGTTCTTGATACGCTGGACCGAGAGATCCGCTGCAACACAGATTCTTCCAGTTGCCTGCGTCTCGTCAAGTCTATCCAGACCAATCATTAATTTCTGGCTATTTCTTACTATGGCTCACATCAACATACTCAAATATGGCGTGTCTTCTCCCGCGGATACTTCACCGCTGCAAGAGTTGAAAGCGGCTGGATATCAGTCGAGCGATATCTTGGCAGTTATAGGAAAATCCGAAGGTTAGTTCCATCCCATGTTTACCCATATTGATCGCTAATAAGCCAGGGAACGGATGCGTCAACGACTTTTCACGAACCCTGAGCACCCACGTGTGGGATCCGGTGATCCCTGATTCAGCCGTTACAATCTTCTCTGGCGGTACAGAGGGCGTCCTGTCACCCCACGTCACTTTCATCGTCCAGGAGCCCAAGCCCACAGGTCTGGTAGCGGTGGTCGGCAGAACGCGAGAATTCAAGCCTCACGAGATCGGGTCGAAAGAGCATGCGACGGAGGTTGCGGCCTCTGTCAAGTCTATGTTGAGCCAAGGTGGCATCTCCAAAGACCAAGTGCATCTCGTGTTGATCAAATGTCCTCTCCTCACTTCCGCCAAAGTGGAAGCTATCTTGGCCGCATCTCAAACTCCCGTCACGACGGACACATACGAGTCAATGGCAAAATCTCGTTACGCATCTGCAGTCGGGATAGCAATAGCGCTCGAGGAGATTGAAGCAAACGGTCTGGATGAGGCCATGCGGAATGTAGATCGTTGGAGTAGCAAGGCCAGCTGCAGCTCCGGAGCTGAGCTAGAGGACTGTCACATCCTTATTTTAGCATCACACTCCTCGCCCGGCAATCTTCGCGCTGCATCGGCTTTCATGGAAGACGGGATCGATGCAGGGACCTTGATCAAGGTTTTGGACAAGATCAGGAACGAGCGTGGCCATGTGGTTCAAGTATTCGCGAAAGCGGAAGCGGATCCGAGGGGTAAAATCAGGGGCAACAGGCACACGATGAACACCGATAGTGATATTCACAGCACCAGACATGCACGAGCGGCTGTTGGAGGGCTAATTGCGGGGTTGGTGGGTGACACACATCTTTATGTCTCCGGGGGCGCGGAAGGGCAAGGTCCATCTGGAGGTGGGAGTTTATGCATGGTTTATCGGGTGGCGGAAATCCCAGTGGAATGATTGGATAAGGCCTTATTCTGCTCTGAACAATTTTCCGACTTGCAGTTGAATTGGGTTGGAAGCGAAATCTCGAATGGAGTCGCTAATTGACTTCACCTCGACCATTCTTTGCTTGCTCCCCTCCACACTTCTTATCATGATCACGTTTTTATCTCATGTCTTTGCATTTGGAATTTCTTCGGGCTCGAACGCTCGGGACACAATTTCCATAACACCATGATTCAATTCATATAACAGCCTACCGATTGGGAATTTGGCTAAACAAATAGACGAGAACGTCAATTGCCCAACGTCCCGGTCCCAGCGAATCTATTTTAAACCGCGGGAATGTTTATCCTTTCGTCTGGTCAACTCATCCAATCCAATGTAGGATGCTTAATTGAACTCCGGTCATTGTATATTGCACCACGATGTTTCTTAATTGCGATCACTGTAACTTGTCACTTATCGCAACATCAGGACTTCGGACGCAGGTCGTTCATCCCGTAATGGCGTCCGGAAGATCACTTCATCCCGTCTCTTTACTTTCTAGGATTTGTACAAGAAGGAGGGGTTCCCCCTACCTTGGCTGTCGGGGTCAGCAACAGCAGCTTGTTCAGATTGACAACTCAGGCCACGACAACAGGTAAGCTTTCTGTGTAATAATTACAATCAAGCTAACAGTTCAGGTCTGATAATGAAGCCTACTCTTGTTCTCCTGCCAGCTTTGGCGGCAATTTGCCATGGTGCCGCCTTGCCTCATGATGCAGACATGGTTGAGAGGGCTGAAGGTTGGAACCAGAAACGACAAGTCACCATTGTCGTCACCAAAACTACAACCAAAACCACAGCAGCAGCAGTCTATACCACCAGTACAAAATATACGACCCTTCCTACTCCAGTCATCACCAAGACATCGACGATTACGAAGCCATACACAACTCCGAAAGATGATGTTTCAACAGTCATTGTCACTGTCACTGGAAAGCCAACTACAGTTACCCCACCAGTCGTAACGTATGTAGCACTCTTACGAGTCATCTCAACGTGCTCTATGCTTTACACTCCAAACCGGGTTGGGGACTAATCAAGAGCAATCTTCCCATTTCGCAGACGTACCAGACGATGCTAACTTACATCAGCGTGACGGTCACTGCAAAGACAAGCTCGTCCGTGAAGCCGCCGGTCACAGTTACGGTCACAGTTGCGCCTCCCGAAGAGACCGAAGAACCGGAAATGCCAAGCACAACCGACAATTCGTGGCAGATCACTCGAACACTGCCGCCACTTACATTCGGCAAGCGAGATGCCTCTCCAGTTCCAGAGCCAGAGGCGGAGGCTCAACGGGGCCGACCTACACGCTGGGGCAATTGGGGACCAGGAGGACAAACAGTTGTACAGACTCAGACTGTCAAGGAGACTGTGACCTATTATCCTCCAACATCTACAGGGATCACCAAAACGATCACGATTACCCCAACCGTAAGGACCAGTTTGAGTACCAGCGTGACGACAATCTATTATACGCCTCCCCCATCGTCATCCAAACTAGTTACTACTATTACTCAAACCGCCACTGTCGTCCCAACTATTACAGCAGGTCCAATCACAGTCACAAAGACCCTCACACCCACGCCAACTCCCAAGTCGACAGTGAAGTCAACCATCACCATCTGGGACGGCGCAATCAATGGAAAGCGCTCACCTCAAACCCTCGGCTTCCCTAGCCGCACAGCCAATACTCTCCCAACTGAGACCGAGTACCCAGACCCAGAAGAAGAGGAGCCCGAGTGGGAAGAAGAGGAAGAAGTAGAGCCAGAGTACCCCGAAGAAGAGCCCACATTCGTCCTCGGTACACCAACTCGAACCGTCCGCGTCTCCCCAACACCAATCAAACCAACCTCAACCTCTACCAAGAAGCCCACGAGACCAACTTACGTCTTTCCTCCCGCTTCACCAAACAACGAGTTCTCTCTCGGCACACCAACACGTACCGTCAACGTCTCGCCTACACCTCCAGCATCTACTTCAACTAAGAAGCCATGGTGGTACTCTCCACCTAAGACTGTGACTGTGACCAAATACTTGCCACCCAAGCCAACACCTACTGGCACACTCATTGTGAATAGTGGAACGCTTCCTGTTCTGACACTTGGTGGTAAGAGGGCTGATAATGCTGCTGCTGCGAGGGGCAAGAGACAGGCTGCAGACGCTGACGTTACTAGGAGCGCAACGTTTGCGCCAGGTGCGCCGGTGAAGATTGTGCCTGGGTTTGTGACTTCAACTAAGAAGCTGTAGTTGTGGAGATCAAAGGAAGTTGAAATGAATGATCAAGGTGTCTGTGTTTCTTAGGCATGTCGTTGAGGATGTGGGATCTCATTCTTTCTGTACGAGTTGATTGATATGACATTACTCTAATAGAAACATTGCTTTATATAACGTTCAGCAAAGAAGGAAATATCCTCCTCAGTTCAGATCATCAACAGTAAGCTCGCTCCATCTGGATGTACCGGGACTCCGAGCTTGTTACACCATCTATTGTCGGATACGGTTGGGCCTTAATCAACCATGACCAACCCACACACTAAAGCCACCATCATTACACTCCACCCTCCCCCATTGATTCCTAGCCTCACTCCAGTTCCAGGCTTATCTGTTGCAGTCGGTGATGGGGTAGGCGAAGTAGTCTCTGTCCCACTCCCACTATTCTCAGCCGTTTTATCTCTCAGACACTTTATCTGCGTGCTTGAAGCTGCCTGAATAATATCCGGGTCTCCGGAAGTGACTTTCTGGTAGACGAGAACAGGCCAAATGCGATGACTAACTTCGTCGAAATAGCTCTCGTTTACAGTCATATGAGGTTCGCTCGTCGTCAGCAGCAGTGGGATGGAGTTCGATGAATTTGAAGCGGGATTGAGGTCTACAGGTGCTCATTAGTCAAAAACTCATTGTGTCTTGAATGTGAGATGAGGTGGGGTTCAATCACTCACCAAAATCCAAGACATCGCTTTGAGTTCCAGCAATCGCACCCTCGCACTCCCTTGGAATCTCGGTGATCAAGCTCCCACATGCAACCGCCCCATCCGTTTTTGTAGCATCGCTGACTTGCGCGTGCAAAGCATCAATGCAAGATTCTCCCAGTGTAGGAAAGCATCCTCCATCCTCATTTTCTCCTCTTCTTGTCGCTGCGTCTGTCACGCGCTTGAATACCACTGCACAGCTATATCTTTCCAATACGGCTGAAGTGTTCCCAGTGCTAAGTCCATCGTCTGCAGGTGGAGTGATAAAAATCAGTGATTCGGTTATGGATGTGTCCGAGGGGTTCGGAGTCGCATGCTCAGAGATAACCAGTGTGAGAGTGTACTCTGGATGAGAGAATGTCAGGTTGAATGGGGAGTCGTAGATTATACTGTCAATCTTGTATGGCGAGGTCGCATTTGCCGTGGCGTTGAACTGGGATATATATGATGAAGAGATGTTTGGCAATTGCGTGTAATTGTAAGTTCCAACATCCGCTGCCTGCGCTACACCGAAGGCCAGGAGTGTGGTCGTCAGTTTTGACTTCATGGTTTGTCTTTCAATAGAAAGTTGTGTTTCCCAATGCTATATTTGACGGATGATCTCCAAACCGTAATCCGAAGCGATGCGGCATATCTATATACATCAAGCACTGCTAAATCAAAGCTAAATCCTTCAAGCATCAGCCTCAACCGCTAGAACATATCGTGCGTCTACAGCAAAGTTTACGGACTAGCGAATGTGGTTCTAGCGTCAGGGGCAGGGCTGAGGCTTATGCTGACATCGGAATTCTTGGCGTGACGGCACAGTCTGATGATTGTTCAACTCGTCACTTTCTCGTCTAGCAAGCAATGTGGACATAGAAAATCGCTAAATGATCTGATCAAAAGGCAGTTGGCTCTCAAGCGTGCCATCACGACTTGTCTTTGTGGTGGGTTTGGGGTTAGGTGGGGGCGGGAATTGCTTAGCGAGACTGAAATACTTCCTGAGGATTGTTGCTCTGAAACTTGATTCCAAGTCAATGAGGCGAAGAGGTCGCTCTCAACCTATAGAAACCATATATTCTGCCCAATCGCTCGATTGGCTAAAGCAACTACCTCGCACTTCGCAATCATCAGCCTCGCTCGCTAAATCGGCCTATAAAGAAGCCACTGACCTTTCAACCCCACCCTGCTGAAGAACGTCAATCTATGTACGTGCATCTTTCGATAATCCAGATCAAGCAGACAGCCTTAATCTGACAACTTCTCAATGTGTACCAGTCCCGCTAAGCTCTGTCCACCTTGTTCATCCCTGGGTCTCCAGCGTGATGATTTCGAGCGGCCACCATTCGAGCCAGAAGGCAGGTACAACAGCCTCGTCTTGTCAGGCTCCGTGGGCTATCTCCAGGAACAGAAAAATTTATGCCCCCTCTGCTACTTAATACTCGAAGCGCTATCTAAGAATGAAGGGCAGTCCCTGGACGAGCAGGACGATGATACCCAGTGGGAGGTGACATGGAGCCAAAACAATCAAGAGTATGACCCCGACAGCAGCGAGGCTGAAGATCTGTACGGGTCTGGGCTATACCCTAGATTGAAAGTGGAGGGAAGTCATGTTGATCATTGCGTTCAATTAATGGATGCATCAACTACAAAAGGGTTCTTGAGAGGTAGGGAGATTCCCGAGACGATTGATCCCGACATGATAAAGCGGTGGATGGAAAGATGCGCAAAATTGCACGGGGAAGATTGCAAACAAACTTTTCTTAGGGTGGGACCACACCCAGCCTCATCGATGGACCTCATGGTGATTGATGTGAACAAGAAATGTCTTGTCAACATGCCATCCGGAGCGAAATACGTTGCGTTGAGCTATGTATGGGGCCAAGCAAACTTTCTCACCACGCTCAGATCTAATGTATCGGAATTCCAAGAGCAAGGAGCTTTCTCCAAGATTATACCTCCACGTACTATTCAAGATGCAATTGAACTTACTGAGGGGATTGGATTTCAATATCTCTGGATCGATGCTCTGTGTATCGTGCAAGACGAGGATGAGTCGAAAAGGCTCCTCATCTCCAATATGGATGCAATATACGGTCACGCAGCGCTCACAATCATTGCTGCTTCGGGCACCAATGCAGACGTTGGTCTAGGCGGTTTCAAAAGCCATTCTGCAGAGAGACAAATTCCCAGCAGGGTCATGGGGCCTGGCTGGAAGCTGGGAGTGTTCACTGCCTTCGATGCCGCACTCATGTATTCTACCCATGCGAAAAGAGGATGGACGTAAGCTATCACCATCTTAATCACACCGGAGTAAAAAAAGCTTACAAATTTGACAGGTATCAAGAAGGGTGCATGTCACCACGGTGCTTAGTGGTTCTCGACGGAAAAGCCTTCTTCTCTTGCCGGGAGTCTATTTGGCGAGAGGACGTCATGGCAGAAGTTGATGGCGTGAAACCATTCGAAGGAGCCAATATCCTTGGGAGGACGCCTTCTCTCTGGCAACTGCGGAGATATTCACAGACGGTCGAAGCGTATACAATGCGTCAGCTAACCTATCGATCTGACATTCTGAACGCATTCTCGGGTATTGCGAAAGCAATGACCGCTTCGATGGCATCAACAAGAATGTTCTACGCTATGCCAGCTATGGCCTTCGATTGGTCCATACTCTGGACAGGCCACTTGAGTTTGAGAACCTCGAAACGTCAACCGGGGTTTCCTAGCTGGGCCTGGGTTGGTTGGGAGGGCGAGATATCGATGGCGGGAGATATCTATAACTCTTTCGATCACTGCTGGCTGTTGACACGAACTTGGATTGATTGGTACATCGTCCTTGAGGATGGTGAAATTGGTCTTCTATGGGACCCTGAACGAGACCAGAGTACTGTATCGCCTCTGGAAGTGAGTGACACAAGGAGTGACGAAGATGGTTCCCACAAAGGCGAAGAAGGCGTTGAAACTGATGAAAGTGACGAGGAAGATGACGAAGAGATGTGTCCTACGTACGGCAGCCCATCACCGGACAATCCTTACGGGCGAGAAGTGAAGCCTCAACTTCTCTATGCTCTTCCAGAAAGGCCGGATCTGAAACAACTGAGGCCATCTCACACGCATCAGTCACCACCTGGTACCCTCATATTCTCAACTGTTATTGCTAGTTTCAAGGTCGAGCCTACCAGTTCTTCCATATCACTTGGGAGGTTCGTTTTCAAGATCCGTGATTCCAGTAATCGTATTTGTGGTTTCTTTTGGGACGAGTCAGAATATCTCGCCGCTGAAGAGTATCCGCAGCATGTCCGAGAAATCCTTTTGCTTTCTCAGGCCTCGCCAGGAACAGCAAGTATGTTCAGGCTGGAAAGTGCTGAGTTTCACGAGGAATATCAGGTATGTAAGACGGAAGAAGAGGCGTTCAATGCGTCAGCGAATGGTCAGGATGTGGATGGAGAAGAAATTATCAGTGATTGGCATAGCTGGGATTTCTTCAATGTGATGCTGGTGAATAAGGTCAACAAGACAAACGGGATTGTCTTTGATGGTCATGAGATTTGTGAATATGAACGCGCTGGAATTGGGCTTCTACACAAACAAGCCCTTGCTCATACAATAAGCCCAGCTCCCCATTGGAGTATGGTTCATTTGCGATAAATATCAGAGCAGCATCATTAGGTATCAAGTTGGATACTCAATATAGATAGAAGCAATTCAGAGACAGATCAAATTCACTTCCTCGCTGGGCAGCTGATATGATTATTGCACACCGATATCAGACGGGAATGCGGCATTCCAATGCCTTTCCAAATGCGAATGGACCCCACCCACTCCTCGTATTATGACAATCGGGCAAGTCATGCCGACACGATTACTATCCGACGTGCAGAAAATTGAGAAAGTTCTATGCAAGTCTTGAGTCCGCGCCTGTCTACTTTCACCGAGCACGACTCTGTTCGGACGGCCTTCCTAACGTGGTAATAGTTTGCTCCAGTTAAAACCTATTGTGAGACCCTGAATCGGCTCAACAAGCACCCCATCCAAGAGATCAACATGCTTCATGTAACGCTATGTACAGAGCCAAGTTCAAGCAAGCTTTAAAATAAGCTTGTACTGAAGTAGCGTTGAGCTTCCAGGCGGCCCGGTGCGCGGGGTTGAGCATTGTAATCCGCGCTGGTGCCGTTCGGAACATCGGATACGAAATTCCCAATATCTTCGCATCTCAGTTCGCATCTCAGAGCGCTTCAAGACTCCTTCAATTCATGACTACTTTAACTGGGCATCACTGTTGCTCGACAGTGTAAATCATGACCAGCTCCTTGTTCAAATGTCTTTGGCAGCATTTTGAATATTGTACGGCATGTCCGTCAACTGCAAAACGTGATGTTGGTTCGCTAACAAGCTAGTGAACAGCCTATGCTAGTAGTCTATGTAGCCGACATATCGTATTGCCTGTATAGGAAGCTGGAGGACCTCAATAATAGCCTTGCAAGAACTTCGCAGATGCAGATCGTTGCATCGCGCTCCAACGGTGTCTGAAGTCGGACCTTGATGGGTAGACGAATAACGCAAGACGATCAAGTGGAACAGAGAGAGTGTCCAGCTGCAGTAGTCGGGCCCATCCGGAGCAGAAAGAAGTATAAGTATAGCCATTTTCACTGCTTCGACTGGGCTATCGTGAGCTTAGGCGTCGAGCATGAAAGCCTCAAGCATTGAAAATTGCTAGGACTTGTAAGCCACCAAGTAGGGTTTCCTGCTCTGATTAACCTGAAGTACAGAAACGAAACACTGTATCCTGGCAGACTCATCTCCCGCTTCGTAGACATCAAACTTGGACCCAACGGCTTCTCCGTCATTCAGCCAATCGACAATCTCATACTATGGCTCGCTGGAACTTTCACCAACGCATTGCGGTGTTCTACATCTACTTGATTACTTCCATCCTAGCCGAGCCAATTGTTCAATCCCCTGTTGCTCGGCGCGGCATCTTCGGGGATCTTCAGCCGGTGAAGTATGACCAGAATGGCGAACCTGTAGTTCAGGACATCACCAAGTCAGCTGAACCACTTCTCGAGGTCTCTAACCACATCCAGGTGGGAACCTCATCAATCTTTTGTTAAAAACATGCTTATCTTACCACCAGAACCATCTCGGCGAGTGGCACGATGTCCGTTCCCTCGGCGGTCCAATGGCCATGAAATGGCTCTCTCTCCACAGCGACGGCCACCCAAACACTACCGTCAAATGGTCGAACGGCACTCACGTCGCACCGCACCAAGTCCACGAGATCATCCAACTTGCCAAACGGTGGGGATGGGGAGATGCCGCCATCGAGTTGACACTCTGGGGCACTCGAGCCTTTACCGTTACGAACGTCGGTCTTGTAGCTGGTTTTGCCGCCGCTGTTGTGGCCGGTTTGATCGGCTATGCAGGTTACGCTCTTGCTCATGCCATCAATCCCGGTACCAAAGTCGAGAGTGGAAACAACCAGAAACGAAATGTGCTGTCGAATAGGATGGAGAAGCGAAACAACTTCGAGCCCAATGTCTTCTATCGCCAGCAAGTTGGCAATCAAGCAGATACCGGGCATTGGCCATCGACTGCAGACATGCAAAATGCGGTTCACTCCTCTCTCCAAGATATGGCCGATCATGACTGTGAGTACCTGCGCTTGGTTACCGTTCTTGTAGTCTTGTTTTCTCTTTTCACTTAGCATGTACTGATTCGATATCTGATAGACCAAGGGGCTTGTTACGATGCTGTCATCAACCTTCCAGTCTATGGTCCAGGTGAAGGATGTCCAATCCAGGAATTCGGCCAGCTCGGATTCTGCTCTTGGCCCAACGGAGGGTCTTGCACCACCCCGTCTTGCCAATTGAACATCGGCCAGAGCACTCAGTGCAATGGCGATAGAGCCGCTGATGGGCAATATGGAAAGTGATTGCAAATCGCTACATCGGAGGTGACTTCAGAGGGATGAGCAACTGTAGGAAGATATTTCAGCAGGTGTGAGGATGCTGGGCACTCGTGTAAATGCATTGGTTTTGGCTTAACAAACGGGCACGTTGTAACATCTGGCTCATTGCAACATTTACGTCCTCGAATACGTGATACCCGTACCTGATATTTTTCCGCCGGTGCGACTTCAGGAGCTTGCCTCCACCGTACTCCGTGACATTCCTTTGTCAAACTTTGCTTGGAGGCAGGCTCAGAAAGCCCGATGTTCAATTGCAAAGTGATTATAAATCTTGCCGAAGCGTGACCAGCAGCATCAGGCGTCTGACAGTGTAGTGAAACAAATTTTCCCCGGCTCTAGGTCCAATTACTTCAAATCACGTCGTGACCGAAAGGTTCTTCTGCTCATAGATTGTTAGACCTCTACAAGAATTGACTAAAAAAATTGTTATTTTGTTAATTTTAGCTATTTACCTATCAGGAGCTTTCCGAAGCTTTCATTTCGTCGAAAGTCCTTCCGAAAAGTCTTGTTCGAGACATGGAAATCTTAGATGTTAGGGGTCTTCGAGTGATATGCACGGAGCGATGAGTAAACAGAACTTTAAAACATTCGCGCTTGTCGTCAATGTCAAAATTTAACTTCACTGCCACACAATACAGACTCAGCTTGCATGAGATGCAATTAAGTTTGGTTTCTTAGGAGAACATACATTTTGCAGTTAAAGCCACCAATGAGATATAATAATATACTGAGAGCGATCTGAGCCCTGACGATCGCAAAACAACTAGTGCAGTGCTTCAACATTGTGGACCTTATACTTTTAAATCTGTGAACTTTGAGCTTGTTACTGAATACTGTGTCAAATGCGAAAAGCCAATACACTTTCGAAATTTGATTAGAATGCACCACCTCCGAAACCCAATTAGAAGGCAGCTATAAAGTCCGCGTATCCTTCCTCCTTCTTGCTCTCACCAACCTCTCAAAGCCACTTCACAAGCCTAAGCAAACAATCAATCAAACCCGAGCACCTATTTCCTTAAAACATCCACGCCAGCAAAATGCTTCTCAAACCCCTCACCATCATCCTCTCCCTCCTCGTGGCATCCGCCCACATGGCTGCAATTCCATCGCCGTAAGTTCACCCTCTGTGCTCACCCCCCACCCCACTCCCACCCCCTTTCATCCCCATATACCACTCACACTCACACACCCCAATAACAGACAAGACACAATCCCCAACTGTGGCGACCCAGAGTTCCGACGCTCTCTCACCCATCGACAGGTCCCCGCCTGCCTCGACCCAGAATTCCGAGTTCGTCGCTCGGTCGAGCACGAGGAGAGATACATTGAGCCTGAGAAGAGACAAGATACCATTCCGAACTGTGGAGACCCTGAATTCCGCCGTTCTGTGGAAATAAATGGCAAGAGACAGGTTCCTGCTTGTCTTGATCCGGAGTTTCGGGTTTGAGAGGATGGGAAGGCATATGAGGATGTTGAGATAGCGAGTGGAAGAAGGTGTGAGGGGCAAAATGTTCAAGAATAAAGTTGGGTCAGTGAAACTGTTTCAGACAGATGGGAAAGGCAGAATGTAGTGGAGGGAGAGGCTGTTGGAAGACGATAAATCACTTTCTTGGAAGGTAGAGGTTGCTTTCTTTGAAAAGAGGAAATTGGTCGGACAGTGAAATTGACATTCTCTTATTAAGCGCGAATTCTTATATACACAAGATTAAGAATTAAGTTTTCCCTGTACCAGTGCAACGCATTCTTCTCATTCGTGGACTTCCGGAGACATCCATGTCATAACAATAACCTTAACCGGCCTGGTACAAGAATGGACCGGCAGCAACGTGAGGGTTGACCATGGACAAGTTGAATGCCGTGTATGGCATGTTTGCATCAGTAAGTGCGATGAACATCGTACCTATTCCGCATTAGCAAAATTCGCAATTATGAGAACTATTCAAAACATACCATTGATAGCTGGATCCCCCTCATAAGTGCTCACATCCGGCTGGATAGTCTGACCATAGTTCTTACCGTCACGAGCAGTAATGTTCGTCAAAGGCGAATACGTGATGTTCAACTGGCTGACCCAGAGAACCCACTCCGGTGCACCAGCGCTTGTAGCAGTGATGTAGCTATTATTTGGTCCGACAGCCTGGCCTGGGTTGTCCCACTCAAGGAAGACTTGACGACCTGGGTACGACAGTGGAATGGAACGGTTCTGGCTGATAGCAGCAGTGCAGTCGAAGCCAGTGACATTATTACCAACACAACTCTCGTCCGCAGGAGGATCGGAGCTGGGAGCAGCAGGACCGAAACCGGTCGTCTCGTTGAAGCCAGTCTGGGTGGCGTTGCGGCGCGCGCTGTTTGGCTGGTTAAGAGCCGTCAAAGCGGGGAAGTTCTGCCAGACCAATCTCTTGCTGTTTGCTGGGCAGGATGAGATATACGGAGCGAGGAGAGTCCATGCCCATGATTGTGGGATACCAGTCTCGAACCATACGGGCATTGGGAACAAGCCGGAGAACTGGCGGAAGATCATTTGTTGACGAGCTTCAGTAGCGATGGACTGGTCGAGGAGCTGAGCAACCTCGCGAGAGTCGAGATGAGCTTGGAAACCCCAAACACCAGACTCGCCGAAACGAGTCAGCTTCTGGGTGAAGTCGAATGCCTCGTGAACAGTGGTGAACGGATAGTTGTACGTGCACTGAGGAGTTGCTCCACCGGGGCCACCAAGCAAGTTGGATAGCAGGGTGGCGTGTCCGGACTCTTGATCAGCCATAAACTCGATGAGGAATCTATCGCTGGGAGTAAGTCCTGCAGCAGTAAACTCCTCCTCGGAGAAAGTAGCGAGGATGTTGTGGAAGAGATCCAACTCAATCCACTCCTGGTAAAGACCGAGGAGAATAGACTGATAGTCGAAGTCGGATTGCACGCGGTAGACTGGCTCAGTGCCATTTGTGCCAAGACCACCAGCTGGTGTATATGGAATTGGCTGCTGGTCGTGCAGAGTTCCATCTGGGCTGTATGTTGCTGTTGGGTTTGGTGGCAACATTGGGATAGCAGTCCCAGCCGGTGAATTGCTGAGGGCACCGGTTGTGGTTGGTGTGCCAGAGTATGGGCCGTGGGATGTTACTCCCGTGACCTGACTGCTCACAATCGGAGGGACGGCATTGGTAGCCCCTGGAATCTCAGATGCTGGAATTCCGGCATATGAGGCAACGGAAGACACAGCAGCGCTGTTGACGGAAGGTTCTTGTGGGTATGAATATGTTCCGAACGGCGAAGCTGTCGAGGGCTTTGCGGTTGTCGCCGATCCAGCAGGTCCCTGAATCTGACCGTCAGAAATCTGGCTCACAGGAACAGCAGTCGGAACTTGTAGCTGTCCATCTGTAATTTGGCTGACCTGTGGAAGTGCAGAAGCTGCGGCAATGAAACCAGCAGTTAGTCCTGCCTTGAAAAACATAATGAAGTCGGTTTGAAAATGTTATGGGATGAATGGCCGGCTTCGAAGGAAGGACGAAGCACCATAAGTAATTTTTCAGAAGCAAGCTCTCTATGCAGATATGTCATTGCCACAAAGCCAGTCCATGATAGTATGACGACGATAGACTTGTAATTGAGGTGCTCGAAGTGCCGCTACTCCACAGGGGAAGGGGCCGTGATCTCAATTGGCTGCATCTGCCCATGTCTAGTATATTGTCCGGAGGCTGCAATAAAAAAGTATGGATATCGACTAACATATTGGCGCTAGCAAGGTAAATATCAGTACATAGATCTTTGCATAGATATTGAGTCTGACAGCATGATGTTGCTCCGATCTTCGGGACGAACATCTGGCACTCGCCACTTTGGAAAAGGACCCCGACAGTCCAATTGAAGGAATTCAAGCCCTTGGAAGAGCAAACTCAACATCTTGCTGGGTCTGGAGATATTGCCAAAAACGAATATGCAATGACTTCAAGACTTTTCTTGACCGGGAACGTCATAGTCAGGGCAGCATGCGCTAATGCACCTGTTGAGCCTCGCTTCCGGGCGGAGTAAAAATTCCGGGACCCCAGCTCAAGTCTGCCCAAAGCTTACATCACCCTCACGAATCAAAATTTCCTGGGGTGATTGAATTGGCTCTAGCGGAATAATGTCATCGGTTGGTGTAGTACTGCTGTTGAATCATCTGGTGTTCGGATTCTTTTGCGACAGCTGAGACCCCGAGAAAGAAAAACAGCTAGTTCCTCAGCTTCCTAGCATCCCAGATCGGATGCTTGCTTCCTATTTGCTAGAAGATGATGGGATTCCATCTTCCCCATACTGACTCAGTCGAGCGTCATTGCCGCTGATCCAAAATTGAAGCCGAATTTAAGCCCATATGTCACTGTACCCACGTGGCAGACATGAAGAAGCTCCGGAAGAGACCTTGAGCAATGGGAGCATTCCGTAATTCCAAATCTCGCATATGCATCCGCAGATAATCAAACATTACGTGAAATGCTCTGGTAGTCTATCGAATTATCCATAGAAACGACTCGTCAAAGCGATCGAAGTTAACGGTCGGCCTCTGTTCTCGCTTTGCTTGGTACTTTCCCTCCGATCTTTTCAATCCCCTGAAAAACAGGTACCAGGTTTTTAAAATCATGACAAGGGCGTGGTGTTGATCGCAGGACCGGCAGTCAAGGTGCATATCCAAGGTAGTTGTGCTTAGTTGACAAATATATGGAGGAGGGTGGACTGAAAAACCGCATGACGTTCTTGATTTAGACGGTGGTCAATGCACTGCATTAAGCTTCGAGCCGAACGCCGCTCACCCTCGAGCCCTGTTATTAGCAAACCATTCACAATGCTGTCCTATTCCGTGATGCATCAAAGATTCAAAGTAAGAACCCGAGAAGGCTCAAAGCCAATGATTCAAGAATATTTCTTTTTTTTCTGGCATTAAAGTTTTCTAATTTGTTTTCATGCTATGTGCTTTTGGTGAATTTTGTGAAGCCTACTGTTCAGAAGGGGACCAGCGATTCCGGTGGACAAAGTGTCTCACCACCGAGATTGACGCTGTATGGCCACGCAAACGCCTTAGACAAAAGCTGTTCTCCCACAATCAAATGACTGAACGATGGAGGCCCCAGGTCAATTGCCTAATTCTCCAAAGTATGTCAAATGGCTGATGCTCCAGAAATCTCATGCTCGGAGACAACCGGTGCACCATCATTTATCGCACAATATCCGCACCCATCATCTACAACACGCTACTGATCGCTTGCGTTTCTTCCACGTCTTTGCTGATTTTGTGCGTCCCAGCTTCTCTCGTTGACTTCGCATGTGCTCGATATGGGATCCCAGTACCGGAGATCTAAGATTGTCCACGACTTTGTACGCGTCCACAAAGTTGACGGTTGTGCACGCTGAGTGGGTATAGCATGACACATGTGCTTCGCCCGCCGGCGTAATATGCAATATCTCCAAGTCTGCAACCATGTCGGCGAAAATCTCGAGATCTATGTCTGGCATGCTGACAAGCTCGTTAACGGACTTCTGGTACAGGCCTTTGGACATGAGAGAACGCATCAAACTGCCGTGTATCACGGTGTCGCATGCAACTCGAACTTGTGATGAGACTTGCACCTGGCAAAAATGATATCTGGGGCCATGCGAACTCACAGCTGCCTCGTAACGTGATAGTTCGGCGCTCGGAATCTTGATGATATCCTCCATCGCTTCTCGCCAAACATCCAGAATACTTTCTGTCTAGCTATCAGTAAGTTGTCTTTCTGAACAAATCGCATCATAAGGCACTTACCTAGAAGTCCAGGAGGGAGAAGGTCGTCTATTCTGGTTCCGAAAGGGTCTATAAGCTGGCCATCTTTGTTGTATTTGCAGAGGAGCACTAGTGTATTGGCGGCCATCTTGAAAAACTTCTCATTTCCGAATACCCAAGCAATTGAAAGGCGTGCTGCATAGTTTCTTTCCATCCAGCTGACAAGCTTGTGACAGCCAGCTCTCGACCAAGGGAGCAACGATGCCAACGCACTGATATTGCTCACACAACGATGCTACTTGGCGGAGGATGTCAATCCTTGGAATAGCTGGCACCTGCTGGAACTTCAAATGCTTGATATTGAGGAGTATCAAAAGAGTCTCTCCATCGTCCTCTTAGTATTCGATGGTCTTCTGTTGATGGGCACTGCTCTGGCTGCTTCCGTCTTGAGAACCCTAAGGAGGAAAGATGAACTTCTTGAGAACAGGGCTTGCTCGAGAGACCGATTGAGAGCACACTAGGCCTTCGATACAGGCGCCTTTGTACGTGACGAGGATTTTAGTATCGCCTTCTTAAAAGACGACGGCATTTGCGGGAGTGGGGCCATTGACCAGCAGATCTCTGCTCGATTTCGACGCGTCTATAGTGGTGGGAACGTTGTTCATCTTTGTAGCTGATCTGGAAAGAGGTGTTTCTGATTGTCGAGTCGTCGAGATCAGGTCTTGGAAGAGGGTGAAGAACTTTGATCTTGTTGGTAAAGTTCTCGTGTCGTGATTGCCATTTGAGGTATGGACAAATGCCGTTAGGCCTGCCACGTTTAATGAAGCAACGCGACTGCCTTCAATGCGTCAGTGAATCGGCAAGGCATTTGGAGGTAGAAATCAATTTTGGTTTCAACATATGAGGCTGTCCAGGTCTATTTTCTGCTCTATTACGTAGCATTGCAGAGTCATGAATGACTTACCTGAAGGGTGCCATTGAATACATTGATACATCCAGGTCTCCATTTCTTATCAGTGATTACTGCTGTTTCTCGGGCTCCCATGTGATCGGTCCCGCCTTATTCCTCAACTTCTTGTTTTACCCCTCCATATGAACTTTGTGACAAGTTAGACTGGCGTGCGAATACTGTCCAAGATCGCATCGACCTGGTTAGAGAACCTCCCGGGTTTGCACATCAGATGTTCACCGTTGGTCACGTAATGCCATCTAGTCATTGAAACATCGACTCCACTGATGATCTCTGCAGTCTCGTCGATGGTCCGCTGCATATTATTAGATTTGTACTGGGTCCATTCCTTCACAGTATGTATGTTCGGAAGTTCTAGATGTGGACTGAGTGTGCTGTCGTCGAATCCATTCATAATCGAGTTTAAGAACGAAAGTCCCCAGAGTCGACGAGTAGTCGAATCAGCTGAGACCAATTTGCACGTGGATTTCTCGTCGACCTTGACAGCATGCAAGCAATCTCTGAAAGATCTGTAAGGAACTCTCAAGAGGCGACTCAGAGACTTCCTACGGACTTCTACAATTGGTTCATATCAATATTAGTGAAATTCTTTCTAGACTTTGTAATACGAGTAGGATACACATACCGAGAGCTCCATGCGGCAGTATGCGAGGCAATTCTTGGTGGCCTGCGAGGGACAGCTCTCCGTTGTCATCGATCTTCAGATCGCGTAGAATGCAAGATGCCGATTTCTGCAATGATCTCGTACGTCCAAAGATCCACGAGATCAGCATCCACTTGGCGTACTCTTTCCCACAGCAGTCTTGATCCTCGTTCTTGATCCAACCAGACCGCCAGGGGCTCACCATCTCGGCACAGTCATACTGATCACAGAGAATCGCTACCTAGTAGAACAACGATGTCGACACTGTCAGAGGTATTTCTGAGAACTTGGTGTGTGCAATGTTGAAGAGGATCAACAATGCCTCGGCATTGTCTTTTCTGCAATCCATTTTTGGTTGGGGGATTTGCTGAGTGCTGCTTCCGGTATGCTCGCTTTTCTCCAGTGACTTGCCATGGGGGATTGAGGAAGTTCCTCCATACTGGACTACAAAGTGAGAGCGCGTGTGACGAGAGAATTGCGGTAACCTCGGTGTTCTTGTAGGTGATGAGGACGCGCGCATCAGCCAGTGGGAACTCGAAAGGGTTTGGTGGACTGTATGCCTTCACTCGACGGTTCTTCGATCGGACCGTAAGAGTATCGTTCAACATGATGACGGATTCTTCTTACTGGTGTGTTGTTTTTCGATTGGTCAGGTTTCGAGATCTGGTATCGAGGATTTGTTGTCAGCTGTGCTTCGAGAACAACACCTGCGTGGAAGGATTAGTTTTTCATTGAGACCTGACGTGCGACCTCAAATCGGTTGTGGATCATTCAGGAAAACCTATATAATGTTAATGCCATTAGTCGATTTGAACCCAATTGGCCCAATTGGGGTTTATAGACTTCGCATGACAATGCGTGCGTCGAAAGTCGAGTGACATATATGAAACTTACAAGGCGGACTACTTGAGAGTCATAAGCTTCACGGCGCATGCTGCGAAAGAGTTTGATGCTCTCAGGTCCATGACCCATGACAGACTGAGAGTTTGCAACGCAGGTCGTGAGAGTTTCATGAGTTATCCGGGAACCCATGATTTACTCTCAAAGCATTCCTCAAAACCCTGGCAATCCGTCCACAAACGCACCAAAATACTGTCTCCTAGACACGCCATAAAATATTGTGTCAAGAATTGTTATTTCAGTGCGGTTTTCCCAAACCTGCGCCTGACATAAGCAAATCTGATTATCCATTCCAGCCAAACATTCGCACTCGATCACTTGATATCTTTGTCTTCACCATGGAAGAACCTCAATATAGCTCCCGCAACTAGCAATCCATCATGATCCAGTCCAGCCTTCTCCTTCGCCTCTTCCGCCTGCTTCTCATCCTTGATCAACCCCTTCTCAAACCTCGAATCAACATGCTTCTTCACCATCTGCTCATCATAACCCAGATGTCCTTGGCTCGTAAACAACCTCTCTCGAATGTAAACTCCCTGGATTGGTATCGTTTCTGAGCTTCCCCACACCGTAACTGACGAATTATCCGCGATCAGCCCCTCGGACGATGACGAGGTCGGCGCATCGACCACGTGATCTACATGCATTTGGTGGAGGAAAATCTTATCTTTCGTCCTGAAAAGTGCTTCTCCGGTAGATGTGAGATTTATCTGAGTATGTGAAAGCTCCCATTCCTCTCCTGGAGATGGTTCGACTTTGGATCCCAGAGCGCGGCAGAGAATTTGGTGGCCGAAACAGACGCCGCTGAAGCGCATTTCAGGATACTTCTTCCACGCAGCTAGGAATTTTGTCAGCCAGAACTTCGAGGAAGTCATTTATATAATATAAAGTAAAAAGTAAGACCTGAAAGAACTTGCGTCTTCGGCGCTCTCATGTGCACGCTTGGGGCGAATCGAAGAGTGGACTTACAACGAATCCATTGTACCAGCTTCCATATCCATTCATCATCACCATGGGCATCATACTTGCTCCCAGTAATCAATACAGCGTCGATTTCCCCAACATCAGCTACATCTGGAATCTTGCCTCCTTCAGGCTCGACAACGAACTTCATCACCGTCTCGAGTTTCAAAGGTGGTTCATGATCTTGGCCGGCTTTCGAGAAGAGTGAGTGAAATATATCTCCAAATGTTCCCTTCCTCTCGCTCGTTGATTCGAAAGTTTGATCTGTTTCCAGAACGAGAACTCGAATCCGGTCTGGATGTGAAGATCCTGTGGCATTTGTTGTGAATGATGCCGTAGTCATGATGAAGTTGCGGATATATTAAACCTTGAGACCGAGGAGTTATTGCTGGACTTAATGTTCTAGAAGATGAATCTAAAGCTCGAACGTTTGAAGACATTCGTGGTCCTGGAAATATTTATGTTCCGGGTATCGGGACATGAGGCGACTTCGGGAAGCCACCAGACGTAATAGCGTCCCTCAAGAGGCTCGGCGCAAAGACATCATGACGTTCATAATTGTCCAAGTCTGCAGTCAAGGGACAGAACCTGGAATTTTGACTTGAGTATTCTTGAGATTTCCTTGCACTTTCGTGGAATTTCCAGTAGCACGGAAAGCGTCTGACTAAGGTACCTCAATTGATCTATTGGCTCGTCACGAAGTTTAGACTCGTCTGCCCCAGACTCGATATTCAGGGGCTGCGACCCTATATTTTAAGCGAGAACCCTGGAAATCCCCACTGCTGGTCCCCGAAACTGGTAGGGCTGAAGCAGTATGGAAGAATTGTCACAATCAGCAATTCAGTATGTAGCGTCATGGCTACTGCCATCTATGTACCCAAATCCTCTCATTCCCACTGATATTCAACTTCCATACCGAAACCACCAAAAACAGCAGTATCTTCCAGAACGACGGACCGCTGATCCCCCCAAAAAACCGAAGCTCGTTCTCAGATCATGCTCAACTTTCCTGCTTTGACCCTCCCGTACTCTTCACTACTCCTCCAAGCCCCGCTGACGAGCCATGTGTATCTTCTGAGCCTCCATTACCGGATTTTCGATTCTTCTCATGACCCTAGCAACATCTTCGTGGAAGTTGATCTTTCCGCATGTGAGGTGCGTGTGAAAGTAGTAGATGTGGATACTTTCAATTGCTGAAGCGACCTCATCAACACTTAGATAGACTTCCTCGGCAGGCTTGATCGGCCAAAGTCCAGCAAGCTGCATGCCACGTGTGAGGCTTCCCCAAGAGATCGCATCACAAGCGTTATCCTCGCCGCTGACATCTCCCAATTGGCAGAGGTTGTCGTTTGTTCTCTCGTATTTGGCGACCATGTTGGATGGAATGGCAAGGAGTTTCGCGACGGTCTCTTTCCGAATGCGGCGTATGTTCTCTGTAATCAAGTTAGAGGCTAACTACACAAAGTGGCAATAGCTAATGATCGGGATCCGGAGACCTTACCATCAACACCAGGAGGGAATGGCTCGGACCACAACCAGCCGTACTTGTTCAGTAGCTGTCCATCTTCGTTGGTCTTTACTTCAGTGACGATCATCCTCGCCACTTTCTCGAACTCTTCCTCCTGTCCGAAAACCCAATGGGTGTAGAGAATCTGCTCCGCCAATGGGTATTTGCTCCTCAGCTCCAGGTTATCGGTCCAGGTCTTGAGCCACGGTTGAACGAGCTCGACGCAGAGATATTTCTCGCACAGCTTAGCGACTTCAAGCAGCAAGCTAAACTGGAGTCGTTGGGGTACGAGGCGATGCTTGAGGTGGACTATCTTGAAGAGGACCAGAAGAGCTTCTCCATCATCCTCTCTGAAGTCTATTTCCGCGAAAGGTGACTGAGAACAGCTCGATATGGTCGGTAGTGGTGGAGATTTTGGGAGGAGCAGGAATGACGAGGCTACCTTCCAAGGTGGATACAAGAACTTCTTCCAGACCGGACTGCCGAGTGCAAGGGCTTGTGAGCACATCAATCCGCCAAGAGGCTTCTCCTTGTATGAGACTAGGATCCGAACATCGCCGGCATCGAACAGGAAGGGATTTGAAGTTGAAGAGTTCCGGCGCGCCATCCCCAATCCTTGGCTGGGAGAGGAGCTAGGGCTTGAGGTATTGCTCATCTTGACGAGGGTTGAGGCAGGGGCCGTACTGCCAGAGGAATTGGGTTTCGTAGCTGTGGTCGTGGTCGAGGTCGAGATTCAAAATTGGTCGTTAGCAAGGAAGAAGAGTGGATTCAGGGCAGGAAGAGTCAACCTAATGAGCCCTATCCAAGTCGCAGCACTGTCCTGATTATTGTCATTGTTTAAGCGAGATTAGCTCGAGTAAAATTGTCTTTTGGGCGACGGGCCATTCACTCGAAAGCTGCACTACGCTACTTCTGAAACTCGGATTCCTTTGTTGGAAGCTTTCTTTGTTCAGTAATATGGTCAGGTGAAAGTGGTCGACCTTGTGAGAACAAATCACATCAAAGAATGAACCATGTTCCGCGGTTGAACGAATTGTATGTATATATTTCTACTTGGAAATCAGATTTGTCTTGTAAATGACCCGCCCTTCCGTACCGACTCTCTGAAATTCTACCTGGGTCACGGCCAAGTCTGCGTGATAGCTCTATTGGTTATATATACATGCCATCCTGGAAAGGTTTTACAGAAGTTACTGCTTTCTATTCTGGAGTACTCTGCCGAGGTTCATGCCGCCAGGATCAAATGTAGAAATGAATTTCACTCTGAAACTCCCAGCAAGCTGGATGAGTTAGAGACAACCGAAGAGACTCTTCGCCAAATAGAATTGGTTTGGGTGTTTGAGTAGTTCAAATATACAGCGCTGATTAACATCGCAGTGCTATGCGATCAGTACGACTGTGTAAGGATGACCAAGCCTTGGGTTGAGGACTGGTTGAAGGGAGAAGAATTGTTGTCCCTCAAGCCTGGAAATGAGAACTCGCTCTTCATTGCGTGGGTTTTTGGCAGAGCGAAGATATTCGAAGACCTGGCGAATCACCTGATTCGAAGCATCCGTGTCGATGATGAGGGCTGCTGTCGGAATACACAAGACGGGCCCTTAATAAAACCTCTTTCTGCCGGGATTATTGGTCAGTGCTTCCGCTCTTTACTTTGAACACGACTGACTAGCTTCTCAGAGCCCATCACGGGTATTCACAAAGAAGTCATCCGTCAGCTGCTAGCACCAGGATACAGCGACTTCGAACTGTATGATAGCAGGAAACGCTTGATCTGCCAGCGCGGGAAGACCAGAGATAACAGAGCTGCTTGTGACGCCTCGATCTACTACTCTCTCAGTATATCACCTGTTCGAATGGGTCTCTTGTCACTGAAGCTCCCCATTCAGATCCATACAATGTAAATGAGCTTTGTAGCAAGCTCCGAAGCATCACAATCGAACGATTTGACCCGACTCACATGTGAGGGCCGACGTGCAAGTACACTGAGAACATCCGACGCACCTTGATGGCGATCCCCAGCCCGGTCAAGACCTTTCATGCCGAGCATATGAGGCGTCAGCGAGAAGCTTTGGCGTGAAGATTGTGAGACTAGGTAAAATGTGATCTGGCCGTGGTCTGCTCATAGCCAATGTCATCATGTTGAAATATCTCTTGCACGAAGCAGTCTAAGGGAATGAACGATTCTCGTTCTCAGGATATGGTGACAATGCATTATTGTCACTGATATATATGGAGCAGGCATAAGATGCGATGGTTTTATAGCATCTCAGGAAATTTCGGAAGGGAAGACGGCTCCCTTGAATTTTCACTGTTGGCTATGGAGAGTTTACAATCATAAGTGCTGGTCAGTCAGGCAAAACGAGTAGAAGAAATATCTGAGAAAGAAGTTCGCGATTCCTGGTTTAGACTGATTAAAATTTCCGCCGCATTTGTGGCCATGACAACATCCCGCTCACCCGCGCGTCACACTTAGACATCACGGCGACACTAGCTATTTATCAATTTCGGAAACGTCCACAACACACTATTTTTATTGAAACATTTCCCAAACACTCATAGTAACCTCAAATGACAACGACAACATATTCCGCTTCCTGAAATCACCACCGACGTCTCAATATCACAATGACGACAGAAAAGCCAAATACCAACACCCGACACCACGAGTAATGTGCCTGCAGGCCACGACGTGGCGTTTGCAAATGATACAGAATCCTCAAAGATCAAAGAATATCAATGTCAGGCGGCTGCAGGCAAAAGTAACAGCATGCAGTTGGCAAACCTCTTCGGGTCGACTGTGCTTGTTCTCGAAGCCATGTTCTGCTTTTGTATCCTTGTTTGGCATGGGGCAGAAAGCCTCATGAAGCAACGCGAAAACATGGTTGACAGTCTGCAACAACAAAATCAACTAGTCGAAGATTATCTCGATACCAACATTGTTCGATTCAATGATGTGTCCTGGTCATTCCTTCTGGCGCGCTGCGTTCTGGTCGGCACAGAAGTATTTTTTGGAGTACTAGAATACAATTTGGAAGGGGTATTGGAAGGGCATGAGCAGATATTTCAGAAATTTAAGAAGGTGGCACACGCCTTGGGACGTGTTGGAAATGCTGCGCTGTTTTTCTGCTTGATGTGGGGAGTTGGAGGGCGGTGTACGCGAGATATCTTGGATCTGTGGAACAGGAAGTACTTGATGTCGTCAGAAAGCGCCAGTACTTGCTTGGGTCTCTCACTTGGTCGTCTTCTAGGCCACATGAGCTTGTCCTACTAATAGGAGTCAGGAGCCATTTCTTTGAGGATGCTTCGTCTCTGGGTCGCAATTCCGATTATGTAGCCAAATAGATGATACTCACGTAACTGTTGAGGCAGTCGAACGTCTCCTTGTCAAGGGCTACCCATTTAATCAACATGTAAGAACAAAGAAGGCTTGCCTTTTGAAAGCTGTCCCTAGAAAGACTCCATTGAAGCCGTTCATAATGAGATTAGAAGATCTTTTCTGTTCAAATTTCTAGTTTACTTCTGTCTACAGCTCACGAACTCGCTTAGCGGCCGGCATTTCTCGCTATCACCTCGCACGGAAAAGCCTGAAAGGTTGAAATGCAAAAAAGAAGAACAAAACGATTAGTATTCTTTCTACATTTCTTGATGAAATAAAATAAAACAGGTCTATTCCAAAAAGAAAAACAAAAGAAAAGTTTTGATCGACGCAGGGATCGAACCTGCAATCTCTTGATTCGTAGTCAAGCGCCTTGCCATTGGGCCAGCCGACCTGTGAATATCAAAAGATTTGCTTATCTCTTTTAATGAAAACACTTGTGCTCGGCGCGAAGAGTTTTTCTAGAAAAGGATGTTTCATTGGCTGAGACCTCGGCAAATGCCCCACCTTATTTTCGGCGCGCTCTCTGTTTATTTTCAGTTATGATTGACTGAACAGTTATAATTCCCAGCGCTATTGTTCAAGGATGGATGAATGCTTTGAACTCATTCTGTTTGGATTTGCCCTTCTTCGCTAAACGCCTGCTGATTTGTGATTGAGGTGATGGTGCAAAACAAAGAACGGCGTCTCTGTATCTCCGCTGCGCAAAGACCAAAGTCTACTTCTGTGAAAGAGTCGACCATAATCTTCAGAATACAGGGCAAAAGGATGAAACACAGTAATGAAGGGTGTCGTTCTTTCCGGGATGATCTCATTGAAACGCTGGGCTGGACGGATTTGGCCGATTTACTCCGTTTGGGAAAGTCAAGCTGGCAATAGACCTGTCACGGTCCAGGGCCTACTGCGGCCTGAAGTAGAAATTACCAATTCCTATTGAGTTCAGAAATTCATTTCCTGCGATGAAGTTGCGATCGCTGCACACCGGCCACCCACGCGTCGAATGCAAACACGATTCTCGGTTAGTTTCCCACCACGCCCCCGCAAGAATTCCCTTCCTCTTTACCTCTTCCCAACTCCGATCTTCCTCAACATCGGCGCCTCGCAGTTCCCCGAGGATGACCTGAACGATAAATCCATTCTGAGCACTTTCAGATCATTCGATCTTTCAGAATGGCAGACAACGCAAGCACAACTAACACTCCCAGCGACGCGCAAGCCCGATCGAAACCCCCAAGCAATCTTTCCATCAGCTTTTCGCCCTTCAATGGCGGAGATGTTAAGATTTCGGCCATATTTCAAGGACATGAAGTAGCAGGAAAGGTCGCGGCGCAAGCCATGGTCCTAGCAAGCCCTGTAAGTATTCTCGTGCGTTTTCTTTTCTACGTCAGCGAGCCTGGGAGTTTCTCGTATCTCCCACGCGCTCGAGCCTTCGTAAATTCCAGAACTAATCTATAAATGATACTAGACCCGGAAGAGATTCCTGTTTCCACCATGGAATGTCGATACCGGTGATAAGACTCAGGCCAAGGCAGTCGACTTCACGGAAGATGATGGATGTGCCCTTTTGATCCTGCTTCGACTTGCTCACTTACAATTTCCACATGTCCCGTCAAAAGTCTCACCAGACACTCTATTTCAAGTTGCAATTCTGTGTGAGAAGTACGAATGTTTTGATCTTGTTGACCCATGGCTCGAAAAATGGATCAATCGCACGAAGTCCACAGCCATGGCAGATGAAACTGGTACATGGCTGTATATCTCATGGGCATTTGGCCTGAAATATTTGTTTTCCTTAGTCGCTGAGAAGGGCACAAAGACCTGGTGCTTTCATGATGGGAATGTGACGACTGCATCGGGTAAAAAGATTGCAGAACCTATGCCAGAACAGATACCTGGTCATTGTTTGATTCCACAAGTCGATAACTAAAGCTGTGATACTGACAATGGCTCCAGAGAGTGTATCAAGCATTCGTGCTACAACTCTCAAGCGTATACTGGAAACGACTTATGCAGCGGTCGAGGAATACCTAACAGTGGCACCAATAGCCTATGTTAGGCCAAAAAAGCGAGATTTGATGCTACAGACTACGGCAGTCTGCTCCTTGGTCTCAAGAAAGCCTGCCTCTGGCCCGAGAGAAAGGACATGACGTATACCAAAAGCGTGGCAGCGACTGCGAAGTGCATCCGCTCTGTTGCTATTCATACTCTTCAACCAAGCAGCTCCTCCAGCAGTCTTTTCGGAAACCCGGAACTCCAAAAGACACAAAATGTGCACTACTCCTACATTCTGGGCCAAAATCGACAGAATCGTTGCCAAAATGCCTAGTCCAGTTCTTGAATGCCACACTCGACACATGGAAGCACTTCGAAGCTGCACCGTTCCTATTACCGACCCTCTGATGCATGAAACCCTTTGCGCAAAATGCTCACAGACACATTCTGCTATGGTAGCCTGCGCCCCCAACGACAAGAAGAGACCTGCCCCAACTCAGCAATGGCTACAACTTGGGTGACCAGCTGGCTGGGAGAATGTGATATTGGATGGAGCTTGAAACGGATTGTGTTTCCTTTCGATTGTTGAAGGATGGCAGGACTATGATAGTCAGCCACGCCGAAGCTCTCTTGGCAAATGATTTCGATGAATGGAAAGGACGTAAGGGGCTCGTGGTCAATGCAAGTTTAGCTTGGTGGACTTGATGCTATAGCGATTGTCTCTTGATTGCTGAGGTGTGTTTTATTGATATTCTGTGATACCTGTAAAGGGTGATGTCAATGCCTGTCTAGCTGCTGGAGGGATCTTCTGGATGAATAATTCTCCTTCGAGCTACCCGTTTGGCAAATCTGAAGCTCCATGACATCAGGTTAAAAAAGGATCTAGCTACTACAATCGGAATCATGGTAAGTGAATGCCAGGATGTAGATAAAGCCCACGAGGCGCACATTAGCGCTTAATTTGAGATGAACTACCTTGGCTGGCTAGCTCGCCTTAGCCTGCCTTCCCTTTTGCAACAAGAGAATCCGCGACACGTCACCAGCTCCGACACAAGTGCAACTTCGAATCTTGCAAGAGATCTCCAATTTCTTTCTGATCTATGTTAAACATTCCGCACAGCTGACAGTCCGTATAAATACCTCAGCAATAATGGCAGCATCTACTAATGGCTCGTTCGACCAACTGTTCACCTTCGCCAGGGGTGACATAGATATCAAGGTGACCTACAAGGGACAACAGGTCAAGGGCAAGGTCATCAGCCAAGCTATATCAATGGCTAGTCCAGTAAGTTCTGCCGCAGGTTCTTGACAAGCTCGGCGGTGTTGCTACTGGACGCCCAGAATGTTCATAAGTTAATATAAGACATATAAACTGACAGGTTTCAGGTCTGGCACAGATTCCACAGTCCGCCCTGGCAGAATAGTGACGACCCTTCAGTGACCGAAATCGACTTCAGCGAAGATGATGGCGCCGCATTACTAATCATCCTTCGAATTGTTCATCTTCAACTCAATGAAATCCCAAGTAAGGTCGATCTTTTGACATTTTACAACATTGCTGTTCTTTGTGAGCAGTACGATTGTTTGCAAATTATCAGCCCTTGGGTGAAGAAATGGTCAAGGGAACTGAAAAATGCCGATGACACTGGTGTGGAGTTCCCCCAAGCACGCAGACTGTACATCTATTGGGTAACTGGCAACGTCCCAGCTTTTCGGAAGCTATCGACCTCTCTGGTCAAGTCCTCCGAAGTCACTACACGCGAAGGGGTGTCTAGCTTGAGTCTCTCGCGGGAGATCCTTCCTGAGGGCCTTTATGGTTTGTTCTTTGCTACCCGACTTTGTTGAGAAGTACAATTGTCTAACAGGTTGCAGAGAGCATCGAGGCTGCTCGAAACCTTTCCATTCAAAAGCTGCTAGATATACCATATGCGGAAGTCGAAGGATACACTCAGGCCTACCTGGGTGATGGTATCCCCACGATTTGCAGCAGGGAGGACGTGGACTGCGATGTTTATTCCTACGGTATGCTGACTCTTGAATTGACGAAGGTGGACTTATGGCCTTTGAAGCAGTCCAAGGAAGTTAAAAGCTCTGTCAAGTCTCTAGCTGAGCTTTTGCAAATTTTCGGCATCTACCTCATCGGAAGACCTGGCGAGCACGACGAATGTGGGGGTGGCCGCTACACCCAGGAAGTCGATCGAATTTTGAAAGAAACTCTAGACCCAACACTGGAAAGCCATATCATACACATGGAGATCAGGAATAGGGTAACGAAATTGTCTCATGCCAAGGCCCCCAGCAAGGATCCTCATTGCGTCCGGTGCAGCACAAGCCACTCCACAGTTCAAGATTGTCCACCTAACCCACGAAAGAGATCAGCAGAATGAAGCACTCTACACAATCATCGGAACCTGCTGCATGAGACTCAATGAGCACATAATCCCGATGTGCTGGTCTTGTCAGTACAAAAGTCACTCGTCAAGGATGATGATGCATCAACGCGACAGCTTCGCCTGTATGCTTGTGCAATGCTCATGCGTGGTCCTGAATTTCTGCGAACAATATCAAACTTTCAGGCCTATTGGTGGGAGGCGGGGGGCAAAGGAATGCTCATGGAGGGCGGAGGGATGCCAGGAGCTTCAGTCATATGATCCTATCCTGAATCGGGGAGAAATCGTCATATTCCTGCCCCAGAGGTGGATTTCCCAGCCGCTTGTTACACTTCTACTAAAGCTAGTCAATTCACTTTTTTCTAATTGAGTCACTGTATATGCTACATGTGACCTATGTGTGCCAGTTCGGAGTGTGATTTATAGAGCCTACATGAGACTTGAAGTCCTGACTGGTCAATCTTACCGTCCTGCAACTTCAACATCAATTTCACGTCATACAGCCGAGATGGTTTCGCCACTGGTAGCAAGGACAATCAGAGTGTGATCTCCAAGTAAGCCAGTCTTTTCGTCATGGGGTGAAGCCCAAAGGTGAAGCGTGGTGTCAATGTTGTCTTTGGCTTGGCATCTCGCTTAAGCCAAGCATCGGTCGCTCCTTCCTCTTCTCAACTTCTTACCATCCTCAACTTCACATTCCTTTCCAAATCCCCAACTCCATACCGACAAAATCAATTCTTCCATCTTCATAACACGATCGAGGTGCAACCGGCACAAAGCTACGATGTCGTCCACCGATACTGCAAGCAATCCCTTCAACTACAAGGGCGGCGACGTCAAGATCAAGGTCAAATATAAAGGCGAGGAGATGGAGGGGATGGTCGTCACTGGGATAATGGTCCTGGCTAGTCCGGTAAGTGGGATACGAGCCCACTGAATACTATGACGAGCGCCCGGAAAGGGATCATGCTATGTTACAGGAACTGATCAGCACTTTACAGGTCTGGAATAAATTACTCTTTCCGCTATGGTCGACCGAATCCTCGAGAGTCAAGGAGATCGACTTCAGCAAAGACGATGGAGAGGCCATTCTGATCCTGCTCAATATTGCCCACTTGCAATCACGCCTTGTACCGAAAGGAATTGGATTGCAAGATCCTGTACAGAATCGCAATTCTTTGCGAGCAGTACGACTGTCACGTTGTCGTCGAACCCTGGAAATATATATGGCTTCAGCTTCAAAATGAAGCTAACTACCGATATGAACCGGGGGAAGAAGAGCGGATATATATTGACTGGGCTTTCGGAAGGGAGAATATTTTTGCGAAAATGACAACAGATCTTGTCCGCCTTTTAGAAGTTTGCCCAAACGGCGAACCTTTCGTCTTCGGCTGTGGAGACTTCCCTAAAAAATGCCTGGCAAGTTCATAGGTATTTATTGGCTCACTTCTGGCCATCTGAATCTGGGCAACCACTAACATGATGGACCTTGCGATAGAGTCTGTCTTGGCCATTCGTGTGGCTATCATTCAGAGACTTCTTGACCTCGTGTATCATAAAGTCGACAAATATATGCATGGTAATACAACTGTGTGTAAATGCTCCAAGGACCAGGAAGCTTGTGGTGCAGCAAAATACGGCAGACTTGTTCTTGCGTTAGGGCGAAATGGTCTTTGGCCTCGACAAACAGGGAAAACTTACAGAGGATCCATTTGGGAACTCATGAGGAATTTGATAGCTTTAGAGGTTGCTCCGTATCAATACAATTCAGCAGATCTACCACGTCAAGATCATACAAATTGTGGGTTGCTTACTCGCAGAGTAGAGGGAGTAACTTGGCTGCTCAGCTTATACTTTCCCACCCCTAGTGCTGTCCTCGACTGCCACACCCGTCACATGAAGATGAGAAACGGGACAGCCGAGATATCAGATCAACAAATTCATCGGTGCGTCCGATGTGATACTTCTCACGTACTCGATGACGTGTGCTCTCCCAATCCCCGAAAAAGACCAGCGGAGTAGCGCAAGGCATCAGTGATTGGATGTCAAGAATTCTCAAGACTGGCCAACCAAGATTGAAAGGTGTCGAGTTCTTTGGCACAAAACATGTACTGATTAGAGATGAGATCAAAATTATGGTGCAGACGAAGCTCATTGGTGTTTTTCGTACGCAATATGGCTTATCTATCTCAGCTTAGCTTCTCATTTTCGGTCGGGATTAAGTTAATTCCCTCCTTGCGGTCTGGCTGAGCACAAGTCGTAAGCACACTGCTTCATCTGTGTATCTTAGCGAGAAGCAATTTGTACATATCAGGGAAGCATCGAATCCTACACTTGTAATTATAGCAAGAAAGCGAAATGGTTAAATGCTGGTTTGAGGAAGCCTTGACGTGATGTGAGGGTCTTCTGTATCGCGGTGATTCCCTTGGTAAGATTCAAATTTGGGGTCTCTTCTCAGAATTCTACAGTGGTCATTTTGTGCCGCTCACTTGAACATTGGAACCTAATGTCTTATGCTCGTTGACACATGGTATTGTGATAGGGTGGTTGCAAAATTGATTAAAGCCATCTTCAGTCCGGAGTGCTTGAACCACCATACGCTTCCTTAAAAAACAGAATCATCCTTCCCAGTAGTATCCCTCTTCATTTTGGCCCAGTTTCGACTTGACTTAGCGGTTATTGAAAACATTTAGGTTTGCCGAGAAAGCTCGACGACTTCACAGCGTCCCAGCTGTATCGGAATACCCCTTTCCCTTCTCCCCCTGATAGCATCGTCAGTGAATATATTTCAAGATTAAAACCTGTTTCGCACGTTCTGGCTTAAGCAGTGAATGTTTGCTAAGTTAACCTCAAGCATAATCTAAGCGGAATCGCTACTTCCTTCGGCCATTCTCCCATATATCTCCCCTCGCTTTCGTCAGGTCTTGAGCAAACAACAATCACTTCCTAAAGTTATCTCCGGCAACATTGGAAAGCCTTTGCAAAAGCCAAGATGGCAGAGTCTTCTCCAACCAAAGAATCAAGCAGCCTCCGCAGCTCAGATATCTCAATTCTCCACAGCGATCCTCCGAAAACAAGCAATCCATTCACCTTCCCAAGAGGCGATGTTACAATCAAGGTCACTGTCTATGGTGAGATAATTGAAGGCAAAGTCGTCAGCGGCGCGATGTCTCTGGCCAGTCCGGTATGTCCAATCCCCGAAATGCTGAAAAGAATCTTCGGAGTAAAAGCTGACTGGGACTGTCTATATAGGTCTGGGATGCGTTCCTCCATCCGCCCTGGGCCAGTGCAGGTGGTAATACGGTCACGGAAATTGATTTCAGTGATGATGATATCCAGGCTCTCCTGATTCTCCTCCGCATAGTTCACTTCCAGAATTCACTTGTCCCAACATCATTCAATGGCTCCATCCTACCGCTGTACAACCTGGCACATCTCTGTGAGAAGTACCTTTGCCACCACTCGTCATGTTCTTGCTCGAAGGATGGTCTAAGCGATTGATTGATAAGTCTATACCTCTGTATGCTGGCGACACCAGACGCAAGGCTTATATCACATGGGCTTTCGGCTTTGAGGATATCTTCCGGGAGTTAGGGCAGACTCTGGTGAAGAAGTGCCGTGTACAGGAGAATGCAACTCTGGAGGATGACGCAGGTATCCTGCCAGATAAACTTCTTGGTACATGCCTCTCCGTGATTTTGCATTGCAAGAGGCAATGTTAACGGATTTTGCAGAAAGTATTCAGGCTGCCAGAGAAGTCACCCTGAAGAAGCTCCTGAATCTTCCCTACCGGCTTGGTAACAGATGCACTTCTGAGAAGAGACCCCGCTGCCACAATGCACAGTGCAATGCTCAAATGCATGAAGCTCTAACCTCCGAGCTGGAAAGGTGCAACTTATCGCCCTAGAAGAAGCTCAGCGATATTTCCGATTCTGTTGCCACGATTGCTAGTCTGCTTGAAGATCTTTACATTCAATCCTCTACTTCTGTGCTTGATTCGACTCCTGGATTCGGCACAGCTGTGGGGCAGACACTTCTTAGGCACCCCAAATGTGACATCGACTTCTCGGAAAAAGTGCAGATGATCATGGATACGGTCCCAGACCCAACTCTTGAATGCCACATCCGCCACATGTGGCTCAGGAATGGAACTTATACCAAAGAAGAGCTTGAAGCGCTCCTATTGGAGGAGCCATCCGGCGATGTGCTAATCCTGCCAGCAAAGCCTAAACGACAACTTGATGGGGTAGGAAAGAGAAGGACTCCGCACCCACACAACCGATGTGCACGCTGCGGCGTTCGTCATGCGTCGAAGCTATATTGCTCATTATACAGATGAATTCACCATATATGCCTTCAGCTGTGTTATCGGCCAGACTTCCTCTAGCATCTCATTGCACATCGCCGTATCTTGGGGACATCGACATCCCAGCATCCGCCATAGAGAGCATTTCACTTCACCAGGATCTCCTACCAATTCAAGAAATCGCAAGAACGTCCGAGATACAAATGCACGAAATCATACAGCACATTCAAAATCGCAGATTCAGCCCCGCATTCATACATTCAACATCGAAAATATCCATATTTCCTCTTCACATTCAACACACCCGAATAATCTTGCTCTACTAATCGGCAGCATTTGTTCTCGTTCGTTCTCATTCACTCAGCCAGACACATAATTTGTTGGTCAAAATCAAACATGTTAGCAGGAAATGAAGATCACAGCTCCATATATTTACTCAAAACGAGCCATTGCTTGCATATTCTTGCGGGCGAGATTCGTGGAGTTGCTGAGCTTCTATTGGGGGAGGGTTGGAAGATATTCTGAGCATACATAGCAATGAACGCCCTTTTAAGACAAGTTTCCGAGGCAAATGCTTTCAATCCTGAGCCGTTGTAGGACTCGGTGGTCAGGTGGGCTAGGATCGTGTCGGTCTGCATCGCTGCCTCCGCATGTATTGAGAACGACGCGCTTAACCTGAGCAGCACCTCAATGATGTACCGGAGAAGGACCCACTACGGCGTTGAACATCAGTCAGTCAGCATCCAAACATCACAATTTAACAAATAGAGACGAGAAATCTTTGTGGATATGGCCATAGGATTGCCGTGGAGTGATGTGCTGCACGCTCACTGCCACACCGCCTATCTACCTTTCTACCTTTGTAAGCTAGAAAAACAGACTCGATTGCAAAATGCGCGCACTTATCATCATTCATATCCCGTCCATCCGTAACGCTCGTGCAATGCGAAATTGAAATGCTCAGACGCTCAAAAAAACAATAGCCTCTGCTTACTAGGAAACTTGCCGGTTGAGAAAAGATCCTTGCCCAATTAGACAGCAGTCCCATGCACCTCCCCATCCTCACTCCCCTCCACATCCTCCGGCTTACAATCACACGCATACGTATCTCTGAACTCCGTAAGCGGCAGCCCACTCAACAAATTCATCGCCTTCTTCGCCGCCGCCACCTTCGCATATCTTGAGCTCTCAGCCTGCGCATCAGCCACTACCTTTCCGTGCACAATCACCATTGCAACGATCGTCGGCTTGCTTCCATCGATATTCTTTAGTTCCTTCGTCATCACGCTCCAGTCTGCACAGCCCATGTTGATCTGGAGGAACTTGGTGAGGAATGTGGTGGGGTGTTTGTTGGCGAACGAGTCGTAGATGGTCATGTCTAGGAAGTACCATTTGATGTGGCAGTCGAAGAAGTCTTCCGCGACAGAGTAGTCGTATTCGGAGTCGACAAAGATGGCGCCGATGTAGGCTTCCACGATGTCAGGGAGACACTTTGGAGGTTGACGGACGGAGACCCAGTAGTCGGGGGTGCAGTCTTGGGGGGACTTTCCGGCTCGCACAGCGTCGTCTTCGGCTTGCTTGCGGGCTTCGGTGATATCGGCGACGTAGTCGGAGATCTGCTTTTGAAAACCGGCGTTGAAGAGAAGGAGATGAGTGTGGAACTCGAGAGCGACGCAGAGGGCGCCGAGGAACTGATTAGACACCATAGCCATCTTGTGCTCTGTCAGCCACTGCGGATCTTTGTCCGGAAAGTTGTGGTAGAGGAAGTTGACACAGGCCATGTCGAGGAGGGAATCGCCAAGGAACTCAAGTCGTTGGTAACTAGGGACGTGCTCATAAGAGTATGGGTAGGAAGGATGTGTGAAGGCAGAGCGAGCAAGGCGGGGGTAGTTGAAGTGGTACGGATGCTTCTGCTCAAGTTGCCAAGCCAGATTGCGCTGCATCTCAGTGGCGGCAGCGATTTGGTACTTTGGCTTCGTGTAAAGCTTGTAATAGTGGGCGAAGCAGGTGACTTGATGGTTCTCGCTGGAAACAAGCTCCGTGACTGCTCGTACAGCTGTATCCATGTCCTTGGTCTCGTGGTAGGTCAACAGTGCTGCGCCAATCATAGCTTCGCAGACATCGGCAATACTCTTGTCTCCTAGTTTATGGGTATTCGGAGCAGTGGCCGTCTTGCCCTTCTTCAGAACCAGACCTTCGGGGTACCAGGCTCGGCGATTGAAGCTCTGGGATCGAATGTATTCATAAAGCTTGAGCTTCATGGCGTTGTTCTTGAGGTTCTTGTTGCAGATCAGCAACATGCGGTCGACGTGATAGCTGTACTCATCGTTCTCTGGATGAATACCAAACAGGGAGATTGAGGTTGCCATCTTCAAGAAACAATCACCAAGGAACTCAAGTCGCTCGTAGTTCTTGCCCATGCCACGTTGAAAATTGATCTGCTCAGAACCATGGTCTTCCGAATTGTCGGAGTCCTTCGTACAGGCTTCGAGGGCTAGATCTGGGCTGATCTTCAGGTGTAGCAAGTCGCATGCCTCAAGCGCAATGAGGTATGATTCCAAGCGGTGAATAATCGCTGGGAAGACATACGCCATAGCGACAACGGTTGTTGGAAGGGAAGAGATCTTGAGTGGCTCGAGAATGACGAAGCATTTCTTGTGGGTTTCCTCTTCCGGAGTGTCAAATTCGTCAAGCAGGTTGCGACGAAGTGAGATTAACTCGGCCTCAATGACACGCTGATTCTCATCAAAAGTCCGGCGAGATCTCGCTTTTGCCCAGAGACTACAACTGTACTCCATGATGTTGTCGTTGTTCTTTCGGGTACGTTTGCGGGGAGCACTATTTGGCGGAACTGGGCCCAGTGGGACGTGGTTACGAGTGACGCCGACAGTCCACAGCTTTCGTGAACCATCGTACGGATCAACGACATACTTATCCTTGAAAAACTCGTCAGGTTCAGTCTTCCAGGCCAAGTTATCCCACGGATTCTCTCCCCACTTGGCTTGATGGTCAGCAACAGATTGCAGAACGTCCCAAGCAACTACAGATGCGGGGTTGGTATTTGCATCGCAAGCAACCGACAAGCCAGGGGCGAGGAAGTAGGACATTTTGGAGATATCCGATTCATACTCCTTACTGAAAACATCATGAAAGATACAGAGGGTGAAAATGTTGACCTTAGCAACAAGATCTGGAGTAGCATTGATAGGTTGTGAGAGAGCAACCCAAGCCACCTCAGAATGTCGACCACCGCCAAAGTGTAGGAAGAACGATGGGAGCTGTGGTAGTCTGGACCGAGTCAAAAGAACGAGGGGTTGAGATGGACGGTCGAGAGCCCCTGGGTTTGCCAACTTCAATACCGTGACATAAAGCTCTTCAGGGACACCGCAAACAGACCATAAAGCTGGCTTTGTCTTCATGTCATATGCCTCTCGCTTCTTGGAATCGACAGCAAGAAGGGCATTGCGCATGGCAGGAAGCTGCTTGGCGAAGGTCTAGAGAATGGGAGGGTCAGCGATCGTCTATCTAAAATGTTTGGAGAAGAAGAAACAGGTCTAAAATGTCTTCATCTATCAAGAGATTGAAGGAGGGGTCTCGATCAGAACTTACTGGCAGCAGATACTCATCCAAATGCTTCCCCTTAACCAACTCAAGACAGGTCTCGAAAGCTGCAGAACACTTCGCCACCTGTTTTGTTGTGCATGGACGACCAATAGAGCCCGTAATAGGCGACTTGGCAGGTAAGATAACCTCGCAGATAAACATCTTGTTCTGAACGGTGATGACATATTCCGGTTGTAGGTTTGTCTCATTCCCACTCTCTAGCGAGTCAACAAAATTTGCGAGAACCATGAGGCTCATCTTGTACGTCAACTTCGCTCCAGCAGGGGTTTTGTAAACCCGATGACTCTTTTCCTTGGCCAGGAAGTGGTCCATATCGATGTCGTTGCCCGTAAGCAGTCGATCCTCGGGTAGGCTTTGACAGAAGGTCTTCAATATCTTCTCGTTCTTTCGCACTTCCAGGATATTCTGCATATGGTCCTGATTTCCACTCTCGTACATGTGGATGTATCGAGAGTTGACGTATCGAGCTCGTCCACGGGATTGAATGTATTGAATGAGTGTGGTGTAGAGATCAAATCTGATGATGAGATTACAGTCCGGAACGTCGAGACCTTCCTCGGCGACAGACGTGGCGAAGAGACAATTAATGGCACCTTTCCGGAAATTCGTCATAGCGAGAACCTGATCGCGGAAGGACTGATTCAAATCGCCAGAATCTCCACTTCTGGTGCCGACTAACGTGCCAACTCTCAGATGGGGTGTGCCAATGTTGGGCTGCAAGAAAAGCTTAGCTAGCAGACGAGCAGTGTATCTCTGGTCGACGAATACGATACATTTATCGTCAGTGGGGCGCTCGAATCTTTCTCTCAGATATCGAATTAGTACGACGACCTTGGAAGAGATGTTGGTCGTGCCAGTCTTGGTCGTGGCAGGGTCGAAGTCAGGAGGATCGAACACGTGAGACTTGACAACATTCCTGACAGAGCGGGGAGTTAGCAATTTCCACCTCTAGGAGAATTTGGTAAGAGAATGAAAAAGGAGGCGCTGGACGCTCCCATACTTACTGAGCCTCCTGAATCTGAGCTTTCTGCTTTTCGAGAATGGCTAGCGGGTCAGTGGTCTTCTTAGCATGGTATTTGCGCTCAGTCTTCGCCATCAACTTCCTCGTCTCCTCCTCTGCCAGACAAAACGGCCAGACCTGGTCGGCACACCATGATCCCAGCTCTTTTGTGGCCCCGAACGCAAATGTGAGGGGTTTCTTCAATACGTTGTTCGTCTTGAACCTATCATGCATCTGTGTGTAAAGCGGAGTTTGGTAAGGTGGAGGCAGTTGGTCATAAGCAGCCAATTGTTCTTGCTTCGAACTGGCGGCGAATTGGAGCAAGCTCGTATCGATAGCAGTACAGATCTCGGAGTGTAAAATCGCCTCGAGCTCAAAGGAAGCCTTTCTCACGTCGACACGGGCATCCACTGGGGAAGCTGTCATGCCAAAGATTTTTGGACGTTGGGTCTTATCGTGGGGAACGTAGAAGTCCTTAATGATGCGGGCATAAGCATGGTCCTTCTTGGCGTGATGAGCTTCATCGAAGATCAATAGGTTAATTTGTGACATGGAGATGAAGGAATGGTGAAGACAATGGCGTAGAACTTCTGCTGTGCAGACAATAACCATGTTCTTGTCGATGTGCTTCTCCCATACTGCCTTGCTCCAAAGGTCAATACCCATATCACCGCAAAACATGTCCATTGGCTGATCCAGGTTGGCTTTCAAGACAGCGTGCTGTTGAAAAACGAGCTGAACGGAGTCAACTAAGAAGAACGAAATCCGCTTTTCCAAACCTTTGGCTCTATCCTCCAGCTCCTGGGCAAATATGTGACGGAGTAGCAGTAACGCGATAAGTGTCTTGCCAGAACCTTTTGGAAATGTCAGAATTGTGTATCGGCTAGCGAAAGGGAAAACAAACCTGTGTCGAGGACTGCAATGATATTCTTCTCGACAGCTTTGTTGAAGAGTTCCACCTGGTACTCGCGGGGGCTCGAGATGATGACTCGGTTCTCGGCTTGGTCAACGAGCCATCTGGTAGATTGCTGGTCTTGAGGACGAGACCTGGTAGCTTCCTTGGTCAGGGTCTCAAGCTTCTTCTGCATGTACTCTTCAACGACAGCATTGAGCTTACGCTTGCGTTCGGTGATTTTGCGTGGCTTGATTGCTGCCTGGGCGTCATCATCGTCACTTTCATCATCGTCAAGACTCTCCTGATCCTCGTCCGGTTCGCCGATGGATAAATCCGCGAGTTCCGAAGGGGCTTGCATAGAAGTATTAGATGATTGCACACTGGCATAGGAGCCCAGACGGCGCTTGGGTTCCGGGGTCAAACTTGGGCCGTATCGTTGCGTGCGCTTGAGGTCAGCAATGACATCCTCAGTGGTTCTCGTGGCGAGAGTAGTTGCTGTTGGCATGGGTAGGATGTCGAGAGCTGAAACGGGAGCACAACCAGCATCTTGAGCAGCTTTTAGGATTTCGGAAGCCTGGAGGGAGCCGTTCGTATTTAGACCTGCGGCTGAAAGAACAGTCGAAACGAAGGGCTGAGTTTGGGATCCATTGACTTGGATGCCAGGAGCAGTAGAGACAATCGGCGGTGGGAACTTCTCCACTTGATAGTCCATCGATGAAATGTCTTTTGGGGAGGCTGGCGGCGATAATGTGGCTTCTGAAGGACCCTTTGCCTGGTGAGATGCCATGATGGCGGGTACTGGTGACATCGGCGAAGAACTGGTCCGTTGTATGGGGTCCATAAGTAGCCCAAGTGATTGCTGCTGGCTCTCACTCAAGCTGCTATTGTTGTGAGAAGGATGAAGAAGTCGGGAGATAGATGCCCCAGGAAGATCCCAGATATTGTTTGCTTCCTCTGAATCTCCCTCGGTGAATGAGATGTCAAGCTCCTGAGCTTCAGCTTTGATCACTGGTGAGGCATCAGCTGTGATGTTCGCTGCCTCAGTCAACAGGACCAAGTCGTCCCAGATACTGGATTTCAAGTCAGTGGAGGAAGAGTCTTTGATAGCAATCGAAGAGGTGTCAAGATTTGAAGCTGAAGGAGCAAGTTTGCTTTTAGTAGGACTTGACGGAAGGGAAACCAAGCAATCCTTGTCCTCGATCAATTGGCTGAGATCCTGCAAGTAGCCGGGGAAGGGCATGGCAGATCTAATAGAGTCCAATGAAGATAAGACGATCAAGATCGAATGAAGTCACGAGGACTGCAGACTGCGTAGTGACTTGGAGGTGGAAATAAGAAGCAAACAAATAAAGCGTGAAGAGGAAACGAAATGAAGTGAAGTGAAAGTGAAAGGTGCTGTACGCTGAAGGGAAGAGAGGATTCAACTCCCGTGGCTCAGTATTGACTGTTTACGGCATCTTGCCGAGATCTTTGGGGTGAAGAATTCAAGCTTGTGGGAGTTGGTCTTATTGATGTTGATGTTGAGAGGCGGGGCTGGTTGATCGGTTGTGAGGATTGAAGTCTTCTTCCGCTGGTGGACGCGAAATAGCATCGCGTCGGCTCGTGCCTTTTCTTGGCATTACCGCTGCCACTGCCCCTCCATCATCCCGCCTTCATCTGAACTTCATATTTCACAGCATCCAGAACACCAACACTGCGCAACACGAACCTGCACCTCTAACCTCTACGCAGACATGGCAGAACAAAGTATCAGATCACTCTACAGCTCCGCAGAAAAGCAACGGAAAGATATCGAGGCTTCATGGGACAGCAACACCGCCACCTACCAGCAGAATGTCGCCGCCGCAATCGCAACCTACGATGACTGCCTCAAGCTCGCAGACAGACTATCACTTTTCAGTCCGAATGAAACACTAGAGGACCTGACGTCTGGGGATTTACAGTGAGTTCGAAATTCCCTGTGGCCTTTGCGCCATACTGACCAGACAGATACCTTCTAATCAACTACCATCTCGCCGAAATCATTCTCCGGATCTCCAGCAAAGACCGCAAGTCAGTCCTACAAACGGCTCGAGAAGCATTCGAGAGATACCTAAGCCTGCTAGATCACTACGAGATCTTAGATACCGCGCAGAAGAAGCTCTACGCCGACTATACCGAGTACCCAAAAACCTTTTCTACAATCAACAACGCAGATCCAGCTTTGCGGAGAGGGGCGAAAATAGCGAATTTCAAGCTAGAGAAAGAGCTGAAGAGCAAACTGGAGGTGAGGGGCTCCAAGCTCAGGTGTAGGACTATACTGACAACTTCCAGTTTCTAGCAAAGAATCCGGCCTACCTCGAGAACGACGATGATGCTGTCCGCGAGCTTCAAATCACCAACATCCGCCTCTGCACACACAAGACCTTCCAATCCCTCGAATCCCTCAACCTCGAAGAACAGATCCTTGCCATGGCGCCTCCTCCGAGACCAGATGGACCCGAATCTCTGGAGCGCGATTACAGAGAACGAATGGGCTTACGGGATAAAGACGATCGTTCCGAGGAACGGCTGGATATGAGGGATAAGCTATCAGCAGTCAACAAAGGTCCAATACTAAGTTCTGGAGGAAAGCCGCTGAGACCATTTACGTTGTTGGATAGTAGGCAGACTTTGAAGGCTGGAGTGTTCAGGTCAGGACACAACCTGCCAACAATGACCATCGACGAGTACCTAGAGGAAGAGCGGGCTAGAGGTGGTATGATTGAGGGTGGTGGAGCAGCAAGTGGGTTATCGCCAGAACCGGACGAAGATAATTACGAGAAAGGGGACGAGGAGACTATGAAGGCGCGAGAGTGGGACGAGTTCACGGAGGCGAATCCAAAGTAAGTAATGCTGTTGTGTGAAGTTGATATAAACTAACTTTATTCAGGGGCGCTGGAAATACCATGAATAGAGGATAATGAATGCTTGATCTAATGTGCAATCTTTGTTTACTCACCTCGTTGGTCAAGTGACTGTGTAACCGTAGGTTTTGCTGAACTCTGCCATTCCGAGTAGTTTCTCACATATAGTAAAGTCATCCCATCCTCTGTTTTGCAGATTAGCAATTACTGCGTCGGAATAGAAAATCGGTCATGCCCAAAGCACGTTGTTTGACCTCGAGTACATCTAATTTGCTTTGCCAGCCAAGCGGAAATATTCTGCCTAACATCCCCATGTCAGACCTCTACTTAATCTAACCGAAGGTAACTGTTGAAGTTCCCATCTACAAACTTGCCGATGTCTTTGGCATTAGGCACTAGAAATTCATGACTTTGCTTACATTCTTGCTTCAATGACCGGTCTCGAAAAAAACGCACAGAGACTCGAGGCGAAACCGAACTCCTGTTTCTCACCACATAAATGTCTCGTAGCCATTCACCTATCCTGTCCTACAGACCTCAAATATCTCTTCCCTACTTAAATCAGGCATCTCTGACTTCATCTCTCACCCAATATCAAGACGAACCACCAACATGTTCCTCCTTCGATTCTGCCAAGTTGGCACTGCTGTATCGTGCATGTTCTACTTGCTATTCTGCTGGTAGGCCAATTGCAATATCTTCAAGTGGCAAGGAGTGAGAAGTTCCGCTTTAGCCTACCTCGTATTCAACTTCAGCTTCCCATTGCATTGCACACTGGCGCATGCCATACTTCTCTCCCACCAGATCGACTCAATCTCCAACGTCGACAATGTCAACAAAACCATCTGAATCCACCTCTACACGAGCTTCAATGTCATTCAGCAATGCATCACTCATACCTACTACATCTCAAAGCCCAACCATGGACACCGCGAACTCCTCCGACTCCAACATCCCAATCCGACTCTCCAAACGCCGCCGTGCCTCAATCACGCAATCAATCACCTCCGACAACCCTTCGATAGCAACCAGCCGTCCTCGCAGACAAGCAGCCATCGTAAGCAGGAGCCAAGTCAAATCACAATCTAGATCACAACCCAAGAGCAATCGTACTTCCAAGTCCAGCAGCACAGCTAAGGCGAAGGCTAGGAAAATCAAGGCTATGGAGGAGGAAGGCGATGATGAAGAGGAGTTTAAGTGTCCATGTAGTGGTGGCTGTGAGACGATCGGTGATTGTGAGAGGGGTCAGAAGGAGGCTATAGGTAGAGATGTGGGCATGAGGTTAGTTCTGCGTCTCCTTTCCTCACTTTTACTCTGCAATCACCGATTCTCTTGTCCTGTTTTCAACTCAATATGTGGTCTTGACGAAAGATTCTGAAATTGAGCTGGATAGCGAAGACGACTTTCCCTCTTGATTTTTCAAAGACGCCTTGACTAACTTTTGCATAGCATCATTCTCAGCTCTACCGGAATGGTAAACATCATCCTTGGCGCACCACCTACCCAGCAAACGTTCCTCATCCACAAAGAACTGCTTGCCATCCACTCCGATTACTTCGCATCTGTTTTTGCTTCATCGTCAAAAAATAGGGTCGCAACTTCAGCATCATCGACATCCAGTGCCGCTTTGGAGGAAGCTCTCACCGGTGCGATGCGAGGAACACATCTCGGTATTGGCATCGGTCTCACTGACCAGTCTCGAAGGGGTTCTGGTCTGAAGAGATATGGCGAGATCGCAATCAAGAAGGAAGCAGTAGAGAACGACCAAGACGACTCCGATGATGATTTCACCATGATTTCATCAGACCAGTACTACTCCAACCTGTCCAAAAGCCGCCTCCCGACACCAAACGCAATACCTACCAAGCCCAAATCCCAATTTCAACCCAGAACCACCATTGGCAGTAGTTCAGCTACTTCTCCTACGTCGTTAATGGCCAACCTCATAGCCCGCGCCGCAGCAGCAAAGGAAACACCTTCTCTCTCACCAACTCCAACTCTAGCACCAGCCTCCAACGCCAGCTCTACAACCAGCAACAGAACAATACCAACCCACACCCTCCCAACCATCCAATCCCTCCCCTTCACCCTCTTCGCATCATACATCTACACCGGCAGTCTCACACACTCCCTCCTCGCCCTCTCCGATACAGCAGACACCTGTACATGGGAGAGACTATGGGCGCTGGGATATAAGTTAAAGGCACCAGGCTTTATGAATTATTGTATGGAGGGACTGAGAGCGTTGGAGAGGGTCCATAATGGGAAGTGGCCGAGTCAGAGGGAGGCGAGGATTGTGTGGGGTTTGGATTTGAGGGGTGTGGATCTGGATGTTGGGAGGGAGTTCGGGGTGGAGTGGACGAGAGGTCGTGTCAGTAGCGACTCGACAACAAATTTCAAGATGGAGGTCGATACCGAGGATATAGCGAAGGCAAAGTGGAAATTGCCATCCCTCGCCGCGGAAAGTGTTGAAGGATCAAACCCCCTCAAAGTCTTCACCGCATCCTGCATCGCGCACCTCTCACCACTTACCCACCACCCCAAAACGTCCTGGGAGTATCGAAACTGGGAGCGCACGCTGAAAGACGAGGCTCTGTCTCTCGCTGTGCATGAAGTGGATATCAAGGTTTTTGGTGGGAAGAAGCCGTGGGATGATGAGTTTAGGGGGTTGTGGAAGGTGGAGGAGGTGGGGCTGGGGGAGAGGTGGATGGAGGTGCTTGCGGATGAGACTACTAAGATTGGTGAGGAAGAGGTTGGGGGAAGGGGGTGTTTGGGGGTCAAGGAGATGGAGGAGAGAGCGAAGAAAGGTGATGTGGTGTGTGCGTTGAAGATGATGGGGTTGAAGGGGGAGGAGTGGATTAAAGGGTTGAAGGGGGGAGAGGATGATAGTGATGGGAGTGGGGAGAGTGAAGATGAGGACTTTGGGGTGGAAGAAGATGGAAACGGGGAGGAGGACGAGGATGAGTATCTTCGAGGAAGGGGTGGGAGGAAGAGAGCGAGACGATAGACTTTGTGATTCAGGGCGCTAAGGTGTAGGTCACAAAGTTCTAACTTTGACATAGTTGGGAGGTTAAAGTCCCGGGAGGTATTGGCGCGGAAAGTGGCAGCTGCAGGTCATGGGTGAGGGCGTTCAGAGAGGACGGACCTGACTTGTAGTTGGAGTCATCTTTTGCACTCCAATTGATTGGCATAGGCAGATGACGGCCATGAGACCATAGAACTCTGCAAATTATTGATAGACCAATTATGGCAATGGATAGATTTCAACATGTTTTGCTGTCCGTGTGACACGACCCCGGGATAATGAAAGGGGTACTGTTGACATCGGAAGCGAGATGTGTTGAATTCGAAAAGAATGGCAGGTCCTAATCAGAATGGTAGACTCGGAAGTCTAGTCTTACCGTAGATCAAAACAATCGATGTAGTCCCGAATAAAGTGCTGCAGATTTGGCCGACCAAGTATACTCGGGTAGAGACAGGCGGATCGGGCAGCACGTGATCCCGACTCTTCCATCATGCTTAGGTACGTACCTAGGTAGGAGTGCAGGCATAAAATCCCTTGAAAATCCCACGACAGTTTTTAGACCCAATCCGAAACGTTTCTGAGATTTCTTCCAATTTTGTCCTGCAGTGATCGATATTAATCCTTCTTCCTACTCGAGATATATCATCACGTTTCCTGTTGAAGCTAAACCCAGCTAGATCTCCCGTTCGGAGGTCAGTACTGAAATAGCTCTAACTAAACCTGGTTCCCCCTTGGCCGCGCAGTACGGAGGTACAGTGCAGTGCAGCGGCACCACAAAAAAAGTGGCTGGCCAAGACGTCAGGAGAGAACAGAACATCCATCCAGCCAGCCATCGACACCTCGACTTCTCTTGTCCGAAGAACATCCATCCCCAACTTTCACTTCCACTCGATTCCTCCATTCTTCGCTACGGAGAAGGATCATCATCTGTTACGAACAATACTGCGCCCATCATCGCATCGCATCCAAATCCTCAACGAGCTGCAGCGATCATCCGCAGCTAAGTGCTTACTCACCACGGTACTCGGTACCAATTACACTCGTTCAAGAGTTTCCCTATTCCATTTCGCGCATTCGATTCCCCAACCGCGAACCTTCACCTCTTCTACGCCGTATTCTACCTGTCCCTGGATCTGCGAGAGACTGGAAATAGTATATTTGGATAACAGGGAGGGAGGAACGGAACTGTTGCGTGCTGCAGAACTGCAGATGCGAATTGCATGATTTGACGAATTTCCCTTCAAAATGGCTGCAGATTTCCGGTTACGGTTTGGGAGATGCCTCCTTTTCTTGATGACCTTTTCCTTCTCCCAAGCATTCTATATTCCAGGTATGCAGAGCTCATCGGCTTCCAGGTGGATAGCACAATTCCAAACTAACATTTCTAGGCTGGTCCATCAAGAGTTACAAAGATAACGAAGCAATCCCCTTAATGGTCAATAAAGTCTACTCGGACAACACCCAGCTACAATATGCATACTACGATCTTCCATTTGTATGCCCTCCCACCGGTGTCAACCATGCTGGGTCCTCTCTTCTCAGTGGCCAAACCATCTCCCTTAACCTGGGCGAAGTCCTCCGAGGCGACCGGATCGCACAATCGGATATCGAGTTGGTAATGGGAAAGGACCAAGAATGTAACTTCCTCTGCTCGAAGACAGTTACCCGAAAGGATCTGAAGCGCGCAAGGGAAATGGTCAAGGACGGTTACGTGGCAGAATGGATCGTGGACAACCTTCCCGGGGCAACAAGCTTCGTCACGGTGGACAAATCCAAGAAATACTATGCTGCAGGATTCAAGATGGGATACAGGGACATTTCGACTGTTGGTAAATCCAGATACTACATCAACAACCACTTCACAATTGTCATGCGATACCGAAAGGCCCCTGGCAGAGACGGAGATAGGGGTGGAAAGGTTGTGGTTGGATTCGAGGTCTATACCAAGAGTATCGGAGGACAGAGGAACGCTTGCCCGGCAGATATAAACGATGTCGAGGAACCCTTTGAGCTGTACCTCCGGCCAAACCACACAGACTTCTCAGTCCAATATCCTGAGTCTTCCTACCACCCTCCGGAGAGCGAGTCAGACATGGAGGACGGAGCTACACTCGATATCCCATATTCATACTCGGTATATTGGAGGGAGGACGACAAAATTGAGTGGGCGCATCGTTGGGACCTTTACTTTGTGAACCAGGAAGAGGGATCCAGAATCCATTGGTTGGCCATTGTCAACTCTTTGATCATTTCCGGAGCTTTGAGTGTCATCGTGGCTATGATCCTGGCTCGAACCATCCGAACAGACATCAAGTCATACAAGGAAGCCGCTGCAGAAGATGGGAAGATGAGGGCTAAGCGCCGATCCAGACCAGCAAGCGGTACTCGAACTCCTAAGCTAACCGAAAAGACTGGCGGATTACTCGAGCAAGTTGGAGACACCGAGAACGATGCAGATGTATCATCTGACGAGGAACCGCTCGAAGATGTCACTGGGTGGAAACTCCTTCATGGGGATGTTTTCCGTGCACCAGCTTACGGCTATCTTTTAGCCCCTCTTGTCGGTTCGGGCATGCAACTGGTGTTTATGGCCGTTGGTCTTCTCGTTCTGAGCAGTCTCGGTGTATTGAACCCTAGCTTCCGTGGAGGATTCGTTTCAGTTGGAGTAGGACTTTTCGTCTTTGCCGGTCTCTTCTCCGGCTACTTCTCTGGTCGTGTCTACAAGACATTTGGCGGACTCAACTGGCGCAAGAACACCTTTATCACAGCCACCCTCTTCCCCGGTCTCCTCTTCGCCCTGATCTTCATTCTCAACCTCTTCGTCTGGGCTCAAGCTTCATCGACTGCCATCCCATTCGGCACTCTCGTCGGCATCATCATGCTCTGGCTCTGCATCCAACTTCCCCTCGTCTACGCCGGCTGCTGGTATGGCTACGTCCGCACCGGCGCCTGGGAACACCCTACCAAAACCACGACCCTTCCCCGCCAACTCCCAGCCCAAGCATGGTACATCCGCTCGCCGCATTCCATCCTTCTCGCCGGCCTCATCCCCTTCGCCGTCATCTTCATCGAGCTCCTCTTCGTCTTCCAATCCCTCTGGCAAGACAAATCAGGTTACTACTACGTCTTCGGCTTCCTATCCGTCGTCTCCATCATCCTGATCCTCACTATCGCCGAAGTCACCATCGTGACCATCTACATCAAGCTCTGTAGCGAGGACTACAATTGGTGGTGGCATAGCTTTATGGTCGGTGGTGGCAGCGCCATCTGGGTGTTTCTGTACTGTGTCTGGTATTACTTTACAAAGTTGCATATACAGGGGTTCGTGAGCAGTTTGCTGTTCTTTAGTTATAGTTTTATGGCGTGTGTGGTTTATGGGTTGCTTTGTGGGACGGTGGGGTTCTTGACGGCGTATGCTTTTGTGAGGAGGATTTATGGGTATGTTCCCTTTCAACCATCCACACCTCACTCCTCGTCCCATCTACTTCCGTCAACTCCATTCGAATACTTGCTGACTACAGAACAGCGCTATAAAAGCAGACTGATTGCTTGAGTGATTAAGTCAAGTAACACAACATGTCTTGAAAGAAAGGTACATGGATGTAGAGACTAGTGTTGTAATAGCATAATCAGTAGATGAGATGTAAGGGTTGTTGGATATGAATAGGACGCCAGCCACACATATTAAAAACATAACAAACACTAATCAAATCAAACTTGCCTATTACATCTCGTGGCCATCCCCTGCAGACTTGAATGGCTATCCCTTTGGTTTGCAGATAATACGAATTCTTCTTAATCCAATTGCTGCCGCATATTCTTTCCGTGCCGTGATTCATAATGGCTTCAGCTCGCCAACATGTTCCGCGTGAGGAGACTCATGAGGTGGCATTTATTCAAGTACGGCCAAATCCATTCGTGTGTATGCTCCGCTGGAACTTCGCCTCGACAAGAAAGTGTGGTGGCTTCTATATCTCGCAATGCAGCAAGCCTCTTCTCTGGGACAGACTTAAGTAAGTCGAGTTCTTCCAATGATTCCATTCTCCAGCTCACCCCAACCCTTCAAATAATGCTACCATGCCTCTGCCTTGCATCGCAAAAACATTTCTCTCGCGCCCAAGATATCTCTGTGTCTGTGAAAATGCTCAGTAAGTCTTGCGTTCGCTAATGATTGTTTCTCTTTGGACTACATGTTCCAGAAGTCTGCACCACCGCGCATCACGCGCGTCTGAAGCCATCTGCACCGGTTATCAAAGGAATCAGAACTCCCCACTCCCTATATACCACACTCACAAAGATTGAAAGCAGTCTCAAGTAAGCTGTATGCTTACAGCCACCTCTCTCTCCCAGTCCCATCTTCTCACAAAAGCTGAGACTATTGGTCCCACTCCCCAATATCTACGCGGAAGATGCCTTTCCATCGTGGCTGAAGCATGCAAGTCGGCGGCAAAGAAATTGTTTATCTTCTAGATTGGTGGGATGAAGTGAAGAGTGTCGCTTCTGACAGTCGCCAGACGAGGTGAGATTACTCCAGCCGCACGCAAGCTGATGATTCAGCGACCCAACCCCAAGTTCTGGGGGTGTACGAATGCAAGCCAAAAGAGTCAATCTGTGTGCTGATTCGTCTTGCTGCGGCGCAGGAGACTGCCGAGGAGGTATTGGACCCCAAAGAAAGGTGTACCTGCAAGCCTTATGGTTGTCAGGGTTGACAGGGCTGCAGGAATTATAGTTTTTGTTCGCGTAGCGAGAGCAATACTGCAGAAAGTATCTGCAGACATTAATACGATTTCTGTTTGGAGGTGATGGAGTGGGTGAGGAGGTGGGTCGATTTTGTATGGCGGAGGCGCGAGAATGGTGAAGGTGCATTGCTCCACCATCGTGGTGTTGCCGGTTCGAATGAGGATATAAGTCTGGCGATCTCTCGTCGAAGTTTTGTTTCTGTCATGCTATTCATCGAAGCCCAAGATGCCTTCAATCATGGCCAATACTTTGGTAGCGCTCTACACACTCCTCGGATTATGTCTGTCGGTACATGCACAAGCAATCGGATCATTCTACTTTGGCAAAGGCTCGGCTGTCGTCGCTCACAACCCGAATGCTTCGAATTTCTTGTACAGCATAGACTCAGCTAAGGGCTTCAGCGATATGCAATCCATCGAAGTCAAATATAAACCAAAAAATGGAACAGCGATTTCTTGCACAGGATACAGCGGGCCTACAAGTGTTTATGTAAGTCCAGTTTCTCATCCCATCCCTCCAATCTTGCGTTACCAAGCAGTGGACTAACACATATCAGGGCCAAGTATTCTACCAATCCACCAACACCAGCCTCGCATTCCTCTTCTTCAAATGCTCCTACGCCTCCGGAATCTGCGTCAACTACGGCGAACACATTATCTCCTCCAACGTCACCGCCCCAGTCTCACCCAACACTTCACTCGCTGCCGCGCTCTTCTCTAAAGACATCGGCTACCGCGTAACATACCAAGACATACGCGGCTCGATCCGCCAGCTCGCTTATGCGAATAATACACAAGGCATAGTCACGAACTGGGCAGATGGCAATTCCACTGGAAACTTGACTGTCCCAGATGGAGGTGCGATTGCAACTACGTATGTGAGTCCTAGTAACGTGACGGGAATTAGGGAAGTGCTTTATGCGGTTGGAGAGGGTGAGGTAAAGAGTAGTAAGGCTGTGGTGGAGAACAAGACGAATTCGATACATGATCAGAAAGTCTGGATTGAAAGTACGTCACCTCTCTCCAGCAAATCCGCCATATGAGAGTCGATTAAAGACCGAATGCTGACATGTTTATAACAGACCCCTCAATCCCCCTCCCCACACCCCTAACCCACCTCGCAACACTCACCTACAACTCCTGGGACTGCATCTTCTACATCGACCACACCTCGCACCTGCAATTCCTCCGCTCCACCGACGGCGGTACATCCTGGTCTCTACAACCACCCATGGACATCTCCGCCTGGCCATTAGCAGATTCTCCAAATGCACAGCTCACGGCGGCGGCGTCGTCTAACAAGAGCGACTTCTCGGCGTATGTGTATTATCGCTCGGGAGGAAGACTGGTACAGGCGAGGATAAAGGATGCGTTGTGGGAGGATGCGGTGGCGGTGAGGGCGAAGCCGAATGGAACGTTTATTGGGGTGAATAATGTGCCGAATCTAAACTCGCCCGGACAGAATAGTGATTCGAAGACGAAGGTCAGAATCGGTGCTGGTGTTGGCGCCTCTCTTGGATTCGTGATGGCCTTTGGCGTTGTGCTTCTCTATCTTCGACGGAGGAGAAATGCGAGGAAGTCGGGAGGAGGTATTGAGAAACCGGATAGTATCTACGATATTAAGGATAACACGTCGAGTGATTACGGGTTTTCTGGGATGCGGAAGGCGGAGTTATCGGGACAGCCGAGTCAGAGGGCGGAGTTGGATCATGATCCAGACTGTAGGCTGTTGCATCAGTTGCAGCTTAGAAGATTGGCTGAGTTGAGTGGTGTTATACCGATGGAGATGGAGGGTGATGGGGATGTTCATGTGAGCAGGGAGGAGATGGATGCGGGGTTGTGTTCTTGTGAGTTAGATTCAGGGAGGGAAAGGGGGATGGTTTGTGAGCTGATGAGTCCGGTGTCCGAACTTGGAGTGGGTGATGAAAGATGGGAAGGGAATGTGGGCATTGATAGCCTTGTGATGGAGAACGGAGATTGTAGTGGGGGTGGCCAGAAGGATGTTGTTGTTGTTTCGGAATCGGCAGTGGGGTCTTCACGCGAGATGGAAAGTGAGCAGTTGAGACTCGAGTCTGGGTAAACGCCGGGGGAGGATGAGAGTACTTCTACGTAGTCACAGTTGAAGTGTTGTGTTCTTAGTATCCCAATACATTCCCATCGATGAAACATGTGTGATCTGAGTTTGGCCTATCCAGCGTGGTGTGGCTTGAAGAGAAATTCAGATTTAATAGTATACACAAACAAATTCCAACTCGGAATTATAGTGCCTTCCTAGCTGATATAATCCCACAGTACCAGATCTATTGTTTGCAAGCCGTTTTGACGGTTCATGAATGATAATCTGTTAAGCGAGGTCACCGTTTATCACCAAAACCAACCATTTACGTGAACCACGAGTTTCTGTAAATGACCCAGTAGCCACGTTCCATTTTCACCATTTGACCGATCGATACCCAGTGATCATGTCAAGCTCGTGTCAAGAAAGAGATCACTGCTATCATGATCTCCATTTACACCGCGCTAAATCTCTCACAAGCCACACAACCAATTCAGGTCACGTTCATTCACTGATCTACTCATTCTCCCTGTCCCATCTTAGGAGTCACTCTTTTGCCTCTCCCGGCAATCTGGACATCGTACGATCATCTGGGTGTCTGAAGCTTTTGGCCAGACTCTGTAGATGAGCGATTGAGGTGTTGAGTAAGGCAGTAGTGGTCTGATACTGATCTACTGTGCTCCCGTGCATGAACCATCGATGAATGCGGCTATACGTCGCGCTGTCTGGAGCGCTTTGTCATCAATTCTCGATTACTGTGCCTCTCCGACGTACAGTATTTTACACATTGCTGCATCTGATCTTCGCACGACTTATCTATCCTGATCCTCATCAGCAAGACAGATCTTCAATACTGCGGGGTTAGGTATTCGAATTTAGAGATCTCGATCCATGTGGTGGGTGGGATAGGAAGGTCTTGGTTGCCAAGAAAAGCATTTACTCAAAAATAGACGGATGGCAGTGATAGCAATTGGTCACCGTCTTTTCGGATACCGGATGCAATGGAGTGCGGCGCGGTAACGCTAGAGTTGAGTTATACTGTTGAATTGGCGATTGTCGGTTTGGGTTTCGCTGTGCCAGTCTCGATGCAGCGCATTTGTTATCAACGTATCGGCGGGTAGCGAACTTATGGGAGATGCCTTGAGGAGGAAGATGAGGGAGAATTCTGAAAGTGATGTTGGCAAGACTTTACGAGGTCAATAAGTTTCTTACATCGCTTATCGCATTCGATCTGAGGTGAAGTAAGATCCCATTTTCCACCTACATGAAAGCCAGACGCAGTCATCCTTGCAGACCTAAGTAACGTGCAGTGAAGTCACCGAGTGTGTAAGCCCTAAAAGACGTTGAAACTATCTCGCAGTGGAACTCCAAAATGGGAAATCCGCAACTTTTAACTTTGGGGGCTTCGGAAGACGTGTTTACCAAGAAGCCGGTAAAACAGCTGTTATCCGAGTTGCAGCCTGCCCAGCTGAAATAACGTAACTACTCCTTGATTGACCTCAATCTTCGAATTTATGCCATGTTACTGTGATCAAAGTCGCCACTGTGTGGTGATGCAGGTACGGAATGACGACGCTTGTAGCCACGCCTGCGGCTCGTATTTCGTGGCGAATGAAAACAAGAATTTTCGACAGTTTAGAGGGTACTTTTGAAAAACTGTCGCCAACTATGTGTCAATCCCGTGAAGAGTCGTCATTCCTTGTCTGAGAACTGCCCAAGAAACCGGTCTCAAGGGTTCCAATCAGGAAAGCTTTTCGGAATACTCATCTTCACAATAGTTACCGGCATGTACTGCCGCCCCGAATGCCGGTACCAAAATCTGATATATGGATCTCACTCCTCGAATCTCTGCACCTGATCCGTATCCAATGGCATGGAGTTCCTCGTTTCGCGGAACTTACATGACAGGCTTCTAGACGGAAATTTTAACTTTGGGGTGGAAACCCACATGGCATAACAACGGGAAAGGGGTTTACCGAGAATTCATAGAACGTATAGCAGCGAATCATCAGTCGGTCCGAGGAATGTACCTGGTTCGGCAGCTCCGACTCTTCTCACGGTCCGATTGCAGTGTTTAATGACCTACTTGGGACGAGTGAGTGATGAAATGGTTGAAGGGAAGGGGAGAAAGGGGTTGAAGATGATGGTTGGAAGTGGCAACTTATATAAGAATGAGACTCGGATACAAAAGTGCACTTTCGGCCGCCACTCTGACTTATTTAGTGATGGAGTTCCAGGGATGTAGCTCCGTATAGGGTGGTGGTCAGTTGGAGTAATCGGTCACATCTGTTTCGCTATGGATGCCCAATTGAGCTAGCCCCCGAAGTTTCACTTGATTGCTTGTAATCTGACAAGTTAAGACCCTGATTACGTAGAGACGGTACTTTCGCCAAGCTAAAACACAGGGTTGTAAGCCTCCTGTTCATCTTTGCTTACTATCACGTGAATTCGGTTAAAGCCAGGGGCTCTCGGCTAACCGCATGGCTGTCGGGTTCGTTTCTCGGATTCGTATGTCGACGTCTTTTTTCTGCTCTTTCTGTTCGTTTAGATATCAATCATCAGCCTCACGCAACTCATCGGATCAAGGTGGCACAAGACCTCCCGCCGTCCCAGCCAGCGAGTAATCCAAGCTCGTAGATCTAGTGAAGCAGGCGACCTCGGCGAATATGCCTGGTGCTGGATCCTGTGAGGGGCGCTGATATACGAGAAATTAGCGCTGATTGGGCTAGGGAACGAGAATCTCAGGTGTAAGCGCTTACGGTGATCCGGGGATCGACGCATTTGGAAAATACGCTGCCTGGCGAGAGCTCGCAGCCTGCCTGCTCAGAGCACTGGGGGCCTGGCTTTCTTTAGACACTTTGTGCGAGGACGGGGCGAGGCGAGGCGAAGATGCAGCCATGAGCCATGGCTACAGGAGGAAAAGGCTTGGGACGGCGACGAGAAGACCGCTGAGGTGAGGTGGAGGACAGTGGACGGAGGGCGAATCTATCAGCTAAATCAGCACACATCACATACACGGCCGATGCGACACATGCGAGCTGATTCGTGCCCATGGCGAGGTGCACTCCCCATTCCGCTGCCCTGGGATGCCACCGAAAGTGCCTGCACTGACGCCAACATCCCATCCCCATCCTCACTCATCAGCTATCGTCCGTCCCTCCACTCGCTCGTAGTTCGATACCAAATCCCCACCACCCACCTTTCCTTCCACACCCCCATCTCATCTCATCACTTATTTATTTATGGGTCTTCCGACGGCCGAAAATAAGATTCATGCATGCTGGCGACTGGGACTTTATAAGTCTACAGATGCCCTCCCTTGCGATAACACGGCTGCCCCTCTGGTTGTGATATGAGTGTCGACTCCTGGCGAGACGGATTAGACAGATCAGAGGCACTCACCTAGGATGTCCATGTCGAGCAGCCTGATGCCCGAGCAGATCGGAGATGCTTCCAGCCCGGATGGTGCAGCAGAAGTCAAGATCAAGAAGACGAGGGCAAGCAAGCCAAAGGTCAAAACTGGATGCCAGACATGCAAGTTCGTAAATTTGGATTTCTTTGTGTTCAAGTCATTTGTTCATCCGTCCCGCACCGTTCCGCACTTGCAGCATCTCAGATCTCAGCCTTGTTCCCGACCCGAGTTTTCCAACCTCACATATTCCCGTTTCGTTTTTCAACTATCTTTTATTGGATTTTCACCGTAGCTAAATATCTATTCCGCGACTAGGATACGCCGTGTGAAATGCGATGAAACGAAACCCAGCTGTTTGCGCTGTGTAAGATTTGGCCACCAGTGCGATGGCTATTCCAATAAATCACCATCTAAGCCAGCTTCAAGCAAAAGTTCTCGGACGCTGGTTCCCAAGTCCCCCAGTCAAAGTCCAATAGCTATATCACGACCTGGCTTTCCATCAGACTACTTCGAAACTTCCCCGACGGCTTCATCACCATTGGCTACTTCTTCTTTGGCTACCTCGCCATTGGCTTCTTCCCCCACCAAGATATATCCGTCACCCACGAGGCAGTTATTTCAGACACCCCATGAGTACCAGGCATTCCAGACTTTCTGTACTCGGACGTCTCATGAGCTCTCGTCGGCATTGTCGACCGACTTATGGACTCGACTTATGTTGCAAGCATGTGAGACGTCTCCGTCGATAAGACATGCAGTGATAGCGATTGGAGCCTTAAATATCTCGAGTCCATCGCCATGGCCGGAGAACTCAGTGGGGACTTTGCGGCACCAATTTGCGTTCAGAGAGTACAGCAAAGCACTGTGCCTACTTCGGAGAGACGTGGCGGGTGGATTTTGTGATCTGAGGACGACATTGATAGCTTGTTTACTGTTCTACTGTTTCGAAAGCTACCATGGATACCACGAGATGGCCATCAACCAAGTGTACGGCGGGTTGAAGCTCATCCGAGAGTGGGCGTCATCTTTCTATCGACCAGATGAGAGTGGAAGGCTGAGAACGAAAATCGGAAGCGAGGATCCTCATATCGTAGAGGACGATATTCTGAGGGCGTTCGGAAATCTGGAGATTCAGGTCATGACGTACGCGGATGGACGAACGAGGGAAGCTCATGAGCATTATCGACATTGTGGGCAAGCATCGATTGATGAGATGCCCGAAATTTTCACGTGTCTGGAAGAAGCGAGGACAATGTTGGAGCTGGTGATAAGGAGGAGTATGCACTGGCTACGGAGTACGATGCATCTGCAGAACTTCTCGACACGGTCAAGTCCGAGTTCGTCGCCAACTAGCGACACTGAGGATACGGGGCCATGCTCGCTATTTTTCGATGTGGATCCGACATTTGAGGAAAGGCTAGAAACTTTGAAAGAATACGAGAGGTGGGACGACGCATTCAGGCCCTTGCTCAATCACTCCAGGAAAGGATCGGCCCCGCACGAAGAATTCATTCTCGCGTCAACTTTACGTTTGCACTGGTTAGCGGGGTACATGTCGATTGCGTCAAACAACAGCCATTCGAGTCTAGTCAACAACGGAAGATTCACGACAGAGCTGGAAGAACTGGTCGACATTGCACGAATTCTGCTGGACAACTCCAAGAGAGGAGAGTTGGAAACTAGAAACACAGTCTACGTCTTCGACATGCAGATTATTGTCCCACTCATGACAGTAGGGTGGGTTTACCGGCACCGGGCTCTGCGACACGAAGCTATTCAACTACTTCTTCGGAGTCCGCGGAAAGAAGGAGTTTGGGACGGGATCGTGGTAGGCAAAATCATGGCCTGGCTTGCAGAGGTCGAGGAAGAAGGTTTGGAAGCTAGAGATCGGGATGATGATTATATACCGGAATACGCAGCCGCAAGGCGCATCAAAATGGATTTCGATACGGTGAAAAGGGAGGCCAGCGTTTCTTGCTTGCAGCCTGTTAAGGGCTCGCTCATTGGAGAGGAAAGGAGGCGGGAGGTGTTTATACCCTTTGTGTAGACAGCGTAATTGACAGCACGAGGCAGGCAGTGGAGGGAACAAAAGCCATGGTATTCACACAGATGTGATGAACAACGATTACCAGCTTCTGAGCTAACGTGACTTGATCTCTCGATTCTTCTTTCGGTCCAGATGCCCGTACGATTCCGGATGATTACAGTTTGCAAGTGCCGCATCGAGAATGCAAGCCAACCGCTTCTCTGCTTCCTACGCGTCAAGTTAAAGATCCTTCAAGCTTGTATCGAAATACTCAAACACTCCAGAAGCCTCCATCAGGTAGCCATGTGGCATCACGGCTAATTGAAGCTTACCAGCAAGCTTCACCACCAGTCATCAATCTTACCACAGGAAATAAACAATGATTCCTCCATGCAAAGCTTCGGGCACAGACCTCCCGGGTCGGGACGTTTCACGGCAAAATGCTGCTTGTGCTTGCTGCAACTGCGTGCTGTCGTGCATGGTGGGGGGATGCAGTGCCTATTCGTACCGCGTAGCAAATAGGAACATATCTTATCTGGACCCTTGTTCTAGCGAATCCAAGAATAGATACCTCGCCTGGTTGGAGTGACACGATCTCAAGGCTGGCTGAATCGTTGTGACACAGGAGTCTCGACCAGACACGCAAAAAAGAAACTCATCGATGCGCTCACGTCGACTAAGTGATAGTCCAGGATTCCAAATTCAGCCATTGGTTCGCCATCACAATATCAAAAACACACCGTGTAGCCCTACCCAGCTCCCAGAAGCCGGAAATAAACAACTCCTCCATTTCCACCAGCCAGAATCGCTTGCCACACGAAACAGCCAACCAACACAACCACACATCAGCCTGAGTCTAGTCATGTACCGTGCCTCAATCTATATTGATCCCCATGTGCGCGTGCATGTGTGCATGGCTCTGGTGCTGCGAGAGCGGAGCATTTGCCAGTCTGGACCGACTGCATGACCATGACCGAACTGTCGGGTCTGAAATTGTGTGAAGGGGTGGAAGGATGAGGTGAGAGCGGGAGGAAGAGACACGAATGGAAAAACGTGCAGGATGAGATACGATAGGGGATCAATACTGTATGGTATATACCACGATATGCAGGTGCGGGTTGGTGGGCGGTTAATGGAGAGGTTAATAGGCGTGATCCTTTGTGATCCGAGATATCGGAATGTTGGTGATGAGATACGGCGGCGCATTAGCTTTCATGCTGGTACTCAAGGCTCGAAACTTTGATGGTTGTATATTTATAAATAATATTGAGAAGAGCTGGTGGAACATGGCGTGTTTACAGATTTGGTGATGATGTTGTGAGCGGTGGAAAGTGCTACTCGCATAAGATTCAGGGAGCACTCGCCTGTTGATGTTCTATTGACAGATGCATGAATGAGCATCATTCTCGATTTGGGATTGACTTTTGCTCTGGAATTTGTCAATGGACGCTCATCATATTGATAGCTCACGGAAACAATATTGACTGAGGGACAGAGAAACTTTGAACATGTTACCTTCCAGATCCAAAGAACATTCCACTTGAGATACAGCGTAAGATTAGCTCAGGAAGGTCAAGCTACTGATGCAGACCTTGGTTCGTCATTTCCAGCAATTCCTCCAGTCCGGACTTCTCCAGCGACTACAGGGGTTGTCGCTGACTCGCTACCATTGCCGACTGCGTCCTGGTACCCCGGCGGGTGTGGTGGATGTGGAGACGGTCTGGACATATCTACAAGTTCAATGACCGAGCCTGGTTGATTTTCGCTTCCTTGACTTCTTCTTGGCTCATAGTCTGGTAGGACCTCTCCACCACCTGCACTCCTCGCTGCCATTTCCGCCTCGTAATCTGGTGGCGGGATCTTCGCAATTTCTTCTGCCTTCCTTTTCTCCTTTCTACTATGCCACAGGGCAAACATAAAAAAGAACCAAACTGGGATACCGACACCGACCGACAGGCCCACAGCCACCTTGGGAAATGGCTTTTTCTCTTTTTCGAAAGGACCATTGCAGTAGTATTCGTAGGGTGACGAAACAGACCCGTACCCGCCGCCGTTATTGTCATATCGTGGATGCATTCTCTTCCACGCTTCTGCCGCTGGGTCGCAATCGATGGTTTGCTCGGTTTCTATGAGCAGTCTGTCCACGTACGTGAGAGAATCAAGGTTGTAGCTACAAGATATTTAGCACTTCGTTGTTCATTGAAAGCAGTGGTATCATCTGCTACTCACGAAGTGACATTGCCTGAAACATCGACCCCAACTGCGCGCTGTAGAGGTCTGCAGTCGAATGTGACATTTGTGCTTGGTCTGAACCTGAAAGTCCCATTGAGGGTATCAAGAGCTGGGAACGAGAAACTTTTAAAAACATGAACCATCAGCAATTGAGCAAATATTTTCCTCAGACGTATACATAGCACTTGCCTTCTCACTGCTCCCGCTAAAGATATACCGGAAACATTCTGGAGTGATGGAAACTTCACATCGAGCGGGTTTCCGTTCGTCCAAAGTCTCAGGTTCCAGCTGTCACTTGAGGTGTAAAGATGGTACCCCCCACTCGAGCTTACCAGGGAAGGCATTTCGACACTTGAATAAGGTTAGTATGCTGCCCTAGCTAACTCATTTTGGACGTATGCAACATGTACCTGGATATGTTCCCAGCTAAATTGATCAGTCCGGCCCGCACCAGCACTGGGAAGTCTAAAGTGACACCCGGCGTTGCTATGCTAACATTGAGGGAGTACTCTTCGAGTGAACTCCGATCACCAGCAATGCGAATGGAACTGGCTTCAATAAGGCTAGGCAAGCTGATTCTACGAAATTGTCAGCTCCTTTTCAGCCCATTCGGAAATCTAGAGATTCACATTGGTAGATTGCCGATTATCTCGAGTTCATCAGTGATATTCACTAACGATGGAGCATCTAGACGTATCGGCAATGCCTTTATTGCCCCAATCGTCAAGGATTGGACCTGTTCTAGCCTAGGTAACGTTATCGCAGTCAAATTCGATACGCCCCAAAGGTCTAAAAAGCCCAGATACCTCAGTTCTGGAGCTTCGATGGACGTGAGGAATTGGCTTGGCCGATACGAATTATTTGAAGATGTTTCTAACGTGAAGTATCCAGTCAGATTGACAATGTTGTTCAGAACTAGTGGGCCATTCCAGTCGGTGGCGACTTTGATGTTGCCGATCCATACGGTGCAGTTGGCAACAACATTGTCAAGTTCTTCTTGATTTGAAAATATAGGATATGTGAGGCCAATGCCACAATCAACAGCTATGGTCGCTGTGCGCAGATGAGTACATGATCTCCCGCTCAAAAACCATTACTTCTGGGTCGTAAAAGGAGACTCACACTTTAGGAACACAGCTAGAAGGACTGCAGTGTTCGGTAGCCCATGTTTGGTCCACATCGTCCCGAACAAATGGCGTTGTTTACGGACCGATATTAAAGAAACGCATCGCGAAAGTTCTAAGAAATGGGCAATGGGACGAAAGAAAGATCACGACCCCCTATCTGGGCGGTGCAAGTCAGGAGATTGCTTGACTGCTTGGCTGCATGGGTGCTTCGCTTCTCAATGGGTGGAATTCTGCCAGATACCGAAAGCCGACCTTGGTATTTACTGTGCCGCTTGAAATCTGGACAGGACGTGGAATCCCACTTGCACTTCAAGCACCAAGAAGTGAGGATGAATGAAGGATTTGTATCGATTATAGAACATCTCAGATTCCTCGTGTGAAATTTGACCATCAAACTAATGTTGCTGGGTCCAGCTTTGAGAATTGCCATATTATCATCAAACATGCGCGCCTATGAAGCTTACGACCTTCCATATCGGGCAATTTACTGGAAAGCCAAGCGTCGAGATGGGGTCGCGAGGAGAATATTTTAAAAGCACGTTGTTCATGAAATGGAACGAGTCTACAATGTTTTCCATGCAACAGTCCAAAACTTCAACGCATTTCTGCCGTTGCCGCATGGTAAAGGTCGCACGAATTTAGGGGCTCTCACCTCCTCTGCGCGTCTAATGGTACTTGCTTGCTAAGAACTACAGTCTGAAGAGCAACACTCCATGATCTAATCACATCCATCTCGTAGCTATATTGTAGTATAGAAATATCTATCTATCTCTTCACATCCAGCTACAATATTTGTGGTATGCAAAGCCCCAAGCCGAGTATCAACACTGGAAGCGAACACGCCACGAATCAACTCGGCCACGACTTATCTTTGAGGATCCACATAAGCAGTAGCAGGCTACAGAAACTTTATAGATTTTTAACGACCCAAATGGTTCAGACATAGCACACTTCAAGGCTATTTGGGTCATCACGTGATCATCGTTTGTGGTGCTGCCCCGCTCCCAACAAAATCATCCACGACTCGCAACTCGTCTTCAATCGTGCACCACAGCAGGATATTGTATCTAGCTAAAGGAAGCAGCATCTTACCTGAAATTTCTCTGAGCTAGTGGTATTGTCAACGTTTGTTCCTGTCACCAATTCCCACGATGGCAGAGCCTAAATCGAAGCCTGCCGTTGGCTGGGTCTACGAGATCATTCTTCGTGTCTTTGGTATAATGGTGGACTGCTTCTTCAGAGACATACAGGTCCGTGGAGTACGGCACGTACCTACTGAAGGCTCCGTGATACTCGTAGCAGCACCGCATGCAAACCAGGTGAGTGCCCTTGGTCATATGACATCTATATTTCCCAAAGCTGAGATGTCATTAGTTCGTGGATTCTGTCATCTTGATGAAGATCCTGAGGTCCTTGGATCGACAGATCTCATGGCTTATGGCTGAGAAATCTTTCCAAAGACCATTTGTGGGCACAATGGCATCGATCATGGGGGTTGTCCCGGTGTCTCGAGCTATGGACGTTGCAAAACCAGCGGAAGGAACCATCTTCCTCCTTGACCCTGTGAACCATCCCACGTTGTTAACGGGTATTGGAACGAACTTTGACGATCCCATGTTCAAGGCTGGTAGCTCGATCTATCTGCCGACCATCAATGGCGAATCTCACAGACTGGACATTGCTGAAGTTTGCGCCAAGGAGAGAATACTTCTTAAAAGCGCCCCAACCCATGAAGATGCTTTCTTCCAGCTGACACGAAAGAGAACTACAGCTGATGAGTCATCTCTTGGCTTCTCAGGCTCGAAATTCAAAGTTGCTCCACATGTTGACCAGACGCAAGTATACAAGTCCGTGTTCGACAGACTTGCTCGCGGCGGCTGTCTTGGAATTTTCCCGGAAGGAGGGAGTCACGACAGGACCGAGCTTCTACCCCTTAAAGGTCAGCAGATCTTCCAATCAGTGCCTGTAGCTCTCTTGTGACTGATAATACTACAGCTGGTATTGCCATCATGGCTCTTGGTACACTTGCCCAGGGGACTCCCGTGACAATTGTGCCTGTGGGGATGAACTATTTCTCGGCTCACAAGTTTCGCTCTCGTGCTGTCATTGAATTTGGAGACACCGTTACTGTTTCTGCCGCGACTATATTTGAATTTCAGAATGGGAAGAAACGAGAAGCTATTAGGACTGTGATGAGCAATATCTCGGAGGCCCTTGCAGCAGTCACTATTTCTGCTCCTGACTTCGAGACACTGAACGTAAGTTCCTTGGTCATTTCGTTGCACAACGCTTACACATAAATAGCTCATCCATGCCGCTCGTCGCCTTTACCTGACCAAGAACCAACTCAACGAGAAAACCCAGCGACTGTCTTTAGCGCGCTCGACAGAACTCAACAGGCGCCTCTTGAAAGGCTACACTCTATACTCGCAAACGCCCGAAATGGTATCGTTACGAATCGATCTGCAGAGATATATCGACTGCCTACGGATTCTCGGCTTGAAAGACCATCAACTCCTCTCGCTCTCTTACCGGGCCACACACTTCCCCGCCATCTTCCTCTTACCAACACTTCTGTACCGGTTTGGAAAGCTCACGGTTCTGTTCCTCCTTACGCTTCCGGGTCTTTTACTCTTCGCTCCAATATTCGTGCTCACATCCCACATGTCGCGGAAAAAGACTGCAGAGGCCCTAGCTGCGTCCAGTGTCAAGATCCGGGGTAACGATGTCATGGCTACTTGGAAGATCCTCATCGCTGCGGCACTAGCACCAATATTCTATATCTCCTACACTGTGGTGCTCGTATGCTTGAAGAACTGCAACCGTACATACGGCTTGATTTCTTCTCGTATGCCAACATCCCTACTTGTGGCTTTGTCCCTGATTATTCTACCTTCGATCACGTATGCTGCGCTACTGTTTGGAGAACAGGGTATGGAAATTCTGAAGTCCCTGTATCCATTGATGCTTTCTATGAATCCAAACTCCTCGCATGCCGTAGCTGCACTATTGGAGGAGAGAAGCAACTTTGTCACCAAAGTCAGGGAGACTGTCGATAGGTTTGGCACTGAAATATTTCCCGACTGCGACGATATCAACAAGTGGAAGCGGCGAGGTCCTAAACAGTTATATGCTGACTTCAGCCCCATGGCGGAAGTGGATGAGCTGTGGAAACTGGATGCGTTTGTCTAGTCAAGCTTGTCGAAGCTACTCATACCGATGCCGCCAAAATCAATGGCAACCTCAAGCTTCTACCTATCTTTGCAATTGCCCAAACCCAGCTCAGCATATTTATCAACTTCAGGAACTCAATCAAAACCCCTCCAAGCTCAACCCCTCACTCCCACAAACCTCTCAATCCACTCTTTAGATACTCTCACAGTCTCCTCACTATTCTTCCCCATAAACTGCAAATCCCCATTCCCACTGGTCCCTATATCCACCAACTACAAATACTCCACCATCTTGCACAACGCCTGCTCCCAGGACTCAACAAAGCAATAGTCATACGTCGCGTGATTGGAGAAGTAGCAGCTGTCGAAGATGGGGTTGCCTATGAGACCGGTCCAAGGGTCGTGTTCACGAATGTGGGGAGGAGGATGGAAAAGAAACTCACGCCTGGCCGCTGTGTATGTAGTTCCGCTTGTGGTCATAGGGGGTAGCTTTGGGTGGCGGTGAAGCGTTGTTAGATGTACTCAGCTGTGAAAGAGGTTTGTTCATTCTCGCTTGGGGGGTTGTAGCCAGAGTGGCCGACTTTCACTTGTTCGAGGACATACAGTTCATAGCCGGACGCGAGGAAATGAGATGCACAGCCCGGGCTACCGTTGTGCTTGTTCAGTCGGTTCTATACAATATTAGCATATGCGCTTCCTTTAAGGTTTTCTTAGTTCGACTGGTGAGGAAAGGCGATGCACCGTCCCTGTTTGGGCTTCAATGTGGATAAATATCACCCGGTATGGTCTTGTACATCCGGGAATTGGAGTCAGCTTCTCGATGTACATCTGACCTGTGAGGATATGGCCGGAGGCGTACTCACTTCCCTCTTAGAAGTACGACCGATGGTGGATAGGTTCTTGGGCCATTGTGATTATCGAGTGAGCGAAAAGTGAAAGCAGGGACGAGATAGAGATATCCAGTGCCTGAAGGCAGTGAGAATCAAAGTAAGGAACTGATTATACGATGGCGATTTCCCATGATGAATTGAGGACTTCTCAACAAGTGAGGAGTATATATAGTCTGCTTGAAGACAACAACTGTGCGGAAAGATAGCAACCAGTACCGCAAGATACTTACGACACCAAGTAGTATGTAGTCAGTCTCAGGAGTAAAGAAATATTCTATCTGTATGAATTGTTGAAGAGGGTGGAGGAGATTGAAAGGCATGTTTTGATTGCCCCATAATTGGTCGGCTAACTAGCGGCCCCTACGTATACTCGTAGTTACGAAGAAGTTATTCAGCAAGTAGGATATACCATATAGTCCAACTCCAAGATAATTCAATTGCACTTGTATCCTGCTATTTTTCCTTTCTGAAAATTGATATACAGCTTGACGATTCGTGAATTGGAAGCAGTCCAAGTGCCGTGGTTTCACAACATAACCCCGCCGATGCACGTGATCACCTCCTCCGGCCAATCGACGTTACCATTCACTCCTCACGGGGCTGATATGATCTGCACTCTTGTGGCTCAGCTGCATGAAAGTGAAGGGAAACGCAAGGGGGAGGGAAGGGATCCTGACTGCCATGCCACGGCTGCTTGCTTTCTACCCCACGCCAACAACAACGTCAACGTCAAACGGACCGCGGGGCAGGCAAGTGAGTCCATCGCAATACGGTACCACAGCTGATTTCCAGCCTCACTCAATACTCATTCTCGTCCTCTCTCTTCACAGCCGATCGGTCTGATGATGGTTACACTGATTCAGATACAACTCATACGTACACAGGGCTAGGCCTAGCTGGTCACCGACTCATCGCCAGGTTGGTTGGCTGCGGCTTAGGCTGGTTGGTGCCTAAAGCTGTCAGCCTCGTTGACATCTCAACATCTCTTCCTCTTCTTACAAGAACATCGACAGGAAGCAACCTTCGGCAATTGATCTATTCGTCTTCAGCTGAAGCTCCAAAAACCTCTGGAGACCCAGGATACTCTGATTGTTGTCTTTGTACTCGGCAGGGATTATTCGCCTCCGTCACGGCGCTAGCCCTGGACAAACAAACGCAGGCTTCAACAACACAAAATATTGCATCCCGACTTCACGTTATTGGAACCATTGCTAGAAAACTGATATCTGTACTCACCATCCAACAAGAACCTCGGAGAGGCCCTTCTCTCCTTCTGTCTCTCACCTTTATCTGGTGACTACTCAGCCTGATCTCGACAAACAAGCACCGTCAGAATCATAAACACCAATCTTGGAACTACCAAGCTGCAAGTCCCTCGAATGTCTACTCCGAGTCAGTCCCGAGACCAAACAATGGTACAAGAACGAGTTGAGGTCCTTCGAGATCTTTTGGACATAGCTCGGGTTGCTAATGGTCCACAGCCGCCGCCCACAATCACAGTACCCAAAATGGAGCCTCTATCGGGTTCTGAAGCGGGTGAGCAATTGAAGCCTGCACGATACACCTCTTTCACATTCTCAGAACCCTCGTCGAGCCAACGTCCTCCCATATCACCTACCAAGAACAAGGCTTTGACCTCCAGAGATGTCAATGCTATTCAATACTTCAAGTCTCAACTCAACGAAGGCGACACCCTGGTCTATGTTCGATTTCCCAACGGCAGACCCGTCTATGACTCCACTGGCTTCCGATTGAGTGATATACATAGAGTCCACAGCGAGAAACTCAAGGCTGCATCCCCGATGTTCAAAGAGGCTCTCGAGAACGACTGGACACAACACCGTTGTAAGCGTCGAAACAAGCTGTTAAGCGGATTGCCTGAGGGTATCAAGTACGTCCTCGACTTGACGCCTCCAGAAGAAGGAGACGATGCGCTCGCACTCACTGCGGAACTCTCTTGCTCCCTCGGTATCCGCAGATGGTACAAGTCGGAACACACCGGTGTCGCTACTGCACATGGACTAGTTGGAGGGAAGGACGAGACTACAATCCATCCTGCTGATTGGAAGGAGAATAGGAAATCCGATCCTCCATCGCCAGAAGACGTGCAGGAAATCATTGACACAGCTGGAGCAACGGCAGTTGCAGACACTGTCGCAGAAATAAATGGCGTGGGAAACGCGGATGTAGCCTTCAAGACGGCTTTGGAAGAGAGCAAGAGATTGTCCCAGCAGAAGGCTTCTCAGGAGAGCGATTATACCCGGGATTACAATGAGAAGATTGAGGTTGATACGCTTGATTACTGCCCGATTCGGCATCGTACGGGTATTGAGCGTCTGCTGCAGATCATTGAAGGCAAGGATCCGAGACTCGACTCTGCGCCCAAAGTTTGGACTCTTGCTGTTCTCGCAAAACACTTTGAGTGCCACAACGCGGTTGTCGATTATATCGTCACCTGGATGATCGCGGAACCCAATTGCAAGATCTTCGAGATTCTTCCCGAGGATTGTCTTCGTATTGGTATTATGCTTCAGAACGAGGTCGCTACCCGGTACGCCTTCACCATCTTGGTTTCCGAGGAGGCTTTTCGCATCGGCACTGGCAGATCGGATGCTGCAAATCAACCAAACACCAACTATCCTGCTGGCAAGCAGGTCACCAAATTCGGTCGGGCTCGCGAGTCACTGGATGAGGATACCCTCAACTTGATTCAGCATGCCGGTCGGAACTTCCATGCTCGAATCGAGCAGGAAGTCCAACTTCTTCTCAGCCCAAACATGAATTGGCTCCACGCTCTCCCAGAATTTAGCAAGCTCTTGCAGTTCAAGGACTTCTTGGAACGCTATTCCACTGCTGACGACTCAAGACTTCAGAACGTGAAGAAGATTATCAATGACCTGATGCACTACATCCGTGGCCGACTTCTTTGGTGCTTCTACCAACCTCTAGATGAGGCAGAACGAAAGAACTGGTACGACCACCGCAACCAGGAGCGCCATGAACTGAACGGCCCTTCAACGCATGACATGTTTATCACGCTGTCCGAGCACGAGAAGGTAATGACAAGATTCTACTGGGGCTGTATGAGAGTTTTGAAGTGGCAGCCTGACAACCATCGCTGCGCAACCAACCTCATCCACGATTCCATTTGGCCCAAGACTCCCGAGATCACCGCGGCCGAAGACAGAGCAGTTACTGCTGCAGAAGCACATAGCATTCCTAGGGTCTACCTCAGCGGGATTCGGCACGGAGTCGATGATCTGAACAGGAACATCTTAAAATCGATTCGACAAGAAAACTTCCATAAAGGGGAAATTCCTAATGAGGCATACAAGGTTGAGCGACTCCTCCCAAGAACCCCGCAAGCAGCCCCTACCGAAAGAATGGATTATGATTACCAGAGAGCACAGAAGAATGACTCTTGGAGATTCCGCCCCGACGCCGTCCTTTTTAAGGCAGAACCGTCTTCTTTCAAACCTACCGTGACACCAGCCGAGAAGCCTGGTTTCTGGAAAGACGCCCTGAAAGCCCGAGATGATGCTGTCACGGCCGAAGGAAGCGCAAGCTCACCCAAACACGCCGCTCCTAGCATCAAGAGCGAAGCTTCGGACTCATGGCTCGATGAACCTGAACAAGAAGCAAAGCCACTACTAGATATCAACCCTGGCCGCTCTAAGGCCTGGGACCGACTACAGGAGATTTCGAACGCTTTCCATTCCAGCAAAGCCGCACCAACAGTCATGCCACTCACCTCCCCCGACCGAATCTCCAACAAAAACGTCTCCTGGGCCCTCCCCACTCCCGGACAGACCACCGAATTCCCCATCTTCACCCGCGTCTACGAGCAGGGAGATTCCACTACTGCCACGCCCAACGTCCCAAGAGACCTGGACATCGGCCCCTCTTCTCCATTCTTCAACCTCTACACCCTGTTCAACCAGATCGACGGGAAGATACAGGGCGTTTGCAATCGTATGTTATCGCGAGGCGAGATCCAGAATCTTAGACCTCCAAATTGCGATATCTGCGATACACTGCTTTGTCTAGGCGAGGATGAGTACAAGTATCTACCTCTGTGGGCGAATGGGCTTAATGATGGGACGGGAGGTGTTTTCGAGGAGGCTATTCCGCCTGCTGAGAGGGGAGGCGCAATGGGTCCGGGTCCGGCGTATCATACTGGGTCAACGGTGAACTCTTCGCGGGCGTCAACGGAGATTGATTTTGATGGAAGGAGCTCGGTATTTGGTAGTGCGGTTGATAGTGATATGAGTGGTGTGGGTGGTGTGAATACTAGTGTGGGTGTTGAGGATGGGTGGAGTGTGGATCATATTGATAGGAGGAGAGTTTTTTCAGAGACTGAGTTTTTGACGCCGAGTGCGAGTGAGGATGGGAGTGTGGTTTGGGTTGGGAGGGATGAGGATGAGGAGATGATGATGAATTTGCCAATTCGGGAGAAAGGGAAGGGCATTGCTTTTGATGAGGAAGATGGGCCGGTTTTTGTCACGAATGAACGCGAGCAGGCTGCTCTTCTGGCTGCGTACTCGGATTTTGGAAGTCAGGGTGATGAAATCGGGGACAGAGGAAAGGGCAAGGAGAAGGAGGGTGATACGGATATGGAGGGTGTGGAGAGTGAGGAGAGTTTGAGTGACGCGCAGAAGGAGGTTGTGAGAGCAGTCAGTATGGATGATGATGAGAATTTCTTCAATACGCCCGATGGGGATGAAGAGTTCGCGTTTGAGAGTGATGATGAAGGGGAGGAAACGGAGACGGAGGATGATTTCGAGCATGTCGGTTGAATGGATAAATTTTGGGGGATATCAAGGAGTAAATTGGCGTTGGAGGGTCGGGGTGCTTGGGTGCTGGCTTTGGGAAACATGACTGCGAAACATGGTCTGGAAATATGGATGGATGGACGGATGGTTATGAAATTAACGACTGGATGGGCTCATTGATGGATGGATGAAAATGACGGGATGATCAGATGCTTTTGCTTTTCTGGAAGTTCTCGCGCTGGAGTTAGAAGAGTGTGTAAAAGAATAGATATATGGAATAACATTGCATATATAACCATCCGGGTGTTGTCTTTCGTGACAATTGAGACCCAGTTTGTGGAGTAAACAAGGGGCTGGACGCGCGTTCGAGACCTCAAACCTGGGGAAGAAAGCATCAACGCATGGGAACATGAGGGGTAGATCTGATAAGATAGAGATCCTGGAAGTAAACAAAGAGATTTGCCACGTAAGAAATTATTCAATCCTACAAGTCAAAGGTTCTTTAGATTCAGGAGTTGGGCTAGAGGAGTTACCAAAAAGGGGCAGATCCTTGGCGCGCTAAGGTCCGCCCACATCAACAACATCAAGCTCGGCCAGCTCACGAGCTCAACCTCCTCTCCTACCCACCACAACCGCAACGATGCCTCTCTTCCACCCCCGCCGCATAGCAATTCTGCTCTGCGTAGCAATTGCCTGCGTCTATGCTGAGAAGCATGCCGCCTCAATTGCAACCATGAGCGTTCCTGAAATAGAGGATAAGCTGCAGGTAAGCTCTTGCTGTCCTCCCACTCTTCTCCTACTTCCAACTCAAAACCAATTGCTCGATCCCCGCGGCGTATACACATGCTAATGAGTTTCTATGAAGGAATGCCCTCTCGTCCAAGATCTTAACACCTACAAGCTCGCCACATCCCCCCAAACCTCGTCCTTGACCTCCCGCATCTTCTCGATCCTCTTCCCCTCCACGCCCGCCGTCAACGCCCTCCTCGCAACGCTGTATATCTCCGGGCCTCCTAATTTCCTGCTCGCGCTCTGCCCGCCGAACATCGATCCCTCTTCTCTCTCCGTCATGGTGGCATTTGCTGTTGGTGGACTATTGGGAGACACCCTGTTCCATTTACTGCCAGAGATTTTCCTCGGTGAGGATGCGCCCGAACATGTGCGCTTTGTGCTGGTTGAACCGAACAGGAATCTTTTGCTTGGCGTGGCGATTATGGTTGGGTTTGTGACGTTCGTGGCCATGGATAAGGGGTTGAGGATTGCGACTGGTGGGGAGGGAGGACATGATCATTCACATGGTGGACATGGACATGGAGAGGTGGAGGTCGTGAGACCAGTGGGCAAGGGGAGTGCGCTTGAGCTGGAGAATTCGCCTGCTAAGAGTACGAGGTCGAGGAAGGGGAAGGCTACGGGCACGAGTAATGGTATCGCGGGTACGGAGTTGGAGGTTTTGAAGGAGCAGAAGGATAAGGACAAGGAGATTAATGCTAGTGTTAAGCTGGCTGGGTATTTGAACTTGATGTATGTTTATTGTGCTCTGCGCTATGTGGATGGACAGCATGCTAATAAGTATACAGCGCCGACTTCACCCACAACATCACCGACGGCCTCGCCATGTCCTCCTCCTTCTACGCCTCCCCCACCATCGGAGCAACTACCACCGTCGCCGTTTTCTTCCACGAGATCCCACACGAAGTAGGTGATTTCGCCTTGCTCATCCAATCCGGCTTCTCCAAGCGTCAAGCAATGGGCGCGCAGTTCCTGACTGCTCTCGGTGCTTTGCTCGGTACGGTAATTGGCATCGCGGTGCAGGAGTATGGGGGAAGTGGAGGGGATGGTGCAGGTGGCAGGTTTGATGGGTTGATGGGTACGAGTTTGAGCTGGGGGGACATGCTGCTGCCGTTTACGGCGGGGACGTTCTTGTATGTTGGGACGGTGGCGGTCATTCCGGAATTGTTGGAGACGGGGAAGGATAGAGGGGTTGAGTTGAGGAAGACGGCGCAACAATTTGCAGCCATGGCTGCGGGGGCGGGGATAATGCTTTAGTGAGTTGAGTAGGGTGATGAGAGAAAGAGGTGTGCTAATATTCGACAGTATTTCTTGGTCCTAGATCATCGACATGGGGGCTTGGAAGTACGGTATACATCATAGAGGATGAGGGTATAGATGATTGGCAATCAGAAAGGCAGGGCGCCGAAAATAGATGGTAATGTACAACAGTATTTTGACCTGGGGTTGGATACATCTGGGTCTGGAAGGAGAGAGGAAGACGGAGTACCGACCATGTGAAAAAGCGGAGAGGAAACGAGATCCGCCTCCCACGTGGACGAATATTGGATAGATAGGTATCGCAATTTCCATTCCGCTGCTATTTCTAAACTTCTCTTCTCTTCTGTGCCATGCTTTCGGTGGCCAGATCTGGGTTGGTACTGTAGTATTCTTGTGCTTTCTACATCATTTCTCATCCCTGTCTCCTTCTTTCCTACCTTTTGTCTTGTTCCCTCGCGGCATACTCCGTATCTTCTTTCTCGATAACGTGGCCAGATGCATCTCCCCACCCATACCACCTCTACCATTCTTCTACAACTTCGGTCATCCAGATCGTATGTTAAGAACCGGAATGTTCCGGCGCCGTCGATCTCACATCTGATCCGATCAGATCTAGGAAGCTTATTCTGTGGCTTCTGGTTTATGATTTGTGGTTCGCTCGGCGTGGTGACGGCTTTGGTGGTGGAGAGGACGGCGTGGAGCTAGGGCGCACATTATCGTCATGATGATGTGGTTTTGAATTATTCGAATTGTTTGAAAGGGGATTCACCCTGGAGAGTCAACATCGGAATGGGGCGGCTGTTTGTTTGCCGTTGAATTTGCCACCTTCGGGTATGAGGACTCTGACTTGCGGTGCCCTGGGTATATGGATACGGGATGATTTCCGAATTGAGGATCAGACTTTAAGTTGGAGGATTCTAGAAAATTGCTCACTCGTGGAAGACTGGAAACAACATGTGGGTGAAACAATCAAGAGAACAAAAGGAAGACTCATACTGAATGGGGTTGATAAAAAGAAGGGGTTGATGGGATTGAAGATTTTAGGTTGAACAATTTTACCGAGCAGTTGTTGTCAGCTTCGGTAAGTCTGCCCGTGTTGTCCTCCTGGTCAGTGGAGGACAATCGGCAGAGAAGCCTTCGAGAATTGAATAAAAATATTGGCTGATCAGCTTTCAGAATAAAACCAAGAATACAATTGCCAAGGCCAGGCGGAATCGTGTGCCTGCTCATGATGGTTGCGATTTCCAGATGGTCACAACAGAGCTGATGTCCCGGAATATTCGAATTTTTGGAATTCAGCGAATTTTCCTCAATGGGGTTGTAAATCCGAGTCTCGGTTCTCGGATGGCTGCAAAGCTGTGTGGAAGAGAAAGTTGCGATGAGGGTTGAGTTATCGCGCTTTGGTCAGATGAGACCGTCGAGGTAAACCCCTGATCTCGCCTTATAGCGAGGATTGCGGAAGGGTGGTGTGTCAAAACGTTAGTTTAAGGGTACGTCTGCTCTGCTTGTATTGTTCCCTAACAATGGAGGATGCTACTTGACAAGCACTTTTGTGATAGAACTTTGGCTAACCACATCGCAAGATACCAATACAAACATATCAAGTGAAAAAAATATAATATTGCGAAGTGCCAATGTCAATGGTAGGCGAGATTGTGCACGTGGGCGAGATATCCGCCAAGAACACAGAAAGCGAGCGTTCGGAGCGTAACATTGCTCTGTACCAAGGCAGCACAATTTTATTTTATCATGGCTGTCTATTGAGCTGAGTCTGAGATCCGGGCTGCAGCGGCAACAGTCTTATGTTGAGATATTGAACTTGACTTTGTCTGCATGAGGCTCGAGCATGCCCATAAAGTGGATGTTGCGAAAATGCGCGTCTCATGTCCCCTTGGACCTCGAGAGACCCTTGGTTTCTCTGCTTGCATGCACTGCTTTGCCTGCCCCTGCCCTTCGTTGCTGCTGCTGCTGGGAAAGGAAATATTCTTGCGGACGCTTCCTGTTCTTTCGGTGACGTGTTTTCACAATGCGGTACCATTGCATCGACGAGTTGGCCCATCTCGTACCCCCATCTTCTCACCTTCGTGCTTCTAGACCAGCATATTCCTTTTGTCTTTGGCACTTCACCTGTTGCTGTCGCTGGTCAGCCTCAATTGTATTTCCTTTTTGGGCGGGTCCTAATCCACATGATGCAACGAATCCCTTCACGCCGTATCGAGTTCGAGTTGAAAGTTGGTCTGCCGGCGACGTCTAGTTGCAAGCCATGATCTAAATCGTCGTCTGATGGTACGCTTGATTGAGTGGTGCCATTCGTGGAACACAAAATCATCGGAAGTTTCTGTGATGAAGTTTGGAGAAGGTACGTTCTGCACGCTTTTCAATATTCTGACAAGGGTATTGATCGGAGATCTAGTTGGGGGACACAGTTCATGATGAAATACTTTTTCCCCACCTGTTCACTCCAATCCAAAAATCATTTCAATTATCTTTGCATGTTCTCTGAGTCATGTTTGTGCCATACCACCAACCCTGGAAGCGAAGATATACCTTACAGCCGGATCATATCTAGTGGTCGCCGGCGCCATCTTGAAGTTTGGTCCGCTCCTTCCTTCCACCAGCAACGACTTTCAACCCACTTTTACACCACAGCAAAAACGACCTTCGACATAGCTTCGATCTCGACACCATCATCGGTATTTCCTAATCCCCTCCTGGCCAAGCGGAGGCCGCAAGCGATCTCTGAAGTATCTCTCCTTCGCACATTCTTTTGTCTTTATCCACATTCTCTGGGGCCTTTTGCGGGCATTATGCTTCCTGGGGAGTGAAGAAGACCCGAATATCAGCAAATACCTCGCTTTTCGCGCGAAAATCGCTCCTTATTCCAGTTCTACAGCATATTTCAGTACTTCTCTACACGTGATATCAACAAATTCGAGCGACACGATCAAAAAACGACTTCGAGGGGGTAGGACTCAAGAACTGCGACGGACTGGTGGATGATGGCGGGCCCTGGCAACAGGCTGCCAGGTTCGGGCTCGATTTCATCGGATTTTATCGCACATACCGATTCCTCAACTTCGACACCATCACCTCCGCACGCAATCGCGAACCCAGCGCTCCTCTTTACCGGACCACGGTACAACAGCACAAGCCAACATGTTTCACATTACTATGGGAATATTCCAACAAGGGGATACCATCCAACCTGCACAACGGATATCATACAGCATGTGGACGGTCTTTTCATGGCCGATTCCAGTCTACGCAAGGTGGTCGAGAGATACCCAGAGCTTCTGCAAAAAATCTCGCAAGCAATTGATAATGTGGTTAGCTGGGAATTCAAACAAAACCCCTATATGAATCGGTATGTTAGGAATTGTCTCGGCAGCATTCGCTCATGTATCCAGGCTCGACCGCGCCAATATACTGTTTCGCGAAATCACAGCGGCGGACTACCATCCCTTGGTTGTATGCGCTTTCAAGATCCCCCCTCTGCGTGTCCAAAATAATACCATTGAGCTATTTCTGCTTCAATGCCGCCAAGAACTCTTTGCACAAATCTTCAGTTGGGTTGACACACCTCATGATACACATCACTTGCTTCGGAGAATGCTGTCTTGGATTCATCTTTCGAAGAGGCCACTGTCTGCCAGGGAACTTCAGGAAGCGATGAGATTCTCCCTGTCTGATTGTCAACCACCATTGCATACTTTACATACATTTCAAGAGCTCAACTTTCTCGGTGGCGGGTTCATTCAATTTCGGGAAGCGACAAACGAAGTCACAATACCAGAAGGCTTCAGACAGTCCATCGGAAATTACTTCGGCAGATATGGGGGTGACTATGGCGGATATCACGACCGTATGTGTTTCGTCTGCTTGGATTACATAAATCGCGCGATTGGATTTGCCAGCCCTGGTACTGACGCCATATCTCTGGAGCATCGACTTCAGCTCTTTCCTCTCTTGGCCTATGCAGTCGAGAACTGGCACTATGATGTTCAGCCAACGACAGGATACATGAAAAGAGCTGCTGCGTACCTCCGGGACGACGAGATCATCAGAATCATGATGCAAATCCAGCGCAAAATTCAGTTCGAATCCCAGCCGGACGGGGTCAGCAGCCAAGAGCTGAGCCAGCGGCACCGCTGGGATACCACGAGGTTGAATTACGCGGTGTCAATCGGGAACTATCATCTTGTGGAAGCGTTCCTGATTTGTGGTTGCAATCCGAATGGAGAAGCTGACCATCAACCACCGCTTATTTCTGCTGTCATGAACAGGCATTCGAATATAGTCCGACTGCTTGTGGGCTATGGCGCGAACGTCAGCATAGTCGATTTCGCTAACCGGACTCCACTTTACCTTGCAGTGTTTCAGAACGACTTTGCGACTGTCCAATATCTCCTCTCTACACGTGCACGTGGAGATTTAAACCATCAGATGGAGATGACGGACAGAATGACACCTCTAATGGCAGCTATCTGCAATGGAAACCTTCAAATTGCCGAAATACTTCTTCATGCAGAGCCACAAGTCTATCTCCAGGCTTGTGATGGACAGACAGCTCTCTCATACGCTCTCCCGAAATCCGAATTCCGGAAGCTGGCAATCAGGATGTTTGAACTGGGAGTCAGAAAGGAAACTTGGACCTCACAATCGATGGCTGACATCACCCTTTATGAGGCTATCATCGAAATCACGGATCGTGCTGTTCGCGATCAGGTTACGGCTTGTCTTTAGAAGATCGACGAAGCACTCCGTACACAGGGTCCATCTGTTGACTACGAAAAGTGGTCAGAGAGCTTTGTGCGCAAGTTTCTGGATAATGTCACTGCAGATAGTGATCTAACTGCGATTAAGAAAGCTGTTGCAGAAGAGCGCCGGAGGCTGAAAATGATGTTACCTCTGGGCAACAATCTTCGTCAAAGGTACATGCTTCGCCGTGCTGTCGGCATAGGGGCTTTTTCAGGTGCCTGGGAAGCCATGGATCTGGTGGAACGGAAATTCGTCGCTGTCAAGTTCTTGCTGGACCCAAAAAATACCAGCAACTGTGATGATGCAGCCAAAGAGCGCAAGTTCATGCGGGGAATGAACCATCCCAACGTACTGAAATGCCTGGACTTCATGACGACTCAAGGTGTTCCCGTCAATATCACAGAGTTCGCGTCCCAGGGCGATCTGTGGCATTATTTGAGGAAACATTGTCGCTATGGACTTCCAGATGCGATTGCAAAGATAATGTTTCGACAGATCATGGAAGGACTGATTTACTTGGTAGGCATTCCCCATGTTCGTTCCTTTCCGTGCTATTCTGATATGCAGCAGCATGCCCAAGACGTGGTTCACAGAGATCTCAAATCACTGAATATTCTGGTGTTTGAGAACAACCTCGTCAAAATAGCCGATTTTGGTAACAGTAAACGGATTCCGGCAAAGGATTATGGATACGTCCATCAGGTTCCGTGCACGCCAACACGTATGCCCCAACATGTGCTCTTGCATACATATCCCTTCGAACCAGGACCAACTAACACAATTGCAGACATCGCACCAGAAGCAATCGACGACGAAGAAGCCAGTGAAGAATGGATCCTCGCCAAGCCCTGTGATGTTTACTCCGCTGGTGTCTGCCTTTACGAACTGCTCGCAGGAAAGGAACCATTCAACACACCTGACAGCGAGACAGATTACGAGGAGCTCTATCGACAAATTCGCGAGGGTGACCTCCGATTTGACAACTACGTTATGTGGGGAACGCACGACGATCTTGCAATGCACCTCCTTGCTCGAATGATGAACCTCGATCCCAAGAAACGCCCAACAGCCGAGCAGGTCCTGACCCATCCTTGGCTTACACCAAATCCTGCGAGACAGAACATGTTGGATACGTTCGGTTTACGAGAACCTCATGCTCGGAAACCGACAAGCTTCAATGCCCATCGGCCAGAATGGATCACGCCACCCCCAAGGACAAGACGTGGGGACCACTCTTACAGTGAGGGACTGGACGAGGAATTTAAGCTGTTTACTCCACCATCGCGTAGGAAGCGTGCGGATGCCTGCCTCAGCCAAGAGTTGAATGACTTTCGAAAAGAGTACGATTTCTCGGTTCAACCGCCGCGACTGGGATATTGAGCTTTCATCCAAGTGTCCGGCCTCCTCTGATCCTTCTCTGGTCTTGGGGGGGGAAGGAAGGGGGGGGGGGGGGGGGGT
>Ga0207879_100076_pt1 | contig 206058 bp, 234 predicted proteins | sample LinPmetageLP24_FD_184045 | JGI IMG/M metagenome (GOLD analysis project Ga0207879, IMG submission 184045) | Marine viral communities from the Pacific Ocean - LP-24 (SPAdes) | ecosystem: Environmental > Aquatic > Marine > Oceanic | place: Pacific Ocean | collected 2009-08-30 | reverse complement strand
AACCCGCCCTGACCCGTGCCTAACGCGACAAGGAGAGGGCGTATAAGCCGGGGGAGGCGCGGCCGGGGTAAGAGGGAGGAACGACCGACCCGGCTAGCCCCGGCTGCGCAACCTCGACGACTCCCGAACACGTTCCCGGACCCTAACCCTAGGCATCTCGGTCTCAAGAACTTTGCTGGACTCATGGTAGTCCGATTTCTCCTCGGTGTCTCCGAATCTGTTGTCTCTCCTGGCTTTGTGCTCTACACCTCGATGTTCTACACTCGACAAGAACAGGTCCTGCGAACGATGCTTTGGGCGGCCATGCAGGGTGCATTCTCGATAGTTTCGTCGCTCATGTCATTTGGTCTTGGACATATCACGAATACTGCTTTGAAGCCTTGGATGTACATCTTCCTCGTCCTCGGCCTTCTCAGCATCATCACCGGACTTGCTTGGCTCTTCTTTATGCCCGAGACGCCAAACAAAGCCAAATTCTTGACCCGTGAAGAACAAATAATTGCGGTCCAAAGAGTCGCTGAGAATATGATGGGAGTGAAGGGGTATGAGTGGAAATACTATCAGATGTGGCATGCAGTCAAGGATGTCAAGACTTGGCTGTTGCTCGCGTTCGTCTTCTTTACCCAGCTACCGAATGGAGGATTGACGAGCTTTGGATCTTTGGTGATATCTGGATTCGGATTCGATAAGTTCAGAACATTGCTTATTGGACTCCCATCATCCGTTGTCAGTGCTGGAAGCATGATTGTGTGGGGATACTTCTCCATGAAGCATGGGAATCTTCGGACATGGGGGATGATTGTTCCTCTTCTCCCCGCGATTGCAGGAATTGCTACTGTCTACGCGACACAAGGAACCGGCGCGAACAAGTATGGTCGAGTCTTTGCGTACTGGCTCATCAACTCATATGCTGTAACAGTAAGTCTCGGCCGCTCTCACCCTTCGAGAAACATGACTAACCCGTTCTGATTTCAGTGGCCATTCTGTCTTACTATCATTGGGCAGAACATCTCAGGACATACCAAGCGGGCGACAACAAACATCATGCTCTTCATGGTATTCGCCGCTGCAAATATCGGAGGCCCGTTTTTCTTCAAGGCTGAGGACGCCCCAAGATATGTCCTTGCCATCACCGTTATCTTGGTCTGTTTCTGTGCAGCATTCTTCTGTGCCATTGCTCTTCGAGTGTATATGATCTTGCAAAACAGGACGCGAGACAGGCGGTATGGGAAACTTGAGACTGCTGAGGATAAGTTGGAAGGTATGAGGTTGGGAATGCATGACAAGACAGAACTGGAGAATGTGGATTTCCGATATGTTCTTTGAAAAATAGAACATTCACTGGTGAGGGATAGAAGGGCGCCATGAAGAGCTTTGGAAGGCTCATTGATCGAGTAACATTGGTTGATCTACTGTACGTGACATCCGATACTACTCACCTGTGGCTCCTCCAAGAACTGGGAATTTTGAAAATGATGCAGGCCACGAAGCTGTATGAAATCTTCATAACACATTAAAGTCTTCCACTTAACTCTGCCACTTGAAGTTCGGCTTCTCGAAAGCGACTCACAATATTATGCTGGTGTGGTTCAATTTCCTCACTCTCGTCACCTTCATAACATTCAACGAGCTCCAGGCAAACTACCCCACTCCATGAGCGCTCATGCGTAGCAACTCCCAAACGCATGAACGTCTTCATATTTCGTGTCAGTTGATTGGCGGAAAATAATCCCAGCAGCACCTGTTCAGCCGGAAGGCATCCGAAGGTAAACAAAGAACTTATATTTGAATGCTACATGTTTCTTCTACCATCTGCATCCAATACTGAATCTACAGCCCTTCGCAGCTTCCCCACTTTCTCCTTCTGACTAGAACCAATGCAAATGAGACGCCCCATGTTGCCTGATTCAGGCAGCAGATATCCAGACTTCAAGAAACCTTTAAAATATGAAGGCATACTTTCGAAGCAACAGAGGCTTCGATCTACACAGTTTGCCAACTCTTCATTTGCCTGGCCTCCGGTACTTGCCATATGTGATCGACTAGGGCAACTCAATGATCGTCTTTACACCTTGATTCATTTCGATGTCATTTCTGAGTCCGAGGCTCTCATTTCCTCCTCGAGATTCAGATCTGATGTAGCTAAGACGACCAGATGAAGGCCAGGCGTTGGAAGATGATTTGCCACGACGGGATGAGCCACTGAAGAGCTGAGAGCGGAGGAAGAGGGATCGAAAGAGGGGTCGGAGAGTAACGAATGACCAAGCTGTTAGATCACACCGGTCTCAGCTGTGGGTCAGATAGCTCCTCTGTTGTTGCACATAAAAAGTCGGCTTGAATAGCCATATCTTTGACATATGGAGTGAGAATGATTGTTGCTATTGAAGACCTGCAGACACATTCATTAGCCTTTGGAGCAGAAGAGTGCTGGAGTAGTTATAGAGCACACCCCTGCAATGCTGCCATAGCGAGAATTAGAGATATGCCTAGCTTACTTCTGAGGTCAGTCCACTGACTCACAAGTTGAGACATGAGATGCCCATGTTTGACTTCGCGGAGAGGCGGCATATCTTATGGAGAGCACCATCTCGCTGGACCAGGAAACCTTCTCTTTGGCAGTTGTTTTCCCGACTACCAGCTTGTCCTTAGCGAGCGCAAATAGTCACAGTCTGGTAGATCTGTGATATTTTTCTAAGACCTGTGCATGATACCTTTGGCTTGGAAGTGAAGGACAGGGACAAAACACCAGGTTGCGAATAGTCGGGACCTGGATAATTCTGTCCCTAACATGAGACTAGCTAGCCACCGTTAGGACTTTCCTGAGGAAGACGCCATGAGATCGGCTATGAGATAAGCCAGATAAAGCAGACATCTTATTATGGCAAGTATTGCATGGCGGGGAGTATGTGATGACTTTGGACAATGCGAGGGGGAATGGAGGTGATCGTGGCCAGAGCGAGCGGTCGACCATGTGCCTTACAGTGAATGCGGCTGCATTGGGGAATTTGAGATCTCAGCCATTGCTTGCAATCGTATATAAACAAGGTACGGCAGCTCCCGGCAGTTGGGCGAAGCCGAGAGAGGAACACCCAGACAGATTATATTTCTTGTTATAAACATATTCAGCCCCCTGCACTATTTACAGAATCTGTCTAGCCGTCCCTCGAATATATGATTTGAGCCAGGGAAGAATTGACGGATACTGTGGTTGGGATAAGGAGAACCTTTTTTGATCGATTGAATTACCTCTAGAACTAACCATCGCGCAGACTTCTTTCCACCTTCTCTTCAACTCATACCTTCGATGTCATTACATTGCGCTAATGTACCCCTATACACACCCTCTACTAGGTTCGGCGTTATTTAGGATTGCCTTGTCAAAGGCTTTCAGGGGTAAAGGAATAGTGGAGCAGAGCGGGTCTGGGGAACGGTGGGTACTAGGTTCTAGATTTAGGTTCTAGTGTACGGAGATTGAGAGCAAATGATGATTAGCTTCGGCTAGGCGTGCTTCTGACAGTGACTGCACAGACCATACCAACGCTGCGGAACGAGCGGAGAAAATTGGACAAGCGGATAACTCCGACTACCGCACAGCAAAGATTTCCGTCACATCTTGGCCTAGAAGTCACTGGGATATGTACGTATTTGCTAGTTCAACTGCCGAAGTTCTCCTGAATGTTCATTCAAACAGTTCAATTTGCCACATTCAATTAGTAAGAGGAGACACTTGAATTGCATTGCCAATTTTGAGTGATACGGCGCCCGGAAGCCACCTCACACGGCTACCCAGCTCCCTGATTCATTGAACGAGGCTGGAAAATCCCCTAGTGTGTCGGACATTCATGTCGAGGTTTTTGAAACGGGTTAGGGCTTTGCACGTCGTCATGATAAAACTCTATCATACCACCCCTTTCTTGCCAACTATTCTTCAGTTAACTCGGTCTCCGCGCGGACGGTGCGGTGCGGTGCCCCCGCTCCTGTAGAGCATAACCTTAATTACACGATGCTTCATCTGCAAAGTGATTGGCAGAAGTCTTCCATAAACTTGTGGTTGTACCTGTAGCCATAGGGTGACAATGATTCCCGGTTCGTGCTGAGCATTTCCCTTTACATATACCAGTTTGTAGCCCTGGCGTTTTTAGGTCCAGCTTACAAATGAGGCTTTACAATGGGTAAACTATAGCGCTCGCGCTCTTCGGTGAACTGATAGTCAAGCCATCGACGGTAAGGGAAAGGGGGTTTTAGGAGTATCGGTTTGTCAAGGGCTAGATACGCTCCATTGTCCATCCACTGAATCAAGGAAGTAGTTGACTTGTGCATTAAAGTTAGTCATCAACCGAGCTCTAGACGAGAAGTTAAGCATTTGGCAGGTGCCATTCGAGAGTTCTGAATGATCACCGAGGTTATCGGATATCTTGCTCGTACAAGTACAGCGGAGTCTTCTCCGTGTTCAAGTGTTGAAATGTGGTTTCGTCATAACATCTCCGCTTCGGTTAACCCCTGAACTGTCGAACGGACTCATCGCCAGAGATGGATTGACGCCGGTGACTAAATTCGAATGGAGCAGACTCGTTTTTCGGACATTACGCTTGAACCAAGCTCATGCGCGAAATACTCCGAATATGGCTAGCATACCGGTACTCCTTCCCCGCAGAAACTCGTAGGCGAGCCATATTACCTAGACCTTCCACAAGAGGAAAGGAGCCCGCTATGGGGCCTGGAATTGGGGAATCCTATTTCAAAAAATAGGACGAAATGTTCCCCACCTGTTGCCACAGCCGATGCACGAAAAAGGATCACAAGGACTGCTATGGATATTGAACTAGCTCGCTTGATGTTCACATCATGGGAGGCCAGCTCTCTCAAGCGTTCAAAATGCTCTGCTCATCCCTTCTCGTGAAAGAGCACATCATAAGCCAATTGCATGAACCAGAGCACCAGGATCGATCAATATGCTGGTACTGAAAAATCTTCATTTTCTGGCCATCCTCGCGGCCTTGGTCCCTGCATCTGTGGCTGTACCGTAAGACAATCAATCCTCGATTTGAGCAAGTCTCCTTCGCGTTCTAATACTGATCATCATACAGTGTCAAGGAGGAACGTCAAACAACTGTTCTCGGACTTGAGAGCTATGATTATATAGTTGTGGGATCTGGTGCTGGCGGAGGACCTCTTGCTGCTAGTATGTATTTCTTCGATTTCCTTTTAAATTCCCCGAGTGACTCCTCAAATCTGAATGTTATCAAACCCTCGGAGATCCGAAAATATGCTTCCGACCACTTGATCAACAAGTCACTAAGTCGATTATCATCTAGGACTTGCCATCAATGGCCAGAAAGTTCTCCTTCTCGAGGCTGGAGACGATCAGGGTGAAACTCCTCAACAATCGATTCCCGCATTTTACCCCGCTGCCAGTGAATACGATCCAATGTCATGGGATTTCTTCGTCAGACATTACCCTGATGATGCTCGAGAAGGATTGAACCAGAAAGCAACATACACGACGCCAGAAGGGGAAACATACATCGGCCTGGACCCCCCGGCTGGATCTACTCTGAAAGGTATTTGGTACCCACGTACAGGTACCTTGGGAGGCTGCGCAACTCACAATGCCATGATAACTGTCTATCCCCATGATAAAGACTGGTCTCTCATCCAAAGTTTGACTGGTGACTCTTCGTGGGCTCCGGAGAACATGCGACAATACTTCGAGCGCGTCGAAAGAAATACATATTTAACAAACTCCACGGATAACACTGCTAATGGCCATGGTTTCGATGGATGGCTAGGCACAGATGAGGCAAGCCTTGGTCTGATTGCAGATGACTCTCAGATGCTCTCAATGGTTTCAGCAGCTAACAGTTTTGGGGGCACCAACCCGACCGTCAACGTTACCGACGCCGAAAGTTTGGCAACTATCTCCCCTCTCGACCTCAACACAGCCTACCCCAACCGCGATTCCACCGAGGGCCTGTACCGTATCCCATTGCACGTCTCTGATGGGAGGCGAAGCAGCCCTCGCGATTTTCTGCTCGCAACTGCCAATGCCCTGAACCCAGATGGATCCAAGAAGTACCAGCTCGATATTCGTACCCACACGTTTGTGACCAAGGTGCGGTTCGAAGAAAACCCTGGAGCAGTGCCGAGAGCAGTTGGTGTCGACTTCCTCGCCGGCGAAAGCCTCTACGCTGCTGATCCTCGTAACACAGGCAACAATACTGGAACTCCAGGAACTGTGAACGCGACTCGTGAGGTTATCCTTTCAGCTGGTGTCTTCAACACCCCGCAGATCTTGAAGCTCAGTGGCGTGGGTCCCAAGACTGAATTGGAGGAATTCAACATTTCTGTTGTTGTCGACCTGCCAGGTGTTGGCACCAATCTACAGGATCACTACGAAATCAGCACAGTTTCAAAATTCGAAACGGACTTCGAATTACTAGAAGGCTGCACTTTCCTATCCACGGGTCCAACTGACCCTTGCTACGTACGATATACTACCAACGCCACCGAAAAGGGCCCATATGCCACCAACCTCCTCCCTAGTGCAGTCCTGCTCAAGTCCAGTGTAGCTGAATCTGACCGCGACATGTTCATTTTCGGAGGACCAGTCATGTTCAGGGGCTATTTCCAAGGCTATACCAACGCTGCTATTGCCGACACTAAGCACTGGAGTTGGGTCACCCTTCAGGCACACCAGAACAATCATGCTGGGACTGTCACTCTAAACTCAGCAAACCCCCTAGACGTCCCTAGCATCAACTTCAATTTCTTCGATGCTGGAACTACAGCTGACGGCGCCGATGCACACGACCTTGCACCCATGGTGGAGGGAATCAACTGGTCCCGCAAGGTATCGGATTCTGTCTCCGGAAAATATTCATTCACCGAGGAGCAGCCAGGAGCAGATATCACCACGACCGAGCAAATCCAGGACTTCGTGAAGAATCAGGCGTGGGGTCATCACGCTTCTTGTTCTGCTCCCATTGGTGCTGACGATGATGGTCTTGCGGTTCTTGACTCACACTTCCGTGTTCGTGGTGTCGAAGGTCTCCGTGTCGTTGATGCATCTGTTTTCCCAAAAATTCCAGGATTCTTTCCGGTTGCTGCGATCTTTATGATTAGCGAGAAGGCGGCCGACGTTATCATTGCTGATAATGCATAGAAGGGGAGTCTGTTGTTTATGTACATATATATGGCCATTCTGTTCAGTTGTATATAGCTTTGGAAAGATGTAACTTGGTAACTGCCTACTTTCACCAGAAATGCGATCCAGCATTTAGCTAAAGCATTGCCTATTCCTTTCATATGGATCATCGATTGTCTCCGATGCATCCGTGTGCCAATTTACAGCAGCAAACAGGAGTGCGAAAATGGAAAGCAGACGTGAAACTGTATGTCGCAATACAACACTTACAAGAAGAGTTTATATTGTCCAACTCCAATAGTGAATATCTGCGCTTTTCCAAAATGCCGCATGAAACATCGCCATAACGCAGCTGGGCCCAGGAGTTACTACATTTGTAAGAGCTGGATTTTTTGTACCCCAGCTCACAGTCAAGCGTTCGATAACAGAACCCCACAAGCAAGAGCAGAAATGAGAGCACCAGGAATCGCATGAAAGATTCCCTTCCCCTGCAGCCCAGCACGAGCAAGATAGACACCATCCGTCCCAGCAACAACAATGCCGATGATAGCAAGGACAGTAGCCATCTCCATCCATTTGCCTTGATATGCAAAGGTCAGAAGAATAAGCCCCGTCGCTAGCTGACGGATACCCATCAGTGCGATGTATGATTGGGCCACGGCGTGTTGATGGTTTGACTTGAATGAGAATGAGTCGTCCTTCTTTGAGTTCTGAGAGGGGTTTGATGTTGTATCGAGGTCTAAGCCGAAGCTTTTCGAGAAGCCGATGGGATCGAAGATGGCTTGGGCGCCGGTGCCAATGGCGAGTAGAGCGAATGTGAGGCTGATAACCTTGAATAGAGGCAGGAGATAGCCCATTATTGGATGGCTGCTTCTTTGTTAGAATGGAGGCAGCTTGACATGGAATGTATTCATAGTCACCTGATAGTATTGTGGTTTTGATAGATGGCTAATAAATATGGAAAGCGGTGCGGTGAAGGAATGTTGGTCAAAGACGACCCTTCGAGCGAAGTGATGCGTCATCCCCCACTCTTGGCACTCGGTTGATTGTTGACATCAAAATCCGCATGTCTGTAACCACGAATTCGTGTCTCAGCACTGTAGTTTGGGCTGTGGAAGAGAAGTATACAATTCATATCATGTATTGGGATTTGAGCACCCACGCGCTGACACTGTCTTCTGATTTCCTTGTTCAAATGATCCCAATGATCTCCCTCACTCTTTCCACATCCCCCTTCTTCGCCTTCGTCCAATCTGTACTCTTCAAAACCTCCCCTCCACTCTCCCCATACAACCTGACCCAAAGCTCATCCAAGACAGCATTCCTCACGCCCGGAAACTTATGCACCAACATCCCCACCAGCTTCCCTCTCGCCTCACTGACCACCCCTGCATCCATCAGACCACCATAGATCTTAACGCACGCCTCAATCTTCCTGAAATTCGCACTCTGGTAATGGGCTTTCTGCACGCGGAAGTAGAGTGTTTTCCAATCGACGGATGAACGCTGTAGAATCTGCATATCAAGAAGAAACGAGATGGTTTCGAGTGCTGAGACCAGGATTCGATCGTTAGGCGGCGTGGTCGGTGTGAGGAGAGCAAGGAGAGTCTTCGAAATGAGATCCGTGTTGGCTGAAGAAGCTTCACAGAATGTGAGGAGGGCCATACGACTTGCTTGTACGAGGGCTGAAGCGCCAGTGTCCGCCGATGTGATATAGCCCGACATGAATGCTTCTGACCAAGTTAAGGCTTGTGGAGATGTGGTCCACCATGGAAGGAGCTGCATGTTTAGAAGGGCGAGGAAGTATGACTCCGGTGAAGGTTCCAGCGTTGAAGCTTGGGAGCCATCGGATGGGTCGAGGAGAAGACATTTCTGTCCTTCACGACGAACCTTGTCGAGCTTTTCTGATGCTGTTCTCATCACTCTCCCACACAATCGCTCTCTGATGTATTGTCTCTTTGGTTGTCCTTCACCATCGCTCCAGATTGCAGCGACTGCTTTTGCAGCCTCAATTCTGACCTTGGATCCCACATCTCCTTGAGCGTTTGTGGTGAAATCATCGAGGCCCTCTTCCACGAGACCTATTACATCGTCCAGATTTGATGCAATGAGAACACTGGGCCCAAGGTAGCGAAGTATCAATGCTCGAGAATCAGGCTCCTGGTCTTCACTCCAAATCTGCTGTATCGTACTGATGATTGAAGCTTGTTGTGATGGTACAACTGGAAAGACCTTGAATAGTGTTTGTAGGTAAGCACCATTCTTGGAGACGTGTCGTGATTTGGAAAATGTCTTAGCTTTCTGGATATACCTGCTCACAAGCACAAATCTGTCTTCTTCCGAAATCATGGCGATCAGATCAACAGCAGCATCGGAGATGACGCCAACAGTCATAGCATCTTCGATGGTCATACACTTCTCGTGAACGTCTATTTGCAGTGAAATGATTTGATGCCGCGAGACTTGGCTGGGCTCAATTGAAAGCAATGAATTGCATGCCATTGTCAGCTTACAGATTGCTTCTGCTATCGATGATTGATTCCGTAGAGTCAACCAGCTAACGTCCACGTACTGCAGAATGTCGGCGACGAGAGGAAGGACAGAAGAAATGGTTCTCCGCAACTCGTCTGAGAGGCTGGGTACGGCGAGGCATTCTTGGGTAAATGGTTTAATGATGGACGAAAGGCAAAGCAGTAAACCATGCCGTTCATCGCCATCTCGAAGGACAAGCGCTTTCAGTCGTCCAGCAATAACGTCCAAGATATTTCGAAACTCCTCCCATGGTTTTGCACTCCTCAGCCTCTTCGCCCAGACGAGGATCCCAACAGCAGAGGCTGCGGTCCGTCTTGCACCTGCGTCTGAGTCTCTTACTCCGCGCCAGCGAAGAAGAGCATCCAGTAGGCCATGATGATATTCATCAGACAATGAGGCAGCACCGATGGCAACCTCTTCGACCGCCCTTGATCGAAGAGCAATGGCATGATAGTCAACGACTTGCACGACTTGAATTCCTTCAGCAATTGTATCTGGATTTCGTCCAATCAGCTCCTGCAATGCTGCTGATGATCCACGTCGAACGTTGCCTGCAGGATCCAAAGATGCAGCAACTACCAGATCAGTTGCTAGTGTTTGTAAAGCTGGTAAGCTCAAACCATCGGCCGAGATCAAATTGATCGCCTGTAGTTCCGCCGAAGTGTACCGTCGAGCGAGTGCCCAAATGCCGAAATTAGCTGCATCTCGAACGTTGGTCCCTGTTGAAGTGGCTGAAGTAGCAGAACGTTTCTCGAAAGATAGAGCCAAGCGAAGGGCTGCTAAAACAGGAGCTAGACTCGAAGATGGTATCGAACGACGATACAGAAGATGAGAGAATGTCAAGACGAGGCCATGCCATTGGAATGCCTTTACATCAGAGAGATCCGCGGTCTTCATTCCGGGTCTGCCAACCATCCTGTAACTACTTGAGAATGTGTCGAGGACAACATCAACGACTTGTAATGCCATATCAGGATCAAGCTTCAAAGTGATGATGCTCAAAGCCTTACTTGCAGCAAGTCTGACAGGGGTCGCTTCGTCCTCTAGGAAATCCAGGAGGTCACCAATGATAATCTGGACTCTGTCTATGTCTGCTGTATTGGCAAGATCGAGTGATGCAATGGCTCGAAAAATCTTAATGATAATCTTGCGTGAGACAGCAGATTTCCTAATTGCATCTAGAAGTGTCGTGGGCATATCATCTTGATCCCGAGTAACATCAAAGATCTCCTGCAGGTATTCAACCATATCTGGAGTACCAGCAGACGATACAAGCATTCCAGCAAGAAACGAAAGAATGCCGATGTAGAAGTACGGCGAGCTTTCCAAAGAAGCAGAAGGATGCAAACATGATATAGCCCATCTGACCAAAGCTCGGAGGACGCCCACTTGTTGCATATCCGGCCGCATGGCTACGCGGACCAAGAGTATTTTGGCAGCATCCCTTTCCTTCCCAGACGATGAGAGACGGCGAACAGCAAGAGAAATGACTCGTAATGTTACCGTTGGAACATTTGCTGGACAAGCAAAGCCCGGGATATTCAACTCGACGATATCTTCGGTTCCCTGTGAAGATATGCTGGCAAGATCAAACGGGGCGAGAAGCAACTGGGAGAGCCAGAGCAGTGTAATGTATCTCTCTTCCCAGCCCCATAAGGCGCCTTTCTCGATCGCAGACAGAAGTAACTCGAGGTCCCTTGTCTCTGTACCGAAGAATTGCACAATGACCTTCTCTCCACGGATCTTGCAGAACGTATATAGCAGCTTACATATTGCTTTGGATAATGGTACCAGAAGGTGGGTTGATGGTTGCTTCGAAGGAGGGGTACGGAGGTGTTCGAGGAAGGCATTCGCAAGTAGAGGTACAAATGTATTGAGATGGGGATCGAGAAGCTGCGGGAGCTCTTGGAACGGTTCGAGCTATATACTTGTTAGCAGTGATCATTCTCCGGACCAGACAACTTACCAGATTGACCAGCCTATCCGTATCTGAGCTCCGGACAGTGCGACGGACCTGCCCATTTCTCCTCAGGAACGGCTGCAAAGACCGTCCAAGATCTGCCAGAAGATTAGGGGCTGATCTCTCCAGCTGGACATCCTGCTCAACCTCAGGAGCATCCATCACAAGCGGTGTGCAGCGGGTGGTGTTTACTTTCGGAGGGGCATCCTTAACGTCGAAGGCGGTCAAGTTTAGGTCGGCGCGTCCAACGCGACTCGGGTTGGACTTTAGCCTCAGAGTCGGCGGCTAGACACGGCTGGCATTGCCCTGGGTGAAGATTGGAAAGCTTGACCTGCTTATGCTTAAGGTGCGGTGTGCAACAAAATCGTGACAGAGCAACAACAAATGCCAAACCTAAATCTAAACCTTATTTCAGCTGGACAGCGCTTCGAATCAACAGCATCAACTCAACAAACGCGGCATGCGCAACGACTGGATAGCAAAAGGAAGACATGAAGGCGGTATTTGAAGAGCCCCAACACGGCATGACTCTGGTGGCCGATTCCCCTTGGCAGCGGGGTGGGGGGATTGCTGGAGACCCCAATGCGGATTGAACGTCATGATATCATTGCACCCTTTCGGCGATAAAATCCCGTCTTCAAAGCCGTGAAACCGAGGCTCAGGCCACCGCTCCATCCGCCGATACATATTCGAGCTTCTGTGCTCTCTACTTCTACTCCTCACATCCAATTCAAAGCAGCACCGCATCTTCCATTGCTTCTGCCGACACTACAGCAAACATGGGCAATCAACTCTCGCAGATGTTCCCTCCGGCGGCCAAGTTTACAGAGAAAGAACTCCCAGACCAGACCGGCAAGGTAGGGAATCGTCTCAGGGAATCAGGGCCGAGCTATCACTGATTCCATCAGGTCTTCATCGTGACCGGCGCCTCCAGCGGAGTTGGTAAAGAACTCGCCCAAATACTCTACTCGCACAATGCCAAAGTCTACGTCGCAGCCCGATCCTCCGAAAAGGCCTCAAAAGCTATCGAATCCATCAAGACCGCATTTCCTAATTCTAAAGGCGCAATCGAATTCCTCCATCTCGACCTCGACGATCTATCCACAATCAAAACATCTGCAGAAGAGTTTCTGTCCAAAGAGAAGAAGCTCGACGTGCTATGGAATAATGCAGGTGTAATGGCTCCTCCGCAAGGGAGCAAGACGAAGCAGGGATACGAGCTACAGCTTGGGACGAATAATGTTGCGCCATTCTTGTTCACGAAGCTGTTGACACCGATACTGAAAGCTTCAGCAAAGGTCAACCCGCCAGGAAGCACGAGAGTCGTATGGGTTTCTTCGAGTGCCGCAGAAGCAATGTCGCCAAAGGGAGGTGTGGATATGGATAATTTGGACTACAAGAAGGATCAGGCTGTATGGCACAAGTACGGAGTGAGCAAGGCGGGAAATGTCCACCACGCCAAGGAATTTGCGAACAGATATGGCGATGATGGTATTATCAGTGTGGTATGTTAACATGGGAACAAATCTGGGGTAAATGTTGGATGGCTGACATACACAGGCATTGAATCCTGGAAACCTCAAGAGCGACCTACAAAGACATCTCCCTAGATGGCAGAATATGATCCTGCAGCGGTTCATCTACGCCCCGATTTATGGCGCATACACAGAATTATTCGCTGGTCTCTCACCAGATGTTACCCCCGAAACGAATGGAGCATGGAGTAAGTGGACGCACACCTGCGAGCAAACGTAGGCTAACATCCTCACCTAGTCGTCCCCTGGGGGCGTTTCGTTCCTCTCCGTGCAGATATTGAAGCGGGAAGTAAGTCCGAAGAACAAGGCGGGACCGGAATCAGCAAGAAATTCTGGGAGTGGAGTGAGGATCAAGTCAAGTCCTATCTGTGACGAATGTTTTCTTCAATATTTTGTATATTGTTTGTAAATTTTGCCGCCACTGTTATCACAGTACTAATGGAACATAATTGGACACTTCTAGACATTCAACTTCTTCGCATGAGGCAAGCCTCGCGGTAGGTTCCTTGATTAAACTTGATAGGCGCCTTGGGAGACCTTGCCAATCCGACTTGTAAGAGCGACATTCCATCACCCATGTCGTAGCAGATCAAAAAACGATATATCTACGCCAAATATCTCCAATCATCACGACGTCCGCAGCATCGACACTCACGAGGCCAGACACCCTCCGCCACCTCGTCACGAGTCGCAGCTCCCCCGCTTTCTTCATCTGAACCAGGACAAGCAGTACATCTGAACCTTTCAGTTCTCTTCATGCAAGCTCGTTTCACCGGACAAGTTACATATTCGAATCCTGGGTGAAGAGTGATAGCCCTTGCAGTCGGTTGGTCCAATCGTTGAATGCAAAACATTCTGGCCTCCCCCATAGCGCTTGTGCTTGTGGAGGTGGAAAGGGAGCTTCTGCGAGAGATCCATGCGTTGCTGGTGGAGGGTTGGATGCAGTGCAGCAATAGCCCCGTGAGCATGAACGACATGACCCGGTGATGTCTTCCCGGTCTGCCGCTACATCTTGACCAAAGTTTCTGCTGGGCGGTACCGCTGCAGTCATTGTTGCAGCATCTGCAAGTACTTCTTCATCCATCTCATCTCTTAACATCTTAACCTGCTCCTTCATAGCTCTCCAAAGCTCATACTTCTCAAGATTATCATCACCACCTCCAGCTACATCATCAACTGCACCACTTACATTCTCATCCTCGTCCTCATCATCATGCTTATGCGCAATGTCCAACAAAGAACCCACAAAAGCCTCCTGCATATACGCAAAACTAAACCCATGCATAATCTCCGCCATCGGCACCACCAACCTACCAGGAAATTCAACGTCAACCTTCCCACTCTTCCCCTTGCCTCTCAACTTCTCCCTCCAGAACTGCACATACTGCACCCTTTCCTCTTTACTGGGCAACGGAAACAGATACTTCCTATCGAAACGACTTGGACGTTTTGACAGACCTGGGTCGAGTCGGTCCATGTGGTTGGTGCTTGCTACCATCATGATGCCGTCATTGTTCTCGAGGCCGTCGACTTCGTTGAAGAAGTAGCTACGGGTTTGGGAGGTGACGATTGTGTCAATGTCTTCGAGGACGAGGAGGCAGGGACTCATGACACGGGCTAGGGCGAAGACGTTTCTGATGTGGCCGGTTTGGGGAGCTGTTTTGACCTAGTCATGGACGTGAAGTCAGCAAGTGCTTCCCACGAGCTCCGTGTGGTGGATAGCATTCCTAGTGATCTTCACGTACATGAAAAATATGGCATGAAAGAGTGAGAAGAGAAAGAATCCTTACATAAAGAGTTGGGATCGAATCCTTCCGGTCAGCAAGCGTATGCATCAAAGCCTTGATACTAATCGTCTTCCCATTTCCAGCCGGACCATAAAATATCAATCCTCGCTTCCATGGGACACCCAAGTCTTCATACACGTCCTTGCTATCGAAGAATCGGCCACTGACATTCGTCAACTCTTTCTTCATACTTGGATCGAGGATGACTTTATCCCATGTGGCTCTGCTGATCATTAGCCTACAGTCTAACGGAATGAGTTCGAATGCAGCTTACTTCTGTACTTGATCATATAAAGCTTCATCCAATCGCCAGTACCCATCATACACATAGATGCCCTTCCGCTCCTTGTGAGACCAGAGTCCAACCTGAGCAAGGAGACTGTCCGTGACAACGGAATGAGACAATTGACTCTCACCGGGGCCAATTCCTTTTAGCACGAACCTACATTCCCATCAATATATGTTTCCGAGTCTCTCGATTCATACTTACTGCACATTCGAATACCCCACCACAACACAGTACAACACAAATTCCTCCTCTCCCCACCTATAAGCATACTTCGCAAACCCCCTCGACTCAGCCAGTCCTCCCGTCTTGCCTCTCCCAACAGGCTGCTGCCAAAGCTGCATACGGAAAACAGAATCACTCGCGATATCCAGGGTTGCAGTAGCATTTCCCGCGAATGCGTAAGCGAGTAAGTTTAGACTGCCTGGATCGGCGTATGTCACTACATGGTCTGGATACTTTGCTCGGAGATCTTCGAGCAATTGGAGTATTGGGTTGGAGAGTTTGGCGGATGTGAGGTCGCTGTATTTGGGGTAGAGTTGAGTAGGGCTGTTTGAGCTGGAAACGGTGCGGTCGATGAATGTGAATGCGTCAGGTGAATTTTCAATGGTTGAAGCCATTTTAACTATTTGGTCTAGTAGTTTGAATTTGATTGCGTGGAGATTGAATGACAGAGGATGCAGAATTGATGTTGAGGGAGGTCGAGGTTATGCACTGTCTTCTGTGCCTCTTCCCTTCCAGGCCAGATCGACATAACAAAACAGGCACCAGCTGACAACACGAGATCCTGTGATGTCATCGGATTCTTTACGTGAAGGCATTCACTTTTGGACTCCCAATTTACGCTGGTTTCAGATAGAGAGCATGTTCTCCTCGTGCAACAAGACGATGCCACACGGTATCTCTGAGGTATTCTTAAATAGGTACAGGACAAGCGACCGAGCCGATGTGGGTTGTTGACTTCGGCATGCTAACCTAGTGGCCAATAGGTGCATTTGTAGGCCATCATTTAGTATCCCAAAACACAGAAGAAGCGTTTTCCAATGCCCAGCTGGAACAGATTGAAGCGTCAGACTATCATTGCAATGGGTCTTTAACATGTCACCAAGCTTGTAGTGAGCGTGAAGGTCAATCTGCTGGTTGAACAAACCCTGAAGAGCTCTGAGCATTGGTCCTGCCCGACATTCGCTAAAATTTAGCGAGCCAACTCCCAAAAACTTCACATGGACTGCTAACATAAACAATGGTACAAGAGAAAGTAACGACTTTCTCGCCCGTCTTTTAATCCCTGTCCCTCGAAGCTGCAAGCCTCGAGTCTCTTATCGGATGGAGATTTTCGTACCGTGTAGTCATTGATATGCCCGAGCTGATTGGTACGATCGCTTCGGTCTCGAGTTACACAAGGCTTCAGCTGAACACATCAACTGGGCGTAGAAATGACAGGGCGTTACTGGACTAATGAATCGGGCATCGTTCAGGCACCAAGTAATCTAAGCCTCAGATATATAACCTTCTCAGCGCCTCACCGCTCATGAATTCAAAAAAAAACTCTCAAACACTTCAGAACACCACTCAGTCCCGCTCTTAGATCTCCTTCACCATGACAACACCTTCGGAGTGGAGATGGATTCTCGCGGTCCTCGTTGCAATAAACGTAACACTTCCATCAGGCTACTTCGGCTGGCACTTGACAAGCAAGATAATAGCCTCAGTTCATGTCTCTTCCAATGAAGCACACTGGATACGAAGGGCTCGAAATGAAGCGTACGATCTATGCTACGACGGCTGCAACGACTGCCTGGACGTGAACATGATCGAGTCAGCTTGCCGTTTGACAGCCATTGTAACTGTGCCAAACATAACTTGTGACGCCAGCCAGTTGTGGACTTGGAATGAAGCGGCCAAATATCCATTCGAATGCCTCACCGCGATCGGGGACATCTTCAAAGAAGACGAGCTTGCTTGGAAGAGGTTCTGGTACAAGCCCTTGTACTTCGTGGCACTTGTGGTTGCCGCTTGTATCGGATTTCTAGTCTATTTTGTTTCTCTAAACCTCCTGGAGGAATTTCAAGTTTTCGAACCTCGACCTCCGGTATACCAAGCCGTTGAACCACCACCCCCAGCAAGACCACAAATCCCAGCAAGAAGGCAAAGCTCACCAACCATCAGCACACCACTACTCGCCGTTGCCATCATCCTTCTTATCTTTCCTGTCCAAGTTCAGGCATATGCATGCACGACTCAACCAGCATACAACGCTCTATTCTCATCCCCAGACGACACCCTCTACGGCGTGATCCACGGATGGATCTCCTCCTGCTATGACGAGACCTATTCCTGCGGCGAGTCTTGTACATCCTCTGCATCATCTGGTCAGAAGTCCTGCGATGCAATCTACTGTAGCCATCAAAGAACATACAAGGCTCCAAGGTACTATGTGAACGATGCTGCTGAGAGGGTTGTCCAGTGTGGCTTTCGGATGGTGGATTTCGTGCCGGGTGTTGTTGATAGGAGGATACCGAATCCGAGGATTGAGGGGAGTCTTTGGGTTAAAGTTGCCGTTAATAAGTTTAATGGGACAACCGGCAAGGGCGAAGAGAGTGAAGTGGATAGTATGGTGAGGTGTTTGTATAACATCGTCCAACCGCCGACGTGGTGAGAACCTTTGAGTATCAGAACCTGCTCACTGGAAAAGGGAACATTGTTCTTTAGTTTTAAACTGGGATGATATCGTTTCCGATGACTGAAAGAAGTCCATACAGTCTTCATCTATCATGCCTTGTTCGTAGCATTTGGCGATCTCTCATTTCAAGCCAGATCTCAACTTCGTTCAATTCGCTTCGCTCTCTTACTTTTGCACATCCTTCAATACAGCCTCGGCGACGTTCGAACACCCCTTCAACAGCCCCTCAGGGACTTTCTCCCCTGCCTTAGTCTTCAAGTACGTCCCTAAATCCATGATATCTTCCACTCCCTGCCAAACGTGAATACCGCCCTCCTTAACGTCCAACTCAACATCACCTCCTTCTTTCTCCAAAATCCCCTTGAAGTCCATAATCTCATCTAACAATACTTCGTTCGCACCAGCGCTCATCCACACCCTATTCGGCAGTAAATCCTTCCACTTCAATCCACCAGTTAATGGCTCAGTGAAATCACGATGAGGACATCTCTCAAGCGCCTCGGGAGAAGAAAATATCTTCTCACCCATAATCACGAGCCCATCACGGTCGATGAAATCAGTGTACTTATTCCGCACCACAGAGGGTCGAATCGAGCATCTAAGATCCAGCCAAGGACTTAGCAAGAAAGCACCCCTTTCTGGTTTCGGCAGTCCAAGTCCCGGCAGAGAAGTCAACAAGCACAGCGCAAGATGTCCACCTGCCGAATCACCAAGAACACCAATCTTGTTTGGAGAGATAGCCTCGTCATGAAGTAGGTACCTATACCCTTCTATCGCTTGCTCAAGTTGCTTCGGATACTTCTCCTCCGGCGCATACGAGTACCGCAGGCCAAAACAACTCAACGTCAGACCTCGATCAGCAGCGATCTCCGCAACACGAAGGATGAGAGCCAGGAATCTAGCAGGATGTCCTTCGGCGTAAGCTCCGCCGTGCAGGTAGTAGAGTACGATATCGCATTTTGCTGGGGAGATGAGTGTTCCGGGTGGGCCTTTGCAGAGCCAGAAGCCTGCTACTTTTGGGAGGAGAAGTGGTTGGTAGATGTTTCCTGCTGAGAGTTTGGTGCGGAAGCGAGGTGAGGTGAGGATGCGTGATGTGTTTGATGAGAAGTGACGGAGGAGTGAGACGGAGACGATGTAGGGACTGTAGAGCAAGGTCAATGGGACTTTCTGGGGAGGATGGCTTGTGCCAGAATGGAGACTTACCGAGTGGAGAGGAAACGAAATGTGGAACAGGCGAAGTCGGTGAGGAAGGATATCTCATTTCTGTTGGAATTTTTGGCTCGTCTGAATAGGACCTGAAGAAGGATGATGGGAATGCAAGCTGGTACCAGGATCACACCAAGCCAGTCTGTGCTGGAAGGTTTGAGATTATCATTTGGAGCTTCGACATACGATCGTTCAGATTCGGTCATCTTCGTGATTGAAGAGACTACTTCAATCGTTCAATGTCTTTATTCTTCGAAATATAGAAGGCAGAAAGACATGCAATGAGGATAAGCCGATTTCTATATTCCCGTGTTACGTGTATCTGAAACAACGAAGCTCGTGAAGGTCTGGAAACGGTGAGGGTGAAATCGGATACGGATACATGGGAATCAATCGCAAGCCCGAACCAAATGAACTTTGAAACAGAGAGAGAACGCTGTAACAGTGAAATATATAGTACAGAAATGCTATCCCATACTAGTCCCGGATTCGGGATATCTCAGGAAAGCATGTCGGAAGCCGGGAGTAACAACGACCGGGGTGGGGCCCGGTCCTCGCTACTGGTCTCGGTGAACATCACGATTGGCTGTCACATACGAGAAATTTGACCTTTTATTTACCAAGTCGCCTGGGCTTGTTCATTTGTATGTTGAAAGGTGTGAAGCTGCTACTACCTAATTTGAGAACGTCGAGCTACGCTCGAAACCATAGAGTCAAAAACCTGGACTTCATTTGCGACGCTGCTCCTCTTCTAACACCCCCGTGTAGATCGAAATGGTTGCTTCCAATTTCTTCACCGCGTGACAGGACTTGCTTCGGGTTTTCGATAGTATGAACAAGCCTTCTGCTTGAGTATCCTCCGACTATCGATCAAACATACGGAGGGCCGACAAAGATACTTAATGGCAAACTACAAGCCACTGCATAATTTGGCATATCAACAGCCTCCGCAATCTTCAAATCTGCAGCGACGCTCGCCAACATATAGCTCTCCACCTTCGTCAATCCCTTCTCAGCAACAAGCCATGCAACCAAACCTCTCAATGCCTTCCTACTCGCCTCTCTCAAGTCAGGATCAATCCCCAAAGCAGCATACTCGCCTTTACACCCCATCTTCGCATGGTGAGCGGAATGTTCAATCGAAGTCAGGTAATGCGGACTCGTCACCCAATCCTTTCCCTTCTCAACTGTCAGGCGCACAGTAGCTTTCATGGACGTTTCAATGGCAGTCCCGCACACCTCGCCATCACCTTGCGCTGCATGACCATCTCCACAACTGAACAATGCACCCGGAACCTTGACGGGAAGGTACAGAGTCGATCCAACGGTAATATGTTTACAGTCGATGTTTCCACCCGTGTCATACGGTGGAATAGTGCTGAACTCTCCTTTCGCTTCATGCGCTATTCCAACGACACCTAGAAAAGGGTTGATAGGTATATGAATACCCTCTTTAAATACCGTATACCCTTCATCTCTGTGAGTTTCCAGGTCCCAGATCTTGATTTCTGAGTCGGGAAACTCGTCAGCGAGAAGTCCGAATGCAAATGAGCCGGGGAAGATCGCAGTCCAGCCGAATGATGCGGTTTCCAAGTCTAGGAATTCGATTTTGAGGACATCTCCTGGTTCAGCTTCGGTGATGAAGATGGGTCCTATGGCTGGGTCGGCCAGAGAGAGGTTCAAGTTTGCGACATCAGTTGCGGTTGATGTTTCGGTGAGCTATTTGATTGTTCAGTATTGATGTGCTTGAAAATCTCGGGATCATCCTGAGAAATTGAGGTTGAGCAGACGACATAGTCTCAGGATTACATTCTGGTTTTGCAAGGCGGAAAGACTGACCTGGTTGCCTCCACCATCAAGGAGATCGAAGCTGATAGTGCTGCCGGAGGAGACCGTGAGGACAGGTTTGAGAGAGTTGTCCCATTTCAGGTGTGAACTTGTCTTATTGACGTGGAATGAGTGCATCATTTTGCAGACTGTCGTTCAATTGAGCAAGTTGAGGTTGGGACGAGAAGAAGGATATTGCTTGGCGGGGTACACCTCCACGTGATTCGGATGTCACTTACCGCACCGGGTATCAATCTCGACGTCAGCTTGATATGACGACGATGTCACTTTTCAAGATCGCCGTTTATCGTCGAGGAGCTCATCCGATGATAAGCGTCTGTCGTTCAACACGAAAGCGAAGTCGTGGCAGCGTGGGGGTCATTGCAAAGGAACACACGTGCTTCATCAACCCCTCACTTCCCTTCCCTTCCCTTCCTTTGACCTTCCACACAAATTCCAGAACAAATTAACCTTTCACACCTTCTACGCAGCTTCCTAATCCGACTTCTTCGAAAAGCCATGTCAAGCCTCCATGCATGGTATCCAGGCTTCCATGCAGTAGCGTTCATTCCACAGTGAGGGGTTTTTAGGTTTGCGTCAACATCTTCTCGTCGTTCCAGAGATGCTTGAAGGATGAAGAATGAGGCAGCCCGTATTCGATGCGGGTGACACTGCATTTCAGAAGTGAGAGGAGAGTTAGAACCGTTATTGATTTTGATCTAGATCTAGAGATTACGTTGGATTTGGCTTTTGGAGTCTAACCCTCCCACAGCTCCGCCACCCTTTTAAAAATCAAATGAAAGGAGGTTGCCGAGACAAAACCAACGTCGTTGATGCTCCTCTTCCTTCAATGCTTGGCTTACCACTGCCAGCAAATCCTTCGACGCTGTGGCCTCATCTGCCGTGTCTATCTTAATGGATCCCAAACGCCTCTTCATGTTGGAATGGGGCTCGACTTAGAGCTGGTTGAACAGCCGGGGAGGGTGGGGTGATGCTTATCTTCGAGCAATCTCGTTCCATTCTTTTTGCCTTATTGGTCGTGCCTTCAAATCCAACTCAGCATGGCCATCATTTCTGTTTGCCGTTATGTTGGACTTCTGTATCAATTCTCAAATCGATAACCATTTGTCGAAATCTCGAACTTATGTGATGAGAGAGTGCGGGAAAGATGGTGGACCCAATTCACCAAAAGGGAATTACACTGTCCTGGGTCTTCAATGAGCTCGGCACTGGCCGCCCTACATTTGTCCACTCTGATTCGCCTGGGAGCGACATGTGAATTGTTGACTTGGGACGTTGTACGTACAGGCGATAATTGGAATGAGATGTGATATCTCGCCGCCGGCCTATTCAGTTACTCCAAGCGGACTCTTCAGCAGTCCTTTTCGGTCTCTAATGATGCAAAGTTCAGATGCGGATTGAAATGTTGTCTATGTCCTTGCAGCTTCCGCCTCTTCGGGCATCGTCATGTTCACAATGAACGGCTTCTGGGGTACGGAGCACAATTTTGATTTTCTGTTGCGGATATATGGGAAAGGTGACATTGTCGAGACCTGCACACTCATTCTGGATATATTCGTGGTTGCCTGTGACTCTGTTCTTTCTACTCAATTGACGAGTTTTCAACAAGACGTCCAGACGTCACGAGCTTTGTCGGTATACCTGAAATACTCTGTTCATCTGACCCAAGAAGTCACCAAATACACCCGTCCCTCATCAGTTATCCATATGTATGATTCTGCTCTTCATGTTCCATAGCCGTGTTTCTCCTTCCCAAAAACCTCTCTTCAATTCCCGGCGGATTATGGATAGGAGTCGGGTGCCGATGTTGTTGCTTGCCCCGGGACGGGTTCGCATGTTGATATTGAAGATCAGAAGAGACTTGCTAGGAGTGTTGAGGGGGTCAAGGCTGGAGATTATCAGGCGGAGGCTTGTCAGGAGAAGTTGCTGATATTTCTTGAAGGGTCGAAGGGGAAGTGATATATCGCATTGTATTTACGGAGTATAGAATGTCAGACGTAGAGGGGGGTTTCCTCGACCAGATTTACTGGTCTGAATGTGATCCAAGATGCTCTGAAGACGCTTGAGTCTCGTCTTGTTAAAAGGAACTACTTCTTCAGTAATCTTCAGCTCTTTCGTCAACGGAAACAAGAACTAACGGAGCTTGACCTGGTAGTGTGTAATGCTCGCTCCAAATAATCACTATGATGGTCCAGACCCTGGCTTTGGGGCGAAGCGGACAGAGGGACTTGTGAAGAAACAGGCGAGATCAACATCGCTCCCGAGGACAGTCGGTGCCATGTGGGCGCGCGGGACCGATGGATAGACAGCGATCAAGCTTGTCAAAGCTGTCAAATAATTATTGATTTGATTTTGGAAGTCTCGCGATGCGATCTGTGCGCGAGCTCATACTATTATCTCAATTTCAGGTGCAGGCATGCCTGAATTTGTTGGTTCTCAAAGGCTTACAGTACAGTGCGCTGTGCCGCTGGAGCGATATGGGCGGTTGGTTGTCCTGGGCACAAGCACGAATTTCCACAATTGATAGCTGCCAGCCTATCCTGGAGCGAGGTGGCGCTGAACTGTTATCTTTGGTGGGCGAAGACAGACTCTGGACTGAACCCCTGCCCCCCATCTTTTTGGGCGTGTCTCTTCTCGCTGCCTTTGCATCCATGCCCACCTCGTGTCGAGTCCCGGATTTCAATTCCTTCGGTTGACTTTGGGCTGTATTTGTATGTAGCAGCAGTCGGAGAACAAAAGTCCCTACAGCTACGTATATGTGAGGAACGTGGGCTTTGTATGTAACCAAATGTACGAACAATACCCAGCAGCTTGACTCCATCAGCCGTACTGTACCCTACCATATCGTATCATGTGCAGTGCATCCAAGAGGAAGGCTCCGTACGAAACCGCCTCTTCCAGCCATCCAGGCTCTCCCAAGCCTCCTCCAAGCCCCCCAGCCCACGATATCAGGCATCACCAAAAATGTCACCCTCAACCCCTCCCCGGTTCATAGGATCTGACACTACTCAGCGATCACTGATTTGTCGGGAACTGCACTCATAGGCTTCAATCACAGCACCACCAGCTGCCCAGCACCGCCAGTTTCTGCTGACCAGGGCTCTCTATCTAAGTTCTCATCCCAGTCAAGCCCCCCAGCCAAAACCAGAACAACACCCCCATTATTCTACTGCTATCGAGCCTATCATCACCCAGTATCCTATCCTCTGCCATCCACTTCCAGCAGAGTCCTCCACTCTCGTGCCACTCCACTTACTCCAATCTATCAGTCCTTAGCTTTTTGACAAGAGCCTTGTGCTCCCACGCATATCGTCCGTCGTTCTCCTCCTCCGCCTCTTCGACCTGTACGACCCAAAATCAGCTCTCACTCACCGTCTGACACTTTACACCCGTACTCGACCTCGCGATACTTGATTCTCCGTCCGGACAATTCACATAAATCAACGGTCCTCGAGCATTTCTGTCAGTGCACTCCCGCCGTCAATTCAATCTTACGTATTGGACCACCGTGCTGGGACGCCTCTCGGGTACAATCAGCTCGCAGAACGTCATTCTGACCCAGACGGTACAACGCCCACGCGACACAATACAATACAAGACAAATACAATTACATTGTTCTCCTCGAAAGACATCCAGGATCTTGAGTCTCACGCCTTGATGCCACGGCCCATGCGCCGCCGCATTCTTCGCAATCATCTTCTCCCGGCATCGAGTAGCCCAGACCGGAATGCGCAATTGACGAGCGCCGAGCAATAAAACGGTCGGGAACGAAACCCTCTGCGAATCCCCTCAACTCCTCGCTCGTCCCCCTCTGCGGAGGTAGACGGGCGTGGCAGTCTCCCCCTCCGCCATGTCGATATACAGCTCCCCGCCGCCCGCGCGGTCGTTCCGCGACGACAAAGCCACGCTGCTGGTGTGTTGGTGGTGTACGATTTTCGCGGCGGTGATAATACTCTTCCGAGTCTGCGGACGGTACATACGGACGGAAAAGCTGTTCAAGGAGGATTGGCTGGCTTTCGCATGTATGATTCCGCTGTTTGGGCGCATGGCGTTGGTGCATGTCATTCTGCTGTACGGGACCAACAATGCGATCACGACGGGGTTGTCGGACGAACAGTTGTATCATAGGTCGATTGGGAGCCGGCTGGTCCTGGTATCTAGGATCCTGTATGCGGCGACGTAGGTTTTCCCGTCCTGCATGAAAAAGAAAGGAAAAAAGTTTGTTGGGAGTTCGGATGAGATGGCTGACTCGAGCGTGTAGATTGTGGATGCTGAAACTTACGATCACCGAGTTCTTCAAGCGACTGACGATTAATATCTGGACGAGATCGCACGAGAGGATGCTACAGATTATCAGGTGGTTTCTCCTGCTCACCTTTCTCGCGACAGTGATTGCGGATCTGGCCGAGTGTCAGCCTTTTACGCATTATTGGCAGGTCGTCCCCGACCCTGGGGGGAGATGTCGACAAGGATATGCCCAGCTTCTGACGATGGGGACGTGTGACATTGTTACTGATATACTCCTGGTCGTGTTCCCTATTCCCATCATCATCCGCTCGAAGATGGGAGTGAAGAGGAAGATCCAGCTCGTACTTTTGTTCTCCGCATCCCTCCTCCCAGCCGGCACAACTATGTACAGACTCCCGAACATCCTCGATCGACACGGGAGCCAACAGTACCGGTCACTATTAGCTTCGGTCGAGATTTTATTTGCTACAGCAGTAGCTAATGCTCTGATCCTCGGATCATTTGTGAGAGATAGAGGCGTGAAGAAACAGAGGTGGAAGTTCGGCTCCATGAGCGACAGTATCGAGCGGACGACGAGCAGGAGAGGGACTGTCATTCGACATTGGGGTAGTGATGAGGATCTAGTGAGAGATCTGGGCCTGGGGGTAGACCCGGAATTACGAGGTGCAACACCTACGCCTCGACCGGCTCCCATGGCCATTGCTGGAAACGTGCCTGTCAAAGCACACAAGCTCGTTGGAAGGGACTGGCAGTTCCCTGGAGAGAGGAGTGATACGAGTGATGAGATCGATTTGATGAAGGCTGGGGAATCACACAGTCCAGGAGACGTATCATCGATCATCACGCCCAGGAAAGTCTCGTTCTTCGATGTTGGAGGCCTGTTAGAGGATGACTTACCGAGAAGAGGGAGCTCGACAAGGACGACTGATACCGATGGAGAGAGTTCGATGTTCGGACCCCTGTCGACAACATGGTCTCACGAGCAAGGCCTTTCACCTGCACCACAACGCAGGGGATCATCGGCTCTTCTTCAGGATATAGGGGGATTACTTGGGCCTCGGAGGGAACGAGATAGGAATCCATCAAGAGGATATGAATTGCAGACGATCCTGCAAGAACAATCGCCACATCTCCAGCCCGTCAACCTGACACGACAGCAAACGACACACTCGCTGCAGGATGTCGGTGGACTTCTCAAATAAAAAGAAGATACGATGAGCTCTGTAGGAGCGGTGGAAAAGCGAAATGATCTCACGAAGACACATGTGTACTAATTACCCTTTTGTTTCGAATTACTAGCGGGTCGGTCCGGTCTGGTGTTGTCTGGGCTGGGCTGGTCAAGGAAATGGGGGAGGGCAGCGAAGGAAACCCCAAATGAGTGCACGACCTGACTTCTATATCTTTTTCTGGGCGAGGAGTTTCGGGCGCAAATACACAGTTCTGTGAGGATATCACGATGTGTAGGTAATGGGGTACAAACATGGGTTGAATATTTTTTGGCACTTCTTTCTTGGTTTCTAGGGGACGGTTTGATAGGGATGAGCTGCGATGGATGAGATGGGATGAAGTGTTATATACCATGGCGAGGTTTGGTCGCTATGTATTTGTCTATGTCTTCTAGGGCGTGAGGAGAGGATGATGGATTCCTGAACGACAAGAATATTGCTATCTCTATCTCAGCATCAGCTATTGTCTCACAGTGTCTGAACTCAAGACTTGCTCGACGTCTTGCGACAGACTATGGGGGAGCTCCTTTCCAGTCTGCAAGTCCACATGGTGGGCAAAGCTCTAGATCAGATGGCTCATATTCCACAACATGTCGTATCCTTGGCTATATATTCGAGTCACTAATCACCGCCTTTTTCTCTTCCCCATGTTGTTTGGATGACTCTTCATTGGTGAGACTGGCCAGCCCAGGACCTGGATTGAGTTGCGCCAACCCCGCCATGAGCTTGGGACCCCACCAAACGAGATGGACAGACTTTCTGCTGATAACAGAGTGCCTTTCAACGAATTAAACATCAAGAAGGAAATTCAATATCGAATAACCAGCAATACACGTTTCAGCCTTGGATATACTACCTTTAAATTTATAGATACCTTAACTCAAAGCGCAGCCCCTTTCAGCACGTAAACTCAATCGCCGCTAATACCAAAGCTTGGCGAGCCTAAATCTTTCTTTAGAGTCACTAGCAGGAGCCTTGACCTTCAGCGGCACAGCATCCGCATTCTGCTCCACCACAGCCTCAATTCACTGCCTTGATCTACCTAGATCCAACAAAAAACAACACCCAACTTGTCCTCATTCGCTACTACGTGCGATGTCTGTTTTTTTCGACCCTAGAGATAGACTCGTCCTCTTTCCCAGCAATATACACTCTCTTCAACAACATTAATTATTCCCAGCCTACACTCGTTGGCGACTTTGATTGCCCTTCAGCCTGTCCTATCACCGAGTACCAAACAAGCAATATACGGCACAGCACTATATATTCTTTGCAGAACATCACGCTCTGCCCTCAAATTCGAGTCTACCGACAATCTGTATATTTGAATAGACACAATGGCAGAAGTAGAACCACAGTTCACGTCCCTCCAGGCGCGCATCGCGGCCTTGAACCAACAGAGCAATGGGAAGCCTATCAACCCAGCGCCAACAGGAAAAAGACCTCCTCCTCCACCACCATCCGACAGACCAAACCTCCCCACGAGACACACAGTCAACAATCCTCCTATTTCGACCTACGGATCTTCAGTCACAAAACAAGCAAACAATCAACCCATCGGTGCTCGAGGTCAGGCTCTCCTCCCACCTCCTCCAGTCGATCGAGACCAAGTCCACACACCTGCACCTTCTGCTTCAAAATCTCCTCCTCTACCGTCACGAAATGGGCCACCTCCCCTCCCTACACGCAAGGCATCACAGCCGTCTCCAGCTCTGCCACCAAGGAAATCCTCCACACAACTAGTGCCTGGCACGCAGATGGTACGGCGCGGCTCCAATTCCTCCACAATTTCACATAGTTCTACCATCTCGGGTATGTCTCTGGGATACGGTAGTTCATTGACAAGTGTTTCGTCTGGGGATGGCAGGAAACTACCACCTGCGCTGGGTGATGCCAAGTTGCCACCACTACCGCCAACGCGGAGAGAAGTTGAGGAGAAGAATAGGATTGCTAAAGAGAAGGAAGTCGAGGAGAAAGCTAGGATTGCGGAAGAGAAGGCCAGGCAGAAAGAGGCGGATGCGAAGAGATTTGAGAAGGTTCCGAGTGTGACTGTGAGGGCTACACCTACGATTCCTATACGCCCATATCAGATTACGGCCAAGTCAACTCCTACACTACCAACACGAGAAAGTCAGGTCGTGGAGAGAGAGGCTATACCAAAGATGCCACCCAGACCTAGTGTGCCACCGAGAGTACCTTCAAGACCGAAAAGTAGCAACTGTCAGGTCGAAGAAGCTCCTCAACCAGCCAGGAGGCTACCTCCTCCATCTCAAGCAACAAAGTCAATCTTGTCCATGGGTTTCGGGAACAAGCAAAAAGAAACACCCAACCCAGCACCTACCCCAGCTCCCACGCTGCCCACCTCGCGCTCAGGTCCGGCCGTCCAAGAACTGGACGAGGTTACTTTTGATCAGGCCATCAGAGGGAGATGGACCCTTGTTGAGTTCTACTCCCCATTGTGCCAAAACTGCACAGAACTTGAGCCGATCTACAAAAAGCTTGGTCAAGCATTTGCTTTCGCTTCCGACCGTCTGCTGATTGCAAAAGCGGATGCCAAAAAGTACCCGCGGCTTACGTACAACTACCGGTTTGATATGTTTCCTGGTGTATTCCTGATTGATCAAAGAGGAAAGTCCGAAAAATACCAGGGTGAGAGGGATTATGACCAGCTGGTGGCATTCGTCGAGGAAAAAACTGGTATCAAAGTTGCGGACGGCACGAATATGCCTAGTGCTGTTCCTCCACCGATCAAGATGAGTTCTAAGCCGTCTGCGAGGGATGTCCAGGCTGTCCAGGCTAGGGTGGCAGCTGTTCCATCCGGATGTCTGCAATGCAGAGACTTTTCTGGACCCGACAATGTCGCCACGCAGTACCCACGACAGTCACTTCCTCGAACTCATGATCTTACGGGATACCTGGCCGATGTCCTTTGCACGCCATTTTCGTCTGCAACGGACAAGGCAAGAGCGATCTTCACATGGCTACATCACAATATTGCATACGACGTAGATGCCTTCTTCGGAAATCGCGTCAAGCATGTCGAGCCAAAGGATACCATCACGACCGGCCTGGCTGTATGTGGAGGCTACGCGGGTCTCTTCTCCGCCATAGCACTTAAGGCAGGGCTTGAGGCTGTCATGGTAACAGGGCACGGGAAAGGATTTGGATACAAACCTACAGCACCCGGCGAGGCTCCCCCACCACGCGACCCATCTGGTCATGCCTGGAACGCAGTACGTATCGATGGTGGCGAGTGGAAACTCCTCGATCCGTGCTGGGGGGCCGGCAATGTTAGCGGCTCATCTTACAACAAACACTTCACGCCCAGCCAATTCACAATGTCCAACGAGGCATTCGGCCTCAAGCACTTCCCCCAAGACGATGCCTACTTTTTCCGCGCCGACCGCAGCATCCCTACATGGGAAGAATACATGCTCGGCCCATGTGGCGAAGAACCCGTGCAGATCTTTGGCGATGCCGAAAGCAAGAACGCCGTGGACATCACATCGTTCTCACCGCCTCAACGCCGCATCAAAGTCAACAGCAACGAGACGATCCGCTTCCAATTCTCCAAGACCTGCGAGCACTGGGACGATAATAACAATCCGCTCGGCAAACCGTACGTCATGATCCTGAATATCAAAGGTCAGGACGGTCGTAAGGAGGATTATGTGCCGTTTGAGAAGAATGAGTTTTGGTATTGGGTGGATGTGAAGGCGAAGGACTTGGGGGCGCCAGGGCAGACGGTGGGGGTCTTCTCGGTCAATTTTGTGGAGGGAAGGGATGCGAGGGGATTGAGTACGCAGGAGTATATGAGGAAGAAGGGGAAAGTTGCTATGGGTCCTTTTGGGGGGATTTGTAGTTGGGATTTGGTGTAGATTTCTTACCTGTGATGATGATGTTCTCGTGCTTTGGGATGGAAGGTTGATGACGGATGGCGTTGTTCAAATGGATGGTTTCGGGATGGTGGTGGAAGGATACCCATAGACTCAGGATTAATTTCCCCTTTCGCTGGTTCCGTTTCAGTCTCTTGACGTGAGCAACTGCTGCTTTAACCTGAGCTGAGGGTGAGCAGAGCTTGAGCACGGCCCGAGCCAGCCTGCGCACTACAATGTGGAACCCATTTTGGCCTGCTGTGTGCCCCGGCTACAATTTCCTTACCGAATTTTGCCAGGAAATCCATTTCTGGCCCTTACACGAGTTCCTGTTGCAACTGAGAGCATGTAACGAGTTAGTGCCCACCCCATGAACATCCCAGAACTCTTGTAAAAATCATAAAGATCTATTCGCACATACGTTTACCTATGGTCCTTCGTGATCAAATAAGTAATTGAGTTTTTGGGACCTGTATATATAGTGATCAGATGATACCATTGCCTGACAGATGACCACTGCAAGGCAGCCTTGACAGCAATACACAAGCCTCGATCATCGTTTTGGCTATGCCGGTCTTACGAGACGCCGGGAAGTTGTCGATTTTTGTGTCAGCCAGAGAACAATTCACCTCCTCCAAGCAACATTTTCCTGCCTTCCTTCCTTCCTTCCTTCCTTCCTTCCTTCCTTCCTTCCTTCACAGCCATCAATTAATTCGACCTTTTCCTTTAAGATGGCAGAAACGATCGGAATTTTCGCCAGCATTATTGAATTGTTCAGATTGCCGACCGAGTTATGGGAATGTGCAAATTCTATATTGAAACCGTGCACGATGCTCCTTCAGGTCTTTGATCAATTCTGCTCGAGACGTCTATGATGAAAAGGCGATCTTGGAGAATATAGGTCCGCCTGTCTCGAGCAGTAGTGATGTTAGTTATTAGCTCCATATTGGTAAGCTGGTCCGTGCCCTAAGCACTTTAGCCAGCTGAATCAAGTTGATAGAATTACTGGTTGTTTTTTAATTAAGGTAGGAAGTGTGGTGGTGGAGGGGCGAGCACCAAATCGCGACATCGAAGTAGTCCTCCAAGCCGCTGTAGCACCAAGGCAAGCGATGCTAGTGAGGGGATCAGATCAGCATTAACACGAGATTGGTTAGCACCGGCGGCACCGACTCGGCTTTACTCCGGGTCAGACGGTGTCTATAATCGTATTATATAATTCAAAACCTTATGTCTTTGAACAAAACGATAACTTCAAGGCCTTTAAGCAAGCTCTATACCCTCTATCTAAACCTACTTATCCTCAGGCCTCTATCGGCTCCGCTCTAATTCACAATAAACAGGTGTTACTAAGAACCGTCGACATTGCAAGCTTCCTTCACGCCTCGGCTGCAGCTACCCCGTGGAACGATGCTCGACTTTGTTATGTATACTAAGCCGGGGGCGCCTTGGGCTAAGGAAGACTTACAATCTACTTCCAACAATAGCTCGGAAACTCAAGTTGCTCACTTGCATCCGTTGACTCCAACACGCATAACGCTCGGGACCAATTCTTCTCAGTCTGGTGCCGTGTCGGGGCCGAAGTCCATCATCACAAGGACGAGTGGTCCGAAAGTCAAGAGTGGCTGTTCCACGTGCAAGTAAGGATGTGCTACAACTTTTTCTTTATTTATTTCTCTTCCAGCCTCGGCTCGCAGTCTTGCCAAACTCTCAACATGTATTGTGTTCCCAGACTTGCTTATCAAACTACTCGTTCAGACTACTCACCTGTAACCTGTTGTGCTTTGATAGCACAACAGTTCCCCTGCGTATATCTCTTTCTTAGCTGGTATCAAAGGACTAAACACTTTCTAACAAGATCAACAGAAAACGCCGGGTCAAATGCGACGAAACCAAACCTCAATGCCATCGTTGCTGCAAATTCGGTCGAGTATGTCCTGGTTACACACAAGAGGAAAGCAAACGTGCATCCCCTACACCACAAGCCAAAGCACGCAAAATTAGCACCGACGTGTCCAAGTCAGCGAGCCCTCCTCATCTAAAGCTCAGCAGGCAAGTCTCAGAAGTACTGTTTCAAACCGCCGACGAATTCCTCGCATTCAATCACTTCTGCGCCGAGTCGTCACGGGGACCATCAGATATTTTAGAGAGTTCGGCATGGAACCGCATTGCACTGCAAGCAAGTCATCAGTACAGCTTTTTCCGAAATGCTATCTTTACCATCGGTAGCCTAAGCAAGAACATTGAAGACGCTTTGAAAGATGATATCTCGCCTTCAATGGGGTCCAAGTTGTGGAATTCTCAGCCTACGTGGCTCCAACGAGACAATGACTTCGCATTACGACAATATAACAAATTTCTCCGAGATTCAAGGCAAGCACTTTTGAGCGGCGCGAAAGCCCCAAGATTGGCCCTTATCATATGTCTTCTGGTAATCCGCATCGAGAACCTCCAATGGCACTTCATGCAAGGCCTCTCAAACATTTACCGCGGTGTTCAACTCTTTGACTCCTTGGTACTCACCGAAGGACCCATCACAAAGCGAAAAGTCTCATCCAGCATCGCAGAGGACGAAACTGTCCAACGATTCCGCATGCTCGAAGTCGAAGCCAACATGCTCTTCGACCCTTTCCCGACCTCACACTACCGTATCCTCAACTCCGAAGACGAAGCTCGTACCTCTCAGATGCCCCATTCATTCACCAGCATCGAAGAAGCAAAACATTATCTCGATCTCTTAGCCCATCAAGCTCGGCACTTCATCGTCGCCGCTCGACCCATGAAGCCCTCACTGTGGAAACTAGACCGCGAAACCATCCACACCGACCTCCTCGCCCCAGTCCGAAAATGCAAATTCAATAATCCCTCCCCCTTCCCCATCCCAGCCGATCCAAACCTCTATACCTCCCTCTCGATACACGTCCATTCCCTATTCACATGGAAACGTAGCTTCAGACCCCTCATCTCAACCACCACCCCCTCATCAACAAACTACCTCCCCGCCCTCCTCCTCTCCATCCACGCCGAAGCCCAAACTATAAATCTCCTCACAGCCTTCTCCACCACGCAACTAATCTACGACTCGCACCTCTCCTCCTTCCAAGAAATAGTCACCCAATCACGCTCTTTCCTGAACCACCCCGAATCCAAACCTTTCCTCTCCTACGTCGCAGATAGTGCTCTATCAGGCCTCATCGGGCCCCTTCGTCTCGTAGCTGAAAAATGCCGCCACCGCGCTCTCCGCCGCGAAGCAATATCCCTCCTATGTTCTCGGCCCTGGCGCGAAGGAATCTGGTGGTCCTGCAGCGGCGCGCAATTAAGTGCGTGGCTCATGCTCGTTGAGGAAGCTGGTGTTTCGGAGGACGAGCCTGGTGTCCCAGAGTGGACGAGGGTTAGGTTGCTTGAGGTGGAGATCTGGGAGGAGGGAAGTGTTACCACTTTGAAAGCTGTTTGTGTTAGGGAGAATGGGAAATTTGAGTTTGGGGAGTGGGTTTGGATGGTTGGTGGGGAGGAGGGCAAGTTTGTGTTTAGGGATCAAGGGGGTGGGCCTGCTGAGATTGCGGGTGAGGGGTTTGGTGATGAAGGGCGGTTGTAGGCTGGTTTGAGTTTGATATAGTAGATCCAAGGTGCATATGGTAGATATTGGTGAGAATTATGTTTTGTTTCATTGAAAGATAGGATTATATCGAATTTCTGAACCACATTATATCTTAACTCTTGAAAGTTTCACAGAGAAATCTTGAAAGTTGTGCAGCTATAGTAAGGTATCTCTCTTTCTTACATTAACATATTATAACTACATTTTTGCAGAGAAAAGTCTACCTACTACAAAGCCCGCCATCTCTATCTCACACCACTACCTATACCCCCCTCCCCACTCCAAATGCCAACGACTCAAGCAACAGCCACTCCGAAATCCCAACTCCTCAAGCAGCAGCCACCAAACCCGTACCAGCCGCTCTCCCAAGTCTATCACACTGATACACAAGACGCTGATAGAACCTCGTGCCTTGATCCAACGGCTTAGTACCATCACAAATCAGAGCTGCCTTCCTGAAGTCCCTGCTAGTACAGGCATTCGTGAAAGCGGTATACTTATCAGGTACCATTTGAAACGCCACATTATCAGTTAACATCTGGCAAGCGTCCACCGCGACATCAACAGGTTTCCCATGCTTATGGATCTCCAAATCTCGCATATCGGAACAGTAGATCGCGGAATCCATGTAGATGTTCAGGTCCTCCATCGCTTTGGTCATCTTGATACATTGCTCTGTGGCACTTGACCAGTAATTGGCGTGATTGTTTGCCCCTTCTTTGCAATCTCTATTCATTTTCGAGGCGAGGTCCCGTACCTCTTTCGTCACTTGGCTGTTCCAGATCTGGGGCCATGCTTCCTCTTGAACCTTCCCGCAGCTCCTTTGCGCTGTGAGAAGTTGTGCTCCTGTGGCCGTCGCCTCGCCCATGTCCTTGCAGTGTTTGTTCCTGGTCTTCAGGTAGACCGCGATCTTGTTCTTAAAGACCTCCTTCGACGCGTACACGGCGGGCAGAGGGACCTCGTCCCGCATAATCTCGTAGGCTTTCGTCATGATGCGGTGTTTCTGGTAGTAGCAGAGATTGGCGGAGCGGGTGTTGGAGTAGACCAGCTCGTTGGCCCACTGCGTGTACAGAGTGCCATCGTCTCGAATCAACCTGTTGTCCTGGGGTCGGAAGAACTCTGCGATCTGTCCATTGATCGTGTGGTAGGATCCCTCGAGCAGAGCTGCCACGGTATGGTATTTGGTCTCGTTCACGGCGCGTGCGAGAGCTGCGCACCGCGGCATCATTCCCCTCTCGTAGTCCCATGGGAAGTTTTGCATGCCGGTGCTGGGCGACCCGGCGGCTGCCCATGCGTACTTTTGCTCATCGAGCGTGCGCTGCACCTCCGCCGTGACACACCACGAGGCGGCAGATGGGAAGTTCCACGTGGTGCACGCGCTCTTGATGCGGCCGACGTTTACGGAGTATGCGTTGCGAACTGCTTGCGGCGTCGATGGCTTCCATGGCTTAAGCGCCGGCGTGTAGAAGTACTGGCAGGCCTCCGTGCCGGCGCGCATCGGCCCGCTGTTAGCCGCCTCGGTATACTCCAACGGCCAGCACCGGTCGAAGAGGTGGAGCTCCCATACAAACAACGGCCACTCCTGATCCGTGTCCTGGAAGTCGCTGCCCGAGTACAAGTAGACCTCGATGCCGATATCGAGCTTGACCGACACGCCCAGCGTCGCGTGAGGGTGACCGCATACGCCGGCATTCGAGCTGGCGTCGGCCCTCAGCTCCGCCATGAATTTAGGAGCCAGCGAGGCCAGGCCGCCCTCGAAGCCGTAGCTCATGACCGTCAGCCCGGCTTGGGCGTTGATGTACATGTAGATGTCAGTCGTGACGGTGATGGAGCCGTTGGCGATCGTGGGCTGCTCTTGCCAGTCCCAGCTCCATCTGAAGAAGTCCGTGTTAGCAAAAGTCCCGTGCAGCGAGCACACGACAACATGGGATATAGGAGGGAGGGAGGGAGGGAGGGAGGGAGGGAGGAAGGAAGGAGGGAGGGAAGGAAGAAATTGAGTTGCTACACACCCTGACTTGGAATTGCTGCAGCCAAAGAAGCATGTCCTCTGGACTCCGTCTCGCATCTTCCCCCGCGTGCCAAACTCAACGGATCCCTCCGCCTCGATCGACCATTCATATCCAACGCCGATTCCGAGCAAGAGACTGGCCGAGAAAAGGTTCTTGACCTCGACACTTGCACCGAGTTGATACAGAGGGACTTGATCGGCCTGGTCGAATTTGACGTTCAATAAAAGCTGCAGGAGAAACTCGGACTGGACGTCCGTGGCAATGAAGTCGACATATGCGGCGGCTGGCCAGAAACCCGACCATTGTATCGTGCCTTGAATGCGGATGCGACCTCGGGTTGCACAAGTCTTACAGACGAGAGCGATACTTCCGGAGAGGCCTTCTTCTGCAAACTCCTTCCTGAAGATGTCACGGTCGTCGAATCGCTGGTTCACGCTGATGCTAACTCCATCCCGCTTGGTTTTTGCGAGTGCTGGCAAGGTCTCGTTTGCGAGAGCCCTCTCCACTACTCCCCTCTTCTCGAAAGCGACATGTGTCTCCTTGACATCCTCTGCAGTCTGATTCCACACTGCGGCGAGAAGAGCCTCATCAGGCTCGTACCAGGTGTGATAGCCGAGTTCAGCGTCATTGAGAACATCGTCGTAGCTGGCGGTCTTCTCAACAGTAAAGTCCACTCGGGTCAAGGTATCGTTAAACTGCGTACTGGTAACAATGTATGGTTCACGGGAGCCATCATCGGTGCATTTCGGATGGTTGGCGAAGATCACAATGTTGTTTTGGTTGTTGTTGTTCACCCATTGCCACTCTTGCTTAGCAGCACTATAGACACTCGAATCGGAAAAGTCGAGGTACATATGTGGCGCGGTGCAATCGACATTACCCACTGTGTCGATAAAATCTTCCATGTTGATGACCTTGACGTTAGACATGTTCTCCCAGCTTGCCGAGAGTTCTGCATCGACGCCGGTCTCCTCTAAATGAAGTGGTTAGTTACTGAGTCCATGATCACGCGAATAGACGCATAGCTGTCCGACTGAGCCAGACAAGAGCACTTACCTTCTCGCCACGCGAGCACAATCTTGTCCTTGAGGCTAACATCCGTCATAGAGTCACCAGGGCGAGGGCGCTGTGAGAGTCCGCCAGAGCCCTTGAGAGGCTTCATCGTCTTGAACACTTCGGTGCCTCCATCCTTGCTTGGTGATGTCTTTCGTGAAAAGGCTGAATTCTTCATCGGGTCCTCCCCAAGTCGTTGTTTGGGGCGAGGCCGATCTACCGAGTAGAGGCTCCTCAGAACTGGTTCCGGGACAGCTAAAGCTTGTGGAATGGCCATAGCCAGCCACAAGATAGAGGTAACCTTCATCGTCGTGCACACAATTCTGGACTTGATCGAGAGAAAGATGTGGCACCAGGTAGATTTCTTTTCTTGGAAACGAAGGTAGTGAGAAGAGGATGAAGAGTACGAAAGATCAAGTCACTGAAGCGGCTGCTTTATAGGTATCCTTTCAATTCGAGGTACTTTCTTCTAAGTCCTATTCGGACTCTCTCCGTCACGTATCTCCATGCCATCTCCCGGGGAATAGAGTAACATGCCATCTCCAAGGGAAGAGAGTAAGCACAGAAACGCCGTGGCTTGTAGAAGTCTCAGAGAATTTCCTAATATCTCTCAGTCATGCGGGTCATTCGTCCAGGATTCTGACTCCGTGGTCCCACCCTACGCAGATACTCAGCTTCCTGCCAATTTCATGCTGACACAATTTGTACAAATGTAGTTCTAGAGAGGATATTTGACCCCTCTTATTCCAGTATGCTCCTTGAAAGAGTGAGCTCTTGGGTAAAAATGCTGACGGTTGTAAAGCGGTGGCTTGCGCGCCCAGGAATGATGAAGATACGAGTTTTAGCGTTGCCGCATCGGGCCACGGAGCATCCTATTTCGGCCGTGTTTCTCGTGGCCAAGCAATCAAACCGAGTCTCCGTAGAGTTACTTGGCATGCTTGTGAATAAGGTTAACGTATCAGCCCTATTCCGGTCAATACAACAGTCAGCCTTATAAGGGAGATATCAAGCAAGGTACTCGAGCAGGGAAACGTTGTACCAGGTCCCTGCAACTTCGTCGGCGAGATATAGTACAGATTGGCAGCAAAAGCAAGACGGCTATCTCCGAACCCATTTCTCAAATGCTTCAACTACTCTAACAACTTCATTTGCGAGATTTAGCGCCGACTCTAATATCTGAGGGGACAATCTATGTACACCTGCCACTTCGCATAATCGGCATGACTCGGGATATGGCACTGCTTCCGAAATCCTGGGAGAAGATGAGGATAGCAGCGCATTGCCCCGGCCACGGCCACGCCGTAGTTTCTTCAGCTGTCAGCATCATATGCTGCCCGGAGACGAAGAGGCTCCTTGTCCTTGCACGATTTGATGGTTGTAACCGCCAATCAATTGAGTACAATTGCGACGACGAGCTATCTGTGTTTGCCGTGAAAATGGTATATAAACCGATCACTTTTTGGCAAATCGAACTTGCTTCAGTCTCATCCTCCCTGAGCCGAATTTTACACAATCATCTTTCGAATCAACACTTTCTATATATCTATAAAAATCATGGGCTCAATAGTTTGCACGGACGAGGTACCTGTTACCTTCCAAGGGCCGAAAGCATCGGAGAAACCTCGACTGCTTCCACATGTCCTCGACGACTTTGCCGCCAGAGATCCTGATTACATTGTTGGAATCACAGCTAAATCCAACGTGGACTCTGCCATCCCTTACAGCTCCACAACCCTCAGCGTCGTCCAATTAGCCAATGCCGTCAACTACGTTTCCCAGTGGCTGGACAACCTTCTCGGAGCGAGTTCAGACCAAACTATCGCCTTCATTGGACTTCAAGACTTCCGCTACTGGGTCATGGAAGTGGCAGCCATCAAGACCGGGCACTGCTTGTTGCTCCCCAGTCCACGCAATGCGCCATCAAACACACTCTCCCTCCTTCAAGCCACGAGCTGCCAGACTGTTTTGTACTCAGGGGTCGCTACTCCGATCGAATCCCACGTCCAGATGCTGCAGAGTCAGCGTCCACACATCAAGATCCACAGCATCCCAAGCTTGGAGATGATGATTGCCGAGAAAGCAGAACACTACCCATACTCAAAAGCATATGAGGAGGCCAAGCATGATAACGTCTTGATCTTACACACCTCAGGATCGACGGGATGTCCAAAGCCAATTTACATCAACCACGCCTACATCAAACGTGCCGACTCGGAACATTTGACGCCACCGGTTGAAGGAAGGATACTTGCACACACCGGCACTCTGCCAGGACCGATGTACAACGGCTCGCCATTCTTTCACTTGAGCGGTCTCGTGGTGGGATATAGAGCTATTTTCGGGGGCTTGACTGTGACGATTGCACCACCAACACTCCCTTCTACGCCGCAACTTGCTTGCGATATCTTGAGAAGCTTTGAGCTGAAGAGTATCGTCGCAGCACCTCATATCGTTGATTCAATCTTCGCTGAGCACGGTGAAGAGTTAAAAGGTCATTTTAAACAACTTGAGAACATTTGCTGGTTTGGTGGTAAGCCATCCCTGTCCAGCCCTTCTCTTCCTTTAGATATCTAGCACACTTCCTCAACGCATTTCACCTCAGTATTCGATATCATTTTTGCTAATGTAGCACCATAGGTCCCCTCGCTCCCTCGACAGGAACCTGGATCACCACTCACCTCCCTCACGTCCACCTCTGGCAATTCTACGGCTCCACAGAAGCAGCTTGGTTCCCCATGCTCATAGTCCCCAAAACCCACTGGTCATACATGGAATTCCACCCCTCCCCCTCCCTCTCCCCAACCTTCGAGCGCGTAGCAAATACCAACCTCCACGAACTCACCATCCACAACACAACCCACACAGATCCCGACTCAGCCTGGTCCCGTCCCGTCTTCGAGATCTTCCCTGAGAAGAAAATATGGCGAACACGCGATCTCTTCCGCAGATGCGAAGACCCAGGTTTTGAGAACCTGTGGAAGTTCGAAGGGAGAGTAGATGATATACTAGTCTTGAATAATGCGTTGAAAGTCAACGCTTTACATCTCGAGGTAGCTTTGCAATCCAATCCTTTGCTTCACGGATCGGTAGTCTTCGGACAGGGCAGAATGAGATGTGGACTCTTGATTGAGGCGAAGGGGGCGAGGGAGGAGGTTTTCGGGAGCGTGTGGGAGGCTGTTGAGGAAGTGAATAAGGGGTTACCTGAACATGCTAGGATTCAGAGGGAAATGTTGGTTTTTGCTGAAGCGGGGAGACCTTTTGTTAGGGCTGCGAAGGGGACGATTGTTAGGGCTGCTACGACGGCTTTATATGAGAAGGAGATTGAGGTAGTTTATGGTTGTTGAGGAGGATTATATAGTGTAGTCATGGATTTTCTTGAGTAATAAAATCAATATAAAGTGTTTTAAAATCATGGTCTTTTCACGTGATGTGTTAGCTATGGGTTTCCATTTACTGTAGCTTCTTTTGCTGCTATTCACATAAAAGATCAATATACACAATGGTTTTAATATAGTTTAGAACCTCAATATAGGTATTCCTGCATCGAACGTTAATCTTAGAAGTAGACATACACACCGTTTGTGCAGATTCTGAGGTCTCGCTTACCAATGTCAACAAATCCCTTTCTGAAGCTCAACCATGTTCATCATCAACAATATCGGTAACTAGACCATGCGCGCGTCTAACACCTATTCAAAATCTAGTAATAATTACAAGGCCTTGGGGGTCGCGAACGATAAGGTCAAGCTGGGGAGTTATGGAAAATCAAGAACGTTATGTCATGAATCTCCCACAAACGAATTCTTCTACTTGTCTTGGAGGAAGACTAACTTCTTAATTTGATAGATTTTATAGGTACCTTGTATCCTCATCTTATTGTCCTGTCAGCTACCCATACCGTCATCATAACATAACCATTCCGACTAATACAAGAGCCCATCCCCTCGGTACCATCTTCTCCGCCTGAATCTTCCTACCCATAGTCCCGCCCGCAGCTCTCGCTCCCTCCGTCGTAGTCACCGTAGTAGCCATCCCACCAATCGTGGTTCCAGCAATGGTCGTCCCTGGAATCACAACAGGTACAGTCAAAGTCGAGATCGAAGTAGCCGCAACAGTCGATCCAGATACCACAGTCGGTATCAGAATCGTCTCTTGCACAAGCGAGATAGTTGTCTCTGGCTCAATCGTAGTCGCCGTCCTCGTAATTCCCGGCAACATTATTGTATACGTAGGTGTTATCTCTCTCCCTAACGAGCTCGCAGGTACCGCGGATCCGATTCCCGTACCAGTGAACTGAGTTGGTAGTGGCAGTGTCGCGATATCTGGTTTCTCAACCCCGCTGGGGTAGATGTTACCCCTCTGTCCATCGATCAAGGTATATTCTCCCGTTTCCAAATTCGCGACATCGCCGTTTCGAGATGTATATGCGCCACCTACAACCGTGCCATAACTGCCATCGGGGAGGAAGTAGTTTGTGGTGAATCTGTCGTAGCAGAATGGGATGTTGGTGGTGCTCATTAGAAGGCAGGAGAGGAGGGCGTTGCAGCAGAGAAAGGCTGATGCTGATGCTGATGAGAGTGCTGGTGATGATGATGATGCGTCGTTGGATCGTTTGCTTGATGGGAGGGATGATTGGACGATGTTGATGAAACGGTGTTGGAAGTCGGGGGTGCCGATTGTTGGGGTGTTTGTTGAGGTTGCGCCAGGGGGAGAGCAGATTGAGTAGCCTGCTGCGCAGTCTGGGGCAGCCATGGCGGATGAGAAGAGGAGAATGAAGGGGTAAGTACATCGGAACAGCATTTCTGGTGTCGTTTGGGGATGAATTTGAACTTGCCAAGTAGATTAAGGTATGCTTCCCGCTTGCGATTGGTTATTCTGGCTGTAAATAACTTTGTGCGTTATGACTTAAGGGTGTGACTGGTGTAGAATTGAATACCGCAGCTAGTTTCGAAAATGAGCGTATTGAATGACTGGAAGCTTACCTTAGGGGAAGAAAGAAGAATTTGAGGACCCGAAAGTAGAGTGTCCATCTTGTGTGACGGGGACTAAAGTTTAGAACGGGAGGCCGCATATGTTGGTGCACAGAACAAATGGCTTCATATGATAATTGGCGAGGAAATGGAAGTAGATGTGACGAGATAAGAATCAAATCTGGTTCTCTTGTTGATTCACAGATGGAAAAGTCGTTGAAGTGAAATTGTAAATGATTGATTTTCAAAGTAAACAACGCAAGCTGAAGTGCACGCGGCGCTATCCGACCAGCGAAAGTCCTTCCAGTTCCAAGTACACAGATTAGCAAGTTCTGTCATCGCGGACAATGACACTCCAATTTTCCGTGTCAAATTGCTGGCCTCTAGTGACCCATTTGGTGTAACCTCCAGAGGTGAATGTTTTGAGCCAGTTGTAGCTAGTACATTTGTTGACCATGTCCTGTACGAAAGCGGAGATGCGGTTACATGCGAGGTTGAGTTCTTTGGGGGTCTGAAAGTCTTAGTAATACCTTACTATACAACTCATACCCTGAATGAGACCTACATCATTGCAAAGGTGCACGCATTTATTTACAGGAGCACCGCACGATCCTTTAACTTTGTTCAAGTACTTGATGCCGTCTTGGATGTACTGCTTTTGAGCCTTGTCCCAAGGTTGGCCTGCAACGGGGATGGAATCGAGGCGGCTCTGTGATTCACTGTCAGTATGCTCACAGCTGGTAAGCAGAGCAAAGGACGTGTAGGTATACCTTAGCTCTTGACTTAAGGTTCGATCGGGGTCAAGCTGACCAATTTCATCGACGGGCATAGCGAAGTCTTTGTGGTCAGCAGCAATTTGGGCGAATATCCCTTGGACGGTACCTTCGTGATCGACAGTCATATTGCCAACGGTTCCGGTCACTGCAAAAGAATGTGGTGATCGGTAGAAGTCCCTTGAGAATTTGGAGATCTCGGAGGTGTGTGCTTGAAACGGAGGCGGCTTAAAGCCTCGAGTTTCTGATGGGATGAAGAGTATGGGGGAGATGGAGGAGCACCTACTATGCATAACTCCCAGCGAGTAGCCTTCAGGAATGCCAGCATCCAACTGTTCCGCAGCGCTATCACGTTGAGCGATCCGGGAGCCTTGGGATGGGCTTCCAGAGGTGCCAGTTACAAGAAGAAAAACGGTAATCAGGGCGAAGACGAGGGAGTAGTAAGATGGAGTAGCCGTGTTTGAAAGATTTGATTGTGTTGAAGAAGGGTATGGGGGTCTGGTCTTGAAGCAGGCTGTGTGTTGTCCTCGAAGGCCAAAACTGTTATTTCAGTCCAGGGATTTGTAATAGGACGGAGAACAGCTCGAGGATTTATAGAAATATTGTAGAGACGGCTCGGACCAAAAGCAGGAGTCTACGTGAATCCGTAAGATGAATGAAAGGTGCGGTGATTTCCGAAGGCTGAGGGAAAGTGAATTCGAATACTTGCTTTAATTCCTTGTTATATGAATCGTAAGATACTATGCCAAAAAATGCCAAGGAACAGTCGCTATCGGAATTTCAATGAGTGTTCGATTTGACAAGTGAGATTTGCTTCAATGGAAATCATTCAACAAGATTTCCGCGTGAGCTAAATACCTCAATGCAATGTAAAATACTCACGGTCAAAGACTCTGGCCAGGTCAACTACTTCGGGCTTAAATCATGGCATAAGAACCGTCAGTAGCTTGTTAAGAATATGAGAGGCAGATAGCGTTGAGGTAGATGAAGCTATTCGCAAGCAAGATAATCATTGTCTCGTGAAGAGCACATTCAGAACAAGCAACGGATGTTGCATGTTAAAAGCTTCCACTAGATAAATCGAAAACCCATACTCCCATCGGACTGATGTGCATACATGTGTGACTTTAGTAGGTAAACAGCTTTATATTCCTGTACTTGTCGAAGCGTGCCCTGTCTTTATTGACAAAGCTGGTAAGCGATGCCACTCGGCATATCGCATTCGGGATTTCGCCACCCACAGCAGGACATATTTATCGGTTCTCCTAAGCAGTAAGTCTTTCTCTCACACAACCCTCGAACAATAGCTCCCCTGGACACCAGAAACTCCTCTGGCAAGGCGCAAAATTGACAGCACGTGATATAAGCACTCGTTTCAGCATCCATCCACTGCTCCAATCTGGATGGGCAAGAGGAAACATATTCTGCCTACGACCATGCGGTAGTTGCATATCGAAGTCTTGCGAATTGATCATATCGATTCGTCTGGGCGGTCCTGGATGATTCAATATCTACGCCGCCCGTCGACTTTTGACCTCATATTTTATGTAGACAATCCGGAAATAGAATCTCGCTTGGCAAACAAGCATCGTATAGCCTGGCCGCTAAACCCCATTCCGATCTTACCACGCCGCCTGCGCCTCCCTGCCTGGTGCTGTGACGCTGACGCCCCTCAAAAGGCTACGGCTGCCTGCCCACCTCGCCATCTCTGTCTCCTTCAAAACAACACTCCTCCCACAACACCACACTCTGGGAGACATCACACGTATCGAACATCTAAGCTTTATCGTCGCTCCTTCAGCAAAACATCAAAATGAACGTTGCCGGATCTCTCGTCCGACGTGGGCTTGATGCTCACGCTGAGCATGGTGACAAGATCAAGATCCCAACATGGGGAGCTGTCATGCTCATCTCGACTTTTATTGCCTTCTTGTTTGCCATGTTTATGGTACGTCCTCTGGTCCCCGCTGGAGAACTCTGCTAATGTTTCTCTGCAGATTGAATACACTTTCGGTCGTCTGGTACCAACGCTCGTTATGATCGAATCGCCACAAGACACCATCTCCTTCGAACCCCTCCCAACCGAAGATCCCGACTCTACCATCAACAAAGACCCAGAACAGCCTTCGAAGCCACAGCTTATCACTTCGAGTATCCGCCGAACCGTCAGACATCTTGGTGGATTCAGTTCTCGATTCCGTGGCTTGAGCATCTTCATTGTCAACACACTTGCCGTACAATGGATTGCAGGAATTCTTTCCGTTCTGCCCATCATCAACCTCCTCCCAAGAGGATTCGCAAACATTGTGGCTCTTATCCTCTGCGCACAACTTTCTCTTACCTGGACACACATTGTCATCTCTCAACCAAGCCCAAAGACATGGTTCCGCCGTCTGGCACCACTGAAGATGTGGAAGAAGGTTGCGATCCCAACTGCTATCTTTGCTCTCGCAGAACAAGTGGCCGTTTACATTCCGATCTACATGAGCATTCTTGCAGGTCTCGTCGATAAGGATGCTCAGCAAATCGTGCACATGAAGCCCAGCGAGAAGACCGCCATGTCTTTCAAGGCAATCGCGATCCTCCTGTTCGGCGTGGTCTTGACCTTCTTGGTTGTCATCCCAGCCAACGTCACTTTGACCCGAGTCCAAGCATCTCTTCTCGTTGATACCGAGGAGACCATCGTTCCATTCGACCGAAGCTTTGGTGGAAAGGTCGTTCCTGAGATCGTTGGTGGAACTGGTATGATCGGCATGCTTGATGCATGGAAGACCTTCGACTGGGCTGCCCGCATCAGACTCGTCAAGACCTACCTTAAGGTTATCGCCATGCAGATTGGAGTTACGTTCCTGTTCACCATGTGCATCGTCAGCCAGCTTTTCATCATTGCTGGAAAGGACTGGTCCAAGTTGATTCCTGAGGATGGAAACAAGAACTAAGCCTGTATTTGAACCAAGATTTGGTCTGAACTGTGCTCCGAAGTGTTCCAGGAGAGGAGCTGGAAATTGGATTGTAAAATTGGTATATGGGTATGGGAGGAAATGGGCGTCTCGTTTGTTACGGATATCTAAGGCGGCGGGTTGGGTTGGGCGTCTTCTGAAATACTCTCATGTCTCTACAGCACAATGTAGCTTTGTAGGTCCAACATAGTTAAGTTTGGATCAATCACAAGTCTCGTCGTAATGTATGTGTCCAGCTATTTTTGCTGGAAGCTCTACTATCCGAAATGGTAGCCTGTGGGAAGAACAGTCTTTCATTATTCAGACCGGCGGCATGACCGCTTACTCCATCCAAATATTCCTGTGCCTTCTTCGTGCACACGAGTGCCTTGCTGGCATCTGAAGCAAGGCCAAAAGGCATGGTGCTGTCCTGGGTGAGGAAGAACTTTGGTAAGTTGGATTCCAACTAGCACTCTACTTTCTTCTAATACTTAACTTGATAGTAATTCAATTGTCCCGCGTCAGCCTGTATATTTCTTGGACACACATTCATCGTTCCGGATTCTGTCTTCTGATAACAGAGGGGCCATGGAGGAAGCATACTCGTGCTTGACAGGCCGCCTATCGTCAGTGCAATGCTCATGAAATCTATCTTCACATCCACTCTCCATATTCATCCTCGTATGGCATATTGCAAACAGGGTACGCGATATCGACTCGTCCCCCAGCCATGCACTGGAATTCCTCCCCCATCGCTCCTGCCGCCTGTCATCAGCAGAGGCGGCGAAAGAGCAGGAGCAGGAAAATGGTGCTTGGGAACAAGCTTAAGGGTGATCGAGACATGCTCTGGTATCATCGTGACTTAGCTGAAGGACTGGTGTCCTAGGAAGTGATGTTGAGATTCAATAACGGCGGTGCAGTGGAAGAGCTCTTGCTGTCGTTTGTCATGGTGGGGAATCGGATTAATGGGACTGAAAGTGGTAAGAGAGCAAAGGAAAGATGAGAACGGATCTTCATAAAGTAACGATATATTCGAAGTCACGTTGATTCAAGGGCAGCAGTGATAATGATGAGAACAACTGTGGGTTGAGCTCTTGGGGATCGAATGCACTCTCCCCAGAAAGAGCCCCTGACACCAGTCGCATATCATACTCCAGGTAAACCCTCGTACTTCTTCAACTGCGCTGTATCTATGAGCGCAATTGGTAGAATCGAGCTTATTACTTGACTACTGATATGGCAGATTCAAGATAATTCTGACAAAGTCCCCAGACTGGAATGCACGACGCACTAAGCAAGATCTTCAGGGGAGCTACCACGGGCGAGCCAGGACCTCGGTCCCGAGTTTTTGGGACCGAACCATCGGATGACTTCAAGCGGTCGACTCGATCTTCATTCCCAACTCGCGTCGCTTTCGTACGTCGTCGCCTCATGTTTCAGACGATGCAAATTTGATGATATCTCGAAATACCACATCCAGACATCGGAGGTCATGACAAGGAACTCCCGACATGTCTAACCGAGGCCACGGAACGACGTACGAAATCATCTCCACCCTGAAATTCCATGCATGCAAAGAGCAGTTCATGAAAAGGGGCTGTGCTGGCTTGGCCGCGTAGAACTCTGCAACTGGTTGACACTTCCCGTCGATTAGATCCCGCTCCACTTGGGTGGGAAAGTGGGCACCTTTTATCAGATATGCCAGAGACCCCTGTTGACAGGTACACATCGACCCTGTTATCGAGAACTGCATGTTATTTCGTCTCCACTTCTCAACTATTTTCTGTTCTCCGCGTCTTGAAGTCGCGTCTGCTCAAACTGATGGCGCATTGCTTCGTGGACCTGATCTCAGGAATGGGTTTGAAAATTAATGCTTGATGCTAGAGCTTCTTGGTTCAGCCACAGCGTCGCCAGCACTGGAGATTCTGTGGGCTGTTTTCCCCCTCCCATCTCCCTACCACCCACAATGAACAGCCTAGATAGGAGATCATCTCCCCTCTGAGAGTCTTGGCAATATACCAGGGACGAGAAGACGGTTGGGGACAGGCAAAGCTTGATTTCTTTCCGATGTACTTCTAGATGAGGATCCCCCCTCATTTTGTCTTCCTTCCTCACACAGCTTTTTCCTACGTACACACAGTCATTCATTTTCAGTTTCCAGTCGCTGCTATCACTTTCAATTTCAAGCATTTTTACAATGGCGTTTTCTGCTAAATATACCCCTCGGCCCATCACCGACATTTTCACCAGCGACACAGACATCAATCGACGAGAATGCCGCCGAACAGTCCCCATGAAAGTTCTCATTCTCGGCCTTGGGCGCACAGGAACAGCTTGTAAGTCTTCTTCTTCTCGTTCTCGCTTATCAGTCCCCCGCCTCCTAACATCCATCTCATAGCTATGCGCACTGCGATGAAGCAACTTGGATATGTCGATACCTACCACATGATGAACTGTTCGATCGAGAACCCCCCAGACGCCCTGATGTGGATGGACGCTCTTGCCGCGAAATATGACGGAGTCGGAGCGCCCTTCACTCGCGCCGACTGGGACCAGCTACTAGGAAACTGCCAAGCAGTGTGCGATTGGCCCGCTGTTGCTTTCGCAAAAGAGCTCATCGAGGCGTACCCAGAAGCCAAAGTCATCCTCACCAACCGCGACGTCGATTCCTGGCACGCGTCCACAATGAAGACCGTATTCTGGCGAGTCTCAGACCCAGAGTTGAAATACCTGCAGCATTTCAGCTGGGCGGCGAGCATGTATTATCCGATGCTGAAGAAGTTCTTCGATACTTTCTTCAAGGGCGATTTCGAGCACCGCGGGAAAGAGGTCTTCATCAATCATTACAACGAGGTCAGGAGTCTGGTGCCAAAGGAGAATCTGCTGGAGTTCAAGGTCCAGGACGGGTGGGAGCCGCTGTGCAAGTTCCTCGGGCAGCCGATCCCGATGGGAAGCAAGTTCCCCAATACCAACGACAACAGAGACTTCGTGGCACGGTCGAGGAGGAGGAACAGGATGCAGATGCTCAATGTGGGCGTCAAGTTCTTGGAGATCGCCGTGCTGGTTGCCGTTTGTGCATTCCTTGTTTCCGTGCTGTGGCGGCTATGAGCGTTTTTGATTCGTACTAAGCTCTGCAAAATGCATTCGGGAGGCGTGGCTGTAGAGAGAGAGTTTCTTGTGCATATCACATTTAGACGGCTGGCTAGGATGCGGCCATTATCACTTTGTATCATACATTTTTGGGACAGGATATCGTGGAGAGGAGTTTGGGAAATTGAAAATCAAAAAAGTCAAGACATGACAAGACCGTACATTCGCATGTTTGATTGGTTCGGATAATAACATCTCTTGGTCTTGGTCTTGATCCGGTATGCTGCTCACCATGCAGCAGCTTCTTGGCGTCGGCCGTCGGCGAAAGAGGAATTGCCAATGCTTGTCATTGAAGGTACGCGTCATAATTTTATGCACATCGCACCCCACTCTTCAGACTTCTCGTCGTTCATTTGGCCAACCATTTTTTTGGTCGTTTTGGAAATTTTTGTGGTTCGGACAGGGTCGGTTCTCGACGCGAGTTTCTTCTGTGAAAGAATTAGGTTGTCGGGTCAGAACTTTATGTTGACCGGGTTGCTCCCAGGGCGGTTGGAACATCACAAGTACTGTAAAGACTGAGAGTTCACTTCACGCTTCACTTCACAAGCTTGCTCGAGATAAAATGAGAGTCACGTAAAAATATATTGCTGCAAACAATGCCTACGCTTGGCCAGTTCCTAGCCGTATGGGTTTCCTCCGTGATCGCCAAGATGCCAAAGCCTCCCTGAATCCCACGCCGAGTCCTGTCAGCCCACAAAGCCCAATCAAAATGTTGAGCCAACCCGTCTCGCTCTGCTGGATTCGAAGAGGTGCTAGACTCCAAGCCTGCAAGATATTAGCATGAATAAGTATCGAAAATGAGGGGAGACCTGCATCCTCTTGTGTGATGTCCAATACTTCGCTTACTCCCAGCACGCGCCCACTGGAGTCAAGGCCAAGCACTCTCATGTACCTCTGATATGAGCCCCCAAGATCGAACCGCGTCTCAAATGCAAGCCTCTCGAGACTTGCTAGGTCATTCCAGTCCTCGTCGTTGACATTGGGATTTTCAGAGCCTTGCAATATCCATTCGGTAACCTCAGTAGCGCCATTCCAGCTGACGAAGATGTTCCATCTCTCAAAACCATCGCGTACAAGAGCAACATCTGGGTCGGATGTCGGCCAGCCATGCCATTCGTATTTGTAGATCCGGTATGACTGCACTTGGCCTGCACCGAAGGCGCTTTCCGGCCCGTAGTGAGTGTCACATAGAACGGTACCATTGTGCGAGTACTCGGTGAAAGCAGCCGTGTTGCCGTAGCCCATGAAAGCATTACTGTTTGGTAGAGTCTGGAAGGAACCCTGAGAGATGCCTCTGATTTTGTGAGGGTTGACATAATCAGCGACGAGTTCTGCTGTCATGTGTTCTTGATCGATTTTGATTCTGAGTCCACGGGTGACTGCAATGCGAGGGTGCTCATCGTCGACGGCGTTGTTGAAGAGGGTGATCGTGGTGTAGTTGTCGGACCAGCGAGCATCGTGCTGGTATGCGAAATCGGTGGCATGACCATTTGACATGTCTTCGAAAATGTTCTTCTTGCCTCCGAGAACCCAAATGATGTCCCCGGTTGTGCCATTGATGTAGGTGATTGCATGAAGGTATCGACTCGACACGAGATAATTGCCCTTGGGATCTTTGTCGATGCTGTTCATATGGAACCAGTCGAAATCCCGTCCAGGCTCGCCATGGTCACCGATCTCTTTGTATGTGTCTGAGATGGCAAAATGGTCGGCAGCTCGCCACTGAAAAAGTAGCTCTCCTGTTACGATGTCGATTTCCTGGACCAGGCAGTCCCAGATTGGACCGAAGGAGGACTTCCCAAGTGTACTCAGGTCGACCTGGACGATTTCATAGACAGTGAAGAGCGCGGTCCCCTGTTCGGTAATGCGAAATTCGTGAAGGTCGCCATCAAGTCCACCTGCGGCTCCTATCTTCATGACTTGGGTGTAGGAGGTATCCAGCTACAAGAATCAGACGAAGTTCGTCCACATCTGGGACGACTTACCATGTAGTAAAAGCCCGCTCCATGACCTCCAACTGCATCATTTCCAGCCCAGAAAGTAAGGTACTGTTCACCTTTGTACTCCTGCACTAGCAAGTTATATATTTGGTTGTAGCCTTCAAGTTTCCACACCAGGTTGCCATTATTATCCAATATCATGGCGCTGGCTTCATGTGTTGCTCCACCCCTTGGGGTCAAGAAGGTGTAGAGTCCATCGTCGCATTCTGAACTCCATTGCAGAACGTTCATGTGCGGAGAGACGATATCCGTGCTGTTGTATGTTTGCACCGGATAGGGTCCATAATTTCCCGCTTCGAAATCTGGGTCGTTGTGGTAGACCTCTAGATCTGCAAGGACATGGCGAACGAAAAGAAAGAGTGTATAAAAGCAAAAGACGCTCATGACTGAAAATGAAACAAAGGAACGAGGAGAGAAGAGCTTCAATCACGCAATAACAAAACGCAAAAAGTCAAATGGAAGGCCAAAATCCACGAGCTTCTCAACAGCGACGCCATGGCTGGGGTTCTCCTCTGCTCGAGAGATCCGCTCAAGATCGTCCGACAGGTCGTCGATCGCAATTGGAGCATACTGACGACTCAGTTTCATCTCTTTGGAGATCATGAAAGTATTCGTTGGTGAGTGATGCGTCTTCATCTCCACAGACCCAGAAATATCAAAAATGAGATGCGAATATCGTGACGCGGAATGAGGAGCCCCTCGCCCTCGCCCTCCCTGGACGCGGGAGGAGACAAGCGGTCCAGAGCCAGAGATAACGAGCGAAGCTAGCATAGACGCCACCAACCACGCCACGCGTTCAGATGTGCATGAAAATATGGGACGTGCAGCCATGCTCCCTGCCATGGGGCCCCTGCAGCACTGGTGTGGTGGGGAGGGATAACGGAATTCCAAGCTTTCGATCCCCCGATGCAAAGAGTGGAAACTGGACCATGGCTGCCATCCATGCCATGATATATCCAGGAGGGGGAAGCAGAATGTTCCTGTCACTCAATCCTTCTCTTTTTGATTTTCCTTTTGTATAGTTCCGTTTCCGTTTCTTTCAACTGTTCTTCCTTTTCTGCTATACAATATGGAGAAAGACGGCCGACTGTACAAATTGAGCAACGATTCTCGTCTGGATATCACAAGGAAAAGGGGCCATTCAACAACGATTCCAGGCGATGAAGTCCTTCCAAACCCAGACACCTTCGAGAGCGAAGAGAACGACATCGAAGCGCCCAAGCCCAAATCCGGGCCAGTAACATGGCTCTCCCTCCCACGAAAAGACCAGCTCGCGATCCTCTTCCTCTGTCGACTTGTGGACTTCCTGCAAGTCGCATCTCTGCAAGCATACGTCTTCTACCAATTGAAGAGCTTCGACACCTCGCTATCTGACGCGGCAGTCTCGACACAAGCAGGAATACTACAAGGCTGTTTCACGGGGGCGCAGGTTTTGACCGCGATATTGTGGGGAAAAGCTGCTGATGCGAAGTGGTGTGGGAGGAAGATGGTGTTGCTGATTGGACTTGGTGGGACTGCGATATCTTGTATTGGGTATGGGTTTGCGACGACGTTCTTCTGGGCCGCGTTTTGGAGGGTGTTTGGTGGAGGGATTAATGGGACGGTTGGGATCATGTAAGGAGACTGTAAACGAGGGTTGGGATATTGCTGACTGGAGGACAGACGGACTATGATTGCGGAGATCACGAAGGAGAAGAAGTACCAGTCGCGAGCTTTCTTGATTTTACCCATGAGCTTCAATGTGGCAGGAATATTGGGTCCAAGTAGGTTCTGACATTCGAATAAGGAGAGATCAAAGCTAACTGAGCAGTCATGGGCGGATTGCTTGCCAACTCAGCAATCACTCTGCCAGATGTCTTCGGCCCAGAAGGCTGCTTTGGCTTTAGCTGGATCTCAGATTATCCATACGCTTTGCCTAGCGTTCTGAATGCTATGTTCCTATCTATTACGACGTACATTGTCTTCTTCGGCTTAGAAGAGGTAGGTTGGGATACCTGACTTTGGGAACCTGGTAACTAACGGGACATAGACACTCAAGGAGAGAAGAGGAAAGTTCGATATCGGCCTCCATTGGAAGTCGCGCGTCTTCGATCTCATCCGGGGCAAGTCTAGCTCGGAGGGGTACTCTGAATTGCTCGCATGGGATGCACCCGAAACTGCCATGGAGGACCTCCAACTCAAAGAGTCCAAGCCAAAGATGGAAGCAACACGAAGACTCCCATTCAGTCGAATTTGGACCCGAAACGTGATATTCACCCTCATCTCTGGGGCATTCTTCGATTTTCAGTTGGGGTAAGGACCCCATGACATTCCACTTGTACTCGAGCTGATATCCAACAGTGCCTTTGCCAATATCTGGACTCTCTTCCTCTCAACCCCCAGATTCCTAGCATCAGAGTCTCAGGCAAACTCACTCCCCTTCTCCTTTACGGGCGGTCTAGGCATGCCAGCCGCCACCGTCGGAGTCGCAACCTCATTCCTCGGCATAATCGGAATGATCCTCCAAATCTTCCTCTACCCACCAGTTCATGCTCGACTCGGCACGCTCCGCTCCTTCAGATATTTCCTTCTTCTTTTTCCTTTCGCTTATTTCTTCGCGCCATACCTTGCCGTTCTCCCATCCTCTACTGCAGCTCCTGACGCCGCATCCGGGCCGTTCATCTGGGCGGGGATTATCTTCGTTTTGCTTGTGCAAGTCACTGCGAGGACTTTCACGTTACCTGCGAGTATCATCTTGTTGAATAACTGCTCGCCTCATCCGAGTGTTCTCGGTACGATCCATGGCATCGGGCAGAGTGTCTCTGCGGGATTCAGGACGGTTGGGCCTGTGGTTGGGGGTTGGTGGTATGGTGCCGGGCTGGAGGCGGGTGTGATTGGCGCTTCGTGGTGGGGTGTGGCGGGGATGTCGGCCGCGGGATGTGTGGTTGCAATGTGGGTGTATGAGGGTTCTGGGCATGAGATTATGCTTGAGGGTGAAGGTGATGAGGAGGAGGAGGAGAGTGAGGAGCTTCTGCCTTCTGAAATGGGGAAGTCCTTTCAGATGGTTGAAGTAGATCCACGTCTCCCAGCGAAGGAGCAAAGATAGGAAATGAACAGCTTTGAGCCTGTGAGCTCTTCAAGCACTACTTCTACAGATCTCTACCATTGACATTCATGCCCAGAATATTGCGAATGTGCTGGTTCAAGGCAGAGAAGTGTTGCTTTCGAAGGAGAAGTCACGTGATTCTAGATAGCTCTGCTAAGGTAGTAAAAGCCATCTTTCAAGCGTCATCTGGTAATATCTAGCTTGGGGAAGATTATGATAATGCTTAAACAGCAAGAAGCTTCTAGCACAAGAGCAGTAGGATATTCAGAGCCCCGATTCGCTCCAAGGTTGTTTGCTACAACTTGGCCGAAGCGAGCTATCAGATTTTGAAAAAGAAATGTAAACATCGCGTGTAAACTTCAAAGCAAAACCAGGCGCGATAACCATGAAACGACTAATCGGTTGCATCAATAGCATAGATCAGCGAGAATGCTCTAATATATATCATCTCGGATCAAATGATGTGGGGGATAGCGCAGATCTGGACGAGTGAGATTCCGACTTCACTTTGTCTTACATTCACTGTTCCGCCTTCTCGAATGAAGTTCGTACCTTCCGATCGGCGACAAAAAACAGAGATAGGCTGATGCCTAATCTTCTTGAGCCAACGGCGCTCGCGTAGGTGAAGACGGAGAGATATAAAACCTCAACCTCGTCGCCTGTTAACGAACTCTTCTTCTTCATCACCGCGACGTAGCATCTCACAGAGCGCAGTCGATCTACATCTGCAAGCTCGACCTCAAGTAAGTTGCTACTATTTTCTTCTTCACTTATTCATGCACATCGGCTTTGAGTCTTTATATATCGGCGGCAGTGTCTCCACATCAGCACCACCTCCCTCACCTTTGCTCCTCCCTACAGGACGTCCGTATCATTTGTAACGCTTCAACCACGCTGACTACGAAATCAGATCAAGAAATCAACCGGAACATCCCTCCAAACCACTGAGACAAGCAGACAAGATGCCAGGCGTCAAGGGTCAGTGGACAAATGAAGAGAACGTGAGTCTTTCGACTGCACAACACAGCAATTGTGCAAACGACTAACATCGATAGTACTCTCTACTTTTCCAGATGGTTCAACAACTCATGGGAGATGGTGGCAAGTCAGTCAAGTATGACCAAATCAACATTCCCGGCCGCACCCCTCGTGCTTTGAAAGAGCACTACGCTCAAATGAAGAATGAGGTTCAGGCAGTCGATATTCAAAACCAAGGCAGTGCTGGTACTCCTCAAGTCCGAGCTACTCGTGGCCCAGGATCTGGCAAGAAAATCAAGGCTGAAGGAAAGGGTACTGCCAAGGCTGCCACTCCCTCGAAGAGAAAGTCTGGTGATGGCGGCAACAACATGAGTGAGTTTTTCCTCTCGTTTGATATGCAGCAAATTGACAATCTTCCCGCACTTGATAATACACCTACCAATAAGCGTCGCAAGTCTCCAGTCAAGAAGCAGCTCGTTGAGGAGGAGCCAGAGGCTGAGAATTTCGAGGACTTGCCAGTTCTTCATGACAGCAGTGCCGACGATGTTGCATCGGCTTCACCTCAATCATACCACAGCTATGACTACTACAACTAGGTAGCTCGTCTCGTTCAACTTGTGGGTCTCTATCGGACATCAGGTTTGGTTATGGTCTGACTTGTGTGGAATCAGCGCATCTCTCGATCTGGTAGCTCTCATGTTCCCAGCCCACTGGACGTCCAGGGTTTTCGGTAATGATGCGGCAGGCGGGAGCGAGAAGCGTTTACGACGGGGTCTTTTTCGTTACATGCTGTTGGTGGGACGTTGACTGGCAGGCTGTCGATTGAGGATGGCTGGATGCGGACATGGACAGGTGGGAATCTTTGATGCTGTTGTTTTCGTTATACCTGGCGAAGGAGGTTTGATAAATTCTAGATCATGGAATTGATGATCAGAGTGAAAACTCAGCCTTCGCATAGAGGGATTTGTTTTATCCCAGAACAGGAGTCGACGTGATGCATGTGCGCCGGTTTGAATAGATGTGATTGCGGATGTTGATAATCTGATGTTGTGATGTTCCTCGCTTGACTTGAACCCAGTGCCAAGCTTTCCCATCAACCATCGGCCCGTCTTCAGCTCCGGATTTGAAGCCCCTGCACCTGCACCTTGTATGGTACCTGTGCATGCTCTGCAACTCTCTTTGCGCCGCATCAACTGCAGTTTTCTTTCACTGCATTCATTCATTGATTGACCCCCTACATTGCAACCTTTTCTTTCAGTGTAACCTGATCATCTGCGGTTACAGAAATCAATATTTTCTCGCCCTACAAAACTTCTTCCTCACATCCACCCGACAACTTCCCGTCAGCGTCCTACCTCGATAGCCTCGTTTTCTTTGCCTCCCCTCCTCTGTCCTACGACTACCTACGCTCCTTTCCACCACCTGCACCAATTCTCAACGGCTCTGCTGGATGCAGAGAGTCTTCTGCCTGCGATCGAGACACCACTCATTGACGTGCTTCTCCCGAGCCGCAAACAAAGCATCCGCAAGCCTTGCAACGAACATTCTTCTATACCCTAGACATTCCTCCACAGCTACAAAGCGTCCAACATTTTCGATCGCCTCTCCCATCACCAAAACACTTCAAACATCTAGAATGTCTTCGGGAGTTGGTGTCAATGGCACTATGCGCGCGAAACGAAAGCAGCACCCAGGCACTGTCACTGAGAGACCTCAGAAGCAACATCGAGCAATCAATGGCAAGGATTCAGCTGGGGAGAATACACCAGAAGTCTACGAAGACGAGGCAATGGAGATAGAGGAGGCACGAACACTTCCAGGATTGGCAGACACAGCAGAATGGCAAGCTTGCGTAGAGAGGGTCGTTAGAAATGTCGTCTCAATACGCTTCTGCCAAACATGCTCTTTCGATACGGATCCAGCCCTCACCAGTGAAGCTACGGGATTTGTTGTCGATGCAGAGAGAGGGTAAATATTTACGCTTCAACGAGGTGTTTTTTGCTAACGTTCTCCAGATACATCATGACAAATCGGCACGTTGTTGGAGCTGGACCGTTCTGGGGATTTTGCATATTCGACAACCATGAAGAAGTCGACGCCTATCCTGTTTACCGCGATCCCGTCCACGACTTTGGTATCCTGCGATTCGACCCGAAAGCTATTAAATACATGCCTGTTGCGGCCTTGACCTTACGACCAGACCTTGCCAAAGTTGGGTCCGAGATTCGGGTTGTGGGTAACGATGCCGGAGAGAAGCTGAGTATTCTGTCTGGAGTCATCAGTCGATTGGATCGAAACGCACCCGAATATGGCGACGGATACTGCGACTTCAACACAAACTACATACAGGCTGCCGCTGCTGCAAGTGGAGGAAGTTCTGGAAGTCCTGTTGTCAATATCGATGGGTATGCTGTAGCTTTACAAGCTGGCGGAAGAAGCGACGGTGCAGCTACTGATTACTTTCTACCCCTCGATCGACCATTGAGAGCCTTGAAATGTATTCAAGAAGGAAAGCCCATTTCTAGAGGAACCATACAATGTCAATGGATGATCAAGCCCTTTGATGAATGTCGCAGATTAGGATTGTCTCCAGAATGGGAGGGTGCAATTCGAAAAGGCTTTCCCAAGGAGACTGGTCTGCTGGTGGCTGAGATCGTTCTTCCCGAAGGTCCTTCTCATCACAAGGTTGAAGAAGGCGACGTTCTCATCAAGGTCAATGGGGAATTGCTCACCCAGTTCATCAGACTTGACGATATCCTGGATTCGAACGTTGATCAAACAGTCAAATTGCTCCTCCAGAGAGGCGGAGAAGATGTGGAGGTGGAGGTCACGGTTGGCGATTTACATGCGATCACTCCTGATCGATTTGTGTCTGTAGCAGGGGCCAGCTTCCACAACCTCTCTTACCAACAGGCACGGCTCTATGCCGTTGCTTGCAAGGGCGTGTTCGTCTGTGAAGCAACTGGATCGTTTAGGTTTGAGAGCACAGACAATGGGTGGATCATACAAACTGTCGATCACAAGAAGACCCCTGATCTTGATTCGTTTATCGAGGTCATGAAGGGTATTCCTGATCGTTCAAGGGTCGTTGTCACATACAAGCACCTTCGAGATCTCCACACGCTGAACACCAGCATCCTCCACATCGATCGGCATTGGTCTAGCAAGATGAGAATGGCCGTCAGGAATGACAAGACTGGACTTTGGGACTTCACCGATCTTGCCGATGCCCTCCCTCGAATTCCTCCCGTTCCACGATCTGCCAGTTTCATTCAACTGGAGAACCCGCAACACCCTGCAGCTGCAGATGTTGTTCGCAGTTTCGTACGAGTCCTATGTACTATGCCTGTAAAATTGGATGGCTTTCCCAGGAACAGAAAATGGGGCATGGGTGTTGTGATTGACGCTGAAAAGGGTCTGGTTGTCATATCTAGAGCCATTGTACCTTATGATCTCTGCGATATCTCCATTACTATTGCAGACTCCATCATTGTCGAAGGCAAAGTTGTGTTCATGCATCCACTCCAGAATTACGCCATCATCAAGTATGATCCTTCTCTTGTGGATGCACCTGTTCAAAGTGCGAAATTGAGCACCAAGCAAGTTACCCAAGGTGCATCAACCTATTTCGTCGGCTTCAACCAAAACATGCGCATCGTCATTGCGCAGACCACCATCACCGATATCACTGCTGTTGCAATCCCTGCCAACGCTGCAGCACCCAGATATCGAGCCGTCAATGTTGATGCCATCACTGTTGACACGAGCTTGAGTGGCCAATGCGGAAGCGGTGTCCTCGTCGGCGAGGATGGAACAGTTCAAGCTCTCTGGCTGACTTACCTCGGAGAGAGATCACCGGTTACCTCTAAGGATACAGATTACCATCTGGGCTTGGCCACGCCGACTCTTCTTCCAGTCATCAAGCAGATCCAACGTGGCGAGCAACCAAAATTGCGCATGCTTAGCGTTGAGTTCAATGCTATTCAGATGAGTCAGGCGCGTATCATGGGGGTCTCTGAGGAATGGATCAAAAAGGTATCTGATGATAACTCTTCCCGTCATCAACTCTTCATGATTCGGAAGCGAACCTTTGAGAGAGGAGACGAGACTGGTGCACTTCTCGAAGGAGATGTCATATTGACTCTCAATGGCAAGATCATCACTCGAGTTTCGGAGTTGGATGTCATGTACGACCACGAATACTTGGATGCGGTGATCGTCCGCGACTGTGTCGAGATGAACATCAAAGTACACACTGTATCTGCAGATGACCTTGAGACCGACCGAGCCATCAGCTTTTGCGGAGCCATCTTACACAAGCCTCACCATGCCGTTCGACAACAGATCAGCAAGCTACACAGCGAGGTGTACGTCTCAGCACGCACGAGAGGAAGTCCTTCATCGCAATACGGCCTTGCACCAACAAATTTCGTCACCCACGTCAACGGCAAACCCACTGTAGACTTGCAGTCGTTCTTGGATGCAGTCGTTGACATTCCAGATAACACATGTAAGCACACCCTAAAGTTTTATTTGGTTTGTTTTGTTTTTGTACCTGCCTGCTAACCTCATTAGACTTCCGCCTCAAGCTGATGACTTTCGATGATGTTCCTTGGGTCATCACGATGAAAAAGAACGATCACTACTTCCCTACCATGGAATGGGTCAAGGATGCTAGCGAGCCTAGTGGTTGGAAGAGAGTAACGTACGAGCAAGGGAAGATGATTGAGGGTGAAGGCCATGATGGCATTAATGTTGTGGCTGGGGACAACTTCGAGATGGATCCGGATGGGGGGGATCTGGGTGGCATATGAGTGTGCACTGGCTGTCAGGATCATTAGAGATGGCGTTGAATACGTGAATGGATACCCTGTGTTGTGGAATGTAGTTCTGGAAGATGTGAGGTCGAAAGGTGCCTGGACTTTGGGTTTGCGCACGGGTCATAAGACTTGTTGCCGGGTGACAAATGGATGTCGCCCGCAGTGTTCTGGGCTACGACTCCCTCCAATTACCTTTATACAGAGACCAAGGCTTCTTTGAAATCCAGAAATATCTGCGTTCTCTCAATTCTACCAAGACGGCTGCGTCTTCCATTCGTCTTTCTCATTCGATGACCCTCATTTTTGTCTGTCACTTTTTGGTCTCCGTACCTCTGCCACTACTTACCCGACTGGATAGTGACCTCCGAGTTGCTCGATAACCATGCCTTCCTAGTTACACTTTCATGCTACACCAACGCTAGCTGTAACGGAATGATAATGTCAACCTGACTTTCACAGATGTAGCCCTTTCTGCCTCCTCCCAAAACCTGCAGCACACTGAAGAACCACAGACTTAGAAACCTTGAAGAAGCAATGGGAGCTTGAAGCATCTGTGCTTGCTGGATTCTCACAAGCAACCGAATTCTCAAGTTGACGCATGGCCAATCAATTTGTGCTGGCAAAATATTCCGTTGGAACATCAGTCGAGTTCTTTGAAGGTATATACAAGAATATCTCTCCGCATCCTGCCCCCCTCTAAATACAAGTGAGCAAACAGCGTCGTAGTTGTACGGTATCAAATACGGGCACATCTAAGCAATCGTATTCCCCGCATTCGCCACAATACTCGAGATGGAGTTCGCCGACGCCGCAGCCGGGATATTCTTCCCCTTAAACATACTCAAGAATGACGAATCCGCATTCGTAAACGCCCCGGATCCAGTGAACGCATTAGCCACACAAGGACGTCCTAGAGATGCCGTGCAGGTAGCAGCGTTTGATGCGGTTGCTGCGAAGAGAGCGCCTGCGTAGCCGTTTGCTAGGACGGTTCCGACGCCGACGAAGGAGCAGCCTTCGAAGAGTCCGCCTTTGGTGGTGCCGCCTTCGATGGCGTGGCCGCTGTTGGAGGCCCAGACGCTGTTGATGGCGTGGAAGAGGGTGCCGCCGCTGAGGGCTGGGGAGCGGCCCGAGGTGTAGGATACGTAGTTTTCTGGGAGTGTGTCAATAAGTGCTTGCGAGATGCAGAAAAGGCTGGATGGAGATTTGGGAGGTCGTCGGACGTACTGTAGAAAGTGATGGCATCATTGGTACCGACTAGTTCCAAGCCCCAGTAGGTGTGGCTATCGCATGTTGCTGAGTAGGAAGTCTTTCCATCGATATAGCTGTTTGAAATGGTAACAGCGAGGTTAGGTGATTGTCCCAAGCTGTAATGCTGACGACCTAGGGAAGAAGTGGTGACATGATCGATCCAGATATTGTTGGTATTAGACATGCTGATCGCGTCGCCTCCCCAGACATACTTTGGGTTGAGGTTCGTGATCTTGATGTTCTGGATGATGATGTTGGAGACACCGGCCATTCGCAGACCTTTGCCGTTGAGGATAGTGTTGGTGCCGAGACCGACGAGTGTCTTGTCAGAGGCTACGTTGATGCCTTGGTACGCCGCGACATCGATGGTTGCGGAGTAGGTGGATGCTGTTCCACAACCGCCGAGGGTGTTGAGGAGGCTTTGACCACCGGTTTCTGGAGTGCATGCTTGAAGTCGGTTCATCAGGTATGATCCATCACGAAATATTGGATCGAAAGGATATTGAATCCAATCTACGATATCGTGTTCGATAAGACTTACAGTATTGATTGCAAGCGGCATAGACTTTGGTTCCCTCAGATCCTGCAAAGTTGAATGTGCCTGAGATAACGATGACTTGTGGAGAGGTGCTAGTAAGATATTTTTTCAGGTCTGCAATAGTCTTTGGATACCTGAAAGTATCTGTCAATAATAGTCCAGCGACAAGAGGAGATCCTACATACACGGGAGCAGCATTTCCACCACCTGTGACACCTGATGCAAAACCGAAAGGTGTTCCGGTGACGACTGAAGAAATTGCTCTAGCGGAGATATTGTTAGGAAGAGCAGCGACAAGACTTGTAAAAGTCGCCACTAAGGCAGTGAACTGAAAAGCCTTCATATTGCAGGCTGACCAATGCAGTGATCTTTAAGTTACGAAACAGGAAGAAACAAATATATTCAGTTTGTAGCCAGTGTGAATTGAACGAGTGTCGTTGAAACGAATGTACCGTGAAAGAGTGTGAAGCAAGCCAAAACGGAAAGCATTAGATGGGGAAAAGGAAGATGAAGAAAGGAGCTTAATTATATTGAACTCTCTCGCTAGATATCAAATACGAACGCTTTTCCGGACGTCCACTTTAACTATTAGAAACCTTGGATTTGTTCCACAACGGTCAACCTGGCTTTCGGAAGCGATGGACGAAAGAGCATTTACTGTGGGGAAATAGGGGCGGCGCCCGTTTCAAGCTCAGATATCCACGATTAGCGGCAGATCATCAATTTATCTGTAGCGAGTGCCGGGGGTTAGCAGGAGGTAAGTACGGAGCAAGTTTTTCTTTGGGCAACTTTGTCAGTAGCAAGGAAACTTACCCGTGGGTTGTCGGAAAGATTGATACTTCGGGAACGGACCGCGACGAATTGGGCGATAGAGTTCTTATGGTTAGTGAACTTGCCAATTTTCCATCAATCGGTTTCTTCGGAACACGTTTGATGCCTTTTGATGCATGGTCATTTCGCATCAAAGTCCTGGACGTTGCCATGATCTGCTTGCACTTCACATCGATATTGCAGTTGTAATTGGATGCAACGTGGTACGCCCATGGTATTATGGCACGCATCCTCAGCATCGCAAATGATTTCCTGAAGCATCAGGCAAGCGAGTATATCTCCACTGCCGATTCTCGACCACTTCACATTTTATCGTTCTTTGTCGGCAAATCACTGATGGCTGTCATAAGCAGGAGCTAGCTTGTTGAGCTTGTAGGAATGGCGCAGAATATTTGTTCATCGGACGAGATGGAGCTCTAGTCAATTCAGAGCTTCATTCGCAAGAAGTAACCCCCAGTTGCCCACGTGGCAGGGATGGCACTTTTCTGTGGCACGTATCTATTCTCAGCCCTCTGGAGCTCGCCGGCACATCAAGTTCTCATTGGGACCTTTACTTATGCATATTTACAGGCTTCAAGGCACTAAATTGATCCACCTTCACCCATGCTGGCCATATTTGAACAGTATCCTTCTGCATCTTAACTTTGGTTGTGAAGACCCCAAAACCAACCTCACATACAAACCTCAAATCCCCACCTCAAAATTCTCTTTCACAGATACCGATTTCGCTTCCGACCACTCGGATACCAATTCCGCTATTCGCTCCTCGAGGAAAATGTGCCATAAATGACTGATATTCCTATCTACTTCTACTCTACAGGCCAAGGCGTTCCTAACAGAATCTTGCCAATGCCAATCCCCCATCTATCTCTTCACCTTTTGGTGTGGCTCCTTCGGAACACACGAATCCCTGGCCAATGGCTCAGACCCATGCATCGTCAAACTCAGCGTGCATGGCCGTGCCAATTCCGGAAAACACCTCGCATCCAACTTCACCTCCTTTGATTTGGGCGGGGACCTGTTTGTCGAAACATCGAAGTCAGTCTAGTGTTTTTAGGTGTTCGGTGCGTGATTCAGACGAGAAGATGATACTTACGAATCCGCCAAATCCACGTTCTCCCAAAGCCCATTCCGGGTCTGCAAAATTGACATCGAACTTCCAGTGCTTCTTCTTCTTGGCAGACGTGAAGTCGAGGGTGAATGTAGTTCTCGCCTTCGATGGGTCGAAGGGGGTCCCGGTGTGGTTAACATGCGTTTGGGAAAACAAGAGGTAATCTCCCCGCTTGACTGGGGCTAGGTTTCTGGTTGTGAAGATGACTTCGCCAGACTTGATGAGCGCCGAAGCGAGGTATGTCTTGCCATCAACCGAGGAACCAATTCGCCAGAAGATAGCAGTGTAAGGGCCCGCGAAGACGCGCCCGATCTGCCAACCCAAAGAGGATACCGCGAGTGGGTATGGGCCCCAGTTTCTGTCGTGGCCTCCAACGCCGGTAAAGTTGAGCCGGGTCCCGTCGATATCGAAGTCGACGGCGACGTTGCCTGCAGTGACGGGCGCTTCCCAGTATACCCAGGGCTTCACCTGCGGAGAAGCATGTTTGTTCGGCCCTGTTGTGCGGAGGAAGTTAGCATCTGTTTTGTTCCTTATCCTCGGAAAATTTGGAAGAACGGGCGGTCCATGAAAGACTCGACAGGGGGGAGAGCACAACTACTCGACGAACGTACATTGGTTCCCATCTGCATAAAGCGCGGGGGCTGTGGCTTCGAGGGTGTAGGTGCCCTTCAACGTTGGAGAATCAAGAACAATAGTCGTGTGTTTGAGATCGGCGGAGATGTCGAAGGAGTATCTATATCCCGGCTTCGACCAAACCCCCATCGTCGCATTCTTGCACATGGAGATAGTATTGTCCTCGACCCACGAAACCTCAATCCACGACGAACCATTCGAGAACGTAACTTGTGTCTGCAATCTCAGCACTCCAAACGGCGGGTTCACCTCCCCAACATGAGAGTTGTCGCGCCAGAACATGATTCCGATGCCGGTCTCACCATCTTCAGCCGTCGCGTCGAAAAACCAGGATTCCCATGCCGTCTCGTTCACAGCAGAGAGCTTGGGAGATACGAATGGCACGAGAGGATCCTCGCTGATGATGACATCTGTTCCGTTCGCGATGTCGAATTGCTTCATAACACTCACATCGCATTTCTTGTGGTGAAGGAGGCTCGAAGACCCGGGCGCGGCATTGGCCCCGGCGAGGAGGGAGATAACAAACGGAAGAGATCTGAATAACATCTTGAAAATATCGGATGAATGACTATGAGATCTGTATCGAACATTGACATGCCAGGAGATGTGACATATTTATCAAGTAGACATAGGCTTCGTTTCGACCTACCGGTTGCCACTTCTAGATCCCATCGTCGTGCCAATTCAAACGGCGAATTCTCAGCAGGAAAGAATCGACTGCTTGGTACTTGGAAGATTGGTAAGAATCGGCGAAATCGTCACTGTACTTGACCGTAAGTTCTTTTTCTGGTTAGTTTCGAGATAGTTCATAGCAAGTGCAGCCTGACCCTGGATAATCGGTACATTGGCACAGTTCGGCGATATAGTAAGAGCATTTCAATGATGCAAAGAAGTTGAATGCAGCGTCTTGAATCCTAAGAATTCCCAAGAGAGAGTAGTGGGAATCGGTGATATATGATTACGGTGGATGCTTCGAGCTCCGTGTTGTCCTCGAACCCCTTGGACGTTTAGCGAGCCAACCGGGCCAAGCCAATGGAAGTCGTGCAACCACGTCAGCACACCTGAGTCCTTTACCCGGACGGCAAGGGGCGGGATACAAGGGATTCTATTCATATGTCCCACGCTTGCGACTGCTAATTCCCTCCTTTATCGGTGCTTCTCATTGTCGCTTGGCATGAACACGGCGATTTCTACCCCGACATGCGAGATGTCAGGTCTCGCCTCGCTAACGCAGCCAGCGAATGAGCTCAGGCTTGCTGTCCGAATTGCCATGTCCGCTGTGCCCAGGTCATGGGAGGCGTCTGTTGGTCCCAGTCCTGTGGTAAAGTACAATTGAAAGACATCAACGCCTTTGTTTCACGTCCTTAATTCAAAGCGTCAATACTACTTCATTTCCGCGATTCCCCCTCGCCAAGAAATAACACATGAACCAACAAACAGTTGTTGACATGGGTACAGATCGAGACGCGATACATTCCGGTGTGGCTATGAATAGCGACAGTAGAAACACAGCTCTGACGGGGCAAGTTACCTTAGAACATTCAAATCTTGCGGACCCTTCTGCTGGAGTAGATGCTCAGTCCACAACAGCAAAACCTGACCATGATACACTTCAATCTCCGAAAAACACACCTCTAAATGCTGAGAGCGGCAACGAGCATCCAGTCGAGACCCGAGGCACCAGTGGAACCTCAATAGACATCGGTAGCGAAAAGGCTGTGGATTCAATAAATACATCCCAGGATGAGGACTTCACTATCCACTCGGCAGACGATCTTTCAAATGGGGCTCCTCGGGGGAATATCTCTACGCATACGGGCTTTCCAGAAGCCGGTAGGAGTACTGTCCTTCTTACAAATTTTGATATCGAAGGACCGGACGGAGAACAGCAAAGCGACACAGTTCACTTGACGGGGTTCAAGCTTCATATCCTTACATTTGGTTTGACGTTGGCTGCAATGCTAATGATGCTGAACGCATCAATCGTTGCCACAGTAAGTGTTACCATGACCTGCGATGATCTCAATTAGAAGCCCTACTGAGGTATTATGAATTCTAGGCCATTCCTGAAATCTCGAAGCACTACAAGTCCATTGCAGATATCGGGTGGTATGGTAGCGTATACCTGTTAACAAATTGTTCCATGCAACCGTTAAGTGGGAAACTGTACACAATTTACTCTTTGAAGGTATGGTCACATTGCGCATGCTCTTGTGTACGTTCTTGAAGCTGATTGCAGAATGCAGTGGACTTTCCTCACCTTCCTCGCTATCTTCGAATTGGGCGCTTTGATTTCAGCTGCTTCCGTTTCCTCCACAATGTTCATCGTAGGAAGGGCCATTGGGGGGATAGGGGGCGCAGGATTGATGAATGGTGCTTTGACGATAATAGCTTCTGCGGCCCCAATTACACAACGGCCGAGTACATCTTCCTTCCGCGAAGCCTCATTGATAATAGTTCAGAGCTGACTGAGCCTTGTACAGTGCTTGTTGGAATTATTATGTCGGTATCCGTCGTTGGCCAGGCCATTGGACCTCTCATCGGTGGAGCCTTCACCCAATATGCGAGCTGGAGGTGGTGTAAGTCTATGTTTCGTCATAAATTAAAACTCTCCCTGATTTTCCACGTAGGTTTCTACATCAATATCCCCGCCGGCGCTATCACTGGTGCCGTACTCTGCTTCATTGAAGTTCCCGACGAACGCAAAAAATACAAAACCCACAAGACACTCACCGAACTCTTCTTCGGCCTTGACCTCATTGGGTTCTCACTATTTGCACCAGCCTGTATTATGTTCCTCATGGCTCTACAATGGGGTGGCATCAAGCATGCCTGGGATTCGGCAATGATTCTCGGCCTGTTTGTCGGCTCTTTTGTCACTATCGGAGTGTTCGCTTTTTGGGAGCAACGGCAAGGAAAAGATGCTATGATACCTACTGGAATGATCAAGAGGAGGATTGTGTATAGCAGTGTATGTGCTCTATTTCATTACCTTTCTTTCATTGAACTGAAGTCGATGCATCTCTTCTGATACGCTGCTCTGTGGCATCAGTCGAGATTCTCCCAATCAAGTACATCTTAGTACACAGAACTGATTTGAGCATCCTGTATAGTGCTTGACGGCGATGCTACAGATGGGTTCTCTCTTGCTGATTACCTATTATCTTCCAATCTGGTTCCAGTCCGTCAAGAAAGTCGGTCCGACGATGAGCGGAGTCATGATATTGCCAACCTTTCTCGCTCAGATTCCTGCGGCTGGAATTTCCAGCTTATTGAGTATGTCAGATGGCAACACCCCCTTCCCCAAGCCTACAAGTGACATCCAAAAGTATCTCAGTGCTGATTCTCACGCGAAGTAACAAGACTAGGATACTATCTGCCATGGGCAATGGGAGGCTCAGCTATCACCACCATCGGTTCCGGCCTCATGGGAACCTTCAATCTTCACACTTCACAAGCAGAGTGGGCAATATACCAGGTTCTAACCGGAGTAGGCCGTGGCTTAGTTCTACAAGTTGTAAGTCCAATCCCTCCAAGTACCGCCGATGAGACACGTCTGATTCACCATGTCCAGCCTATAATCGCCACCCAAAACATCCTCGAACCCTCTGAGATCTCCACCGGCTCTGCTCTCGTCGTTCTCTTCCAGCTCTTCGGCGGCGCCATCTTCATCTCCTGCGGTCAAACAATATTCACGAACCGCTTCCAAGCAGGCCTTCTTCGCTTTGCTCCCGAAGTGGATGCGCAGGAGGTGGTTCGCTGGGGTGTGGCTCAGCTGAACCTTGCAGTACCGGAGCAATCGCTAGATCATGTATTACAAGCGTGCAATTACGCTCTGATACGCACATTCTATCTGGGGGTTGCTGGGTCCTTCGTTGCGTTCTTTACGAGCATGGGTATGGGGTGGAAAAAGCTGGAGACGGTGAAGCCTTCGGACGATGGAACCCAGGTTTGAAGGTCATAGATTAGTTTTGTAACTCATATCAACTATGGACACAAATCAATAAATAGATTTCAGAAATTGTCTCCTCATCCAGACTTCCAACCAGGAACGCAGAGACAAATTGGTGTTTCTATTTTTTGATGCTTCTTGAAAATCAATTGAACGCCAAAACTAATCGCACCTCAAGGAGAGCCAGTTACCAATAGACCCTCGTACATGCTAAGTTGGACATTATCGATTGTGTCCAACCCACTATTGACCAAGACTCTTAAGATCGTCCTTGCATTTTTTCTGTCGATACGTGCCATCTTCAATGTCTGAGAGTCTTCTTTTGGGGTAGGAGCCTGTGTGTTACTGCCCAAGTCCCAACCTTCACCCATAAACTGGTCGATCCATTGAGGCCAATTTGGCGTATCTGTAGTGGACTGTCCATCTAGGATACTCTTTCCTTCAAGTGTTTCTACCAAAGCCTGCATTCCCCCGTCTTCCGACAGCACCCCCGAAACGCACTCAGCCCCTTCTGGTGTGCTGGCCATCAGCGCGAGCGTGAACCAACCCTCGGATCGTACAATCCCGGATTTTTGTTGCGTGATCATGAATATGAGAAGCTTTTCAAGCTCGGGGTGCATCAGGAAGAACTTCTTCTTATTTTGCTCTAGCTTCAGAGCGTCATCCGGCTTCCGCTGAACTCCTACACGGCAAAGAGTTGTGATGAGGCGCGATATCTCGATCTTGGTAGTCTCGTTTGATGTATGGTTGAAGACGGCGAGGAGGAGAGAAATGTTGGAGCGCATATGGGCTGGTGAGTCTTTGTCACGGGATAGTCGCCGGTAGAATCTGCGGACATTGTCCCAGGTTCCAACAAGCAGATTACGGGTGAGACGGATGGAGGCATTTTGGACCGGAACATTTTGTGCTGCATACCCTGTGTTGTTCGTGATGTTAGTAGATGCTCATATCTCAATGTACGGGGATTTTTTCTTTTAAAAATGAGGTACTCCTGTTAGAAAAAAAGTGAGAAAAAAGGATATTGTACGGACACGTACAAAGTGTGGGAAGGAACTCTATCAATCCAACATTTCCAAGCTCAGCTTTGTTTCTGGGCAGACTTGCTAGGGTATTTAGCAGGGAGAGCGCCGAAATTTGGACCTTGGTATCGCGTGTAGACTTCAGAATCGATGTCACTGACTGATGGACGCCGTGAGTGTGTACAAGTAGCTCGGAGCGTGCACCCGAGCGAGCAATATTCCCAAGCAAGACGCAGGCACAATCCTGAAACTCAGGCCTTGAAGATTCGAGAAGGTGAAGTAGAGTAGCCCCAAAGTGTGAGTCAAGTGGATATAGCGCTTCAGGAAACTCATGCACATTCGAGATCTCGGTAACGAGTTGACTGAGGGCTAGAATTTGCGATACAGCCTTGTCTTTTGTGTTTCGTAGAACGTGGGAGCGCTGGGAGTAAGGGGACTTGTATGCGAGGGCTTTCGATCTTTCTAAGCTTTCGAGATGTGTCGTTATTAGATCCAAGGCTGTTGTCACCCCGCCGTGATCGATCAAAGCCTTTTGGAATTTGGGATGCTGAATGTGGAGGGTGGCGACTTCCAGCAGATTACAAAAACTGGCAAGTCTTTCATCCACACCTGCTGTGTTTGCTAGTCGGAGGAGAGATACACCGGCATCCGATGGTGCATATTCGATTCCTACATCTAAGATGAATGTTAGAACAACAACTCCGCGTCACTGGAGTCATGCTTAATACAATACCTTGAGTAATCATGAGTGCAAGTAACTCGCAGCAATGCTCAAGGAATTCCGCTTCATAGATAGGATGATGCTCCGACAGGTGGTGAGTGATAACATGTGTGATCTCATTTTCGGACGCTACCTTTTGAGCCGGCCCTAGTTCTTATTTTAGAGTGTGCCATCGCGATGGGGGAGGCTGCACTGACCAAAGTCCACACAAACATTGTAACATGCTACAACTGCGATACTTGAGAAGAATGGGTCCTTGATAAGATCTATGACACAAGGGAGAGCACCTCGGAACAAGACTTTGGCGCGGTTGTTGTCTAACCACTGTGAGTCTCAATCAAGCGCCTGCCCAGGAGTGACTTGAAAACCCACCAACATCCGCGCATGCATTTCCAATAAGTCGCATAGTTTGAAGCTTTAAATTCCTCTTGTCATCGCCAGAAAGAGGCAGGATTCCGAGGTAAAAGTCCAGCATGCCAGACTCGCCAATGGGAACTCGCCAGCGAGCTATGGTTCTGTTCAGCATGTTCCTCTGAGTGTCCGGAAGAGCTTCGGAAGGACGGAAGAATCGATACTGAAGGATCTGCCATGGATTGCACCATTCTGAACGCCACTGGAGCTCTTTCGGACAACAGCCGGGTAGTATCATATAGTTCGGACCAACTTACCTTCACGACTTGCATCTGCCAGTTTCTCGGTGGCGAGATCAAGAAGTTCTGAGCCGGATAGCCACAGGTGTGTTACTACGGGCATAACGTGATTAAGGTACTGGGTTTTGGCGGCTCGTCCCTCTTCAGCGTTATGCGCGGTGGTATTGGCATCTTCTTGGTAGCCTTGCACTAAACTGAAGGGCGCCTGCGGATCACGCTCGAGGTCGAAGATTTCGGAAATACTCCGTTGCATGCCTCCATTCGGAAGTGAGAGCGAGGGACTCCGGCTCGACGACATAATTGCTGGTGTGTTAGACTAATGACTACACAGGCGGCTCGAAGCTTATGAGCTCGATAGAAAATCACGGTCTATCGAGACGCGGAACCAACAACGAGGCTGAGGAATGATGACACGCACTCGGCGACGTGGAGGGACGTGGGTGAATATGTGCTTAACTTGGAAGGGCTGTTGCGCCCGTAAGCTGAGATCGCGGACGCTGTTACGCTGTATGCAGGTGGCTTGCTTGGCTTCAACGTTGCTTTGTTTGGATTCGGGGATCGCCGTCGTAGCTCCGTCGTATCAGCTCGGCTATTAAGGTTAAAGTGGGCTCCCGCCGTGGTGCAGGGATCAAATTGCGGCACCGGCATGTATGCGCCTATGGCACCACCATCACCCGCATGCATACATACACCCCCTAACGAGCCCACGAATAGTACGTAGGCTGACTGCTCGATTGGGCTGGGCTGGGCTGGGCATGATGACCTCACGTGGGTCGGTAGTCGTATTTCGTATTGGGCGGTATGCACAGGAAGGGCACAGAACAGTCGTGTAGCTGCCAGTCCTAGGAAAACGACCAGGATAGATGTCAGTACGAGGGAGCAATGGAAGGGACGGACATGCAGTACCGGATCCCGGCTGGATCGCCATAATGAACGTGTATAGAAGATCCTACACCAAGCGAGTAAAGTAACTGGCTCCGGCCAACATATATCACGTCGGACGATGAAGAGATCGTAGTCACGGTCAACGAGGATATTAGAAGTATGTCAGCAACTTCAAGAAATGCAGACTTATGGCGTGCACCCGGTGCAATTCCAAAGCAATCTAAAGCCAAAGTTTTAGGAGACGTACCTCCGCACGACCATGGGAATTAGGAATGTTCGGCTACTATGTGGATAGTACCGAGGAAGGAAACTGCAAGATATGAACTTCCATATAGTCGCCGTCAAGGCTCCGATATCAATTTGAATCTCACAGACCGTATGACGGAGGTAGAGATGTTGGAGCAGAGGCAGACACGATATCAGGAAGCCACAACTTGCACGGCAATCAAGGTATATCCCAACTCTTTTCACAACGAAGTCCCAACCGCCTGAACACTTCTATTCCGAATGGATATGCAGATTGCTATGGCATTGCCTGGATCTGATCATTGACCAAAATATCAGCATATTCACCGATCTAAGTCCTTGGAATCCACAAAATATGTCGAGCAACAGCTACCTCAGATGGTCTCGCTGACTTTTTCGGCTCGCTCTCTCCTGTCATTCTGAACAACTTTGATATCTTTGCCGGATGATTGATCTCGCAATATGGTCAACGATCAAAGCCTCGATCGATATTCCCTTGAGCTCGATGAAGCAGTCTTAAGATTCAACAAACATGGTACCTGTGAGCCTTCTTAAGGTGATCGAATTGTTAAAGCAGTCTGCTCTTTGTGATCTGCAAGATGAAAGGGGAATTCTATACATATTTATAGCATCAAGAAGAAAGAATATGTAATCAGACCATCTCGATCACAACGTCACGAGAGGAATACGAGGTTGTGGTATGCCTAGGTGACGGGGAGAGGTCAAGATTCTGTCAGGCTCAACTTACTACGAATCTTCCAAAAGCCACACCCGTGCCAAGAACCCGGAAATTTTCGTCTTACCTTAAGCCACCAGACTCTGGCATACGTGTTTCATCGGGGCATCATGCACGTTAGCGAAGGTACGAAGGGAAGCCATCAGAAGTAGCTACATATATAGTCATGAATAATTCGGCATTGGTCAGATCAAGCAATGCCAGTGTGGTAAGATCTCACACTTATCATAGTGGCTGACACATGCCAAGAGAGATGGATAGTCTGGGATAATGAGGCGATAGGGCAGTGTTGGGAGACGAGGAGACTCAACTCACGTTATGGACGCCGATTGCGGGGCCCAATTTGATGTCTTGGTAGTCGAGCCACCGGCACGGACAACAAACTATCTCCGCCTGCCAATCTTTAAGCGAGTTCGCTTAAGCTTTTCAGTTCCGACATGCCTTTGAAAAACGGCCAAGAGGACGGAAAGTGCATGAGGCGACTCACCATGCTTTGCGGCGCGTCTCATGGCTTGGACGGCGGGTGGATTCCCCGGCACTACCAGGCTGGGAGATCTTGTAGTATAAGTCAGCTCAGTGAAGGCTTGAAAGACACCTTCAAGCACAACCTAAACCTCGACTTCAACGTCCAATGTCCTAAGAACAAAACTTCACCGAAGAGTGTAACGCCAAATACGCTTGCTGTCCCCGCTCTTCCTTGCTCAAGATCTCCTTGTATTTCTCTCATACGAACCTGCGCCATTCTCACATCAGCCATGGCGATCCACGCGGACGGCCCCGACTCCCCAATCAGTAAGCATTTGTGTCTTCAACAGTGACCTTTTGGACGGCAGAGCGACTGCTAACCAGAATTTGTCTTCTCTAGTCAGCTGGTACGACTTTCGGCCTGTTCTTGCACCTGCTATCGTCTTTGGCATACTGTATGCTGTTGCGTTCATCATCACTGCATTCCAGTTCTTCCGCTACAAGTCATGGTTCTGGATCTGCATGGTCATTGGATCCTTGAGTACGTTCCCCTGAGACCAGATTCTGAAGTTCGACACTGATCAATAACAGTGGAAGCTATTGGTTATGTCGCACATATTCCTTCTGTGATCAATGAGGCAGACAAAGGTAATCTTACGTCTTGTTCTGTAATCAAGGGCGCCGGCTGATTTATATCAAGGACTATACATCATGCAGTTTGTGATGATTTTCATTGCCCCCGCAGTTCTAGCAGCTGCTTGCTACATGGCCATGGTATGTTGCCTCTATATTTCAGATGATTGCCGTTCGAGTGCTGATGAGATGGCTGATCAGGGTCGCATTGCTCTTCATGCTGCACCCACTGAATTTCAAACGGTGAAGCATCTTTGGATCCCTCCCCGCTACATGAGTGAGTAATTCTCCAGACCTCAGAGATTGATGCAGCTCTGAAACATACAACAGCACCACTCTTCGTTACCTGTGACATTGCTGCATTTGTTACCCAAGTCATGGGAGGCACGGACGCCACCTCTGACGACAACAAGACAGCCTTGAACGGCATGAAGACCATGAAGATCGGCCTCATTATCCAACTCGTCTGCTTTGGATTTTTCCTCATCATTTCTGTCCGATTCCACTCTGTGTCCAAGCGCTTTGAGCAGTTCTGGCCCGACAAGCAGTGGCCCAAATTCCTTGTGGCTATCAATGTCTCCTGTGCCCTCATATTCGTAAGTTCGACAACGCTCAAATCTATCAGAGGTACACAATCAAGACAAATCTAATCTCTGAAAAACTAGATTCGTTGCATCTACCGTCTCATCGAGTTCTCTCAAGGCCGCGATGGCTATCTCATCACACACGAATGGAACTTCTATGTCTTCGAAACCTGCTTTATTCTTCCCGTCTTCTTCATCTTCAACTGGTATCATCCCGCCCGTTACCTCACGAACCTCGGCTTCCGCCAACAGCGTCCCAACTCGAACTCCACTGGCGTCGTCTACAAGTGGTACAGCCCGGCCAAATATGTACCTGCTCTGCGCAAGAAAAGCCAGGAGCAAAAGACCCAGCAGAGAGATGTGGAGTTGAGCTCAGGGAATGGTTGGGAGGAGAGCAACGAGTGTACAAAGCCCCCTCCCGAGTCTAAAACTTCATCAGTCTGAAGCATTCCGAACGTACGAGGTGCGTCCGTCGTCGGTAATTGCAAGCTATGATCTCTTTTTACTCACCCTTTTCCTACCGAAGGATCTAGAGTTGTATCGTAACGAGGCTAATTTATGTGATATAGATCATCATTTGGTCGTTCCGAGTCCGAAGGCAGGATACAATCGTATTCGAGGCTGAAATTTGGCGAGATGTTCCTGCTGTGAGAGAGAAAGTGTTTTTAGACGTCGGATCGGCGTCCGAATTTGATTATTTTTCTTTGTGCCTCCTTTTGCCTATGCTCGAGCGCTACTTTATTATAATGTCAGGTCTGAAACCAGAACATCACTTTTGTTTCTTTTTGACTCTTGCATGTAACATATATCCCAGGCTGTGCTACCCAGGTGGTTGTAATAGCACTGTCTCAAGTCAGACATTAGACTCCTTAGAGCGAAAGCATTCTATATTTACTTTGAGCCTCATGACTGGCTGTGCTCATGCCACAGTAGTTACACTTTCATATGTCATCTAACTGCTCTCAATGAATTTCATTTCAGAAATATGCCACATGTAACATGCCCCTTAGTGCTTACTGCCATCCATTTTTCCAATACAGTACTCTAAATTATTATGCATGGATTGTGGATCAGCTCACCACAGTTTTCATGTTCTAGGAATAAGACGCGTTCCTTGGCTCAGCAGTCCATGTCAGCCTCCATCCGTGTATAACGCCATATTTCAGCTACCGACCAGGGGGTGGCATTTCAATGGATATCATGGACTGAACAGGACGATTCAAGTCGGCTAAATGATTTCGGCGATTTCTGGAAGAATCCTCATTGCCAAGAAGCTGTGCCGCTGAATAATCCGTACAGCAATGCGTGAGATTGAAAGAGGCAACATGTTGTGCACAGGATTCTCATACGATCGCATGCATCCCTGATTGGGCTTACTGCCTCAAGTCGTTTTCCTAGGTCCATGTTGCCCATGAGAATAAGCCCACCAGTAAAATATTTCGAGCCTCACTCGGCGGATCTAGAATGGAACATCACTGTAAAAGTAATTAAGAATTTGCAGTAATTCGCCGGCACTGTTGTTGAGGTCAAAAAGTGTCGGCCTTGGCAACCGATAATCGTTCCAATGTTCGTTGCAGAACAGTGTTCGGTGATTTAACGTGACAACGTGCTCATACAGCGAACACTGTAGATTATTCTGAATGCAATGGAGACTGAGGATTCTTTTCTCATGGAAGCACTTAATAGTTGACTGCCGTATCTTTTCATCCGTCATTTTCCGTTCGATACAAACTTGCTTCGACGATATTCTCACTGCATCTCTAGACATAGACTCAACTCTGTTGTTTTCGTTACAATGGCACCAACCACTCAGCGAGGCGAGCCCATTGCCATCATTGGCAGCGGTTGTCGCTTTCCAGGCTCTTCCTCGACACCCACTAAGCTCTGGGACCTGCTCGAGAATCCCCGAGATGTCTTAACCCCAATTCCATCCGATCGTTACAACGTCGATGGTTTTTACCACAAAGATGGCACCCATCACGGAGCGTAAGTCCAGAAACAACCCAATCGCATGTTTCTAGACAATCCGTCATATGCAGAAACTTGTTGTTGAGACCATTCAAATTGCTGATTGGTCTTCTTTTATAGTACGGATGTTCGTGATGCCTACCTCCTCAGTGAGGATAATCATCAATTCGATGCCCAATTCTTCAGCATCCAGCCGGCAGAGGCCGAGTCCATGGATCCTCAGCAGCGTTTGCTTCTCGAGACTGTCTATGATTCTCTCGATTCTGCCGGTTTGCGAATGGAGGATTTGAAGGGTTCCTCGACTTCCGTATATGTTGGTCTGATGTGTGCCGATTATGGTGACATGATCGTCAATGACCTCGATTCTATCCCTACTTATGCTGCGACTGGAATGGCAAGGAGTATCATTTCGAACCGAATTTCCTACTTCTTCGATTGGCATGGTCCATCAATGACGATTGATACTGCGTGCTCCTCTAGTCTGGTAGCAATGCACCAAGCCGTGCAAGGTCTTAGAAACGGCGAATCGAGAGTTGCTGTTGCTGCCGGCGCCAATTTGATTCTCGGTCCTGGTGAGTTTGCATGTCCAATTGCTCATTTGAGAAACCATTAATGCCAACCTCACAGTCCCTTTCATTGCCGAAAGTAAACTGCACATGCTTTCCGCCAAGGGCAGATCACACATGTGGGACGAGCGAGCCAATGGATATGCCAGAGGGGAGGGCATTGCATCGGTGGTGATGAAAACCCTGAGCGCTGCTATAGAAGACGGGGATCACATTGAATCTATCATCCGCGAGACCGGCGTCAATCAAGATGGAAGATCCAAGGGAATCACTATGCCGAGTCAGGACGCCCAAGCCGATTTGATTCGTGCAACGTACGAGAGAGCTGGCCTCAATGTGCTTGACAAGAGAGACAGATGCCAGTACTTTGAAGCACATGGTATGGAGCTCCGACTGTAGGAACATGCTTGGAGTCCAATCTGACAAATTTAGGAACTGGGACTCCAGCTGGAGACCCCGTCGAAGCGGAAGCTGTCAGCAGAGCGTTCTTCGGTCCGACATCCAAGTCTTCTGATGACAACGATGTCTTGTACGTTGGTTCTATCAAGACTATTGTAGGGCATACGGGTTAGTCCTTCCTTCTAGAATATCAGCGTCATCATTTTAGCAGCTTTTGTTATCAGCAGTTTTGGACTTGTGCTGATCCCTTTGCAGAAGGAACAGCAGGTCTTGCTGGAGTGTTGAAGGCATCTTTGGCTCTCCAACATTCCACAATCCCCCCAAACATGCACTTTGACAAACTCAGTGCCACTGTGAAGCCGTTTTACAACAATCTCGAGATTGCTACAGTTGCTAAAAAGTGGCCCAAATTACCTGCCGGTGTACCTCGAAGAGCCTCTGTAAACAGCTTCGGCTTCGGAGGCACGAACGCACATGCCATCCTCGAGGCATACGACCCAGAGCAGCACTTGGTCAATGGAAGTGTGGAAGTCTACAAGAAAGACTTGCAATTACGTCATGCGGCAAGCCCTGCCCCCCTTTTCTCACCATTTGTTTTCTCTGCCGCTTCCGAGAAAGCGCTCCTGGCACAACTTCAGAGTTATTCAACATACCTTCAGGAAGCGCCTTCGTTGTCACCCAGAGATCTCGCTTGGACCCTCCAAAATCGTCGTTCAGTGTTGCCTTTTCGTGCTGCGTTCTCCTCGCAGACCACCGCAGCATTGGCCGAGCTCATTGGTGCAAAGCTTCAGGCTTCAAATGATAACGCGTCCGGTGCTTCAGGTCTCGCAATTCGACCTGCACCTGGGGCCACTCGGCTGCTTGGGGTGTTTACGGGCCAAGGAGCGCAATGGCCTTCCATGGGAGCTGCGCTCATCCGTCAATCAGCAGTTGTGGAAACTACGATTGACGAGCTTGAAAAATCACTGGCGGAGCTGCCAATCTCAGATCGCCCATCTTGGTCTTTGAAAGCAGAAATCCTAGCAGGCGGTAAAGCTTCTCGTCTCAGTGAAGCTGCATTAGCTCAGCCTCTGTGCACTGCGATCCAGGTTGTCTTGGTTGATCTGCTGAAGAGTGCCGGTGTTGTATTTGATGCCGTCGTCGGACACAGCTCTGGAGAAATAGGGGCTGCCTATGCCGCGGGCTTCATTACATCCTATGATGCAATTCGGATTGCATACTACAGAGGATTTCACGCCGGACTCGCTCGCTCGAGCAGCGGCGAGAAAGGTGGCATGTTGGCAGTCGGCACCTCTCTTGAAGATGCAACGGAGTTTTGCGAGTTGAGTGATTTTGAAGGCAGAATCACCGTCGCTGCTTGCAATTCCTCATCAAGTGTCACACTTTCAGGAGACTTGGATGCAATTCGAGAGGCATCTGAAGTCTTCGAGGAGGAGAAGAAGTTTGTTCGCATGTTGAAAGTGGACACAGCGTACCATTCACATCATATGTTACCCTGTGCTGAGGCCTACATGGCGTCTCTTCGTGCTTGCAAGATTCAACTGCTCGTACCTTCGCAGCAAACCAGTTGGTACTCGAGCTTGCGGGAAGGAATCAAGATGCAGTTTTCCTCTGACCTCTTGGATACATACTGGAAGGACAACATGGTCAATACTGTCCTGTTTTCTCAAGCTATCGAGGCTGCCGTCCAAGGAGTTGGCTCATTCTCAGCTGCCTTGGAAGTTGGGCCCCATCCTGCTCTGCAAGGGCCAGCCTTGTCGACCATTGCCGAGAAGCTTGGCTCAGCAATACCATACTCGGGTGTCCTCAGTCGAGGAAAAGACGATCTCGAATCTTTCACCAATGCAGTAGGCTTCCTATGGATGCATGCGAGTAAGCCTTCGGTCGATTTTAGGACTCTCGAGAAGTTCGCCTGCCCCAAGAGCGCGTCACCAAAACTTCTGAAACAACTGCCAGCCTACCCTTTTGATCACGAAAGACGATTTTGGCACGAGTCTCGTATTACGAGGGCGTTCCATGGTCGAAAGGATCTTCCTCACGAGGTACTCGGTGTGAAGAGTCGGAGCAGTACCGAACGCGAGATTCAGTGGCATAATACGCTGAAAGTCAAAGAACTGCCGTGGCTTCAGGGTCATAAGCTTCAAGGCCAAATAGTCTTTCCTGCGGCGGGATACATTTGCATGGCTTTGAAAGCCGCCGAAACTCTCGTTCCCAGTGATACGACCCCGAGTCTCATTGAGATCAAAGATCTCGTCATTCATAAGGCAATCTCGTTCTACGATGAGAACTCTGGGGTTGAAGTTCTGTTTACCTTCAACCGTACTGATAGCCCCACCGATGAGATCAAAACTGCCACTTTCACCATTTACGCGGCATTGAATAAGAGTTCTACCGAGATGACGGCCATGACTACCGGAAGATTGGAAGTCACCCTTTCCGAGCCGTCACCAATGGCTCTACCTGCAAGACAACAGCCCGTCCCAAACATGACTGAGACGGCGGTCGACAGATTCTACGAGCATCTCAAGACTATAGGCTATGAATATACTTTGGATTTCCAAGGAATGTCGGCAACGAAACGCAAAATGAATTTTGCCAGTGGTCTCATTGCCAGACCCCCGACAACTGATGAGGATATCTCATTCTTGATGCACCCAGCAGTTATTGACATTGCATTCCAAGCTGTGTTTCTTGCCTACAGTGCCCCGAATGATGGAGGTTTATGGTCGGTATCCTTACCAACACACATCCAAAGATTCAGCATCAACCCCTTGTTGTGCCAGATTGAGGCTGGTAGGGCCGTTGACCTACCATTCTACTCCAATCTTACCGATACATTATCATCCAAGATCGTTGCTGACGTTGCCGTCTACTCTGAGGATTCGGTTCACACTGTTATCCAGATTGAGGGAATGACCGCATCGCCTCTTACCCCGGCAACTCCAGCCGATGATTTCCCAATCTTCTCCGAAACCTTGTGGAAAGTGGGTAACCCAGACGGAAACTTGATTGTCACCGATGCGGATAGAGCAACTGCTGCAGAAATTGAGTTCGGATACACCTTGGAACGAATCGCATTTTTCTATCTCAAGAAGCTTTACCACGCGTTCAAAGAGGAAGAAAGAGAACGCTCAGCTCCGCATTTCCAAAGTCTTTTCAATTTTGCTGGTCATATATGCTCGCTTGTGGCCCAGGATACGCATCCTTTTGCGAAGAAGGAATGGGAAAGTGATAGCCATGATTTAATAGTGTCCATTGCACAAAGGTAATATCCATATATTGATACATGTCATAGACGCTGACTCGCTTTAGCTATCCGGAGAGCGTTGACGTGAAACTGATGGTTGCTGTTGGAGAAAATCTGCCAGCAGCTGTTCGGGGTGAGAGTGATATTCTGAGTCACATGACGAAGGATAATGCTCTGTTCAGATTCTACAAGGAGGCTCTAGGCATTCCTCAGTCGAACGAGTATATCTCGCGGATGATGAAGCAGCTCTCACATAGATACCCCCACACCAACATTCTCGAAATTGGGGGCGGCACTGGTAAGTCACCACCTCCGAACACAATTTCTTTCGAGCAGACATCCAAAACTCGATATGGCCGCTCCCGCAAGATATGAATCTCATCTCAAAAGAACATACTGACATCGATTACTTTCTCTCTAGGGGGAGCTACCAAATCCATTCTTGGAAAGCTTGGCCGGTCCTTTTCTTCCTACACATTCACCGACATCTCTGCCGGCTTCTTCGCCAATGCCCAGGAGCAGTTTCAGGACCAAGCAAGCAAGATGATCTACAAGACTCTCAACATTGAGGAGGATATCATCGCCCAAGGCTTCACCCCAGGGTCCTACGATATTATCGTCGCGTCCAATGTTCTCCATGCGACGCAATCCATCGAGAAAAGTTTGAAAAACACTCGCCGCCTTCTCAAACCGGGTGGATATCTTGTCCTGCTCGAAATCACCAACAATGGCCCTATGCGACTTGGATTTGACGAAGGAGGTCTTCCAGGCTGGTGGGCAGGGAAAGAGGAAGGTCGAATCCTCGCACCTACTATCACTCCTCCTCAATGGAACGAAGCCTTGTTGAATTCTGGATTTGCAGGCATTGACACAATGACCCCCGATCACGACACCGTCGTTCTGCCAGTATCAATAATGGCAGCTCAAGCCGTGGACAACAAGGTTGAATTTCTTCGAGATCCATTCTCTTCTCCAAACACAATACCGAAGATCAAAGACCTCATTCTTGTCGGTGGCACCACCGCGCGAGTTGCAGGTGAGCATGTTCCTTCACTCGAAGCTCTCCGACTTTCATAAACTCTACACTCGTGAACCACTTTGACTGACATTGATTGTAGAATTCATCAAAGAGATCAAGTCCATGCTTGCTCCTTTTTGCATCCGTATTACGGGTGTCGATGCGGTCGAGGACATTGCAACGATGGTACTACCTCCCAAATATTCGGTTCTCAGTGTCACGGACTTGGATGTGCCTGTTTTCAAAGACTTCACAGCTACGAAACTCGAGTCGCTGCAGAAAATTTTCGACCAGGCAAGCAATGTGCTTTGGATAACAGCCGGATGCCGAGCCGATGATCCGTATGCAAATATGAGTGTTGGGATCGGTCGCTCTGTTCGCCTCGAAATGCCTCACGTAAGGTTCCAGTATCTGGATATCCCTATCGGAAGCAATCCAGAGCCAAAGCAAATTGCAGAGACACTCATGCGCCTTCAAGCTTTGTCGCTTTGGGAGCAAGAGGGCGTCCTCGAGAAAATGCTCTGGACAGTGGAGCCGGAGATTGCGTATGAGAATGGCAACCTCATGATCCCCCGCATCTATGAGGAAGAAATTCTCAATGCGCGCTTCAATTCAAAGAGGCGTCCAATGACCCAGGAAGTCGCCCAGGCGACAGTCCCCGTTGAAGTCACCTGTTTATCTCAAGACATGTACGAGCTTCGCGAAATGGATGTTGAGGAGTGCAGGAGTCCAATCTCGATCCGCGTCCAGTACTCGCTCCTCTCGTCTATAAAAATGAAGCATATTGGTTATGCGTTCCTAGGCATTGGCACCGACATGAGAACCAACGAGAAGATGATCTTCATCTCGGACCACAACTCTAGCATCGTGACTGTTCCGAAGAACTACACAGTACCTCTTCACGTATCACCGGACTCCGAGCAAAGGGTTTTGCTCTTGGTTGCTGGACATCTTCTGGCAGGGTCTATCATCGATTCGGTTAAGGAAGGCTCTACCATCATTGTACACCAGCCCGAGAAAGTGATTGAGCACATGCTCAGGCAACGTTCCTCTAAGAAGGATATCAAGATTCTTTTCACGACAAGTGGAGAGATCGGGCATGGAGATTCTCAAACTGTTGCAATTCCAGCCAAAACATCTCTATACCACCTTAAGTCTATGCTTCCAGCGAAGACTGTGGCTTTCTTCGACCTTTCGGATATCAGATCAGACCCCGGAGACCTGGCTACTCGCATTCGTTCATGTCTTCCTACATTCTGCAAGCAAAAGAACCATTCATCTTTCCTTGCAACAGAGTCCGAGCTTGTGGAAGGGGTTCAGCTTGACCATGCCAACATCATTCTGCGTTTAGCAATTGACTGCGCTATCAGTGGGCCTTTTGCACATGATGTTCCGATCAACGTGATTGACCCGCGAGACATCAGCTTGAACACCAACAATCGCGGACTTTTGAGTTCGGTCCTCGATTGGACAGCGAGCCCCACTGTTCCGGTCCGAGTTGAATTAGCAGACCACAGGAACTTGTTCTCGAAAGATAAAACCTATCTCATGGTAGGGCTCACTGCAGACGTTGGCAACTCGCTTTGCGAATGGATGGTTAGCAAAGGGGCGAAGTACCTTGTGCTCACTAGCCGGAACCCACAACTGAGCGAGGAATGGCTGAACATGATGAAGGATATGGGGGCGGTAATAACCATCGAGTCATTGTAAGTTGCTAACTTGCCTCAAGACATCACACATAGAGATACTAACCAAACCAGGGATGTTACCAGTCGAGATGCAGTTCACACATTCGTCGAGAAGATCAGGAGCACGCATCCACCCATTGCTGGTGTAGCAAACGGAGCAATGGTCCTCCGAGACACCATGTTCTCGAACATGGATCTAGAAACCATGGTGACAGTCCTGAAGCCCAAGGTAGACGGCAGCCGGTACCTTGATGAATGCTTTTCGGAGAACACACTTGACTTCTTCATCATGTTTGGGTCGCTTGCATCAGTTTTGGGTAATAGTGGTCAGGTAAGTTCCAGCGCCCACTTGCGACATATGATTTTTCCCAAGGGCGCTTTTCTAATGGAAGCAGAGTAATTACAATGCGGCAAATATGTTCTTGACTGGTTTGGCAGCTCAGCGACGAAAACGAGGACTCGCTGGGTCGTGCATGGATCTTGCAGGAATCATTGGCCTTGGCTACCTTTCAAGAGCTAACTTGTTCACCCATCAATTGCTCATCAGAGCCGGAACTAGTTTCACCTCGGAGAGAGACTTGCACCAGGTCTTTGCTGAAGCCGTTATCGCAGGGAAACCAGATTCCGGAAGGAACTCGGAGCTAACAGTCGGCCTCAGAAGAACTAATGCAAGCGAGCATCCACCCGTGCCTTGGTAAGTAATAACTGAGGAGCCCAATCTCACCTCTCCCAGATCTTTCATGTCCTCAAAACCTTTTGCAACATACATTTTATTCCAGGTGCTGACATCCCGGTTACCAGGTATAACAATCCTCGCTTCTCTCATTATGTTATCGAGGAAGAAATTGCCAAGAGTACCGGAGACAAGAAAAATACTGTCATGGTCAAAAAAGAGCTGGAGAGTGCCACCAACATGGACGAGGCTTATCAAGTCATCAAAAGTAAGCTCACCTCAGATTGAGTAGAATGCAGTGACTAACAATCCTAGCCTGCTTCTTCATCAAGGTGCAGATCACCCTGCAATTACCTGCCGATATCAAAATCAGCGAACAAGTTCCACTCTCCGAGCTGGGAGTTGATTCCCTTGTCGCTGTTGATATTCGAACTTGGTTCCAGAAAGAACTTGAGGTTGATATGGCAGTGCTGAAGCTTCTGGCTGGCGCCTCCATTGGCGAATTGCTGAGAGATGCATTGGAAAAAGTCCCAAAGACTTTCATGCCGAACCTACAATCAGAAAAGAATTCTTCGGTTGAGGAAAAGTCAAAGACCGACATCATCCAGGTAGACGCTACCCAAGGCCCATCGAGTTCCTCAGATGCTGAATCGTCCCCAATAGAGCTGAACTTCACCTCGGTACCCACTTCTGATCTGTCCGAAACAGACGGATCATCAAGGAGTTTGAGCGGCGAGGAGGAGGATCTCTATGCGGAATTCAAGGAGCCAGAGCCGGTGGTAGTGGCTGCACCAACTCTTACACGGGCTGAGAAGATGTCAATACCCCAAGCAACTTTTTGGTTCTTGAAGCACTATCTACAAGATCAGACGACTTTCAATATTACATTTTCTACCTGCATGTCTGGGGACCTTCGGATCGATGATCTTGAACGTGCCGTTCGTACTGTTGGCGAGAAGCACGAAATTTTACAGACTTGTTTTTTCGAAGGTGAAGACGGGGAATTGATGCAAGGGATCATGGACAATCCACCTTTCCATCTTGAGCAAAAGACCATTGGCGACGAGGATGAAGTCACGGTCGAGTTCGAAAAGATTCGAACTCATGTCTACGATATTGAGCACGGGGAGACATTGCGGGTAGTACTGCTAAAATTGTCCCCAACCACCAACTTCGTTATTGTCGGATACCCCCATATCGCACTGTACGTTATTGAGGAGCCAATGTCCTCACCCAGTTTCAGAAATTCTTTTTGAAAAAAAAAAAAAATCCCTCTCTCCCCCACCATTACAAGCTGTTGTTCATCCGCTGACTGTACTCCTCTCTAGAGATGGTCACAGCTTCAGCATCTTTTTCTCCGAGGTCCAGGATGTCTACAACGGCAAGATGCTGAGCCCTGCTGCGCTCAAATATACTGACTTCGCTACGAGCACGCGCAATGCTATTAAGAACGGAGAAATGCACAAAGAACTTGATTTTTGGAAGAAAGAATTCGCAACCGTTCCTTCCCCCTTGCCCTTGCTACCGTTCTCGCAAGTCACTAATCGTCATCCTGTCAGCACCTACGCACAGAACTTAGTTGACCACAGACTTGATCAAGCTCTAGGCCTCAAGATCATGGCGTTCGCCCGCCAAAACTCGTGCACACCATTCCACTTTTTCCTGACCGCGATGAAAGCGCTGCTGTTCCGGCTCTTGGATACGGAAGATATATGCATTGGAATCGCGGACGCCAACAGGTCCGAAGAAGGTGCCATGGGGGTAATGGGGCTGTTTTTGAACCTCCTTCCCTTGCGATTCCGGGCGGTCAAGAAGCAGTCTTTTGCTCAAGCCATCAAGGAAACTCGTGATAAGGCTTACTCGGCACTGGCAAACGACAGATTGCCATTCGACACCTTGGTTAACGAGCTCAACATCCAAAGAGATGTTACTTACAGTCCTCTTTTCCAAGCATTTTTCGATTATCGACAGACCACCCCAGAGAAGCAACCGTTCGGCAACTGCACAACAGAGAAGGATGTCTGGGACTTTGGTCGTACGTCGTATGATTTCAACATAGAGTAAGTGATTTCCGGGCACCAATAACGTCCCTTTTTTTTTCGCTCCCCCAGATTCATGCACTTTCCCGTTTGCCCTCAAGTTTATTACATGCGCTGACTCCACGATCTTCTAGCATACTGGAGAATCCTACCGGCGGTTCCGTCATCACGCTCAAGACCCAAGCTGGTCTCTATTCAAGGGACGATACTGAAAAGCTAATGGGGATTTATATCAATTTGTTACATTCATTTGTTGGCAGCGCGCGAATACGATTGGATGATCCGACAATGTCCACCGACTTAGGAGTCAACAAGATCGCATTCCACGGCCAAGGTATGTCAACTTGTCACTTTCTTTGATTCTTGGAAATAACGAATGACAGGTCGCTCGATGGTATCCACATGGCCTGCCACACTTGTCCATCGGATTGAACAGATAACCAAACAGCACCCAGACAGAATTGCTGTCAAGGATGGAAACAACACCATCTTGACCTACCAAGCCTTCTTTGATCGCGTTCAGGCTATTGCACTTGCACTCCTGAGATCTGGTGTTGAGCCCAGGCAGAGGGTAGCCATGTTTCAAGACCCCTCCGTGGACTTTGTTTGTTCTATGTTGGCTGTTTTGAGAATAGGTGCTGTCTACGTGCCATTGGATCTTCGCAACCCTCTTCCGCGACTCGCGGGGATCGTGGCGGATTGCCAGACCGTCGCAGTTCTTGCTCACGACAAAACCGTGTACGACAGCCCCAGGCTCAGCCCTACTGCGAAGATCATCAATGTTACCGGACTATCAACCTCGGAGACAACGCCCATCCTGACAACATCCCAGTCCCCAGCTATGGTTCTTTATACAAGTGGATCTACAGGGGAGCCCAAGGGAATTGTTCTTACCCATTCTGGACTGATCAATGAGATTGAAGGATTTTCCAAGGAATACGCGGTTGGACCGGAGACAATCCTACAACAGAGCGCAGTCAGTGTAGATATCTGTAACGCTCAGGTCTTCACTGCACTCAGTCTCGGTGGAAGCCTCTACGTTGTTCCCAAAGAGAAGCGAGGTGACCCTGTCCAGCTTTGCAATCTTATACTCGAGGAGAAGATTACCTACACGAAGGCGACATCCTCAGAGTACTCCATGCTGATAAAGTACGGCAAGGAAACATTGTCTAAGTGCAAGCAATGGACAACTGCCTGGAGTGCTGGAGAGAGCTTATCGCCTCAACAGGCTTTAGAATTCCGCATCTTAAATCTGCCACTGCTTCGGCTGTTCAATTCCTACGGTCCTGCTGAAATCACAATGTCGTGCACCAAGATCGAGGTTCCGTACTGGACAGAAGATAATCTCGTTATCTCTGCTGGAAGACCACTACCAAACTACTCAATTTATGTTGTCGATAAAGCAGGCAAGAGACTACCAGAGGGCATCGTCGGAGAGATTTGCGTAGGTGGAGCTGGTGTCGCAAAGGGTTACTTGCACCAGGAAGAACTCACCAAAGCAAAGTTTATTCCGAACAATTTTGCCACACCGGAACAGAAAGCGCTCGGATGGAACAGGTTGTATCGAACGGGTGATCGTGGATATCTTGCATCTGACGGCACCCTACTGTTCAAGGGACGTATGAGTGGAGATAGTCAAGTCAAGCTTCGCGGCCTCCGTATCGAGCTGGGGGACATTGAGAGCACGATAATTCGGACTGGGAATGGTACCATCTCAGAAGCTATCGCATCATTGGTCGGCGAACCACCATTTATCATTGCGCATGTGGTTCTGTCGACTACTTCGAAGGTCAAAGATAAGCAGGCGTACTTGAAATCTATACTGAACAGTTTGGAGCTTCCACAATACATGGTGCCAGCTCTTCTCGTGCCGCTGGATCAGCTACCACTTACGCCCAATGCAAAGGTTGACAGACGCGCCATTCAAGCTTTGCCACTGCCTACGTCAACCCCGCGAGCACAAACACAAACCGAACTAACCAACATGGAACATCAAGTCGTGTCTCTATGGGCAAATGTCATTCCAGAACACGTCCTCGGGAACAGTCATCTCGATGCTGATACTGATTTCTTCAAGGTTGGCGGCAACTCTCTTCTGCTGGTCAGGCTACAAGCAATCATCAAAGAACGCTTCAGTATCATCCTACCTCTGGTGAAGCTGTACGAATACAGCACCATCAGCAAATTGGCCGGGGTTATCAGCGACTCATCAGCTCTCCAGCCCATTCTTTGGGAGGATGAGGTCAAACTTAGGCTACCGCATGCCCGAGGCTCCGAACATCACGATCCTCAGCCTCTCAATGTCCACAACAAGAATGTCCTTTTAACTGGTGCCACTGGATACTTAGGAAGACACATCCTAGACCAACTTGTATCTGACAACAACGTCTCAGAGATCCACTGCGTCGCAATTCGACGAAAAGAAGGCCAAGGGTCAGAAGAATCCAGAATCCAAAACCCGTCAGACAAGATCGTCGAGTACTCTGGCGATCTTTCATCACGCCGTCTTGGTCTCTCAATTGAGGACTTCGATAACCTAGCCGGATCAGCGGATCTCATTATCCACTGCGGTGCCAACAGAGCGTTCTGGGAAGACTATCGTGTCCTTCGCAAGCCTAACCTGGGCTCAACAGTGGAACTTGTCAATCTTTCTGCTCGTCGAAAGATCCCTATCCATTTCGTGTCTTCAGGAGGTGTCTTGCTTCTTGGAGACCAACCCCAGATCCACCCTGTATCTGTGAGCCAGAGCCTACCCCCGGACGATGGATCGAATGGGTACGTGGCTTCCAAGTGGGCTGCCGAAGCATATCTCCAGAACGCTGCCAAACGGCTATCGATACCGATCTGCATACACCGTACGACGCCTTCTCTTTCAGATACAGCTATTCCAGCCGGGATGCTGGATGACATCGTTCGAATCTCGACCAAGATCGAAGCCTTCCCAATTTTGGACGACTGGCACGGGACCCTCGATCTCATGTCCGTGTCTACCATGGCAAAAGACTTACTGACTGTGCCCTTTTATCTGTCCGGGTCGGAGGAGGTAGGCCAACCGAAGTTCATTCACCATGCGAGTCAGGTGAAGATATCCTCGGAGGAATTGGACAGCGCATTGACACCGTATGTACAGCTGGGAATGTTTGAAAAGATTAGCTTGCTCAAATGGATTGGAAGGTTGAAGGAGGAGGGTTTTGGGTACTTTGTGGCAAGTCAGGATGCGACAATGTCAAATGGTGGGAGCAGGGCTTTTGTTTCGAGGCGTTGATGAGATATGATTCTGCGATGCTTTTTTTGAGATCATAGAACGTTTACCAGAATTTCAATTTCCTGATAATAACAATCAGATGCATGCACAATCCTGGACGTGAGAGCATGCAAGGGACATCGTTGTCCTCGGCTTCTAAATTGCCGCTTGAACAAAGACAAGACCAAGCTTTGTCTCAGCTATGATTCGCGCCCCATATCCAGCCGTTGGTGAAGCTGTGTTGCTTGCCCATTGGATGATACCACTTGTAGATACCCAGAGCACGTGTGGCGTAACTTAGCATAGGGAAACAGCGACGAAACGGTATGATGCTGTATCAGAATCTCCGATTGAATCATCTGATCAAAGTAAAGACATAATCTTGTGTTTGAATCATGGACAAGCTGACCCAGCTTTTCTTCCGCATTGTTTGGATGGGAACATGTGAGCATAAGAGGAGGAACTTGCTGACACCATGGCTGAGGATATGCCGACTGTACGTCCGTACTGTACCACGCTTCTCAGTCGCTTTCTGTGGCACCAGAATAGTAGCGCAATTACTGAAGGATCGTAATTGGACTATCGATGTGACGAAATGTTTGACCTGGTGGAGTTCGGCAGTAAGCTTGACAGGTGAAAGAAGGTAAATAATGAACGAGAACTCATATGAATTGTGGGTATCAGATCCTGGGCGACGACTCCAGGCTTAGTCCTTCACTGACCAATTACTTGAGAGCATGTGGGAGACATTGGGCCAGTTCCCTGGACTGCTTGCTCTGTTACATAGTCCTTGTAGAGATAGTATATCGAAAGAGGTAATAAATACGTGATCAACTACGATTCTTGAATTGCTTGAGTTGCGATATCGAAGGAGCGCACGACTACTTATGTATTTCATATTCACCTTTAAAACATATATAAATTGCCACCATCACGTCGTAGATTTGCGTTATGCACATAGTACCGCGCAACATTTTCATGTGTTATTGTCACATGCCATTTAAGCGAGAAGTTCTTCAGAATCGATTGGGCGGCAACTATGACATCTTCAATAGTCCTGGCTTCACAATCATCGTATGGTAGGTACTTTGATTTTGATTCACTGATAGGAAGAGGATTGAGAAATCTATTTCCAGAGAAGAGACGTGACATAAATCGGGGACCATGAGAAGAAAGGCGGTGGTGAAGAGAGCCACAAGCAATGCATATGAATGGAGGATGTCATCTTTACTTTTAACAAGATCTCAACCGCATCCCACGATAGCAGAGGGCTCAAACTAGGACTCACGGTCTTCACTTTTGTGAAGCCGATTGCAAAGCGTCTCTCCATCAAACTCCTGGGTTTTGGAAACCATTGGTAACTTGAATGGGGATCTCAAAGCAACAAAGGGATATTATCCCTGTCGTGTTGCCAAGCAGGACAATATGTAGAATCGGTTGTGACCATAATGTGTGGATTACTTCGACCAACTGGGGGGCTTTAGTACAGCAGTAAGGTACGATACTCCTATCCAAGAATTCCCAGAAGTCTATCTTATATGTTGGTACATGCCCTACTTCCCCTCTTCCGCAATTGAAAACATGTAGTCAACATAGCCGAGTTTCTTCTCCTACTTATCTTCAATTCAAGTCCTGCTTTGATCATCCAGTGATCCAAACATACTCAGAGCCCAAGAACTGTAGTTGAATAATTGGTATGTCATCTCCGCAAGATCAACCATGTACAGGATACCAAATACAATGGCTGGCGCCAACCGTCGCTCATAGTCGTACCAGTTCGCTACGAAAGCACGAAAATATGATTGACACGGAGTTCCAGGAGACCAGATTAGAAGATCTGACAAGAGCCCTCTGACGTGAGACATTCTCCTGGGTACTTTGGGGCATCGTTGACGGATGCCACGCTCGATCGTGGAAAGCTGTCGTCACAATTAGAAAATGAAACAAGCTGAATCTATCCGTCCGGTGGGCCGCTGACTTGCAGATGGGACAGCTGATGTCAGATAAGAATGTTCAAATCCACGGCAGATGATTCTTGGTGAAGGTTGGTAGGACGATGAAAAGAATAGACTCTGTTGAACGGGTGAAAGAAGGAAGTGGTGTGGGATTTCGCTGACTAGGATAGACTGGCATTCCTGATGCTCTGTAGATATGGGAAAGCATAGGACTTTCCTTTGTCACCAAGAGAAAATTGAGTGCTTTGTCAGTACTATGCATTGATTTGCTGATTTCTTGGTGTCCTGATCCCCCGGCCACGACATAACATACAGACTGCCCGCCACCAACGGCCACTCCAAGCCAAGGCTTTAGACTCCGACCTGTATGTCGCTACGTATTGTTAAGATGGAAGACCGGTGAGTCGGGTCAGCACCTAATATTTACCACCGACCTGTGCGATTTCGGAGATGGGCAGGGGCGCAGAGAACCTGTTGACTGTTAAGCGAGACCGGTACTTGGCAACGGCGGCTACCAAATGCCGCTCCGTGCAGTGTGTCAGATCTATGCTTATGCTTCTCCGATGGGCGGGCTTGGCCGATGACGGGACGGGGCGGGAGGCTTGCGGATCCGTTAGTGTCCCGCAGCCTAATGGCGTTTTCAAGCATGCGTGTGGGCTGAAGGATCGCCAATATCGTACTATTCCCTCCCTGAACACACGTTAAACCCCATGAAACCTGGACCTCCTGTGGGTAGTCATCTAGGGGCATAACCAATACTTTAGCAGATATTCAGCCTTGAAGAAGGGCTTTAAAGCCTCCCGAACATTCTACGGGGCGCCCTTCCTATTCCGATTGACCAGATTTTGGTTCGTGTTCTGAGCGTTCTACGGTACTTACCAAGTCAAAACAAGCCTGCCGGGAACCCGTCCTCGTTTAACGTTTCTCAAGGATGGTGGGGCCAGGGGATAGTAGCACGAGCACACCAATGACCTTATCGAGTAGAGATCAGTCCGTGAGGCGCACCTGCGAGTGCATTGATTTAGGCCTGAGATGCCTAAGTTCACCGAAGTGGTTACACGAAGGAAAGACGTGTACCGAGAACGTGCGGCTTTGGGTAGCCTTGGTATCTTACTGTACTGTTTAGAGGCTTACTGGTTGACACAAGGACCCTCATAGCCTTGTACTCGTCCAAGGTATCTACAAAGTATGTCTCACCGTCCTTGTCCCTGTCTCGCTTCAAGCCAGCCAAGGCAAAGACACTAACTAGCTCTCATGATCTCACAGTCGTATTCTGGGTATTTAAATTTTTGATCAGATTATACGAGCATCCAGATATCGGCCTATTAGCTCTCCGACTGTCTCTTCTACTGGCTCGCCGAAGTACTCCGTACGGAAGTAGCCCATCCCTCACAGGCATGTTACGGCTTATCCCGCTGATTCCCCCCTGCCTAGTACCCCAAGCCTTACCCTACTGCAGGCTATCGGGTAATATTTATGTGGAAAATGACGGATTGAGTACGGTCCCTGGTTTTAGCTCCCTGGTCACTTCGTTTCCATAATCCCGCTCTTGCTGCTAGCCAACAGACACAAACCCTTGCGCCAGCCTCAATCCAGCCACGGTACCACACCACTTGAACTGCGGGTGTATGAATATCACTGCTGACATTAACCAGGGTCTGAGATCTTTCAGGGGTTTAGATTGTCTATCTATCTTTGGTCCCGATTTAGTAATTACCTCAGGAAGCTCCGCGTTGAAGCTGAGCAGTTCTAGCCAGGAATGTCCTCCCTTCTAAAGAATGGCTACTTCTGAGCGCGCCTGTAGAAATGCTATTCGTCCTTCCGACATTCACCGACTCTCCCTGGTTCTCGTATATACTAATCTCACATCACACCACATCACGTCACATTATTCGAGCATCGCATCAGAGCAGTGCTGACTCTTTCAGCATGTCTGTGACGCCAGCTACCCCCCTGTGCAGAATGTCCTCCCGCATCTGGATCTCCTTCAGCGTGAACTGCATGGCGACTACGTGTACTCGACGATTCGGGTCTCCCTTTATTCTTCCTTGCTCAGAGGCGCAATTGACAGCTTGATCTTTCGATCCCGCCCCTGCTTCCATCTCTACGGGGAAGCATGTCATGATGCCTTTGTCGATCCGATCTAGCAAATGGCGGATAGCATGGACCAGCAAGAGTATCTGCAGCTCGCTGGCTGCTGGCGGCGTAAACTGACCAAGTCGGAGGCTTGGAAGATCCCCCACCGTGGGCTGCGCCGTGATGTTCGAGTTTTGCAGTCGTAAGCGCAGATCAGTGATGAACGGCTCGCAAATATTGAGGAGTCGAAGATAGCATGTCAGCACCAGGAAGAAAGTAGCATTGTATTGGCCCGGTGACGAAGTTGAAGATGATGGCTGACTACCCGGTACTGGTTGCCCAGACATGCCACCGGCATCTGTTGGTGGTATACCCTGGGTTGTATTGGAGCTCTTGGCAGCATTAGCTCCGGGGGCATGAATTGCAAGCCGATTGAGGACGTTGATGAAAGCCTGAGCTGTGGTAAAGATTGAATCGGCCTGTGTGTCGGACACCGCTGGGGGCTGAATGCCCGTGGGCACGAGTGGATTCGTCGAGCTGCTCTCCAAGTTCGTGGTCGCCAGACTATCAACAACGCGACTTTGAGACCCGAATGCCGTGGCATGAGAAGATATAGAGCAGCGGTAGAGCATGCTTTGGAGTTCCGCCAGATCTTGGACGCATTCATCCATTGTGCTCGTTGCGTCTCCGTATGGATCCGTCGGAGAGGAATCAAACGAGCTCAGCTGGTCGCTTAGGCTTGGGAAAGTGTGATTGTCACCACTCGATTCTTCGTGAGAGGGCCAGTGGACGCTGCCAAAACTTTCTGGAAATAGGTCAGAGAATGGTTGGGTACCGTTCACAAAGTAGTCTGATGCTCCTGTAACATTGTTCAAATGCGGCAGACTCCACTGTAAAGGTTCAAAGGTCGTAAAGATGCTGAGATCTCGAAAATTGTCATAGCTCGAGTGTGAATTTGTGCCCAAGTGATCTAGATTTAATAGAAGTTAGAGCAACACTGGCACGACGCATAACGCATAAGGTGAATCTGAACTCACCTCCACCGTGGTGTAACAGGGTACTAGTTGGCCCCAGTCCTTCACCGTCTAACGGCATCAACGCGTCATTGTCTGCAATATTCCAACTCAATATCGGACTATCGGTGTCTGGGACAGTGAAGCTATCTGCCACCTTTCGCTTCTTCGTTTTCGACTTCGTCTTCGTACCGATATCCGGGGACTGCGAAACAGATCCGTGGATCACCAAGTCCTGATGCTTGTGCAGTACTGCATCCCCCGTCGACAAAGTTTGTTGGTTTGCCGGAATACTTCCATTGGTGCTGTAAGTGCTGCTGCTGTTGCTGGAATTGCTATTACCACCATCTCCTTCCCCAGGGTTCTTGCTGTTTGCCGCTTGATTCGTAATGCTTGTGACTGGTGGTCGTCCCAATCGCATTGGCGTTCCGTATACGCACTTTGTGTTGGCTCTGAAGCATCTTTCGCAGCCCTCTGAATTGCTGTTCATGTCTGAGCGCACACAACGCAGCTTGTGGCTATGGCACCTGTTGCACGCAAGACGTGTGAATCGTTTAGATGACGGCGAATTTGATGACTCTGGCTTGTATCCATGTTTGACGGAGCCGTAGCTTTCTACATCGGCGACACTTGCATCGCTTGTCTCTTCATTCGCAGCCTCGGGGCTGCGTGCATTGCTGTCTGTCATATTGATTGTCTTTTTTGTTTCTTGCTATGTTTCTGATCAGATTGGATTCTGGCCTGAAGACCTTTCTTGATAAATATCATTTCCTGGTCAGATAATCTCCTTGACACTTCCCGCGCTGGTGGCTGCCAGTAGCATTACCTCGCCTTTGGACTGCAGTAAGCCCACCCAATGTAGTCAGTAAGACGACACCAAAAACAGACTTCTGCAGCGAGAAGATGGTATCCTACCGCTGATTCACACTTCTTTGCCTAATCCGAAGGTCGTCAGCGCTCGTGGAAGCTCAGTGGGCATAGTGGGGCTGAGGTAGGCAGGGGTCTTCAGGACCAAGACGGGTGCCGTAGTCAAACATGTCCGGCTAATCTGATCCTTCGTGAAGATTGCATGCATATGCAGAACAGAATTCAGCAACGGGTCAGGAGAAACCGTGTTTGGCTGAAGCTGGGCGGGGGGAGGGTATGGGGGCGTGGAGTGAGAATGGGCCTTCAGCTGACCCCTCATCAGAACACGTTCTCTCGTCAATCCACAGTTTGTTTGTGGTAGCGTTTACCAATTCCAAGACATTTGCCAGGTCTGTGTCTGAATGGGTGATCTGATTGTATGATCTGCATGGATATGAATGGGGGATGCGAATAGGTGTGAATCAATTGCGCCGTAGGCTTGCCCGCGTCCGCGGGAAGGGTCTTCCCATGCCTGCCTGCATGAGTGCATACACTCCTACGGACGTATGCAGGCAGGCTCGGACAAACACATCGTGCGTTAGATTTTCGTGTCCTATTATTTCTCAAAAAAGAAAAAGAAAAACTGCCAAGCTGTAATGGCCGGAAACCGATCGACAACAATGAATCTCATCACCACGATTGATTCATTCTTCCCATAGCCCGGATTCGAAACTCATTTCCTCCGATCATGTCGGCTGGCACGCCAATCAACTTTCACACGTCAGGGCTATTTTCGATGATCTTGACATACAGAAGAGCGTCTCGGAGGTCTTTGAGCTTGAGCCCGAAGCCCGAGTTCGCTTCAGCCTTGTGCAAGGCTGTCGGGAGAACAACCAGACGAGCTTTGACGAATCTGCTTAGAAAGAAGCAGAGAATTTCGAGTACTTACTATATATTCTACTCGTTCTTACTCATCTTATAAGCATCTTGACTTATCTGCAAAGAAGAAAAAACGCAGATGTAAGTCATAAAAGTAAATGGTTACTTCTGTAGTGTAGTACGTCCTCCTCGTAGCTCCGTTGCCCAATGTGTAGAACGGTACTAGAACAGATGCCGTGACTATGGAAGGCTAGCCCACTTGTCTATCTTTCTCCGTGCTGAACGAACGGTACTGTGATGGTACCATACCTTGAGGGCGGATCCCCGTTGGGAAGTGTGGCGTTGTGATTTGTTTCTGGGTGTCCAATCATATTGTGAGGATCAAAGAATGCTCATAGTCCAAAAGTTACGACTCATTAAAGTTGCCCCCGCAGACATGCGCATATACAGACAACAATCGGGCTCCGATCGTGTCGAGAAAAGTTCTTCCGTCCTTAGCGATTTGAACGATCACATTCTTTCTTCGTCTCTGCTGTCATTATGATCTACAATATGTGTGTCTACTTTGGTTAGTGCTTCATCAGTCCCCTTCCTCAGGTCCCGAATTATAGGAACGCCCTGCACTGACATAGATAAATGAATCTGTCCGTAGAGCAGCATCCAAGCAGCACCTGAGCTCGACTTGGTAGGTTTATTTTCTACAGGAGGTTTGGCCCTGGAGAAGCAGCGTGATAAATGATAATTGAATACTTGAGTTACACTTGAGTGAATGTCTGTATCACGCCTGCAATTCGGTCGTGAGTTCTCCGTTCTTCGGCGCACTACGATGGAATACTTCTCAGCCTCAACTAGGAAGGCATGAGCAAGCTTGGGACCATTCTGGACGTGATTGTGTCATATTCATGCTGGAAATACACATCTAAAGAGGACCGGCTGCATTAAAAAGCTGTACCCAGTTTACAAATATGCAAAAACACATAAAGAAGGCCCCTTCCTAAACAAACACTATTTCTTCAATCGTTACAATAGGATCATCCCGAATCTTGCTCTCGACAGAAGTGTTCCACCACTTGACTTTTGATGCTCCACTGCTTACTTCCTTGATAGCCTCAGCAAGTCTCCTCGTGCCATCCTCATCAGGAATCAAATGATGGGCGCCGTTAAACTCAATCAGACGCACTGAGTTTCTATCGAAAAATCGGTCTAACATCATTCTCCCGCTGTTAAGCCAAGGATCCATTAGACCATGGACTTGAACTGTCGGAATTCGTATCATATCCTCCTCATACTGCTTGCTCGATCGATGAGCTTGCCACTCTAGACAGTCCGACGTGCCATTGAACAGAGCTCCGAACTGGAGACTGCTCCAATAAGATGTCTCTCCGCGGTTGCGTGCTTGCTGTGCAAGTAAGAGGAGGCTCGCTGCCATCCCAGCACCTTGCGAGAAGCCCATCACTCCCACAAACGGCTCGTCATATTCTCCTATTTCCAGGAGTGCTCTCTTCAAGCCTTCGTTCGCTTCTTTCTCTTCCTTTCCGAGGTCTATGCGTCTTGCAAGAGGTTTTCGAGAACGACGTCTTTGTGGAATCCAAGCGAAGAAGTCGTCGTCACTGTCGAAAAATGGCAGAACCCCGGGGCCAGGAGGTGACGAAAATGGAGCGTTGATGAAGACAAACCGGAATTGATCTTTGAGGTGTCCTCGTAGCTTGCGGCTTTGGATTTGGAAAATATCAATGTTGGTACCGCTGCCATGAAGGCAGAGAACTTTTGGAAGTCGCCTGCGTGGTTCCATCGTCATGCTTGCAATGTAGAGATTTGTGTAGAGAAGTTCCTTTGCTGGAAAGAGAGAAGTCAAGAATGGGCTTGAGAAGAAACTGGGCGTCACCTATCTACGATTTCTGCCTGGTAGGATTCAGTCCAGATCCATCGATCATTTAGTAGATACTTGGCAAGACTCAGAATCGGTCCTTTTCTCACGCAATAGATTGACCTGAGAAGAATACTAGTTTGAGTTAGATCATATTGAGCTAGTGAAAAGTAAATCTATCGATGCTGAGAATTCGGCGATTTTAGATGAGCAGATTCCAATGCTACCTTCTTGAATTGGAAATGTTACAGAAGAAAGAATTCAACATACCAGTAAGCAAGAAAACCTAGCTACCTTGGCACTTGCCAAGACTAATAAGCCTCACGGGTATGTCCGTTCATAGTGAGCTGAGAATGCGTCTTTGCTTCGGCGATTTCTTCTTACATAACCTCGACGCCAAGACCGAATCTCGACTTTTCCAAAAGGTATCATGATCTCAGAAGAAAGTATCCTTATTTTGACTGTCTCCCTTGAAAACAAGATCGATTGTCGTGTTTCTTATTTTTGCACTTCTGTCTGACCTTTTTAGGGCAAACTTTCCATTTCTGAGATACCCCAAAATGCCACACCTTGACGATCCAATACCAACAGAGCAGACTGCCATCATTGCTTTACCAAATGGCGAGCTTGGAATCTCACAGAACGTGCCGGTTCCTCATGTGGATGATGACCTAGCGCTTGTGAAAGTCGTTGCCCTTGCCGTCAACCCAGTGGACGCCAAAGCAGTTGGGCCAATGGCATATCCCGGTGCTATAGCCGGCTGTGACTTCGCTGGTATCGTAGTGAAGATAGGTGCAGCCAGTGGAGAGTATCTGAGGATCGGAGATCGCGTCGCGGGCGTGGTGCATCCAATGAACCCTATGCGTCCTGATGTCGGAGCCTTTGCTCAATACGTTGGTGCCACGGCGGATTTCCTACTACGACTGCCTGAAAATATGCCTCTGTCGACTGGAGCATCCCTGGGAACGGGTGTTGGAACCATGGGCCTGGCTCTCTTCAATCATCTTCAGCTTCCTAACACACCTGATAACCCAGGTGTGTTTCCTGTGAATAAGCCTTGTTATGTGCTGGTGTATGGAGGAAGCACTGCTTCTGGAACACTTGCCATTCAACTGATCAGACAGTAAGTCTCAGATTATGAGGATGGATCGCTGTGACTGAAACCTGTCCAGCGCCGGATTAACACCAATCGCAACTTGTTCACCTCGAAACAACGCCTTGGTAGAGAGCTATGGTGCTGAAAAGTGTTTCGACTACAATTCGCCAACCTGTGCAAAGGATATCAAAGCTTACACCAAGAACGGGCTGCGGTATGCAATGGACTGCATAGTTGAGGCGGACACGATGACTATATGCTATCAATCGATTGGACGATCTGGTGGACGATATACAGCACTTGAGCCGTTCCCTACCCATATTACAAGCACAAGAAAGACAGTCGTGGCAAACTGGGTACTGGGACCTTCCATCCTTGGAACCAAGATTGGATGGCCGGCACCATTCGGTCGCGAAGGCGATCCGTCGCTACGCGTCTTTGGGAGAAAGTGGTTTCAAACAGCTCAAAGGTTATTGGATGAGGGGAAGATCAAGCCGCACCCTTTGAGAATACACGATACTGGTTTTGAAGGGGTCTTTGACGGTCTGGAGCTTTTGCGAAAGAAAATGGTGTCCGGGGAGAAGTTGGTATACAATCTTTGAGCCCGTGAAATGAGAATTGAGAAATTCAAAGGAACAAATGCAAATTTCTCCATGCAACTTGTGACTTCAATGCTGAACGTTATGCAACGACGTTGTCATGTTTTCTAGACATCGCAGATCACGTCATCGCCCGATACTATGATTGGACATCTTGTTTAGGTTTCTTGGCCTTGTGCTCGCTTTCATGGAGGTTGCCCCCGGATCCCACGTGACAGAATCCATTAGTCAACTAACACGAGCCTCACTCTGCATCTTTGGAAGACCCAATCCCGATAAAAGAAAGTGATACCGAGAGAAATTCCTCCCAAAACAACTAAAATCTTCTGCTTCTTCTTCATCTACATTCTACATCGGAATTCCATAACCTTGGTTAGTAATCAAAGTTCGGACGAAGGGTTAATATTCACCCGAGAAAGTATGATATAGCAATGCGAGCAAGTTCGGACACAGCAAATATATCTCAAACCTTGCGTCTTAAATTCCTCCAATGATATTTTTGAAACATGACTAACAAATACAGCAGCTGATTATAGGAGAAACAGAACCACCCTGCAAGCTTCCCCTCGTATTTCATACCAACAGTACATTTAAATGAAGAGGCTCCCATACCATCCGTTCTCTGCTGATGTTAATACTTCTTCAATTACGAAACAAACCATTGTACAGCTCAACGTAACCATCCCATACCTCACGTCCTCAGCACTAGCCACCCACCATCTATCCCACCCCAAAACCACACCACCACCCTACACAATGAGACCCAACATCCTCCTCGCCCTGCTCTCCAGCACCTCCATCGCAACCGCCACGACATTCACAGCCTTCCCAACAACACTAACATGCAACCTCGCATCCGGCACTGCAACATTCACCACATCCGAACTCGAAAGCATCGCCTCGGCCGGCGTCAAAGAAACGCCATTCGAGAAATCAGCTTCTAATACGGGATCAGGAAGATGCCAGAAGATAAACCTGCCGTACTACAGCGTAAGTGCTCTCCTTAACAATCTGAATTAGAGTTAGAGAGCGTCATCTACATGAGGGCCATGTTCGTGTTTCTTGGTGGTTAGCATGCTGACTCGTGACGTCCGTGATACACAGTCAGACCTCGGAAAAGGAGCCGGACAATTATATTTCGTGTATGATTCCAAGGCGAAGAATATTGAGTTTTGCACGGCTGATACACCGAGCCTTACTGGAGGGTATCCGGATACCTGCGATTTCTGAAGGGAGATTATGGTATTTGCGTTGATGGCGGGATCCATTGGTGGCTGGAATCTCGAAAGCGGATTGCAGATTCTGATTTTGTACATTTGTTTCATCACTTTTTCTCGTGGGGTTAAAGCCATTTTGTGTCTTAACGGCTGGAATATCGGCTACTTAAGGCTATAAGCTGGGCTGGGCCATAGCTCATCCTGAGCGAGACTGTACTGAATATTCCATTCTTGTACAGAGACCATCTACAAATAAAGAACGCAAAACCCCACCCTTCAAATTTCTTATCCTCTCCTCTCCTCTCCTCCCCTTATGAGTTCCATCTTTCCTTTCCCGCCTTTCCCTGACTACCCAACAACAAGACGAGTGAGTATATAAGCAAACAAAAACACAGCACCTCATCTCACTCACTCACTCACTCACTCACTCACTCACTCACTCATACACTCACTCATACACTCACTCATACACTCACTCGAACAAGAATATATAAACCTCGACGCGCCGGTCTACGCCAAGACAACTTTGACAAGACAAGAACCTCGGTCCTCTGTCTCTCTCTCTCTCTCTCTCTTTCTTATGTGTCTACCCCAATATCGTAAAGTTCAAATAGAACATGTTCGTGTTCGTGTTCGTGCTCTACATTTGCGTAATTAGTTACAAGTATTGTATCCATCCTATCTTCCATCCCTCCATCCCTCACCCCCAAAGAATATTCAACCTCTTCCACCCCCTCGTCGGCGGAATCGGTTCTTCAGGATTTTCATGCATTTCATCTAAAGCCTGACGGATCGGTATATCGTCGAGATCTAGCATCTTGGTCTTCTTGAAAACTTTCCAGCCTGTGTATGCAAGGAGGACGAGAGGAATGTCGCTGTGATAAACGAGACATTGTCAGTACATAGAGTGAGGGGAAAGTGGGAGTAGGAGCAGGAGCAGGAGTGGGAGGAATGGGGAGGCACTAACAGATATGCTGAGATGAAGGTTGCTTTATCCCAATTTCCCTTCGTGAAGACTGTGAATCCACCTGTTAGGAGGAAGAGGATACATGCGACCAGTGCGATGCGGGATGTATATGCTAGAGTACCACGTCAGTAGATTTTAAGGATGGCGTATGTGGTGCTTACGAGTCCATGAATGATGCCACGGTAACTCCTCTCTGGCAATCCTTTGCTTCTTCAACGCCTGATGTAGTCGGATGTGGTTAACCAGAATCACAATCCAACTGACCAATGTCCCTGCAGCTGTCAAGTTCAAGAACCAGTAGAATACTGTCAAGGCTCCACTGGACAACGCCATATATGCCAATGTCGCGATAGCCGTCTGCAATATAACACACACGTACGGAATGCCCCATTTCGTTGTACGGAGGAAGATCTGAGGAGCTTGTCGCTTGAGCGCGAGGCCATACAGGATTCTCGTTCCGGTCAACAAGCATTGATTGGATGCAGACCAAGCAGAGGTCAACACGACAGCGTTGATGATTGACGGAACGACTTTGATACCCGCTCTCGTAGCCGCCGTAACAAACGGACTCGTCGACGCATTTCCAGCATCATTGTTTAGCGTCTCATCGTTACTCGGTACCAACATTCCCACAATCAGAACCGAGAGGAGGTAGAAGATCGACACACGTGCAAACACCTTCTTACACGCCTTCGGGATATTCTGCCTGGGACTTTTCGTCTCTGCTGCCGCCACTGAAACACTTTCCACCCCAGCGAAAGAGTATACGGCATTGATCATGACCTTCCAGAACCCGAGAAATCGACCCCAAGACCCGGTAGCGATATACGCCACGAACGGCCCCGGGTTCCCCCAATACCGGAATCCAATCCTCTCTTGTCCAGGCACACCACCAAGATCAATCACAAGTCCCATGATGATAATCCCAATAACAAGCAAGATCTTCAACACCGCAAACGCAAACTCCACCTCTCCATACACCCCCACGAAAACGATCCCCACCAGGAACGTCACAATAATGAACAGCGTGATCCACAACGCAGGGTATTTATCCGTCCAGAATTGGATCAGTACCAACGCCGCAGAAATCTCGCTGGGCACGCTGAGATACGTGCCGTAGACTACGTTCCAGCCGACTGCGAATCCGAGGGCGGGATCGACGAGTAATTCAGCGTGGCGGACGAAGGAGCCTGTGACGGGGAAGAGGGCGGAAACTTCGCCGAGGGCGAATTGCACGGCGCAGACGACGAGGCCGACGAGTGTGTAGCCGAGTAATGCGCCGAGTGGACCGCCGGTTTGGAGGGCGCCGCCGAGGGAGAGGAAGAGACCTGTACCCTGGAAGGAGGGAGGAAAGTGTTATTCAGTCTGCTAGGGAGGATTGATGGATGTCATGTGGTGAGATGACGAGACGACTTACGATCGCGCCAGCTAAAGCTATCATCTGGATGTGTCGCTGAGAGAGGGCTCGTGAGAGGTTGTTCTCTTCTTGTGCGTGGACGATCCGGACGGAGTAAGATGTCATGTGGACATTGTGGACATTGCTTCCGCCGAGTTCTTTGCTGGGGCTTTCGACGTCCATCTGAGCGTCTGTTGCAGCTTGAGCAGCTGCTGTGCGGTGGCCGAATCCAAACATCGTTGTGTCGCTGAAGACTGGCTTCGGAATTGCTGGGTGAGGGAGGGAAAATCCAAAATGGGAATGCGCAAATATATGGCGCAGGTATAGGTTCAAAGCATGGGCATTTTGAAGATCCAATTAGAATATATATGTTGATACTTTGACAATCGAAACGAAGGCTGTCGTCATAGGGAGTCCGATGGACTGGACGCAGAGACGAAGTAGGAAAATATTTCGAAATTTCGAATGATGTATATCTGCTGTGGGCCTGGCCTCGTAAGGGTCTAGACTGGAAATTCGCTATCGTCTGGTTCGGATGGCGTCAATTACACCTTACCCGAACTAGGAAGGTATAACCATGTTCTTGTGGGGACAAGGTGGACGAACTGTCCGCTAGTCGAAGCTTATGGTAGCACTTCGGCTTATGCAAGGATTGCTTGTGAAGCTTGTTCCGAGAGGCTCTTTTCCACACAAGTAAAGGGCAGGACTGAGAAATATTTTGGAAATGATGAATCTGCAAAAGGAAACCTTGGAGTTTCACAAGTAGAATGGGTTTTTTTGAAAGCCACGCAAAAGCAGTAAAACAATTCTAGAGGAAACCGGACAGACTTTAATTCAGCTTTACATGAGATATGAATGGACGGGAATCATGAAAGTTTTGACGCTAGGTCAGGATTTTCTGTGGGACACGCCGACCTCGTGGCACCCCGGCGCTGTCCCCCGAACAGCAAGACTCCCTTGATCTTGATGATCATGTAGGTACCGAGGCCATGAGTGTCCTAGCACCGAGAAATTGACAGTAGCCGCTTAGCCATCACAGAGTATAAAATATGCAGAAGGGTGAAATTCAGCACAAACAATGATGAGAGGAAATGTCCAGAGAACCTAGAAATCATTAACGCCGCTATGCCGCTCGCTACCTCCGATCTGCCAAAGCCAAATAGGTATCAGAAGTCATACGTATGCCCATATATCATAACTTCCTTGCGCGCCGTCGTAGAATTCATCATCATCGTCCATATCGTTTCCACTGCTCCTCTCAACCCCCACACCCATTCATCTCGATCACCGTGTACGGGCCCTCGAGGGGATATTGCGTAAGGTGTGTAGATGCATTGCATCACAATTTCCCCGTGAGGATATCCCGCTCGAATATCCTAACATCAAGGACATCCGAGAATCGAATTCCATCGATTGTCTCAACCCTTAATCCAGTCTTCACAATCCCATCCTCATCGTCCGAGCTATCAGGGAAGTCGTACTTGCTCTCCTCATTCCATCCACCAGATGTTGCAACGGCCGCACTTCCCATGACCAATTCTGCAAGAGCTTTGGCACTTGTCCAGTTCGCCTCTTTGCCCTTGCCTTTCTTATCAACCTTTGGTTTGAGCATCGGCTTGCGACAGACTAGCCGATCGACTGACTGGTCGAGGGCGAGGTATTCGAGTTTCATAGTAGGGTTGTGGCAGATGACATCGACAGCGAATTTGCGTGTCTCGCGCATCACCCATGTACAGGTGTCCTCGGGGTTGTGGAAGGAGATGATATGTAAGACTCGAAGAGCTGTGAGTCCGGATATGTACTGCATCAGAGTGTGCTTTGAGAAGTTAGCCACGCCTTTGAAAAGAGGTAAAAGAATACTTACCATGGTGCGAACCCCAAAACTGCAAGCCAATTCTTCCATGTTCTTGGCACGCTCACAAAGAAGCATGGCTGTCTTGATGTTGAGTCCCCATTCCATCGAGATGGTATCGTTTCGGATGACCAGGATCTTCAAGGTCGGTGCATGCTTCTTCAGTACCATTTTCCGGATTTGTTCGATGGTTACCGTCGACTTCAGTGCATTGCCCTCTACGCGGTCCTTCGACGTCCGCTCCATCATAACGAGTTCTGTTATCCTCTCCAACTGCGAGAGACATAGAAGGAATGGGAGCGTGACATTGTCGGTATGAATTTTGCGTAGTGGTAAAAGGGACAATTTATTCTCTCTTGCCAGCATATTCCAGATTGGAGATTGTGCACCGACGTTGAGAAGCGTGATGCTTTGTAAAGCATTGATGTCCACGCCTCGACTCAGAACCGAAGCTTTGGTGGGAATCATGTATATCGAGAGTGTGTCCAGGGTCAAACCACGGGTACTGCGAACGTAATCACTCATCGCGGAACGAGATCCTGTACCCTCACGAGACAGCTCTTTTAGCTCACTGATATGCTCAGTGACTGCACTCATACCGGCAGACAGCTGGACAACCCTCTCAGATACAGTCTTGATCGCAGCCTTAGCTTGGGCAATCATCTGTCTGTCCGCCTCGGTGATATTGTCACCCGACTGTAACTGACTGGTGAATTCCTCCACTTTCTTCGCCCACATATCGCCTTCTTGCTCCATTGCCACGACGGAAGAGACCAGTTCCGCATGCTGGTCTATCACTTCAAGAAATTCCTTTCCTTCCTGATCCAGTTTCTCAGCTATGTCTGCAACCTTTGCAGCAACTCTTGCTGCATTAGCTTTCTCGGACGCTTCCCTTGCAGCCTCGTCGACCATATCGTCGCTCGTTTCAGTGCTCACAGCTTCAGTTACTACAGGTTCTTCGGCGGTAGCTTCTGTTGCGGGCAGATCCGAATCCACGACCAACTCATTTCCTTCCGGCTCTTCGACATTGATGTCCTCGGGATTCGAAACATCGGAGTCCTCCTTTGCCTTGTTCTTCTTCGTAGGCTCATCAAACAGACCTGGCTCATCGGCAACAGCACCGGTCATAACAACAGTATCCTCGACCCCATCCGTGCTGGCGCTTGAAGAGGCGGGAGTGGCCTTAGCGGTGCTACTGTCAACGCTTGCAGGTGCGTTCTCTGGCTTCTCCTTCTCCGTCGCTTCGAGGTACATCTGCGCTGCCTTTTCAATCATTGCCAGAGTCTCCTTTCCTTCGACCGAGATATCACCTTGTGGCTTGACATGTCCCATCAGCTTGGCTGCAACAGGCGCTAAGTTCCGGATGAATCTTCTCTTTGGATCTTCTTCAGTCTTAGGCTTCTCGACCTCCGCTTTCGTTGGGGCTGGTGATTGTGGCTTGGGCTTCGGCGGAGGACCTTCACAGCCTAGGATCTTTGCTAGCGCTGCTTCTTGGTCCTTCTTCTCCTCTTGGGCCTTGAGAGTCTTCGAGGGTCCGAATGGGTCCGGGTGTGGTCCTAATGGTGGTTGAGGTGGAGGGAGGCCTGGTGGAGAGATTAATTGACCAAATTCATCTTCTTGGTCCGAATCATCGTCCGATTGTGGATCTGGTTGTGGTTTCCGAGATCTGTTGATGAGAGCATCGGAAAAGGATATTTTTAATGAGTTCAAAGTCGAAGAACTATCGCGGATGCATTGTTTCAACTCATCCAGGTATTCCAAAGAGTCCATGTCCAATACTGTGAGTGTCTTGAGGTTCTTGAATCCGCATAGTGTTGGAGGTGGCTTTCCTTCTACCTTTCCGCCTGGTGGTTGTAGGTATATTTTCGCAATCTGGTTGCCGAATGGGAAGGAGTTTGGACTACCTGCGGGTACTGGTAATATCGGAGGTAGAGGATGGAGTATCGATCCTGGCACAGACGAGTCGACCTCTCCAGGAGCTGGAGGGAGGATAGAGTTTGGTAAAGGCGGGAGAGGCTGATATGTTGTTGGACCCGATTGCATGCGGACATGGAGATGCTTGAGAGCCTTGATCTTGTGTAATTCCCTCCATACTGGCCGACTCAATTCAACGCGAATATCCCATCTGCAGAGTTTAGCACACCTTCCCAATTTTGGGAGCATACTGACTGGAATCTTTCTAGAGACTTGGCCTGTCGTAAGGTCAGAAGCAGCAAGGTGTTCATAAACTTGCCGCAGCTCAGTTCATTCAAATAAGCTCGATATGCCATCTCTCCTTTGATACCACCGCTCTGTGTCTCCATTATCAGCTCCTTCAAATATTGGCCATAGTTGTAGTCGCTGGTAACAAAAGTCTCCAGTCCTCCCGCAAGGCTATCAAACGGGTAGTCGTTGGAGGGGTCATCTTCGTCTGGGAACAGGATGTGAAAGCTTCGGTATATTCTTTCTGCGGCTAGATCGCGGAAATGCTTCGATACTAAGGAAAGGGCGATGAGGTCTGGAGAGGATGCCTGTGGGTAGAAATGTTAGCAAGATCTTGGACATGATACGAGGACATCAACGCCCAGCCTGATGCCCCGCAGATGTGGGAATCTTTGGGTACTGACATGTTTGAATATTTCTTTCTTTGTTTCCAGCGGCAAATGATTGAAATTGATCTTCGCCTTCGGCACAGGTTGGTCTGTTGGCGCAGGTTCTGACGTTGGGCATGCTATCGGTGAAGCCATCTCTGCAGAAGGTGAGGCTGGAGAGCTCTTGGAAGTGGACGCCGTAGACACAGGCGCATTCAGTTCTTGCAGACCGAGGACATACAATGATCGATGCCACACATCATCTAGCTGAGGATTCTTGATGGGCGTTGTACCTCTACGTCTGGAGTAAACGGGAGGAATACCAGGCATTGTACGGAGACTGAGGCAGCAACCGGTCTGAAGCTGAAGCTGAAGGATGGAGGTGCAGTGCAGTGCAGCGCAGGTGGAGAACTGTTTGTTTCTGGGGTTCTGGTCCAGACCAATGGCGTGGGGTTAGAGGATGGTTATCGTAGCGCTAGGAGCGATTCAGTACGCGGCGTGGGGCAGCTCGCGGGATGAAGCCGTAAGTACCTAGCCTGGCTCTACAGCCCCGTGGGAACTGGCCGATTTGAGGGGACCCTCTAAAACCTAGCTCTGTTAGCTTTTCTACAACGATTACTAATTCGAAGTTATTATCAAGCCAGGAAACTTATTAGACACTCTAGAATTATTCATTGCTTTAATCTAAAAGGAAGTCCAACTGTAATTGTAGGTTAAATACCACTCAATCCCATGGAATTCTTGTCGTTTTGTTAGTGGCCTGTGCTAGCAAATCGGCCATTTCCCGCGGGGGCCGACAGCCTGGACTCTGCGGGGGAACGCGACAGAATGTATTTTCGTATGCGATGGCACGAGGACGTGGCTAAAGTGTTTCAGCGAGCGAACATAGAGGTGTATAGCAAAGCATTGGAAGCCTCTGTCCAGATCTATGGTACAGGTGAAATTGGCGGTATTCGGTCCAATCATAACAGTGAAAGGGGTTGCTGCGAGCAGACCAAAACACAGCCAAGAACGGTGGTCTAGAACACCAACAGATGTTCTTTACGCGAAAATACCAGCCTATTGCAAGCATTCTGAAATTATGTTCACTTTGTTCCCCTTCATCGGAGAAATCCAGAAACCGTTCGCTCAATGATCGTATGTCTACTTTTCATGCTCAATCCTACAGACAAGGAAGCGGAGGCGTTTGTTTGTATTAGGGATCCTTTGCAACGTATTCTAGTCATTACGTGCTTACCTTTTGGAATCAAGTGACCAGTACATGATCGTATAGTTATGCTTGTAGCTACATTCGAACTGCTTAAACGATGACGACTGTTCTCCGGCTTCCTTTTTCAGGAAAAACAGCTTCTGCGCCGACTGACTGCTCAGCCTCCAACTCGGCAAGGTATTCTTCGAAACTCATTTCGGAATAAAACCAGGTCTCGGGATCCAGGGTCTGCCGGAAATGACCAAGTCGTTGAAATGTTCCGTCGGGAAGGCAACTCAAGAGCTGCCCATCCCATTGAGGAAACTCATCTGCTGCCATGCCGTTATCAGGAGCACAACCAAGCACCAAGCACCACATTTCGTCAAGTTGCTCGTCGCTGGGCCTTGAAGCGTCGAGATCCATACATGTGTCAGCCAGCCATGAGGGGTCTGCATATCTTGCATGGATCATAAAAGCCTCGATGGTGAGGCGTCCGGAAAGAGCCCGTCCAAAGGGATTCCCGGGGTGTGCGTTTTTGACATCGCAAGAGATAATCTTAGCCTCTCTGGATGTCTCTGAACGGCAAAACCGGACAACATTACACACAGGTCCGTACACTGACGCCCAAGACCAGCTGGGAGCTTGAAGCTTCCGCCACCGCCAGTCGTACAGGTCTATACTACTGTCAACTCTCCATCCTAATTGGTTTTCCATATCGAATTCCCACAAGCCAGCATAGTATTTGCTTTTCCATAATTTCGCTGTCAATGCTGCAATACCAGCAAGCGCTTCTAGTCGGTCGTCCGGATCAGTAAGGCTTCGAAGGCTGTAAACTCTCACAACCTGATCCCATTGTTCCCTCTGCAGAGACCCAGCCTTACATTCCTTTGTGGTGACAACCATGTCGTGAATTGGGTGGGATTCCATTTGCATGCCGTCGAAGGCCAACCGATTGCAAGTGGCATTACATTGCCAAATTATACCTCCTTCTGTGTACATTATTGCCCTCGATGCAAGACTGATCTCCTGATAGGCCCAACCTCGCAGATTCAATGGCTCTGCGCTAGAAGATTCCCTAGGAATCTGAATCATACCCAATTCGCCCTTGCAAGTTGACAAAAAGCGAGCAGGAAGCATGATCGCTTCTTCGAGATGAGCCGCTGTGTCCGCGAGGAAGCCGTCGTACACACTTTTGGCCCTTGAAGCGCATATGACTAAGGCTGCTCGATTGTATATAAGTCCCATGCGAGAAATCTCGCGTGCAACGTCGTCTTCGTCGTCCTGTGTTATGCACAGTGCGTCGATCCACAGGTACCGAATCTTAAGCTGCGTACAAACTTGGATCGTGTCCTGGAGTGTTCGTGGAAGGTCTTCAAGTGCGATGCCTTCCCGCTTCCATTGAATATTGGCAATCGTTGTCTTCACAATTTGATCGCCGCCCCAGCAGTAGCTCAGGGCTGCATATGTACCAAGCTCTCCCTCTCCCGCCTCATACAGACCCATTGCTTCGACGTCAACCACACGCGAAGGTAGTAAGCTGACCTTGCTCCGAGGACAGCTGTCGTACTGCTGGAGGCATTGGTTGAATGCTTGTTCTACCTTTCGCATGGCTTGCTCGTTCGCGACGGAATCGAGCATGGGTCGACTTGAGATCACTTTAGATACCGGGCTTTCTGTTGTGTCGTTACTTCACTAAATATCTAAGATGGAAGTCTGCAGCTTACCAGGCAATGCGAAATAATAGAAGCTGAGTTGAGACACCAGCTCCTCGCCTCCATCTTCACGGACTGTGGCCCACTCGATCTCATATCTCCGCCCCGTAGCGGGAGTCGGGCGTATATTAAAGAATGAAGGCGTGCGTCGTTCATGTAATCGTTGCCATTTTGCCGCATCGCGCGAAAGAGGTTCAAACAGAGATCGCAGCCACGACTGGCATATTTTCGGATCTCCGATTTCGTATAATGCTCAATTCGATGTGATGACTGTCGACTAGTATCAAGAAGGATATTGAGGGAAAGCATTAGAAGTAGTTTAGTCTTAGTCAGCACCCTTAGTCAGCACCCCTCCTTAAGAGGTGGTTCCCTTACTTAAAGAATAAACCAAACTTCTGCAACTTGAACACATTGGTACCCATGATAACTGGTAGCAATTCCAAGTTGTTGCAAGTCTCCAGAAAATCACCAGGAACCTGACAATAAATCGATTGAACTTCTCAAATCACTAGGGAATCGAGTTGCTACAAAACGCACCACTTCTTTCTCTTTTCCTGCGCCGCACAGCAGTCAAACGTCATCGAACAGCACCCCACCACTACTCCTGCATCAGCTGCATATTACACCCCACTCAGAAACAAACGGCACCGCCTTAACAATCTCGGAACGAGGAACCTCGATTTATCTGGGGGTGAGGAGTTCTGGGGTACTTATGCACCGCTCGACCAGAGGTAGCACCAGCAGCTCTAGAAGAGGAAAGAGCTCCCGAGGCGGCCACCAACTCAAAGATCAATCCGGAAAATTCGTATCAGCAACACCACAACCGGATACCGCTGAAGACAACCCATCCGAAGACCAAAGACGTTCCTCGTTAGCGGTTCCAGTAGTATCTCCTATTCCTGAACTTCCTAAACCCTACGGTTCCCCGAAGCCGAGTCCTTTCAAAACACCGCGACGGGTGCAAAGTACCCCGCAGGCTTCCCACGAAGAACCCAACCCGATACCTAAGATTCAGAGCAGCCAAAGACGACGCACTGCTTCTTTGCCAGCCGAATTAGAACTCCTAAGGAACCAAGCCTTTCTTGCCGAAAAACTTGCGGGCACCAATAACTCTTCCTTCAATCAACGACAACCGTCCTCTACACGATCAGAATCTACTGCCGATTCACCCGCTCCTGTCGACAAACCCGCACACAGCCTTGTAATACTCCTAAAACGAGTACAGAAACAACCGGAAGAGAACCAAGTGTTACTCTTACAGAACCGGTTTGAACAATTAAGACCGACCTTTAAAACCCCAGCTATCGATATGTCGGGCAACAATCCGGGCTACTCGAAGGATCAATAGAAGAAGGACGCTATTTTCATTGTAGCCTTACATGAGGACATCACCGAGGGCGGGTTCCCTCACTTAGCGAACTTGATTTCAGCCAGTGATCTCAAACATGCGAAGTTACTATTGCGCAACTTGGAACCAGCAACTCTGCGTGATATAAAGGATCTCGCTATTCGAGCATTAGGGTTCCCAACGACTTTGGCTACCTCTTCCGCTGATAACTTCAATCAATTCATGGCACGCTTTAAGGGAGGACCTCCGGACGAGGAAATGTCGATCCGTTCATCTTGCCCTTCTCCCCGTCGTTACAACGCACCTGTGGCTACTGTTGAACCAAAGCCGGCTCGCTCTCGCAATCATCAGAATTATAATTCCGGCTTTAGAAGCCAACCTCGCGATCGGTTCCCTAGAGATAGCGATGATGACAACCCGCCAGACGATAACTACTGGAACAATTTAAATTGGAATCATTAAGGTCCTAACCGGAACCGCTAAGGAAGCACCAGATCCGAGCGATCAGGCGATGTTCATCGCCAATTGCGAGCTGCCAACGTCGGGCATTTTGACGATTCAAACGTGCCTATTACCAGTTACATCGCCATTTTGAATATGCTCGTCACTCAGTACGAAGAACAAGCTGTCACCAAAGTTCTTCCATTATGCATAAAGGAAAAAGCCGCTATCTGGCTAAGAACTCTAGCTCTGGAAATCATGGCATTAATGAGTAGTAATATTAAAGAATGAAAAGTACAACTACTACGCCAGTTCCACACGAACGCAAGCGAGGCGATTCGCAAGGCCGATGCCCTGAAACACTCGTTCAAGAACGAGAAGGAGTTGTCGCTGCGAAAGTTTCTCGACCAGAAATACTCCTTGTATATGAAGGCTGGAGAAAAGAACGAGGACCTGATAATACGCCGAATGCACCAGGCATTGGATCCCAATTTGGCAGCAGGGGTTCTATTGAAGGACGGGTTCAACACAGTCAATGATTTCCATGCCAAGGTCGCGAACATCGAAAATCAGGCTCGAGAGGCCTACTATCAGACTCAGCACCGGTTAGATGAACAGAGCAGCCAGATTAAAGAGATAAGAAAATTGATTGCGTCCTCGGCCGCTACTAAGAAAGACCGGGATCTTTGCAATGATAGCTATCGCGGTCGTTATAATCCCTAAAGCCAACCTACATAGATTTTAGCACCATTGAACAACTATCTGATTATGGCAGCACCAGCTCCACAATACTCTTGTCTTTAGATGCCTGCAGCCGAATATGCGGAATTTAAATGCAAGCAACGCCAAGAGAAGGATTCCATCAAGCCCAAGGAGTCAACGACGCTGGTTCCAAACTCTGCACCAACTAATCATCAATCGGAAACAAACCCATATCAAGCTCGTTAGTAATATTACGCTCTAATGCAAGCATAGGTTTCAATTATGATGAACAACTTTAGCGGCTTTTACTAAGACGTGAGCTACCAACCTAACACAATTGGTTGCTTTATTAGCTTCGCTGGTCCTTATAGTTATGATTCAGATGGCTACAAGTCACTTATTACTCTTAGTCCTTTTCCAACACCTAAGTCGGGAAAAGGGGAAAGCAAGGAGTAAAAGGGAACCCCTCGCTAAGTTCTTATCCTTACTCCCTCGTTTTGACACCAATTTAGCAATCTGCACCAATTCAACGAACATCATTATTAAAAGTATCACAACTTATTTCGCCTTCTCTTGCTAAAAAGATCGCGTCTGCTCTTCCTTCAAATATCAAATTACCAGCTCGAAAGAAAGTTACTTTTAGTTCTCAATTATCATCAATTCGTTATACATCGCCAACTTGTGAAGATGCATCAGACAACGACTTCATCCTGATATCGAAGAGCGATACGGACGCTGATAAACTACCCTTACCAAACTCTTGTAACAAACTTAACCAAGTCAAAAACCAACTTGCCCCATCAAACACTCTAGCAAAACGTTCCAACACTTCAACACAACGTTCCTCTAAATCAATGTCGCTGAAAGAGAACGATTCCGTAATAGTACTGGTTAATGGCACTTCATTTATAACGCATACTCACGCCCATATACAAATCTTCACCGAAAATGGTTCTCTTATAGAGTCGGCAGCTAACACGGCTTCGCCAATTGACCTTATTAACCAGATCAGTCTGACGCAACATTTTCCTTCGATTCAAATCCAGCAACGCAAGGATGGCTTACAGGTGGGCCTAACCAGCGTTAGTTCAGGCCTTACTATCTCCAACTTCATCGAAATGCCAATCGCTTGCCAGACAATGTCAGGCAAAAAGACACTTCAGTTCCCAGTATATCGGTTCTACCTGGTTCCCAAAATCCCCGGAGGTATTTTGCTTGGGCTGGACTTTTTCGCTGAAAACAAGCTTGACTTCCGATGGGGCACCAACGGTAAATCCCACTGTTTACAGCTTGCTGATACAGATGACTGTGTCCTTTTGCAAACCAATCGAAGTCAACGCGAACCAAAGGTTATTTCCCGGCGAATCAATATCTATTTGCTTCAAACTACGGTGGTATTGCCAAGAACAGGCATCAACTTGCCAGTCACACACCGACTATTACCACCTCAACGAGATGATTACGTGGTTTCGCCTCGCCCGCAAATCGATATTTTTATCGAGAAACTTGGTTCCGTAGTTAATGCCATTACTTCGGGAACACCGCAACCTCTACCATTTGCTAATTTCGGCAAGGCACCTATCCGCTTACGTCAAGGCACTGTTTTAAGCGTTCTAAAAGAAGGTCCAAAATAGCATGAGGACTATTTAGTGCTACTCAACTTAATAGGGATTTATGAAAGCCAGCCGCTTATCAAAGATAAACTAGAGGGTTTTAATCCTACCGATTCACCTTTCCTTATTCGCCTTTTGCTTGATGAATAAGAAGTAGAACCTAACATCTTAGACGCCTTCGGTCCCGATATTAAGGCCAAGATATAAAGCGTACTTAACAAGCACGCAAATCTTTTCCGGCCCAAGCTAGGGCAGTTTAATGACGGTATAAACATGCCAGTTCCATTCAAAGAAGGCGTCGAGATTAACGACTTACGACAAGCTCCTTTTCCTCAATTCAAAAAAGATAAGAAGAAAATAAATAAAATTCTCAACCCCATGAGAGCAGATGATTTGCTAGTTCCTGTTCCATTAAAACAACCATCGCCAGCAGCTACTCCGGCTTTCGTTGTTTATTGGAATGGTAAACCTAAAGTCGTAATTAACCTGCAAAAAATTAATACCAAATTGAAACTTAATGCATATCCACTGCCAAAGGCTAACGACGTCTTATCCGCAATAAGCGATGCAACTATATTCTCCAATGTAAATATAACCAAATTGTTCTTTCAGTAGCCCCTCGCTCCGAAGGACTATTGGAAAACTGCACTAGTTACGGCACACCGAGGCCATGAAATGCTTACAGTGGCCACGATGGGTTTAGCAACTACACCGGCATTTTTCCAAGCTCGAATGGAGAAACTTTTCCGTCAGTACTTATGGAAATTCGTCGTCATTTATATCAACAATGTAATTGTATTTTCTGCTACCCCAAAACAACACGTTCACGATCTCGACATTGCATTAGACTTATTAAAAGACGCGGATATAACGTTGGCCCTAGCTAAGTGTTTCTTCGCTCAACCATCAATTCAAGCTCTAGGTCACAAGGTTTCCAGGCTTGATCTAAGCACCTTAGAAGAGAAAGTCAAAGCGATTCAAAAATGGACGTTCCCCAATACGCTTTCTCAATTAGAAAAGGCCCTCGGGTTCTTCAGATATTACCGTAAGTTTGTTCCCCACTATGCTGCTATCGCGGCACCACTCATTGAACTGAAAACTATCGGTTTCCGGAACGGACCACAAGAAGGCAGAAAAGAAGCAACTATGCCGAGTTTACACCAATTTCCTTACCACCTATTGCCGATGCACCAGAGTACGCCAATCTCTCTCGAACTCAGAAAACACAAAATACCAAAGCCAAGGCAGAGTCTGCTAACAAAGACATGAAATGTCTCATGTTCAAGTGCATAGCTGCCTTTCAGCTGCTCAAAAACAAATTAACTTCGGCACCAACTCTCATGTTCCCGGACTTCGACTAGCCGTTCATACTATATGTGAACAATTCAAAGAAATACGGCTACGGCGCGACCCTGCACCAGCTCCATGCCGAAGGAAACGAAAAGCCCGTGCTATTCTTATCGAAATCTCTTTCAGCTGCGGAAAAGAATTATTAGCCTACAGAACTAAAGACCGATGCACTAGTCTGAGCACTGGAGAAACTTCCTCACTATCTTGACAGCACAAAGTTTATAATATACACTAATCATCAAGCAATATTAGCTTGCTTCAATGACCGCCCACGAAAGAAGAGCACTAGACTCGATAATTGGTTCCTGTTCCTGGCGAAGTACGCCCACAAGATGAATATCGTACATCGAGCGGAAAAGACACACCTCAACGCAAACGCTCTCAGCCGGTTACACAGTGACGGGGGCAAACCAGTACCCGCATGTTCAAACCTGTTATACGAGTCGAGCCAGGAAAACATATCCGTTCTCAGCATCTTTTGCTTTCCGATTACACAAAATGACCAGCGTATGGTTCAAGCCATTTCAATACATATGGACAAACAATTTGTCGCCACCTTAGTTCGACAGCTGCCCACCGACAGAACCTTCGGTACCATCTATCAACGAATGAAAACCGCTTATCTAAGGTCATCAAGGAACGCCCGTATCTCGACTTTTGAATCGTTCCGCTTTGATGCAAAGATGAAATTGCTATTCTTCTGCAACCCTAATAGCACAGAAAGACTTTGTATACCAAACAAGTCCGTTTCAAAGGTTTTGAAAATAGCACACGATAATTGTGCTCACATCGGCTCGCACCGAACGTACGATTTCCTCAAGGATAAGATCTTTATGAAAAAGATATAGCGCATCATAAAGTCATACGTGACCAGCTGTCCGATTTGTAGAATGGCCAAGCCAGGACGAGCTTATCCTAATGGGGAGCTAATGCCGATACCTCCACCGGTGCGCCAATTGAGCACCTTTTGCATGGATTTAGTCACTGGGTTCCCCATTTCTACGCAAGGGCACGACGCTATTATGGTTCTTACCGATTAGCTTATAAAGTAGGTTAAGGTCATTGTTAGCAATAAAGATTAGGGCAGTGAGGAATGGGCTTACGCTTATTATAAAGAAGCGTTCGCCGATATGGGCGTTCCAGAAAAGACGATTACGAATAGAGATAATCGGTTCATTAGCGGCTTTTGAAATGATATCTGCGGGTTCGCTAATATTAAGCTGACTTTCATAACAGCTAATAACCCGAAAGCTGACAGCCAATCCGAACGCTCTAATTAAACGTTTATTCATGCATTACGATGCGCCGTTGCTAGCAAGTTCAATCAGTCCAAATGGGAAGACTTCGTACCTGCGATTTCCTTCATCTTAAACACATCTGAGAACGCCTTTACCGGGTTCACCCCATACGAGCTTAGATTCGAGCAAAAAGCCAAGTCGCCACTGGAATCAAAGAACTTCCAAGTTCCAGAGAAGTTCGATAAGCCCGAAAAGGAACGATTTATCCGAGACCACCACACGCTCTTCCACAAAGCTATCGAAGCTATTTCATTAGCGCAAGCTTGAATGAAAATAACCTATGATGAAGGCCGCCAACCAATCTCATTAGAACCAGACCAGGAGGTTTATATCAAGCTGGCTCATGATACTGATCACGGCTACAAACTTTTACAAAACCAAACGAAACTCTCGTTCATTAAGGCAAAGCCGTACAAGATTCTCGAAAAGATAGGGCCTTTATCTTACAAACTGGAACTACCCAATTGGATAGATATACATTCGGTCATATCTATTAAACACTTGGAACCTGTTATTGAAGACCCGTTCCAAAGACCACAACCGAAACCAGGTCTAGTACACGACAACGAAGGCAACGAAAAGTATATCATCAAGAAGATCTTGCGCAAGGAATTTAAAAAGAAATCAAAAGACTATACCAAACGGCTTTATTACGAAGTCAAATACCTAAGCTACAATATTACTTCCTGGAAATTAGCTACTATATTGAAAGAGAACGTTCCAAACTTAATCAACAAGTTTGAACGTTCTTTATCTTAGCAACGATAATCGTTCACGTAACGAAACTTTTAGTCACTGCCCTAGCATTGTTTACTTTCGGTTGAGGCCTTACCTTAATATTGATTACATTATCAAACATTTTCTTTCGCGACGCGCCTCTTTTCAACAACATCATTTCGCTCAAGCATATTGCTACACAAATGAGATAAAGCAGCTTCGTAAATCATCATCAGAGACCGAAACACCTGCTCTAGCGAGTCAAGGCAAACAATTCACAATTCTCGCACATTTCAGCTTACTAGCTCCCTTATCTTCACCTTTACAAACGCACATCGAGATGACCTCACCTTCACAAATCCCCAAGTTGATATAGCGCGCCTTTATGCCCGCACAATACGCTAACCTCAAAAATACTTGGCTGCACCCAAACGCAACGCAAAATAACCCTTCATCACGTTACAAGTTTAGAAACATCTCTGGATTCGTTCGAGATAAGCCGAATCTAAACCAATTCAGATTATGAAATCGAAAGAACGAAGACCCTTTGATATTCCTCGACATAAACGGAAACATCCCACAAGGTATTCACCAAATAACAATGCCATATTATGAAGCACCATCAAACAAAGCTACAAGCAAAAGCAAGCTTTGCTTAACACTTCTCACTTTCTCTAATAAGGAGGAATTGGCATTTCAGGAAGCAAACGGCCTAATTACAGTACCAATTGATATCAGACCAGAAGACTCTTACTTAAGAGCTGCGTTCACTAACCTTAAGGAACCAAATCTTTTTATTTAGTTTTCAGCTGACGCAAACTCTGATGATGATCACCTTTATTTTGACCGTGTACCTTATGATTCACCTTTCCAATCCCGACTTATATACATCGACTATCCCGAGAACGGTAATTGGGTCCCTGATCGGCGAATCAGATACTCAAGATGTCCCAATAGCGATATTATCATTTACAGTGGACAAGGTTTTAATTTGTCCTCGATTACAAATCAGATGTAAAACGACTTTCATCATTATTTTGTTCTACTTCCAAGATCAAGTTGCTTGCGAAGTTCATTATCGCCTATACTCGCCGAACCTCAAGAACTAAAACGCATGCAGCGCCTAAACAAGAAACGACAAAAAATGGGGGTTTAGCCAAGGACACCAATACCGAACAACAGTTCACTCTTACAACCGTTCCAGCCACTGAAAGTGCGAAGCATCTTCCAAAAGGCCAGTTCAGCCCTAAACGATATCATGAAACGGAAAAAGGCCGAAGGCGTGATTGCTTTTAACATTCCAAATCATGCTAAAATCCTTAATCACATTCTTATAAGAGGATACAATACAACTAAACCAAGCTGAGAGATTATACTACACGCGATGATCTCCGCCTCCATGTTTCACGGGAGTTACATCTCCTTACTGGCTGATGCTAAGCGCAACCAAAACCTTTTATCACAAGCTATCAAACACATCGACACGGGGATGAATAACCTCTGCGCATTAACCGGAGCACGCCAGAACAATGTTTTTTTCTTTGATACTATGTTCCAAGTAAGAGGACTTCTGAACCAAAGTCTCTCCGAAAGCTAATTCGTTATTTCCAAATGCATCCGTTCACTTCAAAGCGTAGCCAATCTGGTTATTATCTTAGATTTCCTGCTAGAATCAATCGTAAATGCCTTTTATTGATCTATCGTCTTTTTAATTAGCAACGTCATATGCACTATTGCTCACCAGACAGTTGGGGTAGTAAGGAACGTTTTCCCGAACCGCCAGGAAATACAGCCGATTCTCGATATGAAAGCAAACAACTATAAACGTCCAATATAAAGCAAACTTCTTTATCTAGCGCTATATGCATCTTCTGATCTTACAATCCCCATCGCAAACATCTTATTTCAAGCCTTGTCCTCGCCACCAAAGCTGCAAGACATTGTTAAATTTTCGCCATCGAAAGATATCACAAACTATAAGGAGTATCCTTTGGAATAGTACCACAATCGCCTTTCTCAAAGAGGACTTATATTCTAAAGCAAGTTAAAACGGGAGACCGTTTCGCCAAAAAATACCTTGTCTTTATTTTCCCCGCCACTAATGCAAAATCCCGATTCACTTTTACCAAACTTGACTCCTAAACACAATCCAAAACAAGGTACCAACAAGCCCGAAGACCTACATTCCTCCACAACTTCTACAATCACATCGGGTAAAAATCGCTACAAGCGAAACATTAAACAAATTGAGACCAAGGACGATAAGTCAATGCCACGAAAGCACGACACCAGAAAAAAAACTAAATATCCAGATTTTGTATTCAGATTTGCACAAGCAGCCAGAACTAACACCAGAAGAGGGGATGTTGAATGGCGAGTTACAGATCCAATTAAGGATCGTACCCCTTTCTTACGAGCGTTATGTGGACTTTGGGGCCTTACCAAGGAAGAGAGCATAACTACAATAACTCACGCAATCGAGAATTTGGTGAACCAAGAGAACTAGCATAATACACCAAACGAACAACTCTTCAGTACTATGGTAAAATGTTCCACACCTCACCAATACAAGCGCGACGCCCCAATCCCAACCCCAAACCCAACACTTCATCAGGCATCACCGCCAATTTGACAACCAAAATCAACTTCTTTGTCACAAGTCATTATTTTAGCTGCACCAAAAACAACTACATCAGCACACAAAGCAACTGCACCAGCACACAAAGCAATTGCATCAGCACCCAACGTATCAGCACCTAAAAAAGCGATGGCTAAACGCAACACACGACTATCTCAGCAAACAAAGGCAAATGAGCTAAATGAATCATTTGATGCGAACATGCAAGCGCCATAAGGACCAATAGGAGCAGCAATGCTGGACTCTTCTTCGGAGAAAGGATACGATTAACTTAGTGATTGTTTATTGAAATCAAAGGAATTGGTATTTACAGTAAGAGCGTTATGAAAAAAATAGATGAAGGACAAGCGATCGCACGATATGTGAACCAACAGTGGAACGGCTATTCGATTTTATTTTGTTCCCTTTTTTTTCCTTTCCTTTTCTCTTACAATCATCATTGCATTGCACAACTCTACGGGAATAAAGCCTTTTTGCTCCTAGGGAGGGGGAGATATTGAGGAAAAGCATTAGAAGTAGTTTAGTCTTAGTTAGCACCCTTAGTCAGCACCCCTCCTTAAGAGGTGGTTCCCTTACTTAGAAAATAAACCAGACTTTTGCAACTTGAACACATTGGTACCCATGATAAAGGATTCGACATGTATTTTCATTTATAAATATTCCTGAACAACGAGACCAAAGGCTGTGGGATTTCTGCGTGCCACGACAAGTAATTTCACCAAGCGTTTCCTCGTTCTCTTGGTGTTCAGCGACGTGGTTCATCTTAGGCTCTTTGGGGCTGGGCCTGAATGCGATGAAGGCGCAGAAGGTGGTCACAGAAGAAGAATTGAGATGCCATATTATCAGGAGATGCTTAGTCAGGCATCATGCATAGTGGCAGAAGAGGCAGGATCTATGCAACGTCAGGATTGATTCGTTTCGAGCAAACATCAATGCTGAGGCCGGACTATGCAGCGGATGTATAGTCGTTGTATCGGTCCATGGTTCTAGACAACATTGTCTGTTCTGGCCATCTTGACGTCTTGATGGGAAATGATAGGGGAAAAGATTCGTTGCTATTCTGGGCTACTGATTGGGTAAAGCTGTTCTCAGAATAGTGAAGAGGTAAGAAGGATCTTATCAGATATGTCTAAGCAGGTCTATACTGCCTCGCTTGATCGCAAGTCGACTGTCTTCCACCATCATTGTACAGATCAGCTCCAAATCTTTGGCATCATCATTGATGCAGTCTGCCGAGTTGGAGATATTGGGAAAGGCGGATACAATAGCCTAAGTCGTGTCCAGCAAATGGAAACTCTCAACACATGGAAAGATCTTATCGACTCTAGCACCGGATTCGCCTCCCCATATTCGGCATCGAGCAGCGACGATATTCTCTGGAGGACAACTCTCGGCAATGTGTTCTTGGGAGAAGGCAAACGCTCAAGTGCATATAACGTCGGTCACGAACGAGGAGAGTCGTCAATTCGGCGGATTCGAGATGACGATCGACCTATATGGGAGCATTGGTGGGCAGGGTGAAATGGCAGGATCGAACTTGAAGATACGCCCCCAGGCATCGAGGTGCCTGAAGTACGGAACATAAGATCTTCAGTGACGAGAGCATCGACTGGGAGGCGCTTGTTTGTAACGAGGAGAGGGTACATTGGGCTTTGTCCCTCGAGCGGCAAAGTTGGCGATGTAGTTGCTGTTCTGTTAGGCTGATCAACACCTTTCATCTTGTCAGCCATGTCGAAGGGGGAAAGAAGGCTCGGAGAGGGAGATTCTGAGATTCAAGGGCAGAACGCTTTTGTTTTGATTGGAGATTGCTATGTTCATGGTTCGATGGATGGCGAAGCTTTACGAGGCGAAGGTACTGATGATGCTTTGGGTGTAGACAACATTTTCTTGGAGTGATCTTTCCACTCTTTGTTCTCCTTCATATGCCAGAGGAACGAGGCCGTGGCCTTGGATTGATGGTCGCCCACGTTCAAAGCTGGGGGTTGAAATCTATAATCTGGAGCCGAAGCTCTGGCCTGGATCAACTTACTCGATGCGAAGTGTCAACTAGCACTTACCCTGTATCCACTGGAATGTCTTCTTGTCAAGTGACCCTTTCCAACACACGCTAAGTCCCTGATAATTCAGAGTTCTTTGAACATGAAATCATCTGCTCTCCGCACGGTCCAGAACTCCACAACAGCGCCAAGCTACGGAGCATAACTTATCTGAAATTGGACTGGCAAACTTGCCTCCCAACATTGACGCGTCGGAGGGACTCCGCACTCACATATTTTTATACGGGGAAGGGATCCAACGCCATCGTGAATGTAACTCAGCCTCCACCCTTTAACTCATGTCGGATAAGATTCGTACGACTTCTCGCGAACCAAGTTAATGGCCGGACGAGAACAAACCGGATGTCAGATTGAATTCAAAGGCAACTCTAATGCATAGAATTTCTAGAAGGGATGTGATAGACTTTGTGGCTTCAAGTGGTAATCCAATCATGCTGGGGAATGTGAAGCTGACAGCATGAGGACGAGGAAAGGGTTCGAAGTATGTAGCGGGAGATACTCGGATTGAACCCCGCCGCGGGGGTGATTTCCCGCATCAAGAACAGCAGCAGCAACAAAACAGACACGGGAGGAAACCCGAGATATCACCTCCACCTGGGCATTCCTCTGCAACCCAAAATCCACAATCCGCACGATCGCAAGCCACGCTTCCAGAAAAACACCCGAAAGAAAAGAAGCCGGCCCGGCAAATTCCATCTTCAGCCCCATCAGAAGCCCATCAGCAGCCACTCGCGCGCTCAAGAGTCTCGGAAATGCTTCTCTATGCAGACAAGCCATGTCAAGCCATGTCAAGCTCCACAAGCACTTCTTCCAAGCAGTCCAAAAACCTTGTCCCGTCCTTGTCCGCCAAGCGCTCGCCAAGCTGTGAGACTTGCAAAGTCTGTTTAAGTGTCACGGAAGTCGACCGGCACTAACGCTGTACAGAGTAAGTGTTTGGATATCTGAGAGAGTTGATTGGGTTGCTGGGCGACAATCGGGAAGTTTACAGCGGTATTTGACGGAGATGGGTTGCGAGGAGGTGGGGATGGTAGTTGATTGTCAGGGATCTTGACGTCTGTCTGCCAGGTTGCTTACTGCCCTTATCCTGTTCTGATTCTGGGGGTTTGACACTGGCGATCTTGAGTGTGATGCTGGGGATTTTGGCGAGGGCGGGGTGGCCGAACGCATGGCTGACAGGCAAGTCAAGAAGGGGAAGCTGGGGGAGCGATCGGGGTGCTGTTGACCTCACTGCACAGGAGAAGATCGCGCACAGGTGATAACAACATCAAACAAGACATTTGCTGATGCCCTCAAAAACTGCACAACATTATCCTCTTGGCTATGCAGTAAATCCCACTTCTGCCTCCTAATTGATAGCGCATCCATCTCCGACTCATGGCGAACCCAAACCATCCACACCAACTCCAACCGTGGCGCAACAAAGCAATCGCCCAGACGCGGGACAACACCGGGCAAGCTCACCAAGAGTCTCGGCGCCCAGTCTTCGGGGCATGGTGGCTTGAAGACGGGCCTGAACTCAGTCAAGATGGCCTGTAGGAAGTGGATGTCGGACCGAGACACAAACGAATCTTTCTCGTGTCCCACCCCGCACTTGCAGCAACCTACACACGATTTTCACGTCTTTGGAACCTCAAAAGTGGTCATTCACCTTGGCGCCCAGAAGCTAGATGGCAGCCAGTGTGTTATCGTGCCAGGAGACACGAAATTGGGACTGGGATGCTTTGCATGCATCCTGGAAGGTTGGGAGGAAGCCTGGCTAGGGTTACATGAAGTGAGTTTTGGTGTGACCGTCAAACCCATTCGATGAGGGGTCTGGTTCTTAGTCTGGGGGCTCCAGGACTGATCTTGACTTTTTCTGGCTTCTCCATGGGGAGGAGGTGTGATGGCGGGGGGTATAAGTAGAGGTCGTCCCCAGACTTGGGTCAGGTTGGACAGACAGACAAGTTCTCGAGCATCACCTTCCTAGCTCCATCTACTGCCTCTTCCTCCTTCGACCACTTCACTTCTATCAACCGCAAACATGGCCGGTGGTGGTGGAAAGCCCCAGAATATCTTCAAACTTAACCGTGGAGATGATCCAAAGGAAGTTTTGAACTGGCGATTATGGTTCGCTGTCGTCTCCTTTGGTATCATGGGAGCAGCCAGAGGTATGCTCACATTTTCAATCCCTCCTTGAAGTAAACAAGCTAATGTCCCCCTAGGTATTGACGAAGGTCTTATCTCTGGTACTCTCGCCAAATCAAACTTCCAAAAGCTTCTCGGACTCGATGTAATGGATAAGGTTGAACTTGCAAACGTCAAGGGAAACATCTCTGCTATGGTTCAAATCGGCAGTGTTGGTGGTGCTGCTTTGTAAGTTCACTCTACCATACCTACACTTCAAGTCTAACAGTATCAGGGCATTCATCCTCTGCGACCGTATCGGACGTCTTTGGGCTACTCGTCAACTCTGCTGTCTCTGGATTCTCGGTATCGTCATTTTCCTCACAAACGGTGGACGTCTTGGACAAGTATATGCTGGTCGCTTCATTGCTGGTCTCGGTATCGGTCAAACAACCGTCGTCGCTCCCGTCTATCTCTCTGAGATCGCACCAAAGTCCGTTCGTGGTCTTTGCACTTGCGCTTTCTCTGGCTCTGTGTATATCGGTATCATGCTTGCATACTTCGCATCATGGGGATCTCAATTACACATCAAGGAGGGAACTACGAACCAATGGGTAAGTCCCTCAGCTTAAACCCATCTTAGCTTGTCTGACATATAACAGGTCGTCCCAACCACAATCCACGTCATGTTCGCGGGTATCATTATCATCCTCTCATTCTTTAACTATGAATCGCCCCGCTACCTCGTTAAGTGCGGCAAAGACGACGAAGCAACCACCAACCTCGCCCGTGTTCGCAACCTCCCCGTTGATCACGACCACGTCATCAAGGAGATCGCCGACATCCAGCAACAACTCCACGAGGAGCAAGAAGCCACTCTGGGCCAAGGCTGGGTCGGCATCCTCAAGGAAATGTTCCTCATGCCCAACAACTTCTACCGCATCTACCTCGGCCTCTTCTCCCAACTCCTCTCCCAATGGTCCGGCGCCCAGAGCATCACCATATACGCCCCCGAGTTCTTCGCTCTCCTCGGCACAGAAGGCCAAAACGAGAAGCTCTTCGCAACCGCCATCTTCGGTGTCGTTAAGTTCGTCGCCGCCATCATTTGTGCCCTGTTCCTCGTCGACGTCATTGGTCGCAAACGCTCCCTCGGCATCGGCATCACTCTCCAAGCCGTATCCATGTGCTTCATCGCCGCATACCTCACCGCCGTCCCCGAACTCGAGGAGGGAGAAGTTTTCACCAAGTCCCAGAAACAGGCTAGCACGGCCGCCATCGTCATGATCTACATTTCTGGGTTCGGATGGGCCATGGGCTGGAACAGTATGCAATATCTTCTCAACGCTGAGATCTATCCTCTGCGCATCCGTGCCGTGTCCTCGTCTATGGTCATGTGTTTCCACTTCGTCAACCAATACGGCAACTCCCGCGCCGTGCCCAACATGCTCCTCCCTACTTCCGAGGGTGGACTCACTCCCGCAGGAACCTTCTGGCTGTTCACTGTTATCACCATCTTGGGTGGTATCTGGGCTTGGTTCTTCATCCCTGAGACGGCGGGTAGAAGTCTCGAGGGTATGGATCGCTTGTTCACGCTTAAGTGGTACCAGATTGGACGCTTTGGAGAGGATGATGCGAATGTGCAGCAGGCTGAGGCGGACAAGTATGCGCAGGAGAAGGATGCTACGAGGGAGACTGTGCACCAGGTTGAGAAGGTGTGAGTTTGGGGTGATTCGGATTTGAATACGATATGAAATATAGATGAGCCAATAATGAGACACGTTTTCCTTTCATACTTGACTTCTACCTTCTTTGTGTCCATTCCTCATTTCAGCATAACCCAAGCTTTGACTGGTCCCCAAATTGGCAATACCGTACCTCACATGGAACTTCTAGGTGGATTCAGCTATGCAGGTAGCTACATTAAACAAGGCACACGTGACACACCTGGCATGGTAGCGAGAATCGTCTCGACCAAATTCTGTTTCCCCTTCCCCTACCCCCCGCCCCTCTTCCCCTGCCTATCCTTTCCTTTTCCTAAACTGCCCCTTCTTTCTTATCTCGCCCCAGCACACCTGCATCCAATCCCTAACCCCCCTCCCCACCTCCCATCATTCCTCACTAGCAGAATCTCGAGGACCTGGATCTGAACTTTAGCCTTGCCGATATCACCCCTAATAGCTTCGTGGATTTTTCGCTCTCATTTTCATGGGGCTCGTCGGTATGGTGGTATAGGTATCTTGAGACCGAAATTTTTCTCACACCAATCATTCTCCAAAGAGATCTTAGCTATTCCTTACGGCAAGTGATATCCAATGTTTTGCCTGCGAGGAACGGCTCATTGAGCTACTACATCTGAACCGGTGGAAGGCATTTTGTGACATTTGGAGCCTGCTTCCGAAACGTACTCTTTTATGACACTAGAAGAACTATCGTGATCGGATGGATGTCCCTACATCTTATACATTTTCGTCCTCCACGCTAGAGGTCACAGTTTTTCTCGAGTCCGTTCTGCGCCGCTCAGCATAACGATCTCAAAACACTGAATGCAGAATACGCATAATTATAGAGAGAATAATTGGCCTTTGCGAAGCCCGTTGTGAGGATTGTGGAGATATGTAGTAAGCAAAATCTTGGCTTGGTACTCCAAAAGAGTAACCAGATCGCTTTCTGAGGGGCATTATCATATGCGAGTCCAAAAAGATATCAGGAAACGATGTCCCCTCCTCAGAACCAACAAGTGCCAAGAGTCGGAATTGAACCGCCTCTAAATCAGTTGATTGTCCCAGAGCGAGATTGTGGGGGGCCCCTGTTGTTCGGTTTTGGAATTGGCTCGCTTGCTGACCTGCCCACCTAGGAAACGCTCCATGATCCACCACGAGGCTCAAGCTTGCACTACACACCCCAATCATCGTCCAGTGTTGTCAAACAGTATCCATAAGAGCTCTCTCTCTCTTGATTCATAGGCAATTGGAAAAATGGGAGCACCAATTTCGGAGAATCAGCCGCTCCCAGTCATCACAGCTTACATACTGCATGCATTAGCGATGTAAGCACGTAGCTCCACAGCCTTGAAAGAAGCCATGTCTAACACCTTTGTCACACTTGAGTCATTACCTCAGCGTACAAGGTTTTGATCCTTCTAGTCCATCAGCCGCCAGGATGACAACTGAAGGCTTGGAGCTGAACAGTGCTTACCAGAACACGTGGTGGAAGTCGCGTGCTTCGGTTGCGTCGCTTGGCATGTGGATCCTTGGCGGTCTGCTAAGAGGATGGCTGTGGACCAAAGCTATTCCTAAACCCTTTGCTGTGGGCGCGCCATGGGTATTTGGAATATTCTTTCGTAGTTGGCAGGCGCTGTAATCTGGTTGTTTTGCAGCTGTTGAGTAAAAGAACGCGATTCGTGTTTCGAGATTGAAGGATCCCCCTGCTCTACCTCGAAAGCCAAAGAGCAAGACATCAAAATGGAGGGAGTTGTGAATGTATGTGAGTATATCTATGATCTTATTTAATATATAATCTGTCTTCGTAAATCTCGGCCGCATCAGCGTGCTCTATGGGTTCCTTGCTCCGTCTCCGTCGAGGTTGTGTCAAACATGCCACCTGGGTTGCGAATTCCAACCCCTCCGCTTGTGGTATAGGAACGACCATCTCTCCAATATCCCTAAAGCGGACCCAGTCCATAACTCGGTGCGCGGTATATTATAGTGTTGCTTCATGCAAATTGATACTTCACTTCACTCCCAAGGCCAGTCTGGTCCTTCAATGCTGGGCCGTGAGACCAATGAGCCTGATTCATCAGAGAAGCGATTTCGCTTTGGGGTTTCACTGTTCCGTCCAAGCTGGGGAGAATTTTGTGCTCGGTGATTCTTCAAACTACCGATACTCTGCTTCACAGGTCATCTATGCATGGCCATTGACATCTCCATGGTCTCGTTGAGTCTGTGCAGCTCCATTCCTGCTTTTCGTTAGCTCCAACTCGAGTTCGAAAATGTGAACACGTACCAGCTACGACCCATCTTCGATTGAAATAACTCAACATGCGCCTCAGTTGTTCGAAGTCCTCTAACCATTTCTGGTTATGGAAATCCTTGGCCGTGAGAATGTGATGCTGGACACATCTGACAATGTGCGCAATACCAGGCGCGAGGAGATCGATGTCGAATGACTGAGATTCTCGGTTGAAGGCGTATGAGATGTCGATGACCATTCTTGTCAAGGTACTCAAGGCTGCTTCGATGGTCTGTTTGTAATTCGCAGGAGTATTGGAATCGGGCATTTGGCCGTGTGCAGCTTGGTGAAGCATATACAATCCACTTCGAACTGTTAGCGGACATCGACAGGAACAGGAAGACAACGAACGTGATCAACATCTGTGTCGCGCCGCAATAGGTACCCCATCTGCCATCAAGCTGTTCCATGACAACTGCGAGAAGCCCTTGAAGTTCTCTGCCTAGGTGATATAATTTTGCTACAACAGACTCTCCTGTTTCGATCGAAAACCTGACCTTATCGTAAAGATAAGTAGCTTGAGCCTCTCTACCAAAGGAACCAACATTAGGAAGTTGTGTAGCCGAGACGAAGTATCGATACGAGGGTGCATGGACGGTCTCTTCTCTATCCATCTCCTCTGGCTCCAAAGGTAGGTAATCGTTTCCCCGAATAGGTCTTGTAGCAAGCGGTCGTCCGTCCATTCTGGAGTCGCAAGAGATAATCCTAGACAACGTTACTAAACATCGAGTATCTTATGCAGGTCTCGTACCTGTCACAAATCACAAGCCCCCACCAAGTGCTAAGCGCCTCTTCATCCTCAAGCCAAGTGTCGCTTCTTTCCACCTCTGCCGAGCAGGGCTTGTTATGCAGGCCCAAAGCGTACGCCATTCGTGCTGTCGTACCGACGGTAACATAGGCAGCCTCAATCATGCCATGTGCATGCTCATAATGGGACAGGATAACACCAGCTTGAACAAGGTGCATAGACAATGGAATGAATGCCTGGACTTGTGCGAAGAGCGTTTTGGTAGCAAGATAAAGCACGTTTCGGTTCTGGTCTACTTCCGACTCTGTTGATGGATGCTGGGTGATCAAACTCATCGTGAGGAGGCGAATAGCGAAATCTGCTGATGGCGTTGTTTGAAATTCAGTATACTGGTCTTGGAATCGTTTCCTCGACATGATCGGTAGCCATAGATGTATGCTCTCGAAGTAGTTGAGCAGGATCTCCTCCAGATGCTTGCCTTCAACACGAATGATCTGTGCGACCTGCGAAGCTATCACGCTATCTGTTGTCGTGAAATTCAGAGTGGACTTGGAATCGAGAACATTTGAAGGTAAGACTTCTGATAGGGAATTGATCAACAGCAGAGACAATTGCAAACAAGGACATAGCCCTGTTCGCAGTGATCGGGGAATGGAGGTCCATGTTGGAGCAAGTCGTTGGTTGATTCGTAATGGAGATGCTGTCCTTGAGGCAGTTGCTTCACTTCCAGATCGTCGTGCCTCTTCTGGCTCTCCATATCTGCACACCGCTCGACGCCTATATCAAAGTCAGCCGGGCTAGTCTGCGAATGCAGTATACATAATCGAATCCAGATCCGTTAAAGGACATGTCTGTACGGCGGAGCAGTGCGAAAATGGGGAAAAGGAGGCTCACTTAATGCACTGGCTACAGCTTGGCAGTCTCTTGTCGCATCCCTTCTTGATACTCTTGCAGTGAGAGCATACTTGAGGTGCTCGAGGTGCACACTCCTGATTGTCGGGATGCACCATCTGATATGTTTCTCCTAAAGAAGGCTTGTCACCGGTCGGACGAAGTTCAAGTGAGGAAACAGGTCCACAAAGTCGAAGTGTCGGCCGCAATCAACCTAGAAGTCAGAACTGAATACAGTATCCCGTGTCCTGGAAGTGGCTAGCACCAATCACTTCGACCAGTCAGCGATTGATCAGGGGCAAGGAGATTCCACAATAACACCACATTTCAACCTTAGTGCCAGCTACCATCTGGCACCTATATATCAATTGAGCAAAAGGTTTCGACCATATACTATCAAGTAGAGGCATAGATAGGATTCGAGGCTGAATACGCCAATATACTGAGGGTCCAACCAGAACAGAATCAAGGTTGAGCTTAATGCCCCCAAACATGGCCGTGGCGACGACACTTGATCTTGGGGGCGTCCCATCATCACGGTTACGTGATATCATACCCGCGTCCGGATAAAGGCCGACAATGGACGGATGCAAAAATGGATGGCAATACTTTTGTTACCATATAGCGATGATGTGCTTAGAATGACGAAGCTCTGATGCGGGAATTCAAATAGGATATCCCGAAATGGGTTTTCATGATTGCCGTGAAACCCAGCTGACCTGTGGCTTTAGTGGTTGTCGACGTTCGCTATGCCTATACAGGTAAACGATGGCTGACGCTTTGTGAAGAAGCGTGATGCAGGTACGGCCGCAGAAGAGTGGATGGTACGGATTGTCTGTTGTGAATGGAGTAGAGTGGCGGAAGAAGTGGGTGGAAGCAACTAGGGCTGATGCCCAAGCAGAATAACCTGGAACGCCACAATACGTCTTGCAGGGCGTAGGGCTAGCTTTCAGGACTCGCGCCAGGGCCTAAGGTGTCAGGACAGTGCTCCGTTGACTTTCGCGGGGCAAGGCCCTACGAGACACCAATCTTTAGTGGCATGGCAGTGGAGTTTCGGGGAACTTGGCTGACCGGCTGGCGGAGTTCGGGCTGCTTCAGGGCATACGTCCCCTGGTCCACAGTCTTCATCTCGTTTCTATAACGGATTTCACGGAGGATGACTTCCACGCGACAGCTATATGACGATAGCCTCCCTCCATTGAAAGAATTGAATTGTCATTGCCATGGTTCAAAATCCTGGAAGAAGATTATTTCAAATCAAATCCGCCTATACGAGGTCGTCACTCGCCCTTCTTACCACTCTGAGTCTAGGGTGCGGACTTCATTCAGAACAGACATCACTTCCCTGGATGAAATCCTGACCATTTCAAAGGATCACTAAACTCGCAGGCGGATTTATGGTGATGCGCATTACTAGCGGTCAGCGACCTGCTTCAAAGCCGCAGCTGTATACACTAACAACAAAAGCTTCTGCTCCTTATGCAATAATCCTCAAAAGGCCAAGATCTTCCATCTGACAAGTTCCATAATTTCTAGTGGACGGCGCTTCATGAAATGTGCTGACAGCATTATGACGAAGACAGAATCGCGAAGGGATCTGTTGCCGCCATTCTCGTCGCCATGCTGACGTGATCTATTCAGCTGAAATGCCAACCGAAGTCGAATGGCAGCACCGACACTCCATCTCAATCCGTCTCAAGACTTCGGTGTTCCTCGAAACCCGACTGTTCGTCCCGATGGCACCCTATGCGCCAATGATGTTCTAGAAGACCAGTTCCTCGCATGTACTGCGCAGTCATCCGCAGCCGCCCACTCTTCAGATTAGACGAGACTGCCGCTGCATCAGCGCTGAGGTTATTCACCTTCCTCAAAGGTAGCTTCGCGATCCTACCACGGTCTCTCGTCCATGATCTATGGTCGAAATTAACGACCGGAAAGCATGATACAGTCATGAAGGTAGATGGGAGATGTTTACTCGTCAGTTTACGAGATTTCAAGAAAATACCGAAGAAATACAAAATCGGCATGGACTTACGACAGCAGCTTCAAATGCGGGTTTGAAATTGATATTGATACCGATAAGAGAGTGAAGTTTCAAGCACCTGCCCCCACCATCAGCTCTTACCTTATCTCGGGATTCCGTATCTCGTCGACAGGCCTTTCTACCTAATTCGCGCGCTTGCGGAGTGCTGACGCGCTTCGAGGAGCTTGTTGTCGTTAAGTGATGATTACTAACTAAAGGGATTCTCTACCGGGTCCCGACTTCGTGGGAACACTCGCAACTTCCTTAATTGTGGCATGGATAGACACATTCACTCTCGAGTCAAAGTTCGGTCACATTTAGAAACTTTAGAGGCAGGCACAAGTGGCCCGAGTGGCCCGATGTGGCAAAGTTGGGACTTCGGTAAAGCATATTGGACTCCGGCTCTAGTCCTGCTCAGTAATTGGTAAGAGTACTTGTCAAATACTATATACAAACTGGGCAGTTAAACATCTTTCCCTTAGACTTCCAAGGATAGATCCGTTGAGGAAAGTAAATGATTGCGCTTCTTCACAGGCTGAACTATAGCGAACGCCTGTTGTCCTTGCACCGTATCAACTGACATCGCAAACCATGCGTGATCTCGCCCGAGAAGCCAAAACTATACCGCAGCCGAGATCCTTTTATTCGTAATAGATTTAGAAGCCTCTGCGAAACCCAATAAGCAGCGTACTGACGGCTAGAAAGCTGTTCTACATTATCAGGTTCTGCCAAATGTCTGATACCCACCGCTCACTACTCCACAGTACCACTCGCTAGGCCAGGGCATACGCTATTAATACAGTGGACACAGCGCCAAGGTTCCAGGAGCAGAAGCCAGTTCTTCGTTTAACTAGGTAGCCTGAAAAGGGGTCCAAATAAATAGCAGGTTGAATGAAAGTTACATGAACTTTTCGAGTTTATGGCAATTCCACGTTTGAAAAAGATCTCTGTCTACACCCAAGAATAATCATGGGTGGTGTGACAACTCGGTCATATGACCTGGGCGTTGTATGCGGGTCGCTCGATGTGGAAAAGCTTGCTACAGCTATATGCTGAGTATCATCAGCCTCAGCCTTGTGGCCTAATCTCAACTTCATCATCATTTCTTTATCCTCTCTCCTCTTTCTACGTCTCACTGCGCTGCCGAGTTTCAAGGCAAAACGTTGTACATACAGACATAGGGCTGTGAAAGCAGACAGAAGCGACATGGCGCAGTCAGGGACCTCCGTCGTGCTCCCCGCTCACGAGTCAAGCGAGGCAACAATGAGAGTGCCATCTGATGTAGCATTTGGAATCGGGAGTCCAGACTATCAGCCGTTTCTAGCAGATGTCAGTACCTTTCTATATCCTTCAGATATGCTGATACGGCACTTTACGAATAAGCAGTCAGGAACTTACAGATCTCCAGGTTATCTCTGGCGGATGCAACAAGGCTCTCAGTGCTAAACGAGAGAACGGAGGCCTTCTTGGCAGCGGCTCTTCTTTCAGTCAATCGGTAGTGGATAGTACAGATGATGGAATTATTACTCCGACTGTGGATGACAGCCGCTCCGAAAGCAGTACGCACCAAGTCGTCCTCCCCCGTAACGAAAACAAGTCCCAAGAAGTTTTGACCAGCCCCGAAGTGATTATGAACCCAAATACACACAACACTGCATTCATAAATTCGCAAGTTTCCACGATCGAAGTGTTTGCCGCAGACCTCCAAACAGCTATCGATGGAGCGTGGCCGATTCGGCCCAAACCTCAATATAACACAGTGCACGTCTTGATGCTGGCCTGGGATGATGGAGAACCTGGTTTGTGGGCAGAGGCGGATAGGTTGAGACATGTGTTTACAAACCTCTATCGCTTCAACGTTGAAGTATTAAGAATTTCAGCTTCGAGTCCTGGACATCTGTTATGGAACAAGCTCGAGAAGTTCATCGGGGAAAACAATGGGGGACACAATTTGTCGATTGTCTATAATGCGAGGTCAACGTTGCCTGGCCTGCATAGTATGCTTTACGGAAAAGTCAGATCGGATGTTCTCTTTCTCTACGATCATTGCTATTCCCCGAGCTTAACCAACGATTCACCCCCAGGTACCACAGAAGTCCTCGCAGCGTGTGGAACGGATCATGAGTCGCCTGGCCCGGGACCACAATCGTTCACCAATGTTCTTACCAGAGAACTCGAAAAGGCGTTCACAGGCCCTCCAATATCAGTCACAGAGTTGCACGGTCGAATACTGAATACCATGGAGAATCTCAAGCCAGAGGTGTTGCGAGATGCTCATGGCAATCTTGTAACGGATGAGTGCGGCAGGCCCCGCTACCAAAAACTGGTGAAGAGAACACCGATCCATGCATTCATCACGAATGGCACTCATAAGAGAAGCATCTTACTTTCTCCACTCCCCGCAAGAGGTGCTACGGACACGAAGCTGGGAACGGACCAAACTTACATTAAAGACGAGTGGGGCCTATTGGGGTTCTCTAGCAAGAGATCGAGAAGCTCTCAGCACATTCAATCTAAGACCGCGCCACAAGCGCCAACAAGAGTACCATTATTAGTAGAGCCAGTTGAGTCTTCAACAAAACATGCACGAGCTCTAATTTCTGTTCGACTGGAAAGAGATTACTTCCCAGATGCCGGATCTAATGAAGACAACGTGTGGGCATGGGCAGAATGGCTCAGAGATATTCCCAGTGGACCAGAACCAGTCGCCATCGAAGCAGTATATAAGAGTGCTTTTTCCACACTCGTGCTACTAAGCTTGCCACTTCTCGTATGGCATATGCTACCTTCCGATCCCGCATACTCTTTTGTGGGATTCGTCAATTCTTCGAATTTGCAGGAAGTGCTAAGGAACCCTTCTAAAGAGGTTGAGCCTACTCGAGATCTGGGTTCTCCGAGCTCTGATACCAAGAAGCAAGTGTCAGATATACAGCCGGGGGAACTTGATATTGAGAAGGAAGTTCGTAGACGTGTCGAAGCTGAGATGGTAGCAAGAGAACTCGCGTCGTTGAGAAAAGAGAAAGAGGCGTGGCAAGAGACCATGGCGAAGCTCGCTATACCAAATTCATTCAGCAATGAAAGGCAAGGAATTGGGGAGGTGGGCAAACCTAAAGTGCCAATCAGGTTCAAGGATGCGGTTGGGAGGAAGTACTCCTTTCCGTTTCACTTAGCTGCTACCTGGAATGTAAGTTTTCTACATTGTGTCCCTTTTCCTGTTCTACATCCAAAGATTTGCTAATGTCATCGAAGGGCGTTGAAGAACTTATCAAACAGGCATTCTTGCACGTCGATGTCTTGGGACCGCATGTCAATGAAGGTCACTATGACTTGATATGCTCGAGCGGCGATCTCAGCGGACAGATCATCTTGCCACAAGTGTGGGAAACCATGGTCGAACCTGGATGGGAGGTGAGCATGCATATGTGGCCCTTGCCGGAGCCTCCAAAGCCCAGGCCACCACCTCCACAGACATATCCTATTCCTCCTAGAGGTCCAACCCTGGGATGCCCACCGCCTCCACCTCCTCCTCCAGAACCAAAAGTCAACAAAGCGCCACCACCGCCTCCACCAGGATACTCTAAACCATGGCCAGGTTCAGGTTCTGGAAAAGGAAAAGAAGCGCCCCCACCTGCTCCCCCACCAGGCGAGCCCTCCTCTCCACGTCGGCCCTCCTCATACTCGGAGTCTGAGAACGATTCAGAACGCGAGTATGCTGAGAGTGAGAATGTTATTGCTTTGTTGAAGAGTATGGTATCTGCGAAAAGGATTTTCGTCGTCGGCAAGGTGGGGACCATGGGTTATGGAAGGCGAGGGCTCATTGAAGTCGGAGTCAAGCCGAAAGGAGAGGGTATGCAATTATTAAATGAGTATGGGAAGATGTTTGTCGACAAAGTCAGGGCTTTGAAGTCGGAAAAGGAGAATACGCTGAAGAAACAGGACGAAGTTGAGGAACTGTTTGTTGATGATTGATGATTCAATGCTTGATGGATTTCCTATTGGAAATGTGTTTTCTCACCTGTGCTTTTGGGAGGTTCAGCGGAAGCTTGTTAATGACCGTATGAATTCAATACAACATATCTCAAAATCAGGTAGAGCATTTTCGTATACATTTCTCTCTGCCGATACTCTTACTCTCGGTCTTTGCGCAGCGGATTCGTCATTCCATCCACACCAGATACATAGTCGATCGTCTTCAAAATAAGTGGGGGCTCTGGCTTTGGAATCCATGACAAGAAATCGAGTAAGATGGCCCTTGGTTGTTTCTGCCCAAACTCACCTCCCGTCAGACTAGCAGCTGTGAACTTGCACCTACCGTCTAAACTCCTCGGTCCGACTTTCTCACGTAGGATGTCCAGTACGCCAGCCCAGCTTCCATCCGATAAGTCGATGCTATGAAAGTAAAGACTGCTCAAGTGATTTCCTAACCCTTTGCAGAACTTCTCAAGCTCGCTCTGGCTCACGGTAGCGTCTCCCCCAATTTGCAGACTATTGATACGTGGCAACCTCAAGTCTTGGAGTAGCTTACCTACATTATGAGGTCTTTGCTTTCCGCGTCCGTCGTTGACACTGAAGATGTGGAAGTCGAGGCGCACGTTCTCGAGGCTCTTAGAGCTAAGTATGGCACCGAGATACTCATCCATGGCGCTGTGCTGGTCTTCGGGAAGATTCTCGTGCCTGAGTGGCTGGTTGCTCATGCTGAACTCGAACTTCGAAAGCGACTGGCATGCGGCGTGGAACTCTGACCATGCTGGACTGAAGGACCATTGACGGTTTGGCCAAACCATGGTTTGATTTTGCTGTAGCGGAAAGCATTTAAGACTGAGGTCTCGTATTCGAATGCCCGCCTTGTGTATGGCTATCGGTACTTCGGAAAGCAGCTTTGCAGGTAGCAATTCCGGTTCTCCATCCAAGTTCTCAATTGTCGCCCAGTCGTGTGGCTTCGTCATGAGCTCCCGGAGATGATCCATGTTGGTGGATAGCAGAGTTGGATCCTCGAAATATGGGTCAGGGATGGTATTGATTGTGTCGATGAGACCCAGAGAATCGACGTGGATCATTCTAGACATCGATGCGGCCAAACGATCAGCGAAAGACCCGTCCACAATTAGCCCGAGCTGCTCCTCATGTTTCTTTCTATACCTACCGTGGCCTTCGCAAAGAATTTGCTGATATTCGATTCGTTTCTCATTTGGAAATCCCTCCTTGTCCCATATTGTCCTCACAACTTTCATTCCCGAAGCCTCGGACCAAGCCGAGAAAATGCTCCGGTAAGTTTTCATTGCTCTGACATATTGTCGATGAGGCAGCGGGCAGATGGTATCATCATTCTCATCATAATCTCCGAGAGACCAAGTTTCGGCAAGGTAGTCGCAGGTTCCAATCATTTTCTCCAGGTCTTTCTGGCGACGAGATTTATACAAAGCCAGGTCCATAGCAACTTCTTTTGGACGATAGTGTAGCACTACTTGAATTCCATGGACGGTTCCTGCAAGATGGGGGCTTTGTGATAACTTCTCCAGACGGTTGAGTGAAGCCTCCTCAAGCTCCACGCGTAGTACTGGGCATAAAAGTGGCGATGCGAATTCGTTGAAGAGACGGCAGACAAGGCGCAGATTGCATACATTCTGGTGGCGGGCAATGTTATCGGCATTTTTGATTCGTTGGATACTGTACCCCCAGTTCACACTTCCCTTAGATATTATGTTGAGGTCTCTGAAGCTGTCAAAAATGTTTCCTAGGACGTCCGTAGACAGGTCGAGAATGCTCGGCTTTCTCTGTCTGAGTCGTTCATCGTTCAATGTAATCGGATCGCGTGTCATCATGATGAGCGCAATGTACCTTATTTGTCGAGTGCTTGGAGCAAAAGAGACGACGCTCAGGTCTTTTATAGTCGGAGGATACATGTAGACGAGGTGTACCAAAGTGCATGCAATTAGGCATCCCTTTGAAGTGACTCACGCCGGGGAAATCGATTGCAGCCACTGTGCCGCACACCGCTCAGGCCTGAAAAAGCCCGTAGATACTAAGCGAGTCTTGGTTATCAAGATCTAGACCTCCACGACCCTTGAATGTCTACTGGAAACTATGCTATGTGTTTTAGATGAACTGCATCTTCAAAACGCAATGTCTCTCGATCCTGGCATGTTGCGAGCCTGAAGTGCTCTTGTGCGCACATGCATCGCAGACAACATGCTGCATAACTATTAATCCTCCCGAACTGCACAACCACATATTACACAACTGCATCCGCTTGTCCTTATCTGCCTACATCGCACACTAGATATCTTCCTGAGTCTCAAGTAGTCTCATGATTTATATTCAAGTTCTCCCCTCAGCTTTATGACGCTTGTCCGTTGCGCTTGGCACTCTGGTGGAGACGTCCCCGACTGGAAGCGAGAAAGGGAAATCCAACGATGCGACGAGCTGAACGAAGAGTAGATAGAAGCCGAATATACAAAAAGCGAAGACAAAAGCTCCTGCGGCCTGTTTGCTAAGTCAGCAGAGATGCTCTGAACCAATGCTGCTATGGCCGCACCTCTTCAAGTTTTGCACCCTTGGCAGTATCTCCTTCAGCCAACACCCAATAAGCGCCCGCAAGCAAGAATAGTGCAATGTCGAGAAGGAAGAAGATGATTAGAAAGACGATGTTCGTTCGGAAGGCGCAGAGGAAGTACATGAAGGTAAGGACTCCGACGAACACGAGATAAAATGCTGTTCAGGGATTAGTTCATAGATTTTCCACAAGGTGAAAAAGGTTGCAGGTGAAGACATACCGAAGGAAGAGAGAAACTGTGCCTGTCCAGCCGCAGCCTCAGCACCCGTCAAACCGCTTGTGTATGCTCCCTCGGCATTGTACGAGGGCTGCAACGTCGCCCCAAGAGCGAGCCAGAAAGCACCGTATGAGCCGAACACCACAAATGGAAAAGTGTTGCCAATTATCCATTCCATCACGCTGCCGATAATCTGGAGCATACCGCCAAAGAAGTAGAAGACTCCGATTGTGGCGGCTCCACCACCCCCCGAACCTCGCCACCCCATCAAAGCGCAGCCGAGGGGTGCTGAGGCAACAAGAAAGCCCATCAAGGCCCTGGAGTACAGAGAAAGGTTAGATCTACTGCAACAACTATGCCTTTGTTCTCTGAATAAATTATGTATCTTACAACGGAGTAGGATTTGCGAATGTGTTTCGTAGCTGTCCCTTAACCCTTGTCTCAGGGTTCAGGTACATCTTCTCGTAGACGTCCATTGGAACCGCAACGCTTGTATGCGTGGCATAACGATTAAGATTGTCGATTTCTTGGTGTGTCGGTTTAATGTTATCGTTGCCTATGGTTGAAGGCTGACCGTTTCGTTTGTCACCAAGCTCTAGAGTTGCTTGTGACATGGTGTTGGCTTCGTGTGGTACGAGAGTTCGTTAGGCGTTGTTGGTGGCTTCGGTGGCTGAATACAAGAGAATGGGCAGAAAGCTTGTAGTATGGCCAAGGTATTGGCTGGAATCGAATTATAAATACTTGGGGATATTGTGGAGAAGACTGGGGTGCATCATATTCGGTGGTGGAGATTACCCCGCAGCGATGAGCTACGTGGATCGACTCGCCCCAGACTATGGGCTCGGGGAAGATCGTACCCAATGTTGTCTTAGTACAAATTAACCGTCTTTCTTGCTGCTGGTGTTGGTGACCGGCGCGAGTTAGAATCTAGCACGGTTTGTTTATTCAAGAGGAAGAGGGGGCCGCTAAGCGAATGTGTCGCATCGGCCACGGCCCCGGACCGTGATGCATTGTTGAAGCTGGATCAATGCCATCCGTGTGTTTAGGCGGCAGGCAACGTTTACCCGATCATTATGTGCATTTATCTAGTTCACAATGTGGAGGTATCTACTAAGCGCTAAAACTCTGAATCCTAGATCTCCATAACGAAGGAGAACATAATGGAAATGTGAGATGAGGAAGGGAGACAAGAATCTGGATATCTTGGGTGTAGTTAATTGTGGTGTATTCTTTTACGTTAAAAGCAAAGCTAATAGTTTACAATTTCGAAGTACGAGTCAAGCGCCTGAGTCTCTCCTTTCCGTGCTCTCTTAAAATGTGCTTCTGAACTTTGCCACTTCCTGTTTTTGGGAAATCTTCTCCTTCTTCGAGCCAAAAGATATGTACAGGTGCCTTATGCCAACCCAATGTTTGCCTCACAAAGTCTCTTAGAACTTCACCGGACGGACGTGGCTCTGTCGTTCGATGCTGCAGGAATGCTGCGACCACTTCGCCGTACTTGTTGTCAGGTAGACCAACGACGCTGGACTGGACGATAGATCTGTGTTGACCAAGGACTTCTTCGATCTCGAGAGGAAATATGTTCTCGCCTCCTGCATTGGATGAGTCAACAGTAATTTGCCTTGCCAGGAATACCTACCTCGAATTATGATGTCTTTGATACGTCCTGTGATGCTACAATAGCCCTCGTCATCAAAAACAGCTTCATCTCCAGTTCGCATCCAAAGGCAGCCATCGTCGTCTCGCTCCATCGCTTCAGCAGTCTGCTTTGGATTTCTCCAGTAGCCTTTCTGGAGTTGGAAGCCTGAGACCAGAAGCTCCCCTCGAGTACCAATTGGTACGAGCTCCCCTTTGCCATCCACAATCTTTGCCTTGGTGTGGGGTAGGATTTTGCCCACTGTACATAATCGCTTTTCCACGGGATCATCTGTGTACGACATGAAGGATCCCGGAGACGTTTCCGTCATTCCTGTTAGTGTCAAAACTACTCTCTACAGAACTGTAAGCTACACCACTTACCGTAAGTACTTGTTATCTCTTTCATATTCAACTTTTCTCTCAGATCGGCCATCATCTTGCGGGGAACAGACGACCCAGCAGCAATACCCGTCCGCAGAGAAGAAAAGTTCATCGTTGAGTTTTCTTTCAAGAGTTCCAACTGTGCCGAAAACATTGCAGGAACGCCATGAAGGCCTGTGCAGCGCTCCTTTGACACCGCTCTCAAGACTGATGAGGCTTGAAATGTTTCGCTGGGGAAGACAATGCAACCGCCGTGCGTAACCACCGCGAGTAACCCTAAGACTAGTCCGAAGCAGTGGAATAGAGGAGGCGGACAACAGATGATATCGCTAGAATCCAAGCGCATTCTATCGCCGACAAAACGTCCATTGTTGATAATGTTTCTGGTATGGTGAGCAAAGACACTCTTTAACTGATGAGGATGCCTACGAGTGTGTAAGCATTGCTGCTTTCGGTGTTCCCGTCGTACCACTCGTGAATTGAAGGTTACAGACGTGATGTGCGGAAAATTCTCCTATCGATGCAAAAAGTTCATTATCAGAGATATCTTGCCCACTCTGTTGGAACTGGTCGTAGCTCGGAAACGTGCACTCGGCTGTGTGTTTAAGGCATACGATGCTCTCCAACTCAGGTAGTTCATTCTTGCCGATTTTCCGAAGCATATCCATGACTTTTGTTGTCGGAGTTTTGCCAATGGACGAAGCAACAAAAAGAGCTTTGCATCCTGTTTACCGTTAGAGAAGGAGTTTCAATATCTGGTTTTCAAAGGAAGAATTGACCTGAGTGTTTTAGAGCAAAACGAAGCTCTTTGGCCGTGTATGTGGTATTGAAGACGACAAATATACCCCCAACGTGCGACACAGCAAAGAAAAGTTCAACGTATGCCGGTATGTTGCCAGCCAAAATGCCAATTCTGTCACCTTGTCGAATTCCGATTTTTCTCAGTCCCTTGGCAACCACTAGAGTCCTTCGGTAAAGGTCTTCATATGATGCACGATAATTGTATTCTGGAAAGACCACACATTGTCTGGATGCATTGTGTTCGACTTGCTCTTGGAGAAGTTGAGTAAGTGTCAGGTCCCAAAGTTGGGAAGTCGTCTCGCCGACAAGCAGAGATTGCTCGCAACACTTATTCACATCTTCACTCTGGTTGCTAAACATAGTAGCCTGCAATGCCTGGTCCGTCATTCTTGTGATGGTGAAAGCTTCGTGAAGGAAAGAAAACGAATTTTGGAAGTTGCCAACAGTCAGCTTGTGACCGTACGTTCAAGCCCGGCGGACAGTGCAATTTGACCTACCTCGATCCGCCATAGTCATTTCGGCAACTTTTGATTGCAAAGTCAAGCTTATTAGCTTGCCTGCGCTAGACTCGTCAATGCGTACCGTGGCTGGTTCCCGCCTCGAGGCTATCATTGTGCGGACCGGCTTCGTGGGGAAGTTGGGGACGGATGAGACGGACCGTGCTTGGCTCACTATCTTCCCACCACAACCTACCGAACTATGCTACGGGTAGCAGGTTGATCATGTCAGGGCTTGCTTCAGTGAACTCAACACCCTATTGGTTAACCATGATAGCCTTGCATTATTTCGAGCCACAAGGAGCCTCTTAACTTCTTTCGCGACAAAATCTCCAGATTGTGCCATTCCACACGACCACAACAGTCTTTTATTCGCACCAGACAATGCCAACAACAGTAATGGATTCTAGTTCAACACAGTCCACCTTTCCGTCGACGCCCAGCAAGATCGATATCAAAAATCCAAAATTCGGAGAGAATTTGAGGAAATGGGAAGATATCATCAGCAAGTTTCATACCGCTTCAAGCGCTGCATGTCAGGAAGGTAAGGCAGCGAAGGCGATCAAGAAGCACACTTCAAAGCAAGTTCTGGGTATGCCTACCCCCCATTGTTCTCCATTTGTGCTCATTTAATAGCTCGAGATCGAGTTGCTCTTTTGCGCGACCCAGACACCCCGTTTCTCGAACTGTGCGCCTTTGCAGGTCATGATCTCCCGGATTCTTCTCCATCTGCAAGTCTCGTCGCGGGGATCGGAGTTGTAAGGTGAGTTCAGTTGTATATATAAAAGGACTGCGTTACAGGATCTAATCATTTTCGTAGTGGGGTCATCTGCATGATTCTAGCACATATACCATCACTCCAAGGAGGTTCCTGGAATGAATTCACGGTCTTGAAACAAAACCGCATCACAGCAATTGCATCTGAAAATGGACTCCCTTTAATCGCGCTTGTGCAGTCTGTAGGTAGATCATCAACGTGCTTGATTCCTTTAAGCTAATCAAAATCTTCTTTTACAGGCCGGTGTTTTCCTCCCACAACAATTCCGCGTTTTTCATAAAGGCGGACAGATATTTCGAGATCTGGCTCTAAGAACAAGAAACGGGTTGCCCAGTTGCGCTGTCGTTTTCGGATCCTCTACGGCAGGCGGAGCCTATCATCCGGCTTTATCAGATTATACAATATTCGTGCAAGACCAAGCACAAGTCTTTCTTGGTGGTCCACCATTAGTGAAAATGGCGACAGGCGAAATTGTCGATGCTGAATCACTAGGAGGAGCAACAATGCATTCCACGGTGACCGGTCTTTCGGATCAGCTTGCAGTGGACGAGTAAGATTTTCACAAGTATTTCAAACATTTACTGATTGCCATCAGACTAGACGCCATAAGAAAAGCCCGAGAGTGGATTTTGACAACCTCGAGTGCACAAAAGCAATTGGACAAGCCATTGAACCTATCTCGGTATAGGGAGGTCAAATACGATCCGAAAGAGCTTCTTGGTCTTGTAGACCCTGATATCAGACAACCTATGGACATGATGGAAGTCATTCTACGAATTGTGGACGGGGCGCAGATTTCACAGTTCAAACCACAATTCGGGAAGGGTATGCTCACGGTTTGGGCACGTATTCATGGTGAGTGAGAACGAGTTCCAGAATTCCTAAGCTAAGTAGATAGGGCATCTCACAGGAATTATCGCGAACCAAAATCCTGTCATACTTTGCAACGAAGCGGATAAGTCGACACAATTCATTCGGCTCTGCAACCAGAAGTAAGCCTCTCCATTACAAAATTTGTTGCAAAGCTACCTAACTCCGTAACGCAGTCGGACTCCAATCGTTTTTCTACACAACGTTACCGGATTCATGGTCGGACTCAAGACCGAGACAGCGGGGCTGATCAAGAAAGGTGCTCAATTCGTGAGCGCTGTCAGTACAAGTACAGTCCCACACATTAGCGTAGTCTGTGGAGCTTCTTACGGAGCTGGAAATTATGCCATGTGCGGACGGTCGTATGCTCCACGCTTTTTATTCTCGTGGCCGAACAGTCGCTGCTCAGTCATGGGTCCAGATCAGTTGGGCGGGGTCATGGAAACCATTGCTCGTGGTGCAGCAAACAGATCGAACCGCACAGTCGACGAAGTGGAGTTGAAATCTTCGACGAAAAAGCTCAGTGATCAAGTTCTGAAGGATTCGGAAGTATATAAGACCTCTGCATACTTGCTAGATGATGGAGTCATTGATCCTAGAGACACTAGACATGTCCTCGGGATGAGTCTTGAAGTTGTCACCCTTGATCCAATATATGGTAATGTTGGATTCAAAGGACTGGCTCGAATGTAATATACATCTTGTCTGAATCAATGGCCGATCTTTGCGACTTCCATGCATTCCCTCCTCTACCAACTGCAGTATCAAAAGCTAAGCTGGTCAGCAAGGCCAATTTCACGAGAAGGTAGCTGGAACACCAATGGTCCGAGGGTTGGGCCACGAAGGAATGTTCCATAATTCCTACTCATGTCTAGAAGACCATCATTATCGTGTCAATCATTTTATGAAAACAAAAAACTTGCTTGTAGAACGATCTGCCTTGACTAGTATTCAATTCGTCTTCCGATGACCAAGTTCCTAGTAGAAGAAGTGAAGAGAGAAGGCTCGGCCCGATCGTTCCGCTCAATGAGATGGAACGGTTTTATAGGACTGCTCTGGTAGTAGTTCGATAAATTATCTATGTCCGTACTAAATAGGGATTAGTGATACAAATCTGTAAAATATTCTTGGCATTTGGATGCTCTGCGGGGTTAGAAAGGCGGGGTGGGACCCCGCTAGTCAACTTCAATCCCCAACATCATCTCCTCTTATCGTTAACCTTGACTTCACATCTATTCATCTGCATTATTCAATTGCAACTTGGTTACAGAGACTTCCCAAAAGACTACAGGCACAAAAAATGATGACCCAGCGACCTGGACCCGGACCAGCCCCGAATGAGTACCGAGGCATCAAACGATCCCAACAGGCGTGTCTAAATTGCAGGTACGCGACCCCGAGCAACAGCAGCCATTGCGAAGTCTTTAAACCGCTAAAGAACTTTGATCGTTGTATGTGTGTAGAAGCTGATCCGCATATAGGCGCAAGAAGGCGAAGTGCTCTGGTCAACGCCCAGTTTGCGGTTTCTGTAGAAGGCTCAATCAAGTGTGCGAGTGGACCAGAGTCACGGTTGATTCGGCAAATTCGGCAAGTTCGAATGAAACTACAAATAGAGATATGAACAATTCAGTAGGATGATTAATTCTATTTTGTCATGCATTAGCTGAGTCCGCAGGATGATCTATCGAGAAGAGTAGCTTCGATCGAGACAAAATTGGACAACCTACAGGAGATGCTTAGCTCGTGAGTTGCAACTGGTGCCCGATCAAGTCTTGTACTTACAATCCGCAGATATCTCCCAGCCCTTCTCAACCAGGCACGCGACAATGGCAATAGCAGCATTCATTCAACATCACCTCACCAGAATGACCTGAATGGCAGGGAATCCTTTGATCTGCTCAGCATGACGTCTGCCACTGCTGTACCACCACACAATGCGACCGCGTGAGTTTAGCCAGTCTTTTGAAAAACCCTGACTTACCAAGACCAGATCATCTTTCCGAATTCTTCCGCCACAACCAGTAGTGGACAGCTTGATCAATTTATACTTCGAGCGAGCCCACAATCAGCCCTACTCATTCTTTCATGAAGAGTCATTTCGACGGCATTTGGAGCTCAAATCTCTACCTGAATTCTTGCTATTTGCGGTACTCGCTTCAGCAGTTCGATTTTCTTCTGACCCTTACTTTGGCGAATTCAAATCCGAAGCACTCCGAGGTTATGCCAGCGAGTCGTGGAAGTTGATTGTCGCTGTCTGCTTCGGACCCGAAAGCGACCCCAACATATTTTACTGTCAAGCAGTCACACTCTTGTCAATAATTGATTTTACAGGTACAGGCCATCACTCCTTGAACATTGACTGTGTCAGATCTAACATGAACCCTAGCCGGCAGACGCCATCCCGGTTGGCTCAAGATCGGCTTATCAATCCGTATCGCCCAAGACTTGCAGCTGATGATGGAACCAAGTCAAGATCTAAGCCATGCCGAACAAGAGGAAAGGCGAAGAGTTTTCTGGTCAATTTATGTACTCGACAAGCTCTGCTCATGCGGCCGCGCTAGACCAGTGGCCCTTGCCGATGCCCACTGCTTTGTGCAACTTCCGTGTGATGAGACAACTTTCAGGACCGGTGAATGGAAAAAGACTCTCTCTCTGGAGCAGGCGTTTTCGACGAACGAGACAGAGACGGAAGAGATTAGCAATTTCGCGTTAGTGGTCCTCGCTGCTTCGGCACTGGGTCGTACAGCACAACACAGTATCCATCAAAATCTACGAGGCGAAAGTCGCTTGCCGCCTTGGGACTCGAAGTCTCTATTTGCCACCATCAACTCTGTCCTCCTCCAGCTGGAAATGAAATATGAATTTGGTAACAGTCTCCAAGACAGCTTTGCCCGACTTCGCGGTGAGGACGGTACTGTTGATATGCAGGTTGCGGGCCCCGTGATATTCTCTCGGGCACTTTTCAGGACTTGTCAATGCTTACTGCATCATCCACTTCTGCTACATCAGCAATCCCGAGTGCTTGGAATTAAACCACCTCTCAGCTTTTGGAACCGTGCGATACAGACTTGCCGAGAGAATGCCTGCTCTCTCTCAGAACTTCTTCGAGATGTCCAAGCCGCGGGATATATTGCCACCTATTCATTTATGGGATATTGTGCAACTATTTCGGCAAGCATTCACACATTGTACCTCGAAGACGCCGATACAAGTATCCAGCAGAAGTCAGCACAATTTTACCAGACAGATATCCTCTTTCTCAAAACTCTATCTCAGAGATGGAAGAATGCAGAATGGATGGTATTTACTGTTCACCCACCCCTTGTAGATCTTGCTGATTAGAGATAGCTGCGTGGTCTTGACAAACTTGCCGGCCAATCGAAACTTTCTGCGACCCTCCTGGGACCAAATCCTGACTGGCACGCATTTGATGGGGACCAGATGGAGACTATACGGGCAACAATTGACTACAACACGATGTCACAAGCTCCGAAGGACACCACATTGCCGACCGCGGCGATGATTCCTTCGCCTTGGAATCCGTTTGTTGGACTTGACGGCTTTAATAACAACTTCGCATCCACACCATATCAGCAACACCCCATGGGATCAGATCCATATATGTATGGTGCATACAATGATTCTATGGGTTTCAATATGATGTCTCCATTCACGTCTTTCTTTGAAGGTGGTGGTGGGGTCAATTTTGGCGGATGAGCAACAAGAAGCAGAATACAATATTTGAATCAACGCTCCTTGGCAACAGATTGATATTTGTCTCTGTCATATTCATGTTACAGTGAAAAGAATTTGGCCCTCATCAACCGCGTCTCCCTTCTGGAAGTTCGCTGTGAATTTTCCTTCGGCGGTAGCCAGAATATTCATCTCCATCTTCATGCTCTCAACCACCATTGCAATCTCCCCAACTTTCAACAGATCGCCATCTTTCTTCAAGACATTGAGTACTCTACATGGCATAGTTGCCTTTGGTGACTTATCTACAGCTGCGGCTGCCATCTTCGCCGACCTCCGAAGGGACTCGCCATATGATAGTTGAGAGAAGTAGTGGTATCTGACGTAAGTTCCCAAGGCAGGAAGGTGGACGAACACTTCCTGATAGGAGCCCGCTTCATGGCCTTTACGTGGACCAGATGCGACAAAAGCTGCGTACCGCTGCCGATCAATCGTGATCGAAAGATCGTCAAGGATCCATACATCTGAATGTCTATGAGCCGAGCGTATACACTTCTGGATCTCCATGGTGACGGCGTGAGAGGAAGTCTTCTGGAGAGCTGAAGTGTCCCGCAACTTTGAGCTTAGCTCGTTATAGCCTCGTGCAAGTATTACACTTGGCTTCAAATCTTGTTCACTCTCTTTGGGTTCAGGTCCACTATGTGGCACTATTCTGACTGAATGATCTCCATCCCAGATAATGAGATTAGTCTTGCTGCCGAGGCTCGGAATAGTCGCCATGCTAGCTTGCGTATTTGCAGCGTCCATCTTCTGATTCTTAAACGATGTCGGCACAGTCGCAAAAGGACGTCTGACCGAAGGAGATGCAATTTTCTTCCTTTGCAGCATTGAAGGAATGAAAGAAAGAAGACTTTGGAACTCGTCGCTGCGCTTTATATACGGGTTTTGAACAAGTGTGGTCATCAATTCAGGAATGAAGCTCGTCGTGTATTCAGGATCCTGGAACTTGGCGTGGAGAAGACAAGATTGCAGGAACAGTTGATTGCTTCGAATCCCTATGCACACTGTGTTTGCCATCACTTTGACCATGTGCGCTACGGCCAGAGATCTCGTCGGTGCCCAAACGATTATTTTTGCCATCAGGGAATCAAAGTAAACGGAAACTTGAGAGCCAGTCTCAATGCCCGAATCGAAGCGCGAATATGCATCCCTCGACCTGGGAAGGATTGTTGAAGCTGGTGTCCAGCGTCGAATGGTGCCTAAGTCTGGGTAGAAGTCCCGGGATGGGTCTTCAGCGCATAGACGACACTCAATCGCATGACCCACTTGGGGTGCCAGCCCATGTTGAAAGTATCCCAAAGAATCCAGGGATCCTCCACTCGCGACATACACTTGGAGAGCAACAATGTCCGTTCCAGTAGTCTCTTCGGTAATTGGATGTTCGACTTGGATCCGGGTGTTGACTTCGAGAAAGTAGTATTTCGAAGTGTTGATGTCGACGATAAACTCCACCGTTCCAGCGCTCACATAGTTGAGAAGTTTTCCAATCTGAATTGCCGTTTTGCTCATTGCTTTTCTGAGGTCGTGCGTGAGCCATGGCGACGGTGCTTCCTCGATCACCTTCTGATGTCGGCGTTGAATGGAACATTCGCGATCCAGCAACGACACAACTTGGCCGTGCGTATCGCCCAAGATCTGTATCTCAATATGCTTGCTTCGCTCAATGTACTTTTCCACGATACAGTCTGATGAGCCAAATGCTCTTTCGGCTTCCGATTGAGCTCTTGCCAACTCATCTCTGAACTTGGTCTTCTCATGCACGATCCTCATCCCCTTCCCACCGCCACCAGCGGAGGCTTTGATCAGGACTGGGTATTCAATTCGATCTGCTTCTTTCATGAGCCTATCAATGCTTTGTTCCGATCCATTGTAGCCAGGAATGAGAGGAACCTCCGGAGCATATTCGAGTAGATAGTCTTTCGCTGACCGTTTGTTGCCAAGAACTGCCATGCTCTCTGGAGAGGGACCTAGAAATAGTATGCCAGACTTTCGGATTGCTTCAGCAAAATCGGAGTTTTCACTCAAGTAGCCATATCCTGGATGGATGGCATCGGCTTGGTATTGTATGGCCGTGTTGACAAGAAGCCCAATGTTCAGGTGAGGGTTTCCATCTGGCCCAGCAATCTCACCAAGCGGAATTGCCTGGTCTGCCTGCTTGACAAACAGTGCATCTTCATCACTAAGATAGGTTACTCCTGTATACCCCTCAGATTAACGGCATACTTACGGATCGGTGAAAACGACTATAGATGTGATGCCAATTCGTTTACAGGTTTCAATGACCCTGCAAGCAATCTCTCCACGGTTGGCGATCAACACGCGCCTGATCACAGGATCACCGGACTCGTTCCGAAGCTGGGGGCATTGCAAGATGGGAAGTCTTTCCATTGTGGCTTCTGTTGAAGTTACTTTCGGTGCGATGATCGTTTGTTTTCGATCGGTATAATTTCTTTGAGTTTGAAATACTTGAGTTCTGCAATTAGGCGCCTGGTCTCTCAATCATTATGCCGGAAGTAAACTGATCAAAGCTCCGGCAGAGGAAAGACCTCTCCCCGGATCCTAGCTGTGCTCGGCTTGGGGCGAATGTCTGGTGGTTAGCCACGGTCCGTTCCCGCCTCCTGCACGTGCAGACCGAAACGGCAGCAACGGACAAGAATTCGGTAGTCCCAGGAAACTCCACAGTGTATACAACAGATGGAATAATCTCATTTCGCTGATGATGCATCGATTGCGTCTCTCGACAATGGCAAGGAAGTTGGCCGAAGTGAAGATCGTGGAGGTGGGACCACGTGATGGACTGCAGAATATTTCTCAAGTTGTTCCGACATCGACCAAAATCGAGTTGATACGCAAGCTTGCAAGCACTGGACTCTCTGCAATCGAAGCAACTTCTTTCGTGTCTCCCAAATGGATACCTCAGCTCGCCGATGGTTCCGAAGTGCTGCGCAGCCTTCAAAGTATTCCCAAGGCAAAGTCCAATATCCAATTTCCAGTTCTAGTACCCAATGTCAAAGGTCTGGATAGAGCACATGAGTGTGGTGCTAAAGAAATTGCTGTCTTTGTGTCGGCTACAGAAGCATTCAGCAGAAAGAACATCAACTGCTCGGTTGCAGAATCTTTGGACCGAGTTCGAGATGTGACGAAACGTGCAAAGGGATTGGGAATTATGGTTCGGGGGTACTTGAAGAGAACAAAACTGCTTAATTACTGCTAATAAATCTCCCAGGTATATATCTTGTATTTTTCAAGATCCGTACGAGGGTTATACCGACCCACAGCGAGTAGTGGGCACTGCGCAAGCACTCTTGGACGCAGGATGCTATGAAGTCAGTCTCGGAGACACCCTTGGTGTTGGAACCCCAGCCGACGTCACAGAGCTATTCACTGTTATCCTCAAGAAAATTCCGGCAGAGCGTCTTGCTGGGCACTTTCACGATACATACGGTCAAGCAATTGCGAACGTGATCAGAGCCTATGAGCTAGGCATTCGCACCTTTGATAGCAGTGTGGCCGGACTTGGAGGCTGTCCTTTCGCAAAAGGCGCAAAAGGAAATCTGTCAACCGAAGATCTCGTCTACACCTTGGAAAAGCACGGTATCTCGACTGGTGTAAATTTGACAGAGCTAGCGAAGATCGGCTCCTGGATATCGACACAGCTCGGGCTACCGAATGGAAGCCGAGCAGGAGAGGCCATCGTCGCGAAGCTTGAAGACTTGAGCATCCGACCAAATGCATCCTCAACGACAAGAGAATGGCAAACCTTGGAGAGCAGTCAGGACTATCAGGTCCGCAGAAGCGGGGTCAATATTGAGATTTGTCTCACTAGGCCTAAGAATGGCAATGCACTCACAGCCAACATGCTTCAGGCTTTGACAAGGCTGTTCAAAGATTTCTCCCACGACGAGACGGTGTTCAGAATAATTTTGCGTGCCGAAGGCAAGTACTTTTGCACAGGCATGGATCTGAAGGGGACGAGCTCTACTGAGGAGCAATTCAATAACCTAAATGCCCTCTTCCACACAATCGATGCTTGTCCAAAGACAACAATAGCTGTCATCAATGGTCCTTGCTTTGGCGGTGGTGTCGGCTTAGCTTTCGTGTGCGACATAAGGCTTGCAACTTCCAACACCACATTCACGTTAAGCGAAGTCCGTCTTGGGCTTTGTCCAGCTACGATATCGAAGTTTATCATAAGAGAATGGGGAATTAGCTATGCTCGCACTGCTATGTTAACTGCGAGGGAGGTCAAAGCTTCGGAGCTGGAGAGACTGGGAATTCTCTACTCGGTTGTGCAGGATCAAGCTGGGCTTGAATCGGGTTTGGAAGCGCTTTTACAGAGCATGAAGTTTAATGCTCCAAGGGCGTCAAAGATGAGTAAAGATCTGGTCAGAGTAGCATATTTAAATGCTGGTGGAGAAGTACAAGGGGCCGTGATCAAAAATTCTTTCGATAAAATGATGGATAGCGGCGCAGAGCATGGATATGCTCGCATGAAGTTCAAAGAAGGGGTGAAGAGAGTAGATTGGGAGTCAAGGACAAGATCGCTTCTTACCTCTAAGTTGTAAAATACACTTCATATTCCCTATCAAGACACATATCGTTCAAATTCAGTACAACGCTACACACAGAACACTAGGCGGATCTGGGTCATGTGACTAGGCTGGGACTGAGTCAAGAGACTGGGATTGACCTTTAGTTGATCTTCCAGTTTGAAGCACTGATCTAGTCTACTATATCTGAGTTGAATTTCTGTCCAACTTACGGATTTTCTTCTAGCACCTCGTGTTTTGACCGTGTATGAGGTGGCGAGTTGAGTAAAATATCGTGACCCGGCCACGGTCCGCCAAAAGCCGTCTCCACCCCCCGATCTCCACGTCTCGGTTAACATCCTAGGGTCACAAAACACGGCTCGCCCAAATTGCAAGATGGAGGAACTGTGACGAGAGCGAACGGCCTTACCAACGGGTGCCCCGGATGATACAGCGTTTGAATAATGCTAGGGACTTTAGACTAGTCAGGCTACACATATGCTGCATTGATTACCACGCTCCAGCTTTTGATTTTTTCCCGTCAACATTCGGTAGATTCGTGATTCCAAAACAGCCATGTCTTCAAACACTCAAGGCGCAGATTTGACGCCCTTCGCTGAGCCTCTATGGCACACCCGTCCAAGTGAGGTATACTACAATGAGTCTCATCGGCGTCTGAGAGATACAGTTCGAGTGTATATCTCAGAAAAGATCACGCCAAATTGTGCGGAGTGGGAGGAGCAAGGATTTGTACCAAAAGAGGTATTTTCTAGCCTTCTCGATAGATACTCAATATGCGGACCTCGTTGACTCAAATCAATCAAAGGTCCTGTTAGAGCATTCTCGCCGTGGATACACAGCCGTGACCGTGAATCCAGCAGCTATCGCCTCCTACATAGGTGATATCAAGCTGCCTGGTGGTATCAGACCAGACCAATGGGACGCATTTCACGACCTGGTCTGCATTGACGAAATCGCGCGCTGTGGCTATCTAGGAGTTATCTGGGCTCTTGGTTGTGGAGATGCGATTGGCCTTCCACCTGTTATCAACTTTGGATCAGATGACCAGAAAAAGAAGTTCTTGCCCAAGGTCATTCAAGGACAGAGCAGATTTTGCCTTGCAGTCACGGAAGTCGAAGGTATGTGTTTTCAACAAGACTTCAAGCGGTGACTCAATGGGAGAAAGAAATGTGGCTGACCCAAACCACGTAGCTGGGTCTGATGTAGCCAACATCACCACAACAGCAGAGCGGAAAGGCGACGTCTATGTTGTCAACGGAGCGAAGAAATGGATCACAAATGGCATTTGGGCTACACACTGCACCGCCGCGGTACGGACAGGTGGTCCTGGCAAAGGTGGAATTTCGGCACTCATCATCCCATTGACAAGCAAAGGTGTCAGTCGAAGGAAGATATTGAATTCGGGCGTGGCTGCCAGTGGATCGACATACATTGAGTTTGATGACGTTAAAGTTCCCGTGGCAAACCTTCTGGGAAAAGAGAATCAAGGGTTCAAGATTATCATGTCGAGTGTGTATTCCTGAGTTCTACCGAAATATGCTGATTCTAATCGTGGCCAGATTTCAATCACGAAAGGCTCTGGCTTGCATGTACCAGTCTGAGAATGGCGAGAGTCTGCCTTCAGGACGCGTACAGCTATGCACTGTCTAGACATACATTTGGCAAAGCACTGATCAACCACCAAGCAATCCGTACCAAGTTTTCACTCATGGCAGGAAGCATTCTGCCTGCACATGCCTTCATGGAATCCTTGGTAGCTCTCTCCAACACACCGCCAACTTCCCTCACAGGTAATGATATCGCTCCTTCGGCAACAGAACAGGCACAGATAGGAGGCTTGATAGCGTTGTTGAAAGTTACTGCTGGCAGGGCACTCGAGCAAGCTGTGCGTGAGGCTCAGCAGGTCATGGGCGGGTTAGGATATTCGAGAACAGGGAAAGGGGCACGTATTGAACAAATTAGTCGAGATATGAGAGTCATGGTTGTGGGCGGAGGCAGCGAGGAGATCTTGACAGAGCTGGCGTTTGCCCAGGAAGGAAAGGATTTGACAGCCCTCGCTGCTCGCGGGAAAAGCAAATTGTAAATCAGGTTCGGAAATTTGAATTTAATTGTATCTGCTAGATTGACGGTTTTATCGTTTGCTCCTGGTTGAATCAATACTGAGCCATTTACACCAGTGCCAGACTTGTAGAGAAATTGGGATTTCAAATCGTGGAACCCGAAGCATTTGGTGGTGCAGTCACACGGGCCAGGTTACACCAAACACGGCAATCTTGTGCTCAAGATATCACTTTCATTTTGAATTAGGATGACACCACCTGCAAAAGTCAAAGTTGGATACTTGAAGGTATCGGCTGGCTAGAACGAGGTCGACTACGACACTCTTCTCACAGACTTCCCAGCTACCGTTGCCGAGGGACAGTACCATCGTGACGCCAAGGATGGAGGAATACTTCACTATGCGTGCCTACGTCAATATTACGTATACACTGGATCTGAGTACAATCAAAAACGGCAACAGTTGAATCATCGTTCTAGTCACTCACGGCTTCATCGAGAGCGCTGGTCTTCACGCAACCACCATCAAAGGTGTCAGCGACTGGATCACAGTAAGCACTACCAGAACCACCACACGAAGCACACTAACAAAAACTTAGCTAGATGCAAAGCATTGCATTTCCTATGTCGACGTTCGCACTCAAGCACGAACTGCCAAAGGAAATGCAATGCATATGTATTACAAATGAGTTCTGAAAACCGACGAAGCCTCCAGCAAAGCGTTGGGAGGAGCATCGGATGCTAAGACGACAAGAATCGGAGATCATCACTGACTCAATGGTCTATGTTTGAGACGTCAATGAGGACTTCAGGTGGATTGAGAGGAAGACTTACTTCGTTTGTTGGAGAGTCGCATTTTGGTGTTGACGATGAGGGATCCGATCCGTGGAGTACTAGATTTCCCAATTGGTCAACTGAGATTGCTATCGTATGCTGAGAGTTGCATCACTCTCGGCGTTCTCTTTGAAATTAAAGGGACCTCGTACTCGAGCCCACTGTTTGTGTACGCAGAATGTTAAGCGAGGCGGGGTAGCGAAGGGTAACCTCGCGTTCAGAATCTTCACTGAGTAGGAACAAAGAAGCTGCATTCTATGGATCTAATTAAGTACTCTCTACGTTTGATTACTTTGGATCTTTCCAATTCGACCCCAAGGTCCCGACAGCCCGGATGGATGTGCACTAGGATGATCTACAACCTGTACCCCGCATTTCATCTATCCCCGCATTCTTGGCCACTCCAGCACATTTTAACTCCAGGACAGACAGAAAACGTAGTCTGTCAAACTAATTCTGAATGCTAAACAGAGGAAAGAGATAATTCAAGGTCTTAATCCTGGAGTGAATATGGCCAATTCAACTCAACAAGTCATTCGCTCAGAGGGAATGTTCCACGGACTTCCCACCTACACCAAAAGTGAAGCCGGCATGACAGCCATCGTGACTGGAGCAAATGGTATCTCTGGCTACCACATGGTCAAAGTCCTAGCAGCAGCACCAGAACGATGGGATAAGATATACTGTCTGTCTCGACGACCACCTCCAGATTATTTCTTCAATGGACTTGGTGAAGGAGCGTCTCGCGTGAAGCACGTTTCTGCGGATTTCCTCGAAGAGCCTGCAAACATCGCGGACACTTTGAGGGAGCACGTTTCTCATGTGTAAGGAGTCTCGAGAGTTAGAAGCAAAGGCTGATGATATCTGCAAGTGACCATGTATTCTTCTTTTCGTATATGCAGCCGACGCAAAAGGGAGGTATTCTTTCGATGTGGTCGGATGCTGATGCACTTGCGGATGTAAATGGTAAGTGTCGTCTCCAAAACATCATGGTAGGTTTCAGTCATTGATTTCGGTACTTCCAGCCAAACTCATCAACAACTTTCTCCAAAGCTTACGTCTGGCAAACCTCACGCCGAAGCGTGTTCTGCTTCAAACGGGGGCCAAGCATTACGGTTTTCATATGGGTCCTGCCACCAGCCCCTCCTTCGAGACTGATAACCGAGTAACACTAGAAAACAACTTTTACTACCCACAAGAAGACATCCTCTCAGCATATTGCAAAGACGTCGGTGCCCAATGGAATGTCGTCCGACCATCTTACATCATCGGAGCCGTTCGTGACAATTTGCTGAACCACATGGTGGGCCTCGCAGTATATTGTTCGGTGCAGGCTCATTTGAAACGACCACTAGAGTTTCCAGGTGACTACCTTGCCTGGGACCGAGAGTATTGCCAGAGCACGGCAATGCTGAATGCGTATTTGGAAGAGTGGGCTGTGCTTACTCCCAAAGCTGGAAATGAGGCTTTTAATGCTCAGGATGGACTGCCTTTTACATGGAGCCGTCTGTGGCCATATCTTGCTGATTGGTACGGGACATCATGGAATCCGCCCGATCCAGATACCTCCAAGTACAGATCGACTGAATCTAGACACAAGAATGGGACGCCGAGAGGGTATGTTGTCTCTTTATTCCTTGTCGCGGTCTTTGCTGACGTGGTGGATAGATACGGCCCATTTGGTGTCGTCCGCTCGACGTTTAGTTTCATGAAATGGTCTGAGCAGCCGGAAGTAGTTCAGGGTTGGAAAGTTCTTGCCAAAATGCATAACTTGCTCCTGGATCCATTTAAGGATCGGGGACAGATCTTTGGGATCACAGACTCAGCCGTCATTGGAGGCTGGGCTCTGTCCTTGAGTATGCGGAAGGCAAGAAAGATGGGTTTCCATGCTACTGTTGACTCGTACGAGTCCATGTTTCAGACTCTCCATGACCTGGCAAAATTGCACGTGGCGCCTGCTCCCACTCAGAGCAGATTCGTGGAGGCGATATAGGACTGAGGTTGATGCCTCGGCATTTGGTTCGATCAAAAGACCATTAGCTTGCGTCTGGGTCACTGTGGCGTTTTCTGAATTTGCCAGATGAAGATTATCTCATTATTTTGGACAAGTATCTTCTAAATCTCCAATGCTCGAGATTCGTGTAAGTAGTAATTTGGTATTCGTAACCTGTGCTCACATTAAGCATCTAGCATCGCGATCCTCGCGGATGCCAGTGAGCGGGTCTCGAGATATTGGAATGTAATGATGGCAGTAATCCGGACTGAGCTGTCGGCAGCTCACTCATTACTAGAGAATTTTACGATATCAGTTCGAGAAAGATCTTTTTCATGACTACCATTGCTCTGGTCTGGGCTTGACGCGGTGTCTCTACTGGGAGCCCACAACTCCGCCTTCGTCAGTGCAGCTAGCAGTAGGAAGTACTTCAATCAGGAAGGCCCTTGAGCGATTTTTGGTGTCACTCAATGTGTTCCGGATTGAATACGGTGCTGACTGTTCGAAGAATCGGGAGAATGCCAGCGGGTGACGTTGGAGAGGAACGAATCCCAATGGCCGTGCCATCCTTGCCTGTATCCCTGACTTCCCAGATTTTTTAGCGAGACATCAGCTTTGTTCGCGTCTTCAAATTCTGCAGAAGCAATGGTAACAGATGACTGCCCTCTGTTTATGATAGTCACTGAGCTCGTGATCGAGGAACTTGTCGCCTTTGGCACCATGTCAAGATTTCGAGTCCAGTCACGTGCCGACAAGGAAGGATCTGAGACACGTACCATTGACGTCACACACAGAAGAATGAGCTTGAACAAGGTGCGGCATCTACTTCGAATGTTAGATGCCGTGACCTAAGTCTACAATACTTTTTCTTTCAAGCGTGTTTTGTTTTTGTTTCCAATGCCCCTGAGTTGATCTCGCTAGTCTCTTTCACATGGAAACACGCTATTGCAGTGACATCACTCCCGCGAACCTTATTTACACCCCGGCTGAGCCCAAGTTTATTCTGAGCTTCCACCAAATCCCTCTTCAACAACGTCCATAAACACCAGTATACTTCAATTCATGCAGATATACTTTAAAACATAGCAATGGATCACCCTAGTAAGTAATCCGCCTCAGAATTGTATTTTCGACTAGTAGGAAATGGATGGGCACTCGTGCCAGCGAAACCCCTCCTTGAATCCGCTGTTATGGCATGACTGTTTGCTCGTACCGGAAGTCAATGGCTAATATTTTCTCTTTGGTAGAGCGACAGATCTCCCATGTTATCCATCTTCTCACTGAGGGCTCTCCAGCGGACCAGAAAGATGCTCTGGATGCCTACTTTCTTCCCGATGCGGCTTTTATCCACCCACTGTGCCGGGTACCCAGTTTCTCCCACTTCAACCTTCCCTTAGTCGGAGAGATTAATTCGAGATGGGCCATCTGGATGATATATCGCTGGTACAAAATCCTCTCTCCACGAATCGTCCTTGATGTTGAATGCGATGGTAAGTCCTTTCTGATTTGGTAACTACGATCCTTACTCACTTCAAACTGCTAGAATTCAATCAAAAGTCGTCCATCCTATTCGTCGAAATCCGGCAAATATTCTCCCTCTTCTTCGTTCCATTCTATAAATCGGATGTCCGCCTCACGACGAAGCTGAATCTCGTTCATTCGGAACACGATGGAAAATACTACATCAAGTCTCAGGAGGATCTGTATCAGACAAATGAAGTCGTCAAATTCTTTTGGCCGGGTGGCGCTACGATCATTTGGCTGTGGCAGTTGTTTGCGACGGGCATGTGCATATTAGGTGCTTTGTTGCTGGCGCCGGTGACTTGGTTTGAACAGAGGCATGCGAACCAGGTCAATGGTGTCAAGAAAAGTATTTAGATTGAGCTGGAAACAGACCCTCGTCTTGCGAAGATAGAAGCAAAGAGATGCTGCTGGCCATGGCTAAGTCCTGTAACGCGAAAGAATACCGTTCCACTGAGCCATATATACATAGACCATATCAGTACATTTCTTCAACGAACCAGATATTGAGACGCGCAAGAGTATCACGATGTCGTCAGCTGCACCACAGGATAACAGAAGTCCACGCAAACGTGCAGCAGAGCGATCAGAGTCGAGAGGTCGGGGAAGAAAGAAGCATTCACCAGAGAAACCTCGCCAAAGCGGTAGTGATGCATTTGAAGACCCAGGTATGACAAGACTGCCCGGATCGAGACACATGGGGACAAGCTCCTCGCCTTCAAAAGGCTCACAACCAGGAGACTCCCATTCAACTGATTCACAAGCGGGCCGGAAGCGTGAGCCACAGGCAAGGAACCCAACGCCAGGAGGCCCAAAGCCCGGGAATAGGAAGTCAAATGACACGCGACCAAGTACCCCTCTTCCAGTCTTCAACTTCTTGCACCGGGCACAGCCCCCCGACTCATACTCGATACCAGCTCGAGTTCATAGGAAGAGGTCCTAGCTGAGGATAATCTGGACAGCACATCATCATTTCACTTAGAGTTGGAAGTTGATGGATGAGATGGAGCGGGCAAGAATAAGGAAGTCGAGAAAGTGGTTGAATGAGATGGAGGCTCGGACATAAGCGAATGGACCTCGAAATATCAGTATGGGTGGAAGTCACCAGATTACTTCCAGGACACCGGGGAGCATGGCCCCTCCACCACGTCCGGTCGGGCTACCAATGGCCCGGTCGTCCTCTGTCCGTGATCATCATTCAGCCATGACACACTTAGGAGGATCCAGCCTCTACCCTGGTCCAGGGATTCATTCCACATTCAGGTCCACATCTTCCGGCCCGCAGTGGAATTGCCTTTCCAGCACAAGATCACAGGTGGGAGCTAGGTCGAATGTTGAACTTCCTAGATCGCCACTAGGAGGTAACAATCTCCCCATCCACAACGATGATCCAGGTCGACAGCCAATATCTGGTCGCCCTGTTGCACAGGGCTTCAATTTAAGAGTTCTAATTCGAGCAGTGTTGACGAAGCCGAGAGACACCGACGACAACAAATCCTTGGGCCATCAGGAGACTTTAACTGGCGTCAAGCCATCTCACCAAGACCTCGCGCACAATCTGCCGGCTCTCTTCCACAAGCAAATGCCCACACTGGCTCCTCTGCTTCTCAGCCACCTGGTTCCATCTCCACAGTGCCCAAACATTTTTCAGCCTTCTCCACCGCAAGTCAACTCTCTGGCCCCTCGAACAGAAGCCACCATCCTACTGGATCTGATAGCCCTTAGTTCGCGCCTCGAAGTGTTGAACGAGCATTACCAAATCCGACTAGGAGAGAAGAATCACGGCTTGTTCGATACGATCTCGAAAAGTTCGTTGATGATGCTTGGAACATTCTGGCCCTGGATATGGTGTGTGGAGACCGTAAACAGGTCGTTCCGTGTCCGAAAGCCAGTGAGCTTGCTGATAAGATCATTGATGATCTGCCGCGGTTGAGTAATGCAGATTGCGACGACTTTGATGCCATAGTCGCATTGGACTTTAAGCAACGAGTGGATCTGGTGTATTAGGCTGTGTTGGAGAGGGAGGGTGGATAGGCGTGTTCAAGTGGAGTTGCTAGGCGCATGGTGCAGTAGGGTCTCGCTTAGTGGTGGGGTGGTCTTCGTTTACCTTCAGCATTTGTGGGCGGAAACGATCAACAATATGTCAGCTCATGATGTATGCATACTTGGATACCCGCAAGACCTCAGACGTTTGCAACTTCCAACACACTCATGTGAAAGAGGATCGTGTAGCATCAACCATGTATAACACAGTCTCAAAATCCTCCAGCTTTTCCAAAGCTTGGCATTTACTTGTGCTATTCCGCTGCAATAATTGTAAATAACGAAATATGTGACATGGGCTTCGACTTTGTATAGGTGGATGAATCGTGCTTCGTGGAACGTGTAGCTCAGAACTTGTGACGCTAACATTTCGCACACAGTGATTAAAACGCAGCTCAGCCCACTTCCAGCAAGTACGTATATTTTGCATACAGTTCAGGAAAAAGAACTCACCAAAAGCTTGAATTCTTGAGCCAAACATTTTCCAGACACGTAGAAGCCATACTTACCCGATTCAAATCCACCAAGTTCAAGATGAATCGACCAGGCCCCCCAGCTCCAAGCACGCACGACCTGCAATACCAGATCCGCAACCTGCAAAAAGAAGTCATCCGCACATATAAGCATATCGCCGAGCTCGAAGCCAAGCATGTCCAACTGCATCAGTACATGCTCAAGTCTGAGAAGCTGGCGAAAGAACATATTGCCAAGGCGGAGAAGGAAATGAACACTCGGACAGAGGAGTTAAGGTGGATTCTGGATGGGACTATTATTAGAGGACGAATGAAGGGGATGGGGCAGGGAGGTCAGTAGAGGTTTCAAGAAAAAGGGTATCTGTGATGAGTCTCGTTGCATTGGTACTGTAGAATGAGTCTTAGAAGCATCCAAATATACATGTTACATTGCTTTCGTCCGCTTCTGCTTAGGTCTTCCGACTTGGAGGTGCTGTGAATGGTTTCAACCGAATCATGATCACTTTTGACCCGCTCCATCGCCAGCAGTTTAAATACCACATTTTCTCTCGACAGTTTGTGGCCGCAACAACACTTCGGAGAATCTCAGGCAAAGTCTTCCGATCCCTCTATGATATACAAACCTCGCTGTACCAACCACCTACCCTTCTCACTGTTCTCCATAGCGACATCACTCGTCCAAACAAAGACAAAATGAGCTCCAACCGCTTCGGGCCCCCACCTCTAAGCACCCACGATCTTCAGGACCAGATCTGGACTCTTCAAAAAGAACTCGACAGGGCTTTCGAACGGATATCAAATCTCGAAGCCGGAAGAGTTGGGGACAGGGAGTATGTACTAGAGCTGGAAGGGGTTTTGGATGGGGTGTTTAGTGCGTGGGTGGTGAATCGAGGCAGGAATGTCACAGGTAATGGGATGGGGAATTGGAGGAGATAGGGTGGCTGGTAGGTCGGTCACTGGCTAGGAAGGGCGGGATTGATTTGAGGCTGGTGCTGTGAGCGAGCATTTGGGGACAATGATCTCTTCGGAAAGCAGCATGAGTTGGCATTGCTAGGTATCCCATGCGTGAGGTGCACAGATGGAATACACGCGGGAAGCGCTGAGATGAAATCACTCTCAGGTATATCATTAAGTCTTCACAGTAGTCTTCCAAAACCTAACCCAAATGAGGACATTGAATCATTCGATGCATATGGAGCCCACCACTTTACCATAGTTTCCTTTTTGTTGTTGTTGAGGTCAGTGGTATTCAGATTGTCTCTGATAATGTCTACGACTATGTTTGCTGCCGTTCAGAGTGGGTTTCAAAGGGTTTGTCGGCGCCGCCCTCGTCATCGTGGGCAACATTCCGTGCCACGACGTGGACAAATTTGGAATGTCACTGAATTTCATGAATGGGCTCTTGCAAAACGTACGGAAGTTCTGCATCGTGCTGGGGAGTGAGACGGCCAGAAGCTCAGAAACCATGCGGCGGTCCTCCTTGTCTTCCTCGTTTTCATTGGATTTCATACAGTGAAGTGCAAGCGCAATAATCGTAGCAGTCGCAAAATCGCAGGTTTTATCCTTTGCTGTGAAGTCTTTATACTCTCTATCTCTTCTGAAATCTGCGACTCTCTTGTTGGCGACAGGTCGGGTCCAGAAAAGAGAAATGATCGCTTTCCCTCAGCTAGAGCCACAACAGTTTGACGTCTACCTGGGCGGCCTAACGCACGTCATATATATTCAGCTGGATTGGCTCCAGCGACTGATTGACCCCATCCTTAAGCTCTTTTACTTCTAAAGTCCAACCATTCGTTCTTACTTTCCAATAAGCGTCGTTCTTTTCATGCTTGGTCGTCAGGGAGTCACCCTTCGCAAGTTCAAGGGGCTTGCGCCTCGAACAAATTGTATTGTACGTGTGGTGGCATCGTGAATTCCGTGAAGAAGAGTCGCAGGCAAAGCCTGAGTTCCAGCACGGTGGATTTTAGTAGTCAAGAAGGCAAGCTAAGGGGCATTCGAAGAGACTAGAAGATAGTGGCAGTATTCGGTTGGGGTGCCCTTCTTCGAGAGCAAGACACAAGTAATATACAGGTCTATATCGCTACTGAGGTATGCTTACTTACTACTTGGCCACATGCTGATTGTTGCACTCAAGCAGTGCATCTTCAGCTCCGGGGTCGTGACCCTGTAACCTTTCCTTTGATACTGCTTCTAAAACTTGGATATTGGCACCGAACCAGAGAAATCAATGTGTGTCAGTAGGTAGATAAGGTCATTGGATGGACTTCCATACATTAGGCACCAATGCAGTCACTCACTGCAGCCCGAAAACCTGTTCCGCTGCAACCCGACGAATGCGGTTGAGTGCACAGTGAAGAGGTGAGCTGAGCTCATGCTTGTGCCTTAGTCAAAGCAATGCTCTCCAGAGGAACAAATGCCGTCGCAACAGTCACCTCGTCAAGAGGATCGAATCCACAGTTTCAGATAGAGCATGCTCATAAGGAGCGCCAAATATTGACTCCCAGGGTTTGTTGTCGACTAACTTAGTTCAAGTAGTCAGTATGATCTTCTGGTATCTCGAAGATGAAACGATGAAACTCAGCATCAATCGAAGCCATCACCCAGGCTTGTGTTTCACCGATTTGGGTTTCGCTTGCCTGAGAAAGACTTGTTCAGTTTGTTAAGGAAATCCCCGCACTTCCAGTTCCACTGTTCTAGTATTTACATCTCCTCGCGTAATTCCAATCTCAACTCCAAAGCGAACAATGCTGATGCTCGATCAGTCATTAATTGTACGTTGCCGGCTATAAAGTGGATTGAAGGCATGAATATCAGCATTCGACTCTTCGCAAGCGAAGCCGAACATCCTATATGCATATAGAAGTAGACATAGTTGAAAGGAGAACATGAGTAAAGAAGAAAGAAGAGAGGAGCCAAATCCTGATAATCCTGATTAAACAGCTATATAGCTAAGCCAACACAATCCAACCCAACCATGACTCAGCAGCCGGACAGCCCACGGTATAATATCCCCTATGCAAGCACGATCGAACGATCCAACCAACAATCAACACCGCACACCCGTTCAAGTTGAAGTGCAAGTACCGGCCGGTTCCGACAAACGAAAAACGTGGGTATACATGATCTCATCTCATCTATTCTACTCCTTGCTTGGTCTGGTCGCCTGTTTCCCTCCCTCCTATCCATATCCGCACTACCGGGTCTCGACTCTTGAATCTCGAGTCCCAAGTCTCATTTCCTTCTATCCACTCATTCCCTTCCACCCAAACATGCACAATTAACATCCACAACTGCCTCGCCCCTCGCTTCCGAAACAAATCAGCTCACTTCTGCCCGGAGAAGAACCAACTCGACCTCTTTCCCGCATTACCGCTCGCCTCATTCTGCAGCCCACTGATCGTAGGATTGACGCCTCCACCGGAAATCACACTCCCGTTACCAGTCTCCGCGCCACCTCCTCTGAGGGGTTTGGCGATACGTGAGCCGGCGCCGCCGAAGGAGAAGCCTCCGTTGGTGGGGGAGCCGAGACCGCGTGTTGAGCCGGACTTGGCAGCTTCGAGACGCTCTTTTACGGCTGTGAGTTGGGCTTCGAATCTGTGATTGGACCATTAGTATGTGCATCCTTATCTTGAGAGGGAAGAAGGGAGAAGGGGAGAGGGAGACAGAGGATGAACGTACCTATGATTCGCAGCTGTCAACTTCTCCTGCGAGTCTTGAAGCAGCGACTCGAGAGATTGTATCCTCTCATTTCTAGCAATGAGTTTCCTCTCTGCGATTGCAACCTCCTTCTTCAGACTACCATTCTGCTCGACAAGCTGGCGCTGCACGTGAGTGAGCTGCTCGAGGTTGCGCTCCAGGAAGGCCATTTTCTTCTGCTGAGCACGGTTGTTGGATGAGCGGAGTACGTTGTTGTACTGCTCTCTTGTCTCGTCGAGGGAGATCTCGAGTTCGACGACACGCTCGCAGCGGTTTTGGAGATCGCGCATGAGACTCTTCTTCATGACGTCGAACTCGGCGATTTGTTGCTGAACGGTCTTGCCATTTGCCATGCCGCCGGCTCCGTTGGGGGCGCCGCCTGCTTTGACCTTGCGTTGGAGGTCTTCGTTCACAGTCTTGAATTTTTGGATCTCGGCTGACTTTTGGGCGAGATCTGCTTTGAGATCCTCAACTAACGATGTTTGCACATCTTGCTTGTTGGAGTATGCCTGAGCAAGCCTTTGCTTGACTTCCTCAACATCAGCATCGCTGAGGTTCCTCTCGAGAAGATCCTCGTACTCGCGCTCGACAGCTTCGAGACGTTGCTCGAGCTCCTCTCTTCGCTTGGCGTTTGTGTCATCTGAAGGAGTGCCGTACAGTGACAATTCCGCCTGTCGGACAATACCTTGTGTCTCGACCAAAGCAGCCTTGATAGACTCAAGCTCATCTGGAGCAATCGCCTCTCCAGCCGCGGACTGCTCGTGAAGAGCATCTACCTGCTCGATGACCTTTTTGATAGTCCTCTCATTATCACTGAAGACGTCTCCGCCGAGATCAAATCCGGCCATCATTTTAGCCATCTTTTCTGCCTTCTTCTTCTCCTTCTCATCCAATACGGCGCTAGTCTCCTTCGCGGACATCTTCACATCCAAAAGTTGCTGCTTGACCTCGTCGAGTTCAGCTGTTAACTCGGCATTGGCCTCTTTTAAACCGTCCATGGTGATCTGAGCTTCCTTGCTCTCGAAAGATAATCGTTCCATTTGCATCTTGAACTCATTGACTTCGCCCGTTAATTTCTCATTCTCACGATTCCCCTTGGTATCCCGCTCCTTGAGATAGGCCAGTTCCTCTTTCGTATCTCGCATTTGCTTCTCAACCGCGGATATCTGGGATTCCTTCTCCGCGATCTGGTCTTGTAATTCATTCTCGCGTCGTAGGAACTCTTCCCTTTCATCCTTGTCAATAGGTAAACTTGGGGTTGCAGATCGTTCCGAGATAGCAGGTGTCTCTGCTCGACTCTCGGCGGTAAGCCTCGACGGTGTTGATGGTCTCGGCGGTTGTGCTTTCGTCTTTGTGATTCCTGCAATTTCCAAAGGAGCAGCCCACTTCTCTTTCGGCACCGCCTCTCCAGCTCTCCATTGCTGCACCTCAGCATCCAGTGTCTGAACATAAGATTCGAAAGTCGTAACTTGTGATTGCGCCTTCTTGAGCAGGGCCTTGAGTTCCGCAGGACTGATCTCCGCATTGATCTTGGCCTTATTCTTGATCGCCTTCGCCCGCATACCAAAACGCAGCGTACTCAAAGTTTCCGCATCGTTGTAACTACTAGGCGAACAATTGATGATAAGCGTCGTCCGACTGTTTCCTCCCAAACTCTCTTGCAGAATACGAGTAAGTTTCGAGTCTCGGTAGGGGATATGGGAGGATTTGCCGTCCGTCAAGTTGTTAATGACCATTCCGAGGGCACTCAAACTCTTGTTGATCTTCTTGGCTTCCTCGAGAGTCTGTCCGCTAGCACCTGTCTTGCCGACCTTCTCACTACCAGCCAAATCGACCAGGAAGAGTTGTCCGCTCTTGGCTGAGCCCGTCTCGACGTTCTTCTGGGTGATTGTAATGACAAAGATGGAATGTGACCGCGAGGATTCAGCGTTCATATTCGTAGCAGCGACTGCTCTGGAGTTTCCACCCCTTCGCATAACCTCGTAGACTTCCTGTACGCTCGAAACGTATATCTCCAGCAGACCCTTCACATACACCCCCCTATTCTTCTCCTCATGCACCGGTAGATTATCATTGTGTGGCGCCAGCAGATCCCGAATACGCTCCATGTAGATTTCCATATAGCTGACCCGCACTGTGTATTCGATGGTCCCAGGACTGGCCAAAATACTCGCAAATATCTGCTCCACGATCCGGGGGATCACACCTCTGCCTTCGGGGTCGTCCATATCCGTTCCCATCATGGTATACGACTTTCCCGCACCCGTCTGACCATATGCGAAGACGGTACCATTGTAGCCGTTGAGGATATCGTCGACGGTGGACTTAATGGAGAAATCGAAGACGTCTTTCTGCCGCGAGTTCATATCAAACACGCGGTCGAAGGTAAAAGACCCGGAGGCCTCTTTGGACTGTCCATGCTATCAGCAGCGCCCTTTGATCTTCCTCGCAAGGAAAGAATACATACGTCCAATTTACATGTGTCCTCGCTCTCGAATTCCACAATGGGCTGCCCGCCCTCTCCAACCTCGATGCGGTTCTGCGGCCTGAACCGCGCCACCACCTTGATGCTGTTCGACATGATGCGCGAGTCGAGGCTGTTGCTATCCGGGAACGATCATATGTGCCAGAGCTGATGCTCGCAGGGCGGCCGAGTCGTGGTGGTGATGCAGATGCAGACGTGGGCGTTGGTGTTCTTCTTTCTATGATCTGCTCTGCTGCGATGTCGTGCGAGGTGACGTTAGGGGGGCCTGTCAGGTCGATAAGGAGGTTGTTGACACACTTGCTGGGTTCGCGTAGGTTCAAGATTTCGCGTGCGCCGTGCCGGAGGAGGCAGCTAATTTGCCCGATGCAATGCAATGCACTGCGATCACGTTACAGTAGCCAGGAAGATGCTTGTTGGTAGTGAGGATTTGTTCAATCCCGGAGATGGGATGGAATTTGGAAATTTAAAGGGAGGAAACAATACGGGATGTTTTCATTTGGACCCAGGTCTCGTAAGGGGGGTTCATATCAGCATTGTTTGTTGGCATTCCTCAGACACCCAGACCCCCACCCCACGCCCGCCCAGCAGAAACGAAACAAAATAGAAATAGGGGAAACAATTTCTGGATTCATGTAATAACAACGCTAAATAAACCGCTCTGCTATGCAGGACGACCCAGCTGCCTAGAATTTACTCCCTTTCCATAGTCCCAGAAGCAAAGCTATTTGACAATTCAGCTCCCGTCAGTAAAGTTCGCCGTCGCCGGAAACGCCAGAACCCCGCCATTATCAATGTCTCGTAATGTAATGCCTGCAAGCTACACCGGGTATCCTCCCATATTGTTGGCTTCATCTGCTCTTTAATCCTCCCAGCTCTTCTCTACTGATTCCTTGACTCGCTTAGTATATTCCTTGCGGTTGTCTTTGTAGAGGTTTGATGCTTCGACGTTTGCGGGGGAGGAGGTGTTAGGATCGTTCAGTAAACTGTGATGTTAGCAGAGTCCAGCCTTTGATTAAGTCAATATATTTTGTAGCATCATACCTCTGAATACTCGTGAGAACCGCTGCGACATCATATGTTGGACTCCATCTGTTCTGCAAGATATCCAAGCACAGCTCTCCGGTGGCGTAGACGTTAGGATGGAACATCTGGCTGATGAACTTGACGGCGGGTGGTTTATTGGGGTATTGTTCCTCGAATTGCATGACTAGACGAAAGGTTCCATCCTCGAAGGGAGTGTCTGCTGGACCGATAATAACTGCATTCCTGTTCGAGTAGCTTTGTTAGCATTTGTCCAACGCAATCCCATCCGTCCGCCTCAAAGTCTCTGCGCAGATCCAAAAGATCCTGCACTTACCATTGCATAACATTATCAGCGACAGGACTTGCAGATACACCAGCCGGAGGATCTGTTTGCATGCGCTGTAGAACATCGAGTCAGTACCAGTATGCAAGATGCAGATCAATCCGACCGCCACCACATACCTTGAAGTCTCGCATGAGACGACGACGAGCAGCTGTAGACATATTGACAACCTTCTGGATATCCTTCCACGAACTCAAGTATCAAAGACGAGCAAGGACTTGCAGATCAAGAGGTGTCGCAGATGTTGTGCAGTGTAGAAGTGGGGTCCGGGCTTGTCGAGGAAGTTGATGTAGCTTGCCGGCGTGCAGGTCAAGTGGGACTTGTATTCGCTATCGGGGAGTAGTAAAGACTACCTATCGTTTGCAGGGACCCGAGGCTATTAAGAATCGACAGAATTTGTTTGTCAAGGAAGAAGTTGGAGATGGAATGCGGAGAGGAAGTTGTTTCTGGTGTCGCTCGGTCATAGTCGATCTGATCTGCATGTCAGCCACACCGTCCTCGCGTGGCGGGCAGGGTTGAGAAGGCTGTCAGCCTTGTTGAAAGCGGCAGACAGCACGACCTTATTGTACTGTATCCATATGCGATGCAAAGGCATTAATCTAGATCTAGAGAGAAACTGTCTGCTTGTTAGAAAGTTTAGAGTCGCACATTTTTGGTGATCAAACCCCCAATGATAATTCTACCAACCTAATGTTGCTCTATGCAATCTTCAAGCCTGGTTAAGCTATTGTCTTTTCACAGGGATAAAATGGTGTATCAGAAACTTGTATTACAATTTGCTACAAAAGCCAGATAAAACCACAAATGATATCTCCTCGAAACTGCCACATGCAATGAAGCTTCTGAAAAGAAACGCGTGTGCAGGGCAGTCGACGCCACTGGTAACTAGATGAGTAAAGACGGTCCAGCCAGCCCAAAGTCACAACTATGCCTTCTTCCCTCCCCAATCAAATCTAGCTCCTCTCCTTTCCTCAGATATACACAAAAACCACACTTCTTCCCGCCTAGATCTCGAATGCAAAGTAGATGCGTCTTCTTGCCGCCGGATTAAAAGACTTATTCCTCCAACATCTTCAACTCTCAACCCTGCCACCATTCCACTTCCTCGTCCCAAGTGCTTCCCATCCATCTTCATGCTCCCCCATCCATCCATCGCCGGTTTGTCCACTCTAAAACAAAAAGTCCAAACAACAACAACAAGCCAACGCAGCCAAACACCCTCCCAGCAACCCCTCACTGGCCCCTCCCCTCCCCCTCTGATCAACATACTGACCTTGCGGATACCCACCCTGACCATATCCCCCGGGTCCATACCCAGGCTGTCCATACTGTCCCTGCGGCGCATATCCCATCTGCGGACCCTGCTGATAATAACCTCCTTGCTGCTGACCCCATTGTTGCGGTCCCCCTTGCTGCGCGTATGGGTCTTGATTGGGGTATTGACCTTGGGGTGGGAAGGCGTGTTGTGAGTAGTTTTGGGCGGGTGAGGCGTTGTAGTAGTCGGATTGTTGGCCGGTGCCTTGGGGCGCGATGTGTGCGGGGGCGGGGGATTGGAAGTTGGAGCCAGCGTCGGAACCGTACTGTGAGACTGTCAGTATGGAGGTTGCATTTGTATGTGGAAGAGGGTGGGGAGAGGCGGTAGAGAAAACAGTAGTAACAGAGGGGATAGGGCTGGGAACGTACAGCTGGTGGTGGAGGGCCTCCTGCTGGAGGATCGTATTTCTGTTGCGACATCTTGTACTTTGTGAAGTGTTCCGAGAGAGATGGAGGTTTCAGGTCGCGGATTCTACTAAGAAGGTGTGGTGTGGAGTTGAGAGTTCTTTGTTCAGATCTCCGTCAAGCTTCGTTGAATGTGGTTGCGGTGTTCGATTTGTTGGTATTAGAAAGGGGAACCCAAAGGTGATCCGTTCCAGAGTAATGGAAGTCGAAAGGAAAGAAGCAGATGCAAAGGAAGGTGCGGAAAGGAAGTCGTCGCAAGCAATGACGGCAACACGAGGGAATGCAAAGCCACTTGATGACTGTAGTCGTTCTTATGGTTCGTGCTAGTCAGTTGAGTAGTGCAGGTGGGCGAGGTTCCAGAAGGCGAGCTGAAGCGATAGGCGTTCCCGAGAGTCCGGTTCGGGTACAGTTCGAAGTGCTACTGTTATCCCTCGTTCTCGTTTTGATCCGTCTTTGCCGGTAGTTGTCCAAAACCCTCGAAGATGAATTGTCAATCGTTTTGTTTCTTTACTGACAGGAAAAGATGTCAAATGGCGAGATCTTGCGAGGTGTTGAGGTAAAGAAGCCTCTGGCACACCTATCGTCGCATGCTCGGTGGCTGAGCAAGGGAATGAACGCCAATCCATTTGCCGAGAGAGTTGCCCCTCTTTTCCAAGTTGGCCTTCCCTCTCCAGCTTGCATTTACCTACTCATCTACTTTCGACAATATCACAAAGGTCTTCAGCTTCGAGTTTTCATCGAAGACATCTCCAGGAGCCTTTGGTCTATCTACTAAATGTTCTGCGTTTCTTTGGGGACTTAAGAACCCTCTGTAGAGCCTGGGTCTGCCGGTGAAGTTCACTCACCAAGACCGGCTTTCGGTGAGGGTGACATATTTTCCACCACAAGCAATTGGCAACCTTGGCTAGCGAGCACATGTTCGCTTCTTGTTGTCAACTTGTCCCTACCAACTTCTATTCGGATCTGTTGAAATTTATCAAAGTGCTTTGGCACGAAGTGCTGTCAGCTCTCGGTGTTGTGGTCAGTCTGGCTTTGCCAAAAGCTGCTTTTTCTTTTTTACGACGGCGGAATGGACGCAGCCTGGGAGGTCTCAATCCTTGAAGCTTTGCATTATTTTGATTAAAACCATTTTCTAATTTCTCCCTCTTCTTTAAATTCATCTCTTGAGCAGCATGGAGTAAGCGCAGCTGACGAGTCAATCAACCCTCCTTCTCTCAGTCATACTCGTCCTTTCGAGACTCCGTTCCTGGCTCTTGTCACCCACCCCGAGCCTATGCATAATAGTTATACTTGTAGGACCTGCCCCTCCTCACGTCCAAGAATGCCACATTCTCTAGTGAGGAGTGGTTGGTTCCGTCGCCCCCATATTCTCTCTCAGACTCCAACGCTCGCTTGGCATCATCCCGTTCACTCTTCAAACGCTCCCCCTCGCACAAGAGCAAGTCCTCATTTCCAGTCTCTTCATCATCACCATAACCATACACCACCACCAACGTCCGCAATGCCTTCAACTCGATGTTAGCATTCCGCATGGCAGACTGGAGACCACTATCATTCGTCCAAGGCACAGCGAATGCCCTGCACTTAGCTTGGATCACCTTCCATGCTCCGTCCTGAAACGCCCGAAAAGAAAATCCGTTTCTCAGCAGTACGATATCCACATCTCAGTTGATCTACGTCTGTCGAATCCCGAGATGGCGGATAGTACAATCATTACACTTTGAGCGAGAGCAAGATATGATTAGCCAGATATTCTCTCCATGACATTAGACTTACAGTTCTGAATGCAAACATTCGATGATAGACTCACATGGCCAATTTTTTCGTATGCAGACATGCCCACATTTCTCGCTTCCCAACAAGTATGCATCATAGCAGGCACTAGAGTCGTCGACGTGAGGTTTCGCTCCTCGTGAACATTCTCGTAACAGTGGGTAACGAAGATGGAAGCGATTATGTCCTTGGCATCGTACGACCTTTCCAGTCAAATTCCACTACGAGCGGAACGGCTGCGACAAATTCCCAGATCAATGTCTGGAGTACGGGAGCGAATTGGGCGAATTGTGGGAAGCTTGAGAGCGTGCTTGAGCTGTCGGGACGTTGGAACAGATCGAGCGATCTGCGTGCCGATGTCGATGGCTTCTGGAACGGCTGGTGGCCTGTCCTCCATAGTTGGGTTTGTGTTCGAAAACGTTGTCAGAGGACCTGGAATCTATGCCTTGGCTACGAAGTATGGCGAAAAGCTTTGAGGATGTGCGTGAGTGGTACTACTAGATGTAGGGAAATATAGTCGCGAAATGGATTCAGAGACGAGAGTAGATACGATAGACAGAATCCAAGGTTTATAAATGAATGGGTTGTGAAGAAAAAAAAGAGGGTTGTGGTGAGTGACGTGAGTCCATTGACCTGAGTCAGGTCCCGGTGCACTTAGTATCTGCCTGTCCGTCATCTCGACCAATCTTGAGTCGAGGCTTCCACTAGGTGTAGCTCACTGCTTCGGCAACCAATGATTTCAAGTTGCGAATAGCTTCATTTCCAAACTTCTCCAAGCGACGACGTCGTCAACGTCAACAATCCCAAATCTTGGCACCAGAGCAACCCTCGCGTATTTCCATTACCTGCAACCCATCGTCATCGGCTCCAAGTCCTCACCAAGTAATCCCTGCCACCGTTCATAGTAGAACCCAATTATAACTTCTCTTTTGCCTCTGCCATCCTATCGGACATAACGGAATTCCATGTGCTCTGTTCGATGGTTTCCACGCCAGCGACTATCAGCGCTCCCAGCCTCCTGAAATCATCAATAAGAGACAAGCTTCACCTAACAGAATTTGCCGAAGATGACGGGATTCGGATTACGACTTTCCCAGCCTCCTCGATTATACTAGTGAGGGGGATTTTCACATCCCCCACATAGTTACATCTTTGCATTTGCAAATCGTATTTGCAGGAATTATTTACCACTTCATCTTTTCTTTTGGCAGACCTGCAGGTTGCTGTGTTGTGCTGCAGAATCAAGGCTTCGAGCTTATGCACCACTACAGCGTTGCAGCCTCGGACATGCGCCCGGTTGAGCTCAAGCTGCTGCTGTCCATAGCCAACTCTGCCTAGTTTCAAGTCACTCCTTCCTCTTTCCACCACCACGCCATCCATCCACTCAACCTTCTCCTCCATCCTATCTTCACGTCACTCGTTCCAATACTTCAATTCGATTCAATTCCTGTCTACAAAATCATACGGAAATCTTCCAGCGGTTTACACAGAGAAGACCCCGCCGAATCCACAAGAGACATCAGCATCATCTGTTTCAAGCTCGGGCCTGCGATCCGCTCGATTCCCCCTCGTTGATCCCAGCCAGCCCAGCCGGGGAGCAGAGGAGATAAACAAAACAACCGTCGACGAATACTGCGCGGCGCATCAATTGCATCCTCTTCATCGAATCCTCCTATACTCTACAGCGCACCAAATCACATACCGTATCTGCGCTTCCCAACCCACCAGCGAGCAGCGCTCTCGCGCCCGCCGCAATGGCACCAATACCACTACTAACAACTCTCCTTCTCCCACGCTCCGCATCTCCATCCCCAATATCAACAACCACACTCTCCTCCTCGCTCACAACAATAAGCAAGCGCACCCTCCTCCAAATCCGCCAATCCACCAGCGGCATAATCCCCACCACCTACGGCAACATCAACGACGGCCCCGCCCCCGGAACAGTAGTCGGCATCGTGCTGGGCAGCGTCGGCGGCTTCCTTCTCATCCTCTGGCTCATATACACCTGTATGCAATTCGGATCCGTATCCTCTCGGTCCTCATACACGGAGAGCATTGTCGTCGCACGCGAAAGGCGGAAGTCACACCATGGGGGATCGACGCATACGCGGCGAGCGAGCGAAACAGTCGAAGTCAGACGCGCGCCGAGTCCGGTGCGCATTGTGAGGGAGCCGAGTAGAGTCGATAGGGTGATTGTGGAGGAGAGTAGGGAGACGAGGAGGGAGAGGGAGAGGAGTCGGAGTCTTGGGGGGAGCGATGAGGTGGTGGTTATTGAGGAGCATAGTCCGCCTAGGAGGAAGAAGAGTACGAGGGTTAGTGCTGAGACGGAGAGGAGGGATAGTGGGTATAGGACTGTGGATCCCGGGGCGTATGGGGGTGCGGTTGGGGGGAGGAAGGCGAGTGGGAGGAGGTGATGGAGTTCTCGAATGAGTGATTGTCGATGTTGATGGTATAATGTGGAAATGGATATGTGGAAGATGGGATATGGAATGGATACGGATAATGATGATGGGGAATGGATCGTGGGAGGGACACGGCAATACAGGACAGCTCTAGCTGGAAGGATGATTACGGGATTGGGTCTGATGGGGAGGACGGAAGGACAGGAACTGAAAGGATAGGGAATGATGGGCAAGCACATGAACCGAGAGGAGAGACGCATTTGCATCATTATGCTACTGTACGCGAATATCCTCGGGCGTCTGTTTTCATTTTGGGGCATATATAGGCATGGGAATTGGTAGCATATGTCAGTCATATCTTAGCTTTGCTATTTGCTCTCTATCTAGCTTGTATTCGTAGCATACATTACTTGCTTACCTACTTACCTATTTACACATATTAAAGCAATCAATCAATCAATCAATCAATAAATAGTTTGACGCCTATTTGACCTGATTGAGACGGAAGTGCCCGTGCCTTAGTAAACAAAGTATCAAGGAGAAGAGGACCTTGAAAATGAGTCCCGCCAGCGTACTACCTCGGCCGCCTTCCCCCTCAGCCTCCATCGACACACCTAGCCATATGAAAATGAAAGACCGGGCTACAGCGGGCGATGATAAGAAGGAAGCCACGGGGTTCATATTGCAGGTTTCGGATTCGGGGTTCGCTGGATACTCAAGACCGTATCTGAACGGGTATTGTAGAGTGTATGGCCATTAAGTCTGCTTTCCTTGCCGAGGGAGAAGAGCATCTTCCCTGTGTGAGCACTGCGCAGTGTACTTCGGAACCCTCCTAGCCTATTTAGAACATGTCAGGACGACCTCGGGGAAGTGACAAGCCTGAAAGAAAACGAATAGAACGATAGGTAAGGCAGAGGGGAGTTGGAAGAAATATGAGGAAGTGGATGGAAGAAAGAGCAAGAATAAGAAAAAGAATAAGAATGAGTTAGAAGAATTCCAGTAGAATGAGCATGAAGCCACTCGGCTCCAGCCATATCTGATCCTGTCATGTCTAGAGTCTTGGCGGTGGATGGAATTTTGATGTCTCTTCTGGATGTTGTAGCCGACACACTTTCCAAAACACCATAGGGATGATAGGTAGCCTGACTTGAGTGGCTTCGATGCCATTATTCTGTGGTATAAAGACGCCACACAGGAGTATCACTCGCCAGCTTGCATCTCCCCCGACGTCATGCTGACCACCTTTGAGGACTCCAACACCACAGGTTCGTATGTAGGTTAATCAAAAGCTGCAATTGCATTGGTGTCGAGGCTTCTCCGAGGAACAGATCGACCATCCAGAGATCAATCAGAGCTCGAGATACCCCGTACGACCTGTATCTGTACTCGACTAGAAAGTGTGCAGATTGGAGAGTCTTCATTGCTGACAAACCGGATATACAAACCCTTCAAGCCATCTCATGCGATATCGGCAACACGGTCAGCATCGGCTTCATTTTTCTCCAGACTCCATTCATATGCCGATTTTTTGAGTACAGAATAATTGGAGGCTGCTCAAAAGTACCTGAGTAGCGGGGAAGACCAAGACATTTATCTATGGAGCGCAGATCTCTGCTGGAGGTTGATCCTAGAGATATCGGCATCCAGATCCTATGGTAGGGATGCCGAGTTCGTGTTGTCGAATTGAAGGGGTCGCGCTGACTCGAGGTGGACTGTCGGATGTGGATTGTCGGCTGCGTCTCGACTCTCAAAGTGATATGGTGGGGAGTTGATGGTCAGGGTCCCTCGTACCAGTACTGTAGTGGTGTAGTATAAAATAATATGATACTGTATGCATGGAGAAGGCAGCGAGAAGAGAGCGAGAAGGCGGTGGAAGGCATTCGGGTGTTATTCTGCCAAGCATTCGTGTAAACAGTGTGCCAATCGGAGAAATACCAGGCCAGCCAGGGTCGGAGTTCGCGGTGGGACAGGCGTACGCTACCACCGAAGCGGGATGCTGAAGGGCGTGCAAGTCAAGAAAATTGACAAGTGCGGATCCCCCGCCCGCATGTGAGAAACACCCAGTCAGGGTTGGATGACTGTACAATTCGATGCAGACCTCGACTGATGGCTACCTATGCTTTCTACTACTCAGGCAAGACAAAACAAAGTGCAGTCTTTCTCAACGTCCACTCGCGCACTGTTCCAAATGCAATCTACTGCTGATATCTAAATACCTTAGTCCCGTCTTTCTCGGGGCCTTGTCTTGTCTTGTCTTGTCTTCTTAATCATTCAAATCTTGTTACTCATACTTCTTCTTCTACAACCATCTCGTTTCACATATCTCACGCCTTTCCATTGATCTGGTCTGACGAACGGATCTTCTCTTCCTCCACCCTCATCCCATCTTCCGTCCCAACTGCTGCACAACACAATATCCTGTTGTGTTGGGCTCACGCCTTCCTCTTCAGTACTTCGGCCCGGCGCCCTCTAGATGACCACCATTGACGAGGAAACCATGGACGAGTTTTTCAATTTTGACGATGCTGCTCATCCATTGGATGTAAGCATCGACCCCAATGCCATGGACTTCAGCCATTTGTCAAACATGGCAGCTGGCCCATACGATATCGATCTAGCCTTTGCCACACAGACAGACGACGAGAACCACTTTACATGTCTCCAGCACTTCTCGTCATCGGAAGACCAACTTCCTCTTCCCGTCAGTGCCCTAGATGGTGCCGGAACTGGTACCGAGACTGCCATGCAAGACACCACTATGATGGGCCCAGCCGATTTCATGGATTTCCCCAGATGGATCGACGGCATGGACGTTCCTGTCCGTTCGTGCTCTTATTGCTCTCGTATGCGTCTTCATTGCAAGGTCATCAAAGAAGGTCTCCGGAAGGGCTCGTGTACAAGTTGTGTTGCATTGGACCATTCCTGCAGCTTGACACATCCCGAGTCAACAGTCAAGAATAACCGTTGTGGGGACTTCTGCGTTCCCAAGACAGTCAACGATAACGAAGACGCTGTACCGGAAGCTTGCGAGAATTGCTTCCAACGAGGTCTTGAATGCAAGGTTATCAGAGAGGGAACTAACATTGGATCTTGTATCAATTGTGTGTCGTTTGCTTGCGAATGTAAGGCCAGACCAAAGGACTTCCTGTCTGCTTGGAGATTGGAAGATCTCATGGAATTGAACCAGACAAGTCAGAATTCTCAATGTCAAGGATCACTTCCAAACAGCAGGTCGGGTTCAACAGGAAACTTGGTATCCCTCAAGTCATCAGAAGAGAACATCAATGCCGAATTCACAGAGACTGCTCCTAAGGTCGGACCAAGGTTCTCTCGAGAATCGATCCGCATCCTCCGAGGCTGGCTATCTACTCATCACGCACATCCCTATCCAACAGAAGAGGAGAAAGAGTCGCTCATCCGCCAGACAGGTCTCAACAAGACCCAAATCACCAACTGGCTTGCCAATGCTCGTCGTAGGGGCAAGGTCAGGCCACCACGCTCCACTTCCCCCAGCGTGAACAATTACGCCAACGCCATGGATATCCCAAGACGAGCAACTCCGGCATTAGAGAACATGAATCCCCTTGAAAGATGGAAAAATTCTCCTCCCGAAAACGAACCTGCTTCCGTTACTGCTATTGCCAAAGCCGTTACCGCGTCGACATACTCGTCTGGTCTGGCTAGTCCTTCCCTCAGCTATGGACAAACTGATGATGGGTCCAGTCGTTCGCTGTGCAATGTCTCTTCTACCAGCAGTTTGGGCACTTCTCACTCCAGCGGCGGCTCATTCGCTTCAGCTTTTTCACACAAGTCTCGAGGCTCATATGGCTCATTCGGATCGTTTGGAAACAGGGGACGTCGTCGTCGCCGTCGTCAAGCACCGAAGCCTGTCACGGTGAACCCTGCATCTGGTCCTCCCCGTGCTTTCCAATGTACTTTCTGCACGGAAACCTTCAAAACCAAACATGACTGGCAGAGGCACGAGAAATCGCTACATCTGTCCCTAGAGCGGTGGGTGTGCTCGCCTGATGGACCAACGCAGTACTGCGCAGATTATGGCCATAATCGTTGCGTCTATTGCGGCCTCCCTAATCCGCCACTAGATCACGGCGAGGTCCACAACCATTCCAGCTGCGCCGAACGATCACTAGAAGAACGAACTTTCTACAGGAAAGATCATCTCCGCCAACACCTGAATCTAGTTCACGATGTCAAGTTCCAATCCTTCTCTATGGAGACCTGGAAAGTGGCTACACCTGAAATTCGTTCCCGATGTGGTTTCTGCGGTATCGTGATGGATTCCTGGACATTCAGAGTCGACCATCTTGCCGAGCATTTCAAAGGTGGTAAATCTATGGCTGACTGGAAGGGTGACTGGGGTTTCGAACCGCAGGTTTTGGATATTATTGAGAATGGAATGCCACCTTGTATGTGCCCCCCCTTCTTACTTATGATGATTATGCTGACCATGTAGACCTCATTCACGATGAGCGTAACAGCATGAATCCATTCGAAGCTTCGAAAGAAGCAGGTAAAGACGAAAAGAGTCTCGAAGATTACGTCAAGATCGGATTGGTAGAATATGTTCACGATACGGTTTTGAGAGGTGGTGTGCCAACAGATGCAGATCTTCTTGTCGAGGCTCGCAGGATAGTGCACAAGGCAGATGACGTTGCATTTGGCAAGAAACATCCTGAAGGATCCTGGTTCAGAGACCTGATCCTCCTTTCTGGAACCACGGAAGAAGAGACGCCAGAACGACCTGGCTCGCCGAACTACTCCTGTATCAAGGGAGTCGAACTGGTCAATGCTCAGGTGGCTCCAGAATCTGCGCATATTGCTCTATCGACATGCTTTAAGCAGAGAGCTCTGATGAAGTTTGTGGAGAATAAGCAAGCACTTGGCCTAACGCCAACCGATAGCGAGTTGCAAGCCGAATGCTCAAAGATATTGGACGAGATCGAGCATCAATCAAACTTCAAATGCAAACCTGCTGTCGCATGGTTTAAATTCTTGATCAATCAATCGGGCTGTTGGCTAAGGGGCTTCAGAAGACGAGCTGGCCTGCCAAGGAGTTCTGAGATGTTGTCAGAGCAGATCAGGTCGTTGGATGACAAGAGCATTGATTACAGCATCCACAACCATGCAAGATTGGTACACGAATTGAAAGATTGGGTTCGCTTTCAAGTTTCCCTCGGGACCTACCCGAGTGATGTAGAACTCCAAAACCAAGCACGGATGATCGTGTTCAAGAACGATGATCCATGGAACCAGACCGCCATGGACGACCCCTCTATCCTCCACCAGTTCAAGCAACAAGCAGGTCTCATAACAATGGGAGACTTTGCATCCCAAGGACTCAACATGCCTGTTTTGTCTGAAGTCAGTGAGGGTTCCCAACCATCTCCGAAGACTCTTCATTGGGATTTGGACAGCACAGGGATGGTTCCTTCGCCAGGAAGTGGAAAATCAACACACACGCCTGTCATCGATGCGCCACTGCATACACTCATCCAGAACCAACCTTCTACCAATACCAATCCAACACAACCGCTCAAGTACTTCTTGAATGATGCAAACTGTTATGGAAGACTGGTTCGCGAGCTAACTCGCTTCGTGACAACTTGCATGTCACCCAACAATCCAAATCAACATGTGAGTTTTTCTTCTCCAAGTCTCATCAGCAGCAACTAACGATCACAGCTCCCGTCTGATGAAGAGATCCAAAATCAAGCTCGCTGGGTAATCTACGACGACGACGACCCATGGAATCAAACCGCAGCCGACAACGCCGAATGGCTTATTCGCTTCAAACGCGACGTCGGTCTCTCTCCCACCCCTGGTCCAGGACTCCCCGTCACTCAACCATCATGGCGCATCGCCGACGGTGGCACTGGCTTCTCTCCGCCCTTCCTCATGCCGCAAGTCCTGCCACCAGCAGACAAATTCTCCACCGACATGCCCGTCACAATCGACCACAAAACTTACAACATCAAAGCCAAAACGGCCCAAAAATTCGTCAAAGGCCTCTCCTCCCAACGCTGGCAAAAGCCCGCACAGGTCTTCTGCTCCCGCGATCTCGAATCCAATCTCAGCGCATTCGTACAAGCCGAGCTCGCCGCTGGACATTGTCCTTCAGATGACGAGCTGCGCGCTAAAGCTAGAGCGATTTTGGGGATGGATCAGACAGCTGCGGACGATGTAGAGCTGTTGAGGAAGTTCAAGGCGCTGCACGGAATTACGAGCGCTAGCATCGGCCATCTGGGTGATTCGATGCCCTTGGCGTTAATGAATGATGACTCGTTCTTGGCGGAATTTGACCATGAATTGCAGGGTATGGATTTGAGTACTGTTGACTTCTCTGGGTCCAACTCCCATTCCAACTCAAACTCGAATTCGGGCTCAAGTGGTAGTGGAAGTCCAGAATTCTTCTTACCACAAGCTCAGACGCAGAGTCAGCCAATCTCCAACCTCTCTTCGCAGCTCCAAAGCCAAAGCCAATCCCACTCTCCCTCATCGGCACATCCCCAATCACACACCCAGCCAACGATCCACCAACCCACTCCCCGCAGCAAGAGCGACGGGCCAGCAATCGACTACGCAGAACTCTACCGTGTCCACGCTGCGACAGCCAGTCCTTTAAGAAGGCGGGCCAGTGCGAAGATGGCTGCGAGATCGGGCTTTGCTCTTGGTTCTGGTTCCGGGAGTGGAAGCGGAGGTGCGAGCATGCTTGGGATCTCGCCGCCGAGGACGACGACCGCTGTTAGTGGTGATGTGGCTGCTTTTACGTCGGTTCTTGATGGTGTGGGGGAGGTGGGAGAGGAGAGTGAGATGCTGTTTTGAGGATTTAATTGCTCCCTGGGTAGAAAGTGGGGAAATTGTTTCACGGTTGTTGGATATGTGGGTTTGTTGCTCTTGGATTTCGGGTTATGTTTCCAATGACGGCTTTCATTCTAGCAAAATGGTGGGAAGGAAAGAAAGACAGAAAGTTCGGGTTTTTTTGGGGGGAGTCGGATATACCGTGGCGTTAAGATTTCATGATACGAGATGGAGTTCAACTCTCCGTTTATGAGAATTATTTACTTGCATGGGATTGCTCAATTTGGACATGAGGATGAAGATAATGATGATACAAAAAAAAGAGAAGAGAAGTAGATGTTCTAATGGGAATATAAAATGATTAATATTGGTTCTTTGAGACCTCGGCAGTGAATGATATGAAGGCGCTGACCTTGAATTGTTGAATGGTAAAGGAAGTAAGTACTCTCGCATACGCACACCGATAATACAGTAGAGTAATGTTCTTCATAATCTCATTCCGCGTTTGAAGAAGTTAAATATAGATGCCCACCCATACTTTTCCGTCATATCTTTGACATCTTCTGATTTCCGCCTTTTTCTTTCTCCTCCATCCATTCGTTCTTCCGTAGCACTCAAATGTCCAACTCGTTGGAGATCCTTTCGCCGGTACAACAAAATAAAACAAGATGTCCGAAGTACGGACTGTTCTCTCAACGACATCATGAACATCAACAAGGATGAACCAGACTTCACAAACTCAGTCCCCCAACCTAAGCAATACCCATTTCATCCTATTATCCCAACAGCGACACGACCATGTCCCCTCGAGATGCACCCCAGCTATCATCTTTCCTATCTGCGAAATTTCCCACTACTTTCGGCAGCAGTCGGGATACTAACCCAGAGGTGTTAATGTTACAGGCACAGGTGGCACGGTTGAGTGAGAGGGTTGGTATTCTTGAGGAGAGCTTGAGGGCGGTTTTTAAGTTGTTGGAGGCGATGTAGGCGATGCAGGCGATGCAAGAGAAGGGTGTGGGCTGAAGTGTTCAGAGTGTGGGTGGCAATACATCTCGTGGCTAGAAAGGGGGAGATAGAGCTAGGCATATGGAGGGGGAATAGAGAGGCAGGGAGTAGGAAAGGGAGCCGAGGGAAGTTTGTGGAGGGCTTTGATGGCATTGCAGATGTAAGATCAGTCGAGGAAACCGTAATGGAAGCAGGGAAGAAGGGGTAGGGCCAGATGAAAATTTGGTTGTAAGATCTGACGTAGTGTTGACGGAGTTATTCTTTAACCACACCATGGTCCTCATGTCATATCAAAGACAATCCGGAGATGAGCATCTTCCACCTTTGAAGATGCTCCTGCGTGTGTCTAGTACCCAACAAGATGTCGAGTAAGAAATTCTATAGATTTAAAGCCCATTCGGCTGCCAAGAAGCAGGTGCCTTGATAGGCTCGTACTTCTCCGCCGTCTTATTATGTGCTTCAACAAACTTGTACTTCGGCACAGTCCATCTCTCACTTCCACCAAGACAAGCCAGAGGTGCCCACCCGTCGGCATCAACCTGCTGCTGGCTGACCCGATTTGTAACAATCCTCAGTTTCAATAGTCCTCCTATGTCTGTGAAGCACTAATTACTTGCAAGGTGTTGCTTAATAGCCTCTAGTGCTATTTCTCGATGTCTCTGGATATACTCCACCATAGTTTGCTCGACATTGCTGGCAGACACGGTTGGAATTGTCAAGTTCTCTCTCAGCATCTCGGAACTCAATATCGCTATACAACCAAGGCTTGGAGAATCTCGCTGAGGGTTTCGTGGTAATCAAAACCTGCTCAATCCCTAGCTCCGCATATTCCTCAGTATAGCCGTCAATTCGTAATCCTTTCCGCCGCGCTCGAGGAATTGAGGCCAAATTTCTCACCCTGTTGCTATAGTTCAAACATTGGGTACTTATCCATTGTTCGTCTTGGGAACAAGCCCTGCAAATTTCTCATGCTTGGGTGTCCATTCGTAAAAAATGGTCAACCATAATACACCACCGGCTTCATTGAAGTAAAGCTTAGGCTCGCCTGACTGCGGCTCGCGGTGTGCTGTGAGTACCACTTGACATTCTTCGCGGGCTTCTCTGACTCGGAGGAGAGGTGTTGATGGGCGAATAGGAACCAGAAGGGCGGTGCCTAGGTCTCTTCCCTTGTCCTTTGTTCTTCCGACGTCCGCCAGTACGATCAGTGTCTCCAGCGCGGCGATCCTAACGATTTTTCGACGAAGCTCGAGAGGAAGTCTGGAGAAAGAAGTAGAAGTTGTTGCCGGACACCCCGGGACTCCAGTTCCTTGGCTCAACATGATGCTCGATTGAGCTTGCAAGGTCGAGATTTCTGTATAGAGGGCTTCCGCAGCTCGTGTGCTACTCCTATTGCACACTTTTCAAGTCTACTTTTGCGATTTTGGTGTTGTGCACTCAAAATTTTCTCTTTTTTTGGCAGTCGGGTTGGCGTATGCGCGATGCCGTCAATAGGTAAGATATGTTTGCAATAAAGAAGCGCTGTGTATTTGTTAACTAGTCCTAATGTGTGATTAATAGGGACAAAGGTTACGCGAGGAATCTCAATAGTGGAAAGTCAGCAACAAAGATTTCGATAGTGGATGTGATTCTATTCATCTTCAGTTCATCTTGAAGGTCAATACAGCTTCTCTGTCTTCAGCGGAACGTCCATTCAATCCCTGAATCAAGGTGGCTATGAGGACCGTAATTATGTTACCTGTATTGGTCATTTTGCTGCACGTGGAAGTACCTTTGACTGAGATAGATGCTGAGAACATCGACCTATTGTGGTAAACGATGGATCCCTTCGGCATAGGTAGAAGTATGTTTTAAAGTCACTACTAAGGTATTCAACCTAGAAGAGCTCCACTCTTATTGAAAATGAAGGTTACAGGTAACTGAGCCTCAACATCATGCGAAACGGATTCATTATCTCCAAGGCCCATTCAGTGTTCCCTCAGACGACTTTCAGGCTCAAACTCGGGACATTTACTCCCTGTCAGCCCTCCACCGGCGTCTGCCACGCTATCACTCCCTGTTGAGATGACTGGACATACTGCCGTAAGAAGTAATCATCTATGCCATGTTATTATCACGGCAAGGAACTGCCTTGACATAGATTATGCTCTCCAGTCTCCATTTTCCCAGCGCATGGTTCTCGAAAACTCGCGAAAAGATGCTCTCACCGTGAGACAGGCTCGTAAATGTGACGGACTCCCAAGTTTTCTCGTTGAAGCGGGCCCTTCTGTTCGTATCTTGCAATTTTATATGGATGACCCGCCAAGCTGCCGAAGCTAAATGTCCGAGGTTGAGATTGACTATAGACGTTTCGTACCAAGTCTTACGAGCCACCCGCAGTAGCTCTGCTGTTTGAGTCTGCTGAAACCCGCTTATCTTGTCTGTATAGAGAGTTCTGTTGATGTTCTTGAGTTGAACTCCATGTTCGTGAATGAGTGGGGGTGTTTCGAGCACCACAATCGACCTTGTACACCATGACCTTCGAGAAAGTCGAGAAACTGCAAAAGGCACCACTCGTCCCCGAGAGGCTTAGCTATGTCTTGAAAGATCTTATGGAAGGTTGATGCTGGAATAGCTAGCTGGGGAATCGCCGCACTCTTCCATCTTGGATAGTGCGTGCCCTTCAAGCGAAAGTCCTGGATCCAGAGAGTGTCTATGGGGACGTTGGCAAAAGCATTCCGTACTTTACGATTGCAGGAGTCTATGACAAACTCGGCATCATCGTTGGAAAGACGTTGAAGCCGTAAAGCTCTTGCTCTGGACCCAGAGCAAGCTTCCCGAATGCCATGGTAAGTGCCTATTGGAATCAAGGTGTTGAGTTCTTCGACTTGGGGATGGAATTTCCCAAGCATGGCTGTGAAAATTGTAGTGGTTGACAAGCTTATGTCCCAGATCTCGTCTCAGTTCTTTTGGAATTTCCATGAATTTTGGAAATGAGGCAAACGTGGTGTCCCTGTTGTTGTCCATCCATTTATTACTCTCGTGCGATAGTGACTTTGCTTGGAGATATTGGAATCGTCTGGATAATTCCTCATCCACGACGCCTCTACTTTAGCACGTGATCTTAATTACTTTCTACCAAGGGCTCCCTGTAGCCTTGCAGTGTCATGCCATCTGATATCTGAGTTGTTCGGCGTGAGGAACTAAAGCTGACCTTTTAAGCAAAGAGGCCCTAAATTGTAACTTCCTCCACGGTGTTCTTTCCTCTCCCTCCTTTCCCTATCTCTTGTTGTTTGTCACTGACACCGATTTCGACGTTTACTGTATCAATTTTGGCAGAATCGGTACAGCATGTAGAGCACTTTTGATCACTCTATATAATACGAAGAACTGTCCATTTGCTGTCGTCCGTGACAATTACCTCCCCGAAGGCATCTTTGATCATGAGACCGAGTTCTTCCAGAAGCTGTGACTTTTTCACCTGACTGTGTGATGTCTTGGTTTTGATCCTCAAGTCACCGACTCGGCGATACCAGTCTTTTACTTCATCGTGTTGCAAAACTAGGGCCGTTATTTGCCACCACGTTGCGCCTTCCATGATATGTCGCTTCGTATTTAGATATTTCTCACAGACCCCTTCAACGGTTAATATGGCCACGGCGAGCCTGGTACCAGCCTTTAGGTCGTCATACGTATCATCTGGAGAAAACCTCGCCGCCTCCAAAAGATCTTCTGAAAGGAATGGAGTGTTCAAACTACCATCCACTGCAACGCAGACAATGAACAAGGGTGCTCGAAGTGTCAGTACTCTTAACGCTACCGTGTCAGTCCATATCGCATGAGCTGGCACTACTGAAACATCCAAGATATCGCAAATGGCAGTTTTGTGTGTGCAGAGAAGTCCTGTGTCGCCTAAATCGATTTCTCCATCAATCGACAGCCAAGACCATGTTGGTGCAATATCCAATGCTGAGCGCCTTCGATGGCCATATGCACTTCCAGACCACCCGAGAGTCCAAGGCAGTTGTGATTTCCATAGTCCTGCAACATAATCATCGCCTGTTGCTATCTGAAAGGCTTTGACAAGGCCTGAAAGCGCGATTATTTTATCTCCTGGATATGTCAAGGAACATTTGCTGTATTCTTCTGCTAAAAAGTTCCAGTTATGAAATGGGCTTTGTTGTTGACTGGGTAATGGCAGATCATGAGTTTCGCTGTAACTTTTGAGTCGATCGGGTACCACGTCAGGGAACACTTCGCAAGCCTCAGAGCTTCTGCACACATAGTATAGCTGGGTACGAAAGAAATACAGCCGTCTAGATGGCAGAATCCGTTCTTGTAGAATCCAGCCTCGGCGGCTAGTCGATGCATTTTCAAAATCTCTTTTGATAGACTCGATTTCCATAATCGAGTCTACAGAATTTAGGGTAGCAAAATAGGAGTCGGTTGTGTCCCAGGAAGGCCAGAACCTGCCTACATGACAGCTTCTGAGATCTCTAGCTTTGAATAAAGACTCAAAGGGGCTCTGGCATGCTGCAGCAATAATGTTTATTACAGTATTGCTGTAAACCTCTGCCATTTTGGCAGCTTCGTTCTTAAAGTCCTCTTCGGAGTCTTGGATAATGCAAAGCGCATCTATCCAGATAAATTGCAACCCAAGGTGCTTCGTGACCATTATCGCATCTTGAAAAACTTGCGGTAATCGGGAAACTGGTTGTCCAGCTCGAAAATCAGGTAATAGTTGCTGTGTAAGTTTCAGAAAGGGCATAGCACCCCAGCAATAACTTATTGTAGCATAAGCTACCACACTAGTGCTGTCCTCAGACGGTACACATATTCTCCAAGTTCCAGAAGTTATGTTTCTAAGGTCGAGAAGCCTCGTTGGTACGTAATCTAGAGTAGAATAATGCGTACAAGGGGCATGGTAGCGTTTCCCGAGATCTTCAGAATCGCTTGAAAGAGAATGGCTTTCGGAGTCTTCATAATACGTATTATCCGAGCGAGCACAAGCTTCGAGCCAATTTCGTGCCTTTGCAACACTCTGTAAGGACCCTATTGTAGGCGGAAACTGCTGTGAAACCTCATAATCTATTTCGTTAGCTAGATGTAATCTTAGAGCCAATTGTTTGGACCCTTACCATTAGAGCTGAATAGTAGAAACTCAATGTAATCTCTCCCAGGGCGGCAGTTGGAAAACTTTACTGCAATGCGGAGTTCAGCTTCACGCCACCCACCCCCCATAAGGGTGCCCAGGCTTATTTCATATGTACTGGCAGGAGATTTCCATTTAGATTCATCTTCATAAATTTTGGACTGTAGCGCGTCTTCAAATTGATCCCTCAGCAGCGCGTCCAAACGCGAACAGATGTAACAGCCTTCTTTAGCCGCTGTTTGAAAGGCCATTAACGTGTCATGATGCGAGAAGACATTTGATCTCCAGCTGCCGCTTGTGTCATCTTTGTTTTCAAATCGAGCTGGATCTCCTACGTAGATGCAAAGGCAGGCTGAGCAGAGTAATGTAGGGTGAACGCCTGATGACAAAGCCACACAATTGGTGGCACGCCTACTACTCTCAGTAAAGTTAGAACGCATTTTTATTTGCGCTCGCGGCTCGCAAGACCAAGCCAATTTGCTTTGTCGCAGTATTTGTGGAGTCAAAGAGGCCCAGGTGACATGGCATTCGGCGTGTTTGCCTTCGAAATTTAGATGTGCCTTCGAAATAAGCTGAAAGCTTAGAGAGAAGGTTCTTCGACAAGAAGAGAGGGGGCGGGCTTCGGACACTCTTTTATCCGTCCTTGGCTGTTTCTTGAAAACTTCGCGTCCTTTCCAGCCCCTTGCGATTTTCCGGCTTTTAGTCATCTTTTTTGTTTTGAAACAAAAACTGTATCTTTGTTCCCTCATGTGTATGCTTTATGCGTATTGATATTCTTCCTTTCTGTATGAGGTGTTTTGACTTTGTATCAGTTTCGTCTTCGGCCGTGCCTTGTCTACGGGTGTGTCGAAACGCCTGGTTCGTATATTATTTTGCTGCCGAAATCCCTCACAGTATTTCGACGATAGTATTTTCTAATTCTATATTCTTGTCTTACTCATTGTTGTGACTATTTTTCCTACTTATGTTTACCCCCTTTTTACCTCCTCCTTGTATCTATCAGCCTACTCCTTTTATCCGTCGACTTTCTGCCCCGCCAGATGAATCGCTCTTACGTATTGAGGGTCAAGGTCGGCCAGGCCTAGCTACGAGTGTTGAACAGCAACGCACGAGAATTCGGGCTCTTGAGCTTGCGGTCGAGGAGTGCGGGCGAGCTGATGAAAATGGTCTTGTACATTCTCGCCAACAGGAGGAGCAGCGTCGTGGGGATAGGCTGGTCCGTGAAGAGGCTGCAACGCAGACTCTTCTGCCCCACAAAGCTATTGATGCGGAGGTTCGGGTCTAGCAGAAGCGGTCAATTTTTCACCAGCAGGAAGAACAGCATCATAGGCATAGGCCGGCGCCGGACGAATCTGCTATGCAAGCTTCCTTGCGCCACGAGGCTGCTGCCAGGGCGAGGAGGGCTGAGGAACATAGGCTAGCAGAAGAAAGTAAGCTGGCGATGCTTAGGAAGGAGGACCAGCTCGCAAAGGAGCGTAGGCTACTAAGGATAAAAGAGAGAGGACAGAAAGAATTACTTTCTCTACCAGACCAACGCCGTAGAGGGAGGCCCGCCCGGGATCAAGCATCTTCATCTGTATTTGAACAAAATGAGGCCGTTAAGGTAGAGCGAGAGCGAAAGCAGTTGCTTGGTCGTCAGGAAGACGAGCGGCGTCGCCAGGAGAGGGAGGCCCGAGATCAAGCTTGCCTGGAGGCACTTGCACGCCATGATGCTGCTGCCAGGATAAGGAAGGCTCAAGAAGTGGAGGACCGCAGGACGGCGAAGCTTACAGAAGCCAACATGAAAGACCAGCGGCGTCGCCAGGAGAGGGAGGCCCGAGATCAGGCTTGCCTGGAGGCACTTGCACGCCATGACGCTGCTGCCAGAATAAAGAAGGCTCAAGAAGCGGAGGACCGCAGGATGGCGAAGCTTAAAGAGGCAGAGCATAAAAAGGTGTTACGCGATCAGGAGAAGGAGTTGCGGCGGACCGAGAAGCTTGCCGAGAAGCAGGCCGAAAAGCAGAAACGAGATTCTGCTATCCAGGCTAAGAAGGCAGAGGGTGCACTGCTTCGAGAACGGGTAGAAAGACAGAGAAGTGAGAGGTCTCTCGGAGTTGCTCAGAAACAAGCTGTCCGAGATCTAGAAGACGGGGTTCGTCGTCGGGATCGGGAGAGGCGGGATGAAGCTGGTAGACAAGCTCTCCAACGTCATAAAGCTGCCCTTCAGGCTCAGAAGGCCCAGCAGAAATCACTCACAGACGGACGTATTGTTGCCTTTGATGGTGTCCTTCCATCTTTCTTTGATGAGGAGTACCAGTATATGAAGCAAGCTTCGGCCGGTTTTCTAGAGGATATCACTTCCGAAATCCAGATGAGGAGTATGAAGGATTACCAAAGGGCGATCTCGGATGCCTCGAGACGTTTGCTATGTGGAATTTGTGGGGGCCTGTTCCAAGAGAACGAGATAATGAACATTAACCTTCAAGCCAGTAACCTACAATACTTCTTGCAGAGAATGAAGACGGCCTTTGATTATTGCTTTGTCAAAAACGATGTAGTTAGCATGTGTACGACTTGTAATTTGGTGATTGCCAAACGGGTTATCTCTTTGCTTTCGGCTGGTAACTTTATCAATTGCTTGTTCTGTCAAAATTATCTAAAGGTTTTGAAAAATCTTAATACTGTTGAAGAGGCTTTTATAATACAGGCTCATGTTATTGGCATCTTCTTAAAACTTACTTTAGGTGTTAAAGGGGGAATTGGTTATAGGGAAAGTCGCAATTATTCTATTGCCGTGAGGTAGGATCCGAGTGAGCTTTTAAAGATCTTACTAATTGCGAGGTTACAAGATTATACGACGATTATCGTTAATTGGGATCGTAGGACCCTGCCGTTAGAAGAAAACCTTACGCAGTTTTATTTTGTTAATAAAGTAAAGGTAGTGAATGCTTTGCTATAATTGTGTGCTTACAATCCTAGCTACAAGTCAGTAGTTGTCAATTACTTTGTTTTGGATTCTTAGCCTAATCATCACATTCTTTAAGAGATTAAGGACGCTTTTATTACGTTAGATTTTAAGCTAGGCTTTACAGATACTCTGGTGGAAGATAAACGGGAGGGTTATGTTACATTCTTATAAGATGGGCTTTTTGAGAACGAGCTCGATGCAGAGGTGAAGGATATCGAGCCTGGCAGCATTCTCAGCCGGTCCTTCTTCTCCGACCTTCATGGTCGAGATCTCCACTCCACCCTAGCTACTTTGGCAACCCTTCAGGTCATTCTTCAGGAGCAGGATCCTGATTGCTCTGGGCTAGTAGAAGACGATGCTGTTGATGTTTGGAATGACGAGGAGAGCGCACCAAACGATAGCTCTTGCTTGCTGCATATATCTTACAAGACGACATAGCACTTGCCCGCAATGAGTGCTTTTACAGACTCGGACTACTTCATAGCAGCGTTCTTTACTTTTTTTTCGTTTGGCATAGGCGGCTATCTTGGTGATGCGAATGGCGACCGTTCAAAGGAGGTATTCCTTAAGGCTTTTGCGAGATATATCATGCTTTATCATTTCTTGTTATAAGTACTCATCTTTAATTATTGTATCGTTTTAATAATTGCAATTTCTTTTAACATTATATATTTATATTTTATTTATATAACTTAATCTTAATATGGCAAGCTTCTTTTGGAAATCACGTCTAGATTAAGAATGGCTATTGGGCCAAAGCTACTTATGAGCTTTTTAGGCTATTAGCTGCTAATTTCCAGCGTGCGGCGCAGGAATTTACTGATAGGAAGAAGATCTCGAATCCTGCTATTTATAATCTGATTACTAATATAAGAATCATCTTATCATTTAATCCAGAATCGTTTGGGGAGAAGATGAAATTTAGGAACTTGATATTTGGCAAGATTGCTTGTCTTAGGATCTCACTTATCTGATTTACACTCAACCCGAAAGACATTAATAATATCTTTGTGATTAAATTTGCCGAGGAAAAGATTGTATTAAACAAGCTGGATTTCAAGTCGAAACTCTTGCAATTAACGATTAAGAATCCAAATCTTGTCGCTCAATTTTTTCACGTCGTTGTCATCTTTTTCTTTTCGTACTTTTTCAAGACGCTTTCTAGGAAGCCTGGGATTTTTGGCACGGTGGCTTCTCATTTTAAAATAGTCGAGTTAATAACGCGGATGATGCTATACCTTCATAGGTTTGCCTAACTTATAAGTAATTTTGGCGCTGCGAACTTATATTAGAAGCTACTTTTGGAGCCTAAATTTAAAAACCGGATATTTTCTTATATTCGCTTGATAATTAGGGAGACGGTAGATTTCACTTTTGGTTAACAGTTTATATTAGAGACTTTTGGCACTTTTGTTTTCATTATATTGGATGATATGACTCTGTTTGAGTTTTAATAGGCTCTTGATATCGACTCGAATATTGTAGCGGCTTAGAATCAGATGCATACTCATGGCAAGACTTGTATTAAATATCAAAACACTTGATAGCTATGTATAAGGGTAGATCTTGTTTCGATTGTTTAGTGTGAAGGGATGGCGACAGATATCGGCGAGACTTTATTGTGTTTCGAAATTCATAGGCAATTACTTTTACAGATTTATCGGTTCTTATTTCTAAAATCATTTGTTTTAGAGTTTATGGTTATAGAAGAGGGATATATTTGCATGGAGAGGAATTATCAATATTTAAATAAGTATAACCTTGTTATTGCATTTGCTATACGATATAATTACGATGTTAATTTTATCTTTTTGTTTTCTAAGGTCTTTTTTGCTATTTATTATATGACAAATTATACGATCAAAGCTTAAGTGAATCGCGGTCAACTTGTACTCGCTGCGGTCATGTTGAAGAAGGCCTAAAAGATAGCTAAAGCAGCGATTGCTAAGAGTAGTGACTTACTAACACTAAAATCGCTTGATATGTCCAAGTTCGCACTAAAAGCCTACAATCGCTTTACAAAAGACGTGGAAGTTGATACTTCCGCAATAGCTCACTTCTTATTTGAACAATCGTTTGCGTATATTTTAAAAAGCAACAAGTTTGTGACGATTAACTTTTACTAGGTCAAGACGAATATCTGAAGGGTTTTAAACAGCTTACTTAATTAGTTTATTAATGAAGACGTTGTAAAATCCGCAGATTAATATATGAACTTTGATGGCTATATTTGTTGCATGTTGATATATGAGAATTACAAGCACCAAGGCGCTAGATTTGCTCACCTCTGTTTCTACGAATATACCTCTTAAATCTTCATGCAGACATTTAAAGGTGCTAAGAATCGAGCGTTTCTCTTTCCATTCGATCCTTCTCACCCACTACACCTGACTTATATCCAGGTCTCCGTCAGCTCCTTAAAGTTATTAAAGACTTCCTCTCTATGTAGCAGTTTTACTTCTATATTGAACAAAGACATTGATGTTTTCAATACTACGCTATGAATTTAAAATGAGATACATGAGATTCTCCTTAGCCTATTCTATCCATGAGATAAGCTTTACAATCTTTATGGCGACTATTTCAAATCTCTTTGTGCTTCATTATACAAAAATATGTGGCTATGGAGTTTTCTTTTTCCCACTCTTCCTTCTTACCTAGTCTAGCTATTGGAAAACGTCGTGCTTTTTCGGCGAAGCAAGGAAGTTATTAATTAAAATAGGAAGGAACGTGGTATTAAGTTCGATGATTACCTTGAAGTTGTCGACTATGAGGTTTATAATGAGGACGAGGAGGCCAATGTGGATATAAACTTTGCTACTTTTTGATCAACGGAAAGCAATCTGCTCCACGCTGCTTTGGCTTTTCTTGGTGTTATTACTAATAGCCTCTCTACGTTACGATTTTCTTGCAACTCTTAATTGCTTGGTACTCATTTCACTCTTGCCGCTTTAGTTAAGATTTGGTTTAGAAAGTTGAAAGCCTTTAAAGACCAAAATCAATCAAATCTTGATAACAATGACGACGATGCTAATATCTCTTTTCGATTCAATACAAGAGGGCTGGAAGCTGCGCTTGTTCCGGTTCTTGATTATAGCACGCAATTTATAGCGTCTTTGCAATATTTGCAAGCTTCATTCCAAGTCAACCCGTTTGTTAACAATCTGCTGGCCATAATCACTAGCCAGTACCCGTTAAACCAGAAGCAGCGGGTAATTATCAGGGCTCTAGTCCTCCGCGTCTTACACCTTGTTTAGATCAGGTCTATTTGTGATCAGTTCTTACTTTACCTTGGCGGTATTGGTGGAGTTGGCAAGACCCACTTTATCAAGGCTCTTATGTTTAGCTTCTCGATAATCCAGAAGCATGACGATATTCTACTTATTGCTTTAACTAATGCGGCTGCTGCGAATATCGGCGGCGCTATTTATTATTTTGCTTTTGGGTATGGAAAGAATGCAAATCAGCCTGTACGTCAAGCTACGAGGTCAAGACTTTTTTATAAGAAAATCTTCATCCTTAACAAGATTAGTATAGTTAGCCTTGAGGACTTGATCCAGATTAGCAAACGGTATGAAGCTATTTAAGATCTGAATCGAGTGTTCGACACAGTTTTTGGTGGGTTGCTTATTGTTATACTTCTAAGGGATTTCAACTAATTTAGGCCAATTCGTGGTCATGCTATATGAAGCCAGATTATCAACGATATTGCGATCTTACAATCTGGGAAATTTATCTGGAATTGTTTTACTTACGTGGTATTCCTTATAGAGCAAATGCATTAAGTAAAAGATTTAGTTTTTCAAAATCTTTTGCAAAAAGCGCGGTTTGCTACTTTAACAGCGAATAACGTTGCTACTTTTAATTTGTGTATCATCAAGAATAAGATCGTCAATAGTGAGACTTCGCTTGAGAAGGCTATTATACGACTTAATCGCGCTTGGGAGCAAGCTAACCTTATACATCTTCAAGCATTTGCCAAAGCATGAAAATAAAAGATTTATTTCTTTCTCGCTAGATACAACATATTTATTGGGATAAATCTGGATTATTTTGCTTTGCTTCGGATGATTTATTACGTTAATAAGAAAGGCTACTTGAAAGGTTCGGGCTTCTTTGCCTTTACAAAAGGTATGCTTATTATGCTTTAACAAAATACAAATATGTATATTGGCCTAATTAATAGCATGAGAAATATTACTAAAGAAGTTATTTTAAATGCTAGCATGCAAGGTATATAAACGGACTTTATTTTTGTAAGCTTCATTTGCTAATTATATTGATAGTTTCATGAATGGAACTTGATGACTTGTTTATCTTGTGTACGGTTCCTTTGCTCTGCGCCTTTATTCGACTTGCACATGATCACAACCTATCGTTTTTTAATGCTTTTGATAGTTTGGTTCCTGTCTTTTTAATACAAATAAGAGGTTAGATCCCTAGTATGCCAAGTTTATTCTTTTACTAACATCAGGTTCTATTGACGCTTGGATTCGCCTTCACCGATTACAAGAGCTAAGGTAGTACGTTCATTAGCCTCATTTTGGATCTTGTCTTTGGTAAGCAGCGCGGCGTCGATTAGCATGGTAAGTGGACCTCAATCAATGTCCAGCTGGGTAGGGTCAAGACCTTGTTAGGGGTCTGGTTGCGAGAACCGGTCACACTGGAAGACGTTTCATTTTCCCCTCATCCGGATCTCTAAGTTGAACTTACCCGACTAGAGGCTTTAGAGCAGCAGACAATTGGTCTCTGGGAGAGTCCACCTGATCTTTAATGTGAGCAATAGCTGTCGCGTTGTGATATGGCTTTCTTAACCTTGGGTATTACTCTTCGCTTGATTCCGCGTCTCATATCTGCCTCGTGATAGCAACCTTACATCTACTCAATATATACAAGCTGTTTCTTCCTATAGACCATCCTTTTCACTGTTCACAGTACAGTTCATCTTTCCTTACTGTTTATCTGTTGTCACGTGCTCGCTTGGGTGGGGCCGTGCGGTACGCCTGAAACTATATCGATTTCATCCACTCAACACTCATCAGCCGCTCATTCTGACGTTTCTTAATTAAATTCCAATGCTCTAACGTTATTTCGAAGGCTTCGTGTGAGCCGGAGGCGAGCACCCACGTAAGCTGAAAGCTTAGAGAGAAGGTTCTTCGACAAGAAGAGAGGGGGCGGGCTTCGGAAAAACTTTGTTCCAAAAATTAGTAATCTTTTAGTAATCTTGACGATCCTTGCCCGAATCCTTGATTTGATGCGGTCCTGGCGTTTCCTTAAACTGTTTCAATACTCTCCTCAAAAGTTTTTCCGCGCCGTGTTCTTCTTGTACGTTTCTCTTTTCTCCTCACGTGTTGTCCTTGTCGGTTTTGATATACGGGATGTTTCAGCTTCGTAGCAACTTTGTCTCGACACGTGTATCACCATCTAAGGCAGTATCCTATATTATTCTTCATTCATTCTAGCGTTAGAGATCCTCTCATTATATTAAGGTATAGGTTTATTCCTGCGCTTTTATATTCTTGTCATGGTTGCTACTTGTCTGTGATTGTCTCGACATGGTTGCCGCCTGTAATTGTCTCGATAATGTCCCCACCTGCTTTACCTACTCCTTCTGGTTCTCCGTCTTCTGACCTGCAAGCTGACCTTATCCTAGGTGCTAGGGGGCACGTTAAGGATGAGCTGGCTACGAGGATCGAAGAGCAACGCGCAAAGATTCGAGCGCCTGAGCTTGCGGTTGAGAAGCGCAGGCGAGCTGATGAGGTCCGCATCCAAGAACGGGCTCGAGAGACAGAGTCTATAAAACAAGAGTTACGCCAACGGCTTCTTGTAGCGTGAGCACGGAGGGCGCCTTAAGGTGGCTGGGTCGGACATCACCTCACCTTCTTTCACTCCTGGAGACCCCTTTCCCGCTGCCTTCGACGGAACAACCACAGACGACGACCAAGACGGCGACGACGTAGATGCCTCTCGTTTCACCGCGGGTGACAAGGTCGCCGTTCAAGCTTGATTTGGCACCTACGTCTTCACAAATAAGTCTGGGAAGAATGCATCCGGACCCACGTTCCGCCTGTTGAAGTTGTGGAGGTTACAAGCTGGTGTCTCTGGTTCCTCAAGCCTGAATAGACTTTCTTTCTTAGCCCCAGCGTCTCTTCTAGAGCGGTTTGGCCGCCTCGTACATGCCCTGCCTGCTTACTGTCACCGCAAGGTTGTTCATGCTCATCAGCGTGTCGGGGTGCTCAGGGCCAAGGATTTTCTGACTGAGCTCTAGCGTCTGCCTGTTTATCTCCTCTGCCTCGACATACTTGCCCTGCCTGCTTAGTGCCGCCGCAAGGTTGTTCATGCTCATCAGCGTGTCGGGGTGCTCCGGCCCGAGGATCTTCTGCCTGAGCTCCAGCGTGTGCCTATCCATCTCCTCAGCCTCGATATACTGGCCCTGCCCGCTTAGTGCCATCGCAAGGTTGTTCATGCTCATCAGCGTGTCGGGGTGCTCAGGCCCGAGGATCTTCTGCCTGAGCTCCAGTGCTTGCCTGCCCGTCCGTTCGGCTGCGCTATGCCTTCTTAGTCTCTCTAGCACCAACGCAAGGTTGTTCATGCTCATCAGCGTGTCGAGATGTTCAGGCCCGAGGATCTTCTGCCTGAGCTCTAGTGCTTGCCTGGCCATCCGCTCGGCTGCCATATACCTTCCTAGTCTCGCTAGCACCAACGCCAGGGTTCTCATGCTTGTCAGCGTGTCAGGGTGCTCAGATCCCAATACCTTCTCTCTGAGCTTTAACGCTTGCCGACCCATCTGCTCAGCGGCCGTATACCTTCCTTGCTTCTCTAGCACCAACGTGAGTCTGTCTATGCCCGTCAACGTGTCTGGGTGATTGGGGCCCAGCACCTTCTGGTTGAGCTGAAGCGTCTGCCGCTCCATCTGCTCGGCCGCCCTGTACCTTCCTTGGCTCTCGAGCACGCAGGCGAGTTTGCCCATGCTTGCAAGCGTATCTGGATGCTCGTGGCCTAGTACGTTCTCCTTTAGTTGTAGTGCTAGCCGGTGCATCCGCTCAGCCATGCTATACTTCCGTTGTCTCTCGAGTACACATGCGATGTTCCACACGCTTGCCAGTCTATGTGCATTATCACCATTGCATGTAACTTCCCTTGCTTCGTCTTGCAACAAATCATAGTTATATGCTTGAGGAGTTGATGGGACAGAAAATGGTGCAGGACTTTGACCAGTAAAGGTACTTTCTTCTAATTCAACAAGAGCGGAGGATGAGGCTTTTGGCGATGCAGCGATAGGCATAGGTGATGAGTGTTGCATGTGAGAGCCACCAGTAATCTGAGCGACCCAAGATGAGCTCGGAAGTATTGGACCTGGATCGCCAAACTGATATGAACTGCTATGCAGGCCTTGGTGAGAAAATGATGGTTGTGGGCTCAAAGAAGCTAGCGGACATGGAGCTGCGTGTGGTGTAACGGGCCCCGTTTCTGATGGTGTATAACAGCTGATAGCTCCAGGGGTAGCTATATGTATATATGAGTTTGATCATTTGTCTACGTATGCATTCATATAGCGGGAATCATACCTGCTGGGCTCTTGCTCCCACCCACGTTGCTTTCATTATTTGGAATTATCTCTTTACCGTGCTCCTTTATATATCGACTAATCTTCCCTGGAGGTACTGGGCGTTTTCGGACTCGAAAGGCAGATAGTTTGCCGCTTTTCAGTCGATCGTTTCGTATCTTTATCATAGCTTTCATCTCGTGTGGCTGGACGTTCCTATTGAGGCCCCATTTCTTGATTCGATATTTATACTGTCTTTCACTGGTATTAGGTTAGTAGCTGCTATGTAACAGAGGGCTAGCTCCTTACGTGGGGTCAAACCCATGTCGCTCTTTCATTAATTTCATAATGCTAGCCAGCGTATTTTTTTCATACAGCCTTGTGATCTCCTGTTTTTGTGCTTCCCAGTCCTCCGCGGTGTATTCCCTTGCTTTGTTTTGCTTGCGATCCAGCGGGACTGTAGCGTCCAATTGAGGTTGCGGTTGCAGCCATATTGGTTGATTGTTTAATGGTATGCGAATGGTTGCTGGATATGTCAATGCTTCCGAAAGCGACGGATCCCATAGTGAATCCATGCCTAAAACATGTGAACTACCAGAAGTCTACTGAATGATTGTGGAACGAGAATATTCCTCGAGGGAAAAAAGTGCTGGAGGAAGACAAGGAGAAGGGTAAAGAACTAAAAGTGTGAAAAGCATCAGCAATGTTGTGTCGTTTACATAGCTAATGATTGCGAAAGGAGTATGGTTTAAAGTTCATTGGACTAACCGAACTAGCGCAAGGCAGATCCGCATTTAGAATGACACTAACCCTATCACGTCTCGCCGTCCTGACGCTGCAAAAGTACAGTCCGTGCTCTCCCTTGATCCTGAATAAACCACAAAAGTCCTTTGAGTGATGTGGGGTGGAAATCGGGTCAGGTGATTAAGCTTTTCCATCAATGGTTAGGTTCGTAGCTAGATTAGATTTTTGCACTGTGCCCATGAACTTATGTAGATATGTAATACAACTTACTACTCGATACGATCAAATCTCCATCACCCTATCGTCTCGCTTTGTCCCGTCCCGACACCGCAAAAGTACCGTCCGTGCTCTCCCTTGACCTTGAATGAACTACAAAAGTCCCTTGAGTGAATTTTTACTCAGCTGCATATCCATAAAGTCCTGCTACATGAGTTACAACACGTATCCTTCTAAACTCTACTACTCTAGTCAATTTCAAAGGCACATGGGTGCCTGCCTACAGCTCACACGATGCCTTCGAAATTTTATGTCTTCAAAATTTGCCTTCGAAATAAGCTGATTTGCCTTCGAAATAAGTAAGCTTAAGCTGAAAGTAAGCTGAAAGCTTAGAGAAAAGGTTCTTTAATAAGAAGAGAGGGGGCGGGCTTCGGCAAAACTTTATTTCAAAAATTATTAATAATTTTTTAATAATCTTATTAATCTTTGCCCAAATCTTTGATTTAATGCGATCTTAGCGTTTTCTTAAATTATTTTAATACTCTCCTTAAACGTTTTTCCGCGTCGTATTCTCGTACGTTTTTCTTCTCTTCTCACGTGTTGTCCTTGGGGCCGTGCGCTACCTTGTCGATTTCACCCAAACGTTTCTTAATTAAATTCCAATACGCGAAGGTATTTCGAAGGCTTCTTGTGAGCCGGAGGCGAGCACCCACGTAAGCTAAATAAGAAGGTTATTTCGAAGAGAAAAGAGCGCGTGGCTTCGGCGTTAAGTTGTTCCGTTTCGGCCCAAATTCTATTCCATGCGGATTAATTGCATTTACGTTCCGACTTGTTTCAGCAACGCTTATTTGGTCACGTTATTTATTACTTGGCGGTAGGGATAAATAAACCCCTGAGCTGTAAGGTGATTCTAGCAGATTCTTCTCCGCAAAAAGGAGGATTCTAGTATCTGGTACATAATTGGACAATTGCTCTTGCCGAGGCCCGTGCTGATAGAGACAGCTTGAGGGTTTATTTATCCTTGCCACGAGTATATTTACTTTTTTCTCTCTGTGTTTCTGTTTTGTACCAGCTCCGTCTAACCCCTTCGCATTGCCCAGATGCTCCACACGAGCGTTGTGTCAGAGGTTAATATTATAGGTGCCAGTTTTACTACTTCGATTCTCTGCTTATATTACTTTTCACTCTATTTATTCTCATCATACTAGTGCTAGCACCCTATTGGTGTGAGCCTGCTCCATGCCTTCTCTTCAGATCACTACACAAGAAGGGGGATCTCTTCCAGATAACAGTGATGAGACGTTTGACAGGTGATGAGTAGTAGTTTTGTGCAAGTTTCTTATACAGCCCTGCCAATAATGCAACCCCTACTGCCTTATTATGCTCTCTAGCCTCCTTTTAAGTCCATAATTCCAACCAACTGATTTCTTCATAAGACGCTGCAAGCGCGGATTGAGCTACCAAGAGAAACAATTCGGGCGTTCGAACTTGCCGCAGAAGAACGTCGGAGAACTGAGCAGGTTCAAACCCAACTTCGCAAACAAGAACATCCTCGTCGACGATGGGTTGAACAGCATTTGATGGATGGTCCAATCCGCGAGCAGTCTGTAGTCTTGCGTCATCAAAATAGTGGAGAGGCTCTGGGAGCCGCGCATGAAGCGATACGCGAGGTTCATCTAGCTCAAATAGAGCAGATTAGTGAGCTAGAGCGTCAGCGGGATGAACAGCGTCGTAGGGAAAGACAGGTACAGGATGAGCTAAAGCGTAGCGGGATGAATGGCGTCGTGGGACAAGACATCTCCAGGATGAGCGAGAGCGCGACAGTTGTGGAATGATCCAATGAAGCAGAGAGAAATTGAGCCAAAGGGTGTTAAGGGAGACATTCCCATGAATATGACCGTTGGAGACGAAATTACTTTGTATTGCCAATGCTCGCAGACGAGAACTACGGCCGACCCGACGGAGTGCGAGTCCAGTGTTGGCCGATTTGTGCTTTTCTCCTGCGGGGGATTGTGACTGAGGGGCGGCGGGGAAAAGTAATCTCGGACCGAGAAACAATTGAGCACCAGTCGTTTTCTTACCTGAACTTTATAAATGTTGGGCGTCTGGCTTGCCACACTGACCACTGATGGAATAAAAAGAGCAATGTCCCAGATCATGTCCTGAAGCTCCGCTGGGAGATCTAGGAAGCGAACAAAGGATGGGGGCGGTCGTTTCGCAACGTTATGATCTTCTGCGGAAACAGTCAACGAGTGAAGTGCCTCGGTGAGGGCTCTGAAATTCATCATATTCATTGTTTGAGGAGCTCAAAGGCCTATGTTCTGAAGGTATCAGAGGTAGTGTTGAGATATTATTCTCTGAAACTGTGTGGATCTTGGAGTGGACTTACGAATTTGAATTGCATTAACTTATTGACGGCCTGATTGAACGAATCTTTTGAAGTAATGTCATCGAGAGGTGTTTGGTGCCAAACAACCTTAAAACATTGTTTCCTTGACAAAAGACCTGTGCTGAGTAAAGAATAAGAAAGATAAAAAAGATTATAGTGACAATATCCATTGTATGATGTCTCATTTGCGGTGGGTTGTCTGCCCTTGGTCTGCTGGCTGGCGACCTTCGGCGAGTCAAGCATAGCAAGGAGCAGAAAGTCGTTGCGCAAGCTCTAATGGCATCTCGAAATCCCATAGCGAAAGCCAGTCCTCCGGAGGTATAAAAAACGCATCCATAGCGCTAGCCTCCTCCTGTTGACGTTCTTTCCGCTTCCTCTTGGCACTCAACGCCCAGTAATGGTTTTGGGCTAGTCCTGCGCATCCAATGAATGCGTAATCTCGTACGGGTTCTCCATTGCTGCTTGGTTCCCCTGCGACAACGCCAAGGTCTCGTATTATCAGTAACGTCCCACCCCACCATTCCGGCCACCCCCCCATTCCGGCCACCTCGCTTAATCTCAACACTTCCTATTTAAGACTTAATAACTTTATATTGCGTTAACTTCTATACATGAAATTGTAGAATCTGAATCTCCTTCTCCTTCTGATTTTACCGGTACAATTTGACGATCTCCAGCTGCGATTTGAGCCTCTCGAATAGCACGTGTTGTGACAAACTTGGAATTTAGACTAATCCAGACTTTCCTTCTTTTTTTTGGCCTCAACTGCTTTAACCTCTTTTCTAACTCTTTAATCCTTATATTTGCTTTCTCTAATTCGTAATCCTTTTTATCAATTCCTTTCATAATCTTTTTAAAAAGCAAATGTTGCGTTAGAAGTTGGTTATGTGACACAGTTGCTAAAGTGCGTATCTATAAGTACATATCTTTCTTTGCCTTTAAAGTAAAGAATTGAATTGAAATGCTAAAAACCTCTAAATAATGTCTTGATATATTCTGAAAGCTTTGGAAAGGTGTAATTATTAATCGATTGCTGTTTTCTAGTAGCAATAGGCTTATTAATAGCTTAGCCACAGATACCGGCTATAATCCAGTAATTTTCCAGCTAGACTTGATATTTGATGAAGTAATGCTTTCTTAACGTGCCTTCTAATAGCAAACAAAAAAGTTGCGCTTGCTAATTGATGTAAAATCGATTAAGGAACTTAATTTTTGCAATTCTTTCCGATATAGACGCTTGAGAGACAAAAAAACTGTCAAATCCAGAGGTTGTAAGACGTATGACGTATATGCAGGTAAAAACAAAAGATATATATTATGCTCAAGGCACTTCCAAAGAAAATCCGTAATCTCATAACTCCTATAGCCATTTAGAATAAGGAGTCTTGCTAAATGATCACGTGGTTTTATTTAAGGAATAAACACCTTCTTTAGCCATTCCAAAGTTACCTTATCATTGGTCCACCCGTTTTTAATAGCTGTAAACTCCCAATTGTTAAATATGTCTAGTTTAGATGGAAACTACTGTTGCTGAACGTCTTTTCCTTTGTAAATTACCATCGGTAGTGTAGAGGCTTTAGTTGTAGAGATACACTTAATAATTGTTATCCAGGTACGTGAACCTGGCTGTTTTCCTTGAACCTTACGCTTTTCAGCATGCCTTATAACAAGTTCATTAAGACCGTAGCCTTTTATAATACTTGTCTTGTTTATATTCCATCGTTGGCTAGCTGGAATAGCTCTGATTACCGGGATTTTCAATTTTTGGAATCAAGGCTTAATAACTTCAGAATAAGCATTATTAACACGTACAAAATCGACGTATATTTGCATCTTGGTCTTTAGAATAGGATTACGAGCCAAAAACCGTAACATCTAGTGTTTTCCGAGTGGTAGGTGGTCCCCTTGAAGAGCTAGAAGCCTTTGGCCAAAAACCCTGATTTGGGCATGCGTAATTCCACGGTCAAGAGCCTCTTGAGTAAGCACCCAATTAATCAATCGATTCTTTATTATCGTAGGTAATCTTTGCAAGTGACTAGCAGCTTCTACGTGTGGTAAAGTTGTTTTGTTGCGATCTTGAAATATCGACCTTGGAATATCCCACTCAAGCGCGGCCTTTCGCAAGGACTTGCCATTTGCGATTTCTGTTAAAGCATACTAAACGTTAAACTCAATGTATTCAAGCTTCATGATAAGAAGAACTCATATTTTGAATTTCAAAAGAATTGATAAAGAATTAAAGGAGTTAATAATTATTTAAGTTGGTAGGTGTAAGTGGCGGTGAGGTTAAGCGAGGTGGCCGGAATGGGGGGGTGGCCGGAATGGTGGGGTGGGACGTTACCCTCTGTGAGCCAGAAATGTAGTATACGAGATCACCAGTCTGAAAATATGGGGAGCAAGGCCAATGAAACCTGGGCTCAGACCATTCGAGATCCGGTTGTTCGATATCACACCATGCCAGCCATTTGGCTTGAGTAGAAAACTTCGAGGGGAAATTGGAGTACCGGAGTGATCTGGCGATTCTATCGATTGCATATTACTCTTGGGGACAGTCACTCTTCGGTTCCAGTGCCGATTTCCCGACCATCGTGGTCTATCCTCGAACGAGAAGATGACGTTTTGATGTGCATGGTCGAAATTCTCCAGCAATTCTAGGAAGGACTCATTCTGCTCCAAAGCTTCTCTTCGTCCAATGGCATCCGCTTTCAATTCCTCACGAATAGTCGTACGCCATTCCATTGTTGCACTCTGGAAACTGATCATATCGTCCAGCAAGGCCCCATCGCTTGAATATAGCCAGCAAGCCCCAAGGTAATGCGTGGGAGAGGAGGTCCTGAGCCGGAAAGTCCCAAAGGAACATCGGGATCGGACTGCCTTTTCCTTGGCCTTTCTCTACGTCAAGCTGCAGAGCTTCCCCAACAAGCTGACAGAACTCAAGCATGCCTCTATGACTCCCATACTTCTGAGACTTGGCGTACTTCTTATTCTGGTAATCCAACAGAGCTGCGTAAACCTGTGTCAGAGGTGTACCGTATCTCATCGGAAAATGAGCATCCGCGTCGATGGCAATGCCTATCAAACCATAACGTCCCACCCCCCCCCCTTCCGCCCACCTCGCTTAATTCCAACACTTCCTATTCAAGACTTAATAATTCTATTCTGCGTTAACTTCAATACAAGATATTGTAGATTCTGATTCTTCTTCTGATTTTGATTTGACAGATTCAATTTGGCGCTTTTTAGCTATAATTTAAGCCTCTTTAATAGCACGAATCGTTGCAAATTTGGAATTTGAATTGGTTTGAATTTTTCTTTTTTTTTTTGGCTTCAAGTGTTCTAACTTCTTTTTTAGCTCTTTGATCTTGATATTTGTTTTTTTTAGTTTGTATTCCTTTTTATTAATCTTTTTTATTATCTTCTTAAAAAGTAAATGTTGCGTTGGAATTTGATTATGTGATTTGCTTGCTAGAGAACGAATTTGTAAATATAGATCTTTCTGTACTTTTAGAATTTGCAACTTAATTGAAGTATTGAAAACCTTCGGAAGTTGTATTGGCGTTTCTTGAAGCTTTGAAAGCGTTAGATTCATCGATTTATTATTATTTTTTAATAGCAAAGGGCTTATCAATAGCTTAGCAATAAATACCAGCCATAAGCTTGTAGTTCTTTAACTTGATTTGATATTAAAAGGCGTAATACTTTCTTGATGTGCTTTATAATAAGAAACAAGAAAGTTATGCTTGCTAATTAAAGTAGAATCGATTAAAGAATTTAATTTTTGCAACTCTTTTTGGTAAGCATGCTTAAGCAAAAAGAAAATTATTAAATCAAGAAGTTGCAAGATATATGACGTATGTGGAAGTAAGAATAAAAGATAAATATTATGCTTAAGGCACTTTCAAAGGAAATCCGTAATTTCGTAACTCTTATGGCCATTTAAAATAAGGAGTCTTGCTAAATGATCACGTGATTCTATCTAAGGGATAAACATCTTTTTTAGCCACTTTATAGCTATAGCATCGATAGTTCATTTATTTTTAGTAGCTATGAAATGCCAATTGTCAAATATATTTAATTAAGCTGAAAACCATTATTGTTAAACCAATTTGCCCTTATAAATTACAAGAGGTAGTGTGGAAGCTTTAATTATAAAAATACATTCAATAATTGACATTCAAGCAGGTGAACTTGGCTATTTTCCTTGAATCTTATGCTTTTTAGCGTAGCTTACAATTAAATTATTAAGACCGTAACTTTTTATAACGCCTGTTTTATCCATATTCCATCGTTGGTTAGCTGAAATAGCTTTGATTACTAAAATGTTCAATTTTTAGAATCAAGATCAAATAACTTTAAAATAAGCGTTATTAATACATACAAAATTAACATATATTTACCTTTTAATTTTAAAAATAAGATTCTGAGCCAAAAATCGCGTCATCTAGTGTTTTCCAAGAAGTAAGTGATTCCCTTGAAAAGCTAAAAGCCTTTCTTCAAAAACCCGAATTTATGCATATGTCACTTCACAGCCAAGGGCTTCCTAATTCAAAATTCAATTAATCAATCAATCTTCAATTACCGTAGGTAGCTTTTGCAAGTGGTCAGCGGCCTCTTTACGTATCTGAATTGTTGCGTTGCGATTATATAAAGTAAACCTTGAAATACCCCACTCTAAGCATGCCTTTCGCAAAAACTTGCTATTTGCAACTTCTTTTAAAGCGCATATAATATTATACTCAATATAATAAAACTTCATCATATAAACAATTCATATCTTTAATTTGAAGACAATTGATTAGAAAATTAAAAAATAATTAATTATTGAAGTTGGTAGGTAGGAATGGCGGTGAGGTTAAGCGAGGTGGGCGGAAGGGGGGGGTGGGCGGAAGGGG